>Ga0207731_100006_pt1 | contig 596819 bp, 502 predicted proteins | sample CeladaPassaB1F03_FD_187480 | JGI IMG/M metagenome (GOLD analysis project Ga0207731, IMG submission 187480) | Cellulose-adapted microbial communities from the Joint BioEnergy Institute, USA - Passage B1F03 (SPAdes) (version 2) | ecosystem: Engineered > Bioreactor > Continuous culture >... | reverse complement strand
TGTGGGCACGTGGAGAAAGCCAACCGCAAGAGCCAGAGCGAGTTTGTCTGTCGCCTGTGCGGGCTGGAAGCCAACGCCGATGTGGTTGGCGCAATTAACATTGCTCTCGGGGGCGTTGTCAACCGTCCCGAAGTAGCGCTCGCCAGTGTCCTGACGGTTCTGCATGGTCAGAATCGGAATGGGTCAAAGAGCAGCTACAAGCCCATGACTTCAGTCGTGGGTAGTTGACACGTCATCAGGTTGATAAAATCCACCAGCGATTGCACCGCGTCGATTTCCACATGGGCCAGGTATTCCGGGCCGGCCGCCGCCGCAATGGTCAGCAGGTACGTCCGTCCATGCGCCCGCCCCAGCGCGTCCAGCATCGCCCGCACCGCCGCCAGCAGCCGTGTAAAATTCTCCCGGTCCTCCGCCCGGTACACGTTGCCCTCGCCCGGCTGGCCCGGATACTCCCAGTCGATATCCAACCCATCCAGCTCGAAGGCCACCAGCAACGAGCCCGCGCTCTCTGCAAAACGCCGGCGAGACGCTTCGGTCAACGCCGCGTCCGAGAAATAATCCGACCAGGTCCATCCGCCCACCGAGAGCAATAGCCGGGGGCCTTCCGGGCCCCGCATTCCCGCCAGTCGGCGCAATCGCACGCTGTCGTCGGACGTCTCCAGCACGACCCGACCGTCAGGGCGCACGTTCGCAAAGGCATAGTTCAGGTGGGTCAGGCCGGACAGTTCCAGCGTCGGCAGACTGTCCATCCGCGGTCCATACAGGTAGCCCACCACGCGAAAATCCAGAGCCGGCTGCTCCCGGACACATCCCCAGAGCAAACACACGACCAGGCATATCCATCCGATACGCATCGGTTGCGATCATTAAAAGGCAACAGGCCGATTTGTTGTAAAGTAGGTCAAAAACTACTTCTGTTGCAAAACATGCCGGTATTCTGGAACCGCTCCCCACAGGATATTTTCTCTCGTTGAGCTATTGAATGTGACAAGTTTTATACATAAATTCAGGTGCTGTCCCACCACGAAGCACGGAGCCTTCCCTTAGCGATGACTCGGGTTATGTTCACCAGCGGCCAGGGGGATCATGTCTTCGAAAAAAAAGGCCTTCACCAAAAAAGAACGCAATATTTTTCGTATTGACGTGCACGCCACCCACGGCTGGCAGGTCCGCATTCAGCGACAGAATCAGTCCTATACACAATTCTTCTCCGACAAGAAATACGGCTCTTCCGAGAAAGCATTCGAAGCCGCGCGGGCCTATCGCGATCAGCTGTTGCAGGAGCTTCCACCCCCGATCGATCCCACCGCTCGACTGCGCACGCCGGAGGTTCGGCAAAAAGCGGCCGCTTCGATCAACCGCTCCGGCGTGCTCGGGATCGGCTTCAGCGTCAAGGTGACGCGGCAGGGCATTCGTCGTCCCTATGTGCAGGGCTACTGGATCGATGCCAACGGCCGTCGTCGCGCCACCAGCCGGAGCATCGAAGCGCACGGGTTGAAGGGAGCGCTTGAGCTGGTCTGCCGCAAACTGTACGAGGTACAGGCGAACCGGGGCCTGAGTGTGGAAGAGATGGTGCGGCGTGCCCTGCCCACGCTGGAACAGCTTTACCGCCAGGCGCAGCGTGACCGATAATTTTTCTCGTCCGACGCTTAAGTTGCTCCGGCTTCCGGCCGATACATTTTCTGGAACACGCAAGGCCCGTGTTCTCGTGGATGGGGACGCAGCAGGTCCGCTCTCGCAAGGGGGCGGGCCTGCTGCGTTTATGGCCCGGACGGCACGGTCGCGAGGCTGCCAGCGATCACAGTATGCAGGGCCTCGGGACTCAGGTAGCGCTGCACGACCTCGTTGACCTGTCGGCGCGTGACGGCGCGGATTTCTTCGGGATAGCGGTCCAGGTAGCCGGGACCGAAGCCGCGCTCGATGTTGATCAGCAGCGCCGTGGCCAGCCCGGCCGTCGTGCTCAGGCCGGTCTGGAACAGTCCGGTCAGCGTGTCCTTCTTTTCGGCCAGTTCGTCCTCGGTCACGCCCTCCTCCACGAAACGCCGCACCTGGGCCAGCGTGGCGGCAATGCCTTCCTCCAGACGCTCCTGGCTGAGCGTTACTTCGATCTCGAAGTGGCCGTCATGCTCCGTCGAGATCCCTTCCAGCGCGGCGTGGATGCCGTAGGTCAGCCCCTGCTCGTCGCGCACGGTCGCCATCAGGCGGGCCGAGAAGTTGCCGCCCAGGACGTAGGTGCCCACGTAAAGCGGGATGTAGTCGGGATGCTGACGCCGGAGCGGCACGGCATGCCCCATGAGCACGTCCAGATTCTGCCGATCCGGCACGTGGATCTGCACGCGGTCCGGCGGCTGCGGGGCGGCGTCGGCCGCAAAGCGCGGCATCGCGCCATGCGGCGGCCAGTCGGCGAATGCTTCCCGCACCAGCGGCTCGGCCGCCTCGGGCTGCACGTTGCCCACCAGCACCAGCACCAGTTCATTCGCTCCGAAGTGGGCGGCGTGGTAGGCCCGCACGTCTTCGAGCGTCAGCGCGGCCAGGCGTTCCAGCTCGGCTTCCGGATCGCGCCGGTAGTTCGGATGCGCGGGCGGATAGAGACGCTGGCTCAAGGCAATACGGGCGCGCGCGCTCGTCTGCTCCAGTTGCTGCTGGAGCTGCGCCTGCACGTGCAGGCGGGCCTTTTCGAACTCTTCGGGATCGAAGCGGGGTTCGCGGAGCTGCTCGGCCAGCAGCGGCAGCACGTCAGACATGTGGCGCCGGAGCATGCGTCCGGCAAATTCAACGCGTGAGCCCTTGCTCGTAAAGCTCAGGTGGGCGCCCCGGTCTTCCAGCAGGCGCGCCAGTTCGAAGCGATCGCGGCGGCGCGTGCCCCGGTCCAGCATGGCCACCGTAAGCCGCTGCAGGAGCGTCTCGCCAGCCGCGAAGTCCGGCCAGGTGCGAAACGAGCCGCGAAGCGTCACCACCTGCTCCACGGGCGTCGGCAGCACATAGAGCCGGCAGGGACCGGCTGCGATTTCTATTACACGTTCGGCGAACGTCCGTGTCATGGCCTTTCAGGGGTTTTGCGGAACGTACCAGCCCACCGTACGCGCGGTCTCGATCAGGTAGGTCTGCGCCACGCGCTGCACGTCGTCGGGCGTGACGCGGCCGATTCGATCCAGGTAGGTGGCGTAGAGTTTCCAGTCGCCCAGCGCAATGGCCTCGTTGAGCTGGGCGGCGATCGCAAAGGGGCCGTCCCGGCCGTAGGCCTCCAGCGCGGTGAGCTGCTCGCGGGCGCGCACGACTTCCTCCTCGGTTACCCCCTCGCGGGCCACGCGGTCCAGCTCTTCCAGCAGCACGGCCTCCACCTCGGCGTGCGTCTTGCCGGGGGCCAGACGGGCCACCACGTAGAAAAGCCCGGGGTCGCGGTGCCGCTCGTTGGCCGCCACCACCAGCGTGGTCAGTCCCGTATCCGTCAGGCGCCGATAGAGGCGGCTATTTCGACCATGAGAAAGCAGCGTGGCCAGCACATCGAGCGCGTCGGCGTCCGGCTCCAGCCCGGCCGGCGCCTTGAAGGCCACCATGACCAGCCCGAGCTGGCCGGCCTGCCGCACCGTCACGCGGCGCTCGCCCCGCTGCACGGGCTCGCGCGTCCACACCGGCGGAATCGGATGCGGGGCCCGCGGAATGCGCCCGAAGTGCTCGCGCACCAGCGCCAGCGCCGCCTCGGGCTCGAAGTCGCCGATGATCGAGACCGTGGCGTTGTCGGGCCAGTAATAGGTGTCGTAGAAATGGCGGAGCGCCTCGGCCGTCATGTTCTCCACGTCGCTGCGCCAGCCAATGGTCGGATGGCGGTAGGGATGCGCCACGAAGGCCACGCTCCAGACCGCATGGTAGAGGTTCCGGAGCGGGTCGTTTTCGCCCCGGTCCATCTCGTTCAGGATCACGGTGCGCTCGGCCTCCACGTCTTCGGGGCGAATCAGCGCCCCGCGCATGCGATCCGCTTCGATCTCGACGGCCAGCGCCAGATGCTCGCGAGGCAGCAACGCGTAGTAGTTCGTGCGATCCAGCCAGGTGGTCGCATTTACCTGGGCGCCCACGCGCTGGAGCACCTGAAAGACCGAGGTCCCCCGCGCTTTGTTGAAGCGCTCGGTACCCTTGAACATCAGATGCTCCAGCATGTGCGTGGCGCCGGTCAGGCCCGTCGGCTCGTTCCGACTCCCCACGTGGTAGGTGATCATGAAGGTCACCACCGGCACCACGTTCTGGGGCATCAGCAGCACCCGGAGGTCGTTGGCGTCCAGGCGATAGGCTTCGATGCCGCCGACGGCTTCCTCAAAGGTAAAGCCCTCCACCCGGCGGCCCGTCTTCTGCGCTACTTCCGATACAGCCATACGTGTTACTTCGTTTGCTACACTTCAGTGGGCGTCCAGCCAGTTGTCGCCGACCCCGATGTCCACCTCGATCGGCACGCCCTCCAGCGGCAGGGCCTGCTTCATCTCCTGCTCGACCAGCCGTCGCACCGGCTCCACCTCTTCGGGTGGCATCTCGAAGACCAGCTCGTCGTGCACCTGGAGCAACATCTTGGCCCGGTAGCCTTCCCGCTGCAGCCGGTGGTAGATGTGCACCATGGCCAGCTTGATCATATCGGCCTGCGTGCCCTGAATGGGCATGTTCACGGCGATGCGTTCGGCCATCGAGCGCTCGGCCCGGTTACGCGAGTTGATGTTCGGTACGTAGCGCCGGCGGCCCAGAAGGGTTTCGACATAGCCCTTCTGGCGGGCTTCTTCGACGACGCGGTGCAGGTAGCGCGTCACCCCGGGAAACGCCCGCTGATATTCTTCGATAAGCTCCTGCGCCTCGCGCGTGGAGCAGCGAAGGCGCTGAGCCAGTCCCCAGGCCGAGATCCCGTAGGGAATACCGTAGTTGACCATCTTGGCGCGGCGGCGCTGCTCGGGCGTTACCTGCTCGGGCGGCACCTTGAAGACGCGGGCTGCCGTAGCCGTATGGATGTCCTGTCCCTCCAGAAAAGCCCGGCGAAGCGCCTCGTCGCCGCTCAGCGCGGCCAGAATGCGAAGCTCGATCTGGACGTAGTCGGCCGAAAGCAGCTTCCAGCCCGGACGCGGCACAAACGCCCGCCGGATCTCCCGCCCCATCTCGGTGCGTACCGGGATGTTCTGCAGGTTCGGGTTGCTCGAGGAAAGCCGCCCGGTGGCCGTTACCGTCTGGTTGAACGTGGTGTGGATGCGGCCGGTCTCTGGATGAATGAGCGGTTCGAGACCGTCCACGTAGGTGCTTTTGAGCTTGGCCAGATGCCGCCAGTCCAGGATCAGGCCGGGGAGCGGATGCTGCGTGGCCAGCTCCTGCAGCACGCTTTCTTTCGTGGAGGGTCTGCCGGTGCTGGTGCGCGCCCGGGGCTTCAGGCCGAGCTTTTTGAAGAGCACCTCGGCCAGTTGCTGCGGCGAGCCGATGTTGAATTCGACGCCGGCCACTTCGTAGATCTTCGCCTCCAGCTCGTGGAGCTCTTCTTCGAGTTGCTTCCCGATTTCCCGGAGCACCGCCCGATCGATGCAGATGCCCGTCCGCTCCATGTCGGCCAGCACCTCGATGAGCGGAAACTCCATCTCCTCGGCGATATGCCGGAGCCCGAGCCGGTCCAGTTCGGCGGCCAGCACGTCGGCCAGTTGCAGCGCAATGTCGGTGTCTTCACAGGCGTAGGGCCCCACCTCGTCGATCGACACGTCGCGCATAGATTTCTGGTCACGGCCTGAGCCGATCAGCTCCGTAATGGAGACCATCTGGTAGCGAAGGTACTGGCGGGCCAGTACGTCCAGGTTGTGCGGCTCTTCGGGCGCGATCAGGTAGTGCGCCACCATCGTGTCGAAGTACGGGGGCGGGACTTCGACGCCATGCCGCGCCAGCACCACCAGATCGTACTTCAGGTTCTGGCCGATTTTGAGTTGCGCCCCTCGGAGGATCGGTGCCAGCCGTTCGACGACCGCCTCGGTCGGCGTACCGTCCGGCAGCGGCGTGGGCACGTAGTAGCCCTGTCCTTTCTCCCAGGAAAAGGCAATGCCCACCAGCGAGGCCCACATGGCCTCGGTCGAGGTCGTCTCCGTGTCGATGGCCAGCCGCTCGAGTCCGTCCAGCTGCGTCACGAGTTCGTCGAGTTGCTGGCGGTTGCGGACGATCCGGTAGTCCGCCTTTTCCGGATCGTACACCTGCAGCGGCTCGTAGGGGCCGAAGTCGAATTCCGGCTCGGTCTCCGCTTCGGGCGCCTCGGCCAGCGCGGCTTCGCCGTTCACGATGCCGGCCAGGTCACCTTCCCGGATGCGCCGCACCAGCGAGTCGAATTCCAGCTCCTGAAAGATCTGCAGCAGGCGCGGCAGATCGGGCCGGGCGCGATGGAACGTCTCCCAGCGAATGCGCAACGGCACATCGGTACGGATCGTCACCAGCCGCTTCGAGAGGAGCGCTTCTTCGCGGTGGTTCAGCAGCCCTTCGCGGGCGCGCTTCCCTTTCACCTCCTCGGCATGGGCCAGCAGGTTTTCCACCGAGCCGTACTGCTGAATGAGCTGCACGGCAGTCTTTTCGCCGATGCCCGGCACACCCGGCACGTTGTCGCTCGGATCGCCCATGAGGGCCAGCACGTCGATGAACTGGTGCGGCTCCAGCCCGTAGGTCTCCCGGAAGGTCTCGATGGTGATCAGGTCGAAGGTTTCGCCACGCCGCGCCGGTTTGTAAATGGAAATGTGCGGGCTCAGCAGTTGCAAAAAGTCTTTGTCGGGCGAGACGATCACCACGTCGATGCCGTGCGCTTCGGCCCGACGGGCCAGTGTGCCGATCACGTCGTCGGCCTCGACGCCCGGTTCCTCGATGACGGGAATGTCCAGCGCCCGCACGATCTCCTTGATCCAGGGCAGATTGGCCAGCAGATCTTCCGGGGGCGGCTCCCGGTGGGCCTTGTATTCCTCGTAGAGTTCTTCGCGAAAGGTCCCCTCCTCCCCACCGGCGTCGAAGACCACGGCCATGTAGTCCATGCCATGGTCTTCGATCAACTTCAGCAGCGAGGTCGTAAAGCCGTAGGCGGCCGAGGTATTCTGGCCCTTCGAATTGACAAGCGGCCGGCTGATGAACACGTAGTGCGCCCGATAGGCCAGCGCCATGGCGTCGATCAGATACAGGCGCTGCATATCGGACGGCGGCCGATCGACTTCCTGCTCCGGGAACAGACTGAGCTGGTCTTCTTTTTGCACGGGCGTTCCGGATCGATCCAACGGAAACGTATCGCCAAAAGTTAAAAAGGTCGGGGAAAGTTAGTTCCTCGGAAAGCGTTATATTGGGGCTGATTTTTCGGAGCACACATTCGATGCAGCACAGCATGTCGGAGAAAACACCGCCTGTGAACCATCGGCCGGAGGTCGTGCTGGTGACCGGAGGGGCCGGCTTCATCGGATCGAACTTTCTGCTCTACATGGTGCCTCGCCACCCCGAAGTGCAGTTCGTCAACCTGGACAGTCTGACCTACGCAGGCAATCTGCTTAACCTGCGGGATATCGAAGACGCCCCGAACTACCGGTTCGTGCGGGGCGACGTGGCCGATGCGCCGCTGGTGGAGCGGCTGTTCCGGGAGCACGGCATTACCACGGTGGTGCATTTTGCCGCCGAAAGCCACGTGGATCGCTCCATCATGACGCCGCTGTCGTTCGTGCTGACGAACACGGTAGGCACCGTCACGCTGCTCGAAGCGGCGCGCAAGGCCTGGGGCGACCATGCCGATCCCGAGCGCTTTCGGTTCTACCACATCTCCACCGATGAGGTGTTCGGCAGCCTGGGGCCGGAGGGCTACTTCACCGAATCGACGCCCTACAACCCGCGCTCGCCGTATGCGGCTTCCAAGGCAGCCAGCGACCACTTCGTGCGGGCCTACTGGCACACCTACGGCCTGCCCGTGGTGATTTCGAACTGCTCGAATAACTACGGTCCCTACCAGTTTCCCGAAAAGCTCATCCCGCTGGTTATCCTGAACGCGCTGGAGAATCGCCCCATTCCCATCTACGGCAAGGGCGAAAACGTGCGCGACTGGCTCTACGTGCGGGACCACTGCACGGCCATCGAGCGCATTCTGCTTTCTGGACAGACTGGACAGACCTACCTGGTCAGTGCGGGCTGCGAGCGCAAGAACCTGGAGCTGGTGCAGCAACTGCTGGATCTGATCGACGAGGAACTGGGGCGGCCCGTGGGCCAGTCGCGGCGGCTCATCACGTTCGTGAAGGACCGGCCGGGCCATGACTTTCGCTATGCGCTCGATGCCTCCCGGCTACGAGAAGAACTGGGCTGGGCGCCGGCCTACACGCTGGAAGAGGGGCTGCGCGAAACGGTCCGCTGGTACCTGACGCACCGCGACTGGCTGGAGGCCGTGGCCGACGCGTCGTACCGCGCCTATTACGAAAAACAATACGCCTTGCGCTGAATGGAACGCCCGCTCAAAGGGATCGTGCTGGCCGGTGGTACGGGCAGCCGCCTCTATCCGCTGACGAAAGTCACGAACAAACACCTGCTGCCCGTCGGCCGCTATCCGATGATCTACCATCCGCTGATCCGGATGCGTCGTGTGGGCATCCGGGAAGTGGCCGTCGTGACCAGTCCCGAACACATGGGCGACGTGGTCAACCTGCTGGGCAGCGGCCGCGACTTCGGGCTGGACCTGACCTACCGCGTGCAGGACGAGCCCGGCGGCATCGCCCAGGCCATCGGGCTGTGCGAGCGCTTCGTCGACGGCGACCCGTTCCTGGTCATCCTCGGCGACAACATCCTCTCGGAAGACCTGCACGACGAAGTGGCCGCCTACCGGGAGCAACTGCGGCGCGACGGAGGCGGCGCCCGCGTGCTGCTGAAAGAGGTGCCCGACCCGGAGCGCTACGGCGTGCCCCGCATCGAAGGCGATCGGATCGTGGAGATCATCGAAAAGCCGGCCCGACCGCCCAGCCGTTATGCCGTCACCGGCATCTACTTCTACGATGCCTACGCCTTCGAGGTCATCCGCCACCTGAAGCCCAGTGCCCGGGGTGAACTGGAGGTGAGCGACGTCAGCAACGCCTACATTGCCCGCGGCCAGCTCTCCTACGGCATTCTGAAGGGCTGGTGGGGCGACGCCGGCACGATCGAGGGCTGGCACGAGGCCAATCGCCTGGCCCGGGATCTGGTCTATGAGGAACTGGAAAACCTGCGCCCGAACCGGCGATGAACTGGAAAGAAGGTCCAATCGAAGGCGTCGTCATCCGACCGCTCAAGCGCTACGAAGACGCCCGCGGGTGGCTGGCCGAGTTTTTTCGGCAGGACGAACTGGACCCGTCGCTCCATCCCGTCATGGGATATGTTTCGCTGACCCATCCCGGCATCACGCGCGGTCCGCACGAGCACCGGGAGCAGACGGACCTGTTCGTGTTTTTCCACGGTCACCTGCGGCTGTATCTGTGGGATGCCCGGCCCGACTCGCCCACCTACGGCCACCGACAGGTGCTCGACGTCGGCGAGGCCCATCCGGTCACCGCGCTGGTGCCACCCGGCGTGGTGCATGCCTACCGCAACGTCGGCCATACGCCCGCCCTGCTGGTCAACTGTCCGAACCGGCTCTACGCCGGATGGGGCCGCCGGGAACCCGTCGATGAGATCCGCCACGAAAACCGGCCGGATCATCCCTTCCACATGGACTGACGCGTATTCGGCACATTTTTTTCTGGTTAAATCTGCCGCCGTTGTCGAACCCGGCCGAAAGGTCGGCGTTCGTGCCCCGGAGATCATCCAACCCGATCAGGCCCGTGCATCTGCTGCTGTTCGACATCGACGGAACGCTGATCCGCACGCGCGGCTTCGGGCGCCAGACCATGGAAGCTGCGCTTTCGGAATGGCTGGGACGCCCGGTCACCACCGAAGGCGTCGATTTTGCCGGCCGCACGGATCCGGCCATTCTGCTGGACATCCTGAAGGCCAGCGGATTGCCCGAGCACACTGCCCGTCACCTGCTTCCCGAAACGCTGGAAGTCTACAGCCGCGCCATGATCCGGCGGCTCCGGCCCGAACATCTCGAAGTGCTGCCCGGCGTGGTCATGCTGCTGGAAGAGCTGAGCGAGTGGCCCGACGTTTACCTGGGGCTGGTGACGGGCAACCTGCGCCCGGTCGCCTTCCACAAACTGGCCATGGCGGGCCTGGCCGGGTATTTCGGGGAGGGCGCCTTCGGCTGCGATCATGCCAACCGCAACGAACTGCCCCCGCTGGCCATCGAGCGTATCCGCGAAGCCACGGGCTATCCGTTTACCGGCGCCGACGCCTTAATCATCGGCGACACCCCGCACGACGTCGCCTGCGCCCGGCATGCCGGCGCTTCGGTGGCTGTCGTCTGCACGGGTGGTTATTCGCGCGACGCCCTGGAGGCCTGCCGTCCCGATCTGCTGCTGGAAGACCTGAGCGACCCGGAGCCCCTCTTTGAGCTGTTGACGCGACAGGCCCTTTCACGCAAAGCGTCGTAGCGTGCGCGCCACGCCTGCGGCATAGCCGCCGCCGAAAAGGTTCAGGTGGTTGATCAGGTGGTAGAGGTTGTACAGCTCCCGTCGCTCCTCGTAGCCCGGCTCCAGCGGCCAGGCTGCCCGATAGGCCGCATAAAAGCGCGCGTCGAACCCGCCGAACAGTTCGGTCATCGCCAGATCGGTCTCCCGATCGCCATAGTAGACAGCCGGATCGATCAAAGCGGCGCGGCCGTCGGCGGTCACCATGAAGTTGCCGCTCCAGAGGTCGCCGTGCAGGATCGAAGCCGGCGGACGCGCCGGCAGTAGCTCCGGCAACCTGGCTTCGAGGCGCTCCAGCCAGCGATCCCAGCTCCGCTCCCAGCGCGATCGCTCGCGTGCCCAGCGCACCTGCGGTTCGATGCGGTGCCGCCAGAAGAACGTCGGCCAGTCGTCCTCCCAGGTGTTCTCCTGCGGCATGCGGCCGATGAAATTGTCCTGATCGAAGCCGTAGCGGGGCCCCAGATGCCGGTGCAACCGGGCCAGCCCCTCGCCGAAATGCTCCCAGAAGCGGGGACCGGGGCGGCCGGGTTCGATCCATTCCAGCAGGAGGAATCCGGGACGATCCGGCCGCGCCTCGGACCGCGCCACGACCTCGGGGATCACCAGCGGGCTTGCGGCGGCGCGAAGCGCCTGCAGGCCGGTCGCCTCGGCCGCGAAGGTACGGGCCACTTCGGGCGGACCCCATTTCAGAAAGTACGGCCCCCGGTCCGTTTCGACCCGACAGGCCTGCGCAATGCACCCGCCCCCGACGGGCACGGCGCGACGGATCGGGCAGCCCAGCGCCTTCGCCAGTGCTTCCTGCAACGCGGCGGGCAGCGTCATCGCGACAGATCGGCCGTTTCCTTCAGTTTGTAGAGGGAAACGAGATGCTCCAGCAGACGGCGCGCCGTGCGCTCCACGATCTGATAGACCTCCTCGAAGCCGCGCTCGCCGCCGTAGTAGGGATCGGGCACTTCGCCGTCGCCGGGCTCCGGATCGAATCGCCGGAAAAGCTCTACCTTGTGCCGAAAGCGCCCGTCCCGATCCAGTCGGAGCACGTCTTCCAGGTTTTCCCGGTCCATGACGTAGATGTGATCGTAGCGGGCCAGATCTTCCCGGCCGAGCTGGCGGGCCACATGGCCGCTCAGATCCACCCCGTGGCGCCGGGCCGTGCGCTGCATGCGCCGGTCGGCCGGCTCCCCGACGTGCCAGGGGCCGGTCCCGGCCGAGTCGATCTCGAAATGCGCCGTCAGTCCGGCCTCGTCCACCAACTTGCGAAAAACGCCCTCGGCCAGCGGACTCCGGCAGATGTTGCCCAGACACACAAAAAGTACCCGGATTGGCTGATGATTGGTCTGCGACATAGGCCCCCTGCGGTTACCTGACGACCATCAATGCGAAGGTGCGTGAACGTCTGACCTCTGGCAAAAGTGCCATTTGCTTCAAAAATTGCAGGTTTCTTGATGGAAAGCGTCTCCTGTTTTTTTCTTTCAGGCAAATCACACACCAAAAGATCATGGAGTCGCTATTTGATTTTGCCTTTGAGCCGCGCATCTGGCGGGTCGGCGAACTGGCCGAGGCGCTCTGCGAGACGGTCGAATCGCTCTATGACGAACTGATCGTCGAAGGCGAACTCTCGAATTTTCGACGGCACCGGCAGAGTGGCCACTGCTACTTTACGCTGCAGGATGGCGGGGCCCAGCTTCGCTGCGTCATGTGGGCCAGGCAGGTGCAGCGGTTGTACTTCCGGCCGGAAGACGGCCACCAGGTGCAGGTCCGGGGCCGCCTGACGTTCTACAAGCCCCGAGGTGAGCTGCAGTTGATTGCCACGTCGATGACGCTTGCCGGGGCCGGCGCCCGCCAGCAGGCCTTCGAGGCGCTCAAGCGCAGGCTGGAAGCCGAGGGGTTTTTCGATCCAAATCGGAAGCGTCCCCTTCCCCGCTTTCCCCGACGAATCGGCGTCGTCACTTCCGACAGCGGCGCCGCCCTGCAGGACATTCTCAGTATTCTGCGTCGCCGCTTTCCCGTCGTCGAGGTGCTGCACTGCCCGGTGCGTGTGCAGGGGTTGCAGGCGGCGCCGTCGATCGCCCGCGCCATCCGACTGATGAACCGGCTACCGGAGGATCGCCGGCCGGACGTGCTCATTGTGGGACGCGGCGGCGGATCGGTGGAAGACCTGTGGGCCTTCAACGAGGAAGTCGTCGCCCGGGCGATTTTCGCCTCCCACATCCCCGTCATCAGCGCCGTCGGGCACGAAACGGACGTGTCGATTGCGGATCTGGTGGCCGACCGGCGGGCGGCCACGCCGTCGATGGCGGCCGAGATCGCCGTACCGGATCGGGACGAACTGGAAGCCATGCTGATCCGCACCGCCCAGATCATGCGTCAGTACCTCCGGCAGGGCCTCGATCGGCGGCGCCAGCGTGTGCACATGCTGTTGCACCACTACGGCCTGCGTCGCGTCCCGGACCGGCTGGACCTCCTGAAGACCGAACTGCAACGGCTGGAAGCGGCTCTGCAGCAACAGGTCCGGCAACTTCTGGAACGGCGTCGGCAGACGTTGACCCTGCTGCAGAGCCGCCTGCATGTCTTCGATCCGCAGCTTCCCCTGCAACGGGGCTACGTGCGCGTGCGGCGCAACGGCAGCCTCGCCACCCGTGCGCATCAGCTCCAACCCGGCGACGAGATCACGCTCGAATTCTACGATGGCCGGCACGACGCACGCATCACCTCCTGATCAGGTAAACCGCCGATGCGCTGGCGCACCACCGTCTGCGCTCGCGCTCTCAGCTCGGTGAATGAGGCTGGTCACGGGATGACGCGCCCATGCAGTCTGAGAAACCGTCCATAAAAAAGGCGACAGACCCGAGCGGGCCTGCCGCCTTTCCTGGTCTTCAGACATTGAGCCCGGGTTGCGCGATCACATCTGCCCGGCAGCCGCCGTATCCGGAGCCGCCATGGAGGTATCCTGCTGGAGGGTGTCCACGGCGGCCGGCGCCTCCTCCTGCTCGGTTGCCGGCTGCTCCGGCTGCTGTTCGGCCGCGCGCTGCCCACAGGCACTTACGGTCACCATAAACAGGGCGGCAAACAGAACATAGATCAAACGACGCATGGCTCCTAGGTGTTGGTTGGTGGGTGAGTTTCGTAATAAACCAAAATATACTGCATTTTCTCAGCAAAAAAAGAGTGGAATTACAATTTTTCGGTAGAACCGGGCTGAAAACAGGCCGACTTTCGATGAAAACGCCCGTTCTTGTCTCCTGGAGTGGTGGCAAAGACAGCGCCCTGGCGCTTTATCGAATCCTGCACGATCCGAACTGGCACGTGGTCGGATTGCTGTGCACGATCAGTCAGCCTTACGACCGGATCACCATGCACGGCGTCCGGCGCGTGTTGCTCGAACAACAGGTAGCCGCCATGAATGTGGCGCCGATGATTCCGATTTTTCTACCGCGTGATGCCTCGAACGAAGTGTACGAAGCGGCCTGGGCGAAAGCGCTGCGTCCGTTCATTGCGCGGGGCGTCCGGCATGTGGCGTTCGGGGACATTTTTCTGGAAGGCATCCGCGCCTACCGGGAGCAGCAGCTGGCAAAGCTGGACATGACGCCGGTTTTTCCGATCTGGACCGGCAGCCATAGGCGTTCCGACAGTCTGGCACTGTTGGACGAATTCTGGAACGTGGGCTTCCGCACGCGCATCGTGTGCGTCGATGCACGGCACCTCGGACCGGAATGGGCCGGCCGCGAACTGACCCCGGAGGCGATGCAGGAACTACCGGAAGCCGTCGATCCCTGCGGCGAGCACGGCGAATTCCACACGTTCGTCTTCGACGGGCCCCTGTTTCATCATCCAGTCTCTCACCGACTCGGCCGACGCGTCACCCGCCGGGGCTTTCATTTTCGCGATCTGATTCCTCTTCCATGAATTTGCCATAACGGACATCAGCGGCTGGAGTTTTCCGGCAAAAGCCCGTATCTTTTCGACGCATTGCCCAGCAAAAACGCGTCGTATCATGGAGGCCGTCGTACAGGATCGCACTACGGAAGCCCGCAAGCTGCTGGCTGCCGCACTGGAAGAATTACAACAGGCCCGCCGGGCGCTCGAAGCACAGCCCACCGACTACCAGAGCCTGCTCGAACATACCCTGAAAGCACTCAGGGCGGCTTTTCGGGGATTTCTGACCTGGCACGATGTGCCCGTCCCGGAGGATGCTACGCTGCGGCTGATGGCCCGCCCCTGCACGGACCTAGCCAGCAGCCTGCGCCTCTACTTCGATCTGCTCTTGCCGCTGGAGGCCGAGGCCCCATCGCTGCTGCAGAAAGACACGCTCTCGGTCAACGAACGCGAACGCATCCGCAACGCCTACTTTACGGCCCGCAACGCCATTGCCACCGTGCTGGGCGAACTTCCCGCCACGCTCCATCCCACCGCCTGAAACCCCTACACCGTCTGGGAATACATGGGCCGGTCGGACGTGGCCTGGAGATAGGCATCGAAGGCCATGGCCACGTTGCGGATGAAGAAACGGCCGGTTTCGGTGACCTCGATCACGTCGGGTCGGCGCACGACCAGCCCGTCGGCTTCCATCTCTTCGAGCTGCGTCAGCGCATCGGCAAAGTGCGCACGAAAGTCGATCCCGAAGCGCCGCTCGACCTCGAGAACGTCCAGCCGGAAGTGGCACATGAGCGCCATGATCACGTGCCGCCGGAGCCGATCCTCGTCGGTCAGCACATAGCCCTTCCCTACCGGAAGGTGCCCCCGATCCAGCGCGGCGTAATACTCGGGGAGCGTCAGCACGTTCTGCACGTAGGCGTCGCGGAGCTGGCTGATCGCCGAAATGCCGAACGCGTACAGTTCGGTGCCGCCATGCGTGGAGTAGCCCTGAAAGTTACGCTGGAGCGTGCCCTCGTCGAGCGCGCGGCTGAGCGGATCTTCCGGCCGGGCAAAGTGATCCATGCCGATATAGCGGTAGCCGCCCTCGGTGGTCAATAGCTCGACGGCGCACAGAAAGAGCTGGAGCTTTTCGGCCGGACGGGGTAGCCACTCCTCGCGAATAAGCCGCTGGTGCTTTTTCTTCCAGGGCACATGCGCATAGCTGAACAGCGAAATGCGATCGGGACCCAGCTCGATCACCTGTCGGATCGTCCACTCGAACGGCGTCAGGTGCTGGTGCGGCAGGCCGTAAATCAGGTCGTAGCTGATGCTCTCGAAGCCCAGCTCACGTGCCCAGCGCGTAACCTGGGCCACCTGCTCGTAGGGTTGCACGCGGTTGATGGCCTGCTGGACGGTGGGGTCCAGATCCTGCACGCCGAAGCTGATCCGGTTGAATCCGGCCGTCCGGGCCGCCTCCAGATGGGCGCGGGTCAGGCCGCGCGGGTCCGCTTCGATGCCGATTTCGGCGTCCGGCGCGAACCGGAAATGCCGCCGGAGCAGGTCCATCAGCGCCAGAATCTGCTCCGGTGCCAGGTAGGTCGGCGTACCCCCGCCCCAGTGCAGTTGCGCGACGGGCCGGTCGGGAGCTACCCACCGGCCGACCAGCGCGATCTCTCGCTCCAGGTACTCCAGATAGCGGGCGATCTTCTCCGGCCGATGCGTGACGATCATGTGGCAGCCGCAGTAGTAGCAGAGCGTGCGGCAGAACGGCAGGTGCACGTACAGCGAGAGCGGCTCCGGATCGGGACGCTCGTTGTCGGCCCGGATCATCGCCGCCACCGTCTCCGGCGCCATCCCCGGCCGGAAATGGGGCGCCGGCGGATAGCTCGTGTAGCGCGGTCCGGGACGATTGTACTTCTCCACCAGCGCCGGCGACACCTGCATATTCGCAGCAGATTCTGGATTTACGACAATTAACCCCGATACCTGTAACATACAACAGCCCGGCACCCTGGATTCGATGCCGGGCCGAATTCGTCAGATTTCTGCAGACGCCCCGTTGGCTACCCCGGCCGATTCGACCACCCGCTGTTCCACGCGCTTCTGCTGTAGCGGCAGGTACGCCTCGGCCAGTTTCAACTCCAGCAGCGACAGCAGGAAGGCCAGCGTCGATTCGGCGCCCTGGTTTTCGTTGACGCCGTTGGGCTGCAATCCATCGCAGCAGCCGCCGGTGGACGGATCGTAAAGCGGTACGCCGAGCTGGTTGCGCCCCAGGAACCACTCGAAAGCCCGACGCGCCTCGCGATACCAGAACGCATCGTTCGTGATCCGGTAGGCCTCCAGGCAAGCCGAGACCGTCGCGTGCGCCTCTATGGGCTGCTGATCGAAATGGGGACGCTTCTTTCCACGCGGATAGAATCCGTCGTTACCGATCGGCACGAAATTGCCCTGTTTGTCCTGCTGCACGCCGACCAGCCAGCGCAACGACTCCAGGCCGGCCTCCAGCCATTCCGTGCGGCCGGTCCAGTAGCCGGCCATCATGAGCGCGTGGGGCATGCGCGCATTGGCATAGGTCAGCCGATCTTCGAACCAGCGCCAGTCGTCGCGCCGGTTTTTCTGGTAGAGCTGGAAGAGCCGATCGGCCAGCGTCTCGCGAGCCTGAAGGGCCGTCCGGTCTCCGTAGAAACGGCGCAGATATTCCTGCACGCCCAGAATCGTGAAGGCCCAGGCGCGCGGACTGGTAAACGCCAACGCGGCGGGCAGCGCCTCGTCGAAGAGGCGTCCAGCCAGTTTCCAGAGCCCCGGACGCCGCGAGCGACCGACGACGTAGCCCAGTCCCCAGAGGGCCCGGGCGTGGCTGTCCTCGGACCCGACGGCTTCGAGCCAGTGCCGGTTGTAGTCCAGGAAGTTCCGAAAGCGGCCGGTTTCCGGGTTGAAGGCGTGCCAGAGGAAGGCCAGGTAGCGCGTGGCCAGTTCGGGCGCCTCGGTGGCCGTCTTGCCCCCCAGTTCTTCGAGCAGCACGGCCACGATCAAAGCCCGCGCGTTGTCGTCGGTGGTGTATCCCTCGTCGTAGTTGGGTACCGTGTAGGTGGCGTGTTGCAGGATGCCCGTGTCGTCGGTCATGCGCTTGAGGTGATCCAGTTTGAGCACGGGCAGTTCGTCCGGGCGCTGGTTGAGCGTCGGGATGGCCACCCGCGTGCGGGTGGTGCCGGCCGCGCGCGCCCGCTCGAAGCTCTCCAGATAGCGCTGCGCCACCACCGGCCAGATCATCTGGCGGCCGTACAGGTAGGCCCGCTTCCGGATGGCATGACGCTCGGCCTCGTCGTCCAGCAGCCGGTTGACCGCCTCGGCGATGGCCTTCGCGTCCCGGAACGGCACCAGAATGCCCCGCCCGTCGGCCAGCAGCTCTTCGGCGTGCCAGTAAGGCGTCGAGATCATCGCCTTGCCGCAGCCGACCGTGTAGGCCAGCGTACCCGAGGTGATCTGCTCTCGGTTCAGGTACGGCGTCAGGTAGATGTCCGCCGCGCCGATGAATTCGACCAGTTCCTCCAGGCTGACGAACCGGTTGTGGAAGATCACGTGCTCTTCAATGCCCAGCTCCCGTGCGCGACGCTGCAGGAAGAGTCGGTAGCTTTCGCCCTCCACCTGGCGCACGTGCGGATGCGTGGCACCCAGCACGATGTAGACGACGTTCGGGTGCCGCTCCAGAATGGCCGGCAGGGCCTCGATCACGTATTCGATGCCCTTGTTGCGCGAAAGCAACCCGAACGTCAGCAGCACGATCTTGCCCTCGACCCCGAAGCGGTCTTTGTAGAAGTTCGGGTCCACGAAGGGCACGTCCGGGATCCCGTGCGGAATCAGATCGATTTTGCTTTCCGGCACACCGTAAATCGTCTGCAGAAACTCCTTGCCCCGCTGCGTCATCACGACCACGCGATCCGAAAGCGCCGCCAGTTCTTCGAGCACGGCCCGCTGCTCGGCGTTCGGCTCCCGCAGGATCGTGTGCAGCGTGGTCACGACGGGCATGCGCAGCTCGCGCACGAGCGTCAGCACGTGGCTGCCGGCTGGCCCTCCGAAGATGCCGTACTCGTGCTGCAGGCAGACCACGTCCACATCGTTGATGTTCAGAAACTCGGCGGCGCGCCGGTAGGCCGTCAGGTCCTCTTCGGGGATTTCAAAGCGCACCCGGGGCGGGTAGGCATATCCTTCCGGACGATCGTTGATCGGGACGGCAAAGCAGGTGGTTTCGGGAGCGGCCGCCGCAACGGCTTCGCACAGATCCGTGGTAAACGTGGCAATGCCGCACTGGCGCGGCAGATAGTTGCCCACGAAGGCGATCCGCCGTATGCGAGCACCCTCCATAGGAAGCGACCCGGATGGTTGACCGGAAAAAACAGCGTACTGGAAAGTGATCGTCTGCTTTTTGCAAACGTTCCTGAAGAAATGGCAAAACGGCCGGCACCGAGCCGGCCGTTGCCATATAGTAACAAACGCGAGAGCGACTCAGACCAGTCGCGCGTGCAGTTCGATGACGGGTACCGCAGCCAGGGCCTTGGAGACCGGGCAGCCCGCTTTGGCCGCCTCGGCATGCTCCAGAAACGTCTGCTCGTCCAGGCCCGGGGCCTCGACTTCCGTATGCAACTCGATTTTGCTGATGCGCGGCCCATCGTTCGTCATCTCCAGATGCACGCGTGCTTCGGTCTGCACGCGCTCGGGGGTGTGCCCGGCCTGGGCCAGCCGATTGGCCAGCGCCATCGAAAAACAGCCGGCATGCGCCGCGGCGATCAACTCTTCCGGATTGGTGCCCTCCCCTTCCTCGAAACGAGAGGCAAACGAGTAGGGTCCTTCGAAACCGCTGAAGGCCATTCGGCCGCTTCCTTCCCGAAGATTGCCGTTCCAGACGGCTTGCGCTTTGCGTACAGGCATAGGTCTGTCGTGTTGGTTCAGGGTGATGCTCTGCGCAAAAATAAACCTCCCGGCCACAAAAGCAAGGTGTGTACGGAAATGTTACACCCTGTTCCCGTTCAGAAAAGCCGATGGAAATGGGTGCAAAGGAAGCAGCTGTCAGTCCGGATGCCGGCAGCAAGGCGCGGCCCCGACTTCAAAGGAGCTGAATCCATGCAGAAATTACGGTGGGGAAGGGGGCCGCTGTGCCCCCTTCCCCACCCGAACGACAGGCTCAGGCGCCGGCTTGCTCGCGCCGGTCCACCGGCATGGTTACCGGGTTGCGATGACACCGCATGCACTCGTAATGTCCGCGCCAGGCGTCGGCATACCAGGGTGTGGTTTCCCCGCAGACCGGGCAGAATCCCCAGTACGTGTAGGCCGGCAGAGCCATCACGTGCGCCAGCTGGAGCAGTTGCCGCTTCAGCGAATGCATAAGCCGTTTCATGGCGTCGTTTTCCCTCCCGAAATGGTTGGTGGAACAACCGAACGCCCCGTTCTACGAAAGGACGAAGCCCCGGATTCTTCTTCCGGAAGCAGTAAGCGTTTTCGACATAGTTATTTAACAGAAGCGTTTTCGCACAGAAAATCCAGAAACTATTTCGCAAACCCGCCATTGATCGGCGTAAACCGCTTTCGAAATGGCGTATCCACGGCTGACGGACGACGGGCGGTGCGTCGTGCTCGACCTGCACGGCGTGCGCCTGGCGGAAGCGCGCCCGCTGGTGTTACGTGTGGTGGCCGAGGCCGCCCGCCGGGGCCGCGCGCAGGTGCGCCTGATCCATGGATCGTCCACCACCGATTCAGAGGATGCACGCCCGACCATCAAACGCATGCTGCACGAGATGCTCAAGACCGGAGCCTTTGCGCCGCACATCACGCAGGCGCTCCCTTTACAGAATGAGCTGCTGCTGGCCCTGGATCTGACGGCCACGCCCGACCCTCGTCCGATCCGTCTTTCCGAATGCTGGCCCCGTTAGCCATGGTGCGGATTGGCCTGACGACCGGCTTCGACGGCGAGCGTCAGCAGGTGGACCTCGCCTACGTGGCTGCGCTGGAGGCGGCCGGAGCCCTGCCCGTGCTGCTGCCGCTCACGCAATCGGCCGAAATCGCCCGCCATTTTGCCGGGCTGCTGGACGGTCTGGTCGTACCCGGAGGACCCGCCGTGACCGACGGCCTGATCGGCGAACTACCGGAGGATCTGGATCCGCCGCAGCCGCGCCGCACCGCAAGTGACCGCCTTTATCTGCAGGCGTTTCTGGAAGCCGGCAAGCCCATTCTGGGCATCTGCTACGGCATGCAGTTGCTGAACGCCGTGCTGGGCGGCACCATCTATGCCGACGTGCAGCGCCAGCTCGAAGGCGCGCGGGCCCACAGTCCCAAACGGGGCGCCGAGCAGCATCCAATCGAAATCGCGCCGGAGTCTCACCTGGCCCGTCTACTGGGGCGGACAACCTGGACGGTCAACACGCGACACCTGCAGGCCCTGGCCACGATAGGCCGTGGTCTTCGCGTCAGCGCCCGGGCACCCGACGGGGTGATCGAAGCCATCGAATCGCCCGACGGTCGCCTGCTCGGCGTGCAATTCCATCCGGAGCGTATGGGATCGGAAGGCTTACCGCTCTTTCGCCATCTGGTCAGTCTGGCCGGAAAATTTGCGTCCGGTAACGCCGAACGCTTCTGATCGGTACGGCTTTCGCCGATACATAGCGCGGAGCCCTCTACAGAGACAAGTACGACAACGCGTCCTTCGCCATGGAGCAGCAACGTGCCTGGTGGCGCCTGTTTCTGATCGCGCTGACGCTGGCCGTGTCGCTCAACCTGCCCCGGCTGGCCGCCGCGCTTCGGGCGTACCTGGCCCCTCCGCCGGAGCCGGTCGCGGCAACCTCCCCGCCGGCGCCTCCGACGGAAACGCATGCTGCTATTACGCTTGGCAGCTTCGCCGCCGATCTGCACCCTGACGTCCGCTACGGCCCGTATTTTACCGGGGCTCTGACCCCGGCGGATCGTTCCATTCCCGTCGCCCCGCTGCTGCCCGACTTTCAGGCGTTGCTGACGCAGTACACGCTGCGCCAGGCGGTGGACGACAACTTTACGATCCGCGTCTACGATGGAGCGCGCGGCGAACTGCTGGTTCGCTACGAGCTGATCGACGAACGGCAACGCTATCAGGAAACGGGCGTCATCGACTGGGACGAGGTGGACCGTCGGCGCCGGGAAATCACCCGGACGTTGCTGGACAACTTCGTCGCCCGGGGCTTTTCGCGCGAGGCGCTCGTGGTGCGCTGGGGCCGGGCCAATCAGGTACAGGAGGCCTACCTGCGGGCGGCGCCCTATCTGGAGTATGAAATCCGGCTGGCGCGTCTGCTCGATCTCAGTCTGCTCAGCACAACCGTAAGCGTCGTCGAAACGTTCAGCAACGACCGGTTGGTTTCGCCGGCCGGCGCCCGCAGCCGCTACCAGCTCATGCCCTACCTGCTTCGCCAGTATGGCATTCACCACTACACGCTGCGCACGGCCGCCGGCAACCGGATCCGGGTCCTCGAAGAATGGCACCCGCTGCTGACCATGGAGCCGGCCTTTCTGGTGATGCGCAGCTACGCCAACGCCGTGGGCCACGAAGTACCGGGACTCTCGGCCTATCACACCGGCCCGGCCAATCTCTTCCGCATTTACCGCCAGTTCCTGACCGAAGGCATCGCCTACCTGAAACCCGGTACCACGGTGCTGGACGCCTACCTGTGGGCGCTGACCGAGGGCTTTGACGAACTGTCTCGTCAGACAAGTTTTCGCAGCTACTCGCGGGGTTATGTACCCTCGCTTTACGGCACGCTACGTGCGCTGGAACATTTGCCGCTGGACACCAGCCATACCATCCAGGCCGAACTGGTTCAGGTGGTCTCACCGGAACCTTTCTACCTGAGCGACCTGCTTGCCCTGCTGCATGCCGCCGGCGCCGACACCCTGGACTGGCGGATGGCAACGCCTTCCGCCAGCCTCTACAATCGATTCCGCCTGCTCAATCCACATTTCGAATTGCCCGCCGCACCTGATAGTGTCGGTGTTCCTCTGGCGGGAGATGTTCGCTTTGCAATAACGGACAACACGCCACCCATCCGCTTCTTCCTACCCCTCGGCACCATTCAGCGCCTCCAGCGCCTCGGCTTCAACGGCCTGCACCTGCTGCAGCGCTTCGACCACACGAGCTTCACGCGCAGTGAACAGGAGTACACGCCCTGGGACCAGGCCTACGCGGACCTGCTCGAAGACGTCCGACACTTCGGCTTTACCTTTGCCAACCGGGCCCGACTGGACTCGCTCGCCGCGCGCTTCGAGCAACTGGCCGAGGAAACGCCCACCCCGTATCGCCAGCGCCAGCTTCAGATCATCCGCACACACGTGCGCCTCTGGCAATTCGGCGCCTGGGAAAAGCTGGCCCATGCCGCCGAAGCCGCTACCGGCCGCCTGCGCCTGCCGGTCCGGCCACCCGAGGTCTCCGAATCCGACTGAATCGATCAGTCACCGGCCTGTGGAATCCCCGTCTGCTCCCACAGCACGGCCGGATCCCAGGGACCCTGTTGCCGACTGGTCGCCCGTACGGCCGCCACCTCTTCGGGCGTTACCGGATCGGCCTGGTTGCCGAAATTCTGCCGGATGAACGTCAGAACCGCCGCAATCTGCTCGTCCGTCAGAAAATCGTGCGCCGTCATCACGTTGTTATAGACCTCCCCGCCCACCTTCATCTCGCCCTGCGCACCGTGCAGCACCAGTCGAATGAGCCGCCCTTTGTCGCCCTGAATCCACTCGTTGGGCGTCAGCGGCGGATAAATGCCGGGCACCCCCTGACCGTTGGGTTGATGACAGGTGGCGCAGTAGTTCTGAAAAACCCGCCGGCCGAGTTGCAAGACCTGATCCTCCGACGAAGCCGACGGCGTCTGTCCTTCCGAAGCGCAGGCGGCCAGCACAGCCAGCCCTACAAGCACAGCACTCAACGTACGCATACGACCGTCTGGTTTACAGCTTTCGAACCGGATCGCCCACATGAACGACGCCACCCTTGCGTACCGTGAAAAGCGCCCCCCGCAGGCCGGTCTGCGCCACCGCCTCGAAGGCCTCCGGACTCGTACGCGCCCGAAACGTGGCGCACGGCTGATGCAGCCGGTCACTTCGCTCCAGCACCACCTCGCCCACCAGCAGCCGATCACCGGGTCGGAGTGCCCGCAGATCGATCCCCTCCAGGATCAGATTGTCGCCCGGCACCTCCGGACGCACCCGCAGCGCGCGCAGCACCTCCAGACTCATGGCGCTCACTTCGCGGCCCGGCGCGTGCCGCCTGGCATGGTCGCCGGGACACCCTACTCCCTCCTCCAGCGGCAATTCCGCCCGAAGCAGGTGCACGCCCGGTTCCGGGCTCTCCACCAGATAGGCCACCCGACCGATCGGATCGAAACGGAGTGTCTCCAGCGCCTGCAGGTAGGCGCCAAGCCGTGCGTCGTCCATAAGCGTAGGCGAAGTTTTGTCGTAATGTAGGATACACGGAGAATTGACGGACCGAGGCGGTGCCGTTTTCCCGAATTGTTTAACTTGAAGCAAATTCACCGTCAGCAAGCCACAGAGGGATCGTGGCCGAACCGACCTTACCGCTTCCTCCTGTCTTTTCGGCCCCCGACCCCTGGATTCCCGAGCCGCTTGCCAATCCGCCGGTGGTCTCCTGCGCCGCGGGCTTCGAACCCGTGGTTGCCGAAGAACTACACGAACTGGGTTACACGGCCCATTACCTGAAACCGGCCAAGCTGGTAGTGCCCGCGGCGGGTCCGGAGGCCTGCCCGGCGCTGAACTTCTATCCGCACACCGTCCATCGCGTCTATCTGCTGCTGGGACTGGGGCGTGCACCGACGTTGCAGGATGTGCGGGCGCTGGCGCAGGCCGTTCCCTTCCACGCCTATCTCCATCCAGAGCAGCGCTTTGCCGTGCGGGCGCAGCGCCACGGATCTCACGACTTCACGTCGATGGACGTTGCCCGTGAGGTGGGCTCGGCCGTGGTCGAACGCGTGCAGGCGCACACCGGACGGCGCATCCGGGCCGATCTGGACGCGCCCGACGTAGAAATCATGGCCGAACTGAGCGACGACCAGCTCCTGCTTCTGCTGAACACGTCCGGTTCACCCCTGCACCGGCGGCACCACCGGGCCTTTCAGCATTTTGCGCCCCTGCTGCCCACGCTGGCGGCCGCGCTGCTCCGGCTTTCGTCGTTCCCGAACAACGTGGATCTGCTCATCGACCCGATGGCGGGCGGCGGTACGATCCCCATCGAAGCGGCCCTTCTGGCCCGCAACGTGGCCCCGGGCCTCCTGCTGCCGGAAGGGCAACTGGCGCTGTTTCGTCTGTCTTTTCTCGACCACACCGCGTGGAGCCGGTTGCGCCACCGCGCGGAGCGTCAGGTGCGTCCCCGCTCACCCATCCCGATCCTGGCGGCCGACCGCTACGCCAAGAACGTTCGGGGCATGAAAGCCAACCTGGAAGCCATGGGCGTGGCGGCGGATGTGGCTGTCTATGCCGGACGGGCCGAACGCATGGCCTATCTGGAGCAGCAACCACCCGGACGCCGGAGCATCGTTACCAATCCCCCCTACGGCCTGCGTCTGGGCGATCCGCGGCGCATCGATCGGCTCTACCACGACTTTGCCCGCGCCTGCGCCCGGCACGGCATTGCCGAAGTTGTGGCGCTCACGCCCCGCCGTGATTCCTGGCTCGAATCCTTCACGCAGGCCGGTTACTGTCCGACGCTCGTGCAACCGGTGCGCTACGGTCGTCTGGAAGCCTTCGCGCTGCGCGTCGAGCCGGCATAAACAAAAAAGGGTGGCCTGAACGCCACCCTTTCGGCGATACGTCACGCCGTCTGCGCCGACGGCTCCGGCCACAGGTGCCGGATCGCCTTGGGCAACATGGCCCGCACGTCGGCGAGCTCACCGGCGCTGATGTGCCGGTTCAGCACCTCGAAGACGACCCGCGCGGCCTGCTGCGGGCTGATGGTCAATCCGATCTGGTGCAGCTCTTCCTGAACGGGCATCAGGAAGTCCTCTTCGTGCCGCAGACGCAGCGGCTTGTCGGTGGGGTCCCAGCCTTCGAAGAAAATACCGCGCACCAGCAGCGGAAGCTGAGCGGCAAACTGAGCCGCCTCCTCCACGGTCAGTCGATCCCGCAGCTGGTGCAGCACGGCCCGCAGCACGTGATAGGCATAGCGCCGGGCCGTCTCTTCAGGATGCGGGCTGTTGCCCACATGTTCGTCCAGGTGCAGCGCCTCGCGAATCTCCTTCAGCCAGGTGTTCGTCTTCTGGATCGTGCTGTCGAATACGTCCAATCCGGTCATCGACATGGCGCACCTCCTGGTTTTTTGGTTGACACGCTGTCACCCACAGGCTCCGGAGATCTGCAGGACAAAGCGCGTTCCGGTCTGTCAGGCCGACAGCACCGGGACGGAACAGGCCGGCCAGTAAACCTCGAAGGTGCTGCCCTTGCCGGGGCCCGGGCTCCAGGCCCGCACCGAGCCGCCGCAGGCTTCCACGATGGCGCGTACGATGGCCAGGCCGAGTCCGGAGCCGGGCCTGCCTTCGGCCGAGCGTCCCCGGTAAAAGCGGTCGAAGAGATGCGCCGCTTCCGCCGGATCGAAACCGATCCCGGTATCCGTAACCCGCAGCCGGATCTGGCCGTCGAGCCGATGCACTTCCAGACGCACCCGGCCACCCGGCGGCGTGTACTTACAGGCGTTGGAAAGCAGATTGTCGAGCACCTCGTCCAGATATTCCGGCACCACGCAAACCCAGGCCTGTCCGGGCAACACCGCCTCGAAACGCAGCCCTGCCTGCTCGAAGCGGGCCTGCCAGTCTTTCAGGTGCGACTGACAGCGCTCGACCAGATCGGTCGGGCGGGCGCGCTCATGCGCGTCGGTGCGCTCGAGACGGGCCAGGTGCAGCAGGCCGCGGACGGTTTCCGTCATGCGCTCGACGTCGCGCAGGGCTTCTTCGAGCACTTCGCGATAGTAGGCGGCCTGGCGGGGTCGCCGGAGTGCCACCTCCAGCTCGCTGCGCAGCGCCGAAAGCGGCGTCAACAGTTCGTGGGCCGCGTTGTCCGTAAAGCGCCGTTCCCGCTCGAGCGAGGCGGCCAGGCGTGCCAGCAGGTCGTTGAACGTCTCGGCCAGCTCGGTCAGTTCGTCCTGCACCCCGCCCGGGACGGGCAGGCGCGCCGCCAGGTTGTCGGCGCCCATCTGCCGGGCGGTCGCCGTCAGCAGCGCTACCGGCTGCAGAGCCCGCCGAGCCAGCCAGTAGCCGCCCAGGGCGGCCAGCAGCACGCTCAGCACGATCCCCAGTCCCAGCACCAGGCCCAGATGGTGCAGCTCGCGGTGGAGCGACCACTCGAAGCCTGTCACCTCCAGCCAGCCGAATAGCAGACCTGCCTCATCGAAAAGCGGCGTGTAGCGGGTGCGCGCTGGCTTGCCTTCCCACGTGTGGCTGTAGACCTGCACATCCAGGACGGGCTGCACGCGCACGGGCAGCGAATCGTGCCGGGCGAAATTGGGACTCTCGTAGACCACGCGACCGTCGGGGCGCAGCAGCCGCACATACGTACCGTAAATGCCGTCGGTCTGATAGGCCACGGAGCGCAGCGTATCGAGCGCCACAAACACAGGCACACCGGCCCGCTCCTGCACGAACGGCATGAGCTGGCGCGTCTCGTGGATCAGATGCTGGTCGAAGTCCCGATGCCGGGCCATGTGGAAGCTCACGTAGCTGAAGGCCGCAAACAGCCCCAGCAGTACCAGCAACGTAACGGCATACCAGAGCGCCAGCCGTACGGAGATCGACCAGCGGTGCGGAAGGCGACGAAGCCACGTCATGGCGTTTCCGTGGCGGACGGTTCAAGCCGCAGGGCGTAGCCGACCCCCCGGACGGTTTCGATCTGCAGCGCCGGAGAAGCGTCGCTCAGCTTCTGGCGCAATCCGGAAACGGTCACGTCGATCGTGTTGTCGCTCACGTAGAATGGGTCGCCCCAGACCTGCTCGGCAATCCGCGTGCGCGAGAGCACCTCGCCCGGATGACGCGCCAGAAAGCGCAGCAGATCGTACTCCTTGGGCCGCAGCGGCAGGACGTACTCACCCACCCGGACCTGGCGGCGCCGCTCGTTGATCTCCAGCGGCCCCAGGCGGATCACGTCGGTTGCCTGCCAGACGGGCGAACGGCGCAGCAGCGCCCGCAACCGGGCCAGCAACTCCTCGAAGGCGAAAGGTTTTCCCAGATAGTCGTCGGCTCCGGCGTCCAGTCCGGCCACCCGGTGTTCGAGGTCGTCCAGCGCCGTCAGCATCAGGATCGGCATCTGATAGCCGGCCTCCCGCAGGCGCCGCACCAGCGTCTGGCCGTCCATCCGGGGCAACCGCCAGTCCACGATCAGCGCATCGTAATGGCTGGCCTGCACACGGGCCTCCGCTTCCACCCCGTCGGCCACCCGATCCACCTGGTATCCTTCTTCACGAAGCCCCCGGGCCAACGCCCGCGCCAGCCGCTCATCGTCTTCCACCAGCAGAATCCACATGGTAGCCGCGCTTTTTGTTGCATGAAAGACCCGTCCGGACGTTCAGTTTCTTCCTTAAAAGGTTTTAAGCCACGGCCCAGTCAGGTTTTAGATCCCGGGAAAAAAAATTACGGCCGGTTAACTGAAACACCGATCCACCGAAGCCAACATGAAGCGCTTCACACGTCGTGACTTTCTGCAAACCCTGGCGGTACTGGGCATTTCGACGGGGATCGAGGCGCTCCTTCCGGCCTATGCGCGCTCGCGTCCGCGCGTGCCCGCTCCCCGTCGGCCACGCCGAAGCCCGGTAACCTACGACCTGACCATTGCCGAAACGCCGATCCGCATCGGCGGCCGTAAGGCGAAGGCCACCACCATCAACGGCACGGTGCCGGGGCCGCTGCTGCGCTTCCGCGAAGGCGACGAGGTGATCATCCGCGTCACCAACCGCCTGAAAGAAGACACCTCCATCCACTGGCATGGCGTGCTGGTGCCTTTCGACATGGACGGCGTGCCGGGCGTGAGCTTTCCGGGCATCAAACCCGGCGAAACGTTCACGTACCGGTTCCGGCTGCGCCAGCACGGCACCTACTGGTATCACAGCCACAGCGGGCTGCAGGAACAGACGGGCATCTACGGCCCGCTCATCATCGACCCGGCCGAAGAGCCTTATCCCTACGATCGCGAGTATGTGATCGTGCTGAGCGACTGGACCTTTGAAAACCCGTACCGCGTGCTGGCCCGGCTCCGCAAGTATCCCGGCTATTACAACTTCCAGCGGCGCACGCTGGCCAATCTGTTCGAGGAAGCCCGGGAAATGGGCTTCTGGAAGGCGCTGAAGGATCGGCTGAGCTGGGGCCGCATGCGCATGGGCGCCACGGACATCGTGGACATCACCGGCGCCACCTACACGTACCTGATGAACGGCCACGCACCGGAAGACAACTGGACGGCGCTGTTCCGGCCAGGCGAGCGCGTGCGGCTGCGGTTCATCAACGCGGCGGCCGGAAGTATCTTCGACGTGCGCATTCCGGGACTCCCGATGACCGTGATTCAGGCCGATGGCCAGTACGTGCAGGCGGTCACGGTGGACGAGTTTCGCATCGGCATTGCGGAAACCTACGACGTGATCGTCGAGCCGCAAGAAGAGCGGGCCTACACGATCTTTGCCGAGTCGATGGATCGCAGCGGCTACGCCCGTGCTACGCTGGCCCCACGCGAGGGCATGGAAGATCCCATCCCGCCACTCCGGAAGCGCCCGCTGCGCACGCACGCCGACATGGGCATGGTGCACGAGGGACACGAAGGCCACGCGGGCATGCGTCACGAGGCCATGGCCGCCCCCACCGAACACCAGGGGCACCGGATGCCCGCCGACACGACCGGACATCACATGCGCGGTGGGCACGACCACCATGCCGGACATGCCATGATGGCGGGTATGATGGGCGGCGTGGGCCAGCCGCCGGGCATGCCACCGGAACCGAAGCCTCACGGCGACGACACGCACGGCCCGGGCAACGCGGCCGTGCCGATGATCACGCGCAGCCGCCTGCACGAGCCGGGTGTGGGCCTGGGCGAAGACGGCTGGCGTGTGCTGGTCTATACCGACCTCAAGAGCCTGCACCCCCGCGAGGACTTCCGTCCACCCACGCGCGAGATCGAGCTACACCTGACCGGCAACATGGAGCGCTTCCTCTGGGGCATCGACGGCAAAACCTACTCGGAAGCGCCCGAGTCGATTCGTCTGCGCTACGGCGAGCGGGTGCGGCTCGTGCTCGTCAACGACACGATGATGGAGCACCCCATGCACCTGCACGGAATGTGGATGGAACTTGAAAACGGCCACGGCCGGCACATTCCACGCAAACACACGATCCTGGTCAAGCCGGCCGAACGGCTTTCCGTGCTGATCACGCCGGACGAGCCCGGCCCGTGGGTGTTCCACTGCCACATCCTCTATCACATGGAGATGGGGATGTTTCGCGTCTTCGAAGTATCCGAACCGGAAACGGCAACCCGAACCTCATCATGATGCGTCGGACAGGAGTTTTTCTGTTGCTCACTGCGCTTGCGGTACTGCCAGCCCGACAGCTCCGGGCGCAGGCGCAGCCGCTGGTCCGCTTTATGAACGAGCACACGCTGGCCTTCGTGCTTTTCGACCTGCTGGAGACCTCGCCCGCCCTGGCCGGTCGTCCGGTGCAGTGGGACATGGACGCCTGGCTCGGGAAGATGTACAACCGGCTCTGGATTCGCAGCGAAGGCGAACTGCTGACCGCGCAGCGCGGCGGCGAAGCGGAGTTTCAGGGGCTCTACAGCCGGGTCGTGGCCCCTTACTGGGACCTGCAGTTCGGTGCCCGCTTCGACGTGGCCTACGGCGAGCAGACCCGCACGCGCGCCCATCTGGCCCTGGGGCTGGAAGGCCTGGCCCCCTACTGGTTCGAGCTGGAACCGACCCTGTTCGTCAGCCAAGACGGAGACGTCTCCGCCTCACTGGTGGCCTCGCATGACCTGTTCATCACCCAGCGGCTGATTCTGCAGCCCCGGCTGGAGGCGCTGGCCGCCGTGCAGGAGGTGCCTGAGTGGGGCGTCGGACGCGGCCTGAACCGCGTGGACTTCGGTCTGCGGCTGCGCTTCGAGCTGGTGCGCGAGTTTGCCCCGTACATCGGGTTCAACTGGAGCCGCCTCTACGGAAGCGCGGCCGACCTGGCCCGTGCCGAAGGCGAAGCGACGCGCACGTCCGGGTTTGTAGCCGGCGTGCGGCTCTGGTATTGAAAAAATGCCGAGATCGGGAGCCTCTACCCGACTTCGGCCGTAATGCCTGCAACCCTGCTTCACCTTACCTTCGGATCCCATGCGCATCACCCGCAAAACCTACGTGCTGGGCTTTCTGCTGGGCGCGGCCCTGGCCGCCATTGGCCTGGCTGTCTACAGCAGCCAGCAACAGGCTTCGGCCCGGCCCACCCTGACCGTGTTCAAGAGCCCCACCTGCGGCTGCTGCGGCAAGTGGGTGGAGCACATGGAAGCCGCCGGCTTTAACGTGCGCGTCGAGGACGTGCAGGACCTGAGCGCGATCAAAGCCCGCTTTCACATTCCCGGCACGCTCCATTCCTGCCATACGGCCATCGTCGAAGGCTACGTGATCGAAGGCCATGTGCCGGCGGCCGACGTGTGGCGCCTGCTACGGGAAAAGCCGGACGTAACCGGCCTGGCGGTACCGGGCATGCCGATCGGTTCGCCCGGCATGGAGCAGGGCTTCCGCGTTGATCCCTACGACGTGCTGGCGTTTACTACGGACGGTCAGACACGGGTCTTCGCCCGCTACGGACAGGAATAGGCGATGCAGGAGGGCCTGCCGCTCAGTCCATCGCTGCTGTACGCGCTGGCGGGGTTGCTGGTGGTCGGTGGCCTGGCGCTGCTCTGGCTGGCGCCACGCCTCAGTCCGCGTCGCCGTCTGGAAGGCGCGGCGGCCTGGACCGGCGCGCTGTTCGGCGGCGTGGTGATGCTCTCGGGACTGGCCCTGGGCGCGCTGGCCTACCTGCGCCAGCAGCAGCCCGAGATCGTTCAACCGCCCGGGGTGGTTGGGCGCCCCGCACCGGAGCTGGTCTTTCGTCTGGTGGAAACCGACGAGCCCCGCACGCTGGCCGACTACCGGGGAAAGGTGATTCTGCTGAACCTCTGGGCCACCTGGTGCGGCCCCTGCCTAGCCGAAATCCCCGAACTCAATCGCTTCCAGCAGGCCTATCGGGACCAGGGCGTCGTGGTGATCATGATCTCGGACGAACCCCGCCAGACCATCCTGGAATTCACGAAAGAACGCCCTCTGGAAGCCGTCAGTGGCTACCTGCCTGAAGATGCCCGCTGGCCCTGGCCTTACAACCGCGTCGAACAGGCCCGCCCCACCACGTTCGTGATCGACCGCGACGGCATCATCCGCGAGACCTGGCCCGGCGCCGCCGACTTCGCCCAGTTCGAAGCAGCGGTTTTGCCCTATCTGGAATAAGCGGGTTTCCACTCTTTGCCAAACGCCTCGGAAAGCCCCGCTTCATGCATAGAACAGAGCCTGTTTGTAGAACTTATCCGGCAAACAAGGGAAGATCTGGTACGCCGGCGCTTCGCGCTGCGGGTCGGAAGCACGGGTTTGTAGTAAGCCACGAAGGCGTCAGCCGAAGTGGCGGTTCCCGTTCGGCACTTCGCTGCGCTCCGTGCCTGACTACGAACAGAGTCTGTTTGTAGTGTGAGCCGCGAAGACGTTTAGCGCAGGGACGTCTCATACGATTTCCGGAAAATCATAGTGCACGTGAGAAAGCACGGGCGCACACTGCGGTGCGCCCCTACCAGATACCCTATCCCGTAGGGGCGGACCACTGTGTCCGCCCTGTCATACCCGCCAGATCGCGTTTGTCACACGGGGTGTGGCACCCTCATACACCGAAGATCCCATATCATTCGGACGTTAGCGCACGATAGCGAAGTGACCTCCCTTTCTGCCTGCTACGCGTTCCTTAAGCACCCATTGCAGAGCACCCTTCAACCGTAACCGCTTCGTTACGCGCCTTAAAAGCTTTTCAGCCGCTGTTCAGCCGTTCTAAACGAAGTGTCCGGTAGTTTGCGTGCGTATCCTGAACGTGCAACCAACCCGAGGAGGCAACGCCATGGCAGCCTTTGTCAAACGACTGGTGCTGGGCCTGACCTTGCTGAGCATGCCGGCCCTGGCCCAGCAACACGGCCATCCCATGATGCGTCCGGACACCGCCCGCGGAATGATGCAGGGCGGTATGATGGGCCAGATGGGCATGATGTCCATGATGCAGATGATGCCCCGCATGATGGGCATGATGCAGCAGGGCATGATGATGCAGAACCCGCTGCACCGCGCTACCATAATGGCCTTCGTGCTTCCGGCCATGGCCGACACGCTGGGCCTTTCCGAGCAGCAGCAGCGCCAGCTTGGTGAACTCAAACAACGCATGCTGCAGGCGCATCGCGCCCGCCAGCAGGAGATCCGGCAGCACCAGCAGGCCCTGCAGGCGCTCTTTCAGAACGAGCAGCAGCCCGATCCGACCGCCCTGCGCGAGCACCTGCAGGCAATCGCCCGGCTGGAGGTAGATGACCGGATTGCCCCCTACGAAACCTTCCGCCAGATGCTCCAGGTGCTCAACGACACCCAGCGCGAGCGCCTGCGCGGCATGCAGCCCCATCAGCTGATGGCCTACATGATGCGGCTGCCCATGATGGAGATGATGCCGATGATGCACATGATGCACGGCGGCGAAGGCATGATGCGCATGATGATGCAGGGTGGTATGATGGGTCAGATGGGCATGATGCCCATGATGCAGATGATGCAGGGCGGCATGCCCATGCACCACCCGCCGGAAGGGCAACACGGGCACGATCAGGACGGCCATCGCCACCATAACCCTCGCTGATTAAACGAATCGGACCATGTACGGACCGCACATGTTCTGGGGCATGCACTGGGGGTGGTGGATCTTCTGGATCGTGGTGATCATCGCGCTGGTCTGGCTGCTCAGCCAGCGCCGGACCGGCGCGCCACCACCACCCCGGAAAGAATCACCGCTGGAACTGCTTCAGCGCCGCTACGCGGCGGGCGAAATCTCGACCGAAGAGTACGAGGATCGTCGGGCCCGCCTGGAACGCGACCGGCTTGCCTGAACCATGCCGGGGAGGGACCGTAAAATCTCAAAAAATGACGCGATCGCTATGGAAATGCAGCCGGTTACTCCCGAAATGCTCAAGCAGGCGCTGAAAGAAGCGCTCGAAGAAGTCCTCCAGGAAAAGCGCGCCTTCCTCCGTGATCTAATCGAAGAAGTACTGGAAGACGTTGCACTCTCGCGGGCTATTCAGGAGGGACTGGAAAGCGAGGAGGTATCTCGTCAGCAGATTTTTGATCTGCTGAAAGGCGGTGATGCATGAAGGTTGCTTTCCGCAAAAGCTTTGAACGCGATCTGCGGGCGCTCCGCACAGACCCTCGCCTGCTTGCGCGCATTCGGGAAATCATAGAGGCCGTCGAAGCGGCTCCGACGCTCCAGTCTGTACCCGGCCTCCAGAAGCTGAGCGGCACACCCAACTACTACCGCATACGCGTGGGCGACTACCGGATCGGGCTTGCGCTCGAAGACGACATGGTCGTCTTTGTTCGCTGCCTGCACCGGAAAGACATCTACCGATACTTTCCATGAGCCTCCTCACCCAGAACCGGGTATCCGCCGAGCCGGAGGCCACGGCGTTTGCGAGACGGGCCTACGACCGTGTGGCCGCCTGCTACGATCTGCTGGAGCTGCCGATGGAATGGCTGGCCTTCCGGCGCTGGCGGCGTCGCCTCTGGCAGGGCGTCCGGGGGCCGCGCGTGCTGGAAATCGGGGTGGGCACCGGCAAGAACATCCCGTACTACCCGCCAGAGGTCACGGTGACGGCCATCGACCTGTCCCCCCGCATGCTCGAGCGGGCGCGGCGCCGGGCCGCCCGCTTTCCGGACCGGCACGTCGAATTGCTGGAAATGGACGCACAGGCGCTGACCTTTCCGGACGACACGTTCGACGACGTCGCGGCTACGTTCGTCTTCTGCTCCGTCCCCGATCCGGTGCAGGGACTCCGGGAGGCACTGCGTGTGACCCGTCCGGGCGGCCGGCTCCACCTGCTCGAACACATGCGCGTGCGCTCCGAGCGCATCGGCCGGTGGATGGACCGGCTCGATCCTCTGATCTATCGTCTCACGGGCGTCCACATTGCCCGTCGCACCACGGAAAATGTACGGAAGGCCGGCTGGGTGCTGGAACAGGAAGTGGATCTGGCGCCCGGCGGCCTCGTTCGTCATCTGGTAGCCCGTAAACCAACCAACCAGCAGGAGCCATGAGCGAAACGAAAACGGCCTACTACTTCGCCCGCACGCTTCCGGTCAGCCTCGAAGAGGCCGAAGCCCGCGTGCGCGAACTGTTGCAGCAGGAAGGGTTCGGCGTGCTGACCGAAATCGACGTGCAGGCCACGCTGAAAAAGAAGCTGAACGTCGACGTGCGGCCCTACAAGATCCTGGGCGCCTGCAATCCGCACTTTGCCCACCAGGCCCTGCAGGTCGAGCCGCACATCGGCACGATGCTGCCCTGCAACGTGATCGTGCGCCAGACCGACGACGGCCAGACCGAAGTGGCTGCCATCGATCCGGTGGCCTCCATGCAGGCCGTCGACAATCCGGCACTGCGCCCGATCGCCGAGCAGGTGCGCGAACGCCTGCAGCGCATCATTGAACGACTCTGACCACCGATGCCCGACCGCCGCACGTTTCTACGCGCGTTACTGGGCACGACGGCTACCCTGGCGGTGCCCGGTCTATGGACGGCCGGGTGCCGCCGGGAGCCGGCCGACGCCGACAACCCCGGGCGCTGGTTCTTCCACTGCCACAACCTCTATCACCTCGAAAGCGGCATGGCCCGCAAAGTCCGCTACCGCGCCTGATCAGGTCCATGCCGCCGCTTCGGGCACACGAAGCGGTGGAAGCGCCGCCTCGATGTCGGCCCGATGCGGCTCCAGCCAGGGCGGCAGCACAAGTTTTTCGCCCAGGTGGGCCGGATCTTCGTCGCGGGCGAAGCCGGGCCCGTCGGTGGCCAGCTCAAAGAGCACGCCGCCCGGCTCCCGGAAATAGACCGAGGTGAACCAGAAACGATCGATCAGCCCGGTCGGCCGAAGGCCCGCTTCGGCCAGCGCCCGCCGCAACCCATCCTCTTCGGCCACGTCGCGCGTGCGCCAGGCCACGTGATGCACGCCACCCCGCCCGTCTCGCCCCGACATGGCTCCGGGCAGCACCTGCACGTCCACCAGCTGGCCCGGGGCCCCATCCTCGACGGCGTACCGGTGCCAGGCGCCCTCCTGCGCAAGGCGCCGGAATCCCAAGAGTTCGGTCAGCACCTGCTCGGTGGGCGCCAGCTCCCGCTCCCAGAGTTGCACCGAATGGAAGCCCCGCAGTTGATGCGGCGGTGGTACCGGACTGTCGTCCCAGGGCACAAAAGGCCGCGCCTGCTCGGTGGCCACCAGCGCCAGCCGGAGTCCGTGCGGATCCTGAAGGCGCAGCACCGTCTCGCCGAAGGGCGAGGTGGTCGGCTCGAAGGCCACCCCGTAGCGGGCCAGGCGCTGCTGCCAGTATTCCAGGCTCGCGGGGTGCACGGCGAACGCCACCGTCATCACGCGCCCGGTCCCCTCCCGCGCAGGCGGCAGGTCCGGCCACGGGAAGAACGTCAGGTCGGTGCCCGGCGTCCCGGCCCCGTCCGCATAGAACAGATGATAGGTGGTGGGATCGTCCTGATTGACCGAGCGCTTCACCAGCCGCAGCCCCAGCACCCCGACGTAGAAGTCGAGGTTCTCCTGAGCCGGACCGCAGATTGCCGTCACGTGATGAATGCCGTGCACGCCCATGATGCTTTCGGAAACGCCTGGTTTTCCCGGTTAGAACCGGCCCGCTATAAACTTGTTGCAACAGAAAAGTTACAACACGATCAGGTGGCGGCCGTGCCGGTCCACGAGGGCGGATCGCTGGCCGGGAACGATTCCTCGCCGGCCTCCTGCACTTCGTCGAGCGGTTCCTGGCCGGGCAGCGTGATCAGCAGAGCCCGGCAGGCCGTCGTGCCCGGAATGCGAAGGCAATGGCCACTGCCTGACGTGTCCTCGAAAAGCACGGCCTCGCCCGGACCGAAACGCCGCGGTGATTGATCGAGTACGACAATTTCCACTTCCCCTTCCAGCACCACCAGCAACTGCCGCTCACCGATCGGACGCCAGTCGTGGGCATGTCCGGCCGGCGCTTCCAGAAACTGAATATGCTCGGCCGGCCAGCGCTTGGAGAGCAATCCGTCCGCGCCGGCATCCCGAAGCTTCAACTCCCATCGACCAAAGACCGCCCGCCCATCCGGGCCGGCATAAACGCGCGTGATCTGCATAGCCTTCCTGTTCCATTGTTTTCGCAGCAACCTCCCGGAGATCTTACGCGCAACCCGAGGGCAGGTCAACGACGCAATTGCTACAGATAGGATAAAAAAGTTCGACGGTGCCCGCCCTGGCGCTACGCGTAGGAGCGCCGGAGGGGTAGCTCGGGCACGAACCAGGTGACCATCAGGCCGGCCACCACCAGCACCAGCACGTAGCGGTAGATGCGGCCGATGGCTTCGGCGAACGCCCGGCGCAGCTGCTGCATGACCTGCTGGCGTGCCCGGTCGATCTCGCTACGAACCAGTGCCTGCAGCGCTTCGGGCGAAGCTTCGCGATGGGCCGCCTCCTGCAGACGGGCCTTCACGGTGGGCGACAGCGGTGCAGCCTGAAGCGTCCGCTCCAGCCGACCGTCGTCGTGGGCTGCCAGCGCGGTTTCGATCTGCACGGCCAGCGAATCGAACCGGGCCTGAACGGCCTCCAGCCCGCCCCGCTGTCCTTCCTGAAATCCAAGGTGTGCGGTCGCCTCCCGCGGCACATACGTCGCCAGCGAAGCGGCCAGCACGGTACCCATAACGGCCGTTCCCACCACCCCCCCGATCTGTCGGGCAAGCATGGCCGCACTGGTGGCCTGTCCCAGCCTGCGCACGTCCACGGCATTCTGAATGGCCAGCGGGAACAGCGGCATGGTCGGCCCCAGTCCCAGCCCGCACAGCGCCAGGTAGAACGCTACAAGCCCGGGCGGCGTCTCCGGCGTGAGCGTCGTCAGCAGGCCCACGGCCACCAGCACGAGCAGTTCACCGCCCAGCATGAAGCGCCGGTAGTGCCCGAAGCGCGAGACCAGCTGACCGGAGACGGTCGAGCCCGTGGCCACCCCCAGCGAGAAAGGGATCATGCTGAGTCCGGCCACCGTGGCCGAGACGCCGGCCACGTTGATCAGAAACAGCGGCGCGAACAGCACGATGTTCAGAAAGGCCGCGCCCATGAAAAGCAGTGCAAGCACCGACGTCGTGAAGACACGCTCGCGGAACAGCCCCAGATCCAGGATCGGCGAAGGCGAGCGCCGGGCCTGCCGCACGAACAGCACCAGAAGCAGCGCGGCCAGGATAAACAGGCCGATGGTCTCCGGCGCGTCCCAGGGATGCGCCTGTTTGTCGAGTTGCAGGGCCAGCACGAGCGCGGCCAGCGCCCCGGAAAACAACAGCGTCGAATTCCAGTCCAGCGCGCGATGTGTGGCCGGCGGCTGAAGCGTCGGCATCTTGCTCCAGATGAAGCCGAGCGCCAGCAGGCCGAACGGAAGGTTCACGTAAAAGACCCAGCGCCAGCCTTCGATGCCCGGCACCAGCACGTCGCCGTGGTCGGTCAGCACACCTCCAATGAACGGCCCCAGCACACTCGCCAGCGCAAAGACGGCCCCCACGAAGCCCTGATAGCGCCCGCGCTCGGCCGGAGGAAACAGATCGGCGATGATGATGAAGGCCAGCGAAAACAGGCCGCCGCCGCCCAGCCCCTGCAGTGCCCGGAAAACGATGAGCTGATTCATCCCGTCGCCCAGAAGCGGCAGCGGACCGAACTCCCCGGCCAGCCCGCACAGAAACGATCCGCCCAGGAAAATGCCGATCGCTGCCAGCTCGATGGCTTTGCGGCTGTACAGGTCGGCCAGCTTGCCATAGATGGGCGTGGCGACGGTGAACGTGAGCAGGTAGATCGTAACGATCCAGGCGTAGCGGTCCAGTCCCTGCAGGTCGGCCACGATGCGCGGCAGGGCGGTGGCGACGATGGTCTGATCCAGGGCCCCCAGAAACAGCGCCAGCAGCACCCCGGCCAGCGTGTAGCGACGTTCGGGCGAAGCGAGCAGGTTCACGGCGACGCGTTCGGTTAGCAGCCGACTGTCGATAAACGCCCGAGCGCCCGCGTGATTCCGACCGACCTGTTGTTTACCCGAGTTTCACACGGCGCAGCAGCTGAGCTGGCGCACATCCTTCGTGAAACCCAGCGCGGCCAGCTTGACGGCTTCGGACCAGGTCAGATAGGGATGGAAGCGGCGGGCCAGCTCCGAGACCGTGATCTCGTAGCGCAGCGCCAGCGACAGTTCCATGAGCAGCTCGCCGCCTTCAGGCGCCACGATCCGCGCGCCCAGCAGCCGGTCCGTGGCCGGATCGCGCAGCAGCTTGACGAACCCGCGCGTGTCGCGACCCACCAGCGCCCGGGGCACCTCCGAAAGCGGCAGCACGGACGTTTCGTAGTCGATGCCGACCGCCTGCGCCTCGCGCTCACTCAGACCCACCCCGGCCACCTGGGGATCGGTGAAGACCACCCAGGGCAGCGCGCTGTAGTCTCGCACCTCGTGCCGATTCATCAGGGCATTCTCGGCGGCCAGTTGGCCTTCGTAGGCGGCCGTGTATACGAACGGCGGATTGCCGATCACGTCGCCGGCCCCCAGCACGGTCGGCACCGCCGTCCGCAGCGTATCGTCCACCTGCAGAAAGCCCTGCCGGTCGGTAGCTATGCCCAGCGCTTCCAGACCCAGATCGTCCGTGTTGCCCCGGCGGCCGGTCGCCACCAGCAGGTGGGAGCCCGCCAGCCGATGCGTCGCGCCCTGGTGCTCGTACGCGACCACCACGCCCCCCTCCTGCCAGGCCACCTGCACCACCCGCGCTTCGGTCCGGATCTCAATGCCTTCCGCCTGCAGGAAGGTCGTCAGCGCTTCGGCCACGTCGGAATCTTCCTGCGGAAGAATCTGCGGCAGCAGCTCCAGCACCGTCACCCGACTGCCCAGCCGGGCAAAGGCCTGGGCGTTTTCCAGTCCGATGTAGCCGCCGCCCAGTACGATCAGGTGCGCCGGCAGCACGGACAGACGATACAGCGTCTCGTTGGTGAGATAAGGGCCGTCGGCCAGTCCCGGAACGGGCGGCAGCGCCGTCCGTGAACCCGTCGCGATCAGCACGGCCCGGCCCGTGATCGTTTCCTCCCCGATCTGAATGGCGGTCGGACCGGCCAGCCGCGCCCGCCCTTCACGAAAGACGATCTGCCGGCCATCGATGAGATCCAGGTACTTGTGCTGACGCAGTTCGTCGGTGAGCGCCTGCACCTGACCGATCACGGCGCCGAAGTCCTCCACCCGGCTGCTGGAACGGATCCCCGCAAACGGATGATGGGCCGCCCGGTGGTGTGCTTCGGCCGCCCGGATGAGCGCCTTCGAGGGCACGCAGCCGACGTTCACGCACGTGCCGCCCGGCGGCAGGCCGTCGTTGACGATCAGCGTCCGGAAGCCCAGCTCCCGCGCCCGCAGCGCCGCCGCGAACGCCGCCGAGCCGCCGCCGATGATCAGTAGATCGTAATCGACCCGATCCGAACCGCCCCCGGCCGGCGTTTCGCTACCGATCTCACGCACCACCTCCCACGCTTCCAGCCGGTACCCGTGGCCGGCCTGTGCCACGGCCTCCCTGAGCGCTTCGGCATCGACAGCGTCGCCTTCCCAGGTCACCACGGCCCGACCGCTCTGCCAGCCGGGCACCTGCGCGCGCACCACGCCGGGCACACGCAACAGCGCCTGTTCGATCGTGCGCGCGCAGTGCGCGCAGGTCATTCCTTCGATCCGCAATTCCAGGATCTTCTTCATGATCCAGCTCCAGTTTTCAGTCTGGCATCAAATCCGGCGCTGCGGATGGCTTCGATGAGCTGCGCCACCGAAACTTTCCCCGCGTCGAAGCGCACGCGCGCCTCCGGCGGCTCCAGCGTCACCTCGGCCGCCTGTACGCCTTCGACGCGCCGCAGCGCATAGACCACGGCCTGACTGCACGCCTCGCAGGTCATGCCCTGCACCTCCAGCACCACTTCGCGCACCGGCTCGCTACGGATCTGCTGCGCCACGGCCGGCGTGTGCGTGCGTCCGATCAGCGACGGCGCGGCCAGCAGGCCGAGCACCAGCACCGTGCCCAGCCCCAGCAGCAATCGGCGCGTCTTCGGACGCAGGCCGGTCTTGCAGTCACAGTCAGGCGCCGGTAGGCGCCGCGCTTCCCGGTACCAGGCCAGCCCCAGGGCCCCCAGCGCCAGCGCCACAAAAAACGGCCGGTAGGGCTCCAGCGCCGAGAGCCGGCTCACCCAGGCGCCTCCCACGCCGATGGCCACGGCCGCCAGCGGACCGACACAGCAGATCGAGGCCAATACCCCTGCCCCCACGGCCGCCAGCAGGCTCGAACGGGCAATACGATCCGGCTTTTCCGCTCCGTTCATGCTCATGACGTTTCCTCCTTCAGGTTGAGGTTCAACTGAATGCGATCCAGTTCCAGTTCGTCGAACAGCCGCACAAGGAGTCGGGCAAACGGATTGGCCGTGCAGACCCGGTAGTAGATCGTCTGCGCCTCGCGCCGCGCCTCGACAAGCGCCTTTTCGCGCAGGATCTTCAGGTGGCGCGAAACGGCCGGCTGCGAGATCTCGAAAATGTCGGCCAGGTCGCACACGCACAGCTCTCCGGCCCGGTGCAGCACGTAGAGCATGCGCAGCCGCGTCTCGTTGCCGACCGCCTGCATGAAGGCCGCCAGCGCGACCAGATGATCGTTACCGAGCGCTTCTTCGCGCAGCCGGGCCAACTTCTCCGGATCGACGGCCACCCGCACGCACGTGCGATCGGTCACCTCACGCTGTTTCATAATATTTAGCAATCTGGTTAATTAACTGATCTGTTATACAACAAACAGATTGCAAACTGTCAAGATCCCCGCGTCATCGAAAATCACGGGAAGCCAATTTCCGGTAGCCCCGTCTTCAAGCCATCAAACGGCGACGTGGCGCGGCCAAAACAGTGTCTGCGCAGGCGAAAGGCGTACCCCGGAGGCTTCTGAGCCGTTCGTGTGCTGCGGGTAGAAATTTTCCCGGAACGCGGCCCGTTTCTTTTGAAGAAGGGTCGAAATAAAAAAAACCCCGGCATAAAGCCGGGGTCTGGGAGCCAACGGCCGGACTCGAACCGGCGACCTGCTCATTACGAGTGAGCCGCTCTACCAGCTGAGCTACGTTGGCTCGTGAGGCGTGAGTAATTTAGCGAGCCATTTCACGCCGCGTCAAGCCTCAGGATCCCGAACCGTCGCCGCTCGCTTCGACCTTAACATTTCTTCAAGCAGGCTTACTGCTGCACGGTTTTATCCAGGGGGCGTCCGAGCTGCTCGTAGAGCTGACGGCGGCCCTGCTTGTCGGCTTCCAGCACACGCCGGGCCAGTCGGAACACCCGTGCGGCATGTTCCCGGGGGACGACCACCACACCATCGCCGTCGGCCACGATCACGTCGCCGGGACGCACCAGCGCCCCGCCGATCTCGACGGGCCGGTTGACCGATTCCAGTTCGTTGCGGCCGGGGCGAATGCCGCGTCCGCGCTGCAGCGGATCCATGTAGAGCGGAATCTGCTGCTTGATGATCTCGTCGGTGTCGCGCACGCTCCCGGTGGTCACGATCCCCCGCGCGCCCCGGGCGTACCAGAGCAGCGAATTGTACGATCCGATCGAGCCGGTATCGCCGTTGCCACTGGCGTCGATGACGATCACCGTGCCGGGCCGGATCAGGTCCACGAACGGCTCGGGCGACAGTTCGTTGTACCAGCGGCCGCTCCAGCCGTCAAAAACTTCCTCGGGGATCGGATTCGGGACAATTTTGTTGGTCGGCACGTAGCGAACCGTCAGCGCAATCCCGCAGAAGCGATGTCGGAAATCCTCCAGATCGCGCCAGAGCGGCTGAATGCGTGGATCGACCAGTCCCACATTGCGCAGACCGACCATGTCCATGGCATCGACCACGTCGGCCACGCGCAAACCTTCACAGAGCGCCAGCAGCGTCGAGTCGCTGACGGTCGTATCTTGTGGGGCCGCAAACAACAGGCTCAGCGTAAGCAGCAGCGCGTTCATGGCGTTTCATTGACGGGTTGCCGTTTACCAGACAATACATAAAAACGATGGACAAAACAAGCCCCTTTGCGATCCATCCGGCGCTGGACGAGCTGCGTGCGCACCTGGCGCGCATCATGGACCTCCGGGCGGCGGCCGCCCTGCTGGAATGGGATCAGGAGACCTACATGCCCGCCGGAGCGACCGCCGTGCGGGCCGAGCAGCTCGGCACGTTGCATCGCCTGGCGCATGAATGGTTCATCGCGGAGCGGACGGGCGAACTGCTGGAAGCGGCCGCGGCCGCCGTGCAGGGACTTCCGCCGGAGCACCTGGCCGTGCGGCTCGTCGAGGTCGTACGCGAGGATTACGACAAGGCGCGGCGGGTGCCGCCCGAGCTGGTAGCCGAACTGGCCCGCACCGAGTCGGAGGCCCGCGAGGCCTGGAAGCAGGCCCGCCGGGAAAATCATTACGCCACGTTTGCGCCCTATCTGGAGCGGCTGCTGGCGCTCAACCGGGAAAAGGCCGAAGCGCTGGGCTACGAAAAACACCCCTACGACGCGCTGCTGGACCAGTACGAGCCAGGCATGACGACCGAGGCCGTGCGCGTCCTTTTCGAGCAGCTGCGCGCCGAGCTGGTCCCGCTCGTTCGGGCGCTCGCCGACCAGCCCCGGCCCGAAGCGGCCTTCCTGCACCGCTACGTCGCGCCCGAGCGGCAGTGGGCCCTGAACCGCCTGGTGCTGGAAGCGATCGGTTTCGATCTGCAGCGCGGGCGGCTGGACGCCTCGGTCCACCCGTTCAGCACCGGGATCGCCATTGCGGACGTGCGGCTGACCACCCGTATCGATCCGCACGACTTCGCCAGCGGGCTGTTTGCCACGTTGCATGAGGCCGGCCACGGCCTCTACGAGCAGGGGATCGATCCCGTGCTCGAGCGCACACCGCTGGCCGACGGCGCCTCGCTGGGCCTGCATGAATCGCAATCCCGGCTCTGGGAAAACCTGATCGGCCGGAGCCTGCCCTTCTGGGAGCATTTCTACCCACGGCTCCGGGAACACCTGTCGGGCGTGCTCGACGACGTATCGCTGGACGCCTTCTACCGGGCCATCAACCGGGTGGAGCCCTCGCTGATTCGCGTCGAGGCCGACGAGGTCACCTACAACCTGCACATCCTGCTGCGCTTCGAGCTGGAGGTCGCCCTGATCGAGGGGAAGCTTTCGGTCCGGGATCTTCCGGCCGCCTGGGACGAGGGCATGCAGCGCGACCTCGGACTACGGCCGGAGACGCTTCGCGAAGGGGTGTTGCAGGATATTCACTGGTCACAGGGAGCTTTCGGGTACTTTCCGACCTATACTTTAGGGAACCTGATGTCGGCCCAGCTCTGGCGGGCCATCGAGCAGACCATCCCGGACGTAGCCGCCTCCATGCAACAGGGAGATTTTCGCCCGATTCTTACCTGGTTGCGCACGCAGATCCATCGGCACGGCCGCGCCTGGAAGGCGCCGGTCCTGCTTGAGCAGGCCACGGGTCATCCGCTCGATGCGGAACCCTGGCTGACGTATATACGCAAAAAGTACCAGGCGCTGTATCCCGCAGCGTCCGTATCTTTGTCGTAGTTCAATCACAAGCCAGGAGCGTCTCTATGGAGATCCCGGAAATCGCTTTCGAGTACTACAGCGAAAATCACGAGCTGACCGACGCGCTGAAGGCCAAGGTGGAACAGCGCATTCAGAAGCTGGCGAAAAAGCATCACGACATTACGGGCGTGTCGGTCGCCATCCAGCGGGTCGAGCATGCCCACACGCCCCATGCTTATCGGGCGCGGGTGGTCGTCTACCACAAACCCGAGAATGTTGTGGCGACCGAAGTAGCCCCGACCGTGGAGGAGTCCCTGCTCCGCGCGCTGGATTCGGTCGAACGTCAGGTGCGCGAGCAGCGGCGTAAGCTTCGCGAGCAATGGAAGCGCCCGTGAACACAGAAAGGGGCGGTGAGAGCACCGCCCCTTTTCATTTTACGCACCTCAACAGGCCGCAGGTCTATTTTGAAGAAGGGCGCGTAGCCCGGGGCGTTTTGATCAGCCGTCCGCCGCGCTGGCGCAGCAGGTCTTCCCGCAGGAAGATGAGCAGATAGTCGCGGGCCACCTGGCTTTCGATCCCGGCCTGTTCGGCCCGATCGAAAAACTCGGCAAAGCTCAGCTCGTCGGGCAACTGTGCCAGGAAGGCCATGGCCTGCTGAAGCACCTCGGCCGACAGTTCCGGCAGCCCCTCTTCGGCGGAAGGTTGCAGCTCCTGAAACAGCCGATACAGCGTTACCTCTTCTCGAAGCCGCCGATTTTCTTCCCGAAGCCGTTCGTTTTCCTCGATCAGGCGCTCAACCTCCCGCTGAAGCCAGGCTAACCGTTCCTGTACATAGGCAATGAAGTCTTTCGGGTCCAACGGCATCGAGAGCGATTCCCCTCCGGGGCTACTGCGTACAAGATCCGGGCTGCGCGCCATCGGAGTCTTTCATGCTTTACAGACAGTGTCCGAAAAGTTCGGCTCGGTTGACAAAAACTGTTGGCTCAGCAAACATGCGCCATTGGCGCATCCCTTGAAATAAGCTCTGGCGCATTCTTCCGCACGTACCCGACTTTCCAGATTTAAGCACGCCAGCATTTATCGGGAAGCTTTTCTCTTTCAAAACGGTGCTGGCGAAAGTCGACAAAAGCGCGCCGGGCCGGTTCGTAGCAGCGCTCTTCGACCTGCACGGCGTCGGCTTCAACACGCAGCACGTTGTAAAAATTCCGGTTCCGATGCGGGCCGCGTCCCCGGCTGCTCGTGGCCGTTCCGGCACTGACGATGACCACGCGGTGGCCGTCGGGCTGCACCACGACCGGCTCCACGTGGGCCACGTGCAGGTGCCCGCACAGGATGAACTCGATCCCGGCGCGGGCTATCGCTTCCAGCGCCCGGCGGGCGCCCCGCGCCACGTCGTGCGGTCCCACCGCCTGCAGTTGCACCAGGTGGTGGTGGATCACCAGCATACGCACGGCCGAAGGCGGCACCGTGGCAAAGAACGTCGGCAGGTATGCTAAATCTTCGGCGGAAAGGCGGCCGCCTTTAACGGTGGCCCCGTGTGCCGTGTTCAGGCCCAGCACGGCCACCGCATCGTGAACGAATGCGGGCCGCAGATCGTCCGTGATATACCGTCGGTAGCGGGCCAGCGGCCGCACCAGTCGGCTCAGCGGTCGCCACCAGGGATAGACGTCGTGGTTGCCGGGCACCACCAGCGTCGGCGCGGGCAGCGCCTCCAGAAACGCCCGGGCGGCCCGGAACTGTCGCGGACGTGCGCGCTGCGTCAGATCGCCGCTGACGACCACCAGATCCGGACGCTGGCGACGCACTTCCGCCAGCAGATCCTCGACGACGGCGCCGGAGGCCAGTCGCCCGAAGTGCAGGTCCGAAAGATGTACGATCACCATGGTCCGAAAAACAGACAGGCGGCCCGGTGGACCGCCTGCCCTGAACGCATGGCTACGCCTGCAGGTGCCCGCTTACAGCAGCAGGTTCAGCGGCTCTTCCAGGTACTGCTGGACGGTCTTGAGGAAGCGGGCGCCTGTGGCGCCATCGACGATCCGGTGATCGCACGAGAGCGTCAGCCGCATCCGCTTGCCGGGTACAATCATCCCGTTCTTCACCACGGGCACATCGCGGATGGCGCCGATGGCCAGGATGCAGGCGTTCGGTGGATTGATGATGGCCGTGAATTCCTCGATGCCGTACATCCCCAGGTTGCTCGTGGTGAAGGTCGCCCCTTCCATTTCCTGGGGCTGCAGTTTGCGCTGGCGGGCTTTTTCGGCCAGCGCCCGGGTTTCCTCGGCGATCTGGCCCAGTCCCTTCTGGTCGGCGTTGCGGATGACCGGCGTCACCAGTCCGTCTTCCAGCGCCACGGCGATCCCGATATGAATCTCCTTCCAGCGCCGGATTTCGCCTTCCTGCTCCAGGTAGGAAGCGTTGATCTCGGGATGCTGGCGCAGCGCCAGCGCGCAGGCCTTGGTGATCAGGTCGTTGAAGGAGATCTTGGACCGTTCCTGCGCTTCGGCCAGCTCGTTGAGCTGCTGGCGGAAGGCGATGGCTTTCTCGACGTCCACGTCGACGGTCAGATAGAAATGCGGCGCCGTGAATTTGCTCTGCGCCAGCCGCCGCGCGATCGTGCGGCGCATCGGCGTGATGGGCACCGACTCGTAGGGCAGCTCGGGCGCCGGCGTGGGCGTCGGGGCCGGTGCAGGCGCGGCTTCGGGTGTCGGTGCGGCCACTTCGACGGACGGACGCTGACGGGCCAGCGCCGCCTCGATGTCGCGGCGCACGATACGCCCCTCGGGTCCCGTGCCCTGAATGGTGCGCAGGTCCAGCCCGTACTCTCTGGCCAGCTTACGCGCCAGCGGCGAGGCCTTGATGCGCGTCTCGGCGCCGTCGCCGGCCGTCACCGCGGGAGCCGGAGCGCCATCCCCCGCGCGGGCCGGCTGCTCGGCCTGCGGCGCCGCTTCGGCCGGTGCAGCCTCCGGCGCCGGCTCCGCCTGCGCGGGCGCCTCTTTCTGGCCGCTGTAGCGCTCCAGAATCTCCGAAATGTCTTCGCCTTCTTCCCCCAGCACGGCGATCAGGCCACCGATGGGGACCGATTCGCCTTCTTTGACCACTTTCTTCAGCAGGACCCCGTCGTCGTACACTTCGAGGTCCATCGTGGCTTTATCCGTTTCCACCTGAGCGATCACGTCCCCGGCCGACACGCGCTGCCCTTCTTCCACCAGCCACGCCACCAGCACCCCCTCCTCCATCGTGTCGCTCATCTTGGGCATTTCAATGGGAATCGCCATGGCCGTCTTCTATCGCGTTGATTTGATGGTTTCGGGGGAATCAGTCCACGTACATGACCTTCTTGCAGGCCTCGTAGGCCGCGTCGGCGCTGGGCATGTAGTACTCCATCAGGTTCTTCGCATAGGGCGCCGGCGTGTCTTTGGCCGTCACGCGCAGCACAGGGGCGTCCAGGTAATCGAAGGCCCGCTGCTGAATCTGGAAGGCCACCTCCGACGAGACGCTGGCAAACGGATTGCTCTCGTCGATGATCACGCAGCGGTTCGTCTTTTTGATGGACTGCACGACCGTGTCGAAGTCGAAGGGTCGGATCGTCCGCGGATCGATCACCTCGGCGCTGTAGCCTTCTTCGGCCAGCCGGTCGGCCACCTCGAGGGCGATCCAGTAGCTCTTCGAGTGCGCCACGATCGTCACGTCCTCTCCTTCCCGGGCGATGCGGGCCTTGCCGAGTGGAATGAGGTATTCTGGATCCTCGTTGACCTCTCCCCGCATGCTGTACATCAGCTCGCTTTCCAGAAAGATCACCGGGTCGTCGTCCCGGATGGCCGACTTGAGCAGGCCCTTGGCGTCGTCCGGGTTCGAAGGAGCAACGACCTTCAGGCCCGGGAAGTAGGAATAGATCGACTCGGTCGAGGTGCTGTGCGTGGCCGCCAGCTGACCGGCCGCGCCGTTGGGCCCCCGGAAGACGATCGGGATCTTGAACTGACCGCCCGACATGTAGCGGATCTTGGCCGCGTTGTTGACGAGCTGGTCGAAGGCCACAAAGGAAAAGTTGAACGTCATGAACTCCACGATCGGGCGCAGGCCGTTCATTGCGGCCCCGATGCCCAGTCCGGCAAAGCCGGCTTCGCTGATCGGGGTGTCGATCACCCGTTTGGGGCCGAAGCGCTTGAGCATGCCCTCGCTCACCTTGTAGGCCCCGTCGTACTGTCCGACCTCTTCGCCGATGAGAAAGACGCGCTCGTCGCGCTCCATCTCTTCGATCATCGCGGCCCGGATGGCCTCGCGAAACTGCATGATGGCCATGGTCTATCGTCTCGGTTAGGTTCTCGGGGATACACGAAGTCAGGCCAGGAAGGGATAGTCCGGCTGCACGTACACGTCCTCGTAGATGGACTCCAGCGGCGGGAAGGGGCTCTTCTCGGCGAACTCCACGGACGCCTGCACCTCTTTCTTCACCTCGTCGTCGATGGCGTCCAGCTCTTCGTTCGTCGAGAGGTCGTGCTGGAGCAGGTAGCTCTTCAGCCGGATGATCGGATCTTCTTTCTTCTTGGCTTCCAGTTCTTCTTTGGTGCGATACTTGGCCGGGTCGCTCATCGAGTGCCCGCGGTAGCGATAGGTGCGCACCTCGAGCACCGACGGCTGATACTCGCGCGCCAGCGCCACGTACTTGCGCAGGGCCTTCATCACGCTGAAGACGTCCATGCCGTCCACCAGCGCGCCCGGCATGTTGTAGCTGGCCGCGTAGCGGTAGAACTCCGTGTTCGCAAAGGCCCGCCAGACGGCCGTGCCCATCGCGTACTGATTGTTCTCGATGATAAAGATGATGGGCAGCTTGTAGAGGGCGGCCAGGTTCATGGCCTCATGGACGGTGCCCTGCCCCATGGCGCCGTCGCCGAAGAACGTCAGGCACACACCACCGTCCTCTTTGTACTTGTGGGCGAAGGCGATCCCGACGCCCAGCGGCACGTGTCCCCCGACGATCCCGTGGCCGCCGAAGAACTTCTTTTCGGCCTTGAAGAAGTGCATCGAGCCGCCTTTGCCGCGCGAGCAGCCGTCGATCTTGCCGAACAGCTCGGCCATGCACTCGTTGGCCGTCATGCCCAGCGCCAGGGCGATCCCGTGATCGCGGTAGGCCGTGATGACCGAGTCGTGTCCGACCTTGATCGACCAGGCGGCGCCGGTCGAGACGGCCTCTTCCCCGATGTACAGGTGCAGAAAGCCGGCGATCTTCTGCTTGCCGTACATCTGGGCCGCCCGCTCCTCGAAGCGGCGCTGCAACAGCATGTTACGGTAAATGGCCAGGAGATCTTCCCGGCTCAATCCCAGCTCCTCGTGCGTGTAGGCACCGGCCGGATAGGTTTCGAAAGTCTGCTCAAAGTGAATGGGCCCGGACGGCACCTGCAGCTGCACCGCCTGCCCGTTGGGCTGGCCGGCGGCCTGATCTACCTGCTTCGCCTGCTGCTTCTTTCTGGTCTTGCTGGCCATAGCAACGTGTCGTTCGTGGTTGTACGTGGCTTCTATTTTACATCCGGCGGAAAATCGCCGGAAAAGGTAGCTTTTAAAAATACAACAAAGCGGCCGCGAAAGCGCATTCGAATTGCTGCTTTTTCTTGAGAGGACCGTGAACTTGAAAAGAAACGTGCCGGGGTCTTTTTTGTGCCCGTCGTAGTTTAAGGGACCGTTTTTTGTTCGGGCAGCTCATAAACAGGGAAAGCATTGTGACCGCAACGCGCACATCCGGCCACTCGGACACGCTCGTGGTCATCCCGACCTACAACGAGGCGCAGAACGTCGAGCGCCTGCTACCCCGCGTGCTGGAGCTACCCTGTCGGGTTTCCGTGCTGATCGTGGACGACGCCTCGCCCGACGGCACCGCCGAACGCGTGCGGATGCTGCAGGACCGCTACCCGGGCCGCCTCTTTCTCATCGAACGCACCGGCAAGCTGGGCTTGGGCTCGGCCTATCTGGCGGGCTTCCGCTTCGGGCTGGAACGCGGCTACACCTATCTGGCCGAAATGGACGCCGACCTGTCGCACAACCCGGACGACCTGCCCCGCCTGCTCGAACCGCTACGTCGCGACGAGGCCGATCTGGTCATCGGCTCGCGCTACATCGGCGGCGTGCGCATCATCAACTGGCCGCTCTCCCGCCTGATCCTCTCCTACAGCGCCAGCCTCTACACCCGGCTGATCACCTGCATCCCCGTCTACGACGTGACCTCGGGCTTCAAGTGCTACCACCGGCGCGTGCTGGAGGCGATCGACCTGGACCGCATCCGCTCCAACGGCTATTCGTTCCAGATCGAAATGAAATACCGCGCCTGGCGCAAGGGCTTCCGGCTGCTCGAAGTGCCGATCATCTTCACCGATCGTCAGGAGGGTTCCTCCAAAATGAACAAGGCCATCGTCTGGGAAGCGGCCTGGAAGGTCTGGGAACTGCGCCTGCGCGACCTGCTCGGCCTGCTTTAAAAAATGCGCATACCGTCCCGTCGCACCACCGCTTTTTGTAGTTTAGTCCGGAGCGGATCTGCCAACCACCATTCCTGCACGTGCCATGCGACGCTGCCTGCTTTTCCTCTGCGGGCTCTGGGGGCTCCTCGGAGTGGCCGTGGCCCAGGTGCCCGTCCGGCTACCCGAGACGCTTCCCGTAGCCGAGCTGCTGCGCTCGGGTCCGATGAACGGCTACGCCACGCAACGCGAGGTCGTCGTCTGGCTGCAGACGTGGGCGCCGGCTCAGGTGCAGCTGCTCTACCGCGAAGAGGGCCAGCCCGAAGACAGCGCACGCATCACCCCGCCGTACTTTGCCGGCCCTGAGACGGACTACACCGTGCACATCTCCGTGCCCTATCTGGAGCCGGGCCGCCGCTACGTTTACGACGTGGTGCTCAACGACACGATCCTGGCGCTCCCCTACCAGCCACGCTTCCAGACGCAACCGCTCTGGCAGTGGCGCACCGATCCGCCCACGTTCACCGTGGCCGCGGCGTCCTGCTTCTACGTGAACGATCCGCCCTACGACCGCCCCGGCCAGCCCTACGGCGGCGACTTCCAGATCCTCACGCACCTGACGCGCCTCCGCCCCGACGTGATGATCTGGCTGGGCGACAACACCTACCTGCGCGAGGCGGACTTCGGCAGCCCGACCATGATGTCTTACCGCTACGCGCACACCCGCAGCCATCCGTTGCTGCAGGAGCTGCTCGCCACGGCCCACCACTACGCCATCTGGGACGACCACGACTACGGCCCCAACGACGCCGACCGGAGCTATGTGCTCAAAGGCGCCGCACTGCGCCTCTTCCAGCAGTACTGGGCCAATCCGTCCTATGGCCTGCCCGGCACGCCCGGCGTCTTCACCCAGTTCACCTGGGGCGACGTGGACTTCTTCCTGTTGGACGACCGCTTTTACCGGAGTCCCAACGACGCCCCGGACGATTCCACCAAGACCATGTGGGGCGAGGCCCAGCTCACCTGGCTCATCGACGCGCTCACCTACAGCCGCGCACCCTTCAAGATCGTCGCCAACGGCAACCAGATCCTCAACCGCTCCACCCGCTTCGAGTCGGTGGCCGCCCGCTTTCCGCGCGATTACGAGCGGCTGCTCCGGGAAATCGTACGCCGCGGCATCTCCGGCGTGGTATTCCTGAGCGGCGACCGCCACCACACCGAGCTGCTGCGCTACGAGCCGGAAGGCTTCTATCCGCTCTACGAGATCACCACCTCGCCGCTGACGGCAGGCCCCTCGAACGTGGAAGAAGATAATCCGCTGCGCGTCGAAGGCACCCTGCTACGCGAGCGCAACGTGGTGCTGCTCACCTTCTCCGGGCCACGCACCGACCGCGTGCTGACGATCACCGCCTACGACGCCCAGGGCCAGGAACGCTGGCGCCACACGATCCGGGCCCGGGAGCTGCGACCGCCCCGACCGTGAAGCTTCTGCCAAACCGGACGAAAAAGCCTTTTTTGTGTTAATTTAGACCGGTATTCATTCCCCGAAAAACCGAAAAACAGGGATCATGGCACAACCGGTATCGACAGAAGCGCCTGCTTTCGAACACCTGACGCCCCCGGCCGAAGGGGTCCGCATCCAGAAACGTCCCGACGGCACGCTGGAGGTGCCGGATCATCCGATCATCCCCTTCATCGAGGGCGACGGCACCGGGCCCGACATCTGGCGGGCGGCCAAACTGGTCTTCGACGCGGCCGTCGAGAAAGCCTACGGCGGCCGCCGCAAGATCGTCTGGTTCGAGGTCTTCGCCGGCGAGAAAGCCTACAACCAGCTCGGCACCTGGCTGCCCGAAGACACGCTGAAGGCGATCGACTACTATCTGGTGGCCATCAAGGGACCGCTGACCACGCCGGTGGGCGGCGGCATCCGCTCGCTGAACGTGGCGCTCCGCCAGCAGCTCGACCTGTACGCCTGCGTGCGGCCGGTGCGCTACTTCCCGGGCGTGCCCTCGCCGGTCAAACACCCCGAACTGGTCGACATGGTGATCTTCCGGGAAAACTCGGAAGACGTCTATGCGGGCATCGAATTTCCGGCCGGCTCGCCCGAGGCACAGAAGCTCATTCGCTTCCTGCAGGAAGAACTGGGCGTCACGAAGATCCGCTTCCCGGAAACCAGCGGCATCGGCATCAAGCCGATCTCGCGCGACGGGACGCGTCGGCTGGTACGCGCCGCCATTCGCTACGCCATCGAGCGGGGCCGGAAGAGCGTCACGCTCGTGCACAAAGGCAACATCATGAAGTTCACGGAAGGTGCCTTCCGCGAATGGGGCTACGAGCTGGCCCGCGAGGAGTTCGGCGCCCGTCCGCTCGACGGCGGCCCCTGGCACGTGATCGAGCACGACGGTCGGGAAATCGTCATCAAAGACGTGATCGCCGACGCCTTCCTGCAGCAGATTCTGACGCGCCCGGCCGAGTACGACGTGATCGCCACGATGAACCTGAACGGCGATTACATCTCCGACGCGCTGGCGGCGCAGGTGGGCGGCATCGGCATCGCGCCCGGGGCCAACATCAACTACGAGACCGGCCACGCCGTCTTCGAGGCCACCCATGGCACGGCGCCCAAGTACGCGGGGCAGGACAAGGTCAACCCCAGCTCGGTGATCCTCTCGGGCGAGATGATGCTGCGCTACATGGGCTGGCACGAGGCGGCCGACCTGATCATCCGGGGCATCGAGCGCACGATCGCGCAGAAGCGCGTCACCTACGACTTCCACCGCCTCATGGAAGGCGCCACGCTGCTCCGGACGAGCGAGTTCGGGCAGGCCATCGTGGAAAATATGGACTGAACCGAAGGCGGGGCGGCCAGAACGGGCCGCCCCGCCTTATCTTACAGCATGCCCGATCGCATCACCGAACATCTGGACGAAGACGGCCGGCGCTTTGTCATTCGCGCCCCGGCCGAAGCGGACGCCGACGACCTGCTGGAGGCTTCCCACCATCAGTTCATTCTGACCCACTGGGAAGAGTTGGCCGCCGCCTCGCTGACCGGCTATCGTCAGGCTGGCCGTGGCGTGCTCGTCGTGGGCGAGGCCACGCCTCCGCGCAGCCGGGCGCTCCGCCACGGCTTCATGATCCACCGCCTGGCTTACGCCCCGCAGGACGTCCTCACGCCCGCCCAGGAGCTTCCCCCGCTACGGTGGCTGCTGGACCAGCTCGACCGGTACGATCCCAACCAGACCGTGCTCCTGCTCTTCACCACCGAAGACGACTCGCACGCCTACGCCGTGGAAGGCGAGCCACCCCCACCCGACGCCCTCCGCTTCGTCCAGGCTTCCAACAATTGAAAACATTCCATCCCGTAAAGGCACCATTCCACCATCACGTCGTAGCCTGCTCCAGGCGGGTGCGGGCCCCGTAATCATTTTTTCGAACGCACATCCCTACTACAAACGAAAAAACGCCCGTGGCATTGCGCTGCGGGCGTTTTCGAGGGACCATCCGGTAGTTCAGGCGGTAGCGACCATGGCTTCGTCCGGGCGTGCGGAGGCCGTGCCGGCCACTTCCTCGAAAAGCCGATCGTAGGCTTCCACGTGCCGCTTCCAGTCGAGGTGCGCCGGGATTTCGCGGAGCCGTTCCGGCGGCAGCGGCCGCTCCTCGCCCTTCAGCAGGGCCGACAGCAGCCGGTAGAGCTCTTCCTCGTCCTCGTACAGCGTGGGCGCGTGCAACAGGGGCCGATGCAGCGGCTCGGGGATCAGCTCCGGATAGCTCAGCCGGTTGGGAAGCAGCGGATGGCAGCCGCAGTAGATCGCTTCGAGCACCGCCACCCCGAAAAACTCGTGGCGGGCCGTCGAGACGATGAGGTCGGCCCGATGCAGCAGGCGGCTGTACTCCTCGAAGTCCTCGGCATAGCCGTAGTGCAGGATGCGGTCGGCGTAGCGCTCGAAGGCCTTGTCCAGCTCGTAGGGCTGTTCCTCGAAGCGCTCGCCGGCCAGAATCAGCCGGAAGCGGTGGCCGGCATCGTCCAGCCGATTCATCACGCGCAGGAAGACTTCGGGCGCCTTGTCGTACTCCCAGCGCTGGTTCCAGAGGATGATGGGCGGCGGCATGCCCGGTCCCCAGTAGCGCGGCCGCCGATCCCCTGCGTACTGATCGTGCGCCGACAGGTCGATGCCCGGATAGAGCACCGAGGCCTTCGCCCGAATCTCCTGCACGGCGTCCAGGTGCGTGTAATCCGGAAAAGCCCGGAGCAGCTGCGGCAACGCCTCCAGAAATTCCTCCATGTGGAAGCGCGTGTTGAACAGCACCCGATCGGCCGCCAGGCACGACAGGTAGTTGATGTACCCGAAGGCCGGATCCCGCTCTTTGCCCTCGGGCAACGGATAGGTCAGTGCATTTTCATGAAAGTAAAGGATGACGGGCACGTGGGCCAGCTTGCTGCGCGTCAGCGACAGGAAGGCGGGCAGGTTCACCATGTTCGTGGCGAAGATCACATCGGGCCGAAAGCCCTCGTCCCAGGCCTGCAACGCCTTCCGGGCCATGGTGACGGCCCCGCCGTGCATGCGCCAGCGCCGGTAGCGCGGCGCCATCGTCACCGCGTGAAACCGGTGCCGGCTGTGGCGCATCAGCCCGTCCAGAAAATTCCTGTGAGACCCTCCGTACCAGGGCTCCAGTGCCAGAATGTTCAGCATGCATCCTGACGGTTTTTTAATGGCTCTGTTGCTGTGCCAGCTGTTGCCGGAGCATTTCTTCCTCCTCCTCGGTCGTCGGCCGCACGATCGAGACGGCCCGCACCTGGAGTTTTTCGCGCAGCACCGGATCGCGCACCTCCTCGGCCGTAACGAACGCTTCCTCTCCGGGCTTGAGCCGAATGGTGCGCGTGCTCATGGGAATTTCAACCGGCACGTCGTTCGTGTTCTTGATGATCATGCCGCGACGTTTACGACTGGCCATGCTGCCCTCCCCGGATGGTTTGTTTGCGGGCACATGCGTGGGGTATGTTCTTTAAAGTATACAATATTTCCGACGCCGATGCGAACCGTTCCGGCCACCCCATGACTGTTTTACCGGATTCTTACAGGCGGACGCTTCGCCGTCTGGGACGGGCACTTCGCGAACTGCTCTATCCGTGGCACTGCCTGCACTGCGGCGCACGGGCCACGCACCCGACGCTTCCACTCTGCACGAACTGCCTGGCCGCGCTTCGCCGGGTGCCGCCCGGCGAGCCGCTTCGTCGCCTGCACCGGTTGCCGGAGGCCATCGGCTGCTTTCGCGCCGCCTACAGCCTGTGGTACGAAACGCCGGAGGGGCCCTTTCGCCCGCTGCACCATGCCCTGAAGTACGGCAACCGGCCGGTCTATGCGCAGCGGCTGGGGCGCCTGCTGGGCGAAACGTTCCGGGACGAACTGCAGACGATCGACGTGATCGTGCCCGTTCCGCTGCACCGCCGCCGCTTTCTGGAGCGTGGCTACAACCAGAGCGCCTGGCTGGCCCGGGGCATCGGCGACGTGCTGGAACGCCCGGTCGCCCCCGAACTGCTGGTGCGCGTGCGCGCCACGCGGAGCCAGACCCACCTGGGCCGCGACGCGCGTCGTGCCAACGTGGCCCGCGCCTTTGCGACGCCCTACCCGGAGCGTGTGGCCGGACGCCACGTGCTGCTGGTGGACGATCTGCTCACCACCGGTGCCACGGCCGCCTGGGCCGCCCAAGCCCTGCACAAAGCCCATGCGTCCAGCGTCACGCTGCTCACACTGGGCCTGGCGGCGTGAAGCAATTGCAAATTGCCGGACCTAATCATATCTTCTTAAACAGATGACGATAATTAACAAAAGGATGACCAAAATGCCTGCCTACTACGTGAACACCAATCCTCAGCCAACAGGTGAGCATGAAGTGCATAAAGCAGACTGCTCTCGTTTACCAGCTCCAGAGAACAGAAGATACTTGGGGAATTTCCCAACATGTCGGGAAGCCTTGGAAGCCGCTCGAAAATACTACGATAATGTAGATGGATGTTTTTACTGCTCGCCCGAGTGTCATAAGCATTAGCTTCTGAACCGCCGCAAATCCACCTGCTGCATGCAGGCGGCCGCTTCGTCGGCGTCGTTGGTCGCCACCACCACCATCCGGCCTTTCGCGCGGGCTTCTTCAAGCAATGCTTCAACCAGCTGGCGGCCGGCCTCGTCCAGGTTCGAGCGCGGCTCGTCCAGGAGCCAGAGCGGCGGATCGACCAGCAGCGCGGCGGCCAGCCGGAGCCGCTGGCGCATGCCCGAGGAGAAAATCGCCACGGGCTCGTCGGCGAACGCCCGGAGCTGCACCCGCTCCAGCCAGCTTTCCACGAGGCGGCGTTCGTCGTACAGCCCCCGGGCCCGGGCGATGAACGTCAGGTTCTCCCGCGCGGTAAAGCCGTCGTAGAGCTGCAGGTAGGGCGCAGCCAGCCCCACGTAAAAAGGGCGATCGGCGGGCTCGACCTGGCGACCGTCGACCTGCAACCGCACCGCGCCCTCCGAGGGACGCAGCACGCCCGCCAGCATGCGCAAAAGCGTCGATTTGCCCGAGCCGTTCGGGCCCGTCACGGCCAGCGTCTCTCCGGCCGCCAGCGTGAATGAAAGGCCCGCAAACAGGCGCCGGTAACCGAAGCGCTTGCCGAGCGCGATCACTTCCAGTCGGTCCATGCCTGCAAGATAAGCAACCGGAACGCTCCGAAACGCATCGCCGCGCCCGCGGTATATCCTTTTGCTCAAGTTTTACTTCAGCCGTGGCGAACACGACGCACCTGTACGACGATGTCGCGCTGTTCGGCCGGGATCCGGCGCCGGGTCTGCTGGACGTGCAGCCGCTGCTGGACGGCGACGCCGACACCCCGGCTCGCGTGCGCCTTTACTGGCGCAGCGCGGACGGTACGCTGCGCGTCGAAGAGCAGCCGTTCTATCCGTTTTTCCTGCTCGCCGACATCCGGTTGCTCCGGGGCTATCCGCGGCGGCGTTTTCGCTTTCGCCCGCTGGCGGGAAGCGAACACTTCCGCTATCTGGTCGTCTTCGAAAGCTGGACCGCCTACCGCGAAGCGCTCCGGCACATCGAGCAGGCGGCCGCCGGTGCCGAGCGTCCGCCCGTCTATCAGATCAACACTCCGGCCCAGCAGTACCTGATGCAGTCGGGCCGCACCTGCTTCAAGGAGATGACGCTCGACGACCTGCACCGCCTCCAGCTCGACATCGAGGTCTACACCGAATCGGGTTTCCCGAACGCGGAGCGTCCCGAGGATCAGATCGTGCTCATCGCGTTGCATGACAACCGCCGCTGGCATCGCGTGCTGGACGTACGCGATGCCGGCTCCGAAGCGGCCCTGCTGCGTCAGTTTGTGGACGTGCTGCGCGAGCGGGACCCCGATGTGCTGGAAGGCTACAACCTGCTGGCTTTCGACCTGCCCTATCTGCAGCGGCGCTGCCAGCGCTACGGCATTCCCCTGCAATTGGGCCGTGACGGCAGCGAGCCCCGCACGTTTCCGTCCAGCATCCGCTTTGCCGAGCGCACGATCGACTACACGGCCTTCGAGATCGCCGGCCGGCACGTGATCGACGTGTATTTTCAGGTGCTGGCCTTCGACGTGTTCAAGCGGGATCTTCCCGACTACACGCTGAAGACGGTCGCCCGCTACTTCGGCCTTTCGACGCGCGATCGCACCTACATCGCCGGCACCGAGCTGTCCCGCACCTGGGCCGAAGATCCCGATCGCGTGCGCGCTTACGTGCTCGACGACGCCATCGAAACGGAGCGGCTGGCCCGCATGCTCTCGGGCTCGGCCTTCTACCTGACGCAGATGGTGCCCATGCCCTACGGACAGGTGGCGCGCACGGGCCCGGCCGCCAAGATCGAAGCGCTCATGGTGCGCGAGTACCTGCGGCGTCGCCACAGCGTCCCCTGTCCGCAATGGGGCAGCCAGGCGCTGGGCGGCTACACGGACGTCTTCGTGACCGGCGTGGTCGGCCCCATCGTCTATGCCGACGTCGAAAGCCTCTACCCGTCCATCATGCTCACCTACGGCATTCAGCCGCGCACCGATCGGCTGGGGCTGTTTCAGCAACTGTTGCGTCGGCTGACCGAGCTGCGCCTGGAGACCAAACGACGGATGCGCGAGGCCACCTCCGAAGCGCTGCGCCGCGAACTCGACGCCCGGCAGAACTCCTACAAGATCCTGATCAACTCCTTCTACGGCATGCTGGGCTTTTCGCTGGCGGCGTTCAACGACTTCGAGGCGGCCGATCGCGTGGCGGCCACCGGCCAGGAGGTGTTGCGCCGGCTCATCCAGGCCATCCAGCAGGCCGGCGGACAGGTCGTCGAGGTGGACACCGACGGCGTGCTCTTCGTGCCGCCGCCGGACGTCCGGGACGAAGCGGCCGAACGCGCCTTCGTCGAGCAGCTCGGCGAGGCCCTTCCGCCTGGCATCCGCGTGAGCTACGAGGGCCGTTTCAAAAAAATGCTTTCCTACAAAAAGAAAAACTACGCGCTGCTGGGCTACGACGGCAGCCTGAAATTCAAAGGCTCCTCGCTGATTTCCCGATCTGTCGAGCGATTCGGCCGCCAGTTCGTGCGCGAGGCCATTGCGCTGCTGCTGGAGGAAGACGTTCAGGGACTGCACGAACTCTACCTGCGCTACCGCGCCCGCATCCTGCAGCACGACTGGGAAAGCGTTCACGACTTCGCCCGCACCGAGACGCTGAAAGACACGCTCGAAAACTACCTGACCGATGTGGCGGCCGGACGGCGCCCCCGCGCGGCCGCCTACGAGCTGGCGCTTCGCCTGCGCGAGGCCGGACGTCCTGTGCGCAAGGGGGACCGCATCACCTACTACATCACGGGCACGCACCCCAACGTAGCCGCCTACGAGAACTGCCGCCTGGCCGAGGAGTGGGATCCGGCCAATCCGGACGAAAACGCGGCGTACTACCTGCGGCGTCTGGACGAATTTGCCCGCAAGTTCGAGCCCTTCTTCACCCCGGCCGACTTCCGGCGCATTTTTTCCCCCGACGACCTGTTCGGCTTCTCGGCCGAAGGCATTCGCCCGATTCGCCGGGTACGCGCGCCTGAAGAAGTGTTTTCGTCCCCCCCGTTTTGAAAAAATACGGACGCCCTCCCGCCACGAAACTATCCCCGAATCCATTGCGTTCGGACCGCGATTCTGGCACGTAAACCCGCCGGGAAATCCTTGGACGAAACGGCTCAGCCTCTGGAGATCGACATCGAAGCCTGGACGCCCCGGGCGGCCGAAGCACTCTACCATGTCCCGGCATGGGGCGCGGGCTTTTTCCATGTCAACGAGGCCGGACACGTGGCCGTCCGGCCGCTGGGTCCGGAAGGTCCCTCCATCGATCTGCTGGAAGTTGTCGAGCGCCTGCGTGCGCAGCACGTTCATCCGCCCGTTCTGCTACGCTTTCAGGACCTGCTGCGCACCCGCGTCCAGCAGCTCAACCGGGCGTTTCGCCGCGCCATTGCCGAGACGGGCTACGCCAACACCTACCGGGGCGTCTATCCGATCAAGGTGAACCAGCTCCGCGAGGTGGTTGAAGAAATTCTTGAAGCCGGAGCGCCTTTCTCGTTCGGGCTGGAGTGCGGCTCCAAGTCGGAACTGCTGGCCACGCTGCCCTACCTGGACCGGGACGACATGCTGCTGATCTGCAACGGCTGTAAGGACCGGGCCATGATGCAACTCATCCTGGCGGGGCAGCGCCTGGGCAAGAAGGTGATCCCGGTGATCGAACGCATGGCCGAGTTCCGGTTGCTGCTGGAGGCGCTGGAAGATCGCTCGCTACCGCAGGCCGGTGTGCCGGCCATCTTCGGCGTGCGCCTGCGGCTGTCGGCGACGGGCGCCGGGCTGTGGTCGGAGTCCGGCGGCGAAACGTCCAAGTTCGGCCTGTCGCTGTCGGAGCTGCTGGGCCTGCTCGATCACATCGGCGACGGCCATTCGGGGGTGTCGCTGCAGCTGCTGCACTTCCACATGGGGAGCCAGATCGCCCACCTGGCGCACATTCGCGAGGCGGTCACCGAGGCCGCGCGGATCTATGCCCGGCTGCGCAAGCGTGGGCTGGGGATCACCTACCTGGACATCGGCGGAGGGCTGGGCGTCACCTACGAGGCGGGCAACCCGGACGCCCCTGGCAGCATCGACTACTCGCTCAGCGAGTATGCCCATACGGTCGTGGCGACGGTGCAGCAGGTCTGCGAGGCCGAAGGCGTTCCGCCGCCCGTTCTCATCTCCGAAAGCGGCCGGGCGCTTACGGCCTACCATTCGGTCTTCGTGACGGAGGTGCTCGACACCCGCTCCCGCCACTACGAACTGCCCGCCTGGGCCAACGGGGGTATCCATCCCCTGTTGGAGGAACTGCGCCGGCTCTACGACGCGGCCGCCTCCGAGCCGCTGTCCGCAACGTACGAACAACTGGAAGCCGCGCGGCAGCAGGTCAACCGCTCGTTTCGGGAAGGAGCCCTGTCTCTGGAACAGAAAGCGGAAGCCGAACAGCTCTACTGGGCGACCTGTGCCCGCCTGTGTGAGCGCCTGCCCCGCTCGTCCGAAGCGCTGGAGACGCTCCCCGAAAACCTGCGCCAGCTGCCCACGCGACTGGCCGATCATTATCTCTGCAACTTCTCGGTCTTTCGTTCGCTGATCGACCACTGGGCCATCGGCCAGCACTTCCCGATCATGCCCATTCACCGCCTGGATGAACCGCCCACACGTCACGGCATCCTGATCGATCTGACCTGCGACTCCGACGGCCAGGTCAGCGACTTCGTGACGCCGGTCGGCGAAAAGCACACGCTCGAACTCCATCCGCTGCGCCCGGACGAGCCCTACTACCTGGGCTTTTTCCTGATGGGTGCCTATCAGGACATCATGGGCGATCAGCACAACCTTTTCGGCCGCGTCACCGAAGCGCACGTCTATCTGGACGAAGACGAGCCGGGGAATTTCTACATCGAGCTGATTCTGCCGGGCGCGACCGTCGAAAACGAACTGGCTCAGGTGCAGTACTACCCGAACGACCTCGAGCGTCGCATGAACCGGCTCATTCAGGAGAAGGTGCGCACCGGTGCGCTGCGGCCACGGGAAGGTGTGGAATTGCTGGAACTGTACCGGCGCGTCTTTCGCACCTCCACCTACCTGGAGCCCTGAACGCTACGCGGCGCGGCGGCGTCCCTGGCGCAACAGATACAGCGCAATGCCGAGCAGATGGGCCGGATTCACCGGCCGCACCAGACAGGCATCGGCTCCCACCTGATAGGCCTCAGCAATCACCTGCGGGTTGTCTTCCTGAAGCACGACCAGCAGCGGTACGTCCGCCAGCGGCCCCTCCCGCCGCAACTGCATGATCCGCATCCAGTCTGGATGGGACTGGCGGGCTTCCAGCACGAGTAGCCGCCCGGGAAACGCGCTGTGGATCTCCACGAGCGAAGCCACCCAGTGCGCATCGGCCACCTGCAGGCGCTGCACGACCGGAAGCGTCTCGGGGTTTTTTTCCTCGAAGGGTACTTTTTGCAGCTGCACCTGCAACTGCTGGATCACGGCCAGCAATTCATTCAGCAACGACCGAATCGGCTCCTTTTCGGCGGCGCTCCCGGCCGACGCCTGCTGGTTGACGGCTTTCATACCGGAACAGATGCTTGAACTCCTCGGAAGACTACTTCAAGTATCGGTTCAGAACCGGTGGGGGTTAAGCCGCAGGCGCAAGCATCGTGCCCCGGATGAAAAATTCATCCTCCCGCGGCGCGCGGAAGCGGCTCGGGTAGATCCGCGATCACGTAGGCGATGACGGCCAGCGCCGCAATGCACAGGTTCAGCTCGTGGGGATCCAGCTTGTCGATTGTGTCGGCGTCGGTGTGGTGATACCAGAAGTAGTGCGTGCCGTCCACGCGAAGCCCCATGCCGGGCACGCCCTCGCGCATGAGCGGTGCAATGTCGGCGCCCCCGCCGCCCTCCCAGATCCGATCGGCTTCGATGGGCGCCAGCAGCCGGGCGACGGCCCGAACGACGGCGAGCGCTTCGGGCGATCCGGTAAACCCGAACCCTTCCGGTTTGAAGACCCCGGCGTCCGTTTCGATGGCCAGCACGTGCCGGTCCAGTTCGTCCCGGTAGCGATCCCGGTAGGCCAGCGCGCCCCGGAGTCCGTTTTCTTCGTTGGTCCAGAGCACCACGCGGATGGTCCGGCGCGGCCGCAGGCCCAGGCGTTTCAGCAGCCGCACGGCCTCCCAGGCGGCCACACAACCGCCCGCGTCGTCCATGGCGCCCTGCCCCACATCCCAGGAGTCGATGTGTCCGCCCACCACCACGATCTCTTCGGGACGCTCCCGACCCACCAGCTCGGCCACCACGTTGCGCGACGGCACATCGGGCAGCGTCTGCGCCTCCATGTAGAGCCAGAGTCGGGGCCGCTGGCCACGGTCCTGCAGCCGCTGCAGCAGTTCGGCGTCTTCGACGGTGAGTGCGGCGTGCGGAATGCGCGGCACGCCGTCCTCGTAGCGCATGCCGCCGGTATGGGGCGTGTAAAGCGAATGCGGCGTCACCGACCGCACCAGACTGGCCACCGCGCCGGCCCGGGCTGCGGCTACCGCTCCCAGCACCCGGTATCGCACCGTCTCGCCGTAGGTGGTGAAGGGGACGTTGAAGACGACGATGCGGCCGCGTGCTTCGTCCCGACGGGCCTCCAGTTCGTCGAACGAGCGTACGACCAGCACCTCGGCTTCGATGCCTTCCGGCGGCGTGGCCACGCTGCCGCCCAGGCCCAGCACGGCCAGCTTCTTCCGGTAGGGATGACGCAGCTCCAGCGCTTCGTTGCCCCGCACCCAGCGCGGCACCATCACCGTGTCGCCCCGGACGTTTTCCAGGCCGTCCTGTCGCATGGCTTCCAGCACCCAGTCGATGGCCCGCTCCAGCTGGGGCGTGCCGCTGAAGCGCGGCCCAAAGGTATCAACCAGATAGGCCAGGCGCTCGAAGGCGCTGCTGTCGGCCAGCGCCGCTTCAATGATGCGCTGCGCAATGGCTTCGTAGCGTACTCGGAGCGTGTCCGGTAACGGTTGTGCCTGCCCTGCCCCGCCACTCAGGATAACCAGTGTTATCAGTGTTGCAATAACGGACCTCATGGCAACTTGACCTACGGGTTGCTCGGCATTATTGTGTAGCTTACAAAACCTGCTCAAGAAATGCCATGCCCTCTCCGGCTCCCGACAGCCTCTGCGGCCTCGACTTCGGCGCCCGCACCGCCGGCACCACCGTGCTGGTCTGGAACGGCCGCGACGGCCGCCTCCACCTGCGCGCCTGCCCGTGCCAGACCGACGCCGACGCCTGGCTCGAACGCCTGCTAATGCCTCGCCCGCCCCGCCTCGTCGCCATCGATGCGCCGCTCAGCCTGCCCCGCGCCTACTGCTGCCCGGACCCCGGCGACGCGCCCGATTTTTTCTTCCGCGTGGCCGACCGCCTGGCCGGTGCCATGTCGCCGCTGTTTCTGGGCGGCCTGACCGCCCGCGCCATTGCCCTGGCCCATCGACTTCGCCTCCTCGGCGCCACCGTGCTGGAGACCTACCCCCGCCTGGTGGTACAGCGTCGCCTTCCGGAAAACCTGCAGGCCCGCTACCGCCACGACGATCCGGAGGCCTTCGCCCGCGATCTGCTCCCCCTGCTGCCCCAGCCCTGCGCCGAGCCCCCGGCAAGCTGGCACGACGTGGACGCCCTGCTGGCCTGGTGGACCGCCTGGCGCTACGTCCACCACCAGGCGGCCAACCTGGGCGACCCGGACGAAGGTCTGATCTGGTACTGAACGTCAGAAGTGGAACGTCACGCCGAAGCGCCAGATGAGCACGTTCGTCCGTGAGCGATACACGTCGTACACCACCCGGCCGTTTTCGCGTCGGATGGAGCCTTTTCGGAGATATTCGGCCTCCGAGCCGTACAGGTAGCGCCCGCCCAGGTGGATCAAAAACCGCTGCGTACGCTTCGGCGTGGGCTTGCGATAGAGTTCGATTTCCAGGCCGCCCCCGTAGCCGTAGCTCAGCGCCACGTCTTCGTAGTTGTTGGACACGGCAATTTCTCGCTGCTGCTCGCTTTCGATGGTGGTGCGCGTGTAGAAATAGCGTCCGCCGATCAGCCCCTCCACGAACGGCCAGAGCCGGTCCAGTCCCGGCTGCAGGCGCATCAACAGGTGCCCCATCGCCATGTTGTTGACGGTCTCGACGTCTACCGTCACGTCCGGGATCGTCAGGCTGAACGGCTCGCGGCGGTGCTCCACCCCGTAGATCATAAAACCAGCCTCCGCCCCCAGAAACAGCGGCACCTCCAGAAATCGCCAGCCGAAGTCGAAGTCCAGTCCGAAGCCGGCATTATCGACGTTCGTCCGGAATTCTCCCTGCGGAATGCCGGCCAGAAAATAGACGCTGCCCTGAAAAGCCGTCTGGGCCCGGACGACGGGCGTCAGCACGAGCCACAGGATCAGTCCCGCGAAGCGCCGCATGGTCCGTTGCCATTACGTGAAGCGAAACCGATTTGAAATTTAGCACCGACCCACGGCCGATCGTCATGCGCCAGTCGGCGCATCGCCTCTGGCGTTTTTGACTTATTGCACGAAGCGCTCCGAAACGAAAGCGGGACGGTCGCTGCGGGCGAAGAGGTCGTAGCCTTCGGGCCTGCGTCCCAGCAGGAGTTCGGCCAGCAGGCGTCCCATGCGAAAGCCGTAGCCCATGCCGTGCCCGGTGAATCCGGCCGCCCAGTAGCTACCCGCCAGGCCGGGCACCTGATCGACGACAGGCAGGCCGTCCGGCGAAAAGCCCATCGTGCCGCTCCAGCGACAGCGAACCCGGAGCCCTTCAGTCTGAGGAAAGTAGGCGTGCAGGTAGCGCTCCAGATCCGTCTGCAGCGCTTCGGTGGTGGCATCCTCGTAGCCCACCTCTTCTTCCAGGTGCAGGTGTCGGGCGCCGCCCAGCAGCAGGGTGCCGTCGGCGAGCTGGCGCAGGTAGAAGAAGCCCTCGTGCGAATAGACCGGGCATGGCACCCAGCGCCGTCCGGCCGGTTCGGTGGCCAGCATCTGCGCCCGCACGGGCCGCACGTAGGCGGCCGTCTCCGGTAGCAGGCGGGGCAGGTAGGCGTTCAGGGCCAGCAGTACCTGTCCGGCCCGCACCGAACCGTAGGGCGTTTCCAGACGCACCCCCTCGCCGCAGGGCTCCAGCGCCAGCACGGGGTGATGCGTCAGCACGAGCGCTTCGCTCCGGGCGGCCAGGTAGCGGACGAGCGCCACCGGATCCAGACAGCCGCCTTCGGGCAGGTACAGCCCACCCCGATAGCCGCGGGCCTGAAGGCGGCGATTGATCTCGGCAGCGGACAGAAAAATCGCGGGTGCTCCGTCGCTTCGAAGCCACGAGACGGCTTCCTGCAGTCGCTTCTCCTCTTCGGCCGAGCCGGCCACGATCAGCGCCCCGCCGTCTTCCCAGTCGAAGGCCGCAGGGTCCAGTTCGCGTACCAGCAGCGCGCGATTTTCCCGCGTGAACTGCCAGAGGCGGCGCGCGCGTTCCTCACCGTAGCGGTTGCAATCCTTGAGGAAGTCGGCCGAGGCGCCGGGCAGGATGAAGCCCGCATTGCGGCCGCTGGCGCCGTCGGCCAGCGCCCCGGCCTCCAGCAAGATCAGTCGCAGTTGCGGCCGCAGCCGGTGCAACCAGAAGGCCGTGGCACATCCGATCACGCCGCCGCCAACGATCGCGATGTCGGCCGCACGTTCGGCCGCCTGATGTCGCCGTTGCCAGAAAGATCGCGTCACCGCTCGTTACGTCTGTACGTCCACCACCAGTCGTCCCTGCGTCTTGCCGGCCAGCATGGCCTCGCTCCACTGCGGCACCTCGGAGAGTGGGATCACCCGGGTGACCCGGTGCAGCGCATCTTTAGGCAGATCATGCGTCAGACGGTGCCAGGCACGGCGGCGCCGCTCCTGCGGACAGGTGTTCGAGTCGATGCCCAGCAGGTTGACGCCGCGCAGGATGAACGGGAAGACGGTGGTCGTGAACTCATGGCTCTGCGCCAGACCGCAGGCGGCCACGCTGCCGTGGCGTTTGATCTGGCTGAGCAGCGCCGCCAGCGTCGGACCGCCCACCGTATCGACCGCGCCAGCCCAGCGGCCCGCATCGAGCGGCCGCTTCGGCCCCTGTCCCAGCTCCTGGCGATCGATCACCCGGGCTGCTCCCAGCGCCTGCAGCAGGCCGTGCGCCGAAGCCTTACCCGTCGAGGCGACTACCTCATAACCCAGATGCGCCAGAATCGCCACGGCCAGGCTGCCCACCCCGCCGCTGGCGCCGGTCACCACGACCTCGCCCTGATCCGGAATCAGGCCATGCTCTTCGAGCGCCATCACCGAAAGCATCGCCGTAAAACCGGCCGTGCCGATGGACATCGCCTCCAGCGGCGTCAGGCGGCGCGGCAGCGGCACCACCCACTCGGAGCGCACGCGGGCCCGTGTGGCGTAGCCGCCCCAGTGCGACTCGCCGATCCCCCAGCCCGTCACGATCACCGTCTGACCGGGCCTGATGTCCGGGTTTTCCGATTCGAGCACCGTGCCCACCAGGTCGATGCCCGGCACGAAGGGATAGTCGCCCCGGATGATTTTTCCTTTGCCCGTGACGGCCAGGGCGTCTTTATAGTTCAGGCTGGAATAATGCACCTCCAGCAGCAGATCGCCTTCCGGAAGGCGATCCTCCGGAAGCGTCTCGATACGGGGTTGAATCGTACCGTTTTCGTTGTACAGAAGCAGTGCACGCATCGTTACCGACAGGTCTCGTGAACAGGTTCACCCTCGATGATCACGCCGCACACGTGCGTGGTGTACTCGAAGGGATCGCCATCGAACAGCACCAGGTCGGCGTCTTTGCCAGGCTCCAGTGAGCCCACGCGATCGGCGATCCCCAGGATCCGGGCGGCCTGGATCGTCAGCGCCTCCAGCGCGGCCGTGCGGGGCAGGCCGTTCGCCACGGCCATGGCCGCCTCGAAGAGCACCACCCGGGTTTTCGGGACATAGCTTTCAAAGCCACTCTGGAAGGCGAAGGGAATGCCGGCCTCGTGCAGGCGGGCGGCCGTCTCCAGCGTCGCGTTGACCGTCTCGCCGCGCGGCCGCACCATCGTGGGATGCAGAATGACAGGGACGCCGGCCTGTTTGATCTCGTCGAGCACCAGATAGGCTTCGGCGGCGCCATCCAGAATCAGCCGGAAACCGAACTCCCGCTGCAGCCGCAGGGCGGCCATGATCTCGGGGACCTGCTGCGCCGTGATCATCAGCGGGATTTCGCCGTCCAGCACCCGCACGAGCGTTTCCATGCCCAGGTCCGGTTCCGGTCGCCGCGCCGGATCCGAAGCCTGCAGCTTGCGCCGGTAGGCCTGCGCCTTGAGCAGCTCGGCGCGTAGCATGGCCACCGCTTTGGCCCGCGTGCCCGGGCTGCGGAAGTAGCGCTCGACCATGGGCCCCAGCGTGGCGGCTACCGTCGCCACCGAATCGACAAGCGCTTCTTCCACGGTCTCGCCGCGCGTTTTGACCAGCATGGTCTGGCCGCTGATGACCGCGCCCGGGCCGTGCCCGGTGTGCAGCGTAGTCACGCCAAAGTTGCGTACCCATTCGACCAGCCGTTCCCGCGCATTGTAGGCATCGATGGCCCTGAGTTCCGGCTGGATGGGATCGGACGTGTCCAGCTGGTCCTGATCGTGGTCGTAGTTCAGAATGCCGGCCAGGCCCACCACGCTGTGCGCGTCGATAAGCCCCGGCGTTACGACCACGGCTTCAAGTACCCGATAGCCCTCCGGGATGCGCACCGTCTGTGCCGGCCCCACCTGCTCGATTTTTCCGTCGTGAATGAGTACGACGCCGTTTTCGATCGGAGCACCGGCCATCGTGTAGACGGTGTCGGCCCGGACAGCCAGTTGCGCTTGGGCCGAAGATGCCAGCAGACCCAGCGTGAGCAGAAAACTCCAGATCTTCATAGGTCCACTTTTTCTGTTTTCAGTGAGCACCGTGGACAAACGTGTCGCCATCCTCGAACACCCCGGCTCCCCCGACTGCATACTTACGGTTTTCCGGATCGGCCCGGTCGAACACCTTTTGCCCTTCCACCCAGGTCTGCTCCACGTGCGTGTAGATGCTGAGCGGATCACCCGAGAGGATGATGAAATCGGCGTCCTTGCCGGACTCCAGCGAGCCGATCCGGTCGGCCAGGTCCAGCATCCGGGCGCCCGCCAGCGTGAGCGCCTCCAGCGCCTTTTCGGGCGACATGCCGGCCCGCACGGCCAGCGCGGCCGAACGCAGAAACCAGCGCGAATCTGTGATCAGATCGTCCGTGTGGATGGCCACATCGACGCCCGCTTTTTCCAGCACGGCCCCGTTTTCCATGCGAATTTCGGCGGCTTCCAGCTTGCCACCCGGCGCATCCAGGATGATGATCGAGCAGGGCACGCCGGCCGCGGCGATCTCGTCGGCCACCTTCCAGGCCTCGCTCACATGGTGCAGGACGACCCGAAAGCCGAACTCCCGCTTGAGCCGCAAAACGGTCAGGATGTCGTCGTGCCGATGCGTGTGGAAATGCACGATGCGGCGGCCGTCGAGCACCTCCAGCAGCGCCTCCATGTCCAGATCCCGCTCCGGCATCTTTTCAGGGTCGCCCTTCGCCTGCTCGATCTTGCGCCGGTAGGCCACCGCCTTCAGAAACTGCTGGCGGACCAGCGCGGCCGCTTTGGCCCGCGTGCCCGGAAACGGCGGATCGCCCTGCGGATTCGTGCCGTTGGCCATCTTTAACCCGCCGCAGACCTCCGTCAGCGGGTCTTTGCAGTAGAGCAGGTCTTCGATGGTGTTGCCCTTCCGGAGCTTCAGGTAGACCGTCTGGCCGCTGAGCAGATGCCCGGAGCCGGACATCACGTTGACGGTGGTGATGCCCCCGGCCCGTGCCCGCTGCACCGAGCTATGCCGCACGTCGATGGCGTCCAGCGTGCGCACAGCCGGATGCATGGGCGCCGAGCGGTCGCCTCCCTCCACGCGCCCGATGTGCGAATGCGTATCGACCAGCCCCGGCATGATCACTTTGCCGGTCACGTCGTAGACGGTGGCCTGCGCGGGAATGGTCACTTCGCCTTCCGGCCCCACCGCCACGATCTTGCCGTGTTGCACCACCAGCACGCCCCGTTCGATGGGCGGCTGGCTGATCGGATAAAGCCGCGCGCCACGAAAAACCAGCGGCTGCTCCTGCCCGTAAAGCGCCAGCGGAATGAGCGCGATCAACAACGTCAGATGAACCCGCATACGCCTGCCTGGATTGTGTGGAACGAATCTCGGTCTGAGCATGCCCTGAAGTTAGGCAAATTTTGGAAAAGACGCGCGTCGTTTGTTCAGACAGCAACTTTTCATCGAAGCCATAGTTTTTTCACAGAGGTTTTGCACTGGGTGAGGTGGTCATGCGGCGTGGGCCTACAGACTCGCTGCTCCCTCGAAGCCGACTCTTCGAGCGGCTGGAAGCGCGGGAGCGCACCTATTCGCTTCGTATTCTGATCGGTCTTGCTTTTGCGCTGTCGCTGTGCCTGCTGTTGACCCGTTTGCCCTGGTATCCGAAACCGCGGCCTATCGGGTGGCAACTGGTCGATGAAGATCGACGCCTGGCGTTGCTGGCCACGCAGCTCGAAGCCCGAGCCAGAGAAGACGCGGGCGTTCCCATCACGCGCTTTGCGCCTCCCGAGCCGGAAGAGAAAAAGGAAGGACGCGACACGTCCGAACTGAAGGCGCTTCAGCTGCGCAGGCGGCTGGAGCCTCCGGCCCGCCTGCAGGCGCGTGAGGTCATCTTTGAGAATCCCGAACAGCCCCCTCAGATCATCGGTGGCCTGGGTGCCTACTACATCCACATCGAGTATCCGGAAGAAGCCATCCGGGCCGGCATCGAAGGGCGGCTGGTGCTGCGCTTCGTGGTGGAGACCGACGGGCGACCCTCAAACATCCGGGTAATCCAACCGCTGCACCCGCTGCTGGACTCGGCCGCGGTGGTGGCCCTGAAGCGCGTCCGTTTCATTCCGGGCAAACAGAACGGCCAGCCGGTGCGCGTCCGCATGCAACTGCCCGTGCGCTTTCGTCTGCTCTCCAGTCCGGTCCAGGCCAACAACGACAACGGAGGCTGAAGCCGCCTACCAGCCGGAGACGACCACTTCTTCGTCGGTTTCCGGAGCTTCGGGAGGAAGTAGCTCGGCAAGGCGCAACGTTTCCTGGCCGACCTGCTGCCGCCAGCGTTCTTCCGCCCTCCGATTGCCCGACACCCACCGGAACGTGGCGCCGGTACCGTCTTCGTTTACCGTGAGCACGCCGAAAAGCTCACAGGAAGGCCGGAACCAGCCGCCTTCGCGCCAGCGGGCCGATACCTCCGCCACGTACTGCAGCGCCAGCGGGTTGAAGCTCCAGCTCTCCACACGGAGCCAGACCGGATACGGACGACCGCTGAGGTGCGCAACCACCTGTCGGAGCGCTTCGCTCACGAAATGGGCCACCTCTTCCTTGCGCTCGGCTTCGGTCTTGGGCCGCAATCGCCTGCTGACGGCGGCCAACAGCTCGGGATTTTCCAGTCCCCCGTACACTTCGAACGTCACGACGGCCGGACGTCCCGCCCGAAACTGCTGCTGCAGCATATAGCGGAAGTCCGGAAAATCCGGAAGCGCGGCCAGTTCGACCACCCCTTCCCAGGTCCGCAGCGGCACCCGGAGCCGGCTTCGGGGATCGGCTTCGGTGGCCATCAGCAGGTAGCCCTGAAGCGTTCGCCGCAACGGCAACGGCTCCCAGCCCGCGTCGTCGTAACGCCGGCGCTCCAGTCGAGGCCGCAGTCGGTAATAAAGCCGGGCGGTTGTTCCCTGATAGGGATAGACAATCTCGGGCGCGACCACCACCCGCTTCGGAGAGGCATTCAGGCCGAGCTGGTCACACACCGAACGTCGCCCGAACCAGCCACACACTTCCAGCAGCAGGCGCTCACGATCGCCCAGCCGGGCATCCGGCACCGGGATCGCCGTCGCATTTCCCAGATACAGCGTGTCGTAGCGCGCCCCGAGGAGCAGAATCTGGAGCGAATCGGGCGCAACCGGCTCGGCCGGCCCCGGCCACCTTCGCTTCTGGAACTGTACATCGACCCGGAGCGAATCCCATCCCTGCCGGTGCACCAGCAACTGGGCCACGCGATAGGATTCCCGGAGCTGACAGCCTCCCAGCAGGAAAGCCCCCAGCAGCAGGATTCCAACAGGGCCGGCCACCTTTTTCAAGGGCATAGCGCCATGCCTGCGACTTTACAAGCCGGTTGCCTGAAAAACGACTCAGGCCGCCCGGTTCGCATGTCCGTCGGGTAGAATGCCGCGGAAGTGCGCCCAGAACAGCGCGGCCGCGTGGATGCCGTGCACGATCCGGCCTTCGTCGGCCAGCCGCAGCGCTTCGACGGGACGGATCAGGCGTACCTCCATGTCTTCGCCCGGATCCAGCCGCGGCGCCGCTACCTGTCGCGCTCCGCGTGCTACAAAGATATGCGCCAGGTTCGTGTGTTTGCTGGGCTCCGGGGCACAGCGTCCCAGCGGCTCCCAGACCTCCGCCGCGTAGCCGGTTTCTTCCAGCAGCTCACGCCGGGCCGCTTCCAGTGGATCTTCCCCCGGCTCGATGCCCCCGGCCGGCAACTCCAGGCTTACCACACCCAGCCCGTGCCGGTACTGCTCCACCATCACGAGCTGCTCATCCTCCGTCATACACAACACGCACACCCAGTCGGGATACTCGATCACGTGAAACTCCTCGATTTCTTCCCCGCTGGGCAGCCGCACGCGATCGACCCGGAGATTCATCCACCAGCGGCGGAGCAGATACTCCTGCTTGAGAATTTGCCAGCGCTTCATCTATAAACGTCAGATCGGTCTCGCTGCTGTAAAACGGGTATCAAACGGCATACCGTCGGGCCATAACGCTCGTTGGAACAAAAAGATGCCGCGCGGCGGAACGCTTTCCATCAACCGGCATATCCCTTCTTTAAGAAATCTTAACAAACGGAGGCCGGTTATGAGAAGCCTGGACGATCTTCGCGGCTGGCTCGACGCACATCGGCTGCTGGGCTACGATCTGATTCGCATGTACCTGGGCGTGGCGCTTTTCGTGCGCGGCTGGCTCTTTGTGGCCGACTCCTCGCGCATCATGGCCTTCGTCGAGGGCCAGAACCTGGACTGGTTCCTGCCCATGGCGGCCGTCCATTACGTGGCGCTGGCCCATCTGGCCGGCGGGCTGATGCTGGCCGTCGGGTTGCTCACGCGCCTGGCAGCGCTGGCGCAGGTGCCCATTCTGTTCGTGGCGACCTTCTTCCTGCACCTGCAGGAAGGGTTGCTCTCGACCAGCCAGTCGCTGGAATTGTCGGCGCTGGTGCTGTTTCTGCTGGTGGTCTACAGCGTCTTCGGCGCCGGGCCCTACTCGCTCGATGCCCGGATGCTGGCGCGGACGCCGGCGCAGCGGCTGGAGCCTCAGGGTGCCTGATCGGTCGGCTCGAAGACCAGCGCCGCCGAGTTGATGCAGTAGCGCAGGCCCGTGGGCGGCGGGCCGTCGGGAAACACGTGCCCGAGGTGTCCCCCACAGGCGGCACAGTGTACTTCGATCCGGTGCATGCCCAAGCTGTAGTCGTCCGACGTCTCCACGTGCGCCGGATCGATCGGTGCGTAAAAGCTCGGCCAGCCGGTGCCGGAGTCGTACTTTGCCTCCGACGAGAAGAGTGGCAATCCGCACCCGGCACACCGGTAAATGCCCGGCTCCTTATGATTCCAGTATGCGCCGGTGAAGGCCGGCTCGGTGCCATGCTCCCGCAGAATGCGGTACTGCTCCGGCATCAGCAGCCGCCGCCATTCTTCTTCGGTGCGCGTGATCTTCTGAACGGCCATTGGTTCGCTTGTTTGCCCACGGTCTGACTCCTAACGATCTTGCGCGGGGCCATGCTCCCCGCGTATCATGAAAGGGATCCGCTGAAGCAAACCTGTTGTGCTTGAACAATGCAGACCGGAAGCGCTTTTAGTTTGACCACCGGCACCTTTCCCTTCAACCAGCCCGTGGTCTGGGAGCCGCGGCCGGAGTGGATCGCGGCCAGCAACCTGCAGCGGTTCATGAACCGCCACGGCATCGGTTCGCTCGACGAGCTGCAAGCCCGCTCGGTCGACAACCCGGAGTGGTTCTGGCCGGCCGTGCTGGAAGATCTGGACATTCGCTTCTACCGACCTTACACGCGCATTCTGGATCTGAGCGAAGGACCGGCCTTCCCGCGCTGGTGCGTGGGTGGCCAGCTCAACATCGTCCACAACCTGCTGGACAAATGGCAGGAGACGAACGCGGCCGAACGTATCGCGCTGCGCTGGGAAGGCGAAGAAGGTACGCTGCGCACGCTGACCTACGCGGGCCTGCACGCCGAGGTGTGCCGCTGCGCCCGCGCCCTGCAGTCGCTGGGCTTCCAGAAAGGCGACGTGGCCGCCCTTTTCATGCCGATGACGCCCGAGCTGGTCATCGCCTTCCTGGCCGTGATCAAGCTGGGCGGGATCGTACTGCCGCTCTTCAGCGGCTACGGCGCCGAGGCCGTCCGCACCCGCATCCGGGATGCCGAAGCGCGCTTTCTGTTCACGGCCGACGGTTTCTACCGGCGCGGCCGCCCGGTCTACCTGAAGCCCGTGGCCGACGAAGCGCTGGCCGACTGCCCGAGCGTGCAGCACGTGATCGTCTACCGCCGCATGGAGGCCGACAACGTACCGGTGCCCATGCTCCCGGGCCGCGACCACTGGTGGCACGAGCTGGTCTGGCCGCAACCGGCCGAGGCCGAGACGGTCCGCACCGACGCCGAAGACGTGCTCATGGTCATCTACACGAGCGGCACCACGGGCCGCCCGAAAGGGGCCGTCCACACGCACTGCGGCTTTCCGGTCAAGGCCGCCCAGGACATGTACCAGTGCATGGACCTCAAGCCGGGCGAAACCATGTACTGGGTGACCGACATGGGCTGGATGATGGGCCCCTGGCTGGTTTTCGGCACGCTGCTCATCGGGGCCACGATGGTGCTCTACGACGGCGCGCCCGACTACCCGGACGTCGATCGGCTCTGGGGACTGGTCGAACAGCACCGGGTAACGCATCTGGGCATCTCGCCCACGCTGATCCGGGCGCTGCGGCCGCATGGTCCGGAGCCCATTCGCCGCCACGATCTGTCGAGCCTCCGGGCGGTGGGTTCGACCGGCAGCCCCTGGGACCCGGAATCCTGGCTCTGGTGCTTCGAGCACGTGCTCGGCCGCGAAAAGCCCATTCTCAACTACTCGGGCGGCACGGAGATCTCCGGCGGGATTCTCTGCGGCAACTTTTTCCGGCCGCTCAAACCCTGCGCGTTCTCGGGTCCGGTACCCGGTATGGCCGCCGACGTGGTGGACGAGCAGGGACGCCCCGTGCGCGAGGCCGTCGGCGAACTGGTCATCCGCAAGCCCTGGATCGGCATGACGCGCGGCTTCTGGCGCGACCGCGAACGCTACCTTGACACCTACTGGCGCCGCATCGAAGGACTCTGGGTACACGGCGATTTTGCCGCCATCGACCGCGACGGCCTCTGGTACATCCTGGGCCGCTCGGACGACACGATCAAGGTGGCCGGCAAGCGCCTGGGTCCGGCCGAAGTCGAGGCCATCCTGAACGCCCACGAAGCCGTGGTCGAAAGTGCGGCAATCGGCGTCCCGCACGAGGTCAAAGGCGAAGAAGTGGTAGCCTTCGTCGTCCTGAAGCCCGGCGTTTCACCCTCCGAAGAACTCCGCCAGGAACTCATGGAGCGCGTGGTAGCGGCACTGGGCAAACCCCTGAAGCCCCGCGAGATCCGGTTCACCACGGCCCTGCCCAAGACGCGCAACGCCAAGATCATGCGCCGTGTGATCCGGGCCGCGTATCTCGGTCAGGATCCAGGCGACGTGAGCAGCCTCGAAGATCCGGCCGCCGTCGAGGCCATCCGCCAGGCCGTCTGACGGCCGCGGCCGTTTCCCGCAACACATTTTGCCCACTTTTTTGCGTCGTCCGGCTGGGCCTTCGTGGCGCACTACAAACACGTTCGTGGTCAGGCACGAAGCATAAGCGAAGTGCCGCTAAACGCTATTACTTCGTGCCGACTCGCGGCTTTCCGCATATTGTGCTCAGGCCTTGCCCGGATCTTCCGACGGCGCTAACTTGCAGGGCGTGCCGCCATCCTGCCGAGAGCAACCATGCCACGCCCTGCCGTAACCGTTACGCTGTATATTTTGTTGATCCTGGGCGCGGCTGCCTGCCGCCGCACGCCGTCGGTCCCGGAGCCCGGTACCGACGCCTACCAGGAGACCGTCACGGCTTTTTACACGGGACTGGCTGCCCTGCAGGCCGGTGAGGATCGGGGCGCCCGTACGCTGCTGGAGCGGGTGACCGAGCTGGCGCCCGGCGAACCGGCCGCCTGGGCCAACCTGGGCCTGCTTGCGCTGCGCCGCAACGACCTGGAGGCCGCCCGCCGCTACCTGAACGAAGCCGCCCGTCTCGCACCCGAAAGCGCCCGCATTCAGGTGCTGCTGGCCCGTCTGGCCCTGGCCGAAGAATAACCTGACGCGGCCCGTGGTCACCTGCTCGCCGCCCTGCAGCACGATCCCGCCGACCTCGAAGCCGCCTACCTCCTCTTCCAGCTCCTTGAGACCCACCCGACGCCCGGCGACACGCTGACGGCCGACACGGTGCTGACCCGCATGTTGCGCCACCGCCCCGACAACCAGGCACTCTGGCTGGAGCGCCTGCGCCGGGCCGTCGCCACACAGGACGAACGGACGCTTCAGGAGACGATCGCCCATCTCCAGACGCTCATCGATACCTGGCCCGACGAGGCGCGGACGGTCTGGCAGGAACTGCTCGCACTGGCCCGCGAGGCCAACTGGACGGCGCTGCGCACTCAGGTCGCCTTCCTGCGCAACACGTTGCTCCAGCACCCGGCCTTTCGAACCGATCTGGCCGAACTGCAACCACCACCGGAAGTGCTGAGCCCCCCGCTTACCGAGCCGCTGCGTCTGGAGCCTCCCCGGGCCACCTTCGCCCTGCCCGACACGCTGATGACGTTCCAACCCGAGCCGCTGACAGGAGGCCCGGCGCTGGCGACGCGCGTGATCTGGAAAACCGCCGACGCCGACCCCTCGGTGCTGCTGGTGCGCACGCGCGACGTCATGTTCAACGACGGCACCGCGCTGCAGCGCCCGGGTCCGTTACCGCCGACGGCCACGCCCGCCCACAGCGTCGCCCTTCTCGACTTCGACAACGACTTTCGCATGGATGTGGCACTGGTGGGCAGCGCAGGCCTTCGGCTCTACCATCAGAAAGCCAGCGGCACCTTCAGCGAAATCGTCCTTCCCTCACTTCCGGCCGACGAGATCACCGGCCTCTGGGTGGCCGATTTCGATCTGGAAGGCGACCTCGATCTGCTCGTCGGCACCGCATCCGTTTTTTTGATTAGCAATAACGGAGACCAGACCTTCCAGATCCGACGTGTCTTCGACATCGCCCCCCGCCAGCTTGCCTGGAGCGATCTCGACGGCGACGGCGATCCCGACCTGGCCGCGCTGGACCTCAACGGCGCGCTCCACCTCTGGCGCAACGAACGCCAGGGCCTTTTCCTGAAAGATTCGACCATTCCCACCCGCTCCGGCTGCACGCTCGCCGCCGCCGACCTCGACCACGACGGCCTGCTCGAACTGACGCTGTGGAGCCCGGATGGCTCGCTCTACCAACTTGCCTACGCACCGCGCACCCGCTCCTGGGAAACCCGACCGCTGCCCGTCCGCACCCCCGCGCTCGACGAGTCCGCCTGCCGCCGGGCTCATCTCTTCACCGCCGACCTCGACAACAACGGCGCCCAGGACCTGATTGCGTCAATCCCCGGTCGGACCTGGATCTGGCTCACCGACACTTACGGCCGCCTGCGCTCCGAACCGCTCACACTCGATGTGCAGGCCTTCGATGCGGCCGATTTCGACGGCGACGGCCGTCTGGACCTCGCCGCCGTCCACCCCGACGGCACGCCCGTCCGCCTCCGCAACCGGAGCGACGCGCCGTACGCCTGGACGCTACTCCATCCTCAGGCCGTCGTCGTGGGCGACCAGCGCGTGAACAGCTTCGGCATCGGCGGTGTCGTCGAGATCCGCGCCGGCACGATCTATCAGAAGCAGGTCATTCGGGCGCCCGTGGTGCATTTCGGACTGGGTCTGGAATCGCGCGTACCGCTGGCCCGCATCGTCTGGCCCAACGGCAACGTGCAGGCCGAATTCAATCTGGCCGCCAACGAAACCGTCCAGGCCACACAACGCCTGAAGGGCTCCTGTCCCTGGGTCTTCACGTTCGACGGCGAGCGCATGGTCTTCGTGACCGACTTCATCTGGGGCTCGCCGCTGGGCCTGCGCATCAACGCTCAGGAGACCGGCGACATCGCCCAGACCGAGGACTGGATCAAGATCCGGGGCGACCAGCTCCGCCCACGCAACGGCATCTACGACGTGCGCATCACGGCCGAGCTGTGGGAGACGCACTTCCACGTGGCTCTCATGGTGGTCGATCATCCGGAAGGAACCGAGGTCTGGGTGGACGAACGCTTCGCGTTTCCGCCGCGTCAGCTCCGACTCTACCCCACGGGTCCGGTGCAGCCCATTGCCCGCGCCCGCGATCACCGGAATCGGGACGTGACGGATAAAGTTCGGCGTCGCGACGGCCGCTATTTCGACACGTTCGCCCCCGGTGCGTACCAGGGCATCGCCGAACCCCACTTCATCGAGCTGGATCTGGGCAAAAGCGTACCGGCCGACCGACCGCTCTACCTGATCGCCTACGGCTGGTTGCGTCCGACCGACAGCTCGATCAACGTGGCGATCAGTCAGGGTCGCCATCCCCGGCCGCGGGGTCTGCGCGTCGAAGTGCCCGACGGCCAGGGCGGCTGGCGCGTGGCCTACCCGGACCTGGGCTTTCCAGCCGGCCGACTGAAGACAATCGTGATCGACCTGACCGGCCAGCTCCCGGAGGGTGGTCCGTATCGCGTGCGGCTGCACACGAACCTGGAGATCTACTGGGACTGGATCGGCTGGGCCGAAGCGCGTCCGGACGCTCCGCTTCGCACCACGCGCCTGGCGCCCGAGCTGGCGCTGCTACGTTACCGGGGCTACTCGGCCACCGTGCAACCCGAACGCTCCGCGCCGGAAGTCCCGATCTACGATTCGCTGGCCGGCACGGCCCAGCGCTGGCGCGATCTGGAAGGCTACTACACCCGTTTCGGCGACGTGCGCGAGCTGCTGGCTGAGATCGACGACCGCTACGTGATCATGAATGCCGGGGACGAACTCGTCTTCCACTTCCCCGCCCTGCCCGATCCGCCTGAAGGCTGGACGCGCGACTTCGTGCTCATCGGCGACGGCTGTGTCAAGGACGGCGACTACAACACGACGTTCTCCCGCACCGTGCGGCCCCTGCCCTATCACGACATGCCCGGCTATGACACACCGCCCGGTCGCCTGTGGGACGACCCGGTCTACCGCCGTTTTCCCGAAGACTGGCTGCGCTTCCACACGCGCTACGTGGCACCGGACCGCTTCGACCGGAAGCTGGCGCTGACATCGCCCGATTAAGCCCGCAACGTCAGCCCCTGGTCAGGGAAACGCCGGTCAAACGTGAAAACCTGGCGTACGCCCCTGTGATGGGCTTCCGCCCATAACAGAGCATCGGCGATGGAAACGCGCCCGGATGGCAAACAGCGCATCAGCGCCTGCAAAACGAGCGACTTCGTACAACCAATTGGTTGCAGATTTTCTTTTTGCAGAAGCCAGATCAGACTTTCAACGACCTGCCGACGCGGAACGCCATAAACGGACAGCAGCACATACGCCGTCTCTGCAAGCACAAGCAGTCAGCTACCCACGACTGAAGTTGTGGGCTTGCCCTCCCGACCACCAGCCGGGATAGCACTAAGGGCCGGCTGACAACGGCCCGTGCCCTCAGAGCCCGCTCTTCGGGCAAGGTTCAGCGCCGCCACCACGTCCGCATTGTGCTGAAATCCACACGCCCGGCACCGAAACAGCCGCCCACTCCGACGATTGCGCCGATCGAGGTGTCCACAACGCGGACACGTCCGGCTCGTATACCTCGGGTCAACCACCACCACCCGCACCCCCTTGAGCCGCGCCTTATATTCCAGCAGGTGCCGAAACAAACCGTACGGCCACAACTGGTGCAGGTGGCGCGCCGCTTTACCCTTTCGCCTTGTGCGTCCGCGAAGACCCCGAAGGTCTTCGATCGCCAGCACGTCACCGGGCGCAAGGCCGTCCACAATGCGGCGGCTCGCCTCATGCAACACCTGCCGCACAAAGCGCCGCTCCCTTCCCGAAAGCCGTGCCCAGAGGCGCTTGACGCTTCTGGTGCGTTCGGAAGGGCGATCCAGCTTCGAGCGGATCTCGGCGCGTTTGGCGCGGTAGTGGAGCCGCTTCGTCTTGAGCGCACCTCCAGAAAAACGCGCGCCCGTCGAAAGCGCCGCCAGCAGGCGCTGGCCCAGATCGACGCCCACCACCCGGCCGGTCTGTGCGGCCTCCGGCGTCTCAATGCGAACGGTCAGGTGGACATACCAGTGCCCGCGTCGGTCGCGAAGCAGCCTCCCACCCTGCACGCTGCGCGCCCGAGCAAGCCAGTAGCGATGGTATGGACTCAGCCGCATGGGAATGCGCAGCCGCCCACGCGTGGTCGAAAGGCTGACGCGTTCGCCGCGCAGCGAGAGCGTGCGCTGGTCGTAGTCGCAGGAGGTGGGGCGGTAGTGCTTTGCGCGATGGCCTTTACGATGGCCCGCGCGGGCGATGGCCCGAATGGCCAGGTTGGCCGACAGGCCCAGCGCGCGGAGCTGGCCGTAGACGAGTCGCTGAAGCTTGAACTTGCTGAAGGTCTTGCAGGCCCTGGCCACCTCCAGCGTCAGATTGCACGCCTGCGCGAAGCGCTCGAGGGTTTCCTGGAGGGCGTCTGCCTGCTCGGGCGTGGGATCGAGCCGTGTGCGGAGCGTCAACGTCTGCATGGCGGGGAGTGTTTGTGGGAAGGATATGATGCGGCGGTGTCAGCAGTATGTCACGGGTATGGGGCAATTCCTCCCACGGCTTCAGCCGTGGGAGGAATTGCCCAAGTCATCGTGAAACGCCCAGCACTTCATCACCATCCAGAATAGCTGCAGCACGAGCGGCCATCTCCTCGGGCGTTCCGGTCAGATAGCGCACCAGCACGCTGGTATCGACCAATGCACCTATCGGTTTTCTTTTTCCTGGCTGATGGCTTTCCATGCCTGCTCACGAAGGGCGGTCCAGTCGTCCGTTTCCGGCTGACGCTTGATGTGCGGGGCCAGCATACCCTTCAGGGAACGTCGATGCACAGGGGGTACAAAATACAGTTCAACATGATCTTCGACCAGCAATTGAACAACTTCCCAGCCAGGCGCAGTACCCAGTTTATCCCAAATCTCCTTGGCAATAACGACTTGCCCCTTTGGTCCAATCCTGTAAGTCATGGGCAAAAGTAGTTATACTTTGCTTTGGAGAGCATAACTACAGACACTCACTTCTTCAAGGTTCAAACCTGTTGCAGCCGGTCGTCGGAAGAGCAGCACGCGGGTTCGGTCGTGCGTGCGAGCGGCGATAATGCGCGGGCCGACGGCGATCTTCACGACTGCAGCAGGTCAACAGGTAAAAAGTCGGCCGGATCGCTTATTTTGACAGCGTGAACGTCAACTTCTGCAGAGAATCCAAAAAGCGCTTCCGCTTTGAAGCTCAAAATTTCGTAAACTGAAGCCAGGTTGTATCCTTCTCGAATGGCTATGAACATCTGCGTCTGCATCAAACAGGTACCAGACATTCAGGCGCCCTTTCGGATCGTGGACGGGCGCCTGCAGTTCGACGTCGAGCGCTACGTGCTCAACGCCTACGACGCCTCGGCCGTCGAAGGGGCCCTGCAGCTCGTCGAGCAGCACGGCGGTACGGTCGAGGTCGTCACCATCGGACCGGCCTCGGTCTCGGAGACGATCCGCAAGGCGCTGGCCATGGGTGCCGAGCGCGCCTATCACATCGAAGCGGAGCCGTCCGGCTGGGACTCGGCCACCGTGGCGACGGTGCTGGCCGCCTTCTTCCGGGACCGAAGCTACGACGCCATCTTCACCGGCAAGCAGGCCCAGGATACCGATGCCGGACTGACCGGCACGATGCTGGCCGAACGCCTGGGTCTGCCCTACGTGAGCAACGCGGTGGGCCTGGCCTACGAGGACGGGCACCTGATCGTCACACGCCAGGGCGACGCCGGCCGGGAAATCATCGAACTGACGCTGCCGGGTCTGGTGACGATCTCCAACGACATGAACGATCCCCGTATTCCGTCGATTCGGGGCATCATGCAGGCCCGCCGCAAGCCCGTCGAGCAGCTCACGCTCTCGGATCTGGGTCTGTCGGATGACGCACTCCGTCCGCAAACGCGCGTGACCGGCTATCGTCCGGTCCCGCCCCGCGCGCCCGGCCGCAAGCTCGAAGGGGAGCCGGCCGAGGTGGTTCGCGAACTCGTTCGTCTGCTCCGTGAAGAAGCCCGTGTGTTGTAACCATGAGCGCCTACCTCTGCTATATCCCCGTGCAACAGGAACGCCCCACCCGGGCGGCGCTGGAAGTGCTGACGCACCTGCGCACGCTGGCCCGTCGCGATGGGGCCCAACTGGCCGCCTGCGTGCTGCATCCCGCGGCGGATCGCTTCGTCGAAGCGCTGAAGCCCTACGGGGTGGATCGCGTCTATCTGGTGAAGCATCCGGTGCTGGACCGTCACCTGAACGCGCCGGTGCTGGCCGCCCTGGAGGCCGTCTTTCGCGCGGCCCAACCGGCGCTGATGGCCCTGCCCTCCACCGAGGCGGTCAAGGACGTGCTGGGCGCGCTGGCCACCCGCGTCGGAGCCGCCGCCCTGCCCGACGTATCGGCGTTCGACACCGGTGCGTCCATAACGGCCACGCGTCCGGTGATGGCCGCCCGTGTGCTGGCCGACACCGAAGCCACCACGCAACCCGTCCTTGTCTCGGTGCGGGCCGGCTCCTACGACGCCCGCCCGGCCGAAAGCCCCTCCGAGCCGGACGTCGTGGAGGTGCCGTTCGACTTCGACACGGCCACGCTGCGGGCTACGCTCCGCGAAGTCATCACCGGAGCTACCGGCCAGGTGGACCTTTCGGAGGCTGACATCATCGTGGCGGCCGGACGCGGCGTGCGCGATGAAGCCGGCAAGCAGCTCGTCGAAGAGCTGGCCCGCGAGCTGGGCGCCGCCATCGGGGCCTCGCGTGCCGCCATCGAGGCCGGTCTCTTTCCGGCCTCGCTCCAGATCGGTCAGACCGGCAAGGTGGTTTCGCCCACGCTCTACATCGCCGTCGGTATCTCCGGGGCCATCCAGCACGTGGCCGGCATGGCCGGAAGCAAGGTGATCGTGGCCATCAACAAAGACCCGGACGCGCCGATCTTCAACATCGCCACCTACGGGATCGTGGGCGATCTGTACCAGATCCTGCCCCTGCTCATCGAAGAAATCCGCCGGATCAAGGCTGAAAGCTAATGGAAGCCGAACGCTTTGGCTGTATCATCGTCGGCGGCGGGATCGCCGGACTGAGCGCGGCCATGGTGCTGGCCCGCCACGAAGTGCCCTTTCTGCTCATCGAGCGCGGCGCCTACAGCGGCGCCAAGAACGTTTCGGGCGGCGTGCTCTGGGGCACCGACCTGGCCCGCCTCGTGCCCGAATACTGGAACGATCCGAACGCCGGCTTCGAGCGCTTCATCAACCACCGGCGGCTGACGTTTCTCGACGAACAGTCGGCCTTTTCGATCGATTTCAAATCGTCCCATTACGACACGCCGCCCTACATGGGGGTAACCGTGCTGCGGGCCGTCTTCGACCGCTGGCTGGCCGACAAGGTGCAGGAGGCCATCGACCGGAGCGCCTGCGCCGAATCTTCTTTTCTGGCCTTCGACGTGCTCGTCGAACGCCTGCTCGTCGAAGATGGCCGCGTCGTGGGCGTCGAGGCCGGCGGCGAGCGCTTCTATGCCGACTGCGTGATCCTGGCCGAAGGCGTCAACAACCTGCTCACGCGCCAGATCGGTCTGCAGGCCGAGTACGTGCCCGCCGACCACATGGCCGTCGGCGTGAAAGAAGTGCTTCGCTTCGATCGCCGGGTGCTCGAAGACCGCTTCCAGCTCTCCGAGCGCAGCGGCATGGCCAACGAGTTCATCGGCGCCATCACCGACGGCGTCGAAGGCGGCGGCTTCCTCTACACGAACCGCACCACCGTGTCGATCGGGCTCGTGCTCGGGATGGCCGACCTGCGCCGCAAACGCAAAAAGCCCTACGAACTGCTGGACCGCTTCAAGGCGCACCCCGTGGTGGCCGACATGATCCGGGGCGGCGAAGTCGCCGAGTACTCGGCGCACGTGGTCTCGACGGGCGACATGCGGGCCATGCCGCGCGAACTCTACGCCGACGGCGTGCTCGTGGCCGGCGAAGCGGCCAACCTGTTGCTGAATGCCGGCAAGGCAATTCAGGGCATGGACTTCGCCATGCATTCGGGCATCCTGGCCGCCGAAACCGTTCTGGAGGCCCGTCAGATCGGCGACTTCTCGGCCGCCACGCTCCGACGCTATCGCGAGCGCCTGGAGCAGAGCTACGTACTCCAGAACATGCGGAACTTCCAGGCGGCCGTCCGTTTGCTGCACGAGCCGGTGATGTACGAGCGCATGCCGCGCCTGGTGTGCGACCTGGGCCGCGAGTTCTTCCGCGTGGAAAACCGTCCGGCCCCGAAACTGCGCCAGATCCTGCGCGAGGTGGTGCGCCGCCACAGCTCGCCGCTGGAACTGCTCAAACTCACCTACCGGGCCTGGAAAGCCCTCTGAGCCATGACGATCGCCGAACGCCTCGCAAAAGTCAACTACCGCAACCAGGAACGCCGGGATGCCCGGCCCCATATCCTGGTAGACACGAACATCTGCAACACGCGCTGCCCGCACAAGGCCACCACCTATGTGTGTCCGGCCAACTGCTACACGCTCGACGAGCAGGGCCACGTGCACTTTCAGTTTGAAGACTGCATCGAGTGCGGCACCTGCATGTACGCCTGCGATCAGGGGGCCGTCAGCTGGCACTACCCGGATCCCGAGCAGGGCCGCGGCGTGAACTGGAATTACGGATAAGTATTGCGATCACAAAAAATTGGATAGACCATGGGCTCGTTTCCCTTCAACCCGGACGATGCGTTCCTCTTCGAATCGATGCTGAAGGAAGAGGATCGCCTGATCATGGAGACGGCGCGCGAGTACGCCCAGAGCTGTCTGGAACCCCGCGCGCTCGAAGGCAACCAGCAGGGCATCTTTCACATGGAGATTCCCCGCGAGATGGGCGAGCTGGGCCTGCTGGGCGTGACGATCGACCCGAAGTACGGCGGCGGAGGCGCCAGTTACACGGCCTACGGACTGATCGCCCGTGAGCTGGAGCGCGTCGACTCGGCCTACCGCTCGTTCATGTCGGTGCAGTCGTCGCTGGTGATGTTCCCCATCGAGAAGTACGGCACCGAGGAGCAGAAGCGCAAATACCTGCCGAAGCTGGCCACCGGCGAGCTGATCGGCTGCTTTGGCCTGACCGAGCCCGACCACGGCTCCGATCCCGGCTCGATGGAGACAACGGCCCGGCGCGTCGACGGCGGCTGGATCCTCAACGGTACGAAAGCCTGGATCACGAACGCCCCCATTGCCGACATCGCGGTGGTCTGGGCCCGCGCTAAAGAGCATCCGGACGACGAGGGCGAAATCATGGGCTTCATTCTGGAGCGCGACATGCCGGGCCTCTCGACGCCGGAGACCAAAAACAAGATGTCGCTGCGGGCCTCCTCGACCGGCGAGATCGTAATGGAAGACGTGTTCGTGCCCGATGCAAACGTGCTGCCGGGCGTGCGCGGGCTACGAGGACCATTCTCGTGCCTGAGCAACGCCCGCTACGGGATCGCCTGGGGCACGGTGGGTGCGGCCGAGGACTGCTACCAGCGCACGCGGCGTTACGTGATGGAGCGCACCCAGTTCGGCTACCCGCTGGCGGCCATGCAGCTCATCCAGACGAAGCTGGCCAACATGCTCACCGAGATCACCCAGATGCAGCTGCTGGCCTTGCGGCTGGGGCAACTGGCCGACGAAGGCAGGGTGACGCCCGCTCAGATCTCGCTGGCCAAACGCAACAACGCCGGCAAGGCGCTGGAAATCGCCCGCATGGCGCGCGACATGCACGGCGCCAACGGCATCGTGGGCGACTACCGGGTCATCCATCACATGGTGAATCTCGAGAGCGTCAACACCTACGAAGGCACCTACGACATCCACGGCCTGATCCTCGGGCGCGAGATCACGGGCATTCAGGCCTTCGTACCACGCGGCAACGACCTGCCCACCCGCAAAAAGACAGAATCCCGACCAGCCGCTACCCCCTGATCGTCCGGCGAAATAGCCGGAAAGCGGCAAGCCCCAGCTATTCCTGAAACCGCAGGGAGGCCAGCCGCTCGGCCAGCGGACGGAGTAATCGACCGGGATCGATCGCCCGCGTTGTGTCGGCCAGTGCCGTTTCGTCGAAGTCCAGCAGTGGACAGGTAATCGCCTCCTCTGCAACCAGCGCGCGGCCTGTGCGCGTGTTACCTTCTTCGAGCTGCAGCCGCGCCGCGTCGGTGCGTGGCCGGGCAAATGGTTGCGCCTGTGCCAGCAGCGCAGCCGCCTTTGCCTGATCACCTGCCCGCCAAAACAGATAGGCCTTCAGCACATAAGCTGGCACGCTCCGGAAGTTCATGGCCAGCACTTTGTCGAAAAGCTGCGCAGCCTCCTCCAAACGCCCTTCCAGCAGGGCTACTTCGCCCAGATGCAACACCGGCCCACTATCTTTATTCAATGCAAGAGCACGCTCAAACGAAGCCCGGGCTGCCCGTAGGTCGAACAGTGGACTTTCCGGGTAGCACATCTGCAAGCGCCCGAGCTGCATGAACACGCGACTGCTTCGGGGGTGGGCTGCAGCCAATCGCTGCCAGACCTGATAGGCCTCTTCCAGCCGCCCCAGCTCCAGGTAGGTGTTCCCCAAGTAGTAGAGCGCATTCTCATGCAAGCTGTCGAGCGCCAATGCCTGTCGGTAGGACGCGACGGCCGCCTCCAGCTCCCCGTTTAGGCGTTGCCGGGTAGCTTCCCGATACAGCTTCCAGAACTGCTGCACGCGGGCGCGTTCGGCTTCGGTGGCCTTGCCCGACTCCTGCGAGGCCGAACGCGAAGCGCATCCGCCAAACAGCAACATGCTCAAAAGTCCAAGTCCGGCAATCAGACGTCCCAGCATGACCACAGGCTGTCAAGTCCCTGCTTCTTCGACAATGCGAATAAGCTGTCGGGCCGGTACGTCGGTCAGCACCTGGCGGCGCCCGTTGCACGGCCAGACTACCTCAACCGTGTCGACCTGCGCGGCGGTCCCCAGCCCAAAATGTGCCACCGGACTGTTCTGCGACAGGTAGGAGCTCTGCGCGCCGATCTGCCGCACCTGCATCCGACCACCGGCTACCACACGAACCCGGGCTCCCAACGCCATCCGGTTGCAGGAACGACTCTCAAGCGCTACTTCCAACCAGCTATGCTGGTTGCCCCCTTCATTGCGGAGCAACACCCCTCGTCCGCTATGATTCACCACAAAAATGTCCACATCACCGTCGTTGTCATAATCTGCAAAAGCAGCCCCGCGTCCTACATAGAGCGAATCAAAGAAGCTGCCACTAACGGCCGACACGTCATAGAAACCATCCGCTCCCCGATTCCAGAAAAGTAGATCCTTCTGCGGCACCAGCAAATGCGGCTGGTCGCGCTGCTGCAGCGTGCTCCCATTGGTCACAAACAGGTCGAGCCGCCCGTCGTTGTCATAGTCGAAAAATGAGGCGCCCCACCCTACGTAGTCGAGCGAAATCTGCCCGAGCCCAAACTGATCTGCCTCATCCCGAAACAACAGTTTCCCTTGCTGCCGAAGTAGATTGGTATAGAGCGCATTTTCCTGAGCCACCCAGTGCGTTAGAAAAAGATCCAGATCGGCATCGCCATCCCAGTCGCCGACAGCAATTCCCATTGAACTCCGGTAGTCGGCCACAAGGGCAGGATAGCTCAGGTCTTCGAAGGTGCCATCCCCCCGATTGCGGAAGAAGGTGTTGTCCGACACATCGTTGGCCACATAGAGATCGAGCCAGCCATCTTCATCCAGATCGACCCAGGCAGCGCTGAGCCCTTTCCCTTCCGGGTCGGCTACCCCGGCGCGGACGGCTATTTCCGTGAAAGTGCCGTTGCCATTGTTGCGATAAAAAAGATTGCGCTCGGGCTCGAAGGTAGAAGGGTTAATGCCCGGCGGATTTTCGAGGTCAAAGCCCAACGCTGCTGGATCGTTACGAACCGGTACGTACCGAACGTAGCCCGTGATATACAGGTCGAGGTCGCCATCGTTGTCATAGTCGCCCCAGGAAGCTCCGGTCCAAAACCCTTCCGGGCCGGCCAACCCGGCCCTTTGCGTGACGTCGGTAAACGTTCCGTCTCCGTTGTTGTGGTAGAGTACATTCTGCCCAAACGCAGTCACAACCAGGTCCGGCCACCCATCGTTGTCATAATCGCCCCAAGCGGCGCCCATCCCCCAACCACAAAAGCCCACCCCGGCCCTATCGGTCACATCGGTAAACGTGCCGTCGCCATTGTTGCGATACAGACGATTGCAGGCACCGGCCTGGCGTCCTTCTTCCGGGCGCATCGAAAGCGGCCCGATGATACTGACCACGTAAAGGTCAAGCCAACCGTCCCGGTCGTAGTCGCCCCAGGCAGCTCCTGAGCCCATATCTTCGGGAATCTGACTGGTGCGGCGACCTGCAAAATGACGAAAATGGATGCCGGCTGCCTCGGTGACGTCCTCAAACGTAACCCGCGGATAGTCCGGCGGGAGCGTACGCTCCAGACGCGCCACCACGCCTTCGACTTGTTCGCCCGGCCGATAAGGCGTCTCCTCCGCATTTGTCATACTCCAAACCAGGACGCCACCTCCCAGCGTTCCAAGTAAGGCAATGCCTAACGCCCAAGCGATCCGGCGCTTCCTGCGCGAAAGTCGTCCCATTGCTGTTACCACACAATCTGTATCACTGTGGAGTCCGCCGACAGCTCTGTTACCGGGGCGGTCAGCGTGGTGTCAGGAAACAGGAAGTTGAGCAGAAACTGATTCACCTTCCGATAGCAGAGCCGAGCTTTTACATGCAGGCGACGCGCATCGCGCGGCACCGTGAACGTATAGCGCGCCTGGTCGGCATAGCCCGGAAACATGGCCCGCTTGTAACGCACGCCCACCATCTCCCAGAGGTTGTGCCGGTCGATCAGGTTGCCATAGCGATCCACCGGTTCTGCCTTGAAAACGAAAGAGCCGGGTTCAATGAAATAACGATCGTCGAGTCGTCCGCTGGCCAACACCTCACGGCCCTGATCGTCGGTGACCACCAACTCGACCCATGCCTGGATGATATCCAGCGGGCCGGTCGGGAAATCATGTCCCGCCTTGTTGTTCAACATGGCCACCTCAACGGTAACCGTATCGCCAGGGCGAGCCTGATCCGGCGCCAGGATCTGCAAGGGAATCACCGGTCCATTCCGCCACTTATCGGCAATTTCCGGCACTTCGATTTCTCCCCGGAGCCACTTTTCAACCAGTCGGGCATGCTCTTGCCCTCCCGGTAGCTCCAAATGAGCTGGAATGAGCTGGTTAGCGCCCAGAAAGCGGTGGCTGCGATGCTTGCCATCATTTTCCGAGCGATTATAGTCAAGGGCATTCCCGCGCGCCGGATCAAACGAATCGACCAGCGGCATATGGCATTCCCGGCACTCGATAGTCTTTGTGGGATCGCCCGGATGATTCCAGCGGCTCTTGCGCCAGTTGTCGTACTGATTCTGCAACTGCACCCACCCCACATTGTTGATCTCTTCATCTACGAACTGCTTGTGGCATGCTCCACAGAATTCCGGACTCTTGAACATGCGGCGGCTTAGACTCGAGACGTGATGCCTTGGGTAGGAGCGAATCAGAAAGTTGCTAATCAAGACGCCCACGCCACTGGTATCCCGCTCGAACAAATAGGGCATCGGCGCCTGAATCACATAATCTGCATTGCCTCGCACGTCCACCTCTTGAATAGCATGGCAGGTCATACACGAAACCCCTCCTGCAACCCAATGGGATTGGTCAGATCATCGCGGAAAAGGTTCTTTGTGCCGCTGAAGAGTGAAATGGGGTCGTGGCACCCGCCACAATAGCGTGTCGATTCGGCCCCGTTCTGCGTTCCCATCACCTGTTGCACGCGCCGAAACAGCGGGTCGGCCGCCGCATACCGGTGCGCGCTAGGTAACCATTCCTCGTAGATCTGCTCGTGGCACCCCGAGCGTCCGCAGGAAGCCGAACCGCCGAGCATGCTTGCCGGAATGGCTTTATTGGTTTCGGTGCGTGCCAGACTGGGTGCAAAGGGCCGATCTAGGCCATAGAGGTAGTTGTAGTCTGGCGGGAAATCGACATAGCGGGCTGGCGCCCGGTAAACGTACGTTAGCACAACCACGACCCCAAACAGCCCCAGCGTCAGCAGCGTTACTACCGCTGAAAAATGCCGCTGTGCTACCAGCACAGGTCGAAGGGCTTCTCGCTTGCGCGCGCGGTGATCACGCACGATGATCCACACCACATGCGGGATCACCGTAGCTATCAGCGCAAACGTAGCCCATAGATGCACCTGGCTCCATCCGTAATCGATACGCGTTCCCCAGAGCGCCTGAGCGGTCAACACCAGACCCGATACCACCGCTACCAGCGCCGCACCCATTCCCAGGTACCCCAGCACCACGATATGATTCCAGGGCATGCGCCGATAGATCCACCAGTGTCGCCCTTGATACCAGAGGTAGGGGCCGGTAAAGACCAGTCCACCCACCGTATGCAGCAGCACAATAAACTGGCTGGACATACTGAACGGCAACAGGTATATACCGAGTCCACTCAGCGTCTCAAAAAGCAGCAGGCCTCCAACGAACCAGAGCAAACGGTGGCGCCATTCTCGCAGGCGGGGCGAATCGGGCTGCATGGCTTTTTAAAAAATTGTATCGCGTTACATTAATAGGATTTAATTGTATTTTATTTTGAACAAAGGTAAACGAAATGCCTTTCCACGTCAACAGACAAAACAAGCCCCACTACCCGCAGCGAGATTTGAGCGTATTTTCATGTTATGTCGTTGTGGCTGAAATTCCAAAAGCTGTCCAAATCGCGAAATGAGTCTGCCCGGCGGCTCCAGTCTTCAAGAATAATGAACCGCCTGGCCCAGCTTATGCCCACAGGGGCAACAGGGGTATGCCCTGCTTTTGGAGCTTTACTGAAACGGGCTGTCTTCCAGCAAATCCTGGTCTTCTTTATCTGCTACGACGGGGGATGCAACGTCTAACAGATACGCCCCCCACATCAAGCCGGTTGAGCTCGCCAGTCCCACCACGTATAACTTTTTTGGTTGACAGACGATTTGTCTTGACTTTTTTAGAAGAATCAAGCCCACATCTTTTAATTTTACAATATCCCGGTTGACTTCTAAATAAGCTTGGATTATATTTCCATTCAGTTAGAAAAATTAAACCGAAATCTTCTGCAACTTAAAACAAATATGCAAGGCCCATGACACCCCCACTGATCGCAGAGATGCCGGTAGCCACCCGGCAGGAAGCCATCCGGAAGGTGTTCGAGCTGATCGAAAAGGAAGGGGCGCAGATGGTCGACATTCGCTTCGTCGACTTTCTGGGCCAGCAGCAGCACTTTTCGATCCCGGCTGATCAGTTCGAGCCCGATCACTTCGATGAGGGTGTGGGCTTCGACGGCTCGTCGATCCGGGGCTGGAAGAGCATTCACGAGTCGGACATGCTGGTGATCCCGGATCCGACGACGGCCTTCATCGATCCGTTCTTCCAGCACAAGACGGTCGTACTCATCGGCGAAATCCACGAGCCCGGTACGCTGGAGCCCTTTCAGCGCTGTCCGCGGGGCATTGCCCGTCGCGCCGAGCAGTTCCTGAAGCAGTCAGCCATTGCCGACGTGGCCTACTTCGGGCCGGAGGCCGAGTTCTTCGTCTTCGATCACGCCTCGTTCGACGAAGGGCCCAACCACGCCTTCTACAAGATCGATTCGGACGAAGGCGCCTGGAACCGGGGCCGGCACGACAGCCTGGGCTACAAGCCCACCACGAAGGGTGGCTACTTCCCGGTGCCGCCGACCGACTCGCTGCAGAACCTGCGCGCCGAGATGGTGCTCCACATGGAGGCCATCGGCATTCCGGTCGAGTGCCAGCACCACGAGGTGGCCTCCGGCGGCCAGTGCGAGATCGACTTCCGCTTCCAGCCGCTGCTGAAGTGCGCCGATTTCCTGATGAATTACAAGTACATCGTCAAAAACACGGCCTGGAAGTACGGCAAGACGGTCACCTTCATGCCCAAGCCGATCTTCGGCGACAACGGTTCGGGCATGCACACGCACATCTCGCTCTGGAAGGATGAGCAGCCGCTGTTCTTCGGCGACAGATACGCCGGGCTGAGCCAGGAGGCGCTCTGGTTCATCGGCGGTATCCTGCACCACGCACCGGCTGTCATCGCCTTCACGAACCCGACGACGAACTCCTTCCGGCGGCTGGTGCCGGGCTTCGAGGCGCCGGTGAACCTGGTCTACTCGGCCCGGAACCGCAGCGCCGCCATTCGCATCCCGGTTTACTCGGATAGCCCCAAGGCCAAGCGGATCGAGGCCCGCTTCCCGGACCCGTCCTGCAATCCGTACCTGGCCTTCTCGGCGCTGCTGCTGGCCGGGCTGGACGGCATCCGCAATCAGATCGATCCGGGCCAGCCGGTCGACCGGGACATCTACCACCTGTCGCCCGAAGAGCAGGCCGCGCTGCCCCAGGCGCCCAAGTCGCTCGAAGAGGCGCTCGAGGCGCTCGAAAAGGACCACGAATTCCTGCTGCAGGGCGGCGTCTTCACCGAGGACGTGATCGAGGCCTGGATCCAGTACAAGTACGACAACGAGGTGCAGCAGCTCCGGATGCGCCCGCATCCATACGAGTTCTCGCTGTACTTCGACGTGTAAGCGATAGAATCGTGACGACAGCGCGGGCGGCCGCGGAGTGCGGCCGCCTGTTTTTTCTTATACGACTTTCGGGAAATCATAGTGCAGGAGAGAAAGCCCGGGCGCACACGGCGGTGCGCCCCTACCGGGCAATCGACGTTTTCTCTATCCCGTAGGGGCGGACCACTGTGTCCGCCCGATCATACCCGCCGGATCACGTCCGCCACACGGGGTGTGGACCCTCATGCACCAGTAAATCAGCGATCCCATATTATCCCCGCAACCGACGCCAGAGGGCGCGGCCCACGAAGCGCAGCCGGTCGCCCGTCGGGAAACGCTCGAGCACGGTCTTCACCACCCCCCGGGTGAAGCGCGTGCGGCGGCTGTAGTCGATGGGCACGTCCACCACTACGACGTCGCCGCCCTGTGCCCACGCCAGCGCCTCGCGCAGCATTCGCTCCAGCACGGCCGGCTCGCCCTGCAACCGGACATACCGGGCACCCACGGCGTGGGCAATTCCGTCGAGCTGCACTTCGCCGATTACCGTGCAGGTCTTCCGGTTGTAGGGAATCTCCTGGCCCTGGGAGATCTGGCTCAGTTCGCCGTCGTGGAAAACGCAGCAGACCACCCCGACGCCCATGCGCCGGGCCGTGAGCAGCTCCAGACCGGTCATCAGGAACGCTCCGTCCCCCACGACGGCCACCACCGGACGCTCGGGATGCGCCAGTTTCGCGCCCACGGCCGCCGGGACGGCATAGCCCATGCAGTTGAAGTCGGTCGGCACGATAAGCGTGCGCGGCCGCCGCACCTCGAACAGCTCGGCCGTCAGGTAGGTGTGGTTGCCGTCGTCTACTGTCACGATGGCTTCGTCGGGCAACACGGCCCGCAGCGCATCGAAGAACCGGGCGGGATTGACGCGCGCGCCGCTGTCGTGCCGGTACCATTCCGTCCGGTAGGCCTGCTTGTCGGCCTGGATCTGGCGGGCGACCGCCTCCCGTCGCTCCCGACGATCGATGCCCATGGCCCGGAGTGCCTCCAGTAACCGGGGCAGCACGACGCGGCTGTCGCCTGCGATGGCCACCCGGGCCGGGTAGTTAACTCCGAGCACACCGGGATCCAGGTCGATATGTACGAGCGCCTCGGGCACGCGCACCCCGAAACTCCCGGTAGGAATCTCCGCAAAGCGCGTCCCCACGGCCAGCAGCGCGTCGCAGTTCGCAAAGGCCCGTTCGGCCGCCGGCACGGCCGCCCGCGAAAAGCCCATGCCGGCATGCAGCGGATGGTTGCCCGGAAAAGCGCTCAGCCCCTGCAACGTGGTCGTCACGGGTGCTCCCAACCGCTCGGCAATCTCGATGAGCGCTTCGGTAGCATCGACGGCCCCCCAGCCGACGAAGATGCCCGGCCTTTCGGCTTCGGCCAGCACCCGGGCGGCCTCCTCGACCAGCGTGTCGTCCGGCGCCTCCGGCGGCGAAGGCGGCGTGAACACGGGCAACTCCGGTACTTCCTCCCGGAAGAGCTGCACGTTGACGGGCACTTCCACGAAGACAGGGCCGGGCACGCCCGAGACGGCCGTCCGATACGCCTCGAAAATAGTTGGAACGATCTCCTCATGCCGCGTCACACGCCAGAAGCCTTTCGTGACGGCGCCCACCAGCTTTTCCTGGTCGATTTCGTGCAGTTGAAAACGAAACGGCATGTCCGCCCGAATGCCGCCCGAGATCACCAGCACCGGCACACCCGCGAGATAGGCCTCGCCCATGCCGCCCATGGCCAGCGCCGCGCCGGCCGCGGGCACGATGGCAAGCGCTCCGATGCGCTCGGGTGCCACCCGACTGACGGCGTCGGCCATAAAGGCCCCGCCGCCTTCGTGCGTGACCAGAACGGGCCGCACACGCTCGCTCCGGCCCAGCTCGTCGTACAGTTCCGTTACGTGCACGCCCGGAATGCCGAACGTAAACGGCACGGGCAACTGCTCCAGGGCGTATCGGATCAACCAGGCGCCACTTTTCTTCGGCATGGCGTTTTCCTCGGTCAGGTTAGAGATGACGGGCCGTGGTGCGAGCCGTGAGGATGCACCCGCCCAGGAACGTCCCTTCCAGTGAGCCCCGGCCGTGCATGCCGCCGCCCCCAAAGCCGGCCGCTTCACCCACGGCGTACAGGCCGGGGATCGGGGTATCGTCGGGTCGCAGCACCCGGCCTTCCAGGTCGGTCTTGAGTCCGCCCAGGCTCTTGCGCGTCAGGATAAAACAGCGGATTGCGATCAGCGGGCGGGCTTTCGGGTCGAGGATCGGCTGAAAACGGCACAGCCGGAGCCGGTCGGCGCGATAGGTGCGGAAGTTCATCAGCCGCCGGAGCTGCTCGTCGTTGAAGAAGGCCGGGCCGCGGGCAATCATCGCGTCATACTCCTGAATGTCGCGCAGCATGCCCTCGCCGTCGATCTGGAGACCGAACAGGCTCCGGGCGTTCATGCCGTCGATAAGCGCTTCGGGCGTGTCGGCTACGACGAAGTCGTCCGGGCATTCGTCGAGGAGCCGCCGCACGAGCCGGTGGTTGCCGCGTACCAGCTCCCAGAACATGCGCAGGCGCTTTTTGTAGCGGAACGCCTCCATGTAGTCGCAGCCCGAGACGGCCAGCTCCCGCACGGCGATCCGGTAGTTGAGCACCAGCCAGCTGTACTGGCCGGGCTGACGGAGTATCTGCTCGACGAGCCAGCGCGTGTCGGTGTAGCCTACCAGCGGCGGGGGCCCGATACGGCGGCCGTGCGCGTTGCACCAGAGTGCCGAACGCGGCGGCACCAGGCTCAGTCCGTCGTCGGGGCGGCGCCGCGCCGGATGGTGCACGCCGGCCGCATAGTGCCACTGCAGGTCCAGGTGCGTCAGGTGCGCGCCGAGTGCGGCCGCCCGGTCGTGCAGCAGGCCGTCGGCGTAGCGATGCGCCCCGTTCAGCAGCTTGCGGGGCGGTTCGCCCCAGGGACGATACCAGTGTGCGCGGAGCTTGCTCAGGTCGCCCCCGCAGATGCCCCCCGCGGCCACCACCACGGCCTCGCCCCGGGCTTCAAAGGCGGGACCCTCCGGCTCCACCCTTCCGGTAACGCCCACCACGCGGCCGCCCTCCTGCACAAAGTCCGTCACGGCATGCCGGAAGTGCAGCGCAAGCCGATGTCGGTTCGGATGCGCTTCCAGCGCCGCGATCACGCGGATGGCAATCTCGTAGCCCGTTCCCCAGGCGATGTGCCAGCGGGGCACCGAGTTGAGCGGCTCATAGAGCCCGCGCTCCGGCCAGTTTACCAGCGGGAGAAAGCGCACGCCCAGTCGGTCCAGAAACTCGAAGATGAGCGGAATAGAACGCTCGCAGTAAAGCTGTGCCCAGCGGCGCGGCCAGTGATCCTCGGGACCGAAGCGGGCGCAGCGTTGCCAGTCGCTCCAGGCCAGCCCCGGGCTGTCCTGAATACGCAGCCGCCGCTGGTGCGGCGTGTCCACCAGAAAGACGCCGCCGAACGACTCACGGGCCAGCCCGCCCAGCCGCTCGGGCTCGTCGCGATCGAGCACCACCACGCGGCGGTTCTTCTCGAGCAGTTCCAGAGCGGTCACCAGCCCGGCCAGCCCGCCCCCCACGATCACCACGTCGGCTTCGTAACGAAGCGATTGCATCGGAACGCTTGCGGGAATGCAGGATTTGCCGGAATTTACCGCCGCGATTCTACCTTTGCAACGAACCTTCACAATGGCCTATGCCCACCGAAGACGCACGCCGGCGCATCGGCGCCATCCTGGAGCGCCTTCGCGAAGCGTACCCGAACGCCACCACCGAGCTTCGCTGGTCCAGCCCGTTCGAACTGCTGATCGTGACCGTCCTTTCGGCACAGACCACCGACAAAAAAGTCAACGAAGTCTCGCCGGAACTATTCCGGCGCTATCCGACGCCTGAAGCGCTGGCGCAGGCCAACCCGGAAGAGCTCGAACCGCTTCTTCGGCCGCTGGGCTACTTTCGTCAGAAGGCCCGGACCATCGTCAATCTGGCCTGTCAGCTGGTCGAGCGCCACGGCGGCGAGGTGCCACGCAGCATGGAGGAGCTGACGGCCTTGCCGGGCGTGGGCCGCAAAACGGCCGCCATCGTGCTGGGGACCGCCTTCGGCATTCGCGAGGGCATTGCCGTCGATACGCACGTCAGCCGCGTGTCGCAGCGCCTGGGATTGACCTCCCACAAGACACCCGACAAAATCGAGCAGGACCTGATGGCGCTGGTGCCGCGCGAGGACTGGACGTGGTTCGGGCATGCCCTGGTGCTGCACGGCCGCTACGTGTGCCTGGCCCGCCGCCCCCGCTGCAGTCAGTGCGTGCTGGCCGACCTGTGCCCGCGCATCGGCGTGACCGTGGCCGCCTGAGCCAGTTCAACCGGCCCAGAAGGCGTCCCTGAAATGTTCGATCTCCGGCGGACGGTCGTCGTGCAGCACGATGGCGATCACGTCGAAGCGACAGCGGGCCCGCTGCAGGTGGTGCTCGTACAGATAGGCGCGGGCCGCCCGGATCAGATGGCGCTGCTTTTCGGGCGTGACGGCCTCTTCCGGACGCCCGAAGCCCAGCCCGCGACGGGTTTTCACTTCGACGAAAACGATCTCGCCCCCGTCTTCCGGACGCGGGGCCGGCTCGAAGCAGACCAGGTCAACTTCCGCCCGCTCGAAGCGATACTGGCGCGCCAGAATCCGATAGCCCTGCTGCTCGAGATAGGCCGCGGCCAGGTCCTCGCCGCGCGTGCCGATCGTACGTGTGTCCATACGTCTTTCAGAAGTCGGATCAGGCCATGAACGAAAGCGCTCGGGATCCCGTTTCATGCGTGCGCATTCGATGCGTGCTGTTCGTAGTTTACGCTGAAAAATAGCCCGTACGGCATGGCAGACCGACCGATACCCCTCGTCACACTGACCACCGACTTCGGCACACGCGACGCCTACGTGGCGGCCATGAAGGGCGTGCTGCTGAGCCTGGCCCCGCAGGTCCGGCTTGTGGACATCACCCATGAAATTCGTCCGCAGGATGTGATGGAGGCGGCGTTCGTTCTCCGGGAGGCCGTGCCGTACTTTCCGCCGGGCACCATTCACCTGGTCGTCGTCGATCCGGGCGTGGGCACCGCGCGGCGCGCCGTCGCCCTCCGGCACGGCGCACACTGGTTCGTGGGCCCCGACAACGGCCTGTTCACGCTTGTGCTGGGCACCGAGCGCCCCGACGAACTCGTCGAACTCAACCGGCCGGAGTTCTGGCGCACGCCTTCGCCCAGCCAGACCTTCCACGGGCGCGACATCTTCGCGCCGGCCGCCGGACACCTGGCCGCCGGACGCTCGCTTCAGGAGATCGGTACCCCGCTGGAACAGCTGACCACGCTCCGCTGGATGGAGCCGTCGGCCAGCAATGAGAGCATTCACGGCTGGGTGGTCCACGTGGATCGCTTCGGCAACTGCATTACAAACGTTTCGCGAGAGCTGTTCGAGCGCTATCGGGCGGGTCGCCCGTTCAAATGCTACGTGGGCAGCACCCCGTTCACGCAGGTGCAGCCCACGTACGGAGCGGTCCCCCAGGGCGAAGCGCTGCTCCTTTTTGGCAGCAGCGACTTCATGGAGATCGCCGTCAACGGCGGCAACGCCGCCGAGTTGCTCGGCATTCGTCAGGGTACGCCCGTCCACATTATCTTTGAGCAGAAACCATCGCGTTCATGAATCCCCCGAAGGCCACGCCGCGAGCGCTGCTCGCCCATCTGGACGAACTCTACCGGCTGGCGCAGCTGCTGACGTCGGACGCAGAAGCAGCCGCCCGGCTGGTCCGCGACGTGTACCGGGAAGCGCTGGCCTCGCCACCTCCGGCCGAACAGGTCCGGACCTGGCTGGTGGCTCGCCTGCTGCACCATGCACGACTTGTCGAAACCACCGACGAGCCCGTGCTGGCCGTGCGCCGGGAGCTGGCCGAAAGTATCCTGGGCCGGGTGCTTCCGGCCGCCGTGGCGCTGCTTCCGGCGCGCGACCGACTCTGGCTTTACCTGTGTGACGTGCTGACGCTGTCGCCCGAAACGGCCGCCACGCTGCTGGACGATGCGCCGGAAGGGTACGAACGAGCCCGCGCGGCGCTTCGTACAGCCCTCCGGCGGTACCTGACGCCCGGTCAGTTCGCCCTGCTGGAGTTCGGACTGTCCGAAGAGCAGATCCGATCGCACCTGCAGCATGCCCTGAGCCGCCTGCTACAGCCGCCGCCGGGCTCGCTGCGTACGGAGTTGCTGAACCTGAGCGGCGGCGAGGTGACGGCTACCGACGTGCGAACCCGCTCCCTCGCACGCCACCCGACCACGCGGGCGCTCGTGGCCGTACTGATCGTGCTGCTGGCCGGTCTGCTGGGATGGCTGGCCTGGCAGGGCACGCGCCCCGACAGGTCGCCTTCCCCCGCTCGTCCTTCCGATCTGATCCGCCGCTCCGTCGAACTGGCCGCCTCGCTGTCTGTCGAGCAGCCGCTGACGCGCCCCGCCGAAGCCGAACGCTACCTGGCCCGGCAGGGCTGGCGCGTGGTCGTTCCCGACATCGCCGACGCCCGGCTCGTCGGTCTGGCGCAGGCGCCGGTACTCCCGGACCTGAGCGTGCCCGTACTGCTTTTCGAAGACCGCACCAGCGGCCGCACGCTGGCCGTCTATCTCTACAGCTATGCGCTGCTGGATCGCTACCGGGACCGGCTGACGCTCAACCCCGACGTGCTCCGCCAGATCGAGGAAGAGCAGCACTTCGATCTGCACGTGCTGGGACGCCAGCAGGTGCTCGTCTGGCGCTACCGGGACGACATCTACGTGGCCGTCACCGAAGGCGACGCCACCGCGCTCCGCGAACGAATCGCCTTTCCGTCGTAAAGGGGCCTCACCGCAGCGGGAGCGTGATGCGAAACGTCGAGCCCTGGCCGGGCCGCGACTGCACCAGGGCGATGGTGCCGCCGTGGTAATCCTCCACGATGCGCTTGGCCAGGCTGAGTCCCAGTCCCCAGCCCCGTTTTTTGGTGCTGTAACCCGGCCGGAAGATGTTCTTCCACTGGCGTCGGTCGATGCCCCGCCCGGTGTCCTGCACCTCGATCTGCACCACTTCGCCCTGCACGCGGGCGCGCACGTCGATGCGGCCGTCCGGCCCTTCGATGGCGTCCAGCGCGTTTTTGAGCAGGTTCTCGATCACCCACTCGAACAGTTCGGCGTTGAGCGGCAGCCGGATGTCTTCGGGCACTTCTACCGAAAGCGTCACCTGCTTGCCCAGGCTGGGCATCCGGCGCCGGATGTAGTCGGCCGTACTCTGAATGACCGGAGCCAGCGGCTGCACTTCGAGCCGGGGCAGCGATCCGATCTCCGAGAAGCGCTGGGCCACCCGCTTCAGCCGGGCGATGTCTTTTTCGATCTCGTCGAGCGCCTCGCGTTGCTGCTCGGGCGGAAGGCTGTCGGTCCGGAGCAGCTCCACCCAGCCCATCAGGCTGGAAAGCGGCGTGCCGAGCTGGTGCGCCGCCTCCTTGGCCATGCCCACCCAGAGGCTTCGCTGCTCGCTATGCCGCACGTACGAAAAGCCCAGATACCCCACCAGAATGAAGAGCCCCATCACGAAGAGCTGCACGTAGGGAAACACCCGGAGCTGGCGGATCAGCCGCGATTCGCCGTAATGCACGTATTGAACCAGTTCGGTGTCGTCGAAGCGAATCCGGATGGGGATGGGCCGGTGCACCCGATCCATTTCGGCCACCAGTTCGCGCAGGCGGGCCACGGCCCGGGCCGAGTCGGCGGGCGCCAGGCCGGTAAGCGAATCGGGTACGGGCACGTTGCGCCAGAAGAGCGGCTGCAGGCCGGTCGAATCGGTAATGATGGCGGGAATGTCGAAGGCCCCTTCGAGTACGATCTCGCTGGCGAGCGTCACGTCGAACGTGGGTGGCATGGTGCGCGCCCAGGCCAGCGCCGCCCGGTAGCGGGCCAGCGCATCCGGCGCCTCGGTGGGTCCGAGCCGACCGAGCCGCTTCTCCAGCTCCTGAAAGACCTCAATGTACGGGTTGACGTGCTCGGTCGTGGCCAGTTGTTCCTGGGCGGCCGCCCAGAGCCGCACCAGAAACTCCTCGCGCTCGCGCAGCCGGTTGGCCAGCCAGTTCGTGTAGGCCACCGAGGCCACCGCAATCGCCACGGCGGCCACCACCAGTCCCAGCTTCAGATTGACCGAAAGGCGATAGGCCTTCATACGCTTCGCGGATCACGCTCCCTGAAAAACAAAACAGGCGCCACGTGCAGGCGCCTGTTTCCAACCGAGCAAATAAGCAGGAGTTCGTAACACGATTTCAAGAAAATCATTGTGCATGTGAGGAAGCACGGGCGCACACGGCGGTGCGCCCCTACAGATCCTTGACGTTTTCCCTATCCCGTAGGGGCGGACCCCTGTGTCCGCCCGATCATACCCGCCGAATCACGTCCGCCACACGGGGTGTGGCACCCTCATGCGCCGGTACATCAGCGATCCCATATAACATCAGCCATCACAGGCGCCCAAGCTTTCTGAGCGTTTCCAGATCTTCTTCGTATGCACGCACGTCGTAATGCATGGGAATGCCACGCCCGGCCAGTGTCTGCTGGAATTGCCAGACCGGTACGTTCGCCAGTTCGGCGGCCTTGCCCAGAGAAAGGCGCCCCTGCTCAAACAGATGGATGGCCAGCTCAAGCCGCAACGCTTCAGGCGTCATGCGGGTCGCCTGAAGAAGCTCCTCGGGTAGTTCGAGCTGCACCGTTTTCATTTCAAAAAAGCAACGCCTGAGGGATCTATGCACTCGCATACACCTCCCTCAGGCGTGCATCAGGTTCCTCTGGCAGCCCTCACGCCGAGGCCGGGATGACGGCGCGGCCGTTCCAGATGGTCTGCTCGCGTTTGGGGCCGGTCGAAATCAGGCTGATGTCCACGCCGGTAAAGCGGGCAATGAATTCCAGATAGCGCCGGGCCGCCTCGGGCAGATCCTCCAGCCGGCTGGCGCCCGTGATGTCTTCGTGCCAGCCGGGGAGCACTTCGTAGAGGGGTTCGACTTTTTCGAGCGTCTGCGCCTCGCTCGGGAAGCGCTGGCTGACCTTGCCATCGTACCGGTAGCGGGTGCAGACGGGCAGTTCGTCGAAGCCCGTGAGCACGTCCAGCTTTGTGATGGCCAGCTCCGTGAAGCCGTTGATCATCGACGAATAGCGGAGGGCCACCAGGTCGAGCCAGCCGCAGCGGCGCGGCCGCCCGGTCGTGGCCCCGTACTCGTGCCCCACTTCGCGCAGCCGCTCTCCGATCTCGTTGTTCTGCTCGGTCGGGAACGGTCCGTTGCCCACGCGGGTGCAGTAGGCCTTGACGATCCCAATGATGCGCGTGATGGCCGTGGGCGGAATGCCCAGCCCCGTGCAGCAGCCGCCGACGGTCGGGTGGCTGGAAGTCACGTACGGATAGGTGCCGAAGTCCACATCGAGCAGCGAGCCCTGGGCGCCTTCGGCCAGAATGTGCTTGCCCTCGCGCAGCGCCCGGTTCAGGTACTCGGCCGTATCGGTGACGTACGGGTCGATGAGCTTGTCGAACTCGACGTATTCCTCGATGATCGCATCCACGTCGAGCGCTTCGGCCTTGTAGACCTCCCGCAGGATGGCATTTTTCTCCTCGATGGCCTGCTTGAGCTTCTTGCGGAGCACGTCCCGGTCGAGCAGGTCCACCACGCGAATGCCCGTGCGAGCGAACTTGTCCATGTAGGCGGGACCGATGCCGCGGCCGGTCGTGCCGATGGCGTCGGCGTCGCGGAAGCGTTCGCGCGCCTCTTCCAGTTTGCGGTGGTAGGGCATGATCAGGTGGGCGTTGTGCGAGATCAGCAGACGTCCCTCCACCTCGTAGCCCAGCGAGCGAATCATTCGAATTTCTTCGAGCAGCGCCACCGGATCGAGCACGACGCCGTTGCCGATGACACAGGTAACACCATCGTGAAAGATACCGCTGGGCACTAGATGGAGCACAAAGGTCTTGTCACCCCAGCAGATGGTGTGGCCTGCATTCGCTCCACCCTGATAGCGAGCGACGATGTCTACTTCCTGGCTGAGCAGGTCGACAATCTTACCTTTCCCTTCGTCGCCCCACTGGCTTCCAATAACAACCGTTACTGGCATGGTTAATCCTTGTTGATTTTACAGGTAAACATGGCAAAGGCGACGGCTGCGGACCGTCGCCTTTCACCCGCAAGGGAGGTTCGCCCAATGCTCAGCTCGTCTGTTCGACAGGCACGGGCGGATCGGTCTCGAAGCTTTTGACGGCTTCCTCTACCGAGTCGTAATGTTTGAAGACGGTAATCAACTTGGTGATGACCAGCAGTGACTGAATGCGATCGGCCACGTTTGCCAGACGCAGATCGCCTCCGGCATTTCGCAACGAGGTCAACGCACTGATGAGCATTCCCAGCCCGCTGGAGTTCATGAACTTCACCTTCGACAAGTCCACCACCACGTTTTTCTTGCCTTCCCGGATCAACTCATGAATCTTTTCATGCAGCTTGACCCCGTCCGGGCCACCCATTACGTTGCCCTTCAGCGTAATAACAACGGCATTGTACCGTTCTTCGATGGAGTAATTCATGAGCGTCGCCGTTTTTGTGTTCGGTTAGTTAGCGGGCTGCTGCCACTCGCTGCGCCGCCATCCGCCTCCGCAGCTCAACTACTACAGGGGAAGCTACAAAAATGGAGGAATAGGTACCAATAACAATCCCTACCATCAAAGCAAACGAAAAGCCCCGCAAAACTTCTCCTCCAAATATAAAGAGGATGGCCACAACCAGCAAGGTCGTCCCTGAAGTAATAATGGTGCGGCTCAGCGTGGCATTGATCGAAAGATTCACGACCTCCTCAAGCGGCTTCGTCTTGAAGAGGTTCAAGTATTCGCGCACGCGGTCAAAAATGATCACCGTGTCGTTAAGCGAATACCCTACGATCGTTAGGAAGGCTGCGATGATTGTCTGATCAATCTCCAAGGAAAACGGCACCCAGCCGTGCAGCAGCGAAAATAATCCGAGCGTAATCAATACATCATGAAAGAGCGCGATCACGGCGCCCAGACTATATCGCCATTCAAAGCGAATTAGAATATACACAAAGATAACAAGCAGCGCGCCCAGGATGGAGTAGATTGCGCCGCGCTTCAGGTCTTCGGCAAAGCGGGGCCCCACAATATTAGTCTGCACCACCTCGGGCTGGGTTTCCGGGAACCGCTGGCGGATCGTCTCAATGATCTGCTGCTGCATCTCATTGATATCGCCTTCGGCCGCGACCCGGATCAGGATATCCTCTGCCCCGTAGGTTTTAACCTCAGGCTCCGCCCCCAACACCGGGGTCAGGGCCTCTCGGATCGCGGTAGCCCCGGGCGCGGTGGCCCCACTGACGACAAACTCCATCCCTCCTTTAAAGTCAATGCCCAGCTCCAAGCCGCGCGTTGCCAGCGACACCAGACTCAGCAGCAGGAGGATCCCAGAAAAGACGTACGCCTTCTTCCGGTGTTGTATGAACGGGTAGTTGGCGTTTTCAAATATCCGCATGGTTGTGTTCCTCAGTTTGCGTTTGGTTAGCCTACACTGACCATCAGTTTGCGCTCCAGCACCAGGTAATCAAAGATAATCCGAGTGATGACAATGGCGCTGAAGAGCGAGGAAACAATACCTGCCATGAGCGTCACGGCAAAACCCTGAATCGGTCCGACGCCAAATGAATACAGAATCGCCCCGGTAAAGAACGTTGTGATATTGGCGTCGAAGATCGCACTGAAGGATTTTGAGTAGCCCAGATCAATTGCCGCGCGTAATGTTTTACCGGTAGCCTGTTCCTCTCGGATGCGCTCGAAAATAAGCACGTTGGCGTCGACCGCCATACCAATGGTCAGCACAATACCGGCAATGCCTGGCAACGTGAGCGTTGCCTTAAAAGCAGCCAGGATGCCCAGAATAAAGATAATGTTGAGTACCAGCGCCAGATCGGCAATCATACCACCCGTGCGGTAGTAGAAGATCATAAACAGGGCTACCAGCAACAGACCGGTCAGCACCGAGCGCAGCCCGGCTCGAATCGATGCTTCGCCCAGACTGGGCCCCACGGTCCGCTCCTCAACAATGTCTACCGGGGCTGGAAGAGCTCCGGACTTGAGCACGGTTACAATATCTTGCGCCTCTTCCCGCGAATCCAGCCCAGTGATCGATGAACGGCCACTGGGGATGCGCTCGTTAACCACCGGATAGGAATACACGACATTATCCAAGACGATAGCGATGTGCTTGCCCACATTCGCCCCGGTCAGTCGTGCCCAGATGCGTGCCCCCTCCGAGTTCATGGTCATCGACACCTGTGGCCGGTTCAGCTCATCAAACTCTACACGGGCGTCTGTAATCACCTCGCCGGTCAACTCCACTTCTTTACGCACCCCCAGCAGATAATACAGCGGACGCCCCCGCTCATCAGTGCCTACCGGGTTGGCTGTGTAGAGGAGCTCAATGCCAGAGGGCAACAGCGCCTGCACCTCGGGATTTTTCAGCAGACGATTTACCGTGGCCGTATCCGGCCCGGCTACCACGCCGAACACTACGCCCTGTCCAACCGGTTGCATGACCGCCAGCAGCGGATTGCGCGGGCGCTCCGGAGTTGGCTGCTCGCCTAGCAATGCAGCCAGCGAGGTATCAGCTGAAGCGGTGTCGGTAGTTGCTATCGAGCCCGTATCGGTCGTGTCGGGCTCATAGTAGGCGATGATATCCTGAAGCGCTGCCTGTAGCAACTGTGGATCGGCCATCAGACGAAACTCCAGGCGGGCCGTTCCGCGCAGCAGACGGCGTACGCGTTCAGGATCATCCACGCCTGGCAGCTCTACTACGATTCGGTGAGCTCCCTGCTTCTGGATGGAAGGCTCCGTCACGCCATAGCGGTCCACGCGATCCCGGATAATCTCGATAGCCCGGTTGACCGCCTCCTTCGCTTGCTTGCGCAGATAAGCAGCCACCTCCTCATTCGAAGAGCGGCGTGTGATGCCGACATCCGGGTTTCGGAAATAGCGCGAAAGACGGGCATTCGGATCCCGCCGCTCAAACTCTTCTACAAACGCATCGATCAATGATACATCGCCCGTGCGGGCACGCTCACGAGCCGCCGCCAGCACCTCCTCAAACGTTTCATCCACATCGGTGGCCAGCTCCCGAATCAGCGCATCCAGGCGCACTTCAAGCGTTACATGCATGCCCCCCTGCAGATCAAGCCCCAGCTTTAGGGCTTTCTCTCGCAGTTCCTGGATCGTACCATAGTTGGCCTCGATAAAAGCAGCGCGCTCTGCTTCCGGCATGCGGTTCAACTTGCGCTGCAGCAGCGCATACCGAACGGTCGGGTACAGATAGTACCCGCAGAGCAACAGCAGCGCCAGGGTAATGCCTATCTTAAACCCGTTGCGTTTCATGTCCTCTGTGATGATGGTGATCAACAGAATCCGTCAAAAGGAGCGCAGCGCGCGCGTGCTCGTGCGCTCTACCGTAAACAGGTAAAAGGTAAAAAAGACCGGCGGTCCCTACGGACCCATCGGAAGAACGGCACCGAACAGAAGGGTCTCCGGCACAGCGACCGGCACGTCGCGCGTGATTGGCAGCGCCAGCGATGGAAGACGCTTCTTCGCGTCCGGATGGACGGCGAGTGCGGCCGATGCCATGCGTTGCAGGCTCGCCAGAAGGGCGCCGCCGCTTGCCTGCAACAGCGGCGTCAGAATCGGTTCGGCCACCAGACGAGGCACCAGCCCCAGCAGCCAGGCCAGCACGGCGTCGTCCGAAGCCTCGGCTGGAAGCCCCAGCGCCGCCCGGATGGCCGCCCCGCCCTCTTGCTGCATGCAGGCCTGCAGAAACGCCCGCACGAACGCCTCCAGGGAAGCGGGCCGATCGGCCAGTGCTTCCTGAAGGCCCTCCTCCAGTACCGACGCGGACAGCACGCCATGCAACCGCACGCGCAGCCAGGCGGCATACGAAGCACCGGAGACCGGCCAGAGCGGACGCACCGCCCCGACCAGCAGCGCCAGCGCGAGCCCCAGGCTCACGCCACGCAACACGCCGATATGCCGCAAGCGCTTCATCGCTGCACCATCAAACCGCCGCCTAATTTACGGCCCGGCATGGCCGGGGTCAACGGCCGGGCTTGAGCGTTCGGCGAAAACAGTGGTGACATATAGTTGTCACCCTTATCATCTATTATGCCGGCACACCACACCCGAACAGACCCGATGAGGCCATGAGTGACCGTCCCCGCCACATTTCCGAGATCTTGCCGGAAGTGCTGGAGCACCTCCGGGCCGCCGGCGAAGCCGCTTCGTCGCAGGTGGCCCGGACGACGCTCTCCGAGCGACTCCGTCCGGCAACTCAGCGGATGGCAAAGACGATCTCCACGCGCGCCCGTACCTCGATCTCGCCGGCGGCGTAGGCTTCGGGCTCGGGCGCCGCTTCGGCCGTACGCAGGGCGGCCATGTCGGCCCGCCAGAGCGGCCGCGGAAATTCCAGCGCCTGCTCGGTGATCCGGATCGGATCGCCCACCTCCCGATTCAATTCGGCCAGCATCGCTCGGGCCTTGTCGCGGGCGTTGCGGACGGCCGCCTGCAAAGCCGCCAGCCGCACCGCCTCCCGATTCGAAACATCGTATTGAATGCCCTGCAGCCGATTGGCGCCCTGCTGCACCACACGGGCCACCACATCGGGCAGCAGGTCCAGGCTGTCCAGTTCCACACGCAGCACACGCTGCACTTCGTAGCCCTTCTCCTCCCAGCGGCGCAGGTCCGGGTTGTATTCCCGCACGGGATGCAGCGTCAGCGCTTCCAGGTGCAGGCGGTTTTCTTCGATTCCCAGCGCTCGCACCGCGTTGAGCGCCCGCCGCGACGCCTCGGCGTTGCGGCGGCGAGCCTGTTCCGGATCCAGATCGCGCGTGACCACGGCAAAGCGCAGCGTGGCCCGATCCGGTTGCACCCGCACCACGCCTTCGCCCTGCACAGTGATCGTCGGAACGGCGGGCGTCTCCGCTCCCACCCGTACCACCTGGGCCCGGGCGGTCAGACACCCCGTCCAGACCATCGCCAGGCCGATCAAAAGATAACGCATGGCAACCCTCCGTTTGATTGACAGGCAACCTCCCTGTATGAACGAACCACGCCGGGCCGTTCGCACAGACTTACACCATTCCGACCGACACCGCCTCACGCTTTCACCGCCAAGATAAAGGCACGCAAACCGATTCCCGCGGGCATCTCGCGCCCGAACTATACGCATCGATTGCAAAACGAATCGTCTTTGGCAGAAAATCCCTGTCACTAGACGGAGTCTACCATGCGACGCCTTTCGCTTCGCCTCGTGCTCGGCCTGTGCCTGCTGGCCCTGCTGGTGCTGAACGGCTGCCATTTTCTCCCCGGCTTCCCTGAACTCTGATCACGGCGTCAGGCGGCCGAGCAGCCGCGGGAAGGGGATCACCTCCCGCACGTGGTGCACGCCGCAGATCCAGGCCAGCGTCCGTTCGAGCCCGAGCCCGAACCCGCTGTGCGGCACCGAGCCGTAGCGGCGCAGGTCCAGGTACCACTCGAACGCCTCGCGGGGCAGCCCGTGCGCCTCGATCTGTGCCTCCAGAAAGGCCAGGTCGTCGGCCCGCTGGCCGCCTCCGATGATCTCGCCGTAGCCTTCCGGCGCGAGCACGTCCATGCCGAGCGCCAGCCGGTCGTCCTCCGGGTCGCGCTTCATGTAGAACGCCTTGATGGCGGCCGGAAAGCGATGGACGATGATCGGCCGGTCGAAATGCCAGGTCAGTACCGTCTCGTCGCTGTTGCCGAAGTCGTTGCCCCACTGGAAATTCCGGGCCGACTCCTTCCAGAGCGGCAGGTTTTCCAGTTCTTTTTCGATCTCGTCCAGACGCTGGTTGATTTCGATCTCGCGGGCGTCGATGCGCCGCTTTTCGGCCTTTCTGGCCTGACCGTAGCGCCGTCGGTTTTCGGCCCGCTCGGCCTCCAGTTGCTGCTGTTCTTCTTTCAGCGCTTCGATGCGGGCGTCGATCATCCGGGCCGTCTCGTCGCTCCGGAGTAGCTCGACGGCTTCCGAGTAGGTCAGCCGCGGGAAGGGCGGCTGCACACGTTCCAGCGCCGCAACGTCGCGTCCGAGCACCTCCAGCTCCGTCCGGCAGTGGCGCAGCACCTCCTGCACGATGTGCACCACCAGCTCCTCGGCCAGCGCCATGTTCATTTCCAGATCGTAGAAGGCCATCTCCGGCTCGATCATCCAGAATTCGGTCAGGTGCCGACGCGTTTTGGACTTTTCGGCGCGGAACGTCGGACCGAACGTGTACACCTTCCCGAAGGCCATGGCCATGGCCTCGGCGTAGAGCTGGCCACTCTGGCTCAGATAGGCTCTGTCGCCGAAGTAGTCGATCTCGAACAGCGTCGTGGTGCCTTCGACGGCGTTGCCCGTCAGGATCGGCGCGTCGAGTTGCAGAAAGCCGCGCTCCTGGAAAAAGTCGTGGATGGCCCGGATCACCCGATTGCGGATGCGCATGATGGCCCACGGCCGGCGGCTGCGCAGCCACAGGTGCCGGTGGTCCATCAGAAACTCGATCCCGTGCGGCTTGGGCGTGATCGGGTAGTTTTCGGAAGGGCCGATGCGCTGCAGGCGTTCGACATGTATTTCATGGCCGCCGATCTGGCGCTCGTCGCGCACAACGGTCCCCACCACCTCCAGCGAGCACTCCTGCGTGGCCTCCTCGGCCACCTGCCAGGTGTCGGCGTCCACCTTCTCCTGCGCCACGACGCACTGCACGAGCCCCGTGCCGTCGCGCAACATCAGAAAATGCAGGCCTTTCGAGCTTCGCTTGTTGTAGAGCCAGCCCTTGAGCGTAACGGTCTGGCCCACGTAGCGGGGTAGCTCTTCAATGTATTGAAACGGCAGTTCCATCGTCCTGAAGGTTGCTGGTGAGCAGATTTCCGGGCTACCGAAAGCGCCCGCGCTTATACGCGCAAAGCCGGCGGGGTTCTCTCAGCCGAGCACCCACGCCGTTACAGCCGGCCAGGCTACCAGCAGGTCGAGCAGGACAAGGTGTTCATCAGCAATTGCACGGCGGGCGGCGCCGATCACCATACCAGCAAGCAACACGCCGAGCAGGTCAACGGCCGCCACCGGTCGATTCAACCGGACAACAAGTACAAGGCCGAGGCTCAGGGCGCCGAGCAGCAGGCCCAGCGCCACGCGGCGCAGCGTGCCGTACGACCAGCGCACGGCGGGGGTGCGGACCCCGGCGGCCCGGTCGCCGACGCGATCCGGCCAGTCGGCCAGCAAGGGGTTGGGCAGCAGCCAGAGCAGCCGATAGCCTGCCAGCAGCCACAGCGCGGCGCCGGGCGTTCGCCCCGCTTCCAGAACCGGTAGCAGCGTGGTGCCCAGGCTCCAGGCGCCGGCAATCAGCAGCGGCTTGGACAGACCCCATTGTTTCAATCGCACGCCCGGCAGTACGTAGAGCAACCCGATCAGGCCAAGTCCGGCCCCGGTCATCAGCGTGACCGGTCGCAGGTGCAGCGTCGCCCCTCCGGCAAGCAGCGCTCCGAGTGCCAGTCCACCCCGTCGCAACGTCCGATGCGCGCGCCACCAGCGCATTCGTTCCGGCCAGTTTACCCGATCTTCGAGGCCGGCGCCCAGCGAACGATCCAGCAGGTACACCATCCAGGCCCCGGACACTTCCAGCACGATGAGTGGCTTCGAAAGAGCGACCTGTAGTAGGGCGGCATTCCCCGCCAGCAGGGCAACGGCCAGCAGCGGAATGTGGAGCCCGCTCCAGAACAGCTTGCGCCAGAAGGGGACCGGCACGGCTTCGCAGTTTTTCCCGGACCTACGCCGCGCCACCGTGCGGGTTCATTCCGGAAGGGGTCGACGCGCTTCGAGCCAGCCGTCGGCGGCGGCGTCGCGATGCACCAGCCAGCGGAAAAGCGGCGGGGTCACGGCCGGCAACACCTCCACCAGGAGCCGCAGGTAGCGGGGCACAAACACCTCGGGCAGATTGCGCTCAATCGCCCGAACGACCGCCCGCGCTACGTCTTCGGGTCGGGCCAGCGGCACCAGCGGCGAGCGGCGGACGCCTTCGATCAGCCGCGTGGTAACCATGGTCGGACAGACGCAGCTCACGCCCACCCGCGTGCGGCGCAACTCAAAGCGCAACGCCTCCGAAAAGCCCACCACACCGTGCTTGGCCGCGCAGTAGGCGGCCAGTCCCGAGGCGCCGAACTTTCCGGCAATGCTGGCGATGTTCACGATATGCGCCCGGGGTTGCGCCAGCAGGCGTGGCAGCGCTGCATGGGTAAGCGCCATGAGCCCGGTCAGGTCCACCTCGATCGTCCGGGCCCACACCGAAAAGTCGATCTCGGCAAACGGCCCGCTCGGCAGCACACCCGCATTGTTCACCAGCACCGAGAAGCCTCCAGCCGCCACGGCCTCCTCCACCACACGCCGCACGGCCTCCCGGTCGGCCACGTCTGCTTCAAGCGCCAGAAAGCGCCGGCCCAGCACTTCCACCTGACGGGCGGTTTCGGCCATGTCGTCGGCGCGAAGATCCACGCCGATCACGTGTGCCCCCCGTTCGGCCAGCGCCACGGCCGTGGCCTGTCCGATGCCCCGGGCCGCGCCGGTCAACAGCACGGTCTGATCTTTCAGCGTCATGTTTTCTGAGGAATGCTTCCGAGTACCTGGCGCGGGGGCCGACGCCGGCCGCGACGTCGCTCCCGGCGAAGCTGGCGCAGGTAGCGGTAGAAATCCACCTCCAGCGCATGGCGCTTTGTGGGAACGAAGCGCCGCTGACGCCAGGCATCCTCGCGGCGAATCCAGCGCCACATGGCTTCGCGCGACGGCAACCCGGCCCGTCCCTCCAGCAGGTCGGCCACCCATTCGGCCTGTGCTTCGGCCAGCGGCATGATGGATCCCAGCGGTTGCACCAGCCCGATAAAGTACAGGTTGGGATGATCGGGCGGCACCACATGCAGGTAGCGCGGCAGGTAGTTGTCACGCACTTCCAGGAAGGCCGGATCGAAAAACGGAAAGGCCACCCGATAGCCGGTCGCATAGATGATCAGGTCGACCGTCTCCGTCGAGCCGTCCGCGAAGTGCACCTGTTGCCCTTCAAGGCGGCGAAGATCGGGTTTGACGCGGATACGGCCGTGTCCGATGAGCGGCAGCAATTCGGTGGAGATCGTCGGATGCTCGGCCCCGAGTGGATAGTCGGGCACCGGGAAGCCGTAGCGCCGCTGGTTGCCCCGCGTCAGATAGACAAGCAGTCGGAAAAGCGCCCGCTGCACGGCAAGCGGCAACCGGGCGGTAAACGGCGTCAGCCACAGGTCGAGCGGCCGCCCCAGCAGATACTTCGGGATGACGTGTGCCCCGCGGCGCGTCGAGAGCAGGACGTCCCGGGCATGATGAACCGCCTCGCAGGCGATGTCGCAGGCCGAGTTGCCGGCCCCTACCACGAGCACCCGTTTGCCCCGGAGCACGTCGGGCGTCCGGTAGTCGCGGGCGTGCAGGATCTCGCCTTCGAACGTACCCGGCACCTCGGGCCAGTTCGTGCACCAGTGGTGTCCGCTGGCCACGATGACCGCGCCGTAGCGCTCGGTACGCGTGGCTCCGGTGTCCAGCTGACGCACCGTTACGTCGTAGGCGCCTTCTTCGGCCGGTTCGACGCGCACCACTTCGGTGCGGAATGTGATCGTATGCCGGAAGCCAAAATGCTCCACGTAGCGCTCGAAGTAGGCCAGCAGTTGCGCATGCGAGGGGAAGTCCGGGTAGTCTTCCGGCATCGGAAAGTCCGAAAAGGCCGTCTTCGTCTTCGAGGTGTTCGTGTGCAGCGAGGCGTAGGCGGGCGAAAGCCCGCTGTCGTTCTCGTAGCGCCAGAGCCCGCCGATGTCGGAGCCCTTCTCGAAGCAGTCGAACGGCAGGCCGCGCTGATAGAACACTTTGGCCGTGACCAGTCCGGAAGGCCCCGCGCCGATGATGCAGGCTTTCATACGGACAGCGACTTTTCGACGGAGAGGAATCGTTCAAGCAATGCGCACACGGCGTCCGGTGCTTCCACCACGGGAACGTGTCCGACACCCGGCAGCACCTCCAGGCGGGCCTTCGGTAGCCGGTCGGCCATCTCGCGCGCATGCGCTACCGGCACCACCGGATCCCTCTCGCCGGCGATCATCAACACCGGGCACTGTACCGAGCCCAGTTGCCCGGTCAGATCCATGTGCGCCACGGCCGCGGCCAGTTGCAGCAGGACGTCCGGACGATAGCGTTTCGCGTCGGGATAGACGCTTTCGAAAAACACCTGACCGCTCGTTTCCTGCCAGGCCTCCGGTCGCCCGCTCAGCCGGGCCAGCAACCGACGCCAGCGTTCGGGACGGGCCGTCAGCCAGCGATAGCCGAGGCGGAAAAGCACGCGGCCGACGCCCTGATCGGCCAGCTGCACGCGCGCCAGCGCTCCCGAAAGGCGTCCCCGGGCGAAGCTACTCACCAGCACCAACCGTTCCAGGCGGGTCGGTCGATGTACGGCCAGGCACAGCCCCCAGAAGCCTCCCAGCGAATGCCCCACCACCTGCACGGGCGCCTCGCCGCACAGATCCTGAATCGCCTGCGCCAGCGCTGCGGCCAGCCGCTCCGGCGTAAGCGGCGGGGTGCGTGGGCCGTCTTCATCCGGCAGGTGGCCGGGCAGCGACAGCGCGTACCAGCGGCGCCGGGTGCGCAGGGCCGGTGGCATCAGCGCCACCCATCCCCACGGCGAAAGCGTCCAGCCGTGCAGCCAGACAAGAGGCGGTCCCGGCCGGTAAATGCCATCCGTCACCACCCGCACCGGCCCCAGCTCCGTCGCGATACGATAGGTGATCATGAGCTCTCGTGCAACACCGAGCGGTCCACCTCGTCCCAGCTCCGGCAGCCGAGCAGACCCAATGCCAGGTCGAGTTCGGCCAGCAGGTTTTCCAGCACGAAGCGTACGCCGCCCTCGCCGCCCACGGCCAGTCCGCACGCGTAGGGTCGCCCCAGCAGCACGGCCCGGGCGCCCAGCGCCATCGCCCTGAGCACGTCGGCCGCGCGGCGGATGCCGCTGTCGAACAGCACGGTCAGCCGGTCCCCCACCGCTTCGACCACGGCCGGCAGCGCCTCGAGCGCGGCAATCGCGCCGTCCACCTGGCGGCCGCCGTGGTTCGAGACGATCACCCCGGCCACGCCCGCCTCGGCCGCCCGCCGGGCATCGTCCGGGTGCAGAATGCCCTTCAGCAGAATCGGCAGCCGGGTGTTCTCTTTCAGAAAGGCCAGATCGTCCCAGGTCAGGTCCGGGTTGGAAAATACCCGGGCGAACGTCAGGATGGCGGCCGTCGGATTGGCCTCGGGCGGCTCGTCGAGTCGGCTGCGGAAGACCGGGTCGGTGAAATAGTTCGCCAGCCCCTCGCCCTGCAGGAACGGCAGGTAGGCGTGCGCCAGGTCCTGGTCGCGCCAGGCCAGCAGCGTCGTGTCGAGCGTCACGACGAGCGCCTCGTAGCCGGCCGCCTCGGCGCGGCGGATCAGGCTGACGGTCAGCTCCGGGTCCCGTCCCCAGTAGAGCTGAAACCAGCGCGGGGCCGCACCCATGGCCTCGGCCACCGCTTCGAGGGGCTGCGACGAAACCGTGCTCAGCACGAACGGCACGCCCACGGCGGCGGCCGCCCGCGCCACGGCCAGTTCGCCCTCCGGGTGCAGAATACCCTGCACGCCGATGGGCGCCAGCAGCACAGGCGCCGGAAGCCGGCGTCCCAGCAATTCCACGCTCAGGTCGCGCGTTCCCACGCCCCGGAGCATGCGCGGCACCAGCCGCCAGCGGCGGAACGCCTCCCGATTGGCCCGCACCGTCTCTTCGCCGCCGGCTCCGCCGAACAGGTAGGCCGCGGCCTCGGGCCGCAACACCTCGCGCGCCTGCGCCTCCAGCGCCTCGATGGCGATCGGAAACGGCGGTTTTTCACCGGCCAGCCCGTTCAGGTAGATCTGCAGCTGGCGCTGCATACCAGGCGAAGCTCCGGGCAACGAGGCACCCTGTTCCATGATTTTCTCTGCTTCTGGATTTCAGAAACAACACGCAAACCTACGACGCCGAGGCAATCTGGTCGCGTTTCATGGCTTCGAACAGCCGGACCAGCGTCTCCTGCGCCGCTGCAATCTGATTCAGCACCTGCGCTATCGAAGCGGGGTCTTCCTCGTATTCATGCGCCAGCGCATTGCGCAACGCACGGAGCTTGAACCAGGTCTCTTCATCAATGGGCAGACCAAGCCTTGCGGCCTGATTTACCATGTCGATCATCGACATCGACTCGACGGGCTCCCCTTTGAGATACAGCCACCAGCGAAGCATACGCCCCGGCGCGTCCTGCATTTTCGCGAAGCGATAAACAATCTGGTCCAGCAGCGCGACCTGCGACGGTTGCTCCAGCAAGGTACGCACCGCCTGCTTCGTGAGCGGGCGCGGCCCGCCAAGCTGCATCCAGGCATACCGAAGGCGCTGGAGGTGCCGCTCCATCTCGCGCACATACGCTTCGAAACGTGCCTTCGCCTGTGCCAGCGTCTTCATAGCTCGATGCCCTCCTGCAGGGCCGCCTGTTCGATGGACCGGGAAGGATCTTCGGCCAGCACCACATCGATCTTTCGATCGCCGAGCTGGAGCTTCAGGCGGGCCAGGAAGGTCAGTTTGCGGTCGAAAAGATCTTCGCGCACGGCCGGGATCACGTAGAGGTCCACATCGCCGCCCTTTCGATGGGGATCGACACGGCTTCCGAACAGAAACACCCGTGTGCCGGGGCCGAACACCTCGCGGGCAATCTGCTTGACGCGTTCCCTGTCCTGCGCCCGAAGCCGCATGGCCTTATTCCTGATAGGGCAAGACGGCCAGCGTCAGACGGCTGACGCACACGAGCCGTTCCTGTTCGTCGTAAATGCGGATGTCCCACACCTGCGTCCGACGACCGATGTGGAGCGGCCGCGCCACCCCCTTCACCTGACCGGAACGCACCGCGCGGATATGGTTCGCGTTGATCTCCAGCCCCACACAGTAGTAGCGCGCCACGTCGATGCACAGGTGCGAGCCGACGCTTCCCATCGACTCGGCCAGCGCCACCGAGGCCCCACCGTGCAGCAACCCGAACGGCTGCTGCGTGCGGTGGTCGACGGGCATCGTAGCCACCAGATAGTCGTCGCCGATCTCCACGAACCGGATGCCCAGGTGTCCCAGCATGTTGCCCTCGGTCATCCGGTTCAGGTCGTCCAGCGTGGCCGGTTGTTTCCAGATCGTCGTGGTCGCCATGTTTTTGCAGGATTTCAGACAAACACCTCACCGCGGCGGGCCATGTCGCGAAGCCGTTCCGGCGGCGTGAACCGTTCGCCATAGCGCGCGGCCAGCGCTTCGGCACGCGCCACGAAGCGCTCCAGGCCGTAGGCGTTGATGAACTGGAGCGCACCCCCGTGAAACGGCGCAAAGCCCCAGCCGAAGACGCTCCCGATGTTGGCGTCGGCTACCGACGTGAGCACGCCTTCGTCCAGGCAGCGTACGGTCTCCAGCGCCTGCACGAACAGCAGGCGATCGATCATCTCCTGCTGTGGCAGCGGCTCACCCTGCGGCGGAAAGAGCCTTCGCAACTCCGGCCAGAGATATTTCGAGCCGTCTTTCGGATACGCGTAGAAGCCCGCACCATGCGCCTTACCGAGCCGGCCGTGTTCGCGCACCATCACGTCGAGCACCCGATAGGCCGGATGCAGCGGGAGCGTCTTGCCCTCGGCCGCCAGGTCTTTCTCGGTCTGCTCGCGGATGTGCTGCATGAGCTGCAGGCTCACCTCGTCGGCCACGGCCAGCGGTCCGATGGGCATACCCGCCTGGCGGCCCGCCACCTCGATGGCGCGCGGATGCTGTCCTTCGGCCAGCAGCGCCAGTCCTTCGTTCAGGTAGGTGCCGAAGACGCGCGACGTGTAGAAGCCGCGGCTGTCGTTCACCACGATCGGCGTCTTGCCAATTTTGCGTACGTAGTCGAACGCCTTCGCCAGCGCCTCGTCCGAGGTCTGGCGCCCGCGGATCAGCTCGACAAGCCGCATGCGATGCACCGGCGAGAAGAAGTGAATGCCCACGAACCGGTCCGGGCGCCGGGAATAGGCGGCCAGGCTGGTGATGGGGAGCGTCGAGGTATTCGAGCCGAAAACGGCATCTTCGGGCAGCACCGCTTCGGTTTCGCGGATGACCTGCGCCTTGACGTCCCGGTTTTCGAAGACCGCCTCGACCACCAGATCGCACCCGGCCAGGTCTTCGACGCGGTCGGTCGTGCGGATACGGTCGAGCACGGCCTGCTTCTCTTCGGGCGAGAGACGTCCCTTCGCCACGCGTTCATCGAGCAGCTTCGCGATACGGGCCTTGCCGGCCTCGGCCTTTTCCAGCGTCAGGTCCTTCAGCACCACCTCCATGCCCGCCAGCGCCGTCACGTAGGCGATGCCGTGGCCCATCAGACCGGCCCCGAGCACCCCGACTTTCTTCGTGTCGGTGGGTGGCACACCGGACGGACGACTGCGCCCCCTGTTGATCTCGTTGAGCTGAAACCAGAACGTCTGGATCATATTCTTCGCTACCTGGCCGGTGGCCACGCGGGCGAAGTAGCGCGACTCGATGCGGCTGGCCGTGTCGAAGGTCACGAGCGCGCCTTCGACGGCGGCGCTCAGGATGGCCTCAGGGGCCGGGTAGTTGCCCCAGGTCTGCTTGCGGAGCATGGCCGGCGCCACGGCCAGCATCTGCATCATGCGCGGATGGCGGGGATCGCCGCCCGGCATCCGGTAGTCCGGCCGATCCCAGGGTTGCGTGGGATCCGGACGCGAACGGATCCAGGCGCGGGCCTTTTCCAGCAGCGCTTCATTGCTTTCGGCCAGCTCATGCACCAGACCCGCCGCGAGCGCCTCACGAGGCGATACCTGGCGGCCCTCGATCAGATAAGGATGTGCCGCCTCCAGCCCCAGCAGCCGCACCAGCCGGGTGATGCCGCCGCCTCCGGGAATCAGGCCGAGCGTCACCTCCGGGAAGCCCAGTCGGATGGATGGATCGTCGCGCACGATGCGCCGGTGGCAGGCCAGCGCCAGCTCCATGCCGCCGCCGAGCACCGTCCCGTTGATGGCAGCCACCACGGGACGCCCCAGCGTCTCCAGGCGCCGGAGCAGCGCCTTGAACTGCTCGGCGCGGCGGAACGCCTCGGCCGGATCGCGCAACGCCAGCAGCCCTTCCAGATCGGCCCCGGCCAGAAACGTGGGTTTGGCCGAAGTCAGAATCACGCCGCTGATGGCGTCTTTTTCCTGTTCCAGTCGATCGAGCGCGGCCGCCAGCGCTTCGGCCAGCACTTCGTTGATCACGTTCGCCGAGCGCCCCGGCATGTCCATCGTCAGCGTGACGATCCCGTCGGCGTCGCGCTCGTAGCGAATGGCCGGTTGCGTCTGTTCGGTCATGGTCGTCATATCCGTTCGATGATCGTGGCGATGCCCATGCCGCCGCCCACGCACAGCGTGATCAGGGCGGTCGAAAGGTCGCGTCGCTCCAACTCGTCGAGCGCCGTACCCAGCAGCATGGCGCCCGTGGCGCCCAGCGGATGGCCCATCGCGATGGCACCGCCGTTCACGTTCACACGCTCGGGTCCTTCGTCTTCCAGTCCCATATCGCGCATGAACTTGAGCACCACCGCGGCAAAGGCCTCGTTGACCTCGATCAGGTCGATGTCGTCGAGCGTCATGCCCGCCTTCTGCAGCGCCTTTTTCGAGGCCGGCGCCGGTCCGGTCAGCATGATCGTGGGCTCGGTGCCCACCAGCGCGGCCGAAACGATCCGCGCCCGCGGCTTCAGCCCCAGCGCTTCGCCTTTCTCCTTCGAGCCGATCAGCACCAGTGCGGCCCCGTCGACGATGCCCGACGAGTTGCCCGCCGTGTGCACGTGGTTGATGCGCTCGACGGTGACGTACTTCTGCAACGCCACGTCGTCGAAGCCCATGGCGCCCATCATCTCGAAGGCCGGTGGCAGCGCGGCCAGCGCCTCGAGCGTCGTGTCGGGCCGGATGTGTTCGTCCTCGGCCAGCACCACCAGGCCGTTCTGGTCGCGCACGGGCACGATCGACTTGAAATAGCCGTTGGCCCGGGCGTGGGCGGCCCGTTGCTGCGAGCAGAGCGCGTAGCGATCGACGTCTTCGCGCGTGAAGCCCTCGATCGTGGCGATCAGGTCGGCCCCGATGCCCTGCGGCACAAAGCCGATCTTCATGCTGACGGCCGGGTCCAGCATCATGGGACCGCCGTCCGAGCCCATCGGCACGCGCGACATCGACTCGACGCCGCCGGCCACCACCAGGTCCTCCCAGCCGGAGCGCACCTTCATGGCGGCCAGGTTGACGGCGTCGAGGCCGGACGCACAGAAGCGGTTAATCTGTACGCCCGGCACCGACAGGTCCCAGCCGGTGTAGAGCGCGGCCGTCTTGGCGATGTTACCGCCCTGCTCACCGATGGGCGTCACGCATCCCAGGATGACGTCGTCCACCTGCGACGTATCCAGCTCGTGGCGCCGCTTGAGTTCGGCAAAGAGCGTGGTGAGCAGGTCGATGGGCTTGACCTCGTAAAGCGAACCGGTCGTTTTTCCCCGTCCACGGGGCGTGCGGATCGCGTCGAAAACGTAGGCTTCGCGGGCCATGGTCGGATCGACTGGTTAAAGGCGGACCACCACCTTGCCGACGTTGCGGCCGGCGTGCAGATGCTCGACGGCATCCGCCACCGACTCCAGTCCCTCGAAGGGGGTGGGATCGACAGCCACCCGCAACCTCCCGCTCCGATAGAGCTGGAAAAGCCGGGGCAGGTGCGTGCGAAAATGCGCGACAAAATGCGGCAGGAAAAAGCCGTGCACCGAAGCCGACTTCGGAATCAGCCGGGCGTAGATGCGCGGGCGGGCCACGGGCTGCGGGCCGGTCAGATATTCGCTGATGAACCCGATGCAGAGCAGCCGGCCGTGCCGCGCCAGCGCCTCCAGGCACAGATCGAACAGCTCACCGCCCACGCTTTCGTAGACCACGTCCACCCCGTCCGGAAACTCTTCCCGGAGCACGCGGGCCACGTCCTCCTCCCGATAGTTGATCACGCGGTCGCACCCCAGCTCCCGGAGCAATGCGGCTTTCTCTTCCGAGCCACAGGTGCCGATCACCGTGCAGCCGGCCATGCGGGCCAGTTGCACCGCGTACTGGCCGGTCCCGCCTGCGGCGGCCGTCACCAGCACCTTTTCCCCGGCGCGAATGCGGGCCACCTCCTGCAGGGAGATCGAAGCCGTCAGGCCGCTGACCAGCAGGCTCACCACTTCGGCCGAGACTTCCGGTACCGGGATCGCATGCTTGGCCGGTACGATCTGGTACTCGGCATAGCCGCCGCCCAGCTTGATCGTCCCCACCGGATCACCCGGCCGGAAGTCCCGGACGCCCTCCCCCACGGCTACCACCTCGCCCACCGCTTCGGCGCCCAGATCGAACGGCGGCGTCATCGCCGGGCGGTACCGACCGGCCGTGATGTTGACGTCGGTCGCGTTCACCCCGGCGAAGCGATTGCGGATCAGCAGTTCACCGGGGCCGGGTCGCGGCGTCAGCACTTCGACGATCTCGGCGGCCTCCCGGAAATGCGGCGACAGCCGCCGGGCCACCAGCTTGCGATAGGTTTTCGGTAACAGCATCTTCGGTCTGAACGACAGTTTTTGATCTAATCCTGCGCCAGCTTGCGGCGCCAGTAACGGGCCAGGCCGAACCAGCTTGCCCGCGGCTGGTCGAACTGCTCGTAGCGCAACGCCAACGCCTCGTCCTGCAGGCATTCCCGGAGTTCGGCCATGACCTGTTCATGAAACGCCTCGGCCCGCTGCGCATCGTCGCCTTCGGTGTCGAGCGAATGCCGTACGGCCTCGGCCATGGCGTCGAGCCGGCGGGCCATCTGCGTCAGGTGCGCTTCGGGATCGTCCGAAGGCCCGAAGTGCGTGACAAAAAGCCTTCGGGGTTGCCAGCGGGCAATGCGTTCGAGGCTTTCGTGCCAGGCTTCCACCTGAATGTCGGGGGGCGGCGCCGCGGGCAGCACGCAACGCGTGCCGGTGATCTGCATGCCGGCCGTATCGCCCACGAACGCCATGCCGGTGTCCGGGTCGAAGAAGCTGACGTGGTGCACGGCGTGACCCGGCGTGTAGGCCACTTCCAGCACGCGGCCGCCCGGACGGATCGTCTCGTCCCCTTCCAGCGCCACGATCTGGCGTTCGGGCACCGGCAGCACGGCCCCCCAGAGCGGCTCCATCAACTCGCCGTAGAGGCGACGGGCGCTGGCCAGCAGGCGGCTCGGATCCACCAGATGGGGTGCCCCGATGCGGTGGACGTACACCTGCACGTGCGGGGCCTCGGCCGCGATGGTACCGGCCGCGCCGGCATGGTCCAGATGAATGTGCGTCAGCAATAGCGCCCGCACGTCGGCCAGCGAAGCGCCCGCCTCGTGGAGCGCGGCCTTCAGGTTGTCCAGCGCCGAGGTCGGACCCGGGTCCACCAGCAGCAGCCCTTCAGGCGCCTCCAGCACGGCACAGGCGATCAGCCGGTCCGTGCCCAGATAGTTCAGGTCCAGATAACGTACGCCTTGGTCCAGTGCGATCATGCTTCCCGATTGTCCTTGCGCCGCATCAGCCGGCAGAGTCCGCCGATGGCCTGACGGATGGCGTGTTCGATCAGCGCTTCGTGGTCCACCTCGAGCCGGAGCCGGGCCAGGCGTCCGGCCAGTAGCAGGCTGACGATTCCGTGGAGGGCACTCCAGAACGACACGGCCGCCACGCGGATGTCGGGCATTTCCAGGTCGTGCCGACGTACGTAATCCTCGATCGCCTCCACAATGGGATCCAGCAGCCGTTAGGCCCGCTGCAACCGCTCCTCGGGGTACGAGGCCAGCTCGCGCGGATGCAGCATGAACAGAATCTCGTAGGATTCGGGATAGGTCAGCCCGAAGTCCACGTAGGCCCGCGCCAGCGCCTGCAACCGCCCGCGGGGATCGTCGATCGCCTGAATCTGCGGATCGAAAAAGCGCTCGGCCAGCCGCTCCTGCGCCCGATCCATCAGGGCAAAGAGCAGCCCTTCTTTGCTGTCGAAGTAGAGATAAAGGCTTCCTACACTGCAACCGGCCCGCTGTGCAATACGCCGCATCGTCAGGCTGCCGTACCCTTCGCGGATCAGCAGGTACTGGGCGGCTTCCAGGATGGCTTCCTGCAGGTCGTGACGGCTCAAGGTGGTACTACATGAAAGATTGAACGATCGTTCATCAAAAATAAACCGAACCGGATGATAAATCAAGAAAAGAAGCGCTTCCCGACCGTCGGCCGCTATGCATCATCGCGCACCCTTCCTACATTTTCTGCGTTGAAGAACCCGGCGTTCTGCTTCATACGATTCCGGATCACGGTTCCATGCCCAAAATCGACGGCGTCCGTTTTCTGAACGAGCAGTTTAAAAAAGCGCTCATTCTGGAGAATCCGGACCCGAGTCTGGACGACTACCTGCGCGCGCAGGGGATCGAGCCGGAGCGCCTGCCCGACGCGGTGGTGCAGAATCCCGAGGCGGTGATCGCGCGGCTGAAAGAAGGTCAGCATGACCTGCTCTTCAAGCGTAGCCGTTTCATTGTGGACGAGCGCGTGCTCCGGGCCTCGGAGAACCTGGCCGCCGTGATTCTCTGCTGCATCGGCGACGACTCGGTGGACAAGGAGGCCTGCGCGCGGGAAGGGGTCATGGTGATGAACGACCCCATCAGCAATGCCCGCTCGGTGGTCGAGCTGGTCTTCGGCGAGATGATCTGCCTGGCACGCCGGGTCTTCCAGGCCAACGAGGCCGCCCACCGGCACATCTGGACCAAAGACAACCGTAAACGCTACGAACTGCTGGGCAAGACGATCTCCATTATCGGCCTGGGCAACATCGGCAAGCAGGTGGCCCAGATGGCCGAGAAGTTCGGCATGGAGGTTTACTTCTACGACAACCGCGAAGTGGCCCGCGAGGTGGGCGTGACGCTGGGCTGGAAGGCATGCCGGACGCTGACCGAGGCGTTCCGCGTGGCCGACTTCGTGACGGTGCACGTCTCGGCCGAAGACCACCGGGGCCGCTCGAACCGTAACCTGATCACCTACGAACACTTCGCCCAGCTTGGTGCGGACCGTGGTCCCAACAGCCCGCGCATTTTCATCAATGCGGCCCGCGGCTTCATCCACGAGCCGGAAGACCTGATCCGGGCCGTACGCGAAGGGCACGTGCAGGCGGCCGCCGTGGACGTCTATCCTGAAGAGCCAACCAGCAAAGACGAGCCCTGGCACAACCCGTACGCCGGCATTCCGGAAATCGTCTGCACGCCGCACATCGGCGCGGCCACCGAAGAGGCGCAACCCCGCATCGCCGCCTACGTGGCCGGCACCGCCCACCTGTTCAACCGATACGGCACCGTACGCGACACGGTGTTCAGCCCCGGCCAGGTGATCGGCGTCGAGGCCGAGCCGCCCTACTGGGTGCTCAGCGTTGTGCACAGCGACGCCCGCGGTACGAAAAAGGCCATCAGCGACGCCATCTACGAGGCCGGCGCCAGCAACCTGCAGTCGAGTCACCGAGATTTCAGCCGCTACGGGTTCGCCTACGAGGTGAGCGCCATCGACAAACCGCTCGCTCAGGAGCAACTGCTGCACATTATCGAGACGGCACGGCGCATTTCGGGCGATCCGACGGCCATCCGGGCCATCCGCCAGTTCTACGTGCCCGCCAACGGCAACGATTACTAAAGCACCTGGCCGGTGCGCCAGTACGTCAGCGCCCGGTGCCACATGTCGTAGTAGTACGGCTGGCGGCGAAGCACGTAGTTGACGAACGGGGAGCCGGGCCAGCGCACCCGCTCGAACACGAACGTATAGCGGGGGTCCTGCTCGCTGTAGGTGTAATACCAGATCTGTTCGTCGATGCGATCCTCGACGACGTAAGGCGGTCCCAGTATGATGTACACCATGCCGCGGTCGGTTCGCCAGCCCTCTTTGAAGGTGGAAAACTGCAGGTTGGCCTGCTCGATGCGCTCGTAGTAGAGACGCAGCAGGCGGGCCGCCTTGCGCCGGTCGCCCACCAGACGCCCCCAGAAGGCATCGAATCGGGCGCGTAATTCCGCGGGCGTACGGGCGGTCCGGAGCTGCTCCCATTCGTCCGGATAGGTCAGGTACACCAGCGCCTCGGCCATCTGGTCCAGCGTTTCCACCTGCGGGAAGGTCGGGCCGTGCACGGCCAGTTCGCGACGGCTGACAGCGGGTTGCTCCTGCCCCTCGATCTGCGCCGTCACCTCCACCCGGTAAACGCCGCGCTCGACCAGCGGCGGCAGCATGAAATCGATCCGCACCGAACCGCTGAGTCCTTCCACCTGCCGCGTGGATACCTGCAACGTCTCCGGGCGGTCGTACGCGATGCCCCGATACGCCAGTGAGCCGGGCGCCGGCATCAGGTCGTATGGAGGACGGGCCGCACTGGTATCCGTCGGAAATTGCAATAACAGCAATCGGACCCGCACCCGATGCCGCGGCGCCAGCTTGAACAGCTCGACGGCCGCCCGAAGCGAATCGACACCGGCCGCCACGTGCAGCCCCGGATGGACCTCGTAGCGCCCGTTTGCCCCGCGTCGCTCCAGCCAGACCGGACTCAGCAACGGACCGCGACCGGCCGGATCCGGCAGATAGACCCGCCGGCGTCGCGTCGTGTAGTGCCGGCTGTGCCGGTCGGTCACCGTCACCTCCAGCCGATACCGCCCGGGACGGTACGGCACAAACCGGTGCCACAGGTGCAGCGCATGCGCGCGCGTGGCGGCAAAGGTCGGCACCCGGAGCGTGTCGTCGAAGGCCTGCTCGTAACGCACACGGCCTTTTGCATCCAGCAGCCGCACCAGCACCTCGTAAGAAGCCTGATAGGCCGTATCGACATGCGTAAAGACGAGCGTACGCGGCCGAAGCCCCAGGTACAGCTCAAAACCTGACTGCGCGTCGCGCACCACCGGAATGGCCTCCAGCACAAACGAAGGTCCTCCTTCCTCGTACCCTTCCACCGCTACCGGACGGGCGCTTCCGCATCCCGTGCCGGTCCCCACCAGGATCAATACCCCAATCCATCCGAGCCAGACCCTCTGTCGTTGCACGGGCATACTTGCAGCCCCGGTTCGCGCCTTTTATGGGTCAGAAAACAGGACGGCGTCCGGGCCGGTGTCTTTCACCACTCCGGCTAACGCCTTCGTGGTGCACTACAAATGCGTACACGTAGTCCGGCACGAAACGAAAGCGGAGTGCCGTCCCGAATAGCGCCCCTCCGCCTGCGCTCCGCGGCACCACAAACGCCTTCGCTCGTGGTCAGGCAAAGGGAGCCGTTCCGGCTACGCTTCCCGGATCTGCAATAAAAAGACCGGCATGGCCCGGAAGGATCCCATCCGGCCGAAAATCGGACCGCAGCGTCGGCTCAGCAGTGGGCGGCCCGCACGATCGCTGCAAAATCGGCGGCCTTGAGGCTGGCCCCGCCGATCAGTCCGCCGTCGACGTCCGGCTGCGCAAACAGATCGGCCGCATTGCCCGGTTTGACGCTTCCCCCGTACAGGATGTGCAGCGCGCGGCCGATGGCCTCACCGTAGCGGTCGATCAGCAGGCGACGAATCAGCGCGTGCATCTCCTGCGCCTGCTCCGGCGTGGCCGTGTGCCCCGTCCCGATGGCCCAGACCGGCTCGTAGGCGATCACCAGCGCCTCGGCCGAATGCAGCGCGACGCCGTCCAGCGCCGCCCGCACCTGACGCTCCACCACGGCCGCCGCCTGGCCGGCCTGCCGCTCTTCGAGCGTCTCCCCCACACAGACGATCGGAATCAATTCGTACTGAAGGGCCCGCTTGATCTTGCGATTGACGCCCTCGTCGGTCTCGCCGAAGTACTGGCGCCGCTCTGAGTGGCCGAGAATCACGTACCGACAGCCCACCGACTTCAGCATGGGGGCCGATACTTCGCCCGTGTAGGCGCCCGCCTCCTCGTAGTGCATGTTCTGCGCGCCCAGCCGGATGGGCGTGCCTTCGATGACCTGACGCACCACTTCCAGGTTGACGAACGGCGGACACACGGCCACCTGTACCGGACCGGGATCGCCCACCTCGGCGACGACGGCTTCGGCCAGCCGAATGGCTTCCTCCCGGTCCGTGTGCATTTTCCAGTTGCCGGCTACCAGCATGGTTTTTTCTGTCAGGGGTTGGTCAGGAAGGCGAAGATTCGTGGGTTTCGGTCTGCAACCGGGCCAGCATCTGCTGCAGACGGGCCAGCGCCCCGGCTCCCTCGAAGCGTCCCAGAAGGCGCCCGTCCGGCCCGATCAGCCAGCGCACGGGTAGCGTCGTGACGTTGTACCGCTCGGCGATCGGATCCCGGAGGCCGCCGGGCAGGATGACCGCCTGCCCGGCCTGCACGAAGCGTTCGTAGAAGGCTTCGTTGACGGTCGTGTCGGGCTGCACCGAGAAGGCCAGCACGTTCAGCGGCAGCGCCCGGTAGGCTTCGGCCAGCGCATTGCGATAGGCCAGCTCGTTCAGGTAGGTCGGGTCCTCCGGCCAGAAGAACTCCAGCAGCACGTAACTACCCCGCAGGTCGTCGAGCGTGATGGTGCGCCCGGCCGTCGTGGTGACCACAAAAAACGGCGCCTCCATGCCCGGCCGCAGGTGGTCCAGTTCGTAGCGGACGCGCTCGGCCCAGCGCAGCCAGGTACTGTCGGTCGTCATGCGCGTCAGTTCGTCGAGCGCGGCGCGGGCCGTTTCGTCCTGAAGGCTGTCCATGTAGGCCTGGACCAGTTCGGCCTGCACGGCCACCCGCAGTTCGGGTCTGCGCAACCGTTCGCGGAGCGCCGTCAGCCAGCGCACGGTCGCCTGCTGTCCGTCACGGCGTGCCAGTGCCTGCCGGATGGCCTGCACGGCCTCCAGGTAGCGCGGGTTGTCAGGCGAAAGGCTGTCGAAGCGGGCCAGCGCCAGCGTGTCGTTCCACCCGGCCAGAAGCCGGACGGCTTCGGCCGCCGCCCACTGCGCGCCGAGCGTGTTCGGGTAGGTGCGTTCCACGCTTTCGAGCAGCGCCAGCGTGCGTTCGACGATCTGCGCCAGTGCGGCCGAGTCGGGCGCCGCCTGTAGCTGTCGAAGCAGGTCCTGATTGTGCTGCGCGATGGCGTTCTGATAGGCGAGCCAGGCGGCATTCTCGCGGGAGCGCACCAGCAGGCGCCGCCCTTCCAGCGGAAATTCGGCCCGGAGCGTGGCCGAGTCGCCGTCGGCCACCACCAGCACGCCGCTGGCCAGCGTCGCGCCCCGCCGGCTGATGCGCAGCGGATAGAGCCCGGGCGCCGGTGCCCGGATGGTCATGGCGAAATGGCCCGTGCTGTCGGTCACGGCCAGCCCCAGCGTGTCGGGCTCGCCGGCCACCTGGCGGTAGACCAGTACCTCGAAATCGCGGTAGTCCGGGATGGAGTCCACCTCGACCCGAACGGTCAACTGCCCTTCCAGCACGCTCTGCACCGTCGGCTCCGGCGTGCGGGCACGGCACCCCAGCAGCAGACTCAACCCGAGGGCCACCAGCCAGCCTGCGCGGTACTTCATTGCGCCGTTCCGGTTATTTCGTTTCCTGGCCGGCCGCACGGGCCGCCTCCAGCCGCTCTTCCAGCAGCCGCCGCACCAGTTTGGGGTCCGGCGCCCCTTCGAAGCGGCGCATGACCTGCCCGATGAAAAAGCCCAGCAGGCCGGTCTTGCCGTTCAGATAGGTCTGCACCTTGTCCGGGTTTTCGGCCAGCACGGCCTCCACCACCGGAATCAGGGCGCTTTCGTCGGAGACCTGCAGCAGGTTACGGGCTTCGGCAATCTCCTCGGGCCGGCGCGGGTCTTCGAGCATCGCGTTGAAGATCTCCTGCGCACCGGTCGAGCTGACGCGATCCTCCAGCCGGAGCCAAACCAGACCGGCCAGCCGCTCCGGCTCGATGGGAAACTCGCGGATGTCGATCGAGCGCTCGTTGAGCACCCGGAGCACCTCGGTCATCACGAAATTCGAGACAGCCTTGGCCTGCACCTTCCGATCGCCCTCGGGCATCAGGCGGTTCAAGGCCGCCAGCGTCGCTTCGTAGTAGTCGGCCACCCCCCGCTCTTCGGTCAGCACGCCCGCGTCGTAGGCCGGCAGGCCCAGCTCGTCCATGAAGCGCCGCCGCCGCACCTCGGGCATCTCGGGCATTTCGGCCCGGATGCGCTCGAGCATGTCGGCCGTCACCACGACGGGCACCAGGTCCGGGTCCGGGAAGTAGCGGTAGTCGTGCGCCTCCTCTTTGGTGCGCATGGGACGCGTCTCCTGGCGCACGGCGTCCCAGAGGCGCGTCTCCTGCACCACCTCCCCACCCCGCTCCAGAATGGCGATCTGGCGCCGGATTTCGTATTCGAGCGCCCGCTCGACGTTGCGGAACGAGTTCAGGTTCTTGATTTCAGTCTTCGTGCCGAGTTTCGTCTCGCCCCGCCGCCGCACCGACACGTTCGCGTCGCAGCGCAGCGAGCCTTCCTCCATGTTGCCGTCGGAAATGCCCAGGTAGCGTACGATCTGGCGGATCTTCTGCATGTAGAGCGCCGCTTCGCGGGGCGAGCGGATGTCGGGCGCCGAGACGATCTCGATCAGCGGCACGCCGCAGCGGTTGAAGTCCAGCAGCGTGTGATACGGGTCCTGGTCGTGCAGCGACTTGCCCGCATCCTCTTCCATGTGAATTCGGATGATCCCGATTCGCTTGCGCACGGGCTCCTGTCCGTCGCCTTCAGGCTCCAGCTCGATCTCGACCCAGCCGTCGTAGCAGATGGGCGTCTCGTACTGCGAGATCTGATAGCCCTTGGGCAGGTCCGGGTAGAAATAGTGCTTACGGGCAAAGATGGAGCGCTCGGCGATCTTGCAGTTCGTGGCCAGCCCCATGCGGATCGTGTACTCCACCATGCGTGCGTTCAGCACGGGGAGCGTGCCCGGATGCCCCAGGCTGATCGGATCGACGTTCGTGTTGGGCGGATCGCCAAACTGCGTGGACTCCGGGCTGAACGCCTTGGAGGCCGTCAGGAGCTGGCAGTGCACTTCCAGGCCGATGACCGCTTCGTAGTCGTGCCGCATGGTTTTCGATGGCTCCGGTCCGCGTCGGATGTTGCCGAAACGAACAATGCTTCGTGCAAGATCCTTCAAAGTTAACCCACCCGACCCGCCCCGTGCCAGCCGACGGTGCATTCTTTTCGATCTTTTGCGAAAGGCCAAGCTCGACTATTCGGAGATGTAAAGCAGCCAGCGGCTTTCCGTACGGTCCGACGTCTGCAGTCGAAGCAGATAGCGTCCGGCCGGAAGCGCGGCGGGTTGCCAGAAGAGACGGTGCACGCCGGCCGGCTGCCGCCCCGTGCTCAACGTGGCCACGATCCGCCCCAGCACATCGAGCACCTGCACGGTGACCTGCTGCGGTCGCACCAGCCGATACGTTACGGTGAGGCGATTTCGAAAAGGCACGGGATAGACGGCTTCCAGCAGCACCGGCGTCTCGGGCGTGAAGGCCTCGCCGGTGGTCAGCAGATCGGCGTACCACTCGCGGTGCGTCCACCCGATCCCACCGTTGGCGATCAGGTTGTAGGTGCCCGGCTCGAAGAAGGCAACGTGCTCGAAGGAAGAGCCCTGCCCCCAGGGCGTGCGGCACGGCGTCGAGACCCAGTCCGGCTCCCAGAACACCACCCCGGTCCCGCCCGCCTGGATGACCGTACGCGTCAGATCCACCATGTAGGTGCGCTGCATCTCGGGCGAAAACGGATAGTAGTCGGGATCCGGCGTGTTGATCAGATTGCCCAGCGCGTCATAGTTGCGCGAGCTCCAGGGATAGGCGGTTTCCAGCACCATGACCTGGTAGTCCGGGAAGCGACCGGCCAGCTCCTGAATCGTTGCGCCCAGCTCGGCAATGCTCCCGCCGTGGAAGGCGTAATAGTACGAGAGCCCCATGATGTCGAAGTCGGTCACGTCCAGACTGATCAGACGCTGGAAGTGCTGCACGCTACCGTTCAGGCCGGCGTAGTGGAGTGCGATCTTTGGCATCACCGAGCCCGCGGCCCCGGCATCGCGCACGGCCCGAATGGCCGCATTGAACAGTTGCGCGTGGCGTGACCAGCGCCAGTCGACCGGGTTGATTCCGTCGTAGTTTTCGTCCATGTCGGCGTGAATCAGAATTCCGCTGTTGTTTTCGTTGCCGACCTGAACGATCTCGGGCATAAGGCCTTCCCGGTCCAGCGCGGTCAGCACCGCGTAGGTATAGGCATAGACCGAATCTTTCAGCGCTTCCAGGTTATAGGCCACCGAGCGCCAGCGGGCCGGAATGACCTGTCGGCCGGGATCGGCCCAGAAGTCGGAGTAGTGGAAATCCAGCAGCACCTGTATACCTGCCGCTTTCGCGCGGGCGATGGCTTCCCGCACGTCGGCCAGATCGCTGTACTGCGGCTTGACGCCCGGCGGCTGCTGCAACTGCCGCTGCCAGGTGGGGTCGACCCAGAGGCGGAGCCGGACCAGGTTCGTGCCGTGATCGGCGAAAATCCGATAGATGTCTTTTTCGACGCCCCCTTCCTTGAACGTGGCCCCGCAATCCTCCATCTGGTTCGCGTAGGAGAGGTCGTGTCCGAAATAAAAGGCCTGCGCCCGGGCGGTGCCGTGCCCCACAAGCAGCACCGACACCAGCCCGAGCGCCAGCCACGTACGACGAGGCCGCTGCATCAGTAACCCGGGTTCTGTTCGATGACGCCGCCGCTCTGGTCGATCACAAACTGCGGGATCGGGAAGAGCACGTGGTGCGGCTGCGCGTTGATGCCGCGACGCTGCGCGTACTCGATGAACTTGCCGTGGCGGATCAGGTCCTGGCGACGGACCCCTTCGCTGTAGAGTTCACGGCCGCGCTCGACCAGCAGCGAGTCGCGCAATTGTTCTTTCGAGGTAAACTGATCGGGCGTCCAGGGCGCCACGCCGGCCCGTTCCCGGACCATGTTCACGTACTGAAGGGCCTCGGCCGTGGGGCCGCGCTGCTCGTTGATCGCCTCGGCCAGCGACAGCAACACCTCGGCATAGCGGAAGACCGGCCAGTCGATCTCGGCTCCGGCCGAGGTGCCCAGATCGCCGATGCACTTGAGCGGAATCGCTCCGCGCATCCGCTGGCGCGTGATGAGCTGCCCGCGCACGTTCGTGTAACTGTCGAGGATCGTATACCGTCGTTTATCACCGGCTTCATACTGATCATAGAAGTCCCAGGGCATCCAGAAACCACCCCACCCCTGCGGCCCGGTGATCGTCTGATCGCCGACCTGTGCCGAGGCGAAATCGTTGGGGAGGATTTCCATCCAGTACCAGTTCGGCGACGAGGCGTCGGCTGGCACCGCATAGATCAGTTCGGGATTCCGCTCCTCACAGATCTGCGTGTACTCGGGCATCAGCGTATAGCCCATGTTCATGAGTTCGCGGGCCACGTTTTCCGCCTCGGCCCAGCGTTTTTCGTGCATGTAAAGCCGGAGCAGTAGCATGCGGGCCACGCCCTTGCTTACCCGTCCCCAGTTGGCGGGATCGTCGTTGTATTTGTCCGGCAGGTGCGGAATGGCCTCCTGCAGATCTCGCTCGATGGCCGCCACGTATTCTTCGCGGGAAGGACGCGGCGTGATTTCCGTGCTGTAGAGCGTGGCGGGATCCAGTTTGACGTTGACCGGCCCGAAAAAGTCGTACAGGATGTACATCAGCCAGGCCCGGAGCACCTTCGCCTCGGCGATATAGCGGGCTTTGATGTGTTCCGGCACGGGCGCCGTGGATTTTTCGATCTTGTCGATGACGTCCGTAGCACGGGCCACATAGCGAATCTTCATGTAGTTGGAGGCCTCCTCGCCGGAGAACGTGGCCGGTCCCCAGGAGAACGTGGTGAAGGTCTGGTCCCAGTCGGTGGCGTACTCGTCGGTGGTGATTTCGCTACGGGCCCAGTAGGTTTTGCGGTCGTGGTTGTAGAGCGCCGCATACCACTGGCCATCGCCGAGGTCTGTCGTGCCCCAGTCGGTCGAAAAGGCGTTGTAGAGGGCGACGACTGCGCTGTTGAAGTCGGCTTCCGACGAGAAGAAGGTCTCCGGCGTCAGTTCGCTGTACACTTCCGGCTCGAGCATATCGGAGCAGCCGACCAGCAGGGCGCCGGTCATTCCGATCCATGCCACGAGCCAGGCGGTCGATGGACGAAAGCGTTTCATGGCAATCAACTCGTTGTTTTCGCGTTAGCGTGTCCCTTCAGAATCCCAGTTCCACCCCGACGGTCACGGTGGTGTATTTGGGGTAGGGATTGGGCTCGGTGTATTCCGGATCGAACCCCGGATAGTCGGTCAGCACGCCCAGATTCTGCAGATCCACAAACAGCCGGGCGCGCTGCACGGTCGAGGCCACCCCGCCCAGCCAGCGCCGGGGGATCGTGTAGCCCAGCGTAATGCTCTTCAGCCGGAGAAAACTGGCATCGTGCAGGTCGAAATCCGTATTGCCCGTCGGGTTGTTCGTCGCGTAGGGATTGGCCGCCACCCCCGGCCGCGTGCCGTCCGGCCGATCCGTCGACCAGATCTCCCGGGCGTAGATCGTTGTGTTCATCGGCGTGGTAAGTTGCGAGATCGCATCGGCATTGGGCGCGAAGTTGTTGTACCGCTTGAAGCCCAGGTAGCCGTAGACGAACACGTTCAGGTCGAAATTTCCGATCGAGATCGTGTTGTTCAGGCCCAGCTGCCAGCGCGGCGTGGTGTTCCCCAGAATGACCACGTCCTGAGCATCCAGCACCCCATCGCCGTTCTGGTCGACGAAGATCAGGTTGCCCAGGTTGGCATTGGGCATGTGGTCGGGGCGATCGGCCTCGCTGCGGATGATGCCGGCCGTCTCCCAGCCGTAGATGACGTCCAGTGGATCGTGCTCACCTACGTAAGGTGGCAGCGGCACCTGCGGGTTTCGCTCCACCCAGTAGCTCTTGTAGTAGGAGAGCGTCAGGTCGGTATTCCAGCGGAAGCGGGAGCCCGTCAGGTTGTCGGTGTGCAGCGCCAGTTCGAAGCCCCGGCTGCGCGTGGAGCCCACGTTGTCGGCCACGCGCCCCACCGGATTGTTCGCAGGCAATGGGTTGAAATCCAGCAGGTCCCGTGCCGTCTTCACGAAGAAGTCCAGCGAGCCCCGCACCCGGTACTGCCAGAAGGCGAAATCCAGCCCGACGTTGAAGGTCTGGACCGTCTCCCACTTCAGATTCGGGTTGGCCACCTGCGAGACGGCCACGCCGTTGTATTCGGTCGAGCCGATCAGGAACGGATAGCCTGCGCTATAGAGCTGCAGCGTGTTGCCGCTGAGGACGCTTTCGTTGCCGGCCTCGCCGTAGCTGACGCGCAACTTGAGCTGCGACAGACCGCTCACGTTCTGCATGAAGGGCTCTTCCGAAATCAGCCAGGCGGCCGAAACACCCGGGAAAAAGCCCCACTTGTGGTTTTCGGAGAAAATGCTCGAGCCGTCGCGACGGGCTACCAGCGTCAGTACGTAGCGGTCATAGAGCGAATAGTTCACGCGGGCAAACTGCGAGAGCTTCGTGCGCGAGCTTTTCCAGGAGTCTACGATGTTGCGCAGTCGGTCGCTGCTGACCTCCAGGTTGTGGTAGCTGAAGGCGTCCGTGAAAAAGCCCACGCCCTGCATGAAGCTGCCTTCCGTCCCGCCGCGGTAGTAGCCGGCGCCGGCGACGGCCGTCAGGTCGCCCGGGCCCAGCCGTCCCGTGTAGGTCAGGTACGACTCGGCGCTGTAGTTCTGAACGCTGTTCGTGCTTTTCTGCGCCATGCCCTCGGGCAACACGTCGTGGTCAGCCCGACGCGGCAGATAGAAGCCACGCAGCGTGGTCTCCTCCTGAACCTGACCGACGACGGTAAGCTGCAACTGGTCGGTCAGATCCACCTCCAGCGTGGGCGCAGCAAACAGCGAGGTTACCCGGCTGTCGTCGTCAATAATGAGGAAGGCGGCCGGGTTCATCTGGATGCGATAGTAGGACTTCGTAAAGTTGCCGTTCTCGTCATAGACGGGCACCGTGGGCGCGAACGTCATGGCGTTCTGAATCATGTTGAATTTCTCCGGTCCTCCGGCATTGGCGCCCGTCGAAGCGTTGTTGCCCTCCAGCCGCGTGGCCTGCGTGCGGAGCTTGAGCCGTACGCGGGAAGAGATCGTCTGGTCGACGTTCACCCGAAGGCTGTAGCGATTGAAGGTGGAATTCTTCAGGACGGCGTCGTTAAGCTGCACGTTGAAGGACGTGTAGAACTGCGTGCTGGGCGAACCCCCGCGCACGGCGATGTTGTGCTCGATAATGCGCCCGTTTTCGGAAATCAGGTCGATCCAGTCGGTGCCTTCGCCGGCCGCCTGAATGTCTTGGTCGGTAAAGAGCGGTGCGTAGGGCGTCACACTACCGGGGTCGCGCGTGCCGTAGGGCGGAAGCCCGTTTTCGAAAAGGTAGCGGTCGTACGAAAGCCGCCGCTGCTCCTCCATGAACTGGCGGGCCTTCAGCAGCGGGAAGTAGTCCTGCATGAGCTGCGCCGAGTAGCTGCCGCGGTAGTCGACGCGCACGGCGCCGGCCCGCCCGGATTTCGTCGTGATCAGCACCACACCGTTGGCGGCCGCCGAACCGTAGATGGCCGCCGCAGAAGCGTCCTTCAGCACGGTAATCGATTCGATGTCGGCGGGATTCAGAAATGCCAGCGGATCGCGATCCACGCCCCCGTAGAACCCCAGATCCCGGTCATAGAGTCCCGGGTCCGACTGACGGTACTCGGTGATGGGCACGCCATCGATCACGTAGAGCGGCGTGTTGTTGCCGCGTGGCGAGATGGCGCCGCGCACGTTGACCGAGACGCCGCCGCCGGGCTGCGTGGTGCGCACCTGCATGCTCAATCCCGGCACCCTCCCCTGCACCATCTGGTTGACCGAAAGCGTGGCCAGCGGATTCAAGTCCTCCGCGCTGACCGTGGTGACGGCTCCGGAGACCTCCCGCTGCCGCACCGTCCCGTAGCCGACCACCACCACCTCTTCGCCGGTGATCACGGCCGGTTGCAGTTGCACGTCGATCACCGAGCGTCCGGCTACCGGAATGCTGGCCGACTCGAAACCCACAAACGAGAAGACCAGCGTGTCGTTGGGCGAAGGCACCGCCAGCGAATAGCGCCCGTCCAGATCGGTAGCCGTGCCGATGGCCGTGCCTTTCACCACGATGTTGACCCCGGGCAACGGCTGGCCGTCTTCGGCCGAGGTTACCCGACCGGACACGACCACCTGGGCATAGACACGCCCGACAGTCCCCAGCCAGAGCAGTGCCAGCCAAACCAGCAAAGCCGTGCCCGGCCGTGCAACGACGGCCGCTTGCCGGACACGTTCCATCAATCGTTGACGGCCCATGATCTACCTCTGTTTAGATGGATGACGTACGTTCGTTAGCCGACCGGAGCGTGCACCCCGGTTGCCTCATGATCTTCCTGCAAGGCCCGTTGCAGACGTCGAAGTGCCCGCCGCACATGCACCTCGACCGTCCGCGGGGAGATGTGCATCAGGCGGGCAATCTCCGGATGACGGTATCCGTACCAGCGCGAAAGCACAAAAGCCGTCCGCATGCGCCGGGGCATGCGTGCCAGCTCGGCTTCGAGCAGCCGGTAGCGTTCCCGGAGGAGCAACCGGCTTTCCGGACTGCTTCGCCCCATCACGTCATGGTGGGGCCCCAGCGGCACTTCCAGCCCCTTCCGCAACCGCGCCCGGCGCTGATAGTCGCGCACCCGGTTGCAGACGGCCTGGTGCAGGTAGGCCTCGACGCTCCCGTACACCTTCCAGTGTGCGCGCCGCTCCCAGAGTTTCAGAAACACGTCCTGCACGACATCCTGCGCCGCCGCCTCTTCGCCCAGCCGGCGTGCGGCCAGCCCGAGCAACCGCTCGTAATAAGCCCGGTACAGCAGACTGAAAGCCCGCGGGCACCCGCGCTGCATGGCCACAATCCAGGACGTCTCGGCTTCCATTCGCTTGGCTTCAGCGCCGGAGCACGATCGGACGCGCCTGCACGGAAGCGCCGGGCCCCGACAACCGGGCGAAGTACACACCGGCCGGGAGCAGCCGCCCGCTTTCATCCCGACCGTCCCATTGCACCACGTAGGTTCCGGCCGCCTGGAACGACCGGACCAGCGTCCGCACCGGACGCCCCAGCAGATCATACAGCACCAGTTCGACAGGCCCCGGCTGCCGCAACGTGTACTGCATCTGGGTGAAGTCCCGGAGCGGGTTCGGATAGGCAGGCGCCAGCGTCAACGCTTCGGGAAGACGCACGCCCTCCTCCCGCGCGGTGGCCGTCGAGCGGAACAGACGCACGTTGTCGATCTCGATGTAGGTACCATCATCCCCAATGTTGTCAATCGAAACACCCACACGCCGACCGATCGCCTCCGGCACGTCGCTCGCCGTGAAGCTGACCGAGAACTCCGTCATCAGATCGGCCACTTCCACCGTGTCGGCCGCCGCAATCCGGCGCGCTCCGTCGAACTCGTAGATGATGGCGATCTGAACCTGATAGGCCATCCAGCTATTGCGCAGATCGACGTACATCGTGATCACGTCGTTTTCCTGCAGAACGTAATCCGTAAGCTGCCAGATGGCAGGATCCTGACTGGCCAGCCAGGCGGCACAGGTGCCGTCCGTGGCATTACCATTTTCCGAGACGCCCGAGTCCTGCGCCGGCGCGTCCATGTTCCACCCCGGAATCTGGTCCCAGTCGGTCACCCGAACGCAGGGCGTACTGCCATCCGGTGCCTGCTCGAAACTCGGATTTTCCAGCGGAATCGCTTCCTGTGCAAAAAGCGGGGCAGCGCCGACCAGCAACAGGACCAGCGCCAGGATTCCGAATCGTAGCGGCTGTCGCATCGCTCCTCCTGATTGATATGGTGATGGTGGATTCAATTCGGATAGATCCGATAGCACACCGATTTCCTTCACACAAAAACCTTATAAACCGGTTCAACAACAGAATACAACGATCTTAAACAAAAATCAATGGCCTCTGCCTGTGAAATAAAGGTGAACAGATGTGCGCTATGCCAGACCGAACCCCTGTAGCACCTCGTCGGCGTGCTGGTCGACCTTCGGGCGGCGGATGATCTGGCGGATCCGGCCGTCTTCGTCGATCAGAAACGTCGTGCGCCGAATCCCCATGAACTTACGGCCGTAGAGCGTGCGCTCGCCCCAGACGCCGTAGGCCCGGCAGATCTTCGCCTCGGGATCGGCCACGAGCGGGAACGGCAGGCCGTACTTCTCGGCAAAGCGCCGGTGGCTGTCCGCGTCGTCGGCCGAAACGCCCAGCACGACGACGCCGGCCTCCTGCAACCGGGCATACCCGTCACGCAGGCTGCAGGCCTGCTTTGTGCAGCCCGGCGTGTCGTCCTTCGGATAGAAGTAGAGCGCCACTTTCCGCCCGCGAAAGTCGCGCAGGCGAATCGTGCGTCCGTGTTGATCGACGCCTTCAAAGTCCGGGGCCTCCTGCCCCACTTCGGGCATGGCGTTCTCGCTCATCACTTTCTACGCTGGTTACGGGTGAACGGCAGCAAAATACCAGGCCCGCACCCCGCAGGCAATCGAAAACTTCAAAAACGAAGCAAACGCTCCAGGGCGGGACGCAGGCGCGGGCGGGCCGAAAAGATCTGTTCTTCGAGCGTCCGCGCAAACGGCACGGGCAGGTCCTCGGCTGCCACGCGCACAACCGGCGCGTCGAGCCACTCGAAGCCCACCTCGGCGATCTCGGCGGCGATCTCCGCCCCGAAGCCGGCCGTCCGCGTGGCTTCGTGCAGTACGAGCAGCCGGTTCGTCTTCTGCACCGAGGCCAGCACAGCTTCCCGGTCCCACGGAATCAGCGTGCGCAGGTCGATCACTTCCAGCGACACGCCCTGCTCGGCCCACCAGGCCGCCTCCTCCAGCGCCCAGTGCACCCCCACGCCGTAGGTGACGATCGTCGCGTCGGTGCCGGCGCGGGCGATGCGCGCCTTCCCCAGCGGCACATGGTAGATGCCCTCGGGGACCGGTCCCCGCACGGATCGGTAGAGCAGTTTGTGCTCGAAGAAAAGGACGGGATTGGGCTCTTCGATGGCCGTCAGCAGCAAACCTTTGGCGTCTTCCGGCGTGGCGGGCACCACGATCTTCAGCCCGGGCACGTGACAGAACCAGGCTTCCTTCGACTGCGAATGGAACGGTCCGGCGCCCAGTCCGCCCCCGAACGGCGCCCGGATCGTCACGTTGACGGGCTGGCCCCAGCGGTAGTGCGTCGTGGCCAGGTTGTTGACGATCTGATTGAAGGCGCAGGAGATGAAGTCCGCGTACTGAATCTCCACCACCGGCTTGAAGCCCTCGATGGCCAGACCCAGCGCGGCGCCCACCGCTCCGCTTTCGATAATGGGCGTGTTGCGCACCCGCTCTTTGCCGAAGCGTTCGACGAACCCCTCGGTCACCTTGAACACGCCCCCGTATTCGGCGATGTCCTGGCCCATGAGCAGCACGCGTTCGTCCTGCTCCATGGCCAGCCGGAGCGCCTCGGAGATGGCGTCCACGAAGCGCAGCTCCCGCCGGGTGGGCTTCGGCGCGCGCAGCGCGAGGAACGGCGGCGCGAACAGATCGGCCCGCTCGGCCTCGGGCGTGCTCTCGACCTCCGGTTGCGCCAGCGCGTATTCGGTCGCCTCCCGCACCTCGGCCTCCAGCTCCGCCCGGATGGCCTTTCTTTCTCCTCTGGAAAGTACACCCGCACGCTCCAGATAGGCCTCGAAGCGATCGATGGGGTCGCGTTTGCGCCAGTATTCAAACAATTCTTTCGGCACGTACTTCGTGCCCGAGGCTTCTTCGTGGCCCCGCATGCGGAAGGTCTTCATCTCCAGCAGCGTGGGGCCCTCGCCGGCCCGGGCCCGTTCGGCCGCCCGCCGCACCGCATCGATCACCGCCAGCACGTCGTTGCCGTCCACGACCTCGCCCGGCATGCCATAGCCGACGGCCGCGTCGGCCACGTCCTCGACGGGAATCGCCTCGTGCGCCGGTGTCGAAAGCCCGTAGCCGTTGTTTTCCACCACGAAGATCACGGGCAGCTTCCAGACGGCCGCCAGGTTCAGCGCTTCGTGAAAGTCGCCCTCGCGCGTGCCGCCTTCGCCCGAAAACGCCAGCGCGACAAAGTCCTCACGCTTGAGCCGGGCGGCCAGGCCCAGCCCGCAGGCCACGGGCAGCATGGCGGCCATGTGCGAGATCATGCCGATGATGCGACGCTCGGGCAGACCAAAGTGGAAGGTGCGATCGCGCCCCTTCGTGAAGCCGCCGGCCCGTCCCATGAGCTGGCAGAAGAGCGGCCGCAGCGGCACACCCCGCGTGGTCCACACCCCCAGATTGCGGTGCATGGGCATGATGTAGTCGCGCTCCTCCAGCGCCCAGGTGCATCCTACCGCGATCGCTTCCTGTCCGTAGCCGCTGAACCATTTGGAAAGGCGCCCCTGACGAATCAGCCGCAACATACGTTCTTCGATCACCCGTGGCAGCAACAGCGCCCGGTAGAGCGCCTTCAGATCCGTCGTCGCCGCAACGTCCATACATGTCGCCGATGGTTGCTTCAGGTCCATGCCGCCTCAAACTACGAATCCCATCAGCAGGACGCCACATGAAGTGCCATTCCGGGATTCACGGCTTACGACAGGGGCGAAGAAGCGCAACGTGCCGTTGTGACCGACCCGGAACAGGCCGTTACTGCCCTTTGCCGGCCAGCATGGTGTAGATGGTCCGGAAGATGATCTTCAGGTCCATGCGCAGGCTCATGTTCTCGATGTAGAACAGGTCGAATTTGACCTTCTGGCGCACGTCATCGAGGCTGCTGTCGTATTTCCAGCGCACCTGCGCCCAGCCGGTGATGCCAGGTTTGACGCGATGGCGGCGGTTGTAGAGCGGGATTTCGCGGGAGAGTTTCTCGACAAAGTAGGGGCGCTCGGGCCGCGGCCCCACCAGGCTCATGTCGCCTTTGAGCACGTTCCAGAACTGCGGCACCTCGTCCAGGCGCCAGCGACGAAGCCAGCGGCCGATGGGGGTCACGCGCGGATCGTCCTTCGTGGCCCAGACAGGCCCGGTGCGCGCCTCGGCATCGACGTACATCGTGCGGAATTTGTACAGCGTAAAGATGCGGCCGTGCTGTCCCACCCGCTGCTGCTTGTAGATGGCCGGACCGGGCGACGTGAGTCGGATCAGCAGGCCGATGGCGAGCCAGAGCGGCATGCCCAGCACCAGCACCAGCAGCGAGACGGTCACATCCATGACCCGCTTCATACTCTGCTCCCAGGCGGGCATGGGTTCGGGCAGCACTTCGATGAGCGGCAGCCCGTACATGTGCTCGGTGCGGGCCATACCGCCGATGAGCGTGTAGAAGTCGGGCACCAGCTTGAGCTTGACCGGCTTGCCGTCGCACAGACGAAGCACTTCGAGCAGCGCGTCGTGGTCGCGCCCGTCCAGTGCGATCAGCACATCCTGCACACCGAGTTCGTCGATCAGTCGCGGCAACGCCTCGATCGTGCAGGCCGACGTGCCGACCTGTGCCACGGCGACGGCCGCGCCATCCCCTTCGCTTTCGGACACGCGGGGTTGCTCACCCGGCCGGGCCAGCCGAATGGCCCCCACGATCTTCAGCCCCGCCTCCGGATAGCGTGCCACTTCGTTGTATAGCTGCTCCACTTTGTCGCTCCAGCCCACGATCAGCGCCTTGTGCACGCCATAACCCCGGACCAGTAATGCCTTCTGCACGGTGCGCACGCCCAGCCGGCCCACCGAAACCAGTCCGTAGACCGAGGCCCAGTAGAAGAAGATGGCCTCCCGGCTCGAGCTGGGCTCCAGCGTGTCGATGAAAATGGCAAACACCAGGATCAGCACGCCGACCGTGACCACCTTGAAGAGCGAGACCAGCTCGTCGAAGCGGCTTTCGGCGTACCGCTCCCGGTACATCCCCGAAAAGGCGAACAGCAACACCCAGTAGGCCGTCATCAGCAGCATGGGCAGCCAGAACATCATCGGATACAGCTTCGGCTGCCCGAACCACTGCCACTCGAACCGGGCCAGGTACAGCAGGGCATAGGCCAGGCTGAACATCAGGGCGTCGATCGCCAGCAGGGCGATCAGTTCGATCCGGCGCGACACGGGAACGCGCTATGGTTTAAACCATTGATTCAAAAAGAGGTGGTAGCAAACTGCGCGCCGTCGAGAGGCTTCGTTCCGGTTTCGTCTCAGGTTCGTTCCCGTTTTCAATATACAAAAGCCGCGGCAAAAATCCAGCACCATGTCGCGTCCCTGGCCGTCCTACCTGGCACTGAGCCGTGAGGAATGGCAGCGCCGCGTCGAACAGGCCCGCGCTATGCTGGCCGACTGCCGGGCCTGTCCCCGCGACTGCGGCGTCAACCGCCTGGAAGACCGGTACGCCGCCTGCAAGACGGGCCGCTATGCACTCGTGAGCAGTTATTTTCCGCATTTCGGCGAAGAGGACTGTCTGCGGGGCTGGAACGGCTCAGGCACGATCTTTTTCGCCCATTGCAACCTGCGCTGCGTCTTCTGCCAGAACTATGACATCAGCCAGGCCATCAAGCCACACAAAGCGCCGCCGGGGCATCCGCCCGAGGCCATTGCGGCCATGATGCTGGAGCTACAGGAGCTCGGCTGCCACAACATCAACCTGGTCACGCCCGAGCACGTCGTTCCTCAGATCGTCGAGGCCCTGGCGATCGCCGTCGAACACGGCCTGCGCCTGCCCATCGTCTACAACACCAGCGCCTACGACCGCCTCGAAAGCCTGCAGTTGCTCGATGGCATTGTGGACATTTACATGCCGGACTTCAAGTTCTGGAGCGCGGAGCGCAGTCGGCGCTACATGAAGGCGGCCGACTACCCCGAACATGCCCGCGCTGCCATCAAGGAAATGCATCGGCAGGTGGGCGATCTGGAACTGGACGACGAAGGACTGGCGCGCCGCGGCCTGCTCATCCGGCACCTGGTCATGCCCGGCTGCCTGGACGAAACGCGGGCCATTCTGGAGTGGATCGCCCGCGAACTCGGCCCCAACACCTATATCAACCTGATGGACCAGTACTACCCGGCCGGACGCGTCAACAGCATGACCTTCCCCGAACTCAACCGCCGCCTGAGCCCTGACGAGTACGCCGAAACGCTGCACATCGCCGCCGAGCTGGGCCTGCACCGGCTGGACCGCCGCCGCCCCCACCCCCGCCTGCTCATGAAAAGCCCCTGGTTCTATTGACCTGCGCCAGCTAAGAGGCCGGGCTTCCATAAGGAGGCCCGGCCTCATACAAGCGGCAAGATGTTACCCTGCCGTCCCGATTTGTTGGAAGTCTCGTCCTGTATTCGAGTAGATACGTTGCGATCTACGAACCCGGTTCGCCCGCATGCTCCCGCACCTCCCCCGCCGAGCCGGGCCCTTCGCCCATCTGCTGTTTTCACCGGGATCAGCCGATGCCGTATTGTTCTTGGACGAAGGGCAACAGCCCGGCGGCTTCCAGTTTGGACAGCGGTGCCAGGAACGTCACCTGAACCACACCCGGATGCCGCCCGATTTCGATCGCTCCGGTGATCGTGGCCCGATTTCTGACCTCGGCTACACTCATATTCAGCAGGCGCGCGGCGCGTTGCAATCCGACCTCTGTAGCCGTATTCAGGTCGGGTCCAGTCCCGATCACCGAGATCGGCGCGCTCTCTTCCAGGTCCGACAGCCCCCAGCGACGCGCCAGGGCACGTGCCCGTGCCTTTTCCTCTTCGGTAAGCGGCCGGGCCAGCGGCGGCAAATCTTCGGGCAGCGGAAACAGGACCGGTCCTTCCAGGGTGCGTCCTTTCAGCACCTCCACCTGCAGCGTCACCGTTCCGGCAACATCCATGGTATGCCCGGCAATCTCGCCATCGCCCTGCAACGCATGCATATCGCCCATGTAAACGCCGGCACCGGGAACCTTAACCGGTGCCAGCAGAATGGCTCCAGCCCGAACCGCATCGATGTCCATATGTCCGTCGGTACGCTTTTCCAGCTCTTCAGCACTCAGCGCATACTCATGGGGTGCACCGATCAGCGCCGATCCGAAGTCACCGGCGTTGTGGGAGTCGGGCATCCGTACGGCCGGCGTCGTGCCCAATTGTCCAAGAAAAGGCCGTAACCGCACGGCAACGCCGACCAGATCGTGCGGCGCATACAGCACAATCGGATGCTGCACGGAACGATCAGGTAAAGCCATCACCTGCTCGGCTTGCCGGGCCAGTTGTTCGGCCACCTCGCGCGAGACAGTCACGCCCACCTGACGCGTCTCATCAAACACGACCGTGTAACCATGGACAAACTGGAACGGAGTCACCGGCGTACCACACTGAGCGCATCGCACCGCTTCCGGACCGATGCCTTCCACGACCGTCTCGGGATAGAGCTGGCCACACTGCGGGCACCGCGCGGCTACGTATGGATCGCCCAGGTAATGTCCTTCCACCCAGCGGTCATGCCCCGAGGCTGTCGCCATCGATGTGACCGTAATGTCTCGAATGCGAATAACCACCGCATCGCCGGGCTCCGCCCCCTCCACGTATACCGGTCGCGTCACTTCATGCGCTCCCCGTAAGCGCGGGGTGATCATTGGCCCCCAGCATCCCGGCGCCGTGTTCGCGATAATGGTGCCCCCATTGGCCACAGGCCCCAGCATGGGAGCTTCCGGGTCCAGAATCCCGTTCGTGAATTCGTTGACGACCACGGTACGGCGGGCAGCAGTGGTAGCTGCCTTCGGCTTTTCTGCAACCTGCATGGCTCCCTCCTGTATGATCTGGTTAGCGGTTTCACCCACCTGCCTGAGGAGACAGAAGCGCCAGCTGTTGCTCAGCAGAAAGCGCTTCCGAACTTCCCAGTACGCGTCCGTCTGCCACCACGAGTACGCTCGCCATCCAGGGTTGCAACACCGGATACTGCCTCGCCACCTGCATTCGGAACTGGGCTACCGAAGCCGTACGCTCAGGAAGCGTCACCACAATAAAAGGCTGTCCCACCCGTTCGGCCAGTACCCGGCTCAGGCGTACCTGCACCCGAAATTCGGGAGACGACGACATGGCGGAAGTCTCTGTTCTTCCCCAATATAACACTTATCTGCTGCACGTACAATATGACGTGCAGTCCAAATCAGCCACTTCTGCTACTTGAGTCAGGGCGAAGGGCTGAGCAGCAGGGTGAACAAGCGGTATTACGGCAGCAAGCCTTCAGCTGAAACCGCCGGTAGTCGAGCGGATCCTGTCTACTCCAGTCGGAAGCGGAAGGTGATGATGCCGGTCTGGTTCTCCGGGGGGACGCCGGGCGGCAGTGGATTGAAGCGCCAGCGCCGCAGGGCCTCCAGCACGGCACGCTCCAACGCCGGGTTACCCTTGATCAGCGGAATGGCCTGCACGACACGCCCCTGCGGATCGACCACAATGCGCACGCGGATGATCGCATTGACCTTCTCGGCATAGACGGGCAGCGGCGCCTGCACGAGCGTGCGATCCAGCCCCTCGATCAGATAGGGCGCGCTGCGCTGATCCTCCTGGCCTTCTCCCTCATTTCCGGTGGCCGCGCCGGCCGTCCCCTCGGCCTGCCCGCCGCCCTGCGGCCGAACGGGTTGTGCGGCTTCGTCGGGCTCGGGCTTTTTGACCTCGGCCGGGTTGTTCTGCGGCTCCGGCGCCACACGCGTCTCTTCGGGCTCGTTGATCCGCTCCTCTTCCTGGACCGGCGGCGTCTCGGGCAGCTCTACCGGACGTGTCTTTTCCGGCAGGGCCGCCGTCTCCTCCTGTGGGGTTTCCGGTTGGGGCTCCGGCGCCGCCTCGTTCGGCCGCGGCTGCTCGGACTGCTGTACGGGGCGCCCCTCGGCCCAGGGCCCCAGCTCCACCTCGATGAAGCCCAGCGGGGGCGCCTGCGTCAGCTGCACGTGCTTGAAGGCCAGCAACAGCAACACCAGCGCGTGGATGGCCAGGCTGGTCAGCAGTCCGATCCAGTCGTCGCGTTTCATGGCCGGTCAGGTCGTGCTCGGCGTGGTGGCTTCCGCTTCCAGTTGCATCCGCAACGCAGCCAGCGCCTCGGAATACGGTGGCCGCAGAATGCCCCGGTCCGTGATAATCGCCGTGACCAGCTCGGCCGGAGTCACATCGAAGGCCGGGTTGTAGACGCGGATGCCCTCGGGCGCCGTCTGCCGCCCGAACCCGTGCGTGATTTCGCGCGGATCCCGCTCCTCAATGACAATCTCTTTGCCGGAAGGTGTTTCAAAATCGATCGTGGAAACGGGCGCCGACACGTAGAACGGGATGCCGTGCGCACGGGCCAGCACAGCCAGTCCGTAGGTGCCGATCTTGTTGGCCACGTCGCCGTTGGCCGCAATGCGGTCGGCGCCGACGATCACGGCATCGACCCAGCCCTGCTGCATCACGTGCGCGGCCATCGAGTCGGTAATCAGCGTGGCCGGGACACCCGCCTTGAGCAGCTCCCAGGCCGTGATCCGGCTACCCTGCAGGAGCGGGCGCGTCTCGTCCACCCAGGCCTCCAGCCGGACGCCCCGCTCCTTGCCCAGAATGAACGGCGCCAGCGCCGTACCGTAGCCCGAGGTCGCCACGCCGCCCGTGTGGCAGTGCGTGAGCACGCGCATGCCGTCTTTGAGCAATTCCAGTCCGTAGGCGCCCAGACGCCGGCCGGCCTCCCGGTCCTCTTCTTCGATGGCCCGGGCCTCGGCCAGGAGTCGCGCGCGGAGCGTTTCGCGGTCGGCGTGCCGGTAGGCTTCCAGCACAGCCTCCATGCGCCGGAGCGCTCCAAACAGGTTCACGGCCGTGGGGCGCGTCCCGCGCAGCAGCTCGATGGCCCGCCGCACATTTTCCGGACCGCTTTCCGAGCGCCGAAGCGCCAGCACCACGCCGTAGGCCGCCGCAATCCCGATAGCCGGTGCCCCGCGCACCCGGAGCTTCCGGATGGCCTCGGCCATCTGCTCGGGCGTCTCGATCGAAATCCAGCGCTCCTCGACGGGCAGCAGCGTCTGATCCAGCAGGTCCACACGAAAGGCCTCGTCGTTCCAGTACAGCGGTGGAATCATGGGCAGGGGTTGGTTTCAGGTTGGTTTTTCGAGGAAATCAAACGTCTGGGCGGTGCCAGTTTTCCCGGGCCAGCACGAAGCGCACGGCCAGCCGGTGGGCGAACCCCAGCTCGGAGGCCAGTCCGGCAAAGTCGCCGAAGCTGTAATCGAGGGTCAGATGCCGGAGCCGCACGCCCGCGCCCACCGTGGGCGTCAGTTCGAGTCCGAAGCGGTCGGAGTAGGCCAGGCGGTTGACGCCCGCCCGCAGCGCCACCACGTCCCGGTACCAGAACTCGGCCCCCAGCCGGGGGTGCAGCGACACATCGCCCACATTGACGGCGTAGGCGCGCTGGCCGTCGAAGGCCACGTCCACGTCGGCGGCCACCACAAGCCGGTGCATGCCCAGCGGCTGCTCGTAGGCCGAGCCCAGCCGGAGCAGCGGCAGCACCAGGTAGGTGCCCCCTTCCGGCAACTCCTGACCGAACGCTTCCTCGAACGTGTAGGGCTGGCCGGTTTCCGGGTTGATCGTCTCCAGCGCGAACGCATCCGGGTTGATGCTCCAGCTCTGGAGCATCGTCGAAAGATCCTGCACGTTCACGCCCAGCCAGAAACGTCCCAGCCGATAGCGGGCGCCGGCGTCCACGCTGTAGCCCCAGGCTTCGGCAAAATCGCCGATCGCCCGGCGCACCACCTTGGCCGAAAGTCCCACGGCCAGGTCCTCGCCCAGCAACCGGGCATAGCTGAAGTAGAACGCATAGTCGGCCGCCGAGAACGTCTCGATGAACTCCTCGGCATGCGGCTTCGGGCGATTGCGCACCGGATCCCAGGCGTTCAGCGTGTTCTTGATGTCGTTGACGCCACTCCGGAAAAACGCAAGACCCAGCGTCGAGGTGGCACTGATCGGCCAGGCCAGCGCCGCGTAGTCGAACGAGACGATCCCGGCGAAGCGCTCGGCGTGCATGTAGGCGAGCTCCGGGTAGGCCAGCAGGCTCAGACCGGCCGGATTCCAGTAGGTGGCGTCCACGTCGGCCGCCAGCGCCACGTAGGCCCCCCCCATGCCGAGCGCCCGACCGCCCACGCCGCCGGCCAGAAAGTCGGCGCCGTACTTGGCCACCCGTTGTCCGGCGACCGGCAGGGCCAGCCCGCTCCATCCGATCAGCAACCAGAGGACCGCCGTTTTTCTCGAAACGAACATGCGCAATCGCTTCGCGTTGATTCTGGCTCACAACGAAAAGATCGCGGCGCCGGCCGGTGTGCGGGGACGAGACTCCAACCGGCGGGCGCCCGGCCCGTTCCCCCGACCCGTATCGTAACCGACCATGCGCGTCGTTCTCAAACCCGGCAAAGATAAACTGCTGCGCCGCGGCTACCCGTGGGTGTTCGCCAACCAGATCCATCGCGTGGAAGGGCGTCCACGGACCGGCGATGTCGTCGAGATCGCCGCGGCCGACGGCACCCTCTATGGACTCGGATTCTATCACGAGCGCTCCCAGATTGCCGTGCGCTTTCTCACGCCCGATCCGGAAGCCACCATCGACGCCGCATTCTTCCGCCAGCGGCTGGAGCGGGCGCTGGCGCTCCGCAAGGCCGCCTTCGGCGACAGCACGCACTACCGCCTGGTCTTCAGCGAAAGCGACGGCCTGCCCGGCACGATCATCGACCGCTACGGCGAGGTGCTCACCTGGACCTGCCTCTGCTATGGGATGGAGCAGCGCCGGGATCTGATCCTCGACCTGCTGGAGGAGCTGCTGCATCCCCGCGCGATCGTCGAACGCAACGACAACAGCCTCCGTGAAAAGGACGGCCTTCCCCAGCAACGGGGCATCCTGCGCGGCCGCTACGACGGTCCGGTGGAGATCGTCGAAGAAGGCGTGCGCTTTCGCGTGGACGTGCTCGAAGGGCTCAAGACGGGCTTCTTTCTGGATCAGCGGTTGCACCGGCCCGTGGTGGCCCGCCTGGCGCGCGACCGGCGCGTGCTCGATGTGTTTTCGGCCGACGGCGGCTTCGGGCTGATGGCCGCAGCGCACGGGGCCGCCCACGTGCACCTGCTCGACATCTCCGAGCCGGCTATGCAACGCGCCCGCGAAAACGCCCGCCTGAACGACCTCGACCTGTCGCGCCTGACCTTCGACGTGGCGAACGCCCTCGACCGCCTCGGCGAACTCGTCGCGCAGGGCGCCACGTACGACCTGATCGTGCTCGATCCCCCTGCCTTCGCCAAAAGCAAGCGGCATCTGGACGACGCGCGCCGGGCCTACCAGCGCATCAACATCAGCGCGCTGCGCCTGCTACCGCCCGGCGGCCTGCTGGCCACGGCTTCGTGCTCGCAGGCGCTCGACGAGGAGGAATTCCTGAAAATCATTCACTACAGCGCCCGCCGTGCCGGGTGCGGCCTGCGCCTGCTCTACCGGGGCACCCAGCCGCCCGATCATCCCGTACTCGAAGCCATGCCCGAAACCCACTACCTCAAGTTCTTCCTCTTCCAGAAGCTGACCGACGAGGTGCCCCCGGTCCGCCAGTGATCATCCATAAAAAAACGGCGCCTACGAGGGGCGCCGCTTTTGCACGGGATCATCCCACGTGCAGCAGGCAGTTCTCGCTGAAGAACGGGCTGGCGGTGTAGCCGTCGGCCTGATCGTCGTTCACCCAGCGCTCGCCGTCGACAAAGTAGCGAAACTGATAGGTGCCGGGCTTGAGCACGATCGACTTGCTCCAGTAGCCTTTATTTTTGTAGAGGCGCATGGGATGGGCCGACGGGTCCCAGTTGTTGAAGTCGCCCACGACCGACACGCTTTCGCGTGCCACGTCGGCCGGCAACTTGAACGTTACACTGATACCCCGACTCGTCTTTTTCTTCTCGATCATAGGGCCTCGAACAGGGATTGGTGAACAGGGATCGCCTGGGGCATGAATTGGAAACGTACGCAAAAGTTGCCCGGCAACTGTTGAAAAAACAACCACCCCTGCCGCGACAAGCGCTTTTCTAATGAAAAGCTAAAAAAGCAGCGATCGCCTCGATTCTGAGAAAGCGCTTTCTCTTTACCTGCCCATTCCGGTAGCCTGCGCAAGGGGGGCTGTCGGGTGCAGGCGTCCACGGGCCTGTTCGAAGAAAGCATCGTCTCCCAGCAGCTGCAACACCAGTCCCTGTTCGAGGCGCGTCTGAGCCAGATGGTAGAGCACGGCCATGGGTACGGATTCCATCAGCAGCACCGCCACACGCACCCCGGGCCGATCGTGCCGCCGGGCATAGGCGGCCACACTGACCAGCCCCGGAAACAGCCCGCTTTCGACGGCCAGCACCTTCAGGCTGGTCTGCAGCGTGTCGGGCAGCGTACGCTCCAGGTAGCCGCGCATGTGGCGTCCCCAGGCCGAGCTGTCGGCCGCAATGCGCCGGAGCAACGCAGCATAGCCCTGTGCCGTGCCACGGGGGTAGGTAGCCTGCGCCCGATCGCGCTGATCCCACAGACTCAGGCCGGAGCCCTGTTGCTCCAGATGGGTTGCCAGCGCGTCATGCAGGGGTGCATCGCGCACGACGGCCTGCGTCAGCGCAAACGGTTCGGTAGGGCGACCCTCCAGCGCCGGCATGGCGTGCCAGCTCAGAAAGAGCCCCAGTAGCGGAAGCGGCGGTTCCAGCGTCGGGACACCGAGTCGCTCCGTCAGCGTGGCCAGCGAAGCCCGCCCCAGACGCAGCAGCAGGTAGTCGTGCGCGGCCGGATCGTTGCCCTCCAGCAGGAGCTGCACGACCTGCCGCAGAGGGAGCGTATCGCCGGTGTCCGGCAGCAGCGAGAGGGCATGCGTATGCACCTGCGCGCCCAGCGACGGCAACACGTAGCGGTCGAGCGTTCGGCGGGCGATCGGTTCGTCCGGGTCCAGCTCGCCCTGCGCCACCGCTTCGGCATAGCCGGCCAGCAGCAGCAGCCGGGGGAGCCCGGCCACCGGCCGCGCCACCTCCGGCTGGAAGTAGAGGCCGGAGTCCGGCGCCGCGACGTCGAAGACCACCAGCGAAGCCTGCGCCGGATGATCCAGCAAATAGGCGAGCAGGTCCTGCGGACTGCGCAACGTTTCGGCCAGCGCGCGGCCCTCTCGCATGGCCCGCAGGTTGTCCAGCATCACGCCGAAGGTATCCCGATAGCGCAGGACGACGACCACGATCGCCACCACCAGCAATCCGGTGGCAATCAGCAAATGGCGCTTCAGGTTGATCCCCGCCATGGTTGCAACCGCTCCGTGTTTTTTTCCCACAAAATAAAAAAGGGCGGCGGCACCCGAAGGCACCGCCGCCCCGGGGGTCCCGATCAGGCCGACTCCAGCTCTTCGGCGCGCAGCACGCGCGGATAGCGGATCTGCTCCACGAGCGTCTGCACCTCCTTCGGAGGCGGCGGCGTGCGGAGCGAGACCAGAATCGTCACGATGAAGTTCAGGATCATGCCGATCGTGCCCACGCCCTGCGCGTTGATGCCCAGGAAGCTGCTCAGGATCGGCTCCTCGAGACCGAGCACGCGGTCGGCCCGCATCAGCACGATCAGCGTGAACGTAAAGAGCAGGCCGGTCAGCATGCCGGCGATGGCCCCTTCCTTGGTGCACCGCTTCCAGAACACGCCCAGCACGATGATCGGGAAGAAGCTGGAGCAGGCCAGGCCGAAAGCAAAGGCCACCACCTCGGCCACGAAGCCCGGCGGGAAGATGCCCAGCAAGCCGGCGATGATCACGCCAATGAAGATCATCACGCGGGCCACCGTCAGCTTCACATGATCGGGGGCGCTCGGGTTGATGATCTGGCCGTAGATGTCGTGCGCCATGGCCGAGCCGATCACCAGCAGCAGGCCCGAAGCCGTCGAAAGCGCCGCGGCCAGACCACCGGCCGCTACCAGCCCGACCACCTAGGCCGACAGGTTGGCGATCTCCGGCGTGGCCAGCACGATGATGTCACGGTCGATCGTGCTGAGCAGTGTGGCCGCCGTCATGCCCTCGCTCCATTCACCCGTGCGAATCAGGCCGGTCTGTGCCCAGTTCTGGACCCAGCTCAGGTCGAGCATACCCGTCGGCCCCAGCTCGTTGAACGCGTTCAGGATGTAGTAGCGGGCGAACATGGCCACGGCCGGCGCTGTCAGGTACAGCAATCCGATGAAGAACAGCGCCCAGAAGGCCGACCAGCGGGCATCCACCACCCGCCGCACCGTGTAGAAGCGCACGATCACGTGCGGCAGACCGGCCGTCCCGGCCATCAGAGCGAACGTCACGCAGAAGACGTTCAGCATGTCCCAGCTCCCCTTGAAGGGCTGGCTGTAGAAGTTGCCCAGCAGCTCGTACTGGAGCTGGTCCAGCCGCGGCAGCACCTTGCCCAGCGCCAGCTGCGGCAGCGGAATGCCCGTCAGCGTGTAGGCAATGGCGAAGGCCGGGATCAGGTAGGCGATGATCAGCACGGTGTACTGGGCCACCTGCGTCCAGGTGATCCCCTTCATGCCACCCAGCACGGCGTAAAGCGAGACGATCGCCATGCCGATGATCACGCCCCAGACGATGTCCACCTGCAGGAAGCGGCTGAAAACGACGCCCACGCCGCGCATCTGCCCGGCCACGTAGGTAAAGGAGACGAACAGCGCCGCGATGGCCGCCACCACACGGGCCGTATTGGAGTAGTAGCGTTCGCCCACGAAGTCGGGGACCGTGAACTTCCCGAACTTGCGCAGGAACGGTGCCAGCAGCACGGCCAGCAGCACGTAGCCGCCCGTCCAGCCCATCAGGTAGACGGCTCCGTCATAGCCCATGAAAGAGATCAGCCCCGCCATCGAGATGAAGCTGGCCGCACTCATCCAGTCGGCGGCCACGGCCGCGCCGTTGGCGACGCTCGGAATGCCCTGCCCGGCCACGTAGAAACCGGCCGTGTCCTTCACGCGACTCCAGATGGCGATACCGATGTAGACGGAAAACGTAACCGCCACCCAGAAGAAAGTCCAACCAATAATGCTCATGGCTCGTGCCTCCAGATTGGTTCAACGGGAGCCTTTTCAGTGCGCCTGCGAGGGCGGTGTCGTCGTCCCCGCGTCTTCCTCGACGCCGGCCGCCCGGTCCAGCTTACCCATCATGATGGCGTAAGCCAGAATCAGCAGGATGAAGATCATGATGCTGCCCTGCTGGGCCATCCAGAATCCCATCGGGACGCCGGCGATCTTCAGCGTGTTGAGCGGCTCGACGAGGAAGATGCTCAGCACATATCCGACGATAAACCAGATAACCAGCAGCCAGAAGGTGCGTTTTCGCACCTCGCGCCAGTAGGTTTTGCGATCCATTTGCGCCATGGCTTCCTCCACGGATGGTTGTTAGAAAAACAGAAACACGGTGAAATTCCCCCGGACGTTGGTGGCCGCTTCCGTGTCGCCGATCGGCTTGTAGCGTTCGTCGAAGCGGCTGGCATAGGCCGCCGAAGTCACTTCCAGTTCGAAGGCGAAGCGGACCGGTCCGTGGTTCAGGTTCAGGCGCGGCGCCAGCCGCCAGAGCTGCTTGATGTTCGGCGCGCGGGCGGCCGTGGCTACGACCGGCCCGTCCAGATCGCCGCTGGCCCCCTGGTTGACCAGATAGCCCACGAACAGACCGGGGGCCACGCGCCCCGCGCCGTCGATGTCCACCCAGCCGGAAAGCAGTTGCAGCGGTTTGAAGGCCCCGGCGTAGTAGTCCCCCTGGCGATCGGCGCCGGGCGCGTAGACGTAGCCGCCCGTCATCAGGTGATCGGTCAGATCCCCACCGTAGGTAACCTTACCCCGCAGCGTGGCGCCCTTGCCGGCCAGCGTGAAATAGCCCTGCACGGCCCAGGCAAAGAAACGGTCGCCCGTGGCCTCCGGTCGCAGCGACTTCAGGTAGGCCCCGGCCCCTACCACGCTACCGCCCTGACTGAAGAGCTGCAGGTGCGTGTGCAGCGCCGGAAGCGCCGAAAGTTGTTGTTGCTTGATCCCCGAAACACCGTTGAAGCTGATGTCCTGAAAGGCGTCGCGCTGCCAGGCCAGCGCTCCGATGAAACGGACGCCCTGGCCTTTCAGCGTGGCGCGAATCTGCGGCTGGCGGGCAAACGGCTGGAACGGCGCCCCGGTCGTCGTCGCTACCGTGCGCGGAAAAGCGGCCAGGGTAAACAGCGGCGACCACTCCTGACCGAAGAGCAATTCGGCCTGATCCCAGGCCAGCCGCACAAAAGCGCGCCGCAGACGGAAGGTGCTCTCCAGTCCGTTTTGAGGCCCGAAGAAGTCCGATTCAAAATACCCTGTCACCTGCGCCCCGAGGGCCTCCGGCAGGTCGCCGATCGTCAGGCTCAGCCGCGAGAAGAACACAAACGCCCCGAGATTATCCGTCTCCGTGGCTTCAGATTTGGGCAACGGGAACAGGTGAAACTCCCCGTCGCGTGCAGCGGCAACCTGGCGCGTGTCGTACAGGTACTCCGCTTTGATGAAGCCGCTGACTTTAAAGGACTGGGCCCACAGCGTCAGCGGGGTAACCAGGAACAGCAGAAGCAGGCCGAAACCCCAGCTTTTGCTGGGCGTACGCAGTGGTGTGTGCTTCATGAGTCACCTCCTTGGTTTGGTTCGTCCGGGGAGGGACTCCTTTTCTACAAAACACGGCGCTCCGCAGGTGGCCGCCCCCCTCCCCCACAGGGCGGCCACCCGGATGCGGAGACCGTGCACCCACCAGACGGCGCCCGGTTCGATGGTTGGCGGCCTCGCAACCGGGCGCCGTTTGTGTGCGGTATCAGCGGTTGAGTCGGTTCTGCACCAGCTCTTCGACGACCGACGGATCGGCCAGCGTGGAAGTATCCCCCAGATCCTGATACTCGTTGGCCGCAATCTTGCGCAGAATGCGGCGCATGATCTTGCCGGAGCGCGTCTTGGGCAGCGCCGGCGTAAACTGCAGCAGATCGATCGTGAAGATCGGCCCCAGCAAGTTCCGCACGTGCTGAATCAGTTCTTTGCGAAGCGCATCGCTGGGCTCGAAGCCCGCCTTCAGCGTCACGAAGGCGTAGATGCCCTGCCCTTTGATTTCGTGCGGATAGCCTACCACGGCCGCTTCGGCCACCGCTTCATGCTGCACCAGCGCGCTTTCGATTTCAGCCGTGCCCAGACGGTGACCGGAGACGTTGATCACGTCGTCGACCCGGCCCACGATCCAGTAATAGCCGTCCTCGTCCCGACGTGCGCCGTCTCCCGTAAAGTACTTGCCCGGGAAGCGGGTGAAATAGGTCTCCACGAAGCGATCATGCGCCTTGTAAACCGTACGCATCTGGCCGGGCCACGAGTCGAGGATGACCAGCATGCCGTCGGCCGGTCCCTCCAGAATGTTCCCGTCGTTGTCCACGATGGCCGGCCGGATGCCGAAGAACGGCAGCGTGGCCGAGCCCGGCTTGAGCGGCGTGGCACCCGGCAGCGGCGTGATCATGATGCCGCCCGTTTCGGTCTGCCACCAGGTGTCCACGATCGGGCAGCGCTCCTCACCCACCACCCGGTAGTACCAGAGCCAGGCCTCCGGGTTGATCGGCTCACCGACCGTGCCCAGCAGCCGGAGCGACTTTCGACTCGTTTTCTTCACCCACTCATCCCCCTCACGCATAAGGGCCCGAATGGCTGTAGGCGAAGTGTACAGAATGTTCACCTGGTACTTGTCCACCACCTGCCAGATGCGGGAAGGATCTGGATAGGTGGGGGTTCCTTCGAAGAGCACCTGCGTGGCCCCATTGGAAAGCGGCCCATATACAATATAGCTGTGTCCCGTCACCCAGCCAATGTCTGCCGCGCACCAATAAATGTCGCCGTCGTGATAATCAAAGACGAGCTGGTGCGTAAGGGATGTGAAAACCAGATAGCCGCCCGTGGTATGGACAACGCCCTTGGGTTTACCCGTCGACCCTGAAGTATAGAGGAAATAGAGCGGGTCCTCTGCGTCCATAGCCTCCGCTGAACATTCGGACGAGACGGTCTGTATTTCTTCATGGTACCAGCGGTCGCGCCCCTCAACCCAGGGAATATCGCCTCCGGTCCGTCGTACCACCAGCACGGTTTTTACATCCGGGCAACGCTCCAGCGCCTTATCCGCATTGAGCTTGAGCGGCACGCGACGGCCGGCCCGAAGCCCTTCGTCGGCGGTAATCAGGTAGGTCGCCTCTCCGTCGAGGATCCGGTCCGCCAGCGAGTCGGGCGAAAAGCCCGCAAAGACCACCGAGTGAATGGCGCCAATCCGCGCGCAAGCCAGCATGGCATAAACCGCTTCCGGGATCATGGGCAAATAAATCGTCACCCGGTCGCCCTTTTTGACCCCGTGCTTCTTAAGCACATTGGCCAGCCGGCAGACCTCTTCGTAGAGCTGACGATAAGTGATTGTTTTGCCTTCCTCATTCGGATCGTCCGGCTCCCAGTAGAAGGCCACCTGGTCGGCCCGCTTTTCCAGATGGCGGTCGATGCAGTTGTAGGCCGCGTTCAGTTTGCCACCCTCGAACCAGCGGATGTAGAGATTCGAGGGGTCGTACGACGTGTTTTTGACCGTATGGAACGGCTCGAACCAGGTGATGCGCTGGGCCTGCTCGCGCCAGAAGCCTTCCGGATCTTTGATGGAGCGCTCGTAGAGCTCACGATATTGCTCCATCGAGTTAATGAAAGCCCTTTTGCGAAACGCTTCCGGCGGTTCAAAGACCAGTCCACGTCCCGAGAAGGCTGCCGTTTCTCTGATCGTTTCCTGAACACCCATGGCTCCTCTCTATTTATTCCTGTTTAAGAATAAGCTAATTTTTCGGCTTTCTGATTCGCCTTTCTTGCCTGCGAAAGATCTGTTTGATTTTATAAAAAATTTTCGCAAGAGATGCAAGAGGGCATCAAATATTCCTGTACGAGAATATTTAAGGTTGGGGGCGCACGACGGGCAGTACCAGACGCAAGCGTGCGCCCCGGGCGTCGCGCTGCACCCAGAGATCGGCTTCGTGCCAGGCCAGCACTTCCGCAAGCGTCAGCGACAGCCCCTGTTCGTCCAGCGTCAGCGTCTGCGTCAACCATCGCCGCAGGCGCTCCGGAGGCAGCCCCCGCCCCTGCCAGCACAGGTCGATCCAGAGCAGCCTTTCGTCGCTTTCGGCCAGCAGCACCCATTCTTTGCCCCGGGGCAACACCTGGCGAAGCTGCCGCCCCAGTAGCTCCCAGAGCCGGGACCAGAGCCGACGATCTGCCTGCACGATACCGGGCGGACACGCGGCCGCTATCCGCACGCGCCGGGCGTCCTGCTGCAGCGCTGAGGCCATCAGCTGCAGCAACTCGGCGGCCGGCATACGCTCCAGTGGCCAGTGAGCCTGCAGGTACCGGGTGTAGGCCGAAACCGTTTGCTCCAGCAGCCGGGCCAGGGCTTCCGTCTGCTCCCGGATGATGTGCTGAAACTGCGCCGCCAGATCAGAGGCCATATCGGGATAAGAGGCAAGCGTCTCGATTGCGGCCCGGATGTTGGCAACCGGCCGTCGCAGCCCCTCCAGCAGCTGCCGCAACAGCAGCGGCTGCCAGTCGTCGGATCGGGTGGAAGCCGGCCGAACCTGCAATACGAACTCCTCCCCGCCGGGCAGCGGCCAGGCCTGCACCGACAGCAGTCGGCCTTCCGGGCTGCGCACATGGCCGGTGGTTTCCGGCGGCCAGGGCAATCCGGGCAAAACGGCCGGCAATCTGGCTTCGGCCCCTTCGTCGGCGGGCAGCGCCAGCCACTTCCGGGCCCGCCGATTGGCCCACCGCACACGTCCTTCGGCATCGCAGAGGATCACTCCGTCCGGCAGCGCCTCCAGTGCGGCCGCCAGTTTGCTTGCATTCGGCGTCTTCAAGGCTGCTCCGCTTCTCCAGACCGGTTCAGCAGGGTGCGCACGGTCTCCATCACTTCGCGAATGGCAAACGGCTTGACGATGTAGGCGTCGGCCCCGACGGCCCGTCCTTTCTCCAGATCGGTCTCCCGCCCGCGTGCCGTCACCAGCACCACCTTGACGGCCCGTCCGTCCGGCCCCGCTTTGAGCTGGCGGCATACCTCAAACCCGCTCACGCCCGGCAGCATGACGTCGAGCAACACCAGGTCGGGCGGCACATTCCGGCAGGCCTCCAGCGCCGCCTCGCCGTCTTCCACGACGTGCACCTGGTAGCCTTCCTGCTCCATCAGAAAGCGCAGCGACAGCGCAATGCTGGGTTCGTCTTCGACAATCAATATGCGGGGAGTCTGGCCGGTCATCGCTCTTCATGGATTCAGTCGGACGGTGTCGCGCACGGGCTGTGTCGTTCCATCAGACGCCGGCAGACGCGGCAGCGTGAACGAAAACGTCGCCCCGTGTCCGGGCTCGCTCTCGACCCAGATACGGCCATGGTGATGCTGCACGATGCGCTGGGCGATGGCCAGTCCCAGTCCGGTACCCGGCGGCCGCCTGCCCGTGCTCGTATGCACCTGCCGGAATTTATCAAAGATCGTGGCCTGATCCTCGGGGGCGATGCCGGGGCCGTTGTCCTCCACGTCCACGCGCACGCGGTCGGGCTCCACCAGCAGCCGCACCGCGATACGCCCGTCCTCCGGGTTGCAGAACTTGACAGCGTTCGAGAGCAGGTTCAACAGCACCTGCACCAGCTGATCGCGGTCGCCCAGCACGTAGCAGGGCGTCTCGGGCATCGAAACCGTCAGCGCGATTTCGTTGAACTGAACATGCGGTTGAATGGCCTCGACGGCCTCTTCGATCACTTCCTGCATGCGCACCGGCTCCAGGTTCAATTCCACGGTGCCCGACTCCAGTTTCTGAAGCGTCAGCACCTGGTTGATCAGCCGGGTCAACCGTTCGGCCTCTTTGATGATGATGCCCAGAAACTCCTGGCGTTGCACTTCGGGCAGATTCGGATTGGCGTGCATGATCTCGCTGAAAGCCCGGATCGAGGTCAGCGGCGTGCGCCGCTCGTGGGTGATCGTCGAGATGAACTCGTCTTTGAGCCGATCCAGTTCTTTGAGGCGCTCGTTGGCCGCCTGCAGTTCGCGCGTGGCCCGCTCCAGCTCGGCCGACTTACGCTCCAGTTCGTGGCTGTAGGCGATCACCTGCTGCGTCTCGTCCAGAATGTCCATGACCTCGCGCAGGCTCAGCGGCTCCTCCTTGACCACCGAGGCGATCAGCACCCGGGCAGAGGCCGAGCCGATGGCGCCGGCCAGTAGTCGTTCGGCGTGCTGCACCACCTCGGCCGTCGCGGTCACCGTACCCCCGCCCTGCGCCAGCACCGGACGCAGCGCTTCGTCCGCCTGCTTTTTGCCCAGAAACCGCCGCAACAGCTGTTGCAGGTCCGACACGTAGGCGGTCCCGCGCCAGGTGGCCTCGCCCGGCCGTCCCGACAGGCGAAACACGTCCACGAACGCCCGCGCCTGCAGCAGCTCCTCCACGCGCTGCTGCGTAAAGAGCGACACGCCCACGTACAGCCCGGCATTGAACAGCAGGCTCCAGAAAAGCGCATGCGAGATCGGATCGAAGCCCTCCAGTCCGAACAACTGGTACGGACGCAGCCAGCCGACGCCCCAGGGACCGTTTTCAATGAACGAGACCGGCAACAGGCCGGCGTCGACCAGCGACGGCAGCGGGAGCGTGTAGCCCCAGATCAGAAAGCCGGCGATCAGCCCGCAGAGCGCGCCGGCCCGCGTGCCCCGCCGCCAGTACATTCCGCCCAGAATCGCCGGGGCAAACTGCGCGACCGCGGCAAAGGAAATCAGCCCGATCGAGACCAGCGCATAGGCATGCGCAATGGCGTGGAAGTACAGATAGCTCAGCACCAACACCAGGACAATGCCTCCCCGACGAATGCCCAGCAGCAGCCCGGTGAGCCGTCCGCGTTGCGCCAGCCGCAGAAAGCGAATGCGCAGCAGGATGGGCATGATCAGATCGTTGCTGATCATGGTGCTGAGCGCCACGGTGGCCACGATGACCATGCTGGTGGCCGCCGAAAAGCCGCCGATGAAGGCCAGCAGCGCCAGCAGCTCCTGCCCGTGCGCCAGGGGAATCGCCAGCACGAACATGTCGGCATCGACCTGTCCGCCTGGAAACGCCATCAATCCGGCCAGCGCAATGGGCAGCACGAACAGGTTGATCAGCCACAGATACAGCGGGAACAGCCAGATCGCCTTGCGCAGGTGGCGCTCGTCCACATTTTCGACAACGGCCACCTGGAACTGGCGGGGCAGAAACAGAATGGCCAGCATGGCCAGCAGCGTCATCCAGAACCACTGGCCATAGGCGCCCGGCCCGAGCGCCTCTTCCATGGTCAGCAGCCGGCGGAATTCCGGGCGGGACAGCGCACGGCCAAACAGATCGGCCGGCCCGCCGTAAAGCCCGAACGTCACAAACAGACCGACCGCCACAAATGCCGGGAGCTTCACCAGCGACTCGAAGGCGATGGCCGCCACCAGCCCCTCATGACGCTCGGTGGCGTCCAGATGGCGCGTCCCGAACAGAATCGAAAACAACGCCAGCGCCAGCGTCACGTACAGCGCTGTGTCGTCCAGCAGGCTTTCGGTCGGGGTGGGACGCCCGCTGAGCACCTGAAAGCTGACGGAAATGGCCTTGAGCTGAAGCGCGATGTAGGGCACGCCGCCGGTGACGGCGATCACGGTCACCAGGGCGGCCAGGCCGCTGCTTTTGCCGTAGCGCGAGGCCACAAAGTCGGCGATCGAAGTGATCCGGTACACCTTGCTGATCCGGATCATCTTTCGCAGCACCATCCACCAGAGCACGGCCGTCAGCGTGGGCCCCAGATAGATGGGCAGATACCCCACACCACTGCTGGCCGCCCGTCCCACGCTCCCGTAAAACGTCCATGCCGTGCAGTAGACGGCCAGCGAGAGTGCATAGATGTACGGACTGCTGATGATGCTTCGGCCCTGCTCGGCCCGCCGATCGCCGTACGTGGCGATGGCGAACAGCAGGCCGATGTACAGCAGCGCGACGAGGAAGATGAAGCCGCCCTGGAGCATGGCTCAGGGATTTTCCTCCGGCGGGGTCGTCCGACGTCGCTCCATCAGCCAGATGAGCAGGCCGATCACCAGGGCCCACACGCCGTAAAGGTGCACGTACAGCACGGGCATCCCCAGCAGCAGACGCTCCCGGCTGAAGAGGGACAGCAGCGGAAAGTTCATCAGCAGCAGGCCCAGCACAAAGAGGGCCACGAGGCGCGCGCGCGTCATGGCGGGGCTCCATCCGATGGGGTTTCCAGGCTCCGGCACAGCAGCAGGAACAGTCCGGCCAGCGAAGGATCGGCCAGCCGGTAGCGCACATGCACTCCGTCACGGCGCCGCTGCACCAGTCCTTCGCGGGCCAGCTGGTTCAGGTGCTTGCTCACATTCGGCTGCCGCAGGCCCAGCGCATCGACCATCTCCTGGACGCTCAGTTCGCCACGGGTGCGCAGCAGGTTCAGCAGCCGCAACCGCACCGGATCGCCCAGCACCCGCAACCGGCGGGCAACGGGCTCCAGCAAGGTTTCGGGCACCAGCGGTGCCTGTTCGACCACGCCCATCCCGGATTGTCTTTCAGGATTCTGCTGTTTTGTTTCTATCTTACAGCGTAACGCGCCGAAAATCAAATGCCCACGGCTTTATGCCGCTGTCGGCCCGCTTCTGGAAAACCTACGCCGTGCTGGCGCTGCTGGGGCTGCTGCTGCTGGCCGCGCCCAACCTGATCTGGTGGCTGAGCGCTTCGCCCTCGGAGCGGGCCTGGCTGCTGGCACGCTATCCGTTTCTTCTGGTGCTCATCGTGCTGGTGCTGGGCGGCATCTACGCGCTCTGGCTGCATGTGTACCAGACGCACGTGCGCCCGATCGACCAGCTCACCGACGCGATCCATCAGGTACTGGACGGCCACACGCCGCCGCCCCTCCCGCAGGCCAGCACCCCCGAACTCCGGAAACTGCAGGAAGCGGTGGTCGAACTGGCCCGTCGCTACCGCCTCCAGTCCGCAACCCCGGCTGCCGCCCCCCTTCACCGCGAACGCAACCTGCTGGCCACGCTGCTGGGCGAGTTGCCCGAAGCCGTGCTCGTATGCCGGACCTCCGGTCAGATCCTGCTCTACAACGAAACGGCCCGCCGCCTGCTCGAGACGCCCGAACATCCGGGCGCCATCGGTCTGGGCCGCTCCATCTTTCACAGCCTGGATCGGGACCTGATCGTCTTCACGCTGGACGAGCTGGCCTATCGGCTGCGCCAGCAGCATCCCCGTCCCGCCGTCCATTTCGCCACCTGTCTGCCCTCGGGGCGACTGGTGCGCGTGCAGGCCGCCCCGATCCGCGACGAAGCGGACCGACTGGAAACCTTCGTGCTGCTCCTGCAGCCGCTCCGTTCGGAAGCCGAGCCGTTCGAGATCATCCGAGGGGCCGATCTGCTGCAGGCCCTGGACCTGCAGCTCCGGGAAGCAGGCGTTTCGCTCCGGTTCGAAGGGGTCACGGGCACGCTCTGGCTCCGGGTTCGCCTGCCTGAAGCCTTCGAAGCGCTCCGGCGGCTGGCCTTCGAGCTACGTCAGGAAACTTCCTGCACGCAACTACTGGCCCGCACCACCTCGGAAAATGGCCGCGTGCATCTGTGGCTTCGTCCGCTCGACGGCCACCTGCAACGGCTCGAGCGGCTACAACCCCATGTGCAGGATCCGTCCCTCCAGGCGTTGCTGGAGGAACATCAGGCCACCCTGCAGCTCGACGGCGAGGGTCTGCATCTGACGCTTCCGGCCTCACCGCCCCCGCACTCGGGCGCGGCCCGTGCCTTTCTGCCCGCACCATCGGCCGCGCGTCGTCCGATTTATGCCGATCTATCCCTGCTGGAAACCTCCGAGGCCACGCCGCTCGACGATCGCCCGCTGCGCAGCCTGATCTACACGGTCTTCGATACCGAAACCACCGGCCTGCATCCCGAGCAGGGCGACGAAATCATCGCCATCGGTGCCGTCCGCATCGTCGGCGGCCGCATCCGCCCCGAGGAAACCTTCGACCAGCTCGTCAATCCGCGTCGACCGATCTCGCTGGACTCGGTGCGCGTGCATGGCATTCAGCCCGTTTTGCTGCAGGACAAGCCACCGATCGAAGAAGTGCTCCCCCGTTTCTATCGCTTTGCCCGGGACACTGTGCTGGTGGGCCACAACGTGGCCTTCGACCTGAAATTCATCCGTCAGAAAGAAAAAGCGCTGGGCCTGCACTTCGACCAGCCGGTGCTCGACACGATGCTGCTGGCGGCCGTGGTCGATCCGGAGCGCCAGCATTACGGCCTGGACGAACTGGCCGCGGCTTTCGGGATCGAACCGGTGGGGCGACACTCGGCCCTGGGCGACGCGCTGATTACGGCCGAGCTGCTCCTGCGCCTGCTGCCCCTGCTCGAACAGCGCGGCATCCACACCCTGCGCCAGGCCCGCGAGGCGATCCAGCAGTCCCGACCGGCCCGCAATCGCTACGGGCGCATCTCCTGAAGGGGCGGGGCCGGTGCGCTCCAGACCGTCTGCGCCGGACCCGCCTCGAGGTCCTGCTGAATACGGCGCATCAGCTCATCCGTAACGTTCGCGTAGTCCCGGGCCCCGCGCGAGTACGGTTCGCGCGTAAATACGGTGGACCCGTCCTCATAGGATCGGGCCAGCGAGGCGCTGGTGCGGATGACCGCCTCCAGGACGCGATCGCCATAGCGGCGGCGCATGTATCGACGATAGAGCTGGTGTGCCCGCTTGCGGGCATCCACCTGGGTAAACAGGAAAAGCGGCGGGAAAAGCGCGGGATTGAGCTTTTCGCGCACCAGCTGCACCGTCTGGGCCGTCTGCTCGGCGCCGAGCACCGGCTGATACTCGGGGGTCACGGGCACAAGCACGTGCTGGCTGGCCACCAGCGCATTCAGACTGTAAACGGTAATGGCGGCGGCCGTATCGAAAATAACTACGTCGTAGTCCAGCCCGCTCTGCTCGAGGGCTTCCTTGGCCCAGAGTACGTCCGTGGGGCGATTGAGCTGGCGCATCACACGCGTCATCGCCGTCGAGGAAGGCAGCAGATCGAATCCCCCCACCGTATGGCGGCGTACTTCGCGCAGTGAACGCGCCGGATCGAACAGGGCCAGCACCGAATGCTCCTCGGGGGGTTCGGATACGCCCATGACGCGGGTCAGGAAGCCCTGCGGATCCAGGTCGATGACCAGCACCCGACGCCCGCTGAGTCCGAGCGCCGCTGCGATGTGAATCGCCGTGGTGGTTTTACCGGTGCCTCCCTTGTGGTTGCAGACGGTCAGGGTGATCATGTGCAACCGGTTCGCTGACTCCATTTGTAAGGATGCAAGTTAGTTTGCAGGCCCGCCCCTGTCAAATACTGCGCCACCATTTCTGGTGGCCGGCCGTGTTGAGCGGTCTGCTGCTGGGTCTGAGTTTTCCACCGGTGCCGCTGCCGGGTCTGGTGCTGATCGCGCTGGTGCCGCTGCTGTTTGCGCTGGAGCGGACGCGCACGCCACTGCAGGCCCTGCTGGCCGGAGCGACGGCCACACTACTCTGGGTCGGGCTGACGCTGCACTGGGCGCTGCGCCACGCGGTGCCCGCGGCAGCTTTTGCCTCGGCGGTGGGCCTGCTGTGCCTGGCGCTGCTCATGGCACTGCCGGCGGCCATCGCAAAGACGGTGCAGCTTCGCCGGGGACGGGCGGCTGCGCTGGTCGCTTTTGTGCTGAGCTGGATGGCGCTCGAAGCGCTGCTCACCTACGGCCCTCTTCCCTTTCCCTGGCTGCAACTCGGCTACGCCACGCTGCCGCTGTCGCTTGTCCGGGGGCTGATCGCCACGCTGGGCACGCCGGCCCTTTCGCTCTGGGTACTGGGGGCTAACGTGCTGGTCTATGCCCTGCTTCGCCAGCGTGATCTCGCAACAGGCCTGCTGCTGGCGGGATGGCTACTGCTGCCGCTCGGCCTGCCCGCACCTGCCCCGGAGCCGGAGCCCCGTACCGCCCCTATCCTGGTCGTGCAACATGGCGTACCGGCCGCCACCTGGGACCACATGGACGGCCCGGAGCGCCTCGCGCACCTGCTGACGCTGACCGAGGCGGCGCTGGACACGGCCCGTCTGCGCCCGGCCCTGATCCTCTGGCCCGAAACGGCCCTGCCCGACACCTCGGTGCTTTTTCGCCTCCGCGCGTGGGTCGCTCACCGGCGGATTCCCCTGCTGACGGGAGCCGTCGTACCCGCCGACGGTCCGGGATCTACGCGCTTTGCCTACACGAACAGTGCATTGCTGCTGCAACCGGACCGTCCCCTCGGCCGATACGACAAGCAACGGCTGGTGCCCTTTGCCGAACAGGTCCCGCTCGTCGAGACTTTTCCGGCGCTGCAGGTGCTGGCCGTACCGGCCGGAGGGGTGGCCGGCTACCGCTCCGGCCGAACCCCCGCCCGCTTTGCGGTCGGCCCCCTGCGCCCCGGCGTACTCATCTGCTTCGAGAGCTTTTTCGGGAACCTGGCCCGACGCTCGGCCGAAGAAGGGGCGAACCTGCTGGTGGTGCTCACGCAGGACGGCTGGTGGGGACGCGGCCCGGTCTATCGACAGCACCTGCAGGCCGCGCGTCTGCGCGCCATCGAAACGGGCCGCGCCGTCGTGCAGGTCGGCGCCGACGGACTGTCGGCCCTGGTGCTGCCCTCCGGACGGATCGCTCAGGAGCTGCCGCCCCGGCGGGCCGCGATGCGCCTGTTCCTGGCACCGTTACACGAAGCGCCTACGCCCGCCGTGCGGCTCGGCGACCTCCTGACACCCACCGTCCTGCTGAGTCTTCTCCTGCTGCTGGGCTGGACCTTCCTGAAACGATGAAACTGCGCGTACCGCTGATTCTGGCCTCCCGCTCGCCCCGGCGCCGCAAGCTGCTGGCGCAGCTCGGGCTGGACTTCGAAGTGCATCCGAGCGATCTCGACGAGAACGCCACGAACCACCGGTTGCCGGAGCAACTGGTCGAGCAACTGGCGCTGGAAAAGGCACGCGCCGTGGCCGCCCGCTTTCCCGAGGCGCTCACGCTGGGCGCCGATACGATTGTCGTGCTCGACGGCGACGTGCTCAATAAACCCGCCGACGAAGCCGAAGCCCGCGCCATGCTGCGCCGCCTGAGCGGCCGCACGCACACGGTCTACACCGGCGTGGCGCTGGTGCATCCGGCCAGCCAGCGCGAAGTCGTCGACTACGAAGCCACGGAGGTTACCTTCGCCCCGCTGACCGACGCCGAAATCGACGCCTACGTCGCCACCGGCTCACCGCTCGACAAGGCCGGCGCCTACGGCATCCAGGACGACTACGGCGCTGTCTTCATCCGCCGCATCGAGGGCGACTACTACAACGTGGTGGGGCTCCCGCTGCACCGCCTCTACCGCATGCTTCGCAACCATTTTGCCGACCTGATCGAGGACTGACACATGCCCTCAGCGATCCGGGTGCTTCTGATTCAGGCCCGCCGCCTTCCGGAAATCGAGCGGCAAGAACAGCAATGCTTTCTGGAATGCGGCCGTCTGCGCCCCGACCAGCTCCGCTGCGTGAACGTCACGCGCGACGCGCTCCATCCGGAACTGCTCGACGGCATCGACGCGGTGCTGCTCGGCGGCTCCGGCGAGTTTTCCGCCACCGAGCGCTATCCCTGGACTGAATCGCTTCAGACGCTCCTTCTGGGAGCGGCCGATCGCAACCTGCCGATGTTCGGCTCCTGCTGGGGCCATCAGATGCTGGCCGTCACCTTCGGCGGCGAAGTGCGACGCGACCCGGACCAGGCCGAATTCGGCTCCGGTGAAGTGACGCTGACCGAAGCCGGTCGTCACGATCCCGTCTTTCGATACCTGCCCGCCCGCTTCCGCGTCAACATGGGCCATCGCGACCGCGTCGTGGCCCTGCCGCCCGGTGGCATCGAACTGGCCCGCAACGCCCAGCCCTTTCAGGCCTTCCGGCTGGCCGATCGCCCGATCTACGGCACGCAGTTTCACAGCGAACTGAACGCCCGTCGCCTGCGCGAGCGCCTGCAGGCCTACCGGGATCTCTACATCGATGTGCTGGGCCCGGAAGGTTTTCGCCAGGCCATGCAGGCGGCGACCACGCCCGAGGCCGACGAACTGGTCTATCGCTTCCTGTGCACCTACACCGCCCATCGATGAAAATGCTGCAGAACGAAACTCCAGGCCCGATCTGGCATTGAGCAGCCCGCACGCTCACCCGTCGGTCGCACCATGCCGGAAACGCTGAAGGTCGGACTCGTTCAGATGCGCTGTGGCGACGATCCCGCCCGGAACCTGGAGCGGGCCGTCGCGGGCATTCGCGAAGCGGCCCGCCAGGGCGCCCGGATCGTCTGCCTGCCCGAGCTGTTTCGCACCCCTTATTTCTGCAAGCACGAAGACCCGCGCCACTTTCAGCTGGCCGAACCCGTGCCGGGTCCGACTACCGAAGAACTGGCCCGGCTGGCCGCCGAACTGAACGTCTCGATTCTGGCCAGTCTGTTCGAGAAACGCGCCGACGGACTCTACCACAACACGCTGGCCGTCCTCGACCCAGAGCGGGGCTACCTGGGCAAATACCGCAAAATGCACATCCCGCACGATCCCCTCTTCGAAGAAAAGTACTATTTCGCGCCCGGTGATCTGGGCTTCCGTGTGTTCGACACGGCCGGCGTGCGCATCGGCACGCTCATCTGCTGGGATCAGTGGTTTCCCGAAGCGGCCCGCCTGACGGCCCTGCAGGGCGCACAGATTCTCTTCTACCCCACGGCCATCGGCTGGCTACCCGAGGAAGAAGCGTCCGAAGGCGCCGCCCAGCACGAGGCCTGGGAGCTGGTACAGCGGGCGCACGCCATCACGAACGGCTGCTATGTGGTGGCCGTCAATCGGACAGGCTTCGAGCCGGCGCCGCCGGGCGCGGCCTACCGGGGCATCCGTTTCTGGGGACAGAGCTTCGTGGCCGCGCCGGACGGGACCGTACTGGCCCGCGCCCCCGTCGACGAGGAGGCCGTGCTCGTGGTCGAACTGGATCTGTCGTTCATCGACCGCTTCCGCACCACCTGGCCGTTTTTCCGGGATCGACGCATCGACGCCTATGCCGAGCTTACCCGTCGCTTCCTCGACGCCCGCGACTGAGATAGCGCCTGCCGCGCAGGGCTTCCGCATGCCGCCGGAGTGGGCTCCGCACCGGGCCACCTGGCTTTCCTGGCCGCACAACCGGGAGACATGGCCCGACGAACTGGCGCAGGTCGAGCGCACCATGGCCGAGGTCGTGCGCCTGCTCAGCCACAGCGAAGCGGTTTACATCAACGTCAACGACGCGGCGCACGAGCGGCACGTCCGGCAATTGCTCGACGAAGCCGGCGTGAGCGGCCCGGTGCGTTTCTTTCACATTCCGACCGATGACGCCTGGATCCGCGACCACGGCGCCATCTTCGTGGTGCACCCGCAGCGGCGTGTGCTGGCGGCCACCGTGTGGGGCTTCAACAGCTGGGGCGGCAAATACCCCCCCTGGGATCGGGATGCGCAGGTGGCCCGGCGTATGGCCGAAGCCCTTCAGGTGCCGATCTTCGACGGCGGCATGATCCTCGAAGGGGGATCCATCGACACGAACGGCGCCGGCACACTGCTGACCACCGAGCAGTGCCTGCTCAACCCCAATCGCAACCCCCATCTCGACCGCGCGGCCATCGAGCAGCGGCTCAAGGACTTTCTCGGCGTCCGCCAGGTGCTCTGGCTGGGACGCGGCCTGGAAGGCGACGATACCGACGGGCACGTGGACGATCTGACGCGCTTCGTGGCCGAAGACGTGGTGGTCACCGCCGTCGAAACGAACCCGCACGACCCGAACTACGACGTGCTGCAGGAAAATCTGGAGCGCCTGCGGGCGTTTCGGCTCCCGGACGGCCGTCCGCTGCAGATCATTGAATTGCCCATGCCGGAGCCGCTGGAGATTGCCGGCGAGCGCGTGCCGGCCACCTATGCGAACTTCTACATCGCCAACGGCCTGGTACTCATGCCGGCCTACGGCGATGCCCGCGACGAAACGGCCCGGGAGATCCTGCAGCGGTGTTTTCCGGAGCGGACGGTCGTGCCCGTGGACTGCCGCGCCATTATCCGTGGGCTGGGCGCCCTGCACTGTCTGACGCAGCAGGTACCACTTGTCTGACTCAAGCCTGCTCGAACTTATCCGGAAAACAAAGGGAGGTCTGGTAAGCCGGCGCTTCGCGCTGCGTGTCAGAAGCACGTGTTTGTAGTAAGCCACGCAGGCGCCAGCCGAAGTGGCGTTACCCGAGACGGCACTTCGCTTCGCTCCGTGCCTGACTACGAGCGCGTTGGTTGTGCCTCAAAGCTCAGCGAAACGCCATGCAAGATCGAAATCGCGAACTCCCTGGAAATTATTTTTCGAATGCCTTCTCGTTCAGTTCGCGAAGATCCCGAACCAGTTGAAACAGCGTGGCTTCCTCCAGTCCCAGATAGGCCAGCACCGATTGTCCCACGGCCTGCCATTCGGCTGCGGGCGGCTGCTCGGCGTAAAGCCGCAGCACGTGCTGCGCCGTCAGCAGCAGGGCGAGTTTATCGACGGTCGGATCAGGCTCCTCGCGCCGGTAATAGTCGAGCGCGTCGTGGTGGCGCAGAATGGCCTGACAGAGATCGGCGGGGAGCTTCCAGGTACGCGCCAGCAGAAAGCCGGCCGCCGCATGATCGGTGCGCAGGCGCTCGTGTTCGAGCTCGATAAACGGCCGCAGGTGGGCCTCCCGTTCGGCCGCTTCATAGACGCCCGGATAGGCCGGAAATTGCTGCAGCAAGAGCGGCACACCACAGTCACAGAAAAGCCCCAGCGCATAGGCTTCCTCGCGGGGGACGCGGGGGCACCAGCGCGCAATCAGCGCGGTGGTGCGGGCCATGACTTCGGCCCGGCGCCAGAAACGTTCCATGAAGGCACCCCGCAGGTTGCGAAACGCCTGATGCAGCAGCAGGCCGGTGATCAGACCGGAGATATTCTTCAGGCCGAGCATCCGCACGGCGTGCCGGATGTCCACTACCGGACGCGCCAGCCCGAAAAGCGGCGAATTCACCAGCTTGAGCGTGCTGGCGGCCAGCGCCACGTCTTCACTGATCAGTTCGGCAATGCGATCCAGGTCGGGGTCCGGCTTGCCCTGCTCCTCCAGCACGGCCACCAGCAACGTCGGGCGCGGCGGGATCAACACGCTGCGCAGCAACGCCTCGGTCTCCGCCACATCCAGCGCCCGTTGTCCTTCCAGCGTCAACGTCGTTTCCATGGTCATAATTTTTCGGATCAGGCCCGCCGACAACTGTAGGTCACTTCGGCCCGATCGCAGGCCCCGCCGACCGGGGGGTTCGGCTTGCGCACCGTCACCTCGACGGCCTCGACGATCGGGTAGGCCTCCAGGATCTGATGCGCAATCCTGTAGGCCAACCGTTCGATCAGATAGAACTTGTTCCCGGTAACCACCTCGCGCACTAAGCGATAGACGCCCTCGTAGTCGACGGTTTTCTCCAGCGCATCGGTCCGGGCCGCTTCTTCCACGTTCAGTTCCATCGCCACATCCACTTCGTAGCGTCCGCCGATACGGTGTTCTTCCTGCGTAACGCCATGGTGCGCGTAGAAGACGGCGTTGACCAGGCGCACGATGCCGCGCGACTGGCCCGGTGCGACCGGTAGGATGGACGGCGAAGCCGGCTCAGGTTGCATGGTTCAGTCCCGGTAGTGCAAGCGTCTGCAAATCCACTTCCGGAAACATGGTAAGCCGTCGGAAGGCCGCTACGCGCTGCGAGATTTCCTCCAGTGTGAGCGCCAGCAATCGATCCGGTCCGAAGCGTTCGACCACGAACGAGGCCAGCGCGCTTCCGTAAATGACCGCCTGTCGCAGCGCCGCCTCGTCGAAACACTGCTGCGTGGCCAGGAAACCCGCCATCGCTCCGGCGAACGTATCCCCGGCCCCGGTGGGATCGAACACGTCTTCGAGTGGATAGGCCGGCGCGCTGAAGATTTCTTCCTCGAAAAACAGAAGCGCGCCGTGCTCCCCTTTTTTGATGATGACAATCCGCGGGCCCATCGCCTGAATTTTACGGGCGGCCCGGATCAGGTTGGGCTCGGCGGCCAGCTGCCGCGCCTCGGCGTCGTTGACGACCAGGCAATCGACGCGGCGCAGCACGGCCCGAAGCGCCTCGGGCGTATGCTCGATCCAGTAGTTCATCGTGTCGCAGGTCACAAACGCAGGCGCTTCGACCTGATCGAGCACGCGCTGCTGCAGGTGCGGATCGAGATTGCCCAGACAGACGATCTGACTGTCGCGATAGGTCGCGGGCAGGACGGGATCGAACGTTGCCAGCGCGTTCAGGTGCGTGTAGAGCGTGTCCCGTTCGTTCAGATCGTAATGGTAGCGTCCGCCCCAGGCGAAGGTGTCTTCCTGCTCGTTAACGACAAGCCCTTCCAGATCGACCCCAGCCTGCTGAAGCACCTGCCGGTAAGCTTCGGGGAAATCGCGGCCGACGACGGCCACCAGGCGCACCTCGGGCCAGAAGTAGCGCGCCGCCAGGGCCAGATACGTGGCGCTTCCGCCCAGCAATCGGTGTGCGGTGCCGAAGGGTGTTTCGACCGAGTCGAGCGCGACGGTTCCGACGACCAGAATGCTCACCGTTCTGCCAGTAGCTGCGTGCGGTTGGACAAAAGCATGCGAGGACAACGCATCGGTTGTCCTCGCACGCTACGCAAAGATACAGCAATTGTGCCGGTGGCACGCACACCGGACCGATTTTTTCGGCAAATTAGCGAAGGCGCCGCATCCAGTCGTTCAGCTTCTTGAGCGTCGCGGCGGCCACGGCCGTTGCCGCGGCCCCCAGCAGCGTCTCGGCCGCGTCCAGCCCGCGGCGCGCTTCCCGTTTGACACGTTTCGACGTGTGGCGGGCGGTTTCTTCAAGCGACTCGGCGGCTTCCGAGGCCTGTTCGGCCAGCATCTTGCTGAGCGCCTCGGCCTGCGTCCGGATGCGCTCACTCAGTTCGGCCGCCTGTTCGGGCAATTCTTTCCGCAACGCGCGCGCCCGCTCGGCCACCGTTTCGCCCAGCTCATCCACCTGTTCGGCGAGCTGGCGGCTGAGCAGACGCGCCCGCTTGCGGGCCTGGCGGGCCAGTCGTTCGGCCTGGCGCCGCGCCCGCTCGGTCAGCGGAGGCGGCGCAGGCTGCAGCGCCATGGCCACCAGGCGTCCGGCCAGCACGCCGGCTCCCAGCGCCAGCAGCAGGGCCAGCGTGGGGCTCTCGCTCACCCAGTCGCGCGCCCGCTGCGCGGCCGCCTGCGCATCCAGACGGGCCAGCTGCTCCCGCAGCCGCTGCAACGCCTCGTTCAGCTCCTGGCGCGTCTTCTCGTAGGCATCGACCAGCTCCTGGCGCGCCTTTTCATACGTTTCGCCCAGCCCGCCACCCGTCGCTTCGGTCTGCGCTTCCTGCGTCTGTTTTTTCTGTTCCGCCACGGCTACCTCCTCCGGTTTTGGCGTTCAATGCTTCCGATTATCGCCGCCAGAGCGCTCCCAGGAACACCCCCACCGCAAAGGCGGCCACCATGGCCACCACCTGATTTTCCCGCACCCATGTCTTCACCGCTTCCAGCCCGGAAGTGGCCGTCTGCTCCAGCGTTTCCAGCGGGGTGGGTTGCTCCTGCGCAGCGCCCGACGCTTCCGTTACAGGCTCCTGCACCTTGTCGGCCGGTTCTACCATCGCGTCCTCCGAGTTTTAGAGGTTGCACCGAAGTTTTTGTAGCGACTTTGCAGTATTTTTCCGGCAACCGGGACCGAACGTTCCGCGGCTCCTGCGACAATTACAACATTGTTAACAGTGGCGCGTTTGTCCGGAAGCATAATTTCGAAGGCACGTGCTGCGTTTGCTAATCGTCCCTGCCACCAACCGGACTGACCATGCTGCGCATCATCGGGCGGCTCTGCACGCTGAGCCTGTTGTTCTTCGGACCTGTGGCACTGCAGGCGCAGCCTGCGCCGCCGGGTCCGGCCGTTTCGTTCGCCCATGCCCTGGCGCTGCACAGCGACGGGTTCTACACGCTCTCGGCCCAGACGTTTGCGCAGTTTCGGAGCACGTACCCGGACGATCCGCGGGTCCCCGAGGCGCTGTTTTACGAAGCCGAGGCGCGGCTGGCACTGGGACAGACCGACGAGGCGGCCGCCCTGCTCCGCGTGTTCGCCGCCCGCTACCCGACGCATCCGCTGGTCTACGAGGCCCAGCTTGCCCTAGGCAAGTACTTTTTCGACACGGGGCGCTATGACGACGCCCGCCAGGCTTTCAGTCAGGCGCTGCGTCCCGGCGTGCCCGCCACCCAGGCGGCCCGGGCGCTGTTCTGGATGGCCGAGTCGGCGCAGCGGCTGGGACGTCCGGCCGAGGCCATCGGCTACTATCGACGGCTGGCCGACACGTACCCGAACACGCGCCTGGCCCCGCAGGCATTGCTGGCAATGGCCTACACGCAGGTGGAAATGGGCGCCTACGACGAGGCCGCCCGCACCTTCGAGGTACTGGCCGCACGCTACCCCGCCGCCCCGGAAGCCCGGGGTCTGGGCCTGGCGCTGGCGCAGGTTTACTACGAGCTGGGCGACTACCGCCGCGCCATCGACGAAGTGCAACGCCGCCTGCCCGACCTGAAGGGCGAGGCGCAGCAACAGGCCTGGCTACTTCTGGCCGAGTCCTACAACCAGCTCCGCGACAGCGAAAACGCCATCGTCTACTACCGCCGCGTACTGGAAGACCCCGACAGTCCCTACTACCGCCGGGCGCTCTACGGGCTGGCCTGGAATTACTACTTCGAAGGGGTCTACCAGTGGGCGGCCGACCACTTCCGCCAGGTGCGCGAAGGCCGGCGCGACACGCTCGCCATGAAGGCCACTTACTACGAGGCGGTCTGTCGCAAGCTGGCCCGCGAGCCGCAGCAGGCACTGGAGCTGTTCCGGACTGTCGTGCTCGAATGGCCCGACAGTCCGCTGGCCCCCCACGCCCAGTACGAACTGGCCCTGCTGCTTTACGAAATGCGCCGGTGGGAGGAAGCACACGACGCGTTCGACTTTCTCGTGCGCACCTACCCCGACAGCGAGCTGCTCGGCGACGCGCTCCGGATGCGCGGCTACACGGCCATCGCGCTCGGCCGCTTCGACGAAGCCTACGAGAGCTTCGACCGCGCCGTGGCCCTACAGGCCGCCTCGCCACAACTCCGCACCGAGATCGCCTTCCAGAAGGCCTGGCTTCAGTACCGCCAGCAGAACTACGCGGCCGCCAGCGAGGCCTTTCTGGAACTGTACCGTCAGGATCCACGAGGCCCTAAAGCCGGCGATGCCCTTTTCTGGGCGGCCGAAAGCTTCTACCAGCTGGGCCGGCTCGACCGCGCCGAAGCCCTCTTCCGCGACTACCTCCGGAGTTTTCCCGATGGCGCCCACGTCGAAGCCGCCCACTACGCGCTGGGCTGGGTCTACTTCCGCCAGCAGCGGTACGAAGCGGCCATTCAGGCCTTCCAGCAGTTTCTGCGGGCCTATCGCCGCACGGAAGAGGCGGTCCCCTACCGGCTCGACGCGCTGCTCCGGCTGGCCGACAGCTACTACGCGCTCAAGCGCTATCCCGAGGCCATCCGCTACTATCGCCAGGCGGCCGCCGAAGGCGAAAGTGACTATGCGCTCTACCAGATCGGCCAGGCCTACTACAACGCGGGCAACTACGAGGAAGCCCTGCGCACCTTCAACCGGTTGCTGGACGAACACCCCGAAAGCACCTGGCGCGAGGAGGCGCTTTACCAGATCGGCTACATCCATTTCCTGAACCAGGAATACGATCAGGCCATCGCGGCCTACCGGCGGCTGCTCGAACTGGCCCCGAACGATCCGCTGGCCGCCAAGGCGCAGTACGGCATCGGCGACGCGCTCTTCAATGCGGGTCGCCTGGAAGCGGCCGTCAACGCCTACAAACGCGTGCTGGAACGCTATCCGCAGAGTCCGTTCGTGGCCGACGCCGCCACCAGCATCCACTTTGCGCTGATCGCCGCCGGCAACGAAGCACGCGCGCAGGCACTGATCGATTCGTTCGCCACGGCCTACCCGGACAAGCGCATCGTGGACGAACTGCGCTTTCGGCGGGCCGAGGCGCTCTACCGCAGCGGCCGCTCCGAGGAGGCCATCCGGGCACTCGAAGCCTTCGTGCGCGGAAGCCATGCGCCGGACCTGATGGGCGAGGCGCTCTACTACCTGGCCACGCTCTACGCGGAACAGGAGCGGTACGACGAGGCCGAGCGTACGCTGCAGCAACTGCTGGCCGCCTATGCCGAGCACCGAAGGGTGCCCGAAGCGCTGCTCCTGCTGGGCAATGTGCAATTGAAGCAGGAGCGCTACGAAGCCGCGCTGGTGAGCTTTCGACGGCTGGCCTCGCTGGCGTCGGAGCGCTCCGATCTGCTGGCCCGCGCCCTTTACGGCCAGAGCGTCGCGCTGCTGGAGCTGGGCCGCTTCTCCGAGGCACGACAAACGCTGGCGCAGGCCCAGAGCCGCTTTCCGGAAGACGGTCAACCCGCCATCCTGCTGCTCGGTCAGGCGCGCCTGGCCGAGGCCGAGGGCCGTCCGGACGAAGCGGAGCGCCTGTACCGGGCGGTGGTCGGTCGCGCCCAGGACGAAGCCGGCGCCGAGGCGCTCTATCGCCTCGGAGAACTGCTGCTACGCCGGGGCGACCCGCACCGGGCCATCGAAGAGCTGAGCCGCCTGCCCACGCTCTTCCCGGGCTATCCGGAATGGCTGGCCCGTGGCTATCTGGCCCAGGCGCGCGCCTTCCTTGCGCTCGGACAGCGCGGCGAAGCTACCCGCCTTTACGATCTGGTCATCACCGAATTTCCCAACACGTCGTTTGCCCGCATTGCTGCCCAGGAAAAAGCCCGATTGTAAGTCATGCCGCGATTTTTCAGGATTTTTCTGCTGCTGAGCTGGGCGATCGCCGCGCCGACGCTGGCTCAGGTGCGCGATACGACGCAGGTCATCCTGCCGGATCTGGCGCCCCGCGAGGTGGAGATCCGGGGCACACTGGAGATTTCGTTTCCTTCGTTGCAGCGCCAGCCGCTCATCGGCTTCAATCCGCCGCCGCTGGTGCCCCAGATTCCTCCGGATCGCCAGCCGTACGTAGAACCCTATCGCCAGGCGGCCGCCGCCCTGTCGCCGGTGTCCCTGAAGCGGCCGGAGCCGCCCCCCATTGCCACCATCGGCCGCGGCAATCCGGCCAACGGTCTGTTCGAAAGCACCCTGGGGCGCTACCTGACCCGCTCGTTCAACGGCTACCTGGAATATCCGCTGACCGGAGGCCTTACGCCCTATGCCGCGCTCATCTACACGGGAAGCAGCGGATTTCAGCCGTTCGCCGGGCGTTCCGACCTGGAAGCCCCGTACGATCTGCTCGACGCCCGAACCGGCCTGGCCTACACCGGTCGCCTGCAGGCAGGCCTGGAACTGGGGGGCTTCGCCCATCGGTACCGCCTCTACGGCCTGGTACATGACCTGACCTACAGCGCACCGCGCCGCGAAGGTCAGGGCGGCTACGTGCAATTCCGGGTAGCCCCTTCGGCGCAGGACGATCTGGAAGGCTTCCTTCAGGTACGGCTGAGCACCATCCGCTATGCGACCACCTACCCGGCCGGTTTCTTTAACCAATCCCTGCGGCCCATTGAACGGACCCTGCTGGAGCGACGGCTGGACCTGAACGGAACGCTCCGCTATCCGTTTGCCGCCGGCACGCTTTCGTTCGACGTGCAGGGACACGTGGCCGGCATCGATCCGCAGGCCTTTCTGGAATCCGACGTACGCTCGCTGGCCGTCGGAGCCACCTGGCAATTTGCCTTCGGCCCCGCGCTGCAGCTGACGGTAGGCGGCCGCCTGCTGGGCCTGAAGGCCGCGCCTACGAACACGCAGGCGCTTTACGTGTCGCCCGTGCTGGAGCTGGCGCTGTTTCCGGCTTCCGGCACGCGGCTGTACGTGCGCCAGCAGCCGTCGCTTGCGGCCTACTGGCTCGACGAGCTCCTGCAGGAAACGCCCGTGCTGGATGAACCCCTGATGCCACAACCGGCCCTGCGTCACATCGACCTGGAAGCCGGCGGAGACTTCTTCCTGGGGGCGCTTCGTCTGCAGACGGCCGCGGGCTTCACGCAGGCTCCCCTGGAACGCTATCGTTACCAGATCCGCCGGTCTTTCCCGCCGGTCGTCTCGGTCACCCGCCTGAACTACGCCGAGCAGCGCCGCCTGTACCTTCGCACCGAGGCCACGCTGACCCTGCCCGCCGGCCTGCAGGGCACGCTGGGCCTGACGTTCCAGCAGGTCAATCTTCAGGAGACCAATCAACGCGTTCCCTACGAGCCGAACTGGCTGGCCCACCTGCTGCTGAGCTATCGGTTTGACCGGCAACGCGGCTTCATTCAGTTGCTGGGTCGCTATGAGGGCGTCCGCTATGCCGCCTTCAACAAGCAGGATCGATTGTCGCCCTACCTGGACCTCGACCTGCAGGCCACCTATCAGCTCACGACGGCCATCGGTGTCGTGGCGCGCCTGGAAAACCTGGCACCTCGGCGCTACCGCACCCGCTGGCTTTATTATCCAGAGCCTTCCGCCATCTTCAGCGCGGGCATGAGAATTCGCTGGTAGGCTTGGACTCTGTACATTTTTCGTCGTAGTTTTAGGTAACCTACCGTTAACACAAAGGCCCCATGGAAACGCCCACCCCTGAACAGGTAGCACAGGCACTGGCCGAACTGGTGCAGGAGGCCCTGATGCGTGGCGAGTCGGTGCACGTGCCCGGTCTCGGGACGTTCTACGTGGACCACCGCGGCAGCACGACCGAACGGCTGCCGGACGGGCGCGTGGTGCTGCATCCGCCCCGTGATCTCCCCGCCTTTACGCCAGAGGCTTCCTGACCCGCCACCAACCGGAACTGTCGCATGTCCGCGTCGCTGATTCAGCAACTGGCCGAACGACTCGGTTGCACGCCCGAAGCCGCCGAGGCAGCGCTTCGCCAGTACATCGACCGCATCCAGAAGCAACTGGCGCAGGAAGGACAGGCCATCCTGCCCGGGTTGGGACATCTGATTCGCAGCGAAGAAGGCCTGCGGTTCGAGCCCGACGCTTCGCTGGCGCAGGCCGTCAACCATCGCTTTGCCGGACTGGAGCCGGTGACTGTGGAGCCGCCCTCGTCGCAGGCGTATCGCAAGACAGAAGTCGTTCTGCCGGAAGGCGAAGAATCGGAAGCGACCGAAGAGACCGAAGCTGCGGAAGAAGCTCCCACTTCGCCTTTCTACGAAGTGGAGCCTGAAACCCCACAGGCGGAAGCGCCTCCTCTCGAAGCTGAAGAGGCGGCTTCGGCGTCCGTGGAAGAAGTGCCGGCGGCGCCGCCTCCCGAACCCGAGCCTGCGCCGGAACCGGAAGCCTCGGCCGAGTCGGCGGAACCAACGCCACCCTCGCCAGAGCCTTCGCTGAGACCCCCACGGCCTCCTCGCTTTCGTGTCGAAGAGGAGCGGCGTCGCGGGCTTCCGGTCTGGGTGCCGGCTGCGCTGCTCATCGTGGTGCTCGGTGCCGTGGCCGTCTGGTTCCTGCTGTTTTCGCGTCCCTCGGAGCCGGAGGTCGTCCCTCCTGCGCCGTCTCAGGCTGAAGTTCAACCGACCGCGCCGGCCGAAACGACCGCTGCAGCCGCCACACCCGCTGCCGATACCGCTGCCGAGACGTCCACCCCGACCGTCGAAGCCCCACCGCCGCCCGCTCCGCCGGCTCCCGGCGACTATGCGCTGATCGTCGGATCGGTAACCAGCCAGGCGGCCGCCGAACGCATTGCGGAACGCTTTCGCCGCACGCTGTCCGAACGAGGCCTACCGGTCACCATCGTAGCCACCTCGACAGGTGGAACCACCCGATACCGGGTGGCGGTTGGACGGTATAGTTCGCCTGAGGAAGCGCTGGCCGCCAAACGCCAGCTTGGCGACGTGCTGCCTCCGGATGCCTGGGTGCTTCGGATACCTTCCACGACCCAATAATCTGACCCCGACATGGTGCTGCTGCAAGCCGTCTCGTTGCCGACCGATACGCTAAACGCATTGGTTCCGCCCGCTACTTCCATGTCGCTGCTCGACATCCTGGTGCAGGGCGGGTGGATCATGATCCCTATCGGGCTGCTTTCGCTGCTTACCATCTACCTGATCGTCGAGCGCCTCATCACCGTGCAGCGGGCCAAAACCGACCCGCGCCAGATCATGGATCGCGTGCGCGACTACGTGGAGGCCGGCGACATCCGGGGTGCGCTGGCCTACTGCGAGGCGCAGGACAAACCCATCACGCGCATCCTGCGCCGGGGACTGGAGCGGCTGGGCCGCCCGATCTCGGAGATCCGCGATGCCGTCGAAGCGGCCGGCAAGTACGAGGCGTTCGAGCTGGAAAAACGCATGGACATCCTGGCCAGCATCGCAGGCATCGCCCCCATGCTGGGTTTCCTCGGCACGGTGACCGGCATGATCGAAGCCTTCCAGCAGATCCAGAACCTGCAGGGCAACGTGAACCCCAGCGTGCTGGCCGGTGGTATCTGGGAGGCGCTGCTCACCACGGCGTTCGGCCTGGTGGTAGGGATTCTGGCCCTGTTCGGCCACAACTTTCTGCTGACGCGCATCAATCGGCTGGTCAACGACATGGAGCGGTCCGCCACGGACTTCATCGACCTGCTCCAGGAGCCGGTGCCGCGTCCGCGTCGCCAACCCGAAACCCTGCTCTGAAGCCATGCCCCTGAATTTTTCCACCTCGCGCAAGCCGCTGACCACGTTCGCGCTGGCCGGACTGGCCGACATCGTGCTGCTGCTGCTGATTTTCTTTCTGCTCACCTCCAGCTTTATCCCCCAGTTCGGCATCCGGGTCAACCTGCCCCGTGTCGAAGCCGGAGCGCCCACGCAGGCCCGGTACGTGACCGTCGTGATCACCGAAGACGGCCGCTTCTACGTCGAGCAGCAGCAGGTGGCCCGCGAGGACCTGCTCAGCACGCTGCGGGCCGTCAGGGGCGACCGGAATACGCTCGTGCTTCGCGCCGACCGCAAGGCGACCGTCGATCAGTTCGCCTACGTGGCCAGCGCGGCCAAAGCGCTCGGCATGACAATCCTGATGGCCACCGAGCGCGCCGATGTGAGCCCGCGCCGCTGAACTTCAGCGCACGAACCAAGATTCCCGGTCCAGCGAGCGGTACTGAATCGCCTCCGAGAGGTGCTCGGGCCGGATCTGCTCGCTGCCTGCCAGATCGGCGATCGTGCGCGCCACCTTCAGGATGCGGTCGTAGGCACGGGCACTCAACCCCAGCCGGTGAATGGCCAGCTTCATGAGCTGCTCTCCCTCGGCGTCCAGCGTGCAATAACGGCGAACCAGACGCGCCGGCATCTGCGCATTACAGTAGACGCCCGGCACGTCCCGAAATCGCTCGGCCTGCCGCTCCCGCGCCGCCACCACCCGCGCCCGGATCGCCGCCGACGGCTCGCCCTCCTGCCTGCGACTCAACTCCTCGAAAGGCACCGGCGTCACCTCGATATGCAGATCGATCCGGTCCAGTAACGGCCCGCTGATCTTCGACAGGTAGCGCTGCACCTGCGGCGGCGTGCATACGCACGTGCGCCGGGGATCGTTCAGATGCCCGCACGGACAGGGATTCATGCTGGCCACCAGCATAAAGCGCGCCGGATACTCGATGGAAAAGCGCGCCCGACTGATCGTGATGCGGCCCGACTCGAGCGGCTGCCGGAGCACTTCGAGCACCTGCCGCTTGAACTCCGGGAGCTCATCCAGAAACAGCACGCCATTGTGCGCCAGCGAGATCTCGCCAGGCATGGGATGCGCTCCGCCTCCGCAGAGTCCGGCATCCGAGATCGTGTGGTGCGGCGCCCGGAAGGGTCGCCGGGCGATCAGCCCGACTCCGTTCAGCTTGCCCCCCACCGAATGAATCTTGGTGGTCTCCAGCGCCTCCTCGGGCGTCAGCGGCGGCAGGATCGTGGGAAGTCGCCGGGCCAGCATCGTCTTACCGGCCCCGGGCGGTCCCACCATCAGCACGTTGTGTCCACCGGCGGCCGCCACCTCCAGTGCCCGTTTGACGTTCTCCTGTCCGCGCACATCGGCAAAGTCCACCTCGTAGGTCTGCGCCTCGGCAAAGAGCGCTTTGAGATCGCGCCGGAACGGCTCGCGCTGCACCGCGCCCGTCAACAACCCCACCGCCTCCTGCAACGACGCGACGGGATACACCTCCAGCCCCTCCACCAAGGCAGCCTCTTCGGCATTGTCCAGCGGCACGATCACTCCTCTGCGCCCATCGCGCCGCGCCTGAATGGCTATGGGCAGTACGCCCCGCACCGGCCGCACCTTGCCATCAAGCGCCAGCTCTCCCACGATGACGAATGGCGCCAGCGCCTCCGGACTCGGACTTCCTTCGCTGGCGGCCAGCAGTCCCAGCGCCATGGGCAGATCGAACGCCGCCCCCTCCTTGCGCAGATCGGCCGGTGCCAGGTTCACCGTGATGGCCCCGCGCGGTAGCGGCAACCCGCTGTTGCGCAGCGCCGCCCAGATGCGATCGCGGCTTTCGCGCACGGCCCCGTCGGGCAATCCGACCACCGTATAGCGCGGCATGCCCGACTCGATGTGCGTCTCGATCTCTACCGGAATGGCCTCGATGCCCAGCGTCGTGCTGCTCCAGACCCGGCTCAGCATGGACGGGAACGTTTTTTCTGGAAAAGACACCGGAACGGCCCCGGTGTAACCTGCAGCGCCGCGTTCTTATCTTCTCGGAGTCGATTTTATCTCCAGTTTTGGTCAGACGCGATTTTCCTTGCGGCTAAAAAGCTATCAGCTATAATGGCATAGGGCATTTTTGTTGAATCCATTCAAGAATGGCTTTCTCACCAAGAATGCTTTTCATTAGCTTTCTTCGCTTTAGCACAGGAATGTTAAAGTTGTTATACGTGTAGTAGTCTTTGTATATTATAATTTGCGGAACACCGGGAATTATGCCTTCCACGTCATTAAAATGAAACAGGAGCACTTCGTTATAATATCTTCCTCCTACACTTATTTCATCCCATTTACCATGACGCTTTGCAAATTTCCATCCTTCATCATCAAGCATATCCATAGACACAAAAACGTATCTAACAGGTATATGATACCTTGAAATAAGGTTCGGAATCTGAGAGATGGATTTTATAACGGATGGTTTTGTACAAATACCACATGTTATAGAAGAGACATATACAATAACATAAGAGCTATCTTTTTGTTCAAATGTTTTAACAGCATTTCCAACTTCAGTTCTGGTGGAGTTAAACAACCAACTCCACAATGCTATTATTGTAACAAGCGCTATCAAGTAGAAAAATGACTTAGTCATAAGTCTAATATGTTATCTTGAAATCGGTAGACACGAATCAAAGCAGCTATCGTGTCCTCCCTGGGTGTTACCTCGGTGTAGAGTTTCCCAGTAAACATTCCAAGTATCCATTCTCCTTGTGGCACCTCGACATGAAATATCACTTTCTTTTCTTGACTGGAATACAAATACAACTTTTGTAAGGGAACATCCTTCTGCTGCTCTCTATAGAAAATCAAAGCGGTATAATGATCCTTTACATGAAGAATGTCCAAGGGATGCCAGTGTTTGCCCCACCATTTCGCATGCTTGTCTGTGTATTCGTAGGGAGATAATGTTGTAGGAAAATCAGGAATTGGAGGAAGACCACGCTGGCCCAGTATGCCCAGAGTATCGACGATAACAAGCTGCGTATCCAGCACCACCATGGGTTTTAGGCCGGGGTATAGTATGGCCAGTTTTGCTGAATCTAGAAGCGCCATACCTCCCAAATTAAAGCGAAAAACAAAACGCTCATATGGAGTCCCTTTCCTTTTAATAGCTTGTTTTACCTGTATACCACCTTTCTCTAAATTGTACTTAGCTACGATATATTCCCCACTTCTATTCAGCATGTAAAGAAACTTTCCCAGCACTTCCATATCTATGGGCGCCGTTTCAATGGAAAATTGATTTTTATATACATATCCTCGTGATGTAGGATAAAAAATGCTAAGTCGGCGTCCATCAATATCAAACACATAGAGCCTCCTTCTACTGTCTACCTCCAGACTTGTGGGAAATTGAAATTCTCCAGGGCCACTCCCTTGTCTACCCAGGCTTTCCCATGTACCTTCAGGATGACGGATCAACACGCGACGATTAATACCATCAAGAACATAAAGATAGCCATTATAAACTGCTATTTTGCTAATTCTGCTTATCGGTATATCATCAATAGGATTTATTAGAATTGTATCTTCCAAAGCAAAAACATCATGCCATTGGAGAGATACTGTCTCCCCAGAAGAAGTGCATGAGGCAACGGCTATACAGAGCCATGCAAAGGTTAGCCGTTGCCTCATGCATATGCTTTTTCTTTTACTTACAACAGGTATATGATCCATTTCCCAGACAATAATCTATTCCACACGCCTTTCCACAACACACCTCTGCCCATTTGCCAGGTCTTTCTCTTGCTTGAATATCTGTATATTGCATAAATGAGAAAATCGACGCTAGTAAAATAAGGACAATAAACACAAAGTTTCGTCTCTGATTTTTCTGTAGAAGATGCTTATCTACCCTTTCCATGATCCACCTCCCTTGTTTGAGTTGAACATACCATGAAACACGGCCGCACCGGATAGATACAAAAAAAAAGGAGTTTGTCAAGAGGAGAAATCTGAAGTTCAGACATGAGTTAAGAACAGCAGACATGACCAAGGCGACAAAACCCACCACGGCCTGCTGGAACTGACCACCTGGAGCGTGGAACGCCAGGACACCGACCTGGAGGAATTCGGAAAGCTCCGGATTGTCGAGATCCTGGGAGGCGATCCGAACTGGGACGAACAGACCGTTACGTTCCAGGCACTCTGCCAGGGCCGGCCTCTGGAGGAAGTTTTCAACACCCAGATGATCATCGACGTAGACGTGACCGAGCAGCGCGGCGGAAAGGTCTTTGCCACCATCTCGCGACCTGTACTCCAGCGGCTGATCGACGGCCGCACCCTTGGAATCGTGCTGCTGCCGCTGGGTGCGCTGCACGCCACGTTTCTGGCGCGGGAGGCCTTCGACGGCCGCCACGCGGCCACGTTGCATTTCACAACGACCGATCGATAAGCGGCCGTTTCTTCAAAAAGTCCCGAAAAGCAGTAGTTGCCGCTTTTTCGCGCCGCCTGTATCGTACTTTCCCGTAGACAGGGCGCATCGGTATCCGCCATGATCTACGGCATCACGGGCAACACACAGAAAGAGCAACTTTGGGAGCCGGTCGGCGAACTGATTCGCTGGATGGCCCGTCAGGGGCTGGAAGTACGCCTGCACCCGGACGTGGCACGGGGCCTGGTCGCCCGCGGTCTGCTCTCCGACGACGAGGCGGCCGCGCTCACGGCGCACGATCTGGCGGCCGAGGTGGACCTGCTGCTTTCCTTCGGGGGCGATGGCACGCTCCTGCAGAGTGCCCACCTGGCCGGTCGCCGGGGCACACCCGTGCTGGGGGTCAACATCGGTCGCATGGGCTTTCTGGCCGATGTGGAAGTGGAACAGGTGCGCGAGGCGATCCGCACGATCGAAGCGGGCGACTACCACCTGGAAGCCCGCATGGTGCTCGAGGCCGAACTGGAAGACGGGCCCGTGCCGGAGCTGCCCTGGGCCCTGAACGAGTTCGTGATCGACCGCAGCGGGCTGGCCGGTCTGATCACGATCGATGTAACGGTCGACGGCGTATCGCTGACCCGTTACTGGGCCGACGGGCTCATCTTCTCCACACCGACCGGCTCCACGGCCTATTCGCTATCGGCCGGCGGCCCGATCGTCTCGCCGGAATGCGAGGTGGTGATCCTGACCCCCATCGCCCCGCACACGCTCACGCTGCGCCCCATCGTGCTGCCGGCTTCCGTCGAAATCGAGGCCCGCGTCTACACGGGCGGCCAGCCTTACGTACTGGCGGCCGACGGCCGCAGCCAGCTCATCCATCGCGAAGGCCAGCGCATCACCATCCGCCGGGCCGAGCATACGGTCAACCTGGTCAAGCTGCCCGGCCAGCATTACTTCCAGACGCTGCGCTCCAAGCTGATGTGGGGCGTCCGTTAGTCGGCCGCCAGCGAGCGCTCGGTGGCCATCCGCACGGCAAAGCGCCGGAGGTAGTCTTCCGGCGTGATCAGCTCGGTCTTGAGCACGACCTGGCGCGGCTGGATCCCGTCTTCGCTTTCGATTTCTTCGATCAGCATTTCCACAGCCCGACGGCCGATCTCGCGGGCCGGCTGCCGGACGCAGATGTGCGGATAGACGTAGAATTCGTTCAGACCGCCTTCGCTGAACGAAATCAGTTGAATGCGCTCCAGCAGCGACGGATCGGTCTCGCGCATGGCCGCCCGAATGCCCAGCTCGACCGGGAACGTAACGGCAAAGATCACTTCGGGCAACTCTTTGCCCTGCAGCAGCCGCTTGAAGGCGTAGTAGCCATGCCACTCGTCGAATCCGCCTTCGATGATCCATTCCGGCCGGATCGGAAGGCCGGCATCCCGAAGGGCGGCCTCATAGCCGGCCCGACGCTCACGGCCGATGAGCACTTCCGAAGTGCCCGCCACATGCGCAATCTTCCGGTATCCCTTGCGGATCACGTACTCGATGGCCCGGTAGGCCCCTTCCCGGTCATCCACGATCACGCTGCTGAATCCCAGCCCTTCGATCGCGCGGTCAAAAAACACGAGCGGCACGCCCATCTGCCGCACCCGCTCGTACACTTCGAGATGGGGCTCCTGCTGCGAGACCGACACGAGGAGCCCGTCGACGCGCATGGCCAGCAGGCGTTCGATGTGCTGCCGCTCCAGATCGGCCCGCTCCTGCGAGACGGCCAACACAATGCCGTAGCCCCGCTGCGTGGCCGTCTCCTGAATGGCATCGACCACCGTGGCCATGAACGCGTGCGCGATCTTCGGCACGACCACGCCCAGCGTGTAGGAACGCCGGGACGAAAGCGACCGGGCCAGCAGATTAGGCAAATAGCCCATCTCGGCGGCCGTCTTCTTGACCAGCTCGCGTGTTTCCTTGGAAATGTCCGGGTGATCGCGAAGCGCTTTCGAGACGCTGACCTTGCTCAGATTCAGCCGCTCGGCAATGTCGGCCAGTCGCACCCGTTTCTTTGCCATGAGCCCCTGCCGGTTAATCCTCCAGATTTTGCAAAATTACGGCAAACACAACATCCGTGCCTGGTCTCGTTCAAAAATTTTGTGCAGATTGCGCGTTGCTTACGCGTTCGTCCCGATGCAGGTTTTGCACGGCATGATTATTTTGTTTTACTCGGTTGCGTAACCGTTAACTTTTTCCGATCTTCAGCATCATGGGCATGCATGCAGACCTCGTGCAGCAGTTCGATCTGAGCGGCCGGGTGGCGCTCGTCACCGGCGGTAGCGGCGCGCTCGGACGCGCCATGGCGCGCGGCCTGGCCATGGCCGGTGCCCGGGTGGCCCTGCTGGCCCGCCGACCGGAGCGCCTGCAGGAAGCCGTGGCCGAGATCGAGCAACTCGGCGGCGAAGCGCTGGCCCTTCCGGGCGACGTGCTGGATCGCGCTTCGCTCGAAAAGGCCCGGGAAACCCTGCTGAGCCACTGGGATCGGCTCGACATCCTGGTCAACGGCGCCGGCGGCAACGTCCGGGAGGCCACGCTCGAACCCGGCCACACCGTCTTCGAGCTGACCGAAGAAGCCTTCCGCAGGGTCATCGACCTGAACCTGATGGGCACCATCCTTCCCACCCTGATCTTCGGGGAAGTGATGGCCCGGCAGCGGCGCGGCGTGATCGTCAACGTCTCGTCCATGGCCGCCACCCGCATCCTCACCCGCGTGGTGGGCTACAGCGCGGCCAAGGCCGCCGTGGAGAATTTCACGCGCTGGATGGCCGTGGAACTGGCCCGCACCTACGGCGAAGGGCTTCGCGTCAATGCGATCGCGCCGGGCTTCTTCCTGGGCGAGCAGAACCGGCATCTGCTGCTCCGCGAAGACGGATCGCTGACCGAACGCGGCCAGGCGATCCTCGCGCATACCCCTATGGGACGCTTCGGCGAGGCCGATGATCTGATCGGCACGCTCGTCTGGCTGTGCAGCGACGCTTCGCGCTTTGTGACGGGCGTCGTGGTTCCTGTTGACGGAGGATTTTCCATCTACACCGGCATCTGAAATGGTAACGGTACTGCAAACCCTCCTGCAGCGCCCTCGGCCGCTGGCCGAAATCGACCGTGCGGCGCTGGCGCGCTTCCTGACCGACCTGATTCGCCAGCAGGTGTATCCGGCCTCCCTGGAGCCCACCTCGGAGGGCGTGTTTTTCCTGGCCCGCGACGGCCGGGAAAAGCGCCTGGGCATTCTTTCGGAAGCGGGCCTGCACGACTTCGAGGGCGCGCGGCACCAGCTCTCGCTCGACGGCCGCACGCTGATCTTTCAGTCGTGCCCGCTCACGGCCGCCAATGCCCGGGCGCTGCGCCAGCACCTTGCCTGGACGGCTCCCCGTCCACTCGGGCTACGTGCCTCGGTGGGCTGCGGCGATCGCCTGGGCCTGGCCACTCCGGGCCATGTACGGGCCGTGCGCAAGCATAAGCTGGCCCCTGTCTTCGCCCAGCAGTCGATTCGCGAAATGACGCGCACCGGCCGCACGCCCCAGCAGGTGCTCGACGAAGCCATGTGGGGCGTCTTCCAGGAAGGCTGGCGCCAGGGCTACGGCGCCGACGCCGACCACTTGAAGACCGAGGAAGACGCCGATCGCTGCATCGAGGCCGGCTTCACCTTCTTCACGATCGACCCGAGCGCCTACGTCGATAACGAGGTGGACACGGCCGACGCGGCGACCCTCGAAGCCAAGGTGGCCGCCCTCCCCTGGGACGCCCTCGAAACGACGCTCGCCGATCTGCGCCGGGCCTACCTCGGCCAGCATTTCCAGGTGGGTCCCTACGAACTGTCGTTCGAGGAGCGCACGCTGCTGCAGGCGCTGGCCAAGTACGGCGGCGCCATCGCCCACACGGCCCGCGTGTATCGCCATATTGCCGGCCGCATGGGCAACCGCCCCTTCGAACTGGAAATGTCCGTCGACGAAACCGAAGTGCCCACCTCCCCGGCGGAGCACTTCTTCGTGGCGCGCGAGCTACAGCGGCTGGGCGTGCGCTGGATCAGCCTGGCGCCCCGCTTCGTGGGCCGTCTGGAAAAGGGCGTCGATTACATCGGTGATCTGGAAGAGTTCGAGGCCCACCTGAAGCTCCACGTGGCGATCGCCCGCACCCTGGGCCCCTACAAGTTGAGCCTGCATTCCGGGTCCGACAAGTTCGCGCTCTATCCGCTGTTTGCCCGCCACGCGGGTGAACTCTTTCACCTGAAGACGGCCGGCACTTCCTATCTGGAGGCGCTGCGGGCCGTGGCCGAGCTGGATCCGCCGCTGTTCCGGGAGATTCTGGACTTTGCCCGGGACCGCTACGAAACCGACCGGGCCACCTACCACGTATCGGCGCTGCTGGAGCGGGTCCCGAAGGCTTCCGACGTGCCCGACGACGCATTGCCGGCCCTGCTGGAGCAGTTCGATACCCGGCAGGTGCTGCACGTCACCTTCGGCTCGGTCCTGACGGCCACCGACGCAGACGGCCGTCCGCGCTTTCGGGATCGACTGCTGGCGGTTCTTCAGGAAAACGAAGAAACCTACTACCGGCTGCTGGAAGCCCACTTCGACCGCCACCTGGCTCCGTTCGACGCGGAATGAGCGGGGCTTCCGCACCTTCAATCCTTCATGAAACCCGCCCGACGGCGCGACGTTTGTTGCCTCTGGCAGCGCAATCGGTGTATATTTGAGCGCTGCGGATGGTCAGGTAGCTCAGTTGGTAGAGCACGGGACTGAAAATCCCGGTGTCGGCGGTTCGATTCCGCCCCTGACCACCAGGATATCAAAAAACCCCGCGATTCGGTTTGGAATCGCGGGGTTTTTATATCTGGCGGGTAGGATATGGGTAAAAACTCCACTGCACGCCGAGTTGTGCATTCTCCAGAACCGCCTCCCACCTTTCCCGCGCTTCCGGTCGCTGCTCCACCCGAAGGCCGAATTCGCTGACATCCCGGCTGCGGCTCGCTATCGTTCACGCCCCCTTTCCCCCCGCGGACCCGGCGACACGTAGGGATTGGCGCGCACGAAAAAGCGCCAGAGGCGGTCGGTTCCGCGGGAAAGGCCGATCCGGGGTGAGGTGGCGACTTCGGCGTCCGACACCGGTTCACCGGCGGCAAAGTAGAGCGGTGGTGCCGTAAGCGGCTTTCGATGGTAGCGGCCGTCGATGTCGAAGGCCACGGTGAGCCGTCCCGGCCCACCGGTCAACTCGTGGGGCCTGCGGGCTTTCGGGCGGCGTGCTTTCAGGAAGTCGAGCCCGGCCACCGGCTCCACAGCCCGTATGAGCACGGCCCCGCCCACGCCTTCCGGCTCGGTCACCACGTTCAGCAGCCAGTACATGCCGTAGTTCAAATACACGTAGGCCGTGCCCGGCGGCGCAAACAGATCGTAGGCGCGTCCTTCGGGGCGCACCCTTCCGGTGGCCGGATCGACCAGCCGCCAGCCATGAAAGGCGGGATCGTCCTGGCGATAGGCTTCGGTTTCGACAATGCGTCCCACCAGACGCACCCCGCTCGGGTGCTCATGCACCAGCCACCGCCCCAGCAGATCCCGCGCCACTTCCAGCGTGGGCCGGTCGAAAAACGACGCCGGCAGGGGAACGAGATTATTCAAATCCATTGACTAAATGAAGACGTTGCCCTAAACTGTAGGGGTCCTCCAGCTAAGCTAACAGGAATGCGCATGCGACGCCTGACCGTTCTCTCTCTTTTGCTCGGAAGCGTGCTGGCGTTTGCGGTGGAAGCCCAGCCCGCGGACTGGTCCACGCTCTTCGTGCGTGCCATGCGGCTGAAGGAAGCCGGGCAGTACGCCCAGGCCATCCCGCTGGCCGAGCAGGCGCTCACGCTGGCCCAGGCGCAGTACGGGCCCGAAAATCGGAGCGTGGGGCTGGCGCTGAACCTGCTGGGCCAGCTGTACACGGCGGAAGGAAAATACGACGAAGCGGAGGCGTTCCTGAAACGTGCACTGGACATCTACCACAGATGGTTTGGCGCGCAGTCGCCGGAGAGCGCCGGCGTGCTGAACAACCTCGGCCGCCTGTACCTGGACCGCGGCCAGCCGGAACAGGCGGTATCGGTACTCCAGGAGGCGCTGGCCCGCTTCGAGCAGGCCTACGGGCCCGAAAGCCACCGTCTGCGCTACACGCTGGAACTGCTCGCCGAGGCCTATCAGGCCATGAACCGCCCGGACGAAGCCCGACGCTATGCGGCGCGGGCCGCCCAGCTTCCGCCTCCGCCGCAGGCGCAGCAGTAATTCACGCGAGGCGTTCCACCGCGACGGCCGTGCCGCCGCCCGTACCGTGACAGATGGCGGCCAGTCCCAGCGTGCCGTCGTGGCGGCGCAGCGCGTGCAGGAGCGTCACGATGATCCGCGCCCCCGAGCAGCCGATCGGGTGCCCCAGCGCAATGGCCCCGCCGTGCACGTTCAGCTTCTCGTAGGGCACGTCCAGCATGCGGTGAAACAGGATGCTGTTGATGGCGAAGGCCTCGTTGTTTTCGAACAGGTCGAAGTCTTCGATGCGGCGGCCCAGCCGATCCAGCAGCCGACGCACGGCCGGCACCGGCGCCTCCGGAAACCGCCACGGCTCGCCGGCCGCCCAGGCCCCGCCCAGAAGTCGGGCAATAGGCTGAAGGCCATGGCGCTCGACGGCCGCCCGGCTGGCCAGCAGGAGCGCGGCCGCTCCGTCGCTGATCTGACTGCTGTTGCCGGCCGTCAGCACCCCGTCTTTTCTGAAAGCAGGCTTCAGGGAGGCCAGCGCTTCGCGGGTCGTATCGGGCCGGATACCTTCGTCCCGGTCCAGCGTTTTCGTCTCGCGCCGCTCCCGGTAGGTGATCGGCACGATCTCATCGGCAAAGTAGCAGCGTTCGGTGGCTTCGGCCGCCCGTCGGTGCGACATCAGCGCGATTTCGTCGAGTTCTTCGCGCGTAATGCCGTGTTCGGCGGCCAGGCGCTCGGTCTGCTCGCCCATCGCCTCGCCACTCATGGGATCGGTCAGGCCGTCATAGAGCAAGAGATCGACGAGCTGTTCCGGCGCCCCCAGCAGGAATTTGTAGCCCCAGCGTGCCCGCGCCGACAGGTAGAACCCGGCCTGCGACATCGACTCGACCCCGCCGGCCAGCAGCAGATCGGCCTCACCGGCGCGGATCATGGTGGCCGCCGTCATCACGCTGATCATGCCCGAGGAGCAGACCATGTCGACGGCCAGTCCGTCCACCTCTTTCGGAATGCCGGCCTTCAGCGCGGCCTGGCGCGGAATGAGCTGGCCGTGTCCCCCGCGCAACACGTTGCCGAAGATGTAGCCGTCCAAGTCTTTCCCTTCCACCCCGACCCGCTCCAGGGCGGCCTTCATCGCATGCGCGGCCAGATCGACCGGACTGTGGTCCTTCAGCGCACCGCCGAATTTGCCGATGGGCGTGCGTACAGCGGTAACGATATAGACGTCCTGCATGGTGCGTTCGGATTGATTGGAAGCGGTTTCGATGTGCTCGAAACGACCCCGCCGAAAAACGGGTTTCGCGCCACCGGCACCTTTGCGAGAGCTTAACGAATTTTAAGGCTACGTACAGGATTTTCGGGGCCGCCGCCTCCTTGTTTTGTTCAGCGTGTAATATGGAATCGCTGATTTACCAGTGCATGGAGGGTACCACACCTGGAGTGGCGGACGTGATCCGGTGGGTATGATCGGGCGGACACAGGGGTCCGCCCCTACGTGGTAGGAAGGTCGTCGTTTGCCCGGTAGGGGTGCACCGCAGTGTGCGCCCGTGCTTTTTCACATGCACTATGATTTCCCAGAAATCGTATAACCCGAACCGACAAAACCATGCTTCCCGACTGGGCACCGAACCTGCACCCGCTGGTGGTGCATTTTCCCATCGCGCTGCTTTTTCTGGCCGTCGGATTCGACCTGGTCGCCTGGCTGCTGCGCCGGCCGGTGGCCCTGGTCCGGGTAACGGCCGTGCTTTACGCACTGGGGGCGCTTTCGGCGCTGGTGGCTTTTCTGACCGGACGGGCGGCGGCCGACAGCCTGGAGCTGCCCACAGCGGTCATTCCGGCCGTCACCACGCATGCCGACTGGGCCGAACGCGCCGTCTGGTTCTTCGGCGTCTTTGCCCTGATTCGACTGGCGCTGGCCTGGTGGCGCCGCCCGCTGGCCCGTGCCGCCTGGCTGCAGGGGCTGCTGCTTTTGCTGGGCGCCGGTGGCCTGTGGCTGCTCTACGAAACCGGCGAGCATGGTGCCGAGCTGGTCTATGCGCACGGGCTGGGCGTGGCGTCGGTGCGTACGCTTCAGGCCGAACGCGACGCGCTGGCGCAGGTGCTGCAACGCCAGCAGGCGGCCGCGCAGTTCGAACGCCTGACCGAGGGCGGCTGGCGCTGGACGCCCGGTCCCGGAGCCGAGCCGATCCTGACCGACACGTTCAAGGTACTGGACGGCACGCTTTCGGCCATCACGTGGACGCCTGGTTCGGAAGGTCTCCGGCTGACGCTTTCCGAGACCCCGCTGCTGCTGGTCGGCCCCGGCACGCTCTCCGGCACGGAGCTGCGCGCCCGCCTGCGGCTCGACAGCCTGGCGGGAAGCGTCCGGCTCGTTTATCACGTCCAGGATCCCCGGAACTACGACTTTCTGGAGCTTTACCGGGACCGGGTGCGCCAGGGGCGGCTCGAAGATGGCCGTGTGCGGATCTTCGACGAAGCACCGCTTGAAGCCAGCGGCTGGCTCGACGTGCGGGTCGTTGCCCACGGCACGCACCTCCGGGGCTACGTGAACGGCCGCCTTGTAACCCACGGACACGGCCCGGCCGCCCAACCCGGCCCGGCCGGGGTGCACCTGCAGGGCCCAGGTGTGCTGGATCTGGGCCTGCTCGGCGCCCAACCAATTACCACAATGCAGATGTAGGTGTAATCATTACGGGTCGTCCCACGTCTATTTCCGTGGAAGACCACCAGACACAGAAAACCTATGGAACGTGCTTACGATTACGGGCTCTGGCCCCTGGTCGTTGTTTCCTCCCTGATCTTCATCCTGTTTGCTATCAGTTTCACCCGCCCGCAGAGTCGATACGACTGGCGGGCCCTGGGCGCCTTCTCCGCCTTTGTGGTGGCCCTTTTTACGGAGATGTACGGAGTTCCTCTGACGCTGTACCTGCTCTCAGGCTGGCTCACGACCCGTTACCCGCAGCTTGATCTCTTTGCGCACGAGAACGGCCACCTCTGGCAAACGCTTTTTGGAATACAGGGCGATGCGCACTTCAGCGCATTGCATCTGATCAGCTATGGACTGATCGGCGGCGGGATGTGGCTCATTGCCACAGCCTGGCGTGTGTTGTATGCAGCCCAGCGCATGGGTACCCTTGCCACGACCGGACCGTACGCTTACCTGCGACATCCGCAATACACGGGCTTTTTGCTGGTGCTGCTGGGCTTTTTGATCCAGTGGCCGACCCTGCTGACCCTGCTCATGTTTCCCATCCTGGTGTTCATGTATCTACGGCTGGCTCGACTGGAAGAGCAATACCTGCACCAGCAGTTTGGAGCAGCTTATGCCACCTATGCCGCCCAGGTCCCGGCCTTTCTTCCTCGGCCGGGCAGACGATACCGACCCGAATCGTCTTTTTGAAACCGGGAAGAACGAGCCATGACTTCCATCGATCAACAACTGGAAGCATTACTTGCCGAAGGGTGTCAGCGTCTGTTGCAATACATTCAACACAAAGTATCCGATCCACAGGGGGCCGAAGATATCCTGCAAAACAGCCTGCTCAAGGCATTGCAGGCGGCACCAGGCCTCCGAAGCCGAGAAAAACTGGTGCCGTGGTTTTACCGCATTGTGCAGCATGCTATTGTGGATGCGCAGCGCCAACGCGCCCGCGAACAGCGTATCCATCAGGCCTATATGGCTGAACAGGAAGCAATCCCCCACGAAGATGCCACCCTGATTTGCGAGTGCTTTCGTGCGCTGCTTCCGTCCCTGAAAGAAGCGTACCGTTTGCTTATTGAGAAAATAGATCTTGAGGGTGAGGATCCCCGGGAGGTGGCGCAGCAACTGGGTATCACCCGCAACAACCTGCACGTGCGGCTTCACAGAGCACGGCGTCTGCTGCGGGAGCGTCTGGAAGCGCTCTGCACGGCATGCACCACGCCGGATCATTCAGATTGTCGGTGCTGAATTTTCCGAAAACATCAAACTTGAAAGCAGCCATGGCAGCCCACGACAAATCGGCCCATTCGCATGCGCATCACGCGCACCAGCCTTCGACGTCCGTCCATCATGATCATAAACACCATGATCACAAGGAGCATCACGCCCCTTCTCATCCCGCACACCACAAACACGGCCCCCATGATCACCACGCCCATCATGCGCACATGGTGGAGGACTTCCGGAGGCGCTTCTGGATTTCCCTGGTCCTGACGGTGCCGATTCTGGTGCTTTCGCCCATGATCCAGGCTTTTCTGGGGCTGGGCGAAGCGCTGCGCTTTCCGGGTGACCTGTGGGTGCTCTGGGCGCTCTCGTCCGTCGTGTTCTTCTATGGAGGCTGGCCGTTCCTGAAAGGCATTGCCGAGGAGCTGCGCCAGCGCAATCCCGGCATGATGACACTGATCGCCATCGCCATCAGCGTGGCCTATCTCTACTCGAGCGCGGTGGTCTTCGGACTGGCCGGCAAAATCTTTTTCTGGGAGCTGGCCACGCTGATCGATGTGATGCTGCTGGGGCACTGGATCGAGATGCGCTCGGTGCTGGGGGCGTCGCGGGCGCTGGAAGAGCTGGCCCGCCTGATGCCGACCGAAGCCCACAGGGTGATGCCGGATGGCTCGATCCAGGATGTGCCGCTCGATCAGCTGCAGGCGGGCGATCGCGTGCTGGTGCGCCCCGGCGAGAAAATTCCGGCCGACGGCGTGATCGTCGAAGGCCACACCACGGTCAACGAGGCGCTGCTTACCGGCGAATCGGCACCGGTCGAGAAAAAGGTCGGCGACACGGTGATCGGTGGCGCCATCAACGGCGAGGGGTCGCTCGTCGTGGAGGTGCAGAAAACCGGCGCCGAAAGCTACCTGTCGCAGGTCATCGAGCTGGTCCGTCAGGCACAGGAGACGAAGTCCCGGACCCAGGACCTGGCCAACCGGGCCGCCCGCTGGCTCACCGTCGTGGCGCTGGGAGGCGGCGCGCTGACGCTGGCGGTCTGGACGCTGGTCATGGGCCAGCCGTTCGACTTTGCGCTGGAGCGCATGGTGACCGTCATGGTGATCGCCTGCCCGCATGCGCTGGGGCTGGCCGTGCCGCTGGTGGTGGCCGTCTCGACCGCCCTGTCCGCCCAGAATGGGCTGCTGATCCGTGACCGTACGGCCTTCGAAAATGCGCGCAATCTGCAGGCGGTGATCTTCGACAAAACGGGCACGCTCACCGAAGGGCGTTTCGGCGTGACCGACACGCTGGTCTTTCAAGACGGGCTCTCCGAAGAGGAACTGCTGACACTTGCGGCGGCCGTCGAGCAGCATTCCGAGCACCCGATTGCCCGGGGCATCGTCGAGGCGGTGGCCCATCCCCCGGCCGCCGAGGATTTCGAAGCCATCCCGGGCAAAGGCGCGCGGGCCCGCGTCAATGGCGAGGAAGTCCGCGTGGTCAGTCCGGGCTACCTGCGCGAGCACGGGCTGGAGGTGCAGGACGAACGCGTAGACCGACTGGCCGAACAGGGCAAAACGGTGGTGTTTGTCGTGCGCGATGGCCGGGTCGCCGGCGCGATCGCCCTGGCCGACGTGATCCGTCCCGAATCGAAAGAGGCCGTGCGCCAGCTCAAAGCGATGGGCCTGCAGGTGATGATGCTCACCGGCGACAACCGCCGCGTGGCCGCCTGGGTCGCCCGCGAGATCGGCCTGGACGACTATTTCGCCGAAGTGCTTCCTGATCAGAAGGCGGCCAAGGTCAGGGAAGTGCAGCAGCGCGGGCTGCGCGTGGCCATGGTGGGCGACGGGATCAATGACGCGCCAGCCCTGGCACAGGCCGATGTGGGCATTGCCATCGGCGCCGGGACCGACGTGGCCATCGAGACGGCCGACATCGTGCTCGTGCGCAACGATCCACGCGACGTGGTGTCGATCCTGCGCCTGAGCCGTGCCACCTATCGCAAGATGGTGCAGAATCTCTGGTGGGCGGCCGGCTACAACATCGTCGCCATCCCGCTGGCCGCCGGCGTGCTCTACAAGCTGGGCCTGCTGCTGGGACCGGCCGTTGGCGCCATGCTGATGTCGGCCAGCACGGTCATCGTGGCCGTAAACGCACGTTTTCTCAGCGTGGAGTGATCTCCTGCAACCTGTTTCGACCCATGAGCTGGCTGCTTTCGCTGCTTCTGGTGAGTCTTCAACCTACATTGCCTGCTTCCAACGACTCGACGGCCGTAATGCAGACGGGGGCGCGCTTTCACGAAGCGCTGGCCGAAGGCGACAGCGCCACGGTGGCCGCCCTGCTCCTTGCGGAAGCCGTGATCCTGGAAGGCGGCCGCCGGGAAAGCCGGGGTGAATATCTGGGGCACCACTATGCCCGGGATGTGGCTTTTCTGCAGGCCATGACGCGCACCATCATCTGGCAGACGGTGCGGGTAGCGGACGCGCTGGCCTACGTGGCGACCGTCTCACGGCTCCAGGGGACCTATCGTGATCGGGCTTACGATCTGTCCAGCGCCGAACTGCTGGTGCTCCATCGCACGCCCGGGGGCTGGCGCATCGGAGCCGTCCACTGGTCCTCCGCTCCGTACCGGTAAATCTAATGCCCATCATTTAGCGACCAGGCCAGCTTACTGACGGTCAGAGTCTTCTTCTGGACGCTGTGCACACTACCTTTCCGGGAACGAGGCTTCTTTTCTTTCATACGTTTCTCAAAAAACGCTTCCGGACATGCTACGCTGGTATCATCTCTTCCGGAGTAAACCCAGAACCGCTGTTCGCCCGCCGAAGAAGGGCTGGATGCCGGAGCTCTGGGCCTCGCGGATTCCGCTGACCCACACGCAGAACTTCAAGGAAGTCTTTCGGGCCCTTGTCGAAAACCGGGACAACCTGGCCTACGCCTGGCGCATCCTGCGCGACGGGGTCTGTGACGGCTGTGCGCTGGGCACCAGTGGTATGGAAGACTGGACGATCGAAGGCGTGCACCTGTGTAACGTCCGGCTTCGGTTGCTACGGCTCAACACGATGCCCGCGCTGGATTTCGACCGACTTGCCGACGTCGAAGCGCTTCGTCGCCTGCGTGCCCGAGATCTGCGCATGCTGGGCCGCCTTCCCTATCCGGCCATCCGCCGCAAAGGAGAGCGCGGATTTCGCCGCATTTCCTGGGACGAAGCGCTGGACCTGATTGCCGAGCGCATTCGGGCGACCGATCCGGATCGCACCTACTTTTACCTGACCAGTCGGGGCATTCCCAACGAAACCTACTACGTAGCCCAGAAGGCCGTTCGCGCCATCGGTACGAACAACATCGACAACTCGGCCCGGATCTGCCACTCGCCCAGCACCTTTGGCCTCAAGCCCACACTGGGCGTCGCCGCCACCACCTGCTCGTACACCGACCTGATCGGCACCGACCTGGTCACGTTTCTGGGCTCCAACGTGGCCAACAACCAGCCGGTCATGATGAAATACCTCTACCATGCGAAAAAGGCCGGCACCCGGGTCGTGCTGATCAATCCCTATCCCGAGCCGGGCATGATGCGCTACTGGGTCCCTTCCGACCTGGAAAGCGCGCTGTTCGGCACGAAGATCACGGATTACTTCTTTGCGGTGCGTCCCGGCGGCGACATGGCCTTCCTGTACGGCACAATCAAGGCCATGCTTGCGAAAAAACTGGTGGACGAAGACTTTATCCGCCAGCATACGGTCGGCTTCGACGAGCTGCGCACGCTGCTGGAGACAACGCCCTGGGAGACGCTCGAAGCGCAGAGCGGTCTGACCCGCCGCGACATGGAAACCTACGCCGAGTTGGTGGGAGCGGCCGAACGAGCGGTGTTCGTCTGGGGCATGGGCATTACGCAGCATGCCTCGGGCGAGGCCAACGTCTATGCAATCGTCAACCTGGCCCTGACGCGGGGATTTGTTGGGCGCCCCGGTTGTGGCCTGATGCCCATTCGAGGCCACTCGGGCGTGCAGGGCGGCGCCGAGATGGGCTGCTATGCGACGGTCTTTCCGGGCGGCAAACCCATTAACGCTGAAACCGCCGCCTGGCTTTCGAAGCAGTACGGTTTTCCGGTGCCCGACCGACCCGGTCTGACCACAGCCGAAGCGCTCCAGGCCGCCCGCGAAGGAGCACTCGACGTACTGTTTGCCGTAGGCGGAAACTTCCGGGAGGTGCTTCCCGATCCGCAGGGGATCGATGAAGCGCTCCAGCGCATCCCGCTCCGCGTGCACATGGACATCGCCCTATCCACGCAGATGCTGCTCGATCCGGCCGACACCGTACTGCTGCTGCCGGCCACTACCCGCTACGAAATCCCCGGCGGCGTCACCGAGACCTCCACGGAACGCCGGGTCATCTTCAGCCCTGAAATTCCGGGTCCGCGGATCCCGGAGGCACGTCCGGAATGGGAAGTCTTTGCGGAGCTGGCCGCCCGCGTGCGTCCGGAGCTGGCCGACAAGGTACGCTTTCCCAACACCGCAGCCATCCGTGAGGAAATCGCCCGCGTGATCCCGATGTACGAGGGCATCCAGCATCTGAAAAAGAAAGGCGACGCTTTTCAGTACGGCGGCCCGCGTCTGTGCGAGGGCTGGCGCTTCCCCACGCCAGACGGCAAGGCCCACTTCCAGGCCGTCCCGTTGCCGGACCTCGAACTACCGGAAGGGGCCTTCCGGGTGGTTACACGGCGCGGCAAACAGTTCAACAGCATCGTCCACGAGGACGTGGATCCGCTGAACGGGATGCCCCGGGATGCCATCCTGATCAGCCATACCGACCTGCAGCGCCTGGGGCTTAAAGAAGGCGCGCGCGTGGTTGTCGAAAACGAGCACGGCCGCCTCGAAGGTCGGCTGTTTGCCGCCGACATGGCCGCCCGCTCGCTACAGGTGCACTGGCCCGAAGGCAACGTGCTGGTGCCGCCCGATGTGCTCTCGCCACAGGCCCGCATTCCGGCCTACAAGGAAGTGGTGGCTTACCTGCGACCGCTCACCGATACCGAGACGCCGCAAACGCGCAGCGCGGAAACCGTCTTTCAACTATGAAAACGCTCCGACAGGGCACGCGCATTGACCACTTCGAAGCCCTGCGCTTCGAAAATGGGGCCATGCAGCCCATCGAGGATGCCGTCGTCGTGGAAGAGCCCCTGGAACTGCGGCTGGTGTACTTCCACGAGGACCATCCGGTGCACACCCGCGTGGCCGTCACGATGCGCACGCCCGGTAACGATGTGGAACTGGCCATCGGCTTTCTCTTTGGCGAAGGCATCATTCAGGACTACCGCGACATCGACCGTTTCGAGCACACGGGGCCCAGCGGGGACCGGCCTAACAACCGCAACATCCTGACCATCACGCTGAAGCCCCACGTGTCGGTCGATGCCTTCCGAATGGAACGGCATTTTTTCACCTCGGCCAGCTGTGGTCTTTGCGGCAAAGCGGCTCTTGAGACCGTACGGGTCGGCGATTATCCGCCCCTGTGGGCAGATGGCCCCCTGCTCACGCCAGAGCGACTCTGGTCGTTGCCCCGAACGCTTCGCCAGGCGCAGACGCTCTTCAACGAAACCGGCGGACTGCACGCCGCTGCGCTGTTCGATGCCGAAGGGCATCTACTGGCGCTCCGCGAGGATGTAGGCCGCCACAACGCGCTGGACAAGCTCATCGGCCACTTTCTCCTGGAAGAAAAAGCAGCAGTCCTGCGCCGTGGCATCGTGTTGCTTTCCGGACGGGCCAGCTTCGAGTTGGTGCAGAAAGCTGCAAAGGCTGGCATTCCCGTCGTGGCGGCCGTCGGTGCGCCTTCCAGTCTGGCCGTCGATCTGGCCAGGGAATGCGGCATGACGCTGATCGGCTTTCTACGCGAGGGCCGTTTCAACGTATACAGTGCCCCCCATCGCATGGTGTACGCGCTGTCTCCATCCCTGGCAACGTAACAGAAAGCCCGGCTCCGATGGAGCCGGGCTTTCCCTGTTGCCGCGGCGGACCGACGCTTACACGTCCAGTCGCCTGACGTTCACGGCCTGGAGTCCTTTGGGCGTGCGGCGAATCTCAAAGCTCAGCCGCTCGCCCTTGCGCAGCTCTTCGCCGTAGCCCAGCCCGGCCACGGCCGTCCGGTGCACGAAGACATCTTCGCCCCCGCCATCCTGCTGGATGAAGCCGTAGCCTTTCTCGGCGCTGAACCACTTGACGGTACCCTGAGACATAACTGAACCTGTGTACTGGGACCGGCAGACCTCTTGCCCTGTCAGGCAGAAATGCCATGCAGCCAACGAGAGGGCCCGGTCGGTGAAACAATAGGGTGAACACTACGCTGCAACGGCCGGTTTTATAGTCAGTTCCGGCTAACCCGACGTTTCCCATGATCGGACGCGCCTGGATCGGTACCTCAGGCTGGGCTTACCGCCACTGGCGCGGCGTGCTTTATCCAGAAGAGGTGCCTTCGAATCAGTGGTTCAGCTACTACGCACGCGAATTCGACACCGTCGAACTCAACAACACGTTCTACCATCTCCCCCGCCCCGCTACCGTGCAGCGCTGGCATGATCTGGCCCCACCGGACTTCCGCTTCGCCGTCAAAGCCAGCCGCCTGATCACCCACCAGCGACGCCTGCGCGATTGCGCCGAGCCGCTGCAGACCTTCTTCGGCGCCATTACGCCCCTTGGCAAACATCTGGGTCCGGTGCTCTACCAGCTTCCACCCGGCCTGCACGCCGATCTGGAGCGTCTGCAAGCATTCGCCGCGCTGCTCCCCGCAGGCCATCTGCACGTATTCGAGTTCCGCCATCGGAGCTGGTTCACCAAAGCTATCCATAACTTCCTATTGGAGCATGAGCTGATCTTCTGCATCCACGACTGGTCCCGGCTCGAGGTGCCGCACTGGGCGACCGGTCCGGCCGTCTACGTGCGCTTCCACGGTACGACCGGGCGCTACGCGGGCGGTTACGACGAAGCTACCCTCCGGGAATGGGCTGAACGGATTCATCGATGGATGGACGAAGGCCGCGACGTGTACGTGTACTTCAACAACGACATCGGCGGTCATGCCGTGCAGAACGCCCGCACGCTGAAAAGCCTGCTCGCCTCCGGATGAGCCTTTACGAGAATCCAAGGATGTCCTGTACCCGCAGCCGATGCTCCGGAAATGTCTCCGGCGCCACCTCCTCCCCGGCCTCCAGCCGCCAGACCTCCCGGTAAGCCTCCCCCTCCGGCATCCGATGCACCCACAGCACCCGCCCCTCCACATCCACCACCCACACCTCCGGCACACCCGCCCGCGCATAAAGCGGCACCTTCACCTCCCTATCATAGGCCAGCGACGTCTCCGACACCTCCACCACCAGCAACACCGCCTCCGGACCCGGATGCCCCGACGCATAGTAGTCCACCCGCCACCGCAACAACGACACGTCCGGATATACCTCCGTCTGCTCCCCTAATCTCAGAGGATTCTGCACCCAGACGATGGCCCGCTCCTGCAACGGCACAAAGAGCCGCATCAGGCGGGCAACACAGGCGGCGTGACGGCTTCCGACGGGACTCATCCGGACCAGCTCGCCTTCGATCAGCTCCAGACGATCATCTTCCCCAAAGATACCCGCTTCACCCATCCGGTGAAACTCCTCCACCGTGAACCGATAGCGCGTAACCGGCTCGGCCATGGCCCTGCGCCTTTTGCCTCTGGTTATTCCTGATATGCCCGCTTCTGTCCGGCGTTTCCGTAAACTCGGCCTCAAGAAGTGACCGGTATAAAGAAAAAGGGCGGACGCCCGGGCGTCCGCCCTCCCGCCTGGTCGCTCAGGCATGCACCTCCCCCATCAGCTGGTTGCCTTTCCGGAGACGACCATCACGCCCTGCATCAGGGTGTAGTGTCCGGGGAAGGTGCAGACGTAACGGTAGCGGCCGGGTTTGTCCGGCGCCTTGAAGGTCACCTCCACGGTCTCGCCAGGCTGGGCCACCTTCGTGTAGGCCAGAATGGCCGGATCGTCCGGCACGTAGTCCGGGTCCGAGATGGCGGCCGTGCCCACCCGGTTTACCACGCTCGGGCTGTCGGTGTTCAGTACGACCACGTTGTGCGGCATCACCTTCGCCGTGTTCTTGAAGATAAGCCGCACGGTCTCGCCCGGCGCGACCGTGAACTCGGTCACCTTGAACTTCAGCTCGTCGCCGACCGGCTCGATCACGATCTCTTTGACCGGCTCGGCCTGGACCCGGAGTGCCAGGAGCACCAGGCCCACCAACAACAGGCTACGACGCATCATGATTGTTTCCTCCTTGGTTCAGGGTTTCAGGCGGGGTTGGGATTGTAGATGTCCGGCTGCTCGGGACCTTCTACTTCCAGCACGGCCAGCAGACCCTTACGCGCCACGCGCGTGAGCGCGTGATCGACGAACTTGACCGGGCCGGGCACCGGCAACCGCATGTGGAAGATGCCGCAACTGCCCGGCGGGATGGCCACGGTCTGCGCATTCCGTTCGGGGTTGTTCAGGATGGCCCCTTCGCGCCAGACGTAGGAAAGCACGTTGCCGATCGGGTGGAAGTTGCTCGTCAGATTCGGACCACCGACCGCCAGGAAGATCCGGACCGTCTCGCCCACCTTCGCCTTCATGGCGCCGTAGCGATCGGCCGTCAGGCCATACTTGGCACCGTTGAAGAGTACGTAGGTGGGTTTTTCTTCGAAGAGTTTCTCGAAGTCAAAGTTGTGATGGCCCGGCTCGCCCGGCTGCTTGTCGGTGTAGAGCTCATGCTGCCCCAGGTAGAACTCCCGGTCCACCGGCGGCAGGCCTTCCGGCGGCTCGACGAGAATCATTCCGAACATGCCGCTGGAGATGTGGAAGTCCATGTCGGGCACGGCGCAGTGGTACACGTACGCGCCCGGATACAGGCAGCGGAAGCGAATCGTCTTCGACTGGCCGGGCGCTACCAGCGTGTGCGCAGCACCACCACCCGGACCGTAAACGGCATGGAAGTCCACGTTGTGCGGCATGCGGTTCGACGACGGATTCTCGATGGTCAGGTTGACCACGTCGCCCTGCCGCACACGAATCATGGGGCCGGGGATCTGGCCGTTATAGGTCATGAAGTTGAAGGTCACGCCCGGTTCGATTTCGGCCACGACCTCCTCGACGCGCAGCGTGATGTCGTGCGTGATGGGCCAGTCCCGATGGATCGGCGGCGGAATATCGGCGGGATCGGCGGCCACGCGCTCGACACGCCGCCCCATGGGTCCCGTAACAATCCGGCCGGAACGACCGCGGCCTTCGGCTTCCAGCGAAAGGCCCGAGGAAGTGATCAGTCCACCGGCGGCGGCCACACCCAGGCCTTTCAGAAAGTCACGACGCGAGCTGGCTTTCATGGCAGGTAGCAGGTTTGGTTGTTGGTGACAGCATCAATTTCGACTAAATAGTACTTTATCTAAATAAAAACAGAAAGGAGACCCGATGAAATGCCGGCCAAGGTCCGGCGAAACGTCCGTCAACCGGTCCTACCTGTCATGACAGCCGCCAGCCAGGCCGGATCGTACAGGCCATGCAGCGTCCCGGTCCGTTCCCGAAGCGCCGGTGTCTCGACGACGGCCAGGCCGCCAGCCGGTAGCCGTATGGCGGCGCCGGTCAGCCAGCGCACCAGCTCGCCAAAGTCGGGCTGATGGCCTACGACAAGTACGGTTTCACCGGGGGCGTAGGCCTGAATGAGCGCTTCCAGTTCGGCCGGACCGCACCCCGGCGCCAGCAGCCGATCTTCAACGACGGGCACGCCCAGCGCGTCGGCCACCGCCTGCGCCGTCTGCACGGCACGGCGGTACGGACTGGTGTAGACGGCGCCCGGTGCCAGCCGGATGCGCCGCAGCGCCTCTCCCATCTGACGGGCCACCTGCCAACCGGCTTCGGTGAGCGAGCGCTCGGCGTCGGGCTGACCGGGCGCGGCCGGATGCGCCTCGGCATGACGCAACAGACAGAGTCGCATGGTTTGCCCCGTTACAGGTTGCCAGGTAAGACGGTCCTCATGGATACCCGGATCTGCACCTGATCGTTACTGGAATTTACGGGCGGCGCGCCTGTGCGCGTCCACCGTTTCTTCTATAAACCATCAGTACCCTTCAGTCTGCCGGACATTTCACCCGGTAGGTGCGGGTTTCGAGCGGACGGCCGCCCGACCCGTAAGTGCGCTCGACGAACGTGAGCGAACCGTCTTTTTCCAAGAGCAGCACGGTTGAACTGCGCGTGCCGTAGGCTGAGGTCGCCACAAAGATGGCGGAAAGCCGACGCTCCCATTCCAGGTCCAGCCCGGTTCGCGGTAGCGTTTCGTCCGGCGCCGGCGTGCAGTCGGCCAGCAACGCCAGCAACACCTCCGGGTCAATTGAATCATCCTGCAGGATCGTCTCGAATGCCGTCAGTCCCCGGGTTACTTTGGGCCAGCGCGTTCCCAGCAGGTGATTGCTCAGGCCGTAAAGGCCGGGCGCCAGCACCCTGATGCCGTCGCTTCGGTTCGAGCCGTACGCCAGCGTCTCGGTATCTCCTACGAGCAGGTTGAACCCGTTGTAGGCATTTCCCTCGGACAGCACACGCTCGAGGTACGCCGCAGGCGGCTCGCTCCCCAGCAGAAAATCACGCGTCAGCCAGCCGCGCGAGCGGCGGCCGACCGCCCGTCGGTCCGGCTCCCGGTAGTTTGTCACCAGCGCCAGGCGTCCCCGTTCGGAAACGCCCAGCCAGGTCCCTCCCGCTTCCAGGTCGCGACCGGCCAGCACGTCGGGCGCCTCCTGCCACCGATGCGCAGGCGCCGACGGCCGCGCGTAGAACTCGTCCCGATTGGCCGCCAGCACCAGCCGATAGCGCGGATGACGGCAATAAGCCCAGAGTACCAGACACATGCTCTTTTTTATTTGAACCTTCAGGCGTATTTTTTGCACATAACATAACGACAATCTATCCTCAAAGCAGCCATGCGCAACAGGTACGGTGTTTTGCTGGGCGTGTTGCTTCCTATTGCGGTGGCTCAGTTGTCGCCGGCCCAGCAAAGTCCGTTTACGCTGAATGCCGACAATTACCTGGCCCTGATTGGGAAGGCCTACAGCAGCACGACCTACAACGTCGATTTTGGCGACACGCCGGACGAGCAGGCCCAGACGCGCCTGGCCCTGCAGGCGCTGATCGATAAAAGCGGCTCTTCGCAGACCTGGGATTTTACCGGCTTGAACTTCCAGGCGCCGGTCACCTCCTCGGTCCCTACTTACCATACGAGAACAGCCTGCCGGGTGCTGATGTGTTCACCGAGGCGGATCATGCCGTGCTGCTCGGCGCCTACATCTACGGGAGCCTGCTTCAGGACGACGGCAACTACTACTACGGGCTGGCGGTCGACGACGACTCGACGCTGGTGTTGCCCGAACCGTTCCCCTGGCTGAAGTTTCCACTGACCTACGAGACGAGCTGGCAATGGCCTTCGTCGCCGAGCACCGACCTGGAGGTCATCGCCCGGTTTCTGACCGCCATCACCGGCGACAGTACGGCCATCAAGACCTATGAGCAATACCGGGACCAACTGCAAAACGCTTCGGTCCAGATTTTCTGGACGGTGGACGGCTACGGGACGCTGAGCACGCCCGACGGCTCACGCGAGACGCTGCGCCTCAAGCGCACGGTGCGCGTCAGCGGCGTGACCGGTTTCAGCCAGCCGCTGGACATCTTCATCAGCTACATGTGGCTTTCCGAAGACTGGCTGCAGGCAAGTCCGGCCCAGATCATTCAGGCCGAAATTGGCACTACGCTTTCTGTCTCAGGAGGCTTTCCCCCGGTCTTTACCCAGGTGCCGAGCGGCGCCTACTACAGCGTCTCGACGCTCCGGCCGGTGGCAGGCGAGCCGCTTCCGGATGCGCCGACGGTGGTCCTGCGCGGTCCCTACCCCAACCCGATCCGCGCGCAGGCCACGCTGACGCTGACGCTTCCCTCGCCGCAGTCGGTCTCCGTGCGCATCTACAACCTGCTGGGCCAGGAAGTGGCGCGACCGTTTGATGGGCTGCTGCCTTCGGGCACGCACCCTGTGTCCATCAATGCACATACCTGGCCGGCCGGTCTGTATCTGCTCCGGATCGAAGCCGGCCCGCGGCACTGGACGCGCCGGCTGGTGGTGGTGCATTAACCGGCAGGGCTCCGGACCACCACGAACAATTCCGGCGCCGGTCGGCGGCGGTTGCAGAAGGCGTAACGGGCGGCCACGAAGCGGTCGGGGTCGAGCATTTCGGCCCATTGCCGCACGGCTTCGGCCTCTTCGGCCCCGCCCGGGTGTCCCCGATAGGCCACCACGGTCAGCACGCCGCCGGGGCGCAGCAGACGAAGTGCCGCCTCAAGGGCGGGCAATGTGGTTTGCGGCCGCGTGATGCAGGAGCGGTCGCTTCCGCCCGGCAGATAGCCCAGGTTGAACATGACCGCCCCGATGCGTCCGTGCCACGCCGCAGGCACCGCTTTGGCCATGTGCTCGTGCCCCATCCGTAGCAGCGTCACGCGTTCATGCAGCCCGGCCTCCTCAAGACGCCGGCGCGTCCGCGCCAGCGCTTCTTCCTGCACGTCGAAGCCGTAGACGTGCCCCTGCGGCCCCACCTGCCGGGCCAGAAACAGCGTGTCGTGTCCGTTGCCCACGGTGGCATCGACGGCCACCTCGCCCGGCTGCAGGACGGATGTCACGATCCGGTGCGCCAGCGCCGTGCCTTCAAGAAAAAATGGCCGATCTGTCGAACTGCCCTGCATTTACGCTAAATTGCGGGACCAGCCGCCCCGCTGGTGGGTTTTCTAAACGGAACGCACTGGATAACCCGCAAACCGTCGTCGTGGTCCATTACGTAGAGCTTCCGGGCGACCGGCGCTATCCGGTCGTGATCGAATCGCTGGCGGCGCTTCCGGCGTGGCTCGAGCGCGTTGGGCTGCGCCGCGGCCGCCTGTTGCTGGTGACCGACGAAAACATAGCCCGCCTGCACCTGGAGCCGCTCCGGGCGGCGCTGGAGGCGGCGGGCTGGACGCCCCGCGTGCTGGTCCTCCCTCCGGGCGAGCCCACCAAGGCGCTGCCTTACCTGGAGCGCATTTACGACGAGGCGCTGCGCTGGGGCATCGACCGAAGAACGCCCGTGCTGGCCTTCGGCGGCGGGGTGATCGGCGATCTGGCGGGCTTCGCTGCGGCCACGTTGCTGCGCGGATTACCGCTCGTGCAGATGCCCTCCACGCTGATCGCCCAGGTCGACAGCGCCATCGGCGGCAAGACCGGCATCAACCACACGCGCGGGAAGAATCTGATCGGCGCCTTCCACCAGCCGGTGCTCGTGTTTGCCGATCCGTCGCTGCTGCAGACGCTTCCTGTGCGCGAGTGGACCAGCGGTCTGGCCGAAGTGGTCAAGCATGCGCTGATCGGCGATCCAGCGCTGTTTGCGTTGCTGGAAGAGCGCTGGGCGGACGTAATGCAACGCGACGCAGCGCTACTGCCGGAGCTGATCGGCCAGGCGGTCGCCGTCAAGATACGGGTCGTCATGCAGGACGAACGCGAGGCCGGACTGCGGGCAATTCTGAACTTCGGGCATACGTTCGGCCATGCCATCGAGCGCGTGGCCGGCTACGGGCACTTCACGCATGGCGAAGCCGTGGCGCTGGGCATGCTGGCCGCCCTCTGGCTCTCGCACCGGAGACACCCGGACCTGCCCGTTGACCGCATCCGCACGCTGCTGCAACGCCTGCCGGTGCCCGGATCACCCGACACGCTCGACTTCGAGGCGCTGCGCGAGGCCATGCAGGTAGACAAAAAAGCGCTGGCCGGACGCCTGCGCTTCGTGTTGCTGCGCCGCCTGGGCGAAGCCTACGTGGCCGACGATGTAAGCGAAGCCGAATTGCGGGACGCCTGGCAGTTCGTGCTGGAAAGCCACCGGGCCACCGTAAATTCCTGAAGCCACCGCCCCACCTTGCCCGTACGTGCGCTCGGACATATTACCCGCCGCTTGTTGATACTGGCGGCCGGCGTGCTGGCCGTCGGGTTGGTGCTTTTTGTGGCGCTGACACGCACGCGCGCCGGACGCGACTTCGTGCGCGCGCAACTGGAAGCGGCCTTCCGAGCGCATCTGGGCGGCCAGCTTCAGATCGAGCGTCTGGACGGCGATCTGGTGCGCGGCCTGTACGCTACGCGCGTCCGCCTCTTTGCGCCGGACGGTCGGTTATTGCTGGACGTCGATTCGGTAGCGCTGCGCCCTGCCTGGCGGATGCTCCTCAGCCGTACGCTGGCCTTTCGGCGCGTGGAACTGTTCCGCCCCAGGCTTTTCCTGCACTACGAGAACGGCCGATGGAATTTTGCGCAATGGCGCGACACGAGCGCTGCGCCTTCCGATGCCCGCTGGAGCCTGGCGATTACCGACCTTCATCTGCACAACGGGAGCGTCGAGACAGACCGCACGGGCCCGCCGCCTGAGCCGGTACGCCGAGGGCAACTCTTCGACTTCACGCAGACCCGCCTGGACAGTCTGACGCTGCAGGCCACGCTGGAATACCATCCGGACCGGTTGCTGCTCGATCTGCTCCAGCTCGACGCGCACCTTTCCCGTCCCGACCAGCGCCTGCGCCATCTATCCGGTCAGCTTTTCTACCAGGAAGGCCGATGGCACCTCCCCCGGCTGGAACTGGCGCTGGGCAACACCCTGCTGGCGCTCAGCGGCCAGTTCATCCCACGCACGCCGTTTGCCGAATCGGCCCTGCAGCTCGAACTGGAAACCGGCACCTTCGACTTTGCCGAACTCCGCCGTCTGCTACCCGGCCTTCCACTGCACCGGCCTGTCACAATGGCGGGTCGGCTGCACGGTACGATCAACGGCCTTGTGCTGGAGCGCCTGGAACTGGCCTCCACCGCCGGTCGCCTGCGTCTGGAAGGGACTTTGCTGGGGCTGCCCGACTCGCTGGACTTCGATCTGCTTGCGACCGGTACCGGCCTGCAAACGGCCGGGCTGGCCCGGCTCTGGCCGACGCATCCGCTTCCCGCCTCCCTGCAGACCCCCACCCCGCTGACCCTTCGCGCGGAAGCACGCGGCCTGATGCACCTGGCTTCTGTCCCGACGCTTCGCCGTCTGGAAGGGAACGTGCGCCTGCGCGGCCTGCCCGGCACGCTGGAAGGGCCGTTCCGGCTCGTACGAAAGGCTCCCGGAGACGCACCGGCCTACGAGGCCCACCTGCGGCTGCGCAACGTGCAGCCTGCCCGGTTGTGGAAAGATGGTCCGCCGTCCATCCTGCTCAACGGCCTCGCCGAAATGCACGGTCAGGGCCCACGCCAGTTCGACCTGCATCTTCGCCTGGATCCCCGGCCATTCGGCGGTGGGACGAACGACTCGCTGCTTTTCACCCTGCAGCGGAGCGGGTCGCGCTTCTGGGCCACGTTTTCCCTCCCCCAGCAGGACGGTAGCCTGACGGCCACCGCTTTCTACCGGTCCGATCCCGACAGCGCCCGTTTCCGGGTGCAGGCCGTGGCCCGCCGGTTCGATCTGGGACCCTACCTTCATCCCGACACGCTCCAGACCCACATCGATGCCACCTTTTCGCTGGAAGGTGCCGGGACAACCTGGCCCGAGCTGACGGCCACCGCCCACCTGCAACTCGACGCTTCCTATGCGCGACGCGCCGATCGCTCCTGGCGGCTCGCCCCTGCTTCGGTGCACCTGACCCTGACGCCGACCGATCCGTTGCAGCATCGGCTCCGGATCACGGGGGACCTGCTCGAAGCGGAGCTGCACGGCCACCTGACCCCCGACCGGCTTGTACCGCTCGTGCGCTACTGGCAACAGGCGTTCGCCGCAGCGATCCATCGCCAGACCGAAAAACCCTTCTACCGGCCGCCGCGCTCCTTTGAACGCCCCCTGCCGGCTCTGCGCCCACAGCTTGCAGTCCTTCAGGGGCGCCTGCAGGTGCGTCGGCTCGACTGGCTGCAGCCGCTGGCCGGACTTCCGTCGTTTCGGACCGACCTGACGGCTACGCTCTGGACACGGGCCGGAGCCGACACGCTTCAGCTTGCGCTGGAATGGCAGGCCGACTCGCTCCGGGTGGGTGCGCTGCACCAGGAAGACGTACACGGCCGGCTGCAACTGGCCACCGGGCGCCAGATCGACCGCTCGCTGGTGGGCCTGTTCGAATGGCAGAGCGCCCGGCTACAGCAGCTCCGGCAGATCCGTCTGGTAGGCTACTTTCTGCCGGAAGGGGCCCAGCTCAGCCTGAGCAGCCGGCCCGATACGACCGGCGAGACGCTGCGGCTGACCGCCACGCTGGACCTGCTGGATCGCTTCAATCGCCTGACGCTGCAGGAATTCTACTGGCAGGTCCGGGACTATCGCTGGCAGCTGACGCAGCCGGCCCACATCGACCTGTATGCCGATGCCGCCGTACTCCATTCGCTGCTCCTGCGCAATCGGCCCGCCGCCGACACGGTCGCCGGCGAAATCGAACTGAAGGGCATGCTCTCCGCTCAGGTGACCGATACGGCTTACGTAACACTACGTAGCATTGCCCTGGAGGAACTTACCCGGGCACTGGGGCGCGCCCGCAGGCTCAGCGGACAGCTGGAAGGCCGGCTCAGCCTGGTCGGTGCTTTCGGAACCCCGCAGCTGGCCGGGTTCCTGCACGTCGATCGACTGCACTACGACCGGCATCCGCTGGGGACGTTGCGCCTGGTCAGCCATTACGTGCCGGGGTCTCCGCAGATCGCGCTGGATGCACGCCTCGACCCGGATACCACCATCGACGCCGCCAATCGGCTGCACCTGTTCGGCACGGTCCGGCTTCCTTCGTCCGACGACGCCGGCCAGCTCGACCTGCGGCTGGAGACCACCCATGCCGACGCGTTCTTCTTCACCTACATCTTCCCCGACCTGATCGCCAACGTGCAGGGCTACTTTGCCGGACGCGGCCGCATCACGGGCACGTTCCGGCGCCCGATCTTCAACGCGGCCATGCAACTCCATGCCGGCGCCTTCGACATTCCCCGATTCAACCTGCACTACCGGATCGAAGGACCGGTGTCGGTGGACGAAGCAGGTTTTCTGCTGGAAGCTGTACGCCTGCAGGATCCGACCGGCGGCCAGGCCCGCGTCGACGGCCGCATCTTCTTCAACGAATACCGCTTCTTTTCCTTCGACCTGACCGCGCGTCTGGACGGGCTGCAGGTCATGAACGTCACCTACAGCCGCGACCTGCCGTTTTACGGCAAAATCTGGGGACGGGGGACGCTGTCGCTCGGCGGCCCGCTCTACGGAGCGCTGCTGCAGACGGCCGATGCCGAGGTGCTGCCGAAAAGCGAAATCTACATTCCACTGGCCGAAAGCGGCACCGAAGCGGACGAAGCGTTCATCATCTTTGCCGATTCGACCGGGCGCATCCCGGAGCGTCCGACGCGTCGCCCCAACCTGCTGGCCCGGCGTCCACCGGGTGAACGATCCTTCCTGGATGGACTGGATCTGGACCTGAACCTGCTGGCACCCCAGGGCACCACGGTTCGGCTGGTGATCGACCCGCTGCTGGGTGATGTGATCAACGCGCGGGGTAGCGGCCGCCTTCAGATCATCCGCCAGGAAGGTACCTTTCAGGCCTTCGGGCAACTGGACGTGACGGAAGGCGACTACCTGTTCACGGCCGGCGAGATTTTCGTCCGGCGGTTTCTGATCGAAGGCGGCACGATCACCTGGGACGGCGATCCCATCAATGCCCGGCTCGACCTGCAAGCAGCCTATCGCACGCGGGCTTCACGGGCCGGCCTTCCGGGCACGCTGGGTCAGGGCACCGGCCTGATTCCGCTCGTCGTGCAGATGCACATTACCGGTCGCGTCGAGGCCCCACAGGTCAGCCTGCGTCTGGCCATCGACCGCTCCATCAACGAGCCGCTGGCCGGCTACGAAGGGCTCGAAGCGCTGCTCAACCAGCCCGAACGAGCCGCCGAGTACGCCACGAGCGTGTTGCTCACCAACTCTTTCTTGCTCACTACCGAACGCACCACCCCCGAAACGCTCACCTCGTCAGGCAACCAGCTTGCCTTCAACAGCCTCTCGCAACTCATCGCCAGCCAGCTCAACCGCTACCTGAGCCAGGTGCTGCCCAACGTGGACCTGCTGCTGGGCGTGCAGGGCGAGGGGACCCAGCGGCTGGACGTCACCTACGGCATCGCCCTTCGACTGCTGAACGAGCGTCTGATCATCCGGGGCCAGGGCGTCTACCGTGGCGAAAGCACCGCCGAGGGCCAGCAGAATCTGCTGGGCGAGTTTGTTGTTGAGATCCGGCTGACCCCCAGCGTGTCCGTGCAGGTCTTCTACCGGCGCGAGGACGACGTGCTCAACGACTACACGCTGACCAGCGTCACAGGCGCCGGTCTTTCCTATCAGACCGAATTTCCCACCTGGCGGCGTTTGCTGGATCGGCTCTTCGGCTGGCTGATTCCGGATCGCACGCCCCCGGAAACGCCGCCGCTGACCCGGGCCGGCAACAACTCGGAGCAGGCCGACGTTGAACAGCATCGCTAATCCCGAAAACCGACATCTGCGAGCATCCTTGGCACGCCGTAAAAAATCCGCGCAGAAAAAAGCGAAAACCTCCCGAAAAAAACGCCTGCCTACTCGTCCGCAGATCCGGCGGGCCATCCTCTCAATTTTGCGCAACAATGCGCATAAGGCATATCGTCCGAAAGAACTGGCCAAGCTTTTAGATCTGCGCGACTACGAGGCCTATCAGCGCTTCTGGGAGGTCCTCTCCGAACTGGAGCATCAGCACCTGGTCGCCCGCGTCAAGGGGGGTCGCTACACCTACGAGCGCCGGCCCTATCGCATGGAGGGCATCCTGCGCGTGCATCCACAGGGCTACGGGTTTGTGGAGATCGAGGGACAGGAAGACGAAGACATTTACATCAGCGAAGCCCACATGGGCACGGCGCTCGACGGCGACCGTGTGCTGGTGGGACTGGCCGCCCCGGCCCGTGGCGACCGCCGTCGGGAAGGCGAAGTGCTCAAAGTCCTGGAACGCCGCCGCAAGCAGGCCGTCGGGACCTTCTACCCGCGCGGCGCCTATGCGTTTGTGGTACCCGACGATCCGCGGCTGACCCGCGACATCTACGTGCCCCGCGAGGCCTTCAACGGCGCCCGCGCCGGCGACAAGGTGGTGGTCTCCATCGACCGCTTCGACGATCCCAAGGCCTCGCCCGAAGGGCGCGTGCTCGAAGTGCTCGGTCCGGCCAGCGATCCACGCGTGCAGGTGCTGGCGCTGGCGCTCAGCAAGGACGTGCGCACCGGCTTCCCGGAAGCCGTGCTCAAAGAAGCCGAGCGCATCCCCGACACCATTCCCGAGCGTGAACATCGTCGCCGACTGGACCTGCGCGACCGCGAAGTCTTTACCATCGACCCCTCCGACGCCAAGGACTTCGACGATGCGCTGCACCTGCGGCGCCTGCCCAACGGCCACATCGAAGTCGGCGTCCATATCGCGGACGTCAGCTACTACGTGCGGCCCGGCTCCGCCCTCGATGAAGAAGCCTATCAGCGCGGCACGAGCGTCTACCTCGTGGACCGCGTGATCCCCATGCTCCCCGAAAAGCTCTCCAACCAGGTCTGTTCGCTGCGTCCGGGCGAGGACAAGCTGACCTATTCGGTGCTCATGGAGCTGACGCCCTCGGCCCGGGTCGTGCGCTACCAGATCCGCGAGACCGTCATCCACTCACGCCAGCGCTTCACCTATGAGGAAGCCCAGGCCATCATCGACGGCACCGATCATCCGCTGGCCGAGCCGGTACGCCTGGCCCATGAGCTGGCCCAGAAGCTCCGCCGGGCCCGCATGGAAGCCGGGGCCATCGATTTCGACCTACCTGAAGTAAAGGTTGAGCTGGACGAAGCCGGCAATCCGATTCGTATCTACCGCAAGGAGCGGCTTGCGGCCCATCAGCTCATCGAGGAATTCATGCTGCTGGCCAACCGGCTCGTGGCCGAAACGATCGGTAAGCGCGCCGAAGCGCCGCCTTTCGTCTACCGCATTCACGACCGGCCCGACGCCGAGAAAATCCGCCAGCTGGCTCAGTACGTGCGCGTCTTCGGCTATCATCTGGAGCTGACCGAAGACGGCACCGTCTCCTCGAAAGCGCTCAACGAGTTGCTCCAGCACGTGAAGGGCACGCCCGAAGAGCCGGTCATCGAAGAAGCGGCACTGCGGGCCATGGCCAAGGCCCGCTATTCGACGCAGAACATCGGCCATTATGGGCTGGCGTTCGATTTCTACACGCATTTCACCAGCCCCATCCGACGCTATCCGGACCTGATGGTCCATCGACTGCTCAAGCAATACCTGAAGAAGGCGGAAAAAGCCCCGACCGTCGACGCCGACGAACTGGAAGCCCGCTGCCGGCACTGCTCCGAGCGTGAGCGAGCGGCCGAAGAGGCCGAACGCGACTCGGTTCGCTTCAAGCAGGTGCAGTACATGCAGCAGCACGTGGGCGAGCGCTTCCGGGGCGTGGTCAGCAGCGTGACGAACTTCGGCGTGTTCGTCGAGCTCGAAGACGTGCTCGCCGAGGGGCTGGTGCACGTGCGCGACATGGGCGACGACTACTACGAGTACGACGAACGGCGCTATACGCTACGTGGCATGTACTCCGGCAAACGGTACCGGCCGGGCGACGTGGTCGAGGTGGTCGTCGTACGGGCCGATCCGGCCACACGCCAGATCGATCTGCGCTTCGTAGAGCCTTCGGCCGACGGCGAGGCGCCTACACCGCGTCGTCGCCGTCGTCGGCGAAAGCGCGCGCAAGCGCCCGGCGCTGGGCGCTGAGCGTCTGTTCCAGCTCGCGCTCGCCGTGCGCGGTCGAGAAGAAGAACGCCTCGAACTGAGACGGCGGCAGGTAGACGCCCTCTTCCAGCATGGCGTGGAAGTAGCGGGCAAAACGGCGCGTGTCGCAGCGACGGGCCGTTTCGTAATCCACGACGCGTTCCGATGTGAAAAACAGCGTGGCCATGGCGCCCACGCGCGTGAAGTACAGGTCCAACCCCAGCCCTTTCAGGTTTTCGCGAATGCCCTCCTCCAGCGCAGCCCCGAAGCGCTCCAGGCGCTCGTACAGATCCGGCGTGTCGGCAATCTTCCGGAGCACGGCATAGCCGGCCGCCATGGCCAGCGGATTGCCCGAGAGCGTGCCGGCCTGATAGACAGGCCCTTTCGGCGCGACGTACTCCATGATCTCGCGCCGTCCGCCGTAGGCCCCCACCGGAAGCCCGCCGCCTATCACCTTGCCGAGGGTGGTCAGATCGGGCAGCACGCCGTAGCGTTCCTGTGCTCCACCCCGCGCCACACGGAAGCCTGTCATCACCTCGTCGAAGATGAGCAGCATACCGTGGCGGTCGCAGAGCGCCCGCAATCCTTCCAGAAAGCCCGACTCCGGCGGCACGCAGCCCATGTTGCCGGCCACCGGCTCCAGAATGATGGCGGCCACCTCACCGGCGTTGGCCTCCACCAGTTGTTCGACGTGCTGCAGGTCATTGAAGCGGGCCAGTAGCGTGTCCTGTGCCGTACCCGGCGTCACACCCGGCGAGTTGGGCTGGCCGTAGGTGAGCGCTCCGCTTCCGGCCGCGATCAGGAAAAAGTCGGCGTGCCCGTGGTAGTGTCCCTCGAACTTGATGATCTTGGGACGCCCCGTGTAGGCGCGGGCCAGACGCACGGCGCTCATGGTCGCCTCGGTGCCCGAGTTGACCAGCCGCACCATTTCGATCGACGGCACCAGCTCACAGATAAGCTCGGCCACGCGCACTTCCAGCTCGGTGGGCGCGCCGAACGAAGGGGAACGCGCAGCCGCTTCCTGAATGGCCCGCACCACGTCGGGATCGGCGTGCCCGAAGAGCATCGGCCCCCAGGAGCCGACGTAGTCGATGTAGCGGTTGCCGTCGACGTCTTCGATGTAAGCGCCCTGTGCCTGTGCGATGAACGGCGGGGTGCCGCCCACGCTGCCGAAGGCACGAACCGGCGAATTGACGCCGCCCGGGATGACCCGTTGGGCCCGTTCGAAAAGCGCCCGACTCCGCGACAGCTGCATCGCTCGCTCCTTACGAGGCAGGCCGTTTGGACTGGACGGAAGGCTTCGAAGGCGCCATGCTTTCGGCGTTCTCAGGCGCCGGCTCGCACTCAGAGGGAATCCAGCACCGCGCCTCGGTGATGTGCTCGCACTGGTGGCAACGCGTCTTACGCACGCGCGGATGGTAGCGGGGCAGTTCGTCGAGCGGACGGATCGGATAAGGCGTCGTGGCCGGCGCTCCATCCCCTGCGACACCGGCCGTCTCGGGCGGCACCGGCAGCCGGAGCTGCGCCACGGTCACCTCGGCCAGCGCCTCGATGAACAGCGGATGGCAGTTCAGCGCCGGCATCACTTCGTAATGGGTAATGCCAAACTGCTCAGCCTCTTCCCGCACTTCGATGTCCAGCTCGAAGGAAGTTTCGATATGGTCGGTCACGAACGCCACCGGCACCATCAGCACAGCCCGCACGCCCTGTTGCGCCAGCTCGGCCAGCTTGTCGGGCGTGCTCGGCGTCAGCCACTCCCCCGGCCCCACCTTGCTCTGGAACGACACGTGATAGGGCAGGTCATGCTTCCGGTAGGCCATCACCCGATCCACCGTGGAGTGGATCAGACAGCAGTACGGATCGCGCCGCTCCTTCATCTCGACGAGCGGCGTGCCGTGTGCACTGAAGACCAGGTGCACCTCGGAGCGCACGTTCTTCGGAAAGCGCTGCAGCGCCTCGTCGATCCGCTCGCTGAGCGCCTGAATGTACTTGGGATGCGCCGCGTATTCGTACACGTAGGTGGTAGGCCAGCGCGGAATTTCGCCCGTCTGCTCCAGCGCCCACCAGTAAAGCAGCGACGAGCCGGTGGTCGTCTTGGAATACTGCGGATAGAGCGGCAGCAACACCACCTTGTCCACCCCTTCGGCCTGCATCTGCGCGGCCGCCTCCTCGCTGAACGGATGCCAGTAGCGCATGGCAATGTAGGTGCGGAAGTGCACCCCGGCCGGCTGCCCGAAGCGCCGGTTCAGCAACCGTTCCAGCGCCTGCGCCTGCTCCCGCGTCAGTCGATTCAGCGGCGAGCCGCCTCCGATCATCTCGTAGTCTTTGCCCACCTTCTTCGCACGCAGCCGGGCGATCAGGCGGCAGAGCCAGTGACGGGCAATGCCCTTCAACGGGATGTCGATGATGGCCGGATCCATGAACAGGTTGTAGAGGAAGGGCTCCACATCCTCCACGCGCTCGGGCCCGCCCAGATTGAGCAACACCACGCCGACCGTCTCGCCGGGATCGACCGTAAGCGGTGCCGAAGGGAAATACCCGCCACGAACCAGACGCTCGTCGTATCGGTAGTGCTTCAGAAACTGCCGGGGCGTCATGACCTCACCTTCTGCTGTTTGGCGACTTCGGGTTTAGAGCCGGGCGGCGACTGTCAGTTCCGCGCTTTGCTTGAAGTTTCGCACAAGCGCGACGATCTTATAGAATCTCAGAAATTCTTAAACAGATGTTTAACACGGACCGGGAGCGCTTTTTCTATGCTTAAGCATAGCAAGAAAACCCAGACATTGCTTTGAATTCATATCAAAAATGAACACGACCATGGATCTGCGCAATTACGGCTTGCATGTACCGCACGTGTTGCGGAACCCCTCTCCGGCGGTGCTCTACGAGGAGGCGGTGCGCTACGATGCCCGGGCGGCCATTGTCAGCAGCGGGGCGCTGGCCTGCACCTCCGGCGCCAAGACGGGACGCAGCCCGGCCGACAAACGCATCGTCGAACACCCGGAAAGCCAGGAAAACATCTGGTGGGGCCCCATCAACATTCCGCTCGATGAGCACACGTTCCTGATCAACCGCGAGCGGGCCCTCGACTACCTGAATACCCGGGAGCGGCTCTACGTGATCGACGGCTTTGCCGGCTGGGATCCCAAGTATCGTATCAAGGTGCGGGTGATCTGCGAGCGCCCCTACCACGCCCTCTTCATGCACAACATGCTGATTCGTCCCACCCGCGAGGAACTGGCTCAGTTCGGCGAGCCGGACTACGTGATCTTCAACGCGGGGCGCTTCCCGGCCAATCGCTACACCTCGCACATGACCTCGAAGACGAGCGTCGATCTCTCTTTCGAGCGGGGCGAGATGGTGATCCTCGGCACGGAGTACGCCGGGGAAATGAAGAAGGGCATCTTCACCGTGATGAATTACCTGATGCCGCTGCGCGGCGTGCTCTCGATGCACTGCTCGGCCAACGAAGGGCCGGACGGCGACGTGACGCTGTTCTTCGGGCTGTCGGGCACAGGCAAAACGACGCTCTCGGCCGATCCCAAACGCCGCCTGATCGGCGACGACGAGCACTGCTGGACGGACGAGGGCGTCTTCAACATCGAGGGAGGCTGCTACGCCAAGGTGATCAACCTTTCGCCCGAAGGCGAGCCGCAGATCTACAACGCGATCCGGTTCGGGACCGTGCTCGAAAACGTCGTCTACGATCCGGAGACGCGCGAGGTGGACTACGCCGATGCCTCCATCACGGAGAACACCCGCGCCTCCTACCCCATCGAGTTCATCGAGAATGCCAAGATTCCCTGCATGGGCGGCCACCCGCGCAACATCATCTTTCTGGCCTACGATGCGTTCGGCGTGCTGCCGCCGGTGGCCCGCCTGACGCCTGAACAGGCGATGTACCATTTCATCAGCGGCTACACGGCCAAGGTGGCCGGTACCGAGGTGGGCGTGACCGAGCCGCAGGCCACGTTCTCGGCCTGCTTCGGCGCCGCCTTTCTGGTGTGGCATCCGTTCAAATATGCCGAGATGCTGGCCGAGCGCATGCGGCGTCACAACACGCAGGCCTGGCTGATCAACACCGGGCTGACCGGCGGCCCTTACGGCGTCGGCCACCGCATCAAGCTGGCCCATACCCGGGCGATCATCGACGCCATCCACGACGGCACGCTGGCCGAGATGCCCACCGTAGTGGACGAACGCTTCGGCTTTGCCATCCCCACGCGCTGCCCGGGCGTGCCGGAAGAGATCCTGCAGCCGCGCAACACCTGGAGCGATCCGGCGGCCTACGACGAGATGGCCGATCGGCTGGCGCGGCTGTTTGCTCAGAACTTCGAGAAGTACCGCGCCGGTTGCTCCCGCGAAGTGGCCGAAGCCGGCCCGCGCGTGGTGAAGGTGTAGAACTGCTTTGCGTTGCGTCTCAGAAGCACGTGTTTGTAGTAAGCCACGAAGGCATCAGCCGTAGTGGCGTCACCCGAGACGGCACTACGCTTCGCTCCGTGCCGGACTACGAGCGCGTTGGTCGTGCTGCAAACGGCAGGCTGTAAAGGTTTGCAGGTCGAAATCGCGAACTCCTTGGAGATTATTTTTCGGTTGACTTCTGGTTGGAAATGGCGTAGCAGAAAAACGGGGCAAGGCCAGCACGCCTTGCCCCGTTTTTTTCCTCAGGATTCGGATCGGGCCATTTCCAGCAGGCGGCGCTCGGCGTAGGCGAGCATCTCGGGCGTGTCGACGTCCTGCCAGAAGCCGTCGCCGATGTCGAGTGCGGCCATACGGCGGGCGCGGGCCAGCCGGCGCACGCCGTCGGAGAGCGACGCATCGCCCTGCTCCCGATAGACGGCCTCCAGCGCATCCATCAAGGCAAAGGTGCAGACGAAGACGCCCGTGTCGATGGCGTTGAAGTCGGTCAGGTGCTTGCCGATGTCTACGATCCAGCCGTCCTCGACGCGCACCTTGGTGGCATCGTCCAAGTCGAAGATCTGGTCGGTGCGGTAGTCCACCAGCAGCGTGGCGCCGTCTGCCGGGGGCCGATGCGTGCGCACCAGCGCCATGAGTTCATCCCCCAGCACGTGATCGGCCATAGTGAGCAGGAAGGGTGCCTCCTTCACGTACGGCCGCGCGGCCAGCACCGAGAGGCCGTTCTGGAGTTCGTAGTGCGGGTTGTGGGCGAAGTGCACCCGGAGCGGCCCGTGGTAGTGGCGGCGGACCGCCTCCTGCACCTCCTCGCCGTGGTAGCCCACGACGATGACCACTTCCCGGCAGCCGGCCAGCGCCACGCTTCGCAGTGTGCGGAGGATCAGCGGCATGCCGGCCACCGGGGTCAGGGGTTTCAATTGAAACCCCGGGCGGGCACCGGCCAGCCGCGAGCCCAGTCCGGCCGCCAGCACGATACCCGTCCGGGGTCCTGCGCCATCCTGTATCATTTCAGGTTCTCGTACAGCTCGAACTCTTCGGACAGATGCGTGATGGGCGACTCGCCACCCAGCACGCGCAGCGTATTTTTCAGCCGGATGTGCTGGATGAACAGGTCGTGCTCGGGCACGTGGCCCTCCTGCACATGCGGGCTCTTGAAGTAGAACGAGAGCCACTCCTGAATGCCCTTGAGGCCGGCCCGCGCGGCCAGGTCCAGAAACAGCGCCAGATCCAGTACGATCGGCGCGGCCAGGATGGAGTCCCGACACAGGAAGTTGATCTTGATCTGCATCGGGTAGCCCATCCAGCCGAAAATGTCGATGTTGTCCCAACTCTCCTTGGCGTCGCCGCGCGGCGGGTAGAAGTTGATCCGCACCTTGTGGTAGAGGTTACCGTAGAGCTCCGGATACAGATCGGGCTGCAGGATCGTATCAAGCACGCCCGACTTGGTCACCTCCTTGGCGCGGAAGCTGTCGATGTCGTCGAGCACCTCGCCGTCGCGGTTGCCCAGGATGTTTGTCGAGAACCAGCCGCGCACGCCCAGCATGCGCATCTTGAAAGCCGGCGCCACCACCGTTTTGAGCATGGTCTGGCCGGTCTTGAAGTCCTTGCCGGCAATGGGCACACCCTTCTCCTCAGCCAGTTGCTCAAGAGCAGGCACGTCGGCCGACAGGTTCGGCGCCCCGTTGGCATAGGGTACGCCCTCCATGATGGCCGCGTAGGCATAGAGCTGCGAGGGCGTGATCGACGGATCGTTGGCCTCCAGGCCCGCCTCGAAGGCCTCGATCGAGCGGTGGCAGTCCGACGGGCGCGTGTACACCTCGGTCGAGCCACACCAGATCATGACGGCCCGGCTGGCGCCGGTCTCCTCAAGCGTGCGCCGGATGTCCTCGCGGAGCATCTCAGCCAGCTCCTTCTTCGTGCGGGCTTTTTTGACGTTAGGTCCGTCGAGCCGCCGCACGTACTGACGGTCGAAGGCGGCCGGCATGGGCCGGATCGTGCGCAGGAAGTCCTCGAGCGGTTTCAGGTCGCGCTCTTCGAGCACCTGTGCGCGCATGGTCGCCTCGTAGGCGTCGTCCGGGAAGATGTCCCAGGCGCCGAAGACCAGGTCGTCGAGTTCGGCCAGGGGCAAAAACTCCTTGATCAGCGGGTTCCGTCCGGCCGAGCGGCGTCCCAGCCGGATCGTCTGCAATTGCGTCAGCGATCCGTAGGGCCGGGCACGCCCCTGTCGAACCGCCTCGACACCCGCAATGAACGTGGTCGCCACGGCGCCCAGTCCCGGCGTGAGCACCAGCAACTTGCCCTCCGGGGGCGCGATCGAAACAGCTTCGCTCATGGATGGCTCCTCTTCAGGATGGTGAACGAATTACCGTTGCAGCCAGGCATCTGCCGGCTTTCCTTCCAGATGGCGGCGCAACCACGATCGGAAGCGCTGGTTCCGCATCCGTAGCTGCACAACCAGCAGCAGAAAAATCAGGTTGAGCACGACCAGTTCGAACACAAAAAAAGCCAGCGGCCTGCCATACAGGCAGGCGATGAAAATGGCCAGCGTGCGATAGTTCGAGCTCATGATTGCCCAGCGGTGCACCAGCGGCCGGTGCACGTAGCGGTACATCTGTCGCGCCTTCTCAGGATAGGCGAACCTTTCCAGCGCCTCTTCCAGCAGTCCCATCAATTCCAGATCGGCCGCACCCACGCCGTACTGCACGCGCAGATAGACCAGGTAGAGCCGCCCCATCCAGCGGGCCAGCCCGCGCTTTTCGGCCAGCGTTGCGCGAAATGCTTCAGGCGTCACCGGCCGTGCGTTCTGCTTGTTGTGCACCCAGTAGTCGTAGGACTGCCGCTGAAATTCGTAGGTGCTGGCCTGCACGATATGGCTGACGCCGGCCAGTACGGCCAGCGCCCAGGCGATCCAGCCCGCCGACGGATAGGTCGCCAGCGCCAGGCTGATGTAGATCAGCACGAAGGTGCCGTGGTCGCACAGGCCGTCGAGCACCTTGCCGATCTCGGAAGTGCGACCGGTGAGGCGGGCCAGCTGGCCGTCGGCACCGTCCATGACGTGCCAGCCGATCATCAGCAGAAAGCCCAGCACACAGGCCCACCAGAGGGGGTAGTGGTAGTAGGCTACCGCGGCCCCGGCGCCCAGGGCCAGTCCTACCAGCGAGACCGTGTTGGGGTGTACGCCCCAGCGCGCCAGCCGCTGCACCAGCGCCCAGCTCAGCGGATGAATGAAATACCGATTGGTCGGCTCTTCAATCTCCGGCGTGCGCCAGGCGCGCCGCGCTTCCGTCGTACCTGTCATGAACGCCCACCTTCAGAACAACACTACGGCCTGTCAGGACCGGCCATAAGTTAGCAAATTGTAGCCAGATTGTTAATAGCCGGCGCAGCGCGCAGAGAATTCAAAAACAGACGGGCTAAGGCTGCGGCACGTCGGCCTCGGTCAGCGCCAGCCAGTCGCGCGGCTGGAAGAACCAGAGCGCCGCCGCTTCGGGCGAGCCGGGCACGGGACGCCAGTCGTACTGCCAGCGCACCTCGGGCGGCAGGCTCATCAGGATGCTTTCGGTGCGGCCGTTCGACTCCAGTCCGAAGCGCGTGCCCCGGTCGTAGATCAGGTTGAATTCCACGTAGCGGCCACGTCGCAGGAGCTGAAAATGCCGCTCGCGCTCGCCGTAGGGCATATCCCTGCGGCGCTCGACGATGGGCAGGTACGAGCGCAGGAAGGCGCGACCGGCCTCCCGGGTGAAGAAAAACGCGCCTTCGGGATCGTCGCGCAGGTAGTCGTAGAAAATACCGCCCACCCCGCGCATTTCGCCCCGATGCGGCAGGTAGAAATACGCGTCGCAGGCCGCCTTGAAGCGCGCGTAGTCGGCCACGCCGGGATGCCGGTCGCACACCTCCTTCCAGACGCGGTGAAAGTGCTGCACGTCTTCCAGGAACGGATAGTAGGGCGTCAGATCCGCGCCGCCGCCGAACCACTGATCCTCCGGATGAAACAGGTCGTCGCCCAGCGCAAAGTAGCGGAAGTTGGCGTGGACGCTGGGCACGTAAGGCGAGCGCGGGTGAATGACCAGCGAAAGGCCCGTAGCGAAAAACGGGGCGGGATGCACGCCGATGGCCCGGGCCGCCCGCTCCGTGAGCCGCCCCTGGATGGCCGACGTGTTGACGCCCGCCTTTTCGAAGACGGCACCGTTTTCCAGCACGCAGGTCAGTCCCCCGCCGCCTTCGCGATACTTCCAGGGATCCCGCCGAAACTGTGCGGCGCCGTCAACGTCTTCTATGGCCTTGCAGATGTGCCGCTGCAGCGCTTCGACAAAGCGCTGCACGCGATGCGCCATCGGGATGTCGGTGCGTGGTTCTTCGCGCAACCGATTGACGCGGGCATGATCGTCCATCATAATCGATCAACACACAGGTTGGGGCTTATGACGGTTCTGGAATATACGCCGGGCGACGATGAAATGCTGCCGTTCATCCACGACAGCCTGCGCCAGCTGCAGGAAGCCGGGCACGAAGCCCGCTACATTCTGGTAGGTCGGACGGCCTATCGGCGGCTGTGCAAGGCAATCGGGCGGCAGTTCCGGCGCGGAGCCGGTCGCTTCGAGACCTATCAGCACATTCCCATCGTGGTCGATCCGTTTCGTGACGAAGAAGTCTGCGTCGTACCGGCCCCGGCCGTCTGCGCTGAGGAAGTGCATGGTTACCGAATGCCTTCGGGACCGGAAGCTTCCAGATAGGCCAGCAGTCGATCGACGCGCACCCGGAAGGCTTCGTCCCAGAACGACGGTACGGGTGCCGTCCACTGCATGCGCTCGCGGCGGGTCGGATGCGTGAGCGCCAGCTTCCAGGCGTGCAGTGCCATCTGTCCGGGCGCCAGCCAGCGACGAGCCCGGTAGCGCCGGTCGCCGAGGATGGGATAGCCCCGGAAGGCCAGTTGCACCCGGATCTGGTGCTTGCGGCCGGTTTCGGGCACCAGGCGCATGAGCGTCAGGCCGTTGCGCGTCATGAGCGCTTGCCAGTGCAGAACAGCGCGTTTCCCGAACGGATGGTCTTCCGGCACCAGACGCATGTGGTCGCGGGCCGGCGCCATAAAATCCTCCCAGATACCGCTGCCTGCCAGCTCGCCTTCCACCAACGCCAGGTACACCTTTTCCACCGTACGTTCCCGAAACTGCTGTCCCAGCCGAGCGGCCGCCTTGGACGTACGGGCCAGTACCATCACGCCCGACACCGGCGTATCCAGCCGATGCACCAGCCCCAGATAGACATTTCCGGGCTTATTGAAGCGCTCCTTGATCAGTGCCTTGCCCAGCGAGAGCACGGTCGGCGCCCCGCTCCGATCGCCCTGACTGCGCAATCCCGACGGCTTGTTGATGACCAGCAGGTGGTTGTCCAGGTACAGTACAGGGAGTTTCGCTACCTCCAGCATGGCGTCGCTTTCCCTTCCGGATTTTCGTTCGACACACATCAACGAGAACCTTCCGTTTCGGTTGCGGGTAGCAGGTGTATTCGCGGACGAAAGCCGGTACCCTGACGGGAGATGTGCGCCAATGCCGCCCAGCCCCATTCTGTTGTTACTCATCCTGTTGCCCTCAGGTGATACGGCACAGCCTGCTGTTCTTCGCCTTGACCATGCCGGAATCGTATCGATAACGGAGCCCTACGCCGCCCTGCTCGTCGATCCCACCGACACGCTGACGCTTGCCCAGGTCCTTCAGTCCGACGCCTGGCGCTCGCCGGCCCGTCTGACGCCCGATCTACCGCCCGGGACGTACTGGCTCCGGCTGAAACTGGTCGCCGCGCCGGGACGCTCGCACTGGCTGGTCGAGATTCCGGCCGATCAGGTGACCGGCTACGTGCTGGTGGACGGCCGTCTGCCGCCTCGCGACACGCTGCGCACCGGCTTTCTGGTGCCGCCCCGGATGCGCGACATTGCCACCTTCCGCCCGCCCTATCTTTCGCTGCACCTCTCGCCCGGCGTGCCGCATCACCTGTACCTGCGCGTCCGGCACAACTTTGTCAGCTACGTCTCGCCGGGCGTTCCGGTGCCGATCCGGCTGCACCCGATCGACGAAGCCCTGGCGGCCGAGCGTTCATATCGCGTGGTGCAGGGGCTGCTGGCGGGGCTGCTGCTGGCCATGGCGCTTTACAATCTGTTTCTGTTTCTGGTAGTGCGCGAGCGAAGCTACCTGTACTACGTAATGCTGACGGCCCTGCTGGCGCTGTTCTGGCTCTCGGCTGCGGGCTATCTGGCCGATCTGTTCTGGCCCATCGACCGCGCCTACCCGCACGCGATCGACTTTTACCTGCTGCTGGGGGCCGGGCTCGGTTACTTGTGCTTTACGGTCTCCTTTCTGGAAACGTCGCGCTATGCGCCGATCTACCATCGGCTGCTGCACCTGTTGATGGCTCTGCTGGCACTCCCCGCCCTGCTGGGCCTGTTCGGCTACTGGGTGATGGCCGAACAGGCTGCTGCGACGGCCGCGCTGATGGCGGCGCTGCTCAGCTTTGGAGCCGCCTGGCAGGCCCATCGTCGCGCGCATCCCCTGGCCCGCTACTACCTGCTGGCCGCCCTGCCCTTCGTGCTCGGCCTTGTGGTGTACGTGACCGCCTGGTGGGGGCTGCTTCCCGTCGTGCCCCTGACGCGCTACAGCGCCCAGTTCGGTTCGGCCGCCGAAGCGCTGCTCCTGTCACTGGCGCTGGGCGCCCGCATCCGCCTGCTGACGCGCGAGCGCCAGCAGGCCCTGCTGGATCGCACCCGGGCCGAGGCCGCCGAGCGGCACCTTCAGGAAATCAATGCGCTGAAAACCCACCTGCTGGGCGCCACCGCCCACGACCTGCGCAATCCGCTGAGCAGCGTGCAGGGGTTGGTCCAGACCGTACGCGAGGAGCTTCCGCCCGACAGCCCCCACCGTGAATTGCTCGAGCTGGCCGAGGCCGCCAGTCAGCGCATGCTGGGCACCATCGAGCAGCTAATCACCGCTTCGGCGCTGGAAAGCGGCCGGGTTACCTTCCGGCGCATTCGCGTGGATCTGGTCGAACTGGTCGCCGAAACCGTCCGCTTCCACCAGGACCGCGCTACCCGCAAACAGCAGCAACTCAGCTTTCAGGCACCGTCTGCGGGATCCTGCGTGGTGGAAACCGATCCCGAGCAGCTGCGGCGGGCCCTGACGAACCTGCTCACCAATGCGCTCAAGTTCACGCCTTCTGGCAAGCGTATCGAAGTGCAACTCGCCCGCCATGCCGACGCGGTGCGGCTGAGCGTCCGGGACGAAGGACCCGGCCTGACCGAAGCCGATCGGGTGCGACTGTTCGGGTATTTCCAGCGGCTGTCGGCGCAACCCACCGATAACGAGCCGTCGAGCGGGCTGGGACTGGCCATCACGAAACAGATCGTCGAGCGCCTGGGCGGCCAGATCGAAGTCGACAGCACCCCCGGCCGGGGCAGCACGTTTACGATCGTGCTTCCTGCTGCTCATTCCGACGCAACCGGGACGTAATCGTGCACGGCCTCCACGAAGGCGCGCACGTGATCGGGGTTGTGGTCGGGGTGCAGGCCGTGCCCCAGGTTGGCGATATGCCCGCGCGGCCCGAAGGCTTCGAGCATCCGGTGCGTCAGCCGGCGGATCGTTTCGGGCTCGGCGTACAGCGCGCAGGGATCCAGGTTGCCCTGCAGGGCCACGCGCCCGCCCGTCAGCTTTCGGGCCTGGCGCGGGTCGATCGTCCAGTCGAGTCCCACCACGTCGTAGCCCGCGTCGGCCAGCTCCGCCAGCGACGCATGGGCTCCCCGGGCGAACACGATGCGCGGCACCTCGGGCCGGGCCTTCCCGACCTCCTCGCCGATGCGGCGCAGGTACGGGAGCGCGAACGTGCGAAAGAGATCCGGACTCAGCACACCGGCCCAGGAGTCGAACACCTGCACCACCTGAGCGCCCGCGTCGATCTGTGCGATCAGAAACTCCACGAGCACATCGGTCAGCAGCGAAAGCAGCCGGTGACTGGCCTCGGGCTGCCGGTAGAGCCACCCTTTGGCGCGGGCGAACGTCTTGCTGCCACCTCCTTCCACCATGTAGGCCATGAGCGTCCAGGGCGCCCCGCAGAAACCGATGAGCGGCACGCGACCGGCCAGGGCTTTTCGCGTCATCGTAATCGCTTCCAGCATGTAGTGCAGGGCCTCGCGCACGTCCGGCCGCCGGAGCCGCCGCAGGTCTTCGACGGTCCGCAGCGGATCGGGGAAATAGGGACCACGGCCCGGGATCATCTCCACGCGCAGCCCCAGCGCCTGCGGCACCACCAGGATGTCGGAAAAAATAATGGCCGCATCGAGCGGAAAGCGCCGCAGCGGCTGCAGCGTCACCTCGGTGGCCAGCTCCGGCGTGCGCACCACATCGAAAAAGGCCTCGTCGGCCCGAAGCGCTCGGTACTCGGGAAGGTAGCGGCCGGCCTGGCGCATGATCCAGACGGGCGTGCGCTCGACCGGCTCGCGCCGCGCCGCCCGGAGCAATAGATCATTCTGAAGCGGAGGGAAATCTGTCATCGCGTTGTTCGAACGTCTTACGGAAGCGCTGAGCCTATCGAAAAGCAGCGGGCCGGGTTCCCTTTTCGTTAAATCCGAACCGAAGATCGTTGCGTTTCGTTGACCGGCCGTACCGTCTGCCGCAACGACCATGGCGGAAGCTCCAGAGACCGCATCCCTGTCTTACCGGGGCGAGCTGCTCCGCAAGGCGCTGCACCTGCTGGCGCTGAGCATCCCGATCGGGATGCTGCACGTGACGCGCCCGACGGCACTGGCCGTGCTCTGGCCGCTGGCCCTGGCGGCGCTCGGAGCCGACGTGCTGCGCGCCCGCTGGCCGGCCTTTCACCGCTTCATCCGGGGAATCTTCGGTTGCATGATGCGTCCCGAAGAGTTGCCGCCGCCCGGCGGTCCCATTGCCATCAACGGCGCCACCTGGGTGCTGCTCTCCAGCGCATTGCTGGCCACACTGTTTCCGCTGCCACTGGCCGCCACGGCCTTTGCCATCTTCATGGTGGGCGATGCGGCCGCGGCCCTTGTAGGCCGCCGCTTCGGACGCCATCGCTGGCCCGGAAGCCGCCGCACCGTCGAAGGATCCCTTGCCTTCTTCGGGGCGGCCCTGCTCACGGCCTTTTTTTTCCCCGTTCCTATGTGGCACGGCGTGCTGGCCGCCCTGCTGGCCACCACGCTGGAGGTGCTGCCGCTTCCCCTCAACGACAACCTGCGCGTGCCGCTCGCCGTCGCCCTGCTGCTCTGGCTACTGCATTAACCGGTACGTTGATTCCTTTCGCAAAATTACGTAGGCTTCGACAGGAGCCGCTGTAGAAATCTTTTCCTACATCGAAGCCATGCGCCGCTACTTGCTGCTGCTTCTGCTGGGCTGGCTGGCCGGAAGCGCTCAGGCCCAGCCCGATCCGCTCATCATCAACGTGGACGGCCGCCGGACCACCTCGCTGCACGGAAGCTGGGCCGTCATCGTCGATCCTTTTGACGTGGGCTACCGCACCTACCGCAACACGCCCGACCCCAACGGGTTTTTCCGCCACCGCCGCCCGCAACATCCGGCCGATCGCGTCGAGTACAGCTTCGAAGACGCCCCGCGCCTGGAAGTGCCCGGCGACTGGAACAGCCAGCGCCCCGAACTTTTCTTCTACGAGGGCACCGTCTGGTACCAGCGCACCTTCACCTACCACCTGCCAGCCGATCGGCGGCTGTTTCTCTACTTCGGCGCGGCCAACTACGAAGCCGTCGTGGCCCTCAACGGTCAGGTGCTGGGCCGCCACGAGGGCGGTTTTACCCCGTTCAATTTTGAAATCACGGAGCTTGTCCGCGACGGCGAAAACGATCTGGTCGTCTATGTGAACAACCGTCGCCGCCCCGAGGGCGTCCCCACCGACAACATGGACTGGTGGAACTATGGCGGGCTGACGCGGCGCGTGCTGCTGGTGGAAACGCCCCGCACGTTCGTGCGCGACTATTTCGTGCAGCTCGATCCGGCGGATCCTTCGTTTCTTGCAGGCTGGGTGCAGCTCGACGGCCCTGAGCGCACGCTGGCCGTGACGCTCCGGCTGCCGGAGCTGGGGCTTGCTCAGACGATCCGGCCCGACACGAGCGGTCGCGGTACGTTCCGGCTGCGCGTGCCGGAGCGGCTCGAGCGCTGGAGCCCGGAGCACCCGCGCCGCTACCGGGTCGAACTGACCACGCGCTACGAGACCGTGGTCGACTCGATCGGCTTTCGGACGATCGAGACCCGGGGCACCGCGCTGTTGCTCAACGGCCGCCCCATTTTTCTGCGGGGCATTTCGATCCACGAGGAGGCGCCTTTCGAGGGGCGGCGGGCTTTTTCCGAGGAGGACGCCCGCGTGCTGCTGGGCTGGGCGCGCGAGCTGGGCTGCAACTTCGTGCGGCTGGCGCACTACCCGCACAACGAGGCCATGGTGCGCACGGCCGAAGCGATGGGGCTGCTGGTGTGGGCCGAGATTCCGGTCTACTGGACGATCCAGTGGGAAAACCCGCACACGCTGGAGCTGGCGCGTCAGCAGCTGCGCGCGTTGATCACGCGCGACAAAAACCGGGCGGCCGTGATACTCTGGTCGGTGGCCAACGAGACGCCGCGCGGCGAGGCGCGCCTTCGCTTTCTGCGCACGCTGATCGACGAGGCGCGCCGGCTGGACCCGACGCGGCTGGTGACGGCCGCGCTGGAGCACCGCTACGTGAACGATACGACGATCGTGATCGACGACGAACTGGGGGCTTATCTGGACGTGCTGGGCAACAACGAGTATATCGGCTGGTACGATGGCCCGCCTGAGAAGGCGCGGCGCGTGGTCTGGCGGAGCGCCTACGACAAGCCGCTCATCATGAGCGAGTGGGGCGGCGGGGCGAAGGCGGGCTTGCACGGGCCGGCCAAGCAGATCTGGACCGAGGCGTACCAGGCGCGGCTTTACCGGGAGCAGATTGCCATGCTGCGGCGGATTCCGTTTGTGGTGGGCATGTCGCCGTGGATCCTGAAGGATTTTCGTTCGCCGCGGAGGCCGCTGGCACGCATTCAGGACTACTGGAACCGGAAGGGCGTCCTTTCGGATCGGGGCCAGCGCAAGCAGGCGTTCTACGTGCTGCAGGCGTTTTACCGGGAGCTGGCCCGAAGCGCAGCCACCGACTGAAGTCAGCCCATGGGTGCGGCACGCCTCCGGATTCGGGCGCCGGCTTTTCCAGAGCCGCCGGTCGTTCCCCTGCGCTATCCGGTGCTGCTGATGCACGGACTGGGCGCACTGGCCCTGCCCTGGCGTCCGAGCCAGCTGCATCCCATCGCCGAGCATCTGCGACGGCACGGCATCCGGGCCTATGCGCCCAATGTGGCCCCGTACGCACCGGTGGCCCGACGCGCCGAACGCTGGCGGCAACACCTGCAGCACGTCCTTGAGGAGACGCGCGCCCCGAAGGTCCACCTGATTGCCCATTCCATGGGCGGGCTCGACGCCCGCTACCTGAACGCCCGGCTCGACGGCTACCGGCACGTCGCCGCGCTGATCACGATCGCCACACCGCATCGGGGCACGTCGCTGGCCGAGCTGGTGCTGGCGCGTTCGGCGACCGTGCGGCGCTGGCTGGAGCGCCTGGCCCGACGCCTCAGCCACCTGCTGTTGCCCGACGAGCCCGCCGCCCTGCTGGACACCGTCGCGCAACTGACCCCGGCCTACGTGACCGAAATGTTCAACGCGGAAGTGCCCGATCACCCGGATGTCCCCTGCTTCTCCTGGGCGGGCATAGCCGGTCCCGGAACCGACGTGCCTATCACACCCTGCATCGCCCCGCAGGCCCGCTACATCTACCGGTGCGAGGGGCTCAATGACGGATACGTGTCGGTCCGGAGCGCCCGGTGGGGCCGCTTTCTGGGCACGCTTCGGGTCGATCACCTGCGCCAGGTGGGCGTGCACATCGGCCCCGGCGCTCCCTTCAATGAAAAATCGTTCTTTCTGGACCTGTGCCGCCGGGTGCTTGCCCCCATCGAATCGGGCGCTTTTGTAGATTAAGCCCGTCCCTGACAGCGACAAGCCCACCGGAAGTCATGCTACGGCGAATCGGAATCGGCCTGGCCTTTGCGTTGCTTGCCATCCTTTCGGCCCGCGCCCAGTCGCAGCGCACCTGGACCGTCGAGGACATCCTGCGCCAGGAGACGCTTACCGACCTGGAGATCGCTCCCGACGGCCGGCGCATCGTCTGGGTACACCGCCAGGCCAACTTCGACGAAGATCGCTTCGAGACCGACCTGTTTCTGACCTATCTGGACCAGAAGGGCACCGACGGGCTGCCGCTGACCGTCCAGCTCACGCGCAGCGGCAACAACCGCGATCCGCGCTGGAGCCCGGACGGCCGCTACATCGCTTTTCTCTCGTCGCGCAAGACCGGCGACGACGACAAAACGCAGGGAAGCCAGCTCTGGCTGCTCGACACCTACGGCGGCGAGCCCTACCGCCTGACCGAACTGGACGTGTCGGTGCAGGACTTCGCCTGGTTCGACAGTACACGGCTGGTCTTTGCTGCCCGCGAAACGCCCACCTACGACGAACAGCAACGCAAAAAGCAGAAAGACGACGCACAGGCCGTCGAGGACACCACCGAGTTCTATCCCGTGCGGCTTTTCCGCATCGCCATCGCTTCGAAAAAAATCGAGCGCCTGACGGAAAACGAAGGAGAAATTCTGGAATTTGCCGTCGACCCGACGGGACGCTACATCGTCTACAGCATCGATCCGCACCCGGTCGATGCCGACGCGCGGCACCAGCCCCGCCAGTACCTGCTGGACCTCGAGCGCAACGAGACCGTCGAGATCTTTGCCGAGCGCTATTTCGATCCGGAGCGCTTCGTGTGGACGCGCGACGGCTCCGGCTTTTACGCGAGCGACGAGTTCTCCTCGGATCCGGAAAACGAAGGGGCCGGCATCACGAAGCTTTACTATTTCGACGTCGCCCGGCGCACCTATACGGAGGTGCCGCTTGGCTGGGCCGCCGGGGTTGGCTACGGGGGCTACCAGGTCACCGAAGGCGGGGTGCACGTGCAGCTGGCGGCCGGTCCGCGCATGGAGCCTCGTTTTTATGAGAAAACGGCTGACGGCTGGCGTGCCCACCCTGTTTCGGACGCACGCCTGCGCCACAGCACGTCGATCCGGATCGGCCCCGACGGCCACACGATCGCCTTCGTGTACTCCCGCGCCGACTCGCTGCCGCAATATCTGGTGGGCACCTATCGACGCGGCCAGCTGCGCAACGTCCGGCCTTTCGTGCGCCTCAACAGATACCTCGAAGACTACCCCATCCCCCGCGCCGAGGTGATCTACTGGGAAGGCGCCGAGGGCGACACGGTCAACGGGATCCTGTACTACCCCTTCAACTACCGACCGGGCCGTCGCCATCCGCTGATGGTGGTCATCCACGGCGGTCCCAGCGGTGTCGATCTGGACGCCTGGCGGGCCGACTGGACGGTCTACCCGCCGCTCTGGGCCCAGCGGGGTGCCTTCGTGCTCCGGCCCAACTATCACGGGAGCGGCCACCACGGGCTGGAGTTCGTCGAGTCGATCAAAGGGCGCTACTACGAGCTGGAGCTGCCCGACATCATCAAAGGCATCGAGCACCTGGTAGCGCAGGGGCTGGTCGATCCCGACTCGCTGGGCGTGATGGGCTGGTCGAACGGAGCCATCCTGACCATCGCGTTGACCGTCGAGCATCCGGACCGCTTCAAGGTGGCCATGCCGGGCGCCGGCGACGTGAACTGGATCTCGGACTACGGCAACTGTGCGTTCGGTGTCCGCTTCGACGATTCCTACTTCGGCGGGCCGCCGTGGGAGCGTCTGGACCACTATATCGCCAAAAGCCCGCTCTTCCGGCTACATCGGGTCGTCACCCCCACGTTGATCCACTTCGGCGATCAGGACACGGCCGTGCCCACCGAACAGGGCTGGCAACACTACCGGGCGCTCCAGCAGCTGGGGAAGGCGCCCGTGCGCTTCATCCTGTATCCCGGCGAGCCGCACGGCTTCCGGCGTCCCTCGCATCAGAAGCGCAAGATGGAAGAGGACCTTGCCTGGGCCGACACCTACCTGTTCGGCCGCACGTCGATGGCCGAGCGCCTGCGTCGCCGCGTGCTGCCCGAAAGCGCTCCGCTGGCGCTCAGGTTGCGGGCCCGCCGGATTGCCCGGACGGCCGACGGACGATACGGCGTCGAGCAGAACGGCGTGTTGCTGCCAGAGGTGGTCCGGCTGAACGACACGCTGTGGGTTGGTCGCTTCGAGGTGACGCGGGCGCAGTTCCAGGCCTTCAAGCCGGACTACCCCGTGCCGCCCGGCACCGAGAACTATCCGGCCAGCGGCATCACGGCCGACGAAGCGCGCGCCTACGTGGCCTGGCTCCGTCACCAGACCGGCCGGCCCTACCGGCTGCCCACCGTGGCCGAACTGGAAAAGCTCCGGCAAAAAGCCGGCGCTTCGGAAAACACGCTGGCCTACTGGCTGGGCTACACGCCCAACCCGGACGAGCGCCGACAACTGGAAGACGTGCTGGCCGACTTCCGGCCGGACGAACTGCTCCTGCCGGTCGGTTCCCGTCCGCCGGGCAATGCGGAAGACCCGGACGCCCCGCTGCTGTACGATCTGGACGGCAACGTGGCCGAGTGGGCGGTGGGCGAGGACGGTCGCCTGCAGCCTTTCGGCGCCTCGGCCGTCACGGTGCGCGATCCACGGACGAAGGAAGTGTCCGCACCGCCCCCGGCCTTCATCGGGCTGCGGGTGGTGCTTCCGCGGCGCTGACCGACGGGGCGGCTTCAGGGTGTCCGTTGCCGGGCGGCCGCCGCGGTGCCGACTCCAGAAAGGCGGCAATGCGGTCGTGCTGGCGTCGGGCGTCCTCGTAGCCGATCTCCAGCAGCCGGGCGATGTAGTCCGGATCGAACAGCATCATGCTGAGCGAGTCGGGCGTCTTTGTCTCGGTGGCCCCCAGCCCCCAGGTGAGAAAGCGGAGCGCGCCCTTGAACGGTGGCCGATAGCCCGCAGCCAGTTTGCCCAGATCCACCGAGGGACGCAGGATCAACAGCCGGATCGGCCGGAGTCCGTCGCGCCGGTGCGGGGGAAGTTTTTTGACCAGGCGGTTGATCCGCTCCAGCATGGCCGCGTCCTGGTCGAACGTGTCCAGGAAGATGGCGTTGAGCATGAGCCCCAGGATCTGGGCGGCCGGCGGATAGCCCGCCACGTCGCGCGCGTCACCTTCCGCCTGGCTGCGCCTGTAGCGCGTCGAGATGGCCAGCATGGCATCGGCGCCCAGATGAATGGCCGGTGCCAGCGGCGTCAACAGACTGATGCCGCCGTCCCCGTACCAGGCGTCGCCCAGCTTGATGGCCGGAAAGACCAGCGGTAGCGCGGCCGAGGCCAGGATGTGCTCGACGGTCAGCTCGGTCTGTACGCCCCGGCGATCCGGCCGCTCCCAGTCCTGGATGTCGCGGCCTTCCACCCAGGTGACCGACTGTCCCGTCGAGTAGTTGGTGGTCGTCACGGCAAAGGCCCGGAGCGTGCCACGCTTCAGGTTGAAGGCCACGCCGTGCAGCCGGCCGTCGGTCGTCTGCAAATGGCGCTTCAGAAAGGCCCGCAGCGGCGCATTGTCCACCAGGCCTCGCAACGTGTCTTCCGGAAGCGGCTGCTCCTCGTTCGAGCGGGCTCGCCGCAGCAGCGTGCGCAGTACCTTCCAGCGCGACTCCGGCTCCATCACATCTTCGAGGCGCACGGCCCGCCAGGTCTGCACCAGCCGGGCAGCCGCTTCCGGGAACGTGCCCGTATGGTTGGCCAGTTGCGCTGCGTTGATCGCCCCGGCCGACACGCCCGTCATGATCGTAAAAGCCCGGTCCGGAAACGCTTCGGCGATGTAGTGCAGCACGCCGGCCTGATAGGCCGAACGCGCCCCGCCTCCACTGAGCACCAGGGCACAGTCGCCCGGCCTTCCGATCCGCTCTTTCCAGCTCGCCCACCAGCGCCGCATTTTTGAAAAACGCTTCCAGTTCATTTTACGAAGCTTATCCTGCTCAAAGTATCGACGATACTGGAAGAAAGTATATGGCAAAAATGCCATGATGTTGGTTGCATTCGACAGGGCAACCCGTTACTTTCCTGCAAGCAGGACCATGTAGACGCCGTGACGGCCTCCACCCTTTTTGCGCTGACGCTTGCCCGCCTGTTGCCCGACGACTGGACGGCAACGGGGTGGCTTGTACGCCACGTCGGGAGTTTCGAGGCGTTGCCGTCGCAGCCGCCGGAGATGCTTCGTAATCACCTGGGCCATCGCCCCGAAGGTGCGCGCCTGCTGGCCCAGCTCTCCAATGAGGCCTTCCTCCAGAAAATCCAGGAGCAGGCGAAAGCCGAGCTGGCCACGTTGATCACGAAACGCATCCGGGTGCTGACCCCGCACGACGACACCTGGCCTGCCGGTCTGGAAGCGCTCCCTGAACACCAGCGTCCGTTTCTGCTTTTTGCCTACGGCAATCTGGAGCTGCTGGCGCAGCCCACCGTCGCGTTGCTGGCCCGACCGCCAATTTCCGAGGTGGCTTACGATCGCGCGCAGGACCTGACGTTGCACCTGATCGAAACCGGCTGCGTTCCGGTGACCGGGGTCCTCTCCGGCTTCGACGTGGCCCTCCAGAAACTCTGTCACAACGCGCCCCGTCCCCATCCGGCCATCATGGTCGCTCATACCGGACTGGCGCAACTCCTGCCGCCCATGCGTCCGGTTGCTGCTGCCACATTGCGTGCCGGCGGCCTGCTGCTGTCGCCTTTTCTCATGGATCTGCGGCCCAGTGACCGGCGTGATCGCCAGCGGGCGCTCGTGCAGACCGCGCTGGCCCAGGCGGCGGTTTTCGTCGAACCCCGGGACGAAAGCCCCGAGCATGCCGCGCTCGACTGGGCCATTCAGGCGCACCGGCCGGTTTTCGGCATCAGCACGCGCACCATGCCCGAAGTACACCCCATCCGTGAATCGGTGGACTTTGAATGGGTGGTCGAAGCAGCCCGTCGCACCTCCCCGGCCGCATGAGCCCGCACGTGCTGTTCGTCTTTCTGGATGGCGTCGGGCTGGGCCCACCGCATCCGTACAATCCACTCGCAGAGAACTGGCCCGGTCTCGAACGGCTCACCTGCGGCCGGCGCTGGACAGACCAGACGCGACCGTTCTCCAGACCCCGGCACGTCTTCCGCCACCTGGATGCCACGCTGGGCGTGCCCGGCCTGCCCCAGAGCGGCACCGGACAGACCGCCCTGCTGACCGGCTTCAACGCACCACGCATCGCCGGACGCCATTACGGTCCCTACGCCCACTCCCGCACACGGGCCGTGCTGGCCCGCTATAACATCTTCCGCCGACTGAAAGCCCGTGGGTTTTCGGTAGCCTTTGCCAATGCCTATCCGCCCGTGTTCTTCGAGCAGGCCTGCCAACGCGACCGCTGGAGCGTCACCACCCGCTGCTGTCGGGAAGCGGACGTACGACTCCGCACGCTGGACGACCTGGCCCGTGGCGAAGCCGTTGCCGCCGACCTGACGGGCCGGCGCCTGCACGAAGCAGGATTCCCGGTCACGCCTATCGACGAAGCCGAAGCCGCCCGTCACCTGGTCGCCCTGCTCCGGCGCTACCACTTTGTGCTTTTCGAATACTTTCTGACGGACCAGGCCGGACACCGACAGGACATGGACGAATCGCGGTCGGTGTTGGCCTCGCTGGACCGGTTCTTTTCGGCGCTGCTGGAACTGCTCGATCCCGAACGGCACCTGCTCATCGTCACCAGCGATCATGGCAACCTGGAGGACCTGCGCGTGCGCACGCACACGCGCAACCCGGTGCCGCTGATCGCCCGCGGACGCGGTGCCGAACTTTTCCGCCACGCCCGCGATCTGCGCGACGTGACACCCGCCATCGTCGCTGCCCTGGAGGCCGCCGTTACTCCGTCGCCCCGGCCAGCACCGCTTCGGCCGTAGCTTCGTCAGGGGCCAGCCGTCCGGTGGTCAGCTCCAGCACCAGCCGATCGGCACCGTACAGGTCGCGCAGCGCTTCGAGCACACCCCGGCTATCGACGGCCACCGCCCGCATCCCGCGATCGGGCATGTAGACGTATTCACCGGCCAGTCCTTCGATGTTGCTGTCGAAGACCACGCCTACCAGGTGCAGGTCCTGATCGATCAGCGCCGAGCCGGAGCTTCCGCCCGAGATGTCGGTGCTGGCCGCCAGGTTGAGCGGGGTGGCGCGCTCGAACGCCTCGGGCGGCGTCAGCCACCGGGCCGGAAGGTTCCAGCCGCTGCGTCCCCGGAAGCTGTAGAACCGGTCGTACATGCCGAAGAACGTGGTGAACGGTGGGGCCTGCGTTCCGTTGTAGGGATAGCCCTCAATGCGGCCGTCGGCAATCCGCAGCGTGCCCGTGCCATCGGGCGGCACCGAGCGACCGTAGACGGCAAAGCGCAGCGCCGCCAGGCGGGCATTCAGGAAGCGCTCGCGTGCCTCGAACTGGTCGAGCTGCTGGCCGAGCGTGAAGTAGAGCGGCCCCAGCACCTCGATCACCGGCACCGAAGCGTCGCCGCTGTTCAGGTACCCTTCGCGCAGCAGCCGTGCAAACGCCACTGAGTCTTTCAGGGCGGTGCGGGCCACCAGGTCGCGGGCGACCTTAGCGGGCGAGCGATCGCCCAGCAGCCGCTGCACGCTCGGGTGCTGCGGTCCCAGATAGTCGCGCAGCTCCTCGAGTCGGGCCGTGATGTAGCCCACTTCGACCGAGTCGGGCCAGTCCCGAATCCGGAGCGCCTCCTGACGCAATTCTTCCAGCCGGGACGGAAACGCGCCGCGCTGGCGCATCAGATCGTGCGCATAGCCGAAGAGTGCCCGCAGCAGGATGTGCGAACTCAACAGCGTGCTCGTGCCGAAAAACTGAAAGGCGGCCACCTGCGGCGCGGCCGCCGCCTTGCTGCGCTGCAGCGCCTCGAGCTGCATGAACACGTTGCCAAAATAGTTGCGCAGCGAGTCGCTGGCCATCATGCTGTCGCGCAGCGCCCGCTCGGCCGCCTGCTTGCGGGCCAGCAGGTACGGATCGCGCAGGCCCCGGAGCTGTCCCTCGGTGGCCTTGATCGTGTTTTTCAGCGCAAAGTAGACGCTGCGCAGGCCGTAGATGTCGGCCGAGTCGGGCTGTTGCCGGATGTAGCGTTCCAGCACTTCCGCCCGGCGGCGCAGCAGTCGGAGCCGCTGCGGGAGCGTGTAGTCGCGTTCGAATTCGAGCTGGCTGACGGTCAGATGCCGCTGCGTCGCCCCCGGATTGCCCACGGCGAAGACGAACTGGCCACGCCGGGCCCCTTCGGCACGCCACGGGAAGTACCAGGGGCTTTCCAGGGGGCGCCCGTCCGGCCCGTAGACGCGCAGGAAGCTGACGTCCAGCGCATAGCGTGGATAGGTAAAATTATCGAAATCGCCGCCAAAGTAGCCGACGCGCAGCTCGGGCGTCATCACCAGGCGCACGTCGTGATAGCGCCGCCAGGTGTAGGCCGTGTAGCGGGCGCCGTAGTAGAGCGGCACGATCTCCACATGCAGCGTGGTGTCGCGGTCCCGGGCTTCGGCTTCGAGCTGCTGTTTGAGCCGTTCCAGGCGGCGGTTGCGCAGGCGCTCGCGCTCCACGTCGTCGCGGATCTCCTCCAGCCCGCGCACGATCAATTCCGTCACATCGCGCGCTTCCAGAAGCTGCTCGGCGTACAGACCGGGCAGGCGTCGCTCGCCCCGCAGCGAGTCGGCATAGAAGCCTTCCTCCAGCAACGCCTCGCCGGGGCGATCGACCAGGTCCAGGCTCTCCCAGGTGCAGTGGTGGTTCGTCACGACCAGCCCGTTGGGCGAGACAAAGGCGCCCGAGCAGCGACCGCTCTCAAAGACCAGCCGCAACGCACCCAGGCGCGCACGCGCCAGCCAGGCCGAGTCGGGCCGGAAGCCGTAGGTGGCCTCCCAGTAATCCAGGGGGGGTTCCTCGAACGTCCAGAGCCGTCCCGTGTCGAAACGCCCGGCCCGCACCGTGTCGAGCCCGGGCACGGCCGTCGGCGCCGCCGCCCGCATGCCGGTGGTCGCGGTGGTTTCCGCTTCGGTCACGAGCGGCGGCGCCTCGACGATCCGGGCCGTCTCGCGCGGGCCGGCGCACCGAAGGCTCAGCGCGGCCAGCGTCAGACTCAGGGCAACAACCCAGGTGCGTTGGTTCATCGTCAGCGTCCGCGGTTCATCAGGGCGTCGGCTTCCTCTTCGGAGCGCACCAGCTGACCGGTGGTCAGCTCCAGCACCAGCCGGTCGGCATCGTAGATCTCATCGAGCGCCTCCAGAATCCCCCGCACGTCCACGGCCACCGCCCGCATGCCACGATCGGGCATGTAGATGTAGTCGGCTGGCAGGCTTTCGATGTTACCGTCAAAGATAAGCCCGACGACCTCCAGGTTCGGGTTGATCACCGGCGAGCCCGAGTTGCCGCCGATGATGTCGGCCGTGGCCACGAAGTTGAGTGGCGTGGAGCGGTCGAACGTTTCGGGCGGATTCAGCCAGCGCTCGGGCAGATCCCAGTCGGTGCCCGGACCGAAGGCATAGTAGCGGTCGTAGAGGCCGTAGAAGGTAGTGTACGGCGGCGCGATCGTGCCGTTGTACGTGTAGCCCTGAACCACGCCGTCGGCAATGCGCAGCGAGAAGGTGGCGTCGGGCGGCACCGATGTGCCGTAGACCTCGTAGCGGGCGCGGCCGAGCTGGCTGGCGATCTCCTGCTGCTGGGCCGAGATGCCCGCCCAGGCGCTCTGGAACGCCTGGAAACGCGGCCAGACGATCGCCACGAGCTGCACGGCCGGGTCGTCCATCGTCAGCGTGCCATTTTCAAGCGCCTGTGCCGTCCGGGCCGAGTCGCTCAGTACGGTGTTGTCGATGATATGGCGGGCCACTGTCTCGGGCGTGCGTCCCTGCAGGATCTGCTCGACCAGACGGCTGTCTTTGCCGAAGTAGCGGCCGAAGTCTTCCAGGCGCGCTTTCAGGTAGCGCCACTGCACACCTTTCGGCTGATCGTCCACCGAAAGGATCTCGTCGCGCAGCTCGGCCAGTTGTTCATCCGAGGCCCCCGCCTGCTGGCGGTTCAGGTAGATGTAGGCCAGAATGGCCCGGCGGACCGCCGTGCTGCTGAGGCTGCTGTTCGGGTTGAAGGCCAGCAGGGCCTGCAGTTCGGCCGCATAGTCCCGCTGCTGGTTGACCAGCTCGGCCATGCGATCGAAAAGCGGATCGTACGTGCGTGCCAGCGTCGAGTCGCGGCGCAGCGCCTCCCGGAAGCGCCGCTCGGCGTCCCGACGGCGGGCGATGATGTAGGGATCGCGCAGCCCCTTGACGCGGCCGGTGTAGAGCTTTTCAGCGTTGCTGAGCGAGAAAATTTCGTTGCGGATTTCCTCGCGCTCCGGCCCGTCGGGCAGCTCGCGCAGATAGTCCTGAAGCGCGGCCATGCGCGTCTGGATGAGCCGCAGGATGGCCGGCTCGAGCACGTCGCGTCGGAATTCGAGCTGGGCCACGGTCTGCAGGCGGCTGGTCGATCCCGGGTTGCCGATCACGAAGACCACATCGCCCTCCTCGACGCCCTCCCGGCTCCAGCGGAAGTAGTGCGGCGTGCGCAGCGGCTCGCCGTTCTCGTCGTAGATGCGGAAGAACGTCACGTCGAGCGCATAGCGCGGGTAGGTGAAGTTGTCCAGGTCGCCGCCGAAGTAGCCCAGTTGCAGCTCGGGCGCCATCACCAGCCGCATGTCGCGGTAGCGTTTGAAGATGTAGGCCGAGTATTTGGCGCCGTTGTAGAGCGAGATCACCTCGACAACGTAGCCGGCCTCCTCCCCGCCTTTTTCTTCCAGCAGTCGCTGTTCGATGTCCTGGATGGCCTGCTGGCGAGCCATGGCCCGTTCGGCGTCCGTCTCGGCCCCCTGCAGCGCGGCGTAGACCTCGTCGGTCACGTCGCGGATTTCGATGAGCTGGTCGGCGTAGTAGTCTTCGGCGCGGCGCTCTTCTTCGAGCGAGCGGGCGTAGAAGCCGTTGTCGAGCAGGTTTTCGCCGGGTCGGCTGACGGCCACGACGGCTTCACGGCCGCAGTGGTGGTTCGTCATCACCAGTCCGTTGGGCGAGACGAACGAGGCCGAGCAGCCCGGAATGCGCAGCGCGCCCAGCCGGGCTTCCCGGAACCAGGCCGAGTCGGGCCGAAAGCCGTAGGCCTCGGCGAAGTAGTCGATGGGCGGATCGTCGAACGTCCACATCTTGCCGTTGTCGAAGCGTCCGGCCCGCACCGTGTCGAGCGAGGGGACCATCCGCGGCGAAAGCGGCGCTTCGGGCACGGTAGGCGGCGGGGGTGGCGCCGGACGGGCGGGCGCCTCCGAGGTCGTGGTGGGCTGGCTGGTGGCACATCCGACGAGCAGTGCCAGACTCAGCGACAGGAGCACGCGCAGGGTCGGTTTCATGGGATTCCTCTCCTGTTTAAAGTCCGTTTCAAAAATAGCGATTTTCAGGCTTTTCCGCGCACCACGCACTGGAACCTCTCTCCTTTCGGGAATATATTTAAGCCGTGCATGGAGAACGTGCGAAAGTGGCGGAACTGGTAGACGCGCGAGACTTAGGATCTCGTGGCCGCAAGGCCGTGGGGGTTCGAGTCCCCCCTTTCGCACCAGCAGAAAAGCCCCTGCGCAGGTACAGGGGCTTTTCGTTTTTTTCTGATGTCACACCGCCTCCAGGGCCTGTTCCAGGTCGAGGATGAGGTCGGCGGGGTGTTCGATGCCGACCGAAAGGCGGATCAGGTTTTCACGGATGCCGATGCGGCGCTGCTCCTCGGGCGGAATGTCGGAGTGCGTCATGGTGGCGGGATGCTCGGCCAGCGACTCGGTCCCGCCCAGACTCACGGCCAGCTTGATGAGCTTCAGGCTGTTCAGGAAGCGAAACGCCTCGGCCTCGCCTCCCCGAATCTCGAACGAAATCATCGCGCCCGGACTCTTGCACTGGCGCTGGAAGATCTCATACTGGGGATCGTCTTCCTTCAGGTGCCCCAGGTAATAGACGCGCTCCACTTTCGGATGCTCGGCCAGAAAGTCGGCCACGCGCCGGGCGTTGCGTGCCTGCTTTTCCATGCGGATCTTGAGCGTCTCCAGGCTGCGCATAAGCAGCCAGCCCGTCCACGGCCCTGCCATTGAGCCGGTGAACGTGCGCGTGCCCTTGATCGCCTTGATGAGTTCGCTGGAGCCCAGCGCCGCCCCGGCAATCACGTCGCTGTGACCGCCGATGTACTTCGTGGCCGAGTAAAGCACAACGTGGGCGCCATGCTTGAGCGGATGTTGCCAGAGCGGCCCCAGGAACGTATTGTCCACCATGACCAGCACGGGACGGTCCGGGCGGCCATGATCGCGAGCGATGCGGGCGCACGCCTCCAGGTCCACCAGCTGGTTCGTGGGGTTAGCCGGCGTCTCCACGTAGAGGACGCGCAGCCGCTCGCCGATACCTTTTTCGTCGATCAGCGCCCGCACTTCGTCTTCGGGCGTGCCCGCCAGGAAACCCACAGGCTCGATGCCCCACTCGGGCAGAATGTGCTTGAGCAGATAGTCGGTGCCGCCGTAGAGCGGCTCGCTGTGCAGCACGACGTCGCCGGGCCGCAGGAACGTGAGCAGCGACGTGAAGATCGCGGCCATGCCGCTCTCGAAAGCGGCGGCCTCCTCGGCCTCGTCCCAGAGCGTGAGCCGATCTTCGAGAATTTCCAGATCTGGATTGTTCAGGCGGCTGTAGATGAGCCCGAGCTGCTCGGCCCGACGGGGCTCGCGCAGCCCGTAGGCCAGTTCAAAGAACCGTTTGCCCTCTTCGGCCGACTGAAAGACGAACGTCGAGGTCTGAAAAATCGGGCATTTGAGCGCGCCTTCCGACCACTCGGGCCGGTAGCCGTAGCTCATCATCAGACTTTCCGGATGCAGGCGATGGCCGTTGATCTCGGCCGGCCACTTTGGTTTTGGTTTGCGCGGCATAACGTTCTGAACGGGTTGGTTTCGAGGAATGGTAGGAGTGCGCCTCTGCCAAAAATTTGCCTCAGACGGGCGCAGAAGCCCGCCCCTCGCCTGCCATGCTCCGACAGGCCTCTCTCAAGTTCAGAAACGCTTCCAGCAAGTGCAAAACGTCGGACGGCATTTGCCGACTTCTTTACAGAGCTACTGCGCCAGCCGGTTGTACTCGGACAGATGCGAGGGGTCCAGCTCGCTCAAGATCGAAAAAGCTTCCTGGGCAAAGCGTGAGCCTTCGAAAATGGCCGCCAGCTCCTGGTATTTGGCTGTGAAGAACAGGTCCATCACGTAGGGACGGGACACTTCCTGGTAGAGCGCCTCCAGCGAGCGCAGCACGTCGAGCACGGCGGCACGGGCCGCCTCGGGATCCTGCACGAAGTGGTCCAGGCCTTCGAAGTGATACTTGAAGTAAGCCTGTCGGACCGCCCGGTAGCGCGGGTCGAGCAACTGCGTGATCAGGGCCACGCGGCTGCGATCGTCGCCGATCTGGTTCCAGCCGTTAGCTCCGGCCGCCTGCGCCAGCTCGGCAATGCGCCGGGCCTGTTCGAAAAACGGCGTGCCGCCCAGCTCGCTGAACGTGTCGTAGTCGTACCCCAGGATGACGAAGGCATAGAAGTCGAGCACGGACGTCAGCGGGTGAAACTGCTCCAGGTTGAAGATCAGCGGCGTGCCCTGCGGGTACTCGAACTCCCAGTTCGTATCGCTGAGCTGCAGCACCGTCGTGTACTGCGTGGTGCCGTAGATCGGCCGGCGCGTGGCCAGCACGAGCCGTGCCCGGAAGCGCGTCAGCGTGATGGCTTCTTCAAAAAAGATCTGAACCGTGCAGTCGATGCGTTCGATGTCTTCGAACGCGTCGTTCGTCCAGCGTCGCTCGTTGAGGTAGCGCCGGATCTGATCTTCCAGCTCGCGCAGGTAGTCGTACTGGGAGCCCTGCAGCCGCTGGTAGTTGACCGAAACGGAACAGTTCAGCTCCTGGGCCCGGAGCGGCGCCACAAGGAGCAGCGCCAGCGCCAGCCCGAGCCGCCACGCTTTGAACCCGTGTCGTCTGACTGAAGCCATACCGGCCCATGGTACGGCCACCCGTGGCGCCGGTTTCCCACACCGGTTGCGCCGAACCGCCCCTGTTTTGCAGCCGTGGCGCCGCATTTTCTGTAGATGCCATGTCGCGGCGACGACACATCGGCCTGTGGGGCGTGCTGCTCGTGGCGGGGCTGATCGGGAGCGCACGGAGCCAGTCGCTGGAAGGAGGAGCGCGGGCTGTGGCGCTGGCCGGTGCCACCACGGCCCTGACGGCCGACGTCTGGGCGCACGCGAATCCGGCCGCCTGGGCCGACTGGCGGCGGGCGGCGCTGTCGCTCATGGTCAGCCAGGCCTACGGGCTCGAGGCGCTGCGACTGGGTGCGGCCACCTACGTGCAGCCTGTAGCGCGCACGACGGTAGCGCTGGGCGCCCGCACGTTCGGCTTCGAGGCCTACCGGGAGACGCACCTCTGGCTGGGGCTGGCCCGCACGCTGCATCCGGCTACCCGTCGGCCGCTCCGCCTGGGCCTGAGCCTGCGCTACCAGCACGTGGCCATCGAACGCTACGGCGCGGCCGGGGCGATCGGCCTCTGGGCAGGCCTGCAGGCCGAACTCTTTCCGTGGCTGACGGTGGGCATGGCCGCCACCAACCTGAACGCGCCCCGGCTGGCCGGCCGCGAGGCGCTGCCCCGCACGCTGCGCCTGGGCCTGGCCTACCACCCGGCCGCACCGTTCCGGCTGCTGGTGGACGTGTACAAGGAACTGCGCTTTGCGCCCGACTTCCGGGTGGGGCTTGAAGTGCAGGCCCTGCCCGTGCTCACGCTCCGCGTCGGCACAGGCACGCTTCCCGAACGCATCACGGCCGGCTTCGGACTGACGATCGGACCGATCCAGGCGGATGCGGCCGCCGAATACCACACCGTGCTGGGCTGGTCGCCTGCGCTTTCGCTGACGCTAGTTCGCTAAGCCGCCATGCACCTGCTCGGGATTCTGCTGCTCGTTGCGACGCCGGCATTTGCCCGGCAGGTCGTGCCGGACACGCTCCCTCCGGCCTCGCCCATCGAAGCGTCGCTGGAAGGATTGACGCTCGATCCGGAGGCGCTGGAGGAGCTGGCCGCCTGGCTGGACGAGCGGCTGCAGGATCCGCTGGACCTGAACACGGCCCCGGTGGGTGAGCTGGCCCGCCTCCCCGGCCTCTCGCCGCTGCTGGCGCGGCGGATCGCTGCCTACCGCCGACATCGGCCGCTGACCGCGGTGGACGAGCTGCTGCGCGTGGAGGGCTTCACGCCGGAGCTGCTGGCTCGCATCCGGCCGTTCGTGACCGTCCGTCCGGTCCGAAGCCCCGTTCGCCCTTCAGGCTACATGCTGCAGCGGGTCGACTACTTTCCGGAACAGGCCGACGCACGCTACCCCGGTCCCCCGCTCCGGCTCCAGACACGCCTGCGGCTGCGCTACGGCCGGCTCGAAGCAGCCCTCACGCTCGAAAGTGACCCGGGTGAACCATTTCGCTGGGATCCGGCCACGCACACCTACGGGTTCGATCATCAGGCCGGCTTTGTGGCCTGGCGTGGTTCGGGATGGTTGCAGCAGCTCATCGTGGGCGACTTCAGCGCCCGCTTCGGCGCCGGCCTGACGCTCTGGTCCATGCCCGCCATCGACAGCTACCATGCGGCGGCCGACGCACCGCTGCGGCAGGGATCGGGGCTGATGCCCTACAGCGGCACCGACGAGGTGCGTTACTTCCGCGGCCTGGCACTGACGCTGGCCCCCGCACCGGCCCTGCGCCTTGCCCTGTTCGGCTCGCGGCGGTGGCTGGACGCCCGCCTCGACACGCTCGAGGCCACGCTGCAGGCCGGCGTCGTCAGCCTGCCCGCTTCGGGGCTGCACCGAACCGAGGCAGAGCGCAGCCGCAAAGGTGTGCTGCGCAGCGACGTGCTGGGCGGTGCGTTGTCCTTCGAGCATGCCCGCGGCCAGCTGGGCCTGGTCGGCTACACGACCCGCTTCGGCCATCCGCTGCAGCCCGGAGATGCCCTCTACAACCGGCACGCCTGGCGCGGCCGAACGGCCTGCGCCCTGGGCGTTTTCGGGCAGCTTTTGCTCGGCCGGGCGCTGCTGAGCGCCGAAGTTGGCGGCACGCTCGGCCGTCCCAGCGGCCTGGTGGCGGCGCTGTCGGGTCCAATGGGTCGCTTCGCCCGGGGCACGCTGGCCGTGCGTCATCTGCCCACCCGATTCGTCAGCCTGTATGGCGATCCGTTCGACACCCGGAGCGGCACGCCTACCGGCGAAACGGGCGGTTACGTCGGTCTGGAGTTCACGCCGGCCCCGGGCTGGCAACTACTGGCCGCGGTCGATCAGTACCGGCTCCCCTGGCCCCGCTACGGACAGTTCTGGCCCGCCACCGGTCGCACGCACTGGCTCCGGCTCACCGCGCGCCCGCGCCCCTGGATGGAGACCTACCTGCAACTTCGACACGACCGTGCCGAGCGGCGCAGGGAAGCGCCGGGTCCCGGGGCGTCCCTGCTCGAAGCGACTGCGCCCGAACGCTACCTGTCCCTCCGCTGGCATGGCACCTACGCCTTCAGTCCTGCACTGCGCCTGGAAGCCCGCCTGGAGCACGCCCGCCGCACGCAAGCCGGACACCGCACCACCGGCTGGTTGTTCTACCAGGGCGTGCGCTGGCTACCCCGCGCCTGGCTGCAACTCGACGCCCGCCTGACCTTCTTCGACAGCGACACGGCCCTGCTGCTCTACGCGCCCGAGCCCGGCCTGCGCTACAGTATGGCGCTGGCGGCTCTGAACGACCGGGGCCAGCGCACGCTGCTGCGCCTGCAACTACGCCCCTTTTCGCGCCTGCTACTGCAGTTACGGTACACCACTACGCTGGTGGAAACACCGACACGGAACATCCGGCGCACCTGGCAATTTCTGCTGTTGTGGCAGATGGGTTAAGTGCCGTTCCGTTTTGTCGATTCTTTCTACGTAACCGGTCACGCTAACAGGGGCATCAACCATGTCGGAACCCTCGAAGCCGCGGCTGCTGGCCGTCGAAGACAACCCGGAAACGCGCATGTTGCTGCGTTATTTTCTGCAGGAACACTTCGATCTGTTGCTGGCAGCCACTTTTGATGAAGCGCTGGAGCTGGCCCGTCAGGAGCATGCCGAGGTGCTCCTGCTCGACATTAACCTGGGCGAGCAGCGCACCGGAATCGATCTGCTGCACGAACTCCGCGAACGCCTCACCTACCGCGACACGCCTGCCATCGCTTTTACCGCCTACGCCCGTCCGGAAGACCGCGACCGGTTTCTACAGGAAGGATTCGACGAGTACCTGACGAAACCCTTCACGCGCCAGCAGCTCCTGAAAGCCATCGAATCGGCCCGGAACCGCCGTTCCTGAGTTTTTGGCAAAAACAGATCCACAGTGCCGATCCGACGTATCCGGGACGTACCCGGAACGAACCGCTTCTCGATGCCATGCCGCGCCTGCTGCTCCTTGCCGCCCTGCTACTGTGGACGGGCTGTCGGTTTTCCCGCACCTATGAAGTGCGTGGACGCGTGGTCGGCTTCGGCGACGACCCGCACACGCTCTTCATTCAGCACGAGGAGATCCCCGGCTACATGCCGGCCATGACGATGCCGTTTCGCACGCCGGACACGGCGGCCGTGGCACGTCTCTCCCTGGGCGACCCGATCGCCTTCACCTTTCACGTGACGCGCGACAGCGCCTGGATCACCGACATCCGGCGCCTGCCGCCGGGCACCCGCCTGAACCTGGACGCCGGTCCACGCCCCACGTTGCACGGGCTGCCCCTGCTGCAGGAAGGCGATCCGCTTCCCGACGCCACGCTGCTGACGCAGGACAGCCTGCAACTGCGCCTGTCCGACCTGCAGGGCCGCGCCCTGCTGCTTACGTTCATCTACACGCGCTGCCCGGTGCCCGACTTCTGCCCACTCATGTCGCGCCGCTTCCAGCAGCTTCAGGAGCCGCTCAAGGCACGCTTCGGTGACCACACGCGTCTGCTCACGATCAGCTTCGATCCGGCCTACGATACGCCCTCGGTCCTGCGACGCTACGCGCAGCAGTACACGGACGACACCCGCCACTGGATCTTTGCCACGGGCGACACGACCACCATCCGCCGGCTGGCCACACAGTTCGGCGTGCACTACGAAGCCGCGGCCGGCGAGATCATCCACAACCTGACCACGGCGCTCGTTGCGCCCGACGGACGCATCGGCCGCATCTGGCGCGGCAATCGCTGGACGACCGACGAGGTGCTGGCGGCCGTTGCCGAGGTGCTGGCCGACACTTCGGCGACGCGCTGAACGCTCAGCGCCAGACGGTCTGCCACTTTCCGTCGCGCAGACGGTAGGCCATCCCGGCCCGCAGATCCAGCCGCAGGTGTGAAAAAAGCCGGAGCTGCACGCCGGCACCACCACCAATCGCGCTGAAGTCGCGCGCTCCCGAACTCGCACCGTCGAGGATCCGGACCGTCTCGGCAAAGCCATACAGATACAGCGCCTCGATGTAGAACGGCAGGATCACCAGGCCGTTGTCGACGAACTTCAGCGGCACAAGCGCTAGCGCGCCCAGCCGTCCGAACGTCCCGCGTCCTAGGAAGACCTCTTCCCAGCCGCGCGGCAGGAACGTGGTCAGGTCGAACACGTCGCCCCGGTTCTGCCAGAGCAGCCCGGCATCGAGCCGAAGCCCCACGTTGTAGCGGGCCAGCAGCGGCAGGTACAGATACAGGCTGGAGCGGTAGGCTTCACGCCGGGCCAGCGTCGTGCGCCGCAGGTCCCGGAGCGCCCGTGTCGTCCAGCTCACTCCCTGGTTGGGCATCAGGTCACGCAGGTTCTGCTGCAGCCGATAGGCCACTGTTACGATGGGTTCCACCGTCTGGCGCGTGTCGCGCAGCAGCGTGGGATGGTCGGACTGGCGGTGCCAGAAGTAGCGCTCCTGCTCGCTGCGACCGATCAGCGTCAGCAGCAGCCACGAGCTGTACACGTTCGATTCCAACAGCACGGGCAGGCTGGCACTGACGGCCACCCCCCGCCGCTCGCGCCCGACCCGACGGATTGCGCCGTCACTGAAGCGCACCAGTGCCGAGGACGGCAGATCGTACAGATACAGTCCGGGCCGGAAGAGCCAACCGCCGTAGCTCAGCCACAGGCTGCCCCAGAGCCGATCCTGCCGATAGAAGCCGTGCGCCATGTACACCCAGCGCTGGAGCGGATCGGTGCCCTCCAGCCCCAGTCCGAGCGCCCAGCCCAGTCCCTCGCCGTAGCCGTCCGGGTCGTCCTGCGGCAGATCGCCCACCAGGTAGGTCAGGCGCGGCCGCCACAGGTAGCGCCAGGATCGATAGGGTCGTGGCGGACCGTCGAACGCTACCGGATCGGCTTCGTGCGCGGCCACAGCCTGCAGCGAAAACGGCGCCAGCTCCGTCGGAGGCACTTCGGGCGCCGCCTCGGGCCGGAAGGGCATGCGCACCAGCTCGTAGCGCTCGTGCCGGTAGTGGATGAAGGCCAGATGCTGCCCGTCGGGCGACAGGGCCGGCTCCAGGGCCCCGAAGGGCACGTTCGTCAGCCGCCGCACGCGGCCGCCTGCAACCTCCAGCGCGTAGATGTTCGGCACGCTGTCAGGGTCGGCCGTAAAGAGCAGCCAGCGGCCGTCGGCGCTCCAGCTTGCGTCGTAGATGGCGCCCCGGCGAAAGGCCAGCCAGGGCCGCAGCGTTACGCGGCCGTCCGACGCGATCCGGGCTTCGAACAATCCCTGGCGGCCGTGCCGGTTCAGCACCACGGCCACCCGGTCGCCCTGCGGCGACGGCGCCAGTTGCACGAAAAAGACATCGTCGAGCGCCAGCAGCGGCGTGATGGAGCCATCCGACCCGATCCGCACCCAGCGATTGTAGAAGCCGTCGTTCTGGAGCGCCCAGACGCTACCGTCCGGCGCCTCCACCGGGGCATAGACGCGCCCGCCACGGGTCAGGCGCCGCACCCTTCCGTTCAGACCGATCTGGTAAACCTCGGCCGTCAGCCGTCCCGACAGCAGCGGATCGGGCACGTACCGGGCTACCAGCAACGCCCGTCGGTCGGCCGTCGGCGCGTACAGATAGTCTTCCGTGGTGGCGAAGGTGCGTAGCTGCGTCATACGACCCGTTTCGGCGTCGATCCGGTAGTAGCCGGGCCGCTCCTGATAGCCGAAGCCGTAGACCACCAGCGTGCGGTCGTCGAGCCAGTAGGGCCGGCGCAGGATCAACCCGCGCTCGGAGCGCACCACCTGCACCTCGGTGAACGGAGCGCGGCGCTTCAGATCGGCCAGTACCTGCGCCCGGGCCTCTCGACGAAAACGCCGCCCCAGCGAAGCCGGAAACTGCCGTGTGCCGTACCACAAAGCCACGCCGAAACCCGTCAACGGCATGCGGTGGAACCAGCGCGTCGCACGTCGGAAAAAGTCGGGCTTTCCGTTCTCGACCAGGTACTGATGCAGGTGGCCGCCGCCGTTGTAGTGGCGATCGAAGGGCCAGGTGTAGGTCGGAGCTTCCAGGAGCTGCGCCAGCCGCCAGGGATGGTCGGAAGCCATGGCCGCCCGGAACTCCATATTGAAAAATGGGAAGTGCAGACGGCCGGCACCGCCTTCGATGCGACTTTCGTAAAAGACGGCCACGCCCTCCGCAAAGCCGGCTGGCGCCCACAGGTTGAGCAGACGGCTCCAGTCAGGCCCCAGCAGCCGCAGTCCCCACCCGATGCCGAGGCCGGGATTCAGTTCGGCATGGGCGGCATGGACCAGCTCGTGCGGCGCCACCGCATGCAGCCAGGAATGCGCCGTCGGGGCCACGGCCAGTCCGCGCAGCCGCGCCAGGTCGAATTCCTGTCGAAACGGCAGCGCCGAGACGAAGCCGTTGCCCTGATCCCGGTAGTCGTTGACGATCACCGGCATCCGGAAGTCGTGGCGCACCCCGACCAGCGCCCGCACGCTGTCGTAGTGCGCTTCGAGCAGTGCAGCCGCCACGCGCGCTTCGGACTCACGTCCCTGCTGATAGATCAGCTCGAAGTGCGGACTGCGCAGCACCCGGTAATGCGCACCGGGCGGCCGGTAGGTTACCCCGTACCACTGCGCCCGGACGCCCGCCGCCGTGCTTCCCAGCAACACCAGGAGGAATGTAGCGAAACGCATGGACCCACTCCGCACCGATTACAGCGCGAGTATAATACGGATTCTTGCAGATCCATGTAATATGTGATATGAGATCGCTGATTTACCGATGCATGAGGGTGCCACACCCCGCATGGCGGACGTGATCCGGTGGGTATGATCGGGCGGACACAGTGGTCCGCCCCTACGTGGTAGAAAGGTTGTCGTTTGTCCGGTAGGGGCGCACCGCCGTGTGCGCCCGTGCTTTCTCACATGCACAATGATTTCCCGGAAATCGTATGATCGCCGATTTACCCGGGCATAATGGTGCAAAACGCCGTGCGCCGGACATAATCCAGTACGACAGACACGGCGGTTCGACCCTACATGGTAGGGATGGCTTCGTTTGCCGGATAGGGAGGCGCCCCACTTACAAAGAAGGCGGGGTCAGGGGATGTTGTGGACAGGCATCATGATTTACCAGAAACAGACCTGCGCCAGAGGGAACCAGCCCCATACTCCAACGAAACGAACTCGCCAGCCGGCGAGCGTGGTTCAGGGATTCACCGTCGGGGCATCAAACGGACACGCCCCGGCGTCGACGGAAGAGCGACGCCAGCGCAGGCGGGCGATCACCGGCCGGTGATCCGAGAGTCCGGCGGCTGGCACGGCGCCGTCGAGCACCTCCCATTCGCGACTGACCAGCACGTGGTCGATGCGCACCAGCGGTCGCGCCGCCGGCCAGGAAGGCGCCGCAACGCCACCGAGCCGTCCGGCCGCCTGCAATCCCCGGGCCAGCCAGCCATAAAACCACTGGTCGGGTGTGCTGTTGAAGTCGCCGCTCAGGATGACCGGCACGCGTTCCTGATCGATCCAGGCACGGAGCTGCCGGACCTGAGCCGCCCGTTGCAACATGGCCCGACGGTAAGCGCCCAGCCACCGGCGCCAGTTTGCCGGATGCTTCCAGCCGCCATCGCGCAGCACCTCCCAGGGTTTGATGGGGCCATACGACTGCAGCCGCACATTGTAGTGCACGAAAAGACGACCCGCCCAGCACAGCTCGCTCCGCACGGCCTGGTAGATCAACCCTTCCGGTCCACGTTCCAGCGGACGAATCTCCTGCTGCACGACCGGCAGGCGCGTCAGCGTCACCACCTCGGCGAACATCGGCCCGCGCGTCGGATCGGGCACCGAAAACCGAAACCCCTGGCGCTCCACGAGCGGCCGCAGATGCCCGATCAGGCGCACCGTGGACGGACGCCCCCGCTGCACGTAGTGCCAGACGCCCACTTCCTGAAAGCCGATGAGCTGCGGCCGGTAGCGCAGCACCAGCGCCTGCAGCGAATCGCCCAGCGCAGGCCGGTGGCTTTCCGGCACGTTGTAGGTCATGACCACGAGCGTATCGTCCGACGCCGCCGCAGCCGAAGGGCCCCCTCCCGTCCAGCCATGCCGCAGGCCGTAGAGCGACAGCGCCAGCAGCACGCCGCCCAGCAGGAGCCAGCGGCGCTGCCAGAGCAGCACCAGCGCCAGCGCGCCCAGCGCCGCCACCAGCAGGGGTAATCCGACCGCCAGCAGTTGCAACCACCAGGCCGCCTCTGGCGGAATCCAGTAGGCCGCATAGGCCAGCCCGAACAGGCCCAGCAGGCTACCGGTAACGAGCTGTAGCATTCCGGAAGCAAGGCCACGACCGCGCGGCATGAGCAGTCTCAGCGGGAAGCGGTTGGTGCCGGTTGTTCTTCCACGGCCTTTTTCAGGCGCACGCGCTCCAGAATGGCCTGCCAGGCGCGCAGCGCCAGCGTATCCGGCAGCTCCACGTCGTCAAAGCGAATCAGTTCGCCGGGCTCGACGTCGCGGGTCAGCACGGCGTCGACCATCAGACCGATCGGCACGTGATCGGGCTCGTCCAGAATGCGCACGGCCTCTCCCCGCACATCAAAGCTTCCGATGCCGCGTTCGATACGCGTGCCTTTCGGCAGGCGTCGCTTGGCGATGGTGGCCACGCTGATGCGCGGGTGCGTCGTGTTATTCAGCAGGATGCGCCGTTCGAAGAGCACGCGCCGGATGGTTTTCTGGATTTCCAGGTGGCAGAGATGAAACGGCCGCAGCAGCACGTAATACGGACCGTCGCCCAGTTTGAGATACTGCAGGTAGTCGCGCTGGTAGTCGTCGTGCTCGGCGGCAATGAACACGCCGGCCGGGGCGCCCGGCGAGAGCACGTAGTCGCTGATCGGATGGCCAAGACGACGGGCGCCGTCAGCCAGCGTGCGGGCGCCCACCTCGACGTCCGGCGACTGAATCCCGAGCATGCCCCGCACGGCAATGTCGGCTCCCAGTCCGTTGGCCACCAGTGCCTGTTCGATCTGCACCTTGGTGCCATCGGTAAAGGCCGTCACCTGCGGCAGCGTGATGCCCTGCTTCCGCGCCCAGAAGTGCATTTCTTCGGGCGTGGGATTATGATTCAGGTAGCGTTTGATGTTGCCATAGACCAGCGGCCGGAAGCCCATCTGCAGAATGTCTTCCCGCAGCGCGGCCAGACAGCCCGGCTGGTCGCCCTCGGCTTCGGTCAGCAATCCCCGATCGACAAAATAGGAGCCCGTCGTGATGTGAAACTCGGCGTCCATCGTCACCACCGGAAGCCCGGCTTCCAGCACCCGGCTGACTACCTCGGTGGCATGCAGCACATCGCCGCTGCACTCGACCACCAGATCGGCGTGCTCGATCAGGTCGTCCAGGCTGTTCGTGAGCAGCTCCGGCCGGGGAAAGTCCGGACGATTGCGGATGTCGGTGCGCGTCAGCACGCGCGTCACGCGCAGATCCTTCACATGCTGCATCGCCATCACGAAGCCGCGGGCGATGAAGCCGCTCCCCACAACTCCAATGCGATAGGAATCCGCCATAAACCTCCTCACTTCAGGTCAGACGGGTTCTCAGATGATCGGCAAGCCGCAAGGTCAGTGCCACAATGGTCAACGTCGGGTTTGCAAAGCCGGCGGTCGGAAAAACGGACGATCCGGCCACGTACAGATTCTTTACACCATGCACCCGAGCGTCGGGATCCACCACGCCCTCACGGGGACTGGCATGCATGCGCGTGGTGCCCATGTGGTGGAAGCCGCCCGTGATGCCATCGGGCGGAATGCATCGGAATTCTTCCTCCTGCACGCTGCCCCACCCCAGTCGGCCCAGCTCCTGCGCCACCAGGTGTTGTGCCCGCTGCAGACTTTCCACATCCTGGCGGCTGATCTGCCAGTGCAGCTCCAGACGCGGTTGCCCGAATGCGTCCCGGCGCCGGGAAAGCCGCACCCGGCTTTCGGGATGGGGCGCCTGCTCGGTCATGTGATGCAGTACGAAGGCGACCGGCGCCCGCCTCGCAGCCGTCGTTTTCCCCTTCAGGGACAGCAGCCGGGTGGTGGCCCAGGGAACGAGCCGTGGCATGTCGCGCACCAGCCGGAAAAGCTGGCGGGGTAGATCTTCAGGCCAGGTGCGGTTTCGGACAGCCTCGCGCAACACGCGGAGTGCTTCAAACCCGCCCCAGAGCAGCGGATTATTGCGGCGGGGCAATGCCAGCCGATCGGTCGGCCAGAGTGCCACGCAGTAGTTCAGCAGCCCCTCCCGGCGTACCACGTCCTCCTGCAGTGCCAGCTTGCCCATAATCCACGTGCCCAGCCGCGCATGCAGTCGGTAGAAACCAAGTCGGGGAATCAACGCGCGGTCAGCCGGCACGAATAGCCCCGAGAGAAAATGCAGGTGCTCCATGAAAAAGCGCCCCACCCGATCGTAGGCATTGCCCAGTCCGTTCGGGCAGACCCGATTCGAGAGCAGGAGCAGCCGGGCATTTTCCAGCCCACCGGCCGCCAGCACCACGCAGCGCGCGCGCACGGTGACTTCGGTCCGATCCGGCCGCGCCACCCGGACGCCTTCGACCACCTCGCCGGTTTCGTTCGTCAGCAACTCCAGTGCCTGCGCGTGCAGGCACACCGTCACGTTCGAATCGGCCAGCAATGCCGGTCCGTAATCCCGATTAAACCGGGCGGGATCGCCGAACTGAAACAGCGCCGTGCGCAGCACCGCACTTCCTTCCGAGAGCAGCGGACGCTCCGTAGCCGAAGCCCACGCTTCGGCCGTGTAGGGACGGTCCTCCAGCCCGAAGAAAGCCTGGGCCCGGCGATAGTACGGCGCCAGCGTCTCGTACCCGAACGGCCATCCGCTGAAGGGGACCGCTTCGCGATGCTCGAAGTCGATCGGATCGAGCGGCCGCAGCCGGATGCGGCACACACCGGGTGCCACTTCGTAGTCCCACAGATGGCTGGAGCCACCCAGCGCCCGCGCCCGGGCCATATCCAGCGGAAAGTAGGGATACCCTGTGATGTCGCCCCGGCTGAGCCGGGCGGTTTCCGGCTCCGGGTGTTCGCCGCCCGTTTCCAGCACGCAGATGCCCAGTCCGCTGTCGCGCAACGCCCAGGCCAGCGTCAGTCCGGCCACCCCGCCCCCTACGATGCACAGATCGTAGGGACCCAGCTCCGCTTGATCGAAGGCTTTCAGGTCGATTTTCATGAAGCTTCGCCGGGATGCAACCGCTCTACCAGTACGCGCACCGGGCGAATCACCGGGTAGAGAAAGGTAAGGCGTTTTGGCAACCGACAGAATGCCCGATCCTTTTCTGTAGGCGCCAGTGCCAGTTTCAGATGATGGCCCAGGTAGCCGAGACGATGGCGCCAGCGCTCGCGCTCCCGAAAGTGGTACCAGAACATGGGCCAGAAGGCGCGCACGTCGGCGTCTTCCCGAAACATCCAGCGTGTGACCACCTCGCGGGCCATGCGCCGGGCTGCCCGCCGCTGGCGAAGTCCTCGTTGCAGCACGTCCGGCACCGGTGCACCCAACAACTCGGCGGCCAGCGTACATCCGATGGCCAGCACGCGCGCTGCTCCCAGACGACGCGCCTGTTGCAACACGGCCGCTCCGTCCAGGTCGGGACAGCGACGCAGCAGTTCGGCCACGTCGGCCACCCAGGTCAGTTTCAGCCAGCGATGTTTGTTGCCGTGAATGGCCAGATAAAGCAACAGGTCCTCGGGCGCCATGGTGCGCAGCGTCCGTCCAGCAAAGGGAACCTGCCGGTGCCGTGCCCAGATCGCCTCGGGATCCAGCGGCAGGTCGTAGATCGTGTAGAAAAAGGCCCAGTGCAGCTCAACGACAAAGTCGCGGCTTTCGTGAACAAATTCAAACCCGAGCTGCGAGTCCAGATAGGCTTCTGTTTCGGCCTCTCCCAGTTGTTTATGGGCCCGGTAGCCCAGCGACTCGACGACCCGTCGGGCTTTCCAGAAGTCGCCCCGCTTCACCAGCAGATCGATGTCCACATAGACTCGTGCGGCCGGATCCCCGTAGATGAGCGCAGCCAGGGCCGGCCCTTTGAAGGGAATCACCGGAATCCCCTCGGTCTCCAGCCGATCGACCAGCCGCAGGAGCTCCTGCGTCTGATGCAGGTTGTGGACGGCCAGCGCCCGCGCTTCGGCCGCCAGTCGGGTGCGCCACAGCTCCGGTATGGCCTCAGGTGCCGTCGCCAGCAGATTCCGGTATACCAACGCCACCACGCCATGGCGCAATGCCAGGCGCCCCAGACGTTTCCAGTCAAGCGGCCGGCCCAGCAGCGCCCGCAATTGCTCGGTCGCCGGCGGATCCAGGCGGGTACGGGCCGCCAGCGTCAGCACCCGTGCTTCCGGCGGAAGGGACGAAGCGAGTGACATGGCGACTCAGGAAGAAAGGGTCAACGGCGAAACTTCTTCAGACGCGGGAGGCATGGATTTTAGCGACAGATCCGGCACCGTATACCGAAACAATTCCTCCGGATAGTTGGGAACGGGTTTGCGCCAGAGTCGGCTGCGCAGCCAGCGCACCCCCCGCGAGATCCAGCTCCCCGGTGGCCCCAGCCAGGTCAGGACATAGCCCACGCTGCTGCGCAGCGTCCACCGCAGGCGCAGTGCCTGACGCAATCGCGCCCGGGCAGCCGCCCGCTGTCCCATGCTCAGCAGCGTATTCCCGTAGGTGGTCAGCGCATAGGCCATACGGGCTTCGAAGACCGGTCGGTACGGCGCCAGCGCCTGATCCTGCAGAAAGTGCCGGTAGCAGAAAAGCTCGCCCTCGAACCCGTAAAGACGCCAGTGCCAGCTCCGACTGACGCCGCCGGGTTGCCAGCGGCAACTGGCCAGCCGCTGCGGCACGTAGTAGGCACCGCCCTGCCGGGCGCACCGATACAGCAGCCACAGGTCCACCATAGCCCGCGCTTCGTCGGCCAGAAACGTGGGACGCACGGACGCCCGTCGGAACAGCACAGCCCCGATGAACACAGACCGATCGATCAGTGCCACCCGCAGGAAATCGTCCACCGGACCTTCCGGCAGGCGCGCACGTCGCCAGCGCCGGGTGTTCCGCTCACTGTCATCCGGCAGCCGCCGTCCCTCGCCGTCCATGACCCAGTGATCACAGAAGGCCAGCACCAGGCGGGCATCCTGACGAAGCGGTTGCAGCAGGGTCCCCACAAAAGCCGGCTCCAGCGTATCGTCGTCGCCCAGGAAACAGAAAAACTCCCCCCGGGCCATTTCGACGCCCTGCCGCCAGTTGGCCACCAGGCCCCGATTCCGGTGATTACGCACATACACAATCCGATCATCCCGCTGCTGAAAGGCCCGGACTACCGCCGGGGTATGATCAGAGCTGGCGTCGTCCAGCACGATGATCTCCAGGTTCGGATAGGTCTGGGCGCAGGCGCTCGCCAGCGCCGCCTGTAGATACCCCGCCCGGTTGAACGTCGGGATCAGAATGCTGACCACCGGTCCCCCATACTCCTGGCGGCTGCTCTGTTGCATGCGCCCCCCGAAAAATGGAACGGTCTCCGAATGCACGCCCGTAGCAATACTACGGCGCACGCATCAAAAAGATTAGGGCGTCGCCTGAACCGCAGCGCACCGGTTTTGACCGATCCAGTATGCGCCAATGGCGCAAGTTATCCGCCTGGATAAGCCCCGGCTATTTCTGCGAAGGAGTTCTCCGCCGTCTACAGACGGCGGCACGACTGAGCGGAACATCTACAAGAATGAAGACATCGTTGTAGAAATGGGCTACCAACTGACATACCGATACCGTCTCTACCCCAATCGGGAGCAACGCGCCGAACTCGCCAAGACATTTGGGTGCGCCCGCTGGGTGCACAATTGGGCTCTCAGGCTTCGCACCGACGCCTACCACGGCGAAGGGCGAAGCATGGGCTACGCTGAAACGGCTCGGCTGCTCACCCAGAAGAAGAAGGAGGCCGAAACCGCCTGGCTTGCCGAATGCTCCGCCGTCGTTTTGCAGCAGAGCCTCCGAAACCTCGAACGGGCCTTCACCAACTTCTTCGAGGGCCGCAGCGGCTACCCCTCCTTCAAGCGTAAGCGGGATCGGCAAAGTGCTCGTTACGTTGGCACCGCCTTCGACGTGCGCGACGGCAGGCTGAAGTTGGCAAAGATCCCCGGCACGATCAAAGTCCGATGGAGCCGCACGCTTCCATCAAAGCCCTCGTCCTGCACCGTGACGCTTGACACGGCCGGGCGGTACCACGTCTCCTTTGTTGTTGAGGTAGATGCTAAACCCTTGCCGAAGTTGAATCGGAGTATCGGTGTTGACCTTGGCCTGAACGATCTCGTCGTCACATCCAGCAGCGACGGGGAGGTGTGGCATAGCGGCAACCCCCGGCATCTCCGCAAGAGCCTCCGTCGCCTCAAGCGGGCGCAGCGAAGCCTGAGCCGGAAGCAAAAGGGAAGCCGGAACTGGGAGAAGGCCCGACGCAAGGTGGCCCGCATCCACGCCAAGATTGCGGACCAACGCAGAGACTTCCTGCACAAGCTGACCCGCAAGCTTGTGGACGAAAACCAAGTCCTTTGCTTCGAGTCGCTGGCAGTGAAGAACATGGTCCGCAACCGCAACATCGCTCTGTCCATCTCGGATGCCGGATGGGGTGAACTCCTCCGACTGGTGCAGTACAAGGCTGAGATGGCCGGGCGTACCGTCGTATTGATCGACCGCTTCTTCCCCAGCAGTAAACGCTGCTCCGCGTGCGGTCACGTCATAGACAACTTGCCGCTGAACGTCCGCTGCTGGACCTGCCCCGAGTGCAAAGCAGAACACCAGCGCGACGCGAACGCGGCCGAGAACATTCGTAGGGTGGGACACACCCGAAGTCAAGCTTGTGGAGATCATGGTAAGTCCTCGTCGGCTTTCATGCTGGCAGGCTCGGATCGGTGAAGCAAGAATCCCCCGCTTTCAAGCGGGGGAGTGTCAATTCTGCACGATCAGCGAGCGGCTGGCTTCGTGCGCTCCCGCCTGCAATCGAACCACGTAGCGTCCACTGGCCAGCGCTTGCACTTCGAAGGGCATCCGATGGGTTCCGGCCGGTTGCACGGCATCGACCACCACGGCCACCCTGCGTCCCAGCAGATCGTAAACCTCCAGCCGCACGGGCAGCGCCCGGGGCAGCGTGTACGCGATCGTCACCCTGTGGATGGCCGGATTGGGATAGACCGGCTCCAGCGAGAACGTCCCGGAATCCGGCGCTTCCTCGGCCCGGGTTGGCGTTTCCCCGTCATTCAGAAAGAACCGTTCCCAGTTCCCTCCCGGGGAGATCGCCTCCCAGAAGCGCGCCACGCTGTCGAGCAGCGTCGGACTCACACCCACACACTGCGCGTTGTACAGATATTGCATGAAGGCCCGGTTCTTCCAGGCGTTGATCTCGACGCCCGCCGCCGGATGGCCATCTTCGGTGCATTTCTCCTGCGGTACGTCGAACGCGGTCTCGGGCGGCTCGATGCCCTTCGATCCGCCCACGCGCTCGTTGCCATAGAGCGATTGCCAGTGCTTCAGATCATAGCGCTGCGCTTCAATGAACCAGCTCCGGAGCAGATTCTCTGTAATCGCACGGAGCGTGTCCCAGCTGAGCTCTCGGAAGCCGTTCGGCACGTAGAACATGAACCACGTGAGCGGCGAGCCGGTCTTCATCATGCGCACGCCGAGGCGACGCGTCGATCCCCACCCCGGCGTGAAATCGCCTTCGGCATACCACGACGTGTGCGCCTGCATGGCGGCGATCACGTAGTAGAGATGGCCGATCGTGTGATCGCGTCCGTAGCGCTCCAGCGCCCTTCGGCTCTGCTCGAAGATGTAGGACCAGTCGATTGCGCCGCTCGAGGGATTGTCGGTCCGAAGCTTCGGCGTGAGCACCGTGGCCAGATGCCACCACGAAAGGTCCTCGTAGGCGTGCCGCTCGAGCGTCGGGAAGGGTGCGGCGAAGGCCAGGTCGTTCTTCGAGAGGCGGTGCATCGTCTGGTCCATCAGCCACGGCCCGGTGAGCAGCAGCGCCCGATCGGCCTTCTCCATGGGGATGCCCCGAAGGTTGTCGCCGTAGACGTCGGTGTAGTGGTCCTCCAGTTTGTATTCCATCTGGAGTTCCCACATTTTCATCAGGAACCAGCGCGCCACGGCGATGTGCATCATGCGACCGACCGGATGCGTCGGATAGCGCCCGCCCCATTCCGGCGGCGGACTGAGGTCCTCATGGTCCGTGTGCTTCGGGTTGAGGCGGAAGTTGTAGTCGGCAAAGAGCTTCGCCAGCCCCTCGTCCCACTGCGGCGAGTTGCGGCTCTGGCGCTGCCTTTCGATGTAGTATTCGGGACCGTTCGTCTCCAGTAGCTCTCTGACCTTCTCGTAGTTCTGGTAGTACTTCGAGCTGAACCAGACGTCCGCCGGGAAGAAGTCGCCCGGATAGATCTGCGGCCACCATGCCATTATATCCGGAAGCTCGAAAGCCACGGGGATGTCCGAGAGCACGAGCGTCGAGTCCATGCGCCAGTAGTGCCGGACGTTCTCCCAGGACAGATCCGCCTCGGGCCGAAGCGATCCGGGTTCGGGTACGCCCTGGAGCGCGTCCAGCTCGGCGCGGAAGCGTGCGCTCGGCGCCAGGAAGGCCAGCATCTGGCGGTCTGAATCCAGCACCCATTTGCGTCCGGCTCCGGCCGCCCAGCACTCCACGGGGCGCTTCGAGAGTCCGGGGCCGGGCTGATAGGGCGGATTCCACGGACGACCACCACAGCTTGAGACGGTCTCGCCCTCGGGGAGCTTCAGATCGACCGAGCGGATGTAGGCGGCAATCTTCTTGCCTTCGTCTTCAGAGAGTCCGTGAAACTTCGCCCGCTCGATGATCGCCCGGTTGGAGAAGTTGAAGTACTTCAGGTCGAAGCCGCTTTCGGCGTGACAGTCGGCGCAGGCGGCTACGATTGGAACAGGTTCGCGGGCGTTCTTCAGCAGGATGCGTCGGCTTTTCCAGAGCCGCTCGCCCTCGGCGACGGCCTCCGGGGTGTCGTAGCCCTCGGGCGCACGCCACGTCGCGGGATCCTCCCACACGAAGCGCGTTCCCTGAAGGGCGCTCGTGCCGTTTCGTCCGCCCCGTCGGAGATCCAGTTCCAGCACGCGGTAGCCCGAGGAGATTCCCTCCGTTCCGTTGAAGCGAAACTCGATCACGTTGCGTCCGGGCTTCAGCTTACCTGTCTCCCGAATCGAGATCATACCGCGGAGCGTCTGATACGGCCCGCCGATCGGACCGGTGAGTGGCGGGGCGTACATCTTCGATTCGGGATAAAAGGCTTTGAAATGCGCATTGTCTATCGGAATCCACGCCCCGCCGTTGATGCGGAAGCTCGCCTTCTTGTCGTAGTCCGGACTGCCGTCCAGTTCGGGCACGTATTTGTAACCCAGGTTGTGGGCCTTCAGGTACATCGAGTCGACCCCGGTGGTGTCGCTCACGAAGACCTCGACGGCAACCGTATAGCCGTCCGGACCGATCACCTCGATGGGAAGCGTCACGACCACCTCTTCACCGGCCTGTAGCTTCCGGGAAGGCGTCATCAGCACCCAGCTTCCAAGCAACACCAGTGCGCCCCAGACGAGCGCAGATAGCGAACGACGGCAGTACTGCATGATCCTGCCTCGCGGAGTAAGTGGAACAAGCGCGCAGGAACACGCAGAAGCCGCGTAGCTCGTGGATGATCGGGGAAGGGGTGCCGGCCACTTGCAGCCGGTACACAGGGGCCCTATCGAATGACCACCATCTGCCCGGTGGCGCGATGGGACCCGGCCTGTAGCCGGTAGAAATAGGTACCACCGGCCAGATCACGTGCGTCGATGACCACGCGATGGACGCCGGCTTCCTGAGGTTCGTCCACCAGGATCGCCACCCGGCGGCCGAGCACATCAAACACCTCCAGCCGTACCTTTGCCGCCTCCGGCAGCTGATAGGCAATCGTAGCGCGCTCGGCCACCGGATTCGGATAAGGTGCCTGCACGGCAAATTCCTGGGGCAGACCTCCCACTTCGACCGTCCACACCTGGTCCGGCGTAAATTGCAGGGCGGCCGGGCGCTCCCGTTCGGTGAGCACATCCATCACCCGCCGCACTTCGAGCGGCCACGCTTTGTCCTCGTCCACCCACCACAACGTCAGCGCCTCGCCGACCTCGGCGCCTTCACGCACGTCCGTCAGCGGCTCATCCCCCCGAACCACCACGGCCACCTTACCCGCTCGCACCACACCTTCTCCGACCACTTCGCCGCTCGCCGTCCGCACCTGCACACGTCCGCCCTCCGGCAATTCCTGCAGGATCAGCACGCTGCTCAGCACCGCCGCGCCATCCTCCACAGATGCTACCGTCAGACTCCGCTTGCCACTTCCCGAAGCCGGATACGTCAGCGTCGCGGCCCGGTTCACGTACACCTTGTAGCCCCGGCCCGGCTCCAACGTCTGTAGCGTGTAGATTTCATAGTCCGGGAAGTAAAGCCGCCCTTCCAGGTCCTTCACCAGCACCAGCGACGCCCCCAGTGAGGCCAGCGCCTCCGAGACCGGCATCGGCGTCGCCAGCCAGTAGGGAATCAGGTTCCAGCCCGCCTCCAGGCCGATGCTCGCCGTCGCCGGAATGGCGCGTCCCTTGACCGTCCAGTTCGTCGGTTCAGTTACGAAGATCATATAGGCGCGGCGCCAGTCCCAGCGGCCAATCTGGTCGACGCCCAGCTCGGGACTGTAGACACGCCCGTCTTCGTCCTTGACCAGCACCAGGCGATCGCGAATGGGCGCCAGCAGGTCGTCGAGGCGATCGCTCGTGGGCTGCACCTGCAGCGCAACCAGGTTCCAGCCGGCCTGCAGCGCCAGTGTCTGCCGCGCGGTGTCCGCATTCAGGAAGAACCGTTCCCAGTTGCCCCCCGGGCTCATGCGCTCCATGAAACGCGCCACACGATCGAGCACGGCCCCGTCCACCCCGTAGCACTGCGCCTGGTAGAGGAACTGCAGCATGGCTTCGTCCTTGTACCAGTTGGGATCGAGCGGCACGACGCGGTTGCAGCTTTCGCGGCGCACGTCGTAGGTGGAGTCAGGCGGGAGCAGGATCTTGTGCTTGGCATTGTCACTCCAAGCCCGAATCCACGCCGCATGCTGCTCGTCGTAGCGCTCGGCCTCCTCGATCCATACCCGCAGGAGCGCCTCGGTGATGTTTCGCATCTCCTCAGGCGTAAGCTCCTCCGCGCGCTGCTTATGCCCGAGGTAGAACCAGTTGAGCGGCATGTGCTCCTTGAGGTTCTTAAAGCCCGGGCGGTTCTGCTTGCCAAAGCCCGGCACCATCCACTCGGGCGCGTCACGCTCGACGTACCACGACGTGCGTGTCTGCATCGCCGTGACGACGCTTTTGAGGTATTCGGCACCGTGATCACGGCCGTACCATGTCGTCACGTTGTCGATGTGCGCAAAGACGTAGTTCCAGTCGACGTTCGTCGTGCCGCCCGAGGTGCGCGTGCCGCTGTTGAGGATCTGCGACAGCTGATACCAGGCCATCGAGAAGTACTGATCCTGCGCCTTCGTCGGATAGGGACCGATGTCGGGATACTTGCTCCCCTGCTTGTGCGTGGCCATGTCGTAGACCCACATGCCCCGCACGGGCCAGTTGCGGTCCCAGGCGCTCAGGTCGATCTCATCCGCACGGGCGTTATTTCCGTAGATTTCGACGATCCTGTCTTCGAGTTTGTGCGCATGGAGCAGCTCCCAGAGCTTGATCAGGATCCACTGCCGCACCGAGAGCTTTGCGATCTCCCCCTCGCCCGTGTTCTGATGCCAGGACTCCGGCAAGTAGGGCCTCAGATCCGACGGCATGTCCTTCGGGTTCATCTCGAAGCGGAAGTACGTCGGGAGGCCCCGGCTCATCCAGCTGTTGACGTCGCGCTTTGCCTCCTCGACAAGGGCCTGCACTCTGGCCGGATCGGCTTCGAGTTCCTCGTAGGCCTGCTTCCAGTTCTGATAGGCCTGTGAATTGTGAAACGCATCATCCCCGAAGTAGTCGCCCGGATAGATGTCCGGCCACCACTCGAAGATGTCGGGCATCTGGTAGGCCACCGGGATGTCGGAAAGGGGTAGGGACTTCTTCAGATCGAAATGGCGCACCAGGTTCTCCACCGACAGATCCGCACGTGCCGGGAAGTGTTCGGAGGAAGGCGGCACGCCCTGAAGCGCCTCCAGCGCAGCCTCGGTGGCCGCATCGGGCGCCAGGAAGGCCAGCACGTCCCGATCCTCCGCAAGCGCCCAGTCGACGCCCGCACCGGCCGCCCAGCACTCTACGGGACGCTTCGAGAGACCCGGCCCCGGCTGATAGGGCGGATTCCACGGCCGGCCACCACAGGTGGCCACCGTCTCCCCCGGAGGTAGCTTCAGATCGATCGATCGGATATAAGCGGCGATCTTCTTGCCTTCGTCCTCCGAAAGCCCGTGGAAGCGAGCCCGTTCGATGATAGAATGATTGGAGAAGTTGAAGTATTTCAGATCGCGGCCGCTCGTGGCGTGACAGTCGGCGCAGGCGGCCACGATCGGCGCAGGGTTACGCGGGTTGGCCGTCAGAATGCGTCGCTCCAGCCAGAGCCGCTTCCCCTCGGCGATGGCCTCCGGCGTACGGTAGCCCTCGGGCGGGCCCCATGTTGCGGGATCCTCCCGCACGAAACGCGTGCCCTGAAGTGCGCTTGTGCCGTGCCGTCCGCCCCGCCGCAGGTCCAGTTCCAGCACACGGTAGCCCGAGGTCACGCCCTCGGTCCCGTTGAAGCGGAATTCGATCACGTTGCGTCCGGGCTTCAGCTTACCCGTCTCCCGAATCGAGATCATGCCGCGGAGCGTCTTGTAAGGCCCGCCAATAGGCCCTGTGAGCGGCTCCCGGTACATGACGGCCTCCGGATAGAAGGCCTTGAAGTGCTCGTTGTCGATGGGAATCCACGGCCCGCCGTTGATGCGGAACGACGCCTTCTTATCGTAACCGCCAGTATCTTCGAGCGCGGGCGTATAGTTGTAGCCCAGGTTGTGGGCCTTCAGGTACATCGAGTCGACGCCGGTGGGGTCACTCACGAAGACCTCGACCGATACGGTATAGCCATCTGGGCCGATGACTTCGATAGGGAGCGTGACGACCACTTCTTCGTCGGCTTTCAGGAAGTGCGCCAGTCCCGGCGTGAGCAGCAAACCAATCGACAACAGTCCCCAGACGTAACGCATCGTCCCCGACATCTTGCTTCGGGATGGTTGGAAGGCGGGCGTTTCCGGTCCCGAACGGGTGCCGGCCGGAGATGCCGGGGGGCCAACGATATGCCGATCAGCTCGGCCGTGCGCAAAATAGGAAAAGAAGGCCGATTTACGTTGGAATGCGTAATTACGTTATGTACCCGCCGTCGCGTACTGTATGGAAAAAAAGAAAACCGCTGTCAAGCTTCCTGCAGGGCGGCCAGTGCCTGGTGGACTCCTTTACGCATGGCCTCTATGGAAAACCGATGGCGGGCATCCTGATAGCCAGCTTCGGCCAGTTGACGGGCCTGATCCGGGTGCTCGAGCAGGTGCCGAATGGCGGCGGCAAGCGCCTGCACATCGCCGGGCGGCACCAGCAGGCCCGTTTCCCCATCGCGCACAATTTCCACGGCCCCTCCGCCTCGCGTGGCGATGACGGGACGACGGGCCAGCATGCCCTCGACGATCACCCGGCCGAATGGTTCGGGTGCGACGGACGTATGCACCACCACATCGACAAGTTGCATCAGCACCGGCACGTCGTCCCGAAATCCCAGAAAATGCACACGCCCTTCAAGGTCGGGCTGCGCCGCGCGTTTCCGGAGCTGCTCGGCATAGCGCTGCTCGTCCTGAAACAGCGCTTCCCCCACCAGAATCGCCTGCACCTCCGGCAGCTCGGCCAGCGCTTCCAGCAGCACATGCTGCCCCTTCCAGGGTGCCAGCCGGCTGAAGAGTCCGACCACCGGCCCGTCGTGCAGGCCGAGTTCCCGCCGCAAGGCGGCCACCTGTTCCGGATCGACCGCCGCAAAGCGCTCGACGTCAATCCCGTTGTGCACCACGGCGACCGGCACGCGTCCACCGGCCTGCCGGAAAGCTTCTTTTGAAGCCTCCGAATTGGCAATGACCAGACGGGCAAACCGATTGGCCAGCGTCACGGCCAGCCGGATGTTCATCGCGCTGAAATGCTCGGTCGTCAGCACGTCGTGCAGGTTCCACACGAGCGGCCGTCGGGCCATCTGCGCCGCCAGGCTCCCCACCACCAGCGCCTTCTGGGAATTGGCATAGATCAGATCGAACGCCCGGGCCTTTCGGGCTACGCGCCAGGCCAACTGGAGCAATCCGGGCACCGCCCGCAGCGCACTGAAAGGCCCGGCCTCCCGCGCCACCCGCCGCACCGCTCCGGGCGCAGCGATCACGTCGGCGGGGATGCCTGCCACTCGGAGCTTTTCGTAAAAGGGGCCCTCCTCCAGCAGCAGCACCTCGCCGGGCGGTGCAAAAGCCGGGGCCAGATCGAGCAGATATAGCTCGGCCCCGCCGAGTGCTGCACTGTGATCCAGAAAGAGAATGCGAAGCTCGTGGTTCACTTTCCTTTCATGCGCTGCGCCATCTGATCCAACCAGTCTGCAAAGGTGAGCAGGTCCTGTTGCACCTGTTCAAAGCAGGAGTGCAATGCTTTAACGAGACGGGCTATACGTTCCAGATCAAACTCAAAAGCATAAATATTACGCACCACATGTCGAAACGCCAGATATTCTTCCAGTTGTTGTATGGAAGTTTCAGACAGTACCGCCGGACGCACATCCGGTACCGAAAGACCCATCTGCTGAAGCAATTCGCGATGCCAGGCCGGACCGTCCGGAACGCTTCGGTCTATGGTACGCGCAATGCGCTCCCACAAACGTTCGAGCCCGGTATAGAAATCATGGAGGTTAAGCGCCGCGGCCTCCAGGAAAAAATGTCGATCCGAAGGTTGTTCGAGAGCACGCGTCAACGCCTGTTCAGCATGCGCAACCGTACGTGCAATAGCCGCAAGTTCCTGACGAATACGGGCCGCAAGGATCAGAAACGGTTCACTCATAATGGGATGCCTTCGTTTTCGATCACGGAAGCCAGGTCCGGTCGGCAGCAGTTCATATCGACCAGGTCAATCGGAATTTCCGGGTCCAGGCTTCCGATGGCGGCCAGCGCCCGCCACGTATCTTCCGGACGTAATCCCCAGACGGCCAGATCGACGTCCGACCAACGGGAAAACCGTTCCGGGTGCGTCAGCGAGCCGAACACGGCAACCCGCTGCACGCCGAACCGACCGTAAAGCAGACGGGCGGCTGCACGGGCCAGGGCCCAGGCCTGACGCCAGCGCACCGCTTCTGCCCGTTTTTCGGCAGCCAGTCGCCGTTGCCAGTAGGCTACGTAGTCGGTCGATGCATGCATGACGGGTCTTAACAGGGCAACAGAAGTTGTCTACATGGAGCTTTTAGACCGCTTTGGCTGAGTTTTCTGGCCTGTGGGCTTCCTCGCTGAATATGTACCCCATCAGTTGCCAGCCAGTAAAACGCACCAGGTTCGGTAATCCCCCCGAGTGCCTTGCCATGGGTGCGTAGCCAGTTTTTAAGCCATGCGAGTTTTTGTAAAACAACGCCTATCTCTGAGGTCGTGGCCGGATGCAGTTCAATCCACAGCGCCTGCTCCCGACCGGAAGCATCGGCAATGCCAAGCCCGTAGTCCCAACGAGGGGCATTGGGACAAACATCGGCCAGTGCCCCGTCCAGATCAATGCTACCGGTAAGCTTTCGAGAATCCCTGTATTTTAACTTTGCGCGAGCACGCTTTGGCAATGCCTGTAACCCGGGTTGATAAGCAGTATTGACCGGCGGCGAGGCCTGCTCTACAGCTTGCTGAAAGGTCATGACATGCCATCGGCTAACGATTTATGCCGTGTCACAACTTCCGCAACCAGATCGCCTACGCGTCCGCTGAACTCCGTCAGTCCTCCCCACCCCGCCTCTTCCGGTTGTTCCGAACCGGGATCCAGGCCCGAAATATCGTAAACCTGGCCATCTCGGCTGAAAAAATAAACACGATATGTTTTTGTCAGGGCCTGCTGCGCTAAGGCTCGCGTAAATTGATCGGCCTTCAGGTCAAAGAGACGGCGCACGTCTTCTTCAGTCCCGTTATATCTCTGAAAAACCTGCAACGCCCAGACCACATCCAGCACATGAGGCGCATGCGTGGAAACAAGCACCCGGTATCCGCGGCGCAACAACTCCAGCAACAGCAGCACGACCGTCGTAATGGCATGAGGATGTAATCCCATCTCCGGCTCTTCTACAACTACCCATTCCAACGAATTTTGTCGCCTAACGCGACCGGCCGGAACCAACCAGTACAGTCCCAGCAAAAGCGGCGTGAACTCACGTTGTCCCGCTGACCACACCAGAAACGGAAGCCCCTCACCTTCCGGCGAACGACGTAACACAAAACGCCGTTGCATCCGATCTACTGAAATTTCCAGGGCATACTCACCGAAAATATGGGTGCGGATTTTCTCACGAAGTGCCTTATTGAACCGCTGAGGCTGCGGAAACAGGGTTTGCTGTTTGAATTCAGTCTGCACCAGACGGTGCAGCACTTCACTGAATTGACGCACTACAAACGGATCGCCGGGGCGAAAATCCGTAAACGGACGAGTGATCCCATCCCGCAAACTCATAACCCGCTGGGCCGGAATATAAAAAACCTGCTCTTTATTTGAGGCCCTGCGCTTGAGCAAATGCTCCGGAGTAACCAGCTTCTGATCAGACAGAATACGGGTTTCATTCTGAATCAACTTCCCGAGCCCTTCTCCAAAGTATAATTCCAGCAGTTGCGTCGTATTTTCCCAGACCAGATTGTAGTCCCGCAATGTTTTACGAATGGCCCCGGTATCCAGCAACAGTTTAAACAATTCAAGCAACAGGCTCTTGCCCGTTGCCTGCGGGCCCACCAGCACCGTCAGATCGCCCGGCTTCAAGCGCGCCTCGCTAATGGGCCCAAAATGCTGAACCGTGAGTTGCATGCCAGCTTGATGTTTGTCAGGTCCGTTACTTTTCTTTCTACGGGGAGGTTTCGAATAGCTTAGCGACGCCTCCCTCAACGCAAGGCCCCCTCGTACACGGCCTTCACGCGGCGGGCGATGACGGGCCAGTCGTAGTGGGCGCGGACGTACGCCCGGCAGGCTTCGTCCGACGGCAGCGGCCGCCGACCCGTCAGCGCTTCGATCAGCCCGGCCGCCAGCGCCTCCGAGGTCGCCTCTTCCAGCACGAGCGCCTCCGTGAGTTCCCGCACGGCTTCGGGCAGTCCCCCCACCGGCGTCACCAGCACGGGCGTGCCGGCCGCGAGCGACTCGAGTGTGATCAGTCCGAAGCCTTCCAGCGCCACGGTGGGCACGACGGTCAGGTCGGCCGCCCGGTAGGCCAGCGGCAGCTGCTCGTCCGGCACAAAACCCAGCAGCCGCACGTGCTGCGCCAGCCCCAGCGCGTCGATCTGCGCCTGCAACGCGTCGGCCAGCGGCCCGCGTCCGGCGATCAGCAGGAGCACGTCCGGCACGTGCCGCCGCACCTCGGCCATGGCCGCAATGAGCCGCTCGAGCCCCATGCGCCGCACCAGACGCCGCACGCTCAGCACGATCGGACGGTCGGTCGGCCACCCCAGCACTTCCCGGGCTTCATGCCGCGTGTGCGGCAGCGCAAAGCGCTCGGCCGCCACACCGCCGGGCACGATGCGAACCCGCTCGGGCGCCACCCCGTAGCGCCGCACCAGCTCCCGGCCGAACGCCTCCGACAGCACGATGCACCGCACCGCCCGTCGGTAGACCGTGCGTTCCAGCCAGGTCTTGACGGCTACCTGCAGGCCGCCTTTCGCTTCCTCGCGTCCCTCCCATGCCCAGGGTCCATGGAAATGCACCACCAGCGGCAGGTCGCGCACCTGGTCCAGCACCGGGAACGTGTAGAGCGCAAAGTGGGCGGCCACCAGATCGAACGACACAGCCCGGCGAAGCTGCCGCACGGCCTGCCGCATGCCCTGCCAGCGCTGCCAGAGCGGCGCATCCGGACGCGCCGCCGACACAAACCGCCCATCGGTAGTCTGCGTCACCGCCCCGGAGCCTACCACCACACCGCAACAGGCAACACCCGCTTCCGGCAGATGACGGCATAGCGCCTCGTAGACCCGCTCCAGTCCCCCCGGCGCCTCCGCAAACCACCCGCTACCCAGTTGAAGGACCTGCATACTGTCCTGAATGGACTACTGTTGCGCTGCAAAAGATAGGCAAGTCTCAGCTCAGATGAAAGGACCGACGCCCTCTCGAAGCGAAGACCGATCGCGTTAACCTCCAGAGGCCGGTAAGCAGATTTTTCATGCCCCAGCGCACTTTGCTTAAACTTCTTTCTGAAATGCTCTCCACGAGCCCCTGAATGCCTACCCAGATGTACCGGAACGGAACATGCCGATAATCATGGTACCAGATGGCTTCGGTCAGCAACCGCGCCTCCCTTTCATTGCGCGGTTGGAAGCTTCTCCACTTTTCCTGTAACAATCGAGCGGTCTCTACCACCCGGGGATCTTTGGATCGGTTACTTGAGTGATCCCGATAGCGATACAGGCGATCTGAAATGTAATGCACATCCGCGATCAAACTCATCTGGCAGAACATATCCGTATCGTCGTGCCAGACGTTGAACCTTGGATCCCACCCCTGCGTCTGCGCAAACACCGAGCGACGATACAGCGCAAAAGGTCCCTGCCCCGTGCCACAGAAAAAGGTGAGAAAGGGCGTATAGGCCTCTGAGGGCCTCAGTCGATGCGGGATTCCCAGAAAGCCCGGAGCCCAGCGCGTACGTTCTCTGAGACTGATCTTCAGCGGATTTCGAATATTCATGGGCTTGCCTTCCGCATCGATCCGTGTAAACTGGCACCCCACCAGCCCGACCTCGGGATGCGCTTCCAGATAGGCCACCAGTCGTTCCAACGCCTCCGGTTCCAGCATATCATCGGCGTCCAGAAAGAAGAGATATTCGCTATCGGGACTTGCATGTGCTGCGCCCGTGTTGCGGGCGGCGCAAACGCCCTGATTGGGCTGATGCACCAGACGAATTCGCGGATCCTGTTCGACGTAACGGGCAACTATCTCCGCTGACCGGTCCGTACTTCCATCGTTCACAACCACACACTCCCAGTCGGTGAACGTCTGTGCAAGCACACTCTCCAGCGCGTCGGCAATGAACCTTTCTGTATTGTACAGGGGGATGACGACAGTTACTTTAGGCATGCATTTTATCCATAAGATTCAAGTATTTATACTACTTACCAAATAAAATTCTGATGACCAGCAGGATATATACAAAATATTTGAAAGAATTGGAGTAACAAAGTAGCTTTGGCGCAAGAAAAGCGGAAAAGAATAGCTTTTGCGATATACTACTGCGCTATTTCCTCCTGTCCTATAAGCCGTTTCACTAAAATCTCCTCCAGCCGATCCACCACCCGGCGCACATCGAACTGCTCCTCCGCGATCTGGCGGGCTGTTTCGGCCAGTCCGACCGGATCGGTTTCCACGGCCTCAAGGGCAGCTTCCAGCGCTGCGCAGAGCGACGCGGGCGTGTAGCGCTCGAACCGAAAAGCAGCCGCTCCACAGTACTCGCCAGTGCCGTTCGTGGGTCCCACCACCACGGGCTTGCCGCAGCAGAGCGCCTCGGCCACCGTGGAACCAAAATTTTCGTCTTCGCTGGGCTGCACAATCACATCTACCGAACGCAGCAGATCCGGCACTTCGGTTCGCGCGATATAGGGCGCATAGGTCAGATGCTCCGGGAACGGAAAATCCTCGATCAGCCGCCGGTACTCGGGGGCATAGGTGAAGCGTCCGATGATCTCCAGATGCACGTCGCGGCGTTTTTCCAGCAGCAGGGCAAAGGCTTCCAGCATCAGATCCAGTCGCTTGCGCGGGTCGATGCGCCCCAGCCAGAGAAACGTCCGTCGGCCCGGATGCCGCGGCGGCACGCTTGTGTCAGGACGAAACAGCTCCAGATCGAACGGATAGGGCAACGCGAACACACGCTCGGCTGGCACGCCAAAGGCGATCACGTGCTGCCGACTCCATTCACTGCCGCAGATCACGGCCCGGCAGCGGGTCAGCTCACGTCGCGCCACGCGCTGCCGGTGTCGGTAAAAGACCCGGAGCTTCCAGTAGAGCATCCGGCCGGACAGCTCGATCAGTCGGTGCCGGAGCCGATGGATCGCCTGCCATTCGGTCTGCGGAGGGCCCTGCAACCAGGCCACCGCCGGAAGCCCCGCCACCTCGAACTGAGCCCCCACGCCCAGAAACAGCAACACGTCGTAGGGCTGCTGTCGGTGTCGTGCGGCTACCCGACGGGCAATGGCCTCCAGATGTCGGTGATAGATCCAGTCTTCCACCACACGTTCCAGACCGCCGCGAAGCAGCGGACGCCACCGGTCACGCAACGCCCGCAACCGCTCCAGCAACACGCCTTCGTAGTGAAAATTCGGCCAGCGCTCCAGGCCTTCCGGCCGCCGCACAAAGTCGGCCTTGGCGAACAGGTCCACCTGATGCCCCCGCCGCAGCAGTTCCTCCAGAATCAGGTAGTTGGCCGACGCCACGCTCCCGGCGTGCTGCTCCACCAGCGCATAACAGGCAATCCGCATATCATTAAAATCTACTCAGAACACGCTCAAGATTACAGACAAAGGCTGAAGCTACAGCTTCCAGAGAATATTCATTTCTAACCACATTGCTACCTCTGATGGCCAGGTTCTTTCTAAGAGCTTCATCATGCAACAATTTAACAATACACTCAGCTAACTCTTCATAATCTCCTTCACGGAAGATCAATCCGCCTCCTGTCTTCTGGATAAGATGAGGTATTTCTCCACAACTTGAACCAATCACGGGTGTCCCACAGGCCATTGCCTCAATAATGACGCGCCCGAATTGCTCTTTCCAGTTTTTTTGAGTTTCAGAGGGTAGAATTAACAAATCCATTAAAGACAGATAATAAGGGATATTTTCATGCTTAATGTAATCCATAAACATTACTCTTCTATCAATCCCCAGACGCACAGACTTGCTCTTTAAAAAATCTAACAAGTTTCCCTTTCCGATAAAAAAACACACCCAATCAAGTCTATCACCAAGCAAGCTCAGAGCCTTAACCAAAGTAACAACACCTTTTTCCTTTACCAATCTACCAACAAAACCTATAACATATTTATCTTCAACACCTAATTCTCTCCTTATTTTTCTGGCCTCCTCCGGATATGGCTTGTATATATTGAGATTCACAAAGCCCGGCTTGTAATATACCGGTCCTTTATATCCTTTCTCGCGCAACACTTCTTCGGCTCCTTTAGAACCCACAAAAGCAAAACTACTGTTTCTATAAACCCATTGTTCTCCCACCCGGACAGGTAGCGGATAATTCTTCAGAATGTTCTGCCATGAAAAAAAACCTATGGGAACACTTTTTGCAATCTTATTAGCCAGATACCATTGAAAAGTTGCCAGTCCGTAAGGCTCATGATGGACATATACAACATCTGGATCAACCTTCTCGATCACTTTGTCAAGTCTTGCCCTGTAAATATGCAACGGAACAGATCCTGAAAATAAAACAGGTAATTTCCATATTCTGCCTGCAAAGCTTTTCCATCTCTGTGCAACAACAAGACCATATTCTCCTCTCCATGTTTCTGGAACAACAAGATCTATATTCCATCCATATTTATGCATAATAAAACCCCAGAAATCCTGATTAATAGGAGTAACACATGCGTGGCTGATCACCAGTAACTTCATTGCGCCGCTTATTCTACTGTGTACAGTTCCGGCAACGGAAACTTGCGGCCCATCAGCCGCTCGAACAGCGCCGCATAGCGCGAGGCCATGCGCTCCCAGCTATACTCCTCGGCAACGGCCCGGGCCTTCCGCCCCATCTCACGCCGGAGGTCATACTCCCGGGTCAGCATGGCCATCGCCTGCGCCAGCGCCTCGTGATCTTCCGGATTGTCAATCACAAAGCCGGCTTCGCCCACCAGGTTGGCCGTCCCCACCTGTCGCGAAACGATCACCGGCAGCCCGCTGGCCATTGCTTCGAGCAGCACCAGCGGACACGAGTCGCGCCGCGAGGGCAGCACGAAAAAGTCGACGGCCCGCATCAGCGAGGCAACGTCGCGCCGGAAGCCCAGAAAATGCACACGGTCGGCCACGCCGAGCTGCTCGGCCAGCGCGGGATACGGACTGCCCGGCAGCCGTCCGACCACGGCCACGTGCAGCGCCGGCACCTGCCGAAGCGCGTGCAGCACACCATCCAGGTTTTTGATGGTCGAGCGAATGTCGCCCACAAACAGCGCCAGCGGCACCCCTTCGGGCAGTCCTAAGCGGCCCCGATCGGCCCGACCGGGATGAAATTCGGCCAGATCCACCCCGTTTACGATCACCTCGATGCGTTCCGGCGGCACCCCCACGGCAATCAGCTCGTCCCGCACCATCTCCGAGACGGCCACGATCTGCCGGGCCTGAATGAATGCCTCCTGCTCCCACTCGGCATTGAGCTGAGAGAACAGCTTCTGATACAGCGCACGGGGATGCCGGCTCTGCCGGGCGGGATGGTAGGGCGAGCGCAGCCAGGTGCCATGCACGAAATGCACCGCATTCACCGTGTGCGGAAAGCGCGTGACCACCCCGCAGCCCATGATCACGTCGAACAGGTGATCCATCGTGGCCAGGATGCGGTCCGAAACCTCCCGGAAGCGCCAGACCTTGTAGAGATCGACGGCCTCGCCGAGCGGCCCCGTGTGCACGGGCACCCAGGAAGCGCCCATTTCGAGCAGCCGCCGGTCCACTTTGTCGGCAAACAGCGTCACTGTCGCGCCGCGCAGCAGAAAGTAGCGCGCCAGCTCGAAGTTGACGCGTCCCTGCCCGTCGCCGGGAATCACATTGTGCGTGATGAACGCCAGGTGAATCATCCTACCGGTACCGTTTCAGACGAAGCCGTGGCGACCTGTTGCCGTCGCTCCCGGATCCGTTCGGCCATCCAGCGCCCGATGGCTTCTTCGGAGGCGACCGACCGCCACCAGTGCAACGCCGCCTGCGAAAGCTCCCGCAGACGCCGGGCGTCTCCCAGCAATTCCGGCACCAGCCGGTGGAGTTCGCGCCAGTCGTCGATCTGAATGACCGGCGCGTTCCGATAGAACCAGCGGGCCGGTAGCCGCTCCGTGATCACCACACACCCATACCGCAGCCCTTCGAACAGCCGGAACGTATCGGCCGAGGTGCCTCTCGGCGCCAGACAGATCTTACTGTCCATGAGCGCCCGCGAGTAGGCCTCGGTATCCAGCACTTCGCCGGGCTCGGTCAGCCCGTACTCCAGCGCATTGAGCACAAAACGGGCGTTCGTATGCACGAAAACACGCAGTTCCGGAAAGCGACGCTGCAGGGCCTCCAGCGTCCGGAGCATACGCTCTCGGGAAACCCGCTTCGGGCTGGGAAACCAGCGGTGCGGCGACCAGAGCCGCTTCGGAAACCCCTGTTCGACGCTTCCGGCAAAAAATAGATCGATCGGCCGCGTTTCGATGGGCCGCACAGGCAGCGACAACTGGTTGCCGTATCCCAGCGGCAGATCGTAAACCGGCGGCATGGCGCTGCCCTGCAGCCGTCGCTTCAGGTAGTGGCCGGTGTATCGCAGCGCTCCAGGAAGCCAGTGTGCCAGCACACGCAGATGCCGCAAAAATACCAGCGTATTCAGATAAGAAGGTCGGCGTAGCGGCCGTACGCCGAGCCGCGGGTAGATGCCGTAGCACTTGAACGTCACCAGCACCCGATCGACGTAGGCCGGGATCTGGCTCCATTCATCCCCCATGACGATGGCCACCACATGATCGCCGTACTCCGGTAGCACATCCAGCTTCCATGTAATGAAAAAGGTGAGCCCGGCCCCCTCAAGCTCCGACTCCACCACCTGCAGCACCCGGTGGAGATAGGACGGCCGTGCCGGCGGTCGGGAAAGCGCCACCGGCTCCGGCGTCTCCCGATACCTCAGGCATCGGTAATATTGATTGGGCGCACCCATCAGGTTGGCTCGGCGGGCTGATCAGACGCGAGGCGATCCACAGCCCCCGCACACAGCGCGGTCAGTGGTCCGACGGCATAGGCTTCCCCGTTCAGCAAATTGGCCATCGTCACACCCAGGATGCCCAGCATCGCCAGCGCCGTCAGGCTACGGGTTCGTATCCAGTAGCGCAGCGCTGTCAGGAGCAAGAGCCCGATGATCAGATGATAAAGTATGCCCCCGGGCAAACCCAGAGCCACAAAGCTGTTGCCCAGATGTGTTTCGGTGTTGTACGAGCGTCCTCCGAATTTTCCGGCCGCCTTGGTAACCGCCCCGATCCCCAGCCCCAGTGGTTCTTTGAGGGGATACAGATAGCCCCGCACCATCATCATGAAGTGATTTTCCGCGGAGCTGTACTCGACCTCTCCTTTTCGGGCGTGAATGAATTCCTGCGCCTGTCGCTCCAGCCTTGCCTGCACATGCGGATCCAGCCCCAGTTGCGTCGCCTGGGTCAGACTCCAGACCAGCCCCACGGCCGCCAGCACGGCCGCCAGCGCCCCGCGCAGTACCCAGGCCGTCGTCGAACGCGAAAGCACGGCCCAGAGCGCCACCATCGTAGCCAGCGAGAAAAACAGCGGACCGCGACTTCCGGTCAGCGCCACGGCTACCAGGAGCGGCGGCACCAGCAATCCAGCGCCACGATTTCCCTTGAGAAAAGCAGCCCAGGCCAGCACGGCACCGATACTGATAAACTTCCCATATTCTGTGTTAGAAGCAAACAGCGAGATCGGCGCCGGATTGTTCGGGTCACCCAGTCCGGCGTACCAGTTCATTTCCAGCCAGCGCTGCTGGTGTGGCAGGTAGCCGAAGAACACCTGATAGGTGCCGTAGGCGGCGGCCACCAGCGCCATGGGCAGCACCAGACCATAGAGCAGCGTGCGCAGGAAGGCCGGCGTGGCATAGGTGCGTCCCACCCAGAACCAGCAGATCGGCACGATCAGAAACATGGCCCCGGCCAGCCCCACCATCAGCCCGCCCTGCTTCGGGTTGAAGATCTGCAGCACCATGATGGCCATGAGCGCCAGCGTCCATTTTGCCAGCTTCGTGTCGAAGCGGATTTCCCGGTTGACCAGCGCCCCGGCCACCACCACCAGCGCAAAGGCGCTCCCCACCACCAGCAACGGATCGGTACCCGACCAGCCAAACAGCGGGATCAACAACCGCCGAAGGTCCCCCAGCACGATCAGATAGGCGAACACGGCCAGGATGGCCACGCGCACGTTGAACGTGGCCATCGCCACGAACAATTCCAGCAACATGAGCGTCAGCGCCAGCCGGCCGTGGCCCGTCAGCAGCAAAAACAGCACGGCGCCGATGCTGAGCGCCCCAAGCAACCCCAGTCCCAGCGCCCGCCGCCAGGAAATGGCCGTTGCCGTCGGATTCGATATGGAAAACGTCAACCGCATGGGTTCTGTTATGGTTATCGATAGGGATTTTCACGATCCATCTGCCAGCGGGCCGGGTTGGTCATAATGTACCGGCGAATACGCTCCAGAGCCTTTTCATTTCGGACGATATGTTCCCAGTAATTGCGTTGCCAGATGCGGGCACCCGGCGTACCCCGCCATTCGTTGATCCGGCGCGTGGTGGCCGATTTGAACGCCCGTATGATGGTGGGAATCGATCCCGGCACAGGTCGCCCGAATTGTTCCAACGTCGTCCCCAATGTAGGGGCACGGCGGCGCCGTGCCCCTACAGGGCGTCGCCGTGCCCCTACAGGGCGTCGCCGTGCCCCTACAGGGCGACGCCGTGCCCCTACATTGTTATCATCGATTATGTCCACAATCCGAATGATGCCGTGAATATGGTTGGGCATGACGATGAATTCGTCCGGGCGTAATTCCACGTAGGGCCGCAATCGTGCCGTTCTAAACCATTCCTCGTACACAATTTTACCCGGCCTGTTCAACCGCATACGTCCGTCAACAATTTCTCCGAACAGACACACCCGATCCTGCGTCACGACGGTGACGAAATAGGCACCGGGTTGCGTGTAATCGTATCCCTTCAGGCGAATCGATCGCCGATGATACCGCGCCCTGTCCATAATGTCATGGCCCGTGAACGCATCCTGTAAAATAAAATGCAACCGCCCGGCATCCCACCCATCATCCGTCACGCCGTTTTTCATGCGCCTCCGGCGCAATCCGATCGGGCATTTCCTCGAAAGATTGCAGGACGTCCAAGACACGCTGCGCAAACGCTTCCGGCGAGAAATCCCGGGCGCGGTGTCGGGCCGCCTCGCCCACACGCCGGGCAAAGGCGGGATCGTCCAGGTAGCGCAGGATTTGTCGGGCCAGCGTTTCGGCGTCTTCGTAGGGTGCCAGCAGACCATCCACCCCTTCGGTGATAATCTCACGCGGACCGCCCTCGGCCCCGGCCACCACGGGTTTACCCAGCGCCATGGCTTCGACCACCACGATCCCGAACGGCTCCCGGTCCGAGGCGTGCACGACCACATCCATCGCCTGCATCCATAACGGAATGTCTTTCTGAAACCCCGCCAGCCAGACCCGATCCTGCAGGCCAAGCCGGGTAATCAAACCGCGCAGCCAGGGTTCGTAATCCGGCTCCAGCTCGTGGCGTCCGCCGACGATCACGGCCCGAGCATCGGGATGCCTTTCCAGAATGCGCGGCATAGCCTGCACGAGCGTATGCATGCCCTTCCAGCGCTGCAGACGCCCCACCATGCCGATCAGCGGCCCGCTTTCGGGCAACCCGAGCTGGCGGCGGGCCTCGACGGGAGGTGGTAGTGTTTCCGGGTTGAATTTTTCCAACGCTGCCGATGGATATACAACATCAACTCGCCTGTGTGGCCAGAGTCTACGCTGCAATTGTGCAGTTGCCTTCGAACAGGTAAATACAGCAACGGAAGGAATTAAAGTTATTATCCTGTCCATCCAAGCCCATCCCTCGGGCCAACCAAGCTGATACCAAATTGATGGCACGTTAGCTACAAAAGCTGCTATGCCACCATATAAATGAGCCTTGCCCATCCAATTTAACACGATTTCAACTTTTTCACGACGGAAAATATGAATAAGCGTCTTTATTGTACGTATATATTTATTTAATTGGCGAAGTCTTCCTGATGACAAAACAATAACATCAAAATTCCAAGACCGAGCTTCTTCAGCCATTGATCCATTCTCCAAAAAAATTATCAACCATTTTGAAGTGTCATATTTCAACTTTATTTGATATAATAACATTCGAAGCATTTGCTCAGCTCCTCCGCGCTGTTCAGCCAATGGCATCACAATTGCTGCTTTTCCCATTGTTGTGCTTTATTTTGAATTTGTTATATATCATTCAGTTATCAGTCGAGCCGCTACACATCGTACAGGTGTGCTTTACCTATCCGGCAGCGTAAGGCTTTCCTGCCGGAACCACCGGGCAAGTTGCCGGACTGTCCGCATATACCGCACAGGTTGCCGGAGCCGTCCGGCCCGGATCACCTGCGCCGGGAAGCCCAGCGCACGCGCTTCTTCCACCAGCGGTCCGGGTTCAAAAAACACGAGCGGCCAGGCATCCGGTGCCCCGGGGGCATGGCGGAGAAACAGCCGCAGGAGCTGCTCGGCCCCACCGCGCTGCTCGGCCAGAGGCATGAGAACCGCCACCTTCATGACACCTGCACGGCAACGTTCGAGGCCGCTTCTTCCAGCGTCTGCATCACCCGCCGGGCCAGTACCGGCCAGTCAAGCTGTGCCGCATAGAAACGCCGGGCGTTCTGTCCCAGTGCAGCCCGCAACTCCAGACGTCGCGCCAGTTCCAGCGCCGCCCCGGCAAACGCCTCGCGGTCTCCTACTGGCGTCAGCCACAACGACCGCCCGTGCTCGGCCCGCAGCATCGAATCGGTCAGCGGTCCGTCGGTGCTGAGCACGGCCAGCCCGTGCTGCAATCCCGCGATCATCGAACCCCGCCGCGTCGAAGCCCCATCGACGAACGGCGCCAGCAGCAGATCCATCGCCGACAGATGCACCGAAACCGCCTCGCCGGGAAGCGCCCCGGCATCCCAAAACGAAACACCGGGGGGCAGCTGTGCGCGAAGTCGCCCACCATGCGGCCCCACGTACAATACCACAAAGCGCACGCCGGCTTTGCTCAGCTGTTCGATGGCCGCCCGAATGTAATCGATCAGCCGGCCGGACCCGATCGTCCCGAACACCCCCACCACGAGCGTTTCAGGGTCCAGACCCAGCCGCCGACGGGCTTCTTCGCGCGAGACGCCCACGTCCGGAATGTTCGACCCCACCGGCCAGTGCACCACCTGCGCCTGCGGAAACCAGCTCCGGTAGCGCACCGCCCAGGGCTCGATCGAAAACGCCACCACATCGGCCATCCGTCCCAGCGCCCGAAACTGCGGGATCTGCCACCGTCGAAACACCCGGTTCTTCCAGGTGGTCGGCGGCACGAAGTCCTCGTGAAACATCACGGCCAGCCGCATGCCCGGGCAGCGGCGACGCAACGCGCGCAGCGCAAGCGGCAGAAAAGGATTCAACCCCCAGCGGCCGTAGCTGAACTGATTGAACTGGACGATCAGCCAGTCGGGCGGATCGGCCGATACGGCTGCCACCAGTGCCCGGACGCCCCACCGGGGCGGATAGCGAAACGCCCGCACGACCTCGACGCCCGGGATCGGCGTGGCATCCGACTGCGCCGTCCACACCCGCACCGACGCCCCCTCGGCCGCCAGCGCGGCCGCCAGATGCGCCGTGTGATCCCCGATACCGTCCAGCGCCGGCGGCAATGCCGGAAATAGCAGACCGATCCGCATACAGACTCAATGTCGGTGGTAGAACGTCCCCACGGCTTTGCTGGCCAGGTAGTTCAGACGCTTCAGGCGCAGCCGCAGCGGGGAATAAAGCCGGATGGGACCGTCGATATACTTCAGAAACTCGGCGTCGGCCAGCACGGGCAAACGGCCTCGCTTCAGCAGCAGCCAGAGGAAGTTCTTCTTCCAGGGCTTCGGGGCGTCCACCGCGTGCGACATGGTGAAACCCGCCCCGGTAAAATCCATGGCGTCGGTGCCCATCACGCTGAGCGGCACGTCGGTCACCATCACGCTCAGGTTCAGCATGTCCTGATCGGCCACGTAGAAGGGATGGCTCCGGTCTCCGATGTTGTAGCCTTCAAAATTTTTGAAGCTGGCAATGTTAATCCCTTCCTCACGCACCGCTTCCATGAGGGTTCGCCAGGCCTCCAGCAGGGCACGGTGCTCACGACGGACGCCGATGAACCCGCCATTATAGTACTCATCGGGGCAGCGTCGCACCTGTAAACCATGGCGGCAGGCAAACGCCTGCCACTGGCGACGAAACGGATGGGTGGCCGGCATGTGCGCATAGGCTCCGTCCAGACAGAGCGCCACGCCGGTATCGACCCATTCCTCGAAGAAAGACCAGCGGCACTTGATAACGATGTCCGGATCGAAATAGAACAGCCGTTCGGCCTCCAGGCCGTAGCGGTCCCAGAGGTCCAGCATGAAATACGGCTTGTAGTTCGAAAAGAAGATTTCGGTCTGAAGGGGCAGAAAGCGAACGATGCACTCCGGCGCCACCTCCAGATCGTAGCCCGCCGGCGTCCGACGCGCCGCTCGTGCCCAGGGGGGTAGATCGCCCCGATACCCCCCCCATACGACCCCGCGAAAGCCGTGGCGGTAAAGTGAATTCACCAGCGCCCCCACTCCGTAGTGGTAGTGCCCCTCGAAGAGCGTGCAGACGGCCGAACGCGATGTGTCGAACTCTGCCATCGTCATTCAGTCTATGGATGCCTCGACCGGAACCCCGGCCAGCAACTTCCAGAAACGCGCCCGCTGATCCGAAAGCCGGAACCGCTCGCGGGCCAGACGTAGCGCACCGGCGACGAGTTCGTCCCGTGCCTCCAGCGCCTGTTCGATGCCCCGACACAGGGCGTCCGGCTCCAGCTCGTGCACCTGCACGGCCGCTCCATAACGGGCCAGCAGTTGCGCCGCGGCCGCATCCTCGGGGCCATGATACAGGATCGGCAACCCGCTGCCCAGGTACGTCACCAGCTTGGTCGACAGGCTGTAGCGGGTAAACCAGCTATATTGCTCCCCGAACGGCAACGGCATGTAAAGCACGTCCACGCGATCCAGATCGCGCGCCACCTCGGCCTCCGGCGCGTAAGGCAGTTCCTGCACCGGGACGGTCCGGGGGAGCACAGGCGGCCGACTTCCCCGGGTCACGAAAGACACTTCCCAGTCGGGCCGTCGCGCCTGGAGCCGGTCGAGTGCTTCGGCCAGCACGCGGAAGTTCGGATGGTAGGACAGGTGCAGCGCGCCCATGAAATAGACCACGGCCCGCCCTTCCGGACGCGGACGCGGCGCTTCGGGCAGCTCGTCGGGCAACCCGTCGGTGACAATCTCATAGGGCAGGCGGCCGAACCACCGGCAATAGACCTCCCCCATGGCCTCCGAGATCACGATCCGTCCGGTGGCCCGCTGCCAGACGTACGCCAGCCGGTCCATCAGAACGTCCAGTTTCGGATGACCGGCCAGGTTGTAGCGCATGTCGTCGTGCACGTTCAGGAAATAAGGCAGGCCGTGCCGCTCGGCCACCTGAAATGCCTGCCAGAACGCCTCGCCGTGGGGAATGGCATGGATGGCCGTCGCACCAGCCTCCAGGATCGTTCGCTCCAGCGCCCGCTCGAAGGCCGGCCGCCGCCACTCGGCAATCCAGCGCAGGTAACGGGCAAAGCGCGTCGCTTCGATGCGTCCGAAGTACGGCCGGGGGGGCAGATGCACTTCGCGGCCGAACGGCGGCGGTGCCGGCGGCCGTACACTGGTGCAGATGCTCAGAAACGGCACCGGTGCGTCCTGCAACAGTGCCCGCAGGATGCGTCCGCCGCCGCTGCTGTCGCGCAACCCGAACGGCTGCACGAAGGCGATCAGGCTGCCTGCTGCGCTTTGATGCGTTCGACCCATCCCCGGTAGATCTCCTCGAAAATGTCCGGCAGCTTCTTCGTGATGTCCCACTGCGGGTAGTGGGTTTTCATTTTGGTCAGATCCGAAATGTAGCAAATGTGATCGCCCTCGCGCGGCTTATCCACGTAGTCGTAGATCATTTTTCTGCCCGAAAGCGCCTCGACCATCTCGAAGGCTTCCAGGATCGAGCAACTGTTCCCCCGACCACCGCCCAGATTGTACACCTCGGCCACGCGGGGTTCTTCGATGAAGCACTCGATGAAACGGGCCACATCGTAGGAGTGAATGTTGTCCCGTACCTGCTTACCCTTGTAGCCGTAAATCGTGTACTTGCGACCGGTTACGTTGCATTTGATCAGATAACTCAGAAAGCCGTGCAGCTCCACGCCCGAGTGATTGGGGCCGGTCAGACAGCCGCCGCGCAGGCAGCAGGTTTTCATGCCGAAGTATCGGCCATATTCCTGCACCATGATGTCGGCCGCCACCTTGGAGGCGCCGAAGATGGAGTGCTTCGACTGGTCGATCCGAAAGGTCTCCGGAATACCGTTGTAATAGGCCGGATCGGCGTAGTCCCAGCGCTTTTCCAGTTCGACGAGCGGCAGTTCGTTGGGTGCATCGCCGTAAACCTTGTTCGTGGACATGTGCACGAACACGGCCTCGGGTGCATAGCGCCGCGTGGCCTCCAGCAGGTTGAGCGTCCCGACGGCATTGACGTCGAAGTCCTCGAACGGGATCTGGGCCGCCTTGTCGTGCGAGGGCTGAGCGGCCGCATGTACGATGGCATCCGGCCGGAGCGTTTCGATCAGTTCGAGCACGCCCTGCCGGTCGCGGATGTCCAGTTCGTGATGCGTGAAGCGCGGGAGTGTCTCTTCGAGCCGGCGCTGATTCCAGCGCGTGTCGCCCTCCGGCCCGAAGAAAAACGCCCGCATGTTGTTGTCCACGCCGTGCACATCCCAGCCTCGATGGGAAAAGTACGTGGCCACTTCGGAGCCGATCAGTCCCGACGATCCGGTTACCAGCAGTCTGCGCATTCTGTTCATGGGTATCTCAGCAGCGTTCTTCTGTGTCGAAATTTATCCGAACTGGTAGGGACAGCTCCCTGTGTCTTTCCGCCGCAGACGCGCACAGAGGCGCGTCCCTACCATCCAAATACCTGTAGCAGTTTCTGCACCGCGCGTACGGGCAGCGTGTGGCTCTTACCCTGTGTGGCACGGAGCCAGGCATGTACCGCCTTTTCAAAGGGTGTGCGCGGATCATGCAGCATTCCGTCAACGACCAGTCCTTTCTGCGCCGCCAGCGCGGTCCAGTCGCGATCCCAGATGTTCAGCTTGCGAAAACGTTCCGGACCATATTCCATCAGGAGCTTCAGCACCGCTTCGTCCCAGTAGTAATGGGAAGCCTTCGGGATCGCGCGCATGTCGATGCCGAGCGCTTCGTAACCGGCCAGCCATTCGGGACGCACCGGGCCTGCCCGCCGAATGGCCGCCTCCATGTGGTGATACTGGCGAAAGATGGTCACCGGACGCTTCTTCGGGTCGTTCAGCCGTTCCCAGACCTGATACCAGCGTTGCTTGCTGCGCATGCGGGCCCAGTTGGCGTACTGGTAATGCAGTACTTTGATTTCGTCGAAGTACAGCGCCGGGGCCTCTTTCGGGACCGGCACGCGGGGGCTGTGGATGGGCCGCCCTTCGTGTGGTGAGCCATCGTCCACGAACCCGAACGGCTTGTAATCGGCATCCACCCAGGCGCAGGTAACGTCCGGGCCGATATTGGCCCACCGGAAGTAGAGTACGGTACCGGGTGGTGCCGCCAGCATCTGCTGCCACTCAGGGCTTTCCATCCAGTTGGCCGAAAACATTTCGTCGGCGTCCAGCGCCATCAGGATGCGTTTGCCCGGAACCGGCAACTGCCGCGCCGTCTCGATCAACAACCGCTGGCGGGCGCCCTCATCGTAGGCCTCATGGGGATTATCCACAAGTACCACCTTCTCAAATCGCTGGGCGATCTCCCGCGAGCCGTCGGTCGATTGCTGGTCGGCGATCACGATGTAATCGGCCCAGGTGGAGGCGCATTGCAGGAAGCGCTCCAGGATCCACGCCTCGTTACGCACCGGCGTCATACAGATCAGCGTCGCCTGTTTTTCCGCCGGCTGCCGCATGGCCTCCCCGTTCACGTTTTTATCTGCAGCGTCGTTGACGCTTTCGGCCTTCACAACAATCGTATTACAAACAGCAGGGAACGTAGCGAGCAGGTTGGATCGCCGGTTTCTATTCTACCGGGCAATTCACAACCGCACGGGCAAACCTTCGTGCTGCAGCAGACGCGCCAGGCCTTCGCGCAGCGTCACTTCGGGCAGCATCCCGGTCAATTGCTGCAGGCGGGTCGTGTCGGCCCGCTGGTGCAGCTTGTCCACCGGACGCACCCGCGCCGGATCGATCCGGATTTCGATGGGCTGCCCCATCAGTTCGCTCAGCGTCTCGATAATCTCCTGCGCCGAGTACTCCCGTCCCGTTCCCACATTGACCACTTCATAGCCCTCAGTCACGCGCTCACCCAGCGCGACCAGCAGTCGCGCCACGTCCTCGACGTAGATGTAATCGCGTTTCGTGTGGATGTTGCCCAGCTCGACCGCCGGCCCCTGCTGGAGCGACGCGATGATGTGGGGGATCAGATGCGGGTTCGTTTCATAGGGGCCGTAGGTGTTAAAGAGCCGGGCCGCCACGCAGGCCATCTCCGTCGTGCGCGCAAACTGCTCGGCCACCTGCTCGGTGAGCCATTTGCTGAGACCGTACACGTCGACCGGCGCCGGCGCGAGCGTTTCGGGAATCAGTCCCTCCACGCTCGGATAGATGGCCCCGCTGGAGGCGACGACGGCCGTACGCACACCGACCCGGGCTGCCGCTTCTAACACGTTGTAGGTGCCCTCGACGTTCACCCGCAGCGTCTCCTGAGGATGTGCGTTGCAGTATGGAATAAAGTGGAGGGCGGCCAGATGAAAGACGATCTCCGGCCGCGTTTCTTCCATGACCGCCTGTAGTGTAGCCGTATCCAGGATGTCAGCTTTGTAGAAGTCGATCCGATCGGAGAAGGCCAGCAGATGATCTACGGAGCCGGCCGTCAGGTTGTCGTAGACGGCTACCTGATACCCCTGCTCCAGACACCGTGCCACCACCCATCGTCCGATAAAGCCGGCACCTCCGGTTACCAGAACCCGCCGAATTGTCATGAAACTGCCTGTCGATGATTTTCAGGACTCGCAGTTATAGTTTACAGGATCGGCGTGCGCAGGGCGCACGCGATTTTTCGGCAGCGCATAGGTCGTTCTGGCGCATGCGACATGCGCCTTTTCACGCATCCCGGCACCCGCTCGTAGTCAGGCACGAAGCGAAGCACCATCTCGCGAAACACCACTCCGCTTCGCTCCGTGGCTTACTACAAACACCTTCCCGTTCGTAGTCAGGCACGGAGCGTAAGCGGAGTGCCGTCTCCAGAAAAAAACGCCACGGCGGCTGATGCCGCCGTGGCGCACTACGAACGCGCTTGCGCTGTCGTAAAGTGCCGCCTCTCTATCGCACGCGCACCATTCGACCCACGTGGGTGTAGGTTTCCGAAAGGGTGTGGACGGTCACGCGGTAGAGATAGGTGCCGGAAGGTTCGCGTCCCAAGTCCAGCCGGATACGCTTCTGATAGCCGGCCGCCATCGTCTGACTGAGCTGCTGCACGCGCCGTCCCAGCAGGTCGAACACCTCCACCTGCACCTCGCCGGGCTCCGGCAAATCCAGCACCAGGTAGGTTTCTTCACGGAATGGATTCGGATAGTTCGGGTGCAGCCAAATGGCTTCGGGCAATACCACAGCGGCCGGCTGCCAGACCACCCGCAGCGCCGTCACCTGTGCGTCGTCGAGTTGCAAGGCCTGGCCGGGCGTCAGCACGTGCGTACGACCGGCCGACTCGCCCTGCATTTCCTGCACGGTCATCGTTCCATCGCCCGGCGCATCGGCCAGCACCAGCCGCAGCGGGAAGAGTTCCGGCGGCGCCTGGATCTGCAACAGCGCTTCGCCCTCTCCGGCCAGTCGGCTGTCGCCGTCAAACCGCACGTCGAATGCGTTGCCCGGCGGCAGCGGCGGCAGCAGGTAGGCCAGCAGCTCCGTAGTCTCAAGGGCCTCGGTGGTCAGGTACAGCGTGCGGGTGCCACCCCGGGCGTTTTCGACCTGCAGCACAGCCGCATCGGCGGCAGCCGCAAGCGTCGGAGCAGCGGAAGCGGGCGTCCGCTTGGCCGGCACGTCGCATCCAGGCTGAATCATACCGGCAGCCGCCGCCTGCACCCAGTAGCCCTTCCCCGGCGCCAGCGCCGTCGCATTCTGGTAGCCGAGCGCTACACCGCCGTACTCATAGACCGTCGTCACCAGACCATCCGGATCTTCCGTGGCATCCAGCGGCAGGTTGATCGTGCAGGAAGGCACGGCCAGCAGGTTCCATCCGGCCTCCAGCCAGTAGGTCGGATTGTCGATCGGATAGCCCTGCACGTTCTGCGACACCGTCTGCGTCGAACTCAGCCAGTAGCCCCGTCCGGGTACCAGGTGCGTGGCCGGTTCGTAGGTGCCTGCGAACGTGAAGAGCGCGCCGGCTTCGGCCGTCGGAAAGACGCTGCCCAGCGCCCCGTCGGCCACGTCCAGCGGCAATCCGACCAGGTTCCAGCCGGTCTCCAGATCGACGGTCGCGCTGGTGAACGAGGCGGCCGTGGGCGCCACGTAGCGGATCAGCAACGTGGTCGGTGAGCCACTATCAGCCACATACCGGTGCTGCGTCTTCATGTTGACGTCCACCTGGCTGCCCCCGCCGGTGTCCTGTAGCCGGAAGCTTCCGGGCGGCAGCGTCAGCGGATTCCAGGAGATGACGACGGGCCAGCCGCCGGTGGTGGGCTGGAACTCCAGCGTCCACTGCACCTCGGTGCCCTCCGTCACCGGAGCCCGCACGTCCTTATAGTAGGCCTCGCCACCGTTGAGCAGACGGGCCTCGAAGGCACCGGGCGGTGGCATCGGCGGGGCTTTCTGGTCATGGGCTATGTCGTAGCCACTGGTTGCGCCCGAGGCCGTGCCAAACGAGAGCAGCCGGGTCTGTTCGGTGGCGTCCGTGACGGTCAGCGAAGCCACGAAGTTGTCGGCCGAGGGCAGTTCGACGAACGTGGCCGTGATGTTCATGTCGGCGTTCACCGTCACGCTGACCGGGTTGTCGCTTCCGCTCAGATCACCGCTCCAGTTGCTGAAGACCCAGCCGGATGCCGGTACGGCCGTCAGTTCCACCACGGTGCCGGCTTCATAGGAGGCCTGATCCGGATTTTTCGTGACGGACCCGTTTCCGACCGTGGTGATCGTCAGCGTATAGGTGGGCGTGCTGAGGCCTTCGCCGCTCAGCGACACGGCCTGCGCTTTGTTTTCCACGCCATCGTGATAGGTGATATCCAGCGCGGCCGTCACAGGGCCGATCGTGGCCGGCGTGTAAGTAACCGTAGCGGTACAGCTGACACCCACCGCCAGCGTCGCCGCACAGTCCGTACTGAGCGTAAACTCGGCCGCCTGCGGCCCGGAAATGCTCAACTGCAGTGAGGTAATGTCCAGGTCTCCCTGGTTCTCCAGCGTCACAGTCTGGGATGTCGGGGTCCCCACCACCTGCTGCCCGAAGTCTATGCTACCGGGCGAAACGGCCAGAATACCCCGGGGTACCTGCGTGCCGGGGAGGATTTCGATAGCCGAAATGATTGCATTCTCGACAACAGGTGTAAATACGAGGGTAAGGGCGCCATCCGACACACTGATGTCATCAAACGTCTTGATCAGCGCGATACCCGGACCACCTGTTTCTGCAAAAACATCAAAGTTTGTCAACACCCCCTGACCGTTTTCAACATCCACATTGAACACCCGAGAACCAGCCCCACCGGACTCTTTGACGCCAAACCAGAGTTCGGCGAAATGGAGCTGTACATCGTAGATCCCTGCATCTATGGGTATTTCATAGGTCAAAGGCGCCCCATTACTCTGGCGTTGATACTGGTATATGATATCATTTTCCGTTCCTCCAATATCCAGACTCAAATTTCTATACTTGGTACCGTCAGAAAAGTATGTATCCTTCGCCCATGTTACGCCACCGGTAGTTACTTCCGGTCCCCCGGCGTTAATCCGCACCAGTGCTTCTGTCGATGGTGGTGGCGGAGGTGGGGGCGGCGGTTCGGCATCCGGATTATAAACCAGCACCACGACATTGGAGGTGGGCCCGGTCATCCCGTCGGCGTCCTCCACCACGGCCACGGCATAGTGAATACCGCCGGCCGGATCCGATTTGGTCAGGGTTACGGGAATGTCGGCCGTTCCCGATACGTCCAGCGTAGCCGTGAAGTCCTGCACCTGCAGCGCACTATTGGCATCGTAGGGCTCCACGTTGTAGCCCCCACCGGCCGGCTCGAACAGAGCGGCTTCCACGACCAGCAGCTTCACGGTAGCCCCGACGGGACCGTGTACGCGGAACGTCTGGGTAGCCACGCTGACGGTATCGGGTGTTGCGATCCCCACCACCTCCAGCGCAGGTCTGGGGGGCGCAGCGCTGCGCACCCAGGCTCGTGCGCCTCCCAGACTACCGTTCGGATGACGAAACAGCGGCACGCTATGCGTCAGGCCGTTGCTGAACGTGACATCGATCCAGCTCCCCACAAGCTCCAGCCCTGAGACACTGCCCGACTCTCCGGGTCCTGGCGCCGAAGTCCCTTTGATGCTGTTGGGATCGACATCAATGGAAAACTCGAAGACCTCACCGGGATCGAAATTGTTGAATTGAATCTCAAGCGTTTCGTATCCGTCATCGCCATCTATGCCGTTGTGCGGATCCAGCAGCGCAAAGCCCGCCAGTCCCGTCGCGACATCTCCTGAATTCGGCGTAAAGCCCTTGGCCGTATGATCGCCGGCCGTACCGTCCGGATCAAAAATCATATCGGGCAATAGCGAACTGGCCAGCCGAAACCGCACGGCCACAATCTGCTCCCCGCCGCTGGACGTGTTCGTAATCTTGAACGAATTGTTATTCCAGGTACTTGCATTGATCCCCCCATTCGCCGTCACCTCGACCACGGCCTGGCTGGTCTGCAGAATTTCCTGCACGCGCAGATAATCCCAGGTCGCCTCAAACGGGGTCGCCGATCCGCCCTGACGGGCCAGCAGGCCCACGGCCAGCCCCGACGGAATGCCCGGGGCCGCCTCGTAAGTGCCCTGCACCACGGCCAGCAGATCGCCGGTAAGCGTCAGGGGCGTACCCACGTCCTGCACCACGCCATCGTCCAGCGCATAGCGCGGTTGAACGGTGCCGGCCTGCGGATTGACCTCCAGGAAAAACTTCACATGGGTACTACTCAGCGCCCCCGCTACCGGGACAAACTGGCGGGTGGCCACATCACCCACTTCGTGAACGACCTCAATGCCCTCGCCCCCGCTTTCTATCGCCAGACCGATGTAGATGAAGTCCTGCTGCGTGCCTGTCCCGATAAAGATGCCCTGGGACTGTCCGACCTGCGGCGCCCCGCTGAAAAACGGGCTGTTGATCTGTCCTTCCACCACAAACGGCGCCGTGCTGCTGCTGACGGCCACGCCAAACTGAAAGGCATGCGTTTGCGTGTTCGCCGCGCCTTCGGCATCGCCGGGCGGTACCGCCACGATCGTAAACAACCCGGCCGTTCCCCCGACGATCAGATTGTCCGGGTCATACAGCGTCTGATAGTCGTCCATGCCGTTCGTCATCAACCCGGTCATGCCCACGCCGAAGAAGCCCGTACCCGGATCGTTGTTGAAGAAGTTGTAGAAGACGGGCGGTGACAGGTTCAATCCATTTGCGGCATCGATGGCGAACGGATCGGCCGTATCGGGCAGCGTGTCGTTGTCATCGTCCGGGTCGTTCAGATCCGACACCAGGTCGCCATCGGCGTCGGCGGGCTTACTGGCCCCCGAGCAGGGATCGGTCCCGTTGTCGATCTCGTCAGCATTGCTGTAGCCATCACCGTCTTCATCCAGGGCCGGATCGTAAGTACCGGTGCAGGTCAGGAAGTCGTTCGGCTCAAAGACGGTGATCGTGTTCGACTGATAGTTCGCCACCCAGATCGTGCCCGGAAAAGATGCACCGTCCCCCAGCGCCGTCACATCCAGTGGAATGGACCCGAACCCGGAGGCCAGCACCTCCTTGGTCAGCACCTGCTTGCCATCCGCACTGAGGACAATCCGATACAGATTGCCGTCGAAGGAAGCCACCAAAAGGTTCCCCTGAAGCGCTCCACCGAAGTTGGAGGCGGTGTATTCGGTGATCCCGTTGGTCGAGGAAGAAAAAGTCGTCAGAGCGCCATCGGCCTCGCCGGGTTGCCGATAATCACACTCGGCGGCATAGGCCAGCGAATCCGGCACGGGTGGCCAGTCGACGGGCAATCGGGGATCGCCCGGTGCATACCAGACCGAGTCTTTGAAGAGCCCGGCGCCCAGCGGATTACCACGGATCGGGTTGGGGTGACCGGCATAGTAGCGCTCGCCCGACTGCACGTAGTTGGGATCGCCGGGCTCCAGCTCGCGAATGAAGTGCAGGTTGTCTTTGTTGTTGACCTTGGGGTCCCCGCCGGGCCCCGGTCCGGTCGATCCCGGCTCGCCGGGCAGGTAGTTGTTCGTACACAGACCTACCGTCGTTTCCGCCGGATAGTCGGCCTCGCCATCCGGGTGGCCGCCCCAGCCTCCGTTCGGACCATTATCGACGGCGTACATACGCCCCAGACTCGTGATCACCAGATCATAGGGATTCCTGAACCCGGAGGCGTAGACCTGAACCGGTCCGTTCGGGTCCCATTTGGCCTGGTTCAGTCCGTCGTTCCCGCCAAAGGGATCGTTGATGTCGATCCCGTCGTAGCCGGGAGCGTTCGGATCGTCAATCCCGTTGGCGTTCGGGCGCGTAGGGTCGTCCAGTGTGGGTAGATCGTAGACGTACTTGTCGTTGCCACTGCCCTGCACGGGCATGGCCTCCAGCGCATTCAGATCTACAGAAAGAATGGCGGCCGAAAGGGCATACTCCGTCGTGAAGGCAAAATTGTTGGAAGGGGCCCCGGCATTCGTATGGCCGCCGACGGCAATGTAGAGCGTATTCGTCACCGGGTCGTAGGCCATGCCGTTGGGTGCGTGGTTCTCCTCGCTACGCGGCAGCCCCCGTACCAGATCGACCTTGTCCCAGTAGCCTGCCGGATCATCCCGGCCGGTCCCCACCCAGGTGAGCCGCGACAGCATGCCGGAGTTGGTATCCAGATTCCAGTCGCTTCCTCCTCCGCCGGCGCCGATGCGTGGATCGCTGGACGTGACGTACAGCACCGGATTGTCGGCCGTACCCGTCACCAGAATGCCGGTTACCTGACGGTTAGAGACCGATACGAGCGTCCCATCGTCGTTATGATTGGGGATGTTTTTGATCAGCGTGATCGTTTCCTGATTGACGACCTGATAGGTGGCCGGACCCGTCCGCTCCACGGTCAGCACCAGGATCAATCCGTTCTGCTGCGCCACATAAAGGCGACCGTCCGGTCCGAATTGCAACGAGGTGGGATTCTGGAGCGAGACACCCTGCAAATCCCCCGCACTGAAGCTGATGGTCTGGCCGTATACCTGCGCCCCTGCCAGAGTCAGACTTCCGAAAAGAAGAACAACAAACAGTCGCGCCCGGACGAACTGTTTCTTCATGATATTGACCGCGCTTTCGTTATGGTAGGTAGATCCATTCAGTAGTTAGCGATTGCACGGCCTCAGATCAGCAGTTTCCGGATGTAGACAATAGGGACTTCTGGATGAGAAGAGCGTGCGCATCGGCGCATCGTGATAGAAAAGATGAGCCTTCAGGTATTTTGGAAAAGTCGCCCCTACCGCTCGAAGATTACGAAAACTGCTCAGGAATGCGCTTTCTGCTGCATGATACGATTCCAGGGAAATCATAGTGCATGTGAGAAAGCACGGGCGCACACGGCGGTGCACCCCCTGCCAGATCCTTGACGTTTTCCCTATCCCGTAGGCGCGGACCCCTGTGTCCGCCCGATCATACCCGCCGGATCACGTCCGCCACACGGGGTGTCGTACCCTCATGCACCGGTAAATCAGCGATTACATATAAAGTGGCCACCAAAGGAAATAATTTCGAAACGACGTTCCGCTTTCGCTCCGCGCCAGACTACAAGCACGAACCCGTAGTAAGTGAAGATGTCAGCCGAAATGGCGTGCCTCGGAATGGATTTTCGCCGAATGCTCCTATGGCAGAACTGTCACCGTGCGAACGTAGGTACCGTCCCGGGTCTCCAGGCGACACAGGTAGCGTCCGGCCGCCAGCCCGGACGTACGAAGTGGAAACGTGTGCGCACCCCCTGACAGATGACCGGCGTAGAGGACCCGGACCGATCGCCCCAGCATGTCGTAGAGCGCCAGATGCACCGATTGCGGCCCCGGAAGAACCACCCGGACTTGTCCCTGATCCTGTACGGGATGTGGAAAGATCACAAGCAGCGGCGCTTCGGCTGGCTTGCGGGTCTCCGCAGCCACGGTATGCCGCCGAATCTCAAAGGTAAGGCTTAGCGCACGCCCGGCCGTTCCGTTGCCACCGTCTTCCGTATACGGTACGGCCCGGATCATGTATATACCGGAATCATATTCCCAGGGCTGATAATCCCCCCGATCATCCCCGGCCAATGTATAAGGAGCCTCATTTTCGGTCCGCACCTGTACCTCGTTCACCCAGAACACGACACTGCCTGCCGAACCCTGTACCTCCGCCCGAATGTTGATGGCTTCCGGCAGGTCTTCCTCCTGAAGCACCGTGTCGGGACGCAGCACAAATAAATCCGTATCGGTTGCCGCGTCCACCAGGACCAGTGCCGTCACGGCCAGTGGCTCGCCTCCAGATTCCTGTCCCCGGCCTCGCAGCGGAACGGTATGCAGCACCGCGCCCGTGACATCCATCAACTCCAGCGTTCCTTCATAGGTTGTAGCGGCATCCGGGGTAAACTGCAGCGTCAACCCGACCTCCTGCCCTCCCGGCAAATCCATCGGCAGCGCCGGTTGCTCGGCTATGGCAAAGGCATTAGACCCGGCCCCCTTCAGGGCCAGCGCGGCCAGCGTGAGCGGACCCGCACCGACATTCCGAAGCGTCAGCGTCTGGCGCACCGTTTCCCCAACCTCAACGGTCCCGAAATCCAGTATTTCGGGCTCGGCTTCCAACGCCCCCACACCACCGCCCGTATCGCTCCGAACCAGCAGCACGGCCCAGTCCTGGCCATTCGCACCGGGCGGCTCCAGCGTAATCGACTGGCCTCCTGTGATCTGACGTAACGAAGTCTGCTGCAGGGCGCCGCCGTTACGGGGGTCGAACCAGTAGACGTCATAGATACCTTCGGGCGGACGCACCGTGCCCTGTCCCGTGGGAAAGTACAGCGCGGCCCGCTTCCAGCCCTGCCCGTCCGGCTGTACCAGCACATACGCATCGGATGGTGCCCCGGCCGATCGTGGCGTCACCGGTTCCATCTCCCAGAACGGCAGGTGCTCTTCAAAGAATTGCCGGGCAAAGCGCGTGTAGTCCCAGAGCCGATCCCGACTTCGATAATCTTCCAGATTCAGGTCATTGTGGGGATAGTTGTAGCCGAAGTACCACTCCACCCCGCCCCCTCCCGCCATCAGGTTGGCCCACAGGATTCCTTTGCGGCATTCGTCCTGGTTCGTGTCCGATCCATCCGGCATGCAGCCGGCTCCCGGATTACCCGATTCATCGATCATCACCACCCAGGGATGCCCGGCCGCCGCGCTGCGGGTTACCCAGGTGCTGGTCAATTGATAGCCGTTGTCCAGCAGCCCGGACTGGATCGAGGCGCCTTCCAGGTTCGCATACCCCAGCAGCGGCTCATACACTTCCTCCCATTTCCCGGGGAAGGTGTGCACGACGATCGGATGATCGTAGGGGTCCAGCGCCCGGATATATTCGGCAAAGGCTTTTTGCTGGGCCGTGGTGTTCGTGTTCTCCTCCCCCAGATTCCAGATCAGCGCCGGATGATAGGCAAAACGCGCCACCAGCTCCCGGTAATACAGCTTACGCGTCACGCCCAGCTCACCGCCGTCCAGCAGATCGTCGTTTTCCGTCTCCTGCGTAATCACATGCAAAAGGATGCCCTTTCGCTGCATGTGCTGGAAAACGATGTCCCACTGCGCCAGCTTGGAGACATCGAAGCGATCATGAACGTTTTTGTCAATCCAGGGAAATACATCATTACCGTCCCCTCCCACGTTCATGGTCAGGAAATACTGGGAATTGACGCCTTCCGAGGCCAGATAGTTAATGGCCCCGATAATGCCCTTGCCCAGCCCGTCCTTCCAGGTTGGATCGCCCGGTTTCCAGTCGTTAATGTGCGGCGTGTATTCATGCACGCCGGTAGGAAGCCCTCGACGTCCGTCTTTCGCGTCGGTGTTGTCGAACCCTCCGTAGGCCAGAAAATTCTCCGGCGAGCCGGCTCCGCCTTTCAGGAAGTAGGTGCCGTCGTCGAAGCGGAAGTAGCGTGTGCCCACGTAGCGCAGAACGCCCCGCGCCCGGAAGTCCGGGGGCGACTTATCGGTTTCGCCGATCGTGAAGGATCCCGCCAGTCCGTCCGGTGCGATCGGCGTGCCGGCATTCGGATCCAGCGAAATGGCCACCTGGGTGCCCTGCCGAAACGAGACCCGGAACTGATAGGTCCCGGTCTGGTCGGGCGTAAAGATGGCCCACCAGACGTTACCCGACGTGGCCGACGTATTCGCTGCATCGCCGTCGGCTGCAAAAAAGCCGGGCACGACATGCACCGTCCCGTCCGGCGCCGTGATCTCCACATTGAAGCGATAATCCAGAAACGGATTGGGATCGCCCTGCTCGTCGGCCTGGGGACCGTAGACCTGAATCGTGACGGGATGCCACCGCTTCCGCTCGCCCAAGATCTCGTAACCGTTCTGCGCCCATCCCTCCACAGCGAAGAATCCTCCGACAAGCCCTACCAGCAGGGCGCTCCACCACGCTTGCCGCCACATAAGCATCCGGGTTGTATCCGTTCGACTTTCTTCCCCACGGGACGCTGCAGGCCTCCAAAGCCCGTTCCGACGCTTCAACGCCCCGTTTTCCCCGCTCCGGCCGGATACTTCCGAAAGCAGCGGTTCTTTTCCGCCACCTTCAACCCGCCCAGAGATGCGCAGGAAGGATACAACCCCTTACTGAAAGAGGCTGTTAAAATCGGATGAGTTCCGGACGGAAGGTTGCGCCGGAAATAGCAGGGCTGCACGTCGCCCCTGCTTTACATTTTACCGAACACTTCCAGACCGGGAGAGGCGAGGCGATGCTGTTCAATTCGCTTGATTTTCTGCTTTTTCTGCCGCTGGTGGTCGGGCTCTACTTCGGCCTGCCCGTCCGCTTTCGCTGGCTTCTGCTGCTGGTCGCCTCCTACGTCTTTTACGCCTGGTGGAAGGTCGAATACCTGCTGCTCATCGTCGCCTCTACGCTGGTCGACTACCTGTGCGGGCTGGCGATGGGCCGGCGTCCCACACGACGCGCCCGCCGTCCCTTCCTGATACTGAGCCTGGTGACCAATCTGGGACTGCTGGCCGCTTTCAAATACCTGGGGTTTTTTGCCGATTCGCTCGAAGCGCTGCTCGGCCTGCTGGGCCATCCCACCGACGTACCCACGCTGGACGTGCTGTTGCCCGTTGGTATCAGCTTCTACACGTTCCAGACGCTCAGCTACTCCATCGATGTGTACCGGGGCAAGCTCGAACCGGAGCGCCACCTCGGCTACTTTGCGCTGTTCGTCAGTTTCTTCCCGCAGCTGGTGGCCGGCCCGATCGAACGCGCCGGCAATCTCCTGCCTCAGCTGCACCATCCCCGTCCCTTGGATTCCCTCCGACTCCGCTCGGGATTTTTCCTGATCCTCTGGGGCTTCTTCAAAAAAGTGGTCATTGCTGATCGCCTGGCACTTTACGTCGATCCTGTTTTCGCCCAACCCCACGCCTATACGGCCGCGCACTACTGGACGGCCCTGTATTTTTTTGTCTTCCAGATTTTCTGCGACTTTTCAGCCTACTCGGACATTGCCATCGGAACGGCCCGGATTTTCGGCATCGATCTGATGGAAAACTTTCGCCGTCCGTTCGCCGCCCGCTCCATCGCAGAATTCTGGCAACGCTGGCATATCAGCCTGACCACCTGGTTCCGAGACTATCTCTACACACCGCTGCTGCGAAGCGGAGGCCGCACTTCCCGGGCACGCTGGTTCAGTAGCATTTTTATCGTGTTCGTGCTGAGCGGCCTCTGGCACGGCGCTGCCTGGACGTTCGTGCTCTGGGGGGCACTGCACGGACTGTATCTGATCGTAGGCCTGCTGACGCGCCCGGTCCGACGGGCCTTCTGGCATGGCCTGGAACAGCGCCTCGGCCGGATCGCACCGGCTCCGGCCCACGCGGCGGGCATTCCCGATCTGTCTCGCCTGCTTCTTCGCCTGCGCGGTGGACTGGCCGTGCTGACCACGTTTCATCTGGTCGTGCTCAGCCTCATCCTGTTCCGTGCCGCCTCCCTTTCCGACGCCGCCTACATGGCCGCGCATCTACTGGATTTTACCGGAAGTCCCGCACTTCCGGGCTTTTCGTTTGCCGACTGGGCGATCGGCCTGGGCTCCATCGGTCTCCTGGAGGCCGTCCAGTGGATCGATGCGCATGTGATCCGGCTGGAAACCTGGATCGAGACGGCGCCACGCCTGGTGCGGTGGGGTCTCTACTACCTGCTCATGGCCATCGTGCTACTGCTTGGCGTCTTTGATCGACGTCCATTTATCTACTTTCAATTTTGAGCCATGCGGCTGTCGCAACTTGTCGGCAAAGCGCTTGCGTTCTTCCTGCCACCGCTGATGGCGGTGGAGCTCACCATTCGCCTGCTTGCGCCCGGACCTTTTGCCGGGGTCCGGCGGCTCATGGACTTTTACGAGCCCGTGCGTACCGGTCCGGCCCCCGTTCATTATCTGTTTATCGGGAGTTCGCGCGTGGCGGCGGCCGTCGACGTGCCCGCGTTTCGCCGGGCGCTCGGCGACACGGTCGCAACGTTGCACATTTACAACCTCGGCCAGGGCTATTCGACGCTGGCGGAACACTACCTGGCCCTGCGTCGCCTTCCCGATTCGCTGCTGCAGGGTACCGTGTTGCTTGTCGGCCTGAAGCATGGCGTGCCGCCCGGCGATCTTTTTACGGACACCTGGCACGGCCTGTGGGCCGATCCACGCTGGCCGCTGCTGCTTTCGCCGATCCTCCGCGTTCAGGATCTACCCGCCTACTGGTGGCGGGCCGACGATGCTCTTCGTGCCAAGCTTACGGTGACGGCCGGGGTTTTTCTGCATAGCATCCGCTACGGACGCTTCATCCGGGGGAAAGTGCGCACGCTGCTCGACCAACTGCCCCGACGGCTGGGGCTGCGTCCACCTGCTTTATCCGGACCTTCCCCGCTGGCCGCACGCGGAGGCATCCGCACCGACAGTGCGGGCATTGCCGAAGTGCGTCGTCAGATCCTCGCGCAGATGCGCGCGTCCGAAGCCCTGCGCCCCGACAGTCTCATCCCGGACTGGGACCGCACCGTCTTTGCCGACCTGGTACGCCTGATGCAGCGCCATGGCGGGCGCGTGGTGGTCTTCAACGTACCGCTCACTTCCTGGCATCGGCTGACCGACCGCTCCACGCCGGAGAAAATGCAAGCCTTCCGCCGGTGGGCCCGGCGGCACGACGTGCTCGTTCTTGACATACCGGCCGACTATCCCGACGAAGCCTTTCCCGACCTGGTCCACCTGGCCGACACCTACGCCCCGGATTTTACCCGGAAGCTGGCCGAAGGCTACCTAAAGGCTCACGTGCCGAACTGGTCCAGCAGATAGTCGGCCGTCCGGAGGGCCAGCGCCACCATCGTCAGTGTCGGCTGGACGGCACCGGATCCTCCTACAAAAATGGCTCCGCCTCCCACAAACAGATTCTGCGTGCCGTGTACACGTCCGAAACTGTCCACCACCCCCGCCTCCGGCCGCTCGCTCATGCGACAGGTGCCCATGTGATGGGCTCCGGAGTCGAACCGTTCCGGATCGTCGCCCATCCGTGCATGCTTCGGCCGCAGCGCCTCCACCAGCCGCCGAAACAGCGCCTGTGCATATTCAAACGTGGCATAATCGAACGCATTGGACGCATAATGCACATGCGCCAGCGGATCACCAAAACGATCCTTCTTCTCAGAAAGCGTCACGTATTTGTCTTCTGAAGGGATCGACTCTGCATGAAAATTGATGCCCCGCTTGAACGGAATGTCGCTCATGCGGTGCACGATCTCCTCCGAATCGCGCACGTTCCACAGGTCCTCAGCCCCGAACAGCCACCGCAGATCCACCCGATCGTCCAGCCCGAGATTGATGCCGCCATGGCGGCCCCGCGTTTCCGGATTCAGAAACTGAAAGCTGCGACCCGTAGCCGGCCCGACGCGCCCTGTATACAGCGGCTCGTCGAAGACCATACTGCTGCTCCAGATATGGTGAAACGTCAGGCCGCGCCCCACCCATCCACTGCGGTTGCCGACGCCCTCCGGATACCGCGCATCACGCGACAGCAACAGAAGCCGCGCCGATTCGATGGCACCGGCCGCAATGATGATCACATCGGCCGGGAATTCGTATGGTGTCGCCGCTTCATTTTCCTGCACCAGCAGGGCACGGGCGCGTCCATCCGGGTCCATCAGCACGCGCCGTACCGTTGTATTCGGCCGCACTTCACAACGCCCGGTAGCGACGGCCCGCTGCAGATGGTGCGTCGGCGAATAGCGCACGCCGATCGGACAGACGTGGCACACGCCAAAGTTGGCACATCCCGGCCGACCGTCGTAGGGCAGACGCGTCCGTGCCTGTGGCGTGGTGTGCAGCACGATTCCCTGCGCGGCCAGCCGCTCTTTCAGGATTTTATCGCCATAGCTCAGCGCAAACGGCGGCAGCGGATAGGGCGCCGAACGCGGTGGCGCAAACGGATTGTCTTCCGTGGTTCCCGAAACCCCGATAAAGCGTTCGGCGCGCACATAGTAGGGCTCCAGCTCGTCGTACGTGATCGGCCAGTCCTCTCCGTACCCGAACAGCGTGCGTGTCCGGAAATCTTCCGGGATCATGCGGGGTGTCACGCCCCACCAGTGTGTGGCGCTCCCCCCTACCACCATGCCCCGTTCGCCGTCGATGTCGCGCGTGTACGTGCCGCTCTGCGTCAGTCCCCGGATATCGTCGGGCAGCTTCCAGGCGGGATTGTCATACAGATAGAGAATCTGCTCCTGATACTGCTGGGTGTGCGGATAAGGATAGTCCGGCCCCTTCTCGAAAAGGGTAACCTGCCACCCGCGCTGCACCAGCTGGTAGGCAATGGCGGTGGCTACAATGCCCGAACCGGCAATGGCGGCTGTTTTCATTGTTTCAGCATTCAGGCATTCGCCGGGGGTTGCTGATACGCTTCCAGTCCGCGGGGCAATCCGGGCGGAAGCTCATAGCCCAGCCGGAGCCAGGCGTCGTGGTAAGCAAACAGAGTAAACAGGGGTTCGACGATATGCCGGTTGAAACGGAGCCAGTCTCGATGCAATACCAGGGCAATCGCCCGATCCCAGTCGTCCAGATCCGCTTCGAGTACCGGGCGCACCAGCACAATGCGCTGCGCGCGCGAACAGGCAACGAAGGGTTGTCCAAGCGCCTGTTGTGCACCTCGGTTCAACTCGTCGGCCAGGCGCTCGTACAGCCTCCGATGGCCGGGCAGGTGCTCGGCCCGCCAACGAAAGAAGTTCTCGTAACGCGACCAGGTAATGGCCTTATCCAGCAGCGCCTCGGTAAAAGCCCGCAGGGTCTGCAATGTGTCCGGCGTAATCGGACCCGGTGGGGCCGACTCCAGCGAAGGCTCCAGTCGCGTGCGGTAAAGCTGGCGCAATGTTTCGCGAGATATCAGCGTCAGGGCCGCGGCCCCGCCTACGGCCAGCCCGCCAACGGCCGGCACCAGTACCTTAACGAAGGTGCGCCGCGAAATGCGATGGGTGGGCTCGCTCATTGGCTCATGCCGGTTTGCTTTGCGACAACAGGGCATGATAAACCCGCTCCAGGGTATCGACCAGCGCCTCGCGCGTGTAGCGCTGGCGGACCAGACGCCGGCCTTTTTCGCCGAACCGTCGTGCCTGCTCCGGCTGCTCCAGCAACCGGAGCAATCCTTCGGCGATCGCTTCGGGCGTCTGCGCCACGACAAGACCGGCTTCGTTCCCTTCGATCAATTCCCGCAACCCCGGGGCCGGTCCGCCGACGACCGGCTTGCCGTAGCTCCAGGCCTCCAGATACACGGCCGGCAGGATCTCATGCCGTGAGGGCATGCAGAACACATCGCAGGCCGCGTAGGCGTCGGCCTTTTCCTGATCGTCCACGCGCCCCAGATAATGCACGCGGGCGTCGACGCCTTCAAAGATCCGCCGCTCGTCTTCCGAAGCCGGCCCGACGAAGACAAAATGCACCTCCGATCGTTTCGTCCAGACCAGCGGGGCCGCCTGCACCAGGGCAAGTGCGCCCTTGTAATCGTTCATCCGCCCCACGAACAGCACGACCGGCGCCTCGCCCAGACCATGCCGTGCCCGGAAGCCGGCCCCATCGGCCCGATCGGGAAGAAGCGGCACCACGCCGTACAGATGTACCTTTTCGGGCGGTACGCCCAGTCGCTCGACAAGCACCTTTCGGTCGGTTTCCAGCAACGCCAGCACGGCGTCGGCCGTCTGCCAGTGCCGGGCGTCGTCGGGTCCATCGCCGTACTGGCCCGGATGCACGTAGGGCGTCACCACGAACGGACGGCCCAGCGCCCGGGCCACCTCCTGCGCCGTCCAGCCCAGGTAGTTGCCCGCCACGGAGTGCACCACGTCGGCCCACGCGACGAACGGGTGCAGCTTCTGCGCGAAAACCCGTCGGAAAAACGGATAGCCAAAGCGTCGCAGCGCATGATAGCGCCGCGCAAGGAGGGGCACGGTCCGCAGCGCGATCGGCAACATGCGCAGCCGATCCCCGAGACCGGGCGTCAGCACATGCACGGGCACCCCTTCGTCGTCGTAGGAGCGGCCGTCGGGTAGCAGCAGGCTGTCACCCAGCACGCGCAGACGGGCCGGCAGGCGTGGCTCGCGGAGCGTGGTCGCCACCACCTGGACTTCGTGTCCCCGCCGGGCCAGTTCGTGCACCACCAGCCGCGTCTGCGTCTCCACACCCCCGACGAACGGATGGTACCGTTGCGCGACAAAGAGAATGCGCATGGCTTCAGCGATCAGCGCGGCGCCGTCGGTATCTGCGCGACCGGTTCACGCGGGGTCAGGCCCCAGTCGTTGTCCGGCTCATACCCCAGTCGCACGACCAGATCGCCAAATTTCTCTTTGAAGGCGGCCACGTGTTCTTCGGTAAAATGATTGCGCCAGTCGCCCGGCTGACCCTTCCGATAATGACTCCGCGGATCCTCCTCCCCCTTCCGACGACGCGCCTTCTTCTCAAACCGATGATCCCACACCCGACCCAGCAACAACTCCCCCGACACCGACATCGGCCGACGCAACCAGCGCAACCACCGGTACCTAAAACTCACCCGGTTCAACATCTCCCGCACAAAAAGCTGCACGCGCCGACGCGCCGAATAACTCTCCCCCTCATCCAGCAACCCCAGAAATTCAAAAATCCGCACAAACCCCTCATAGGGCCGCGCCGTCAACGCCTCCATCTTCACCTCCAGAATGTCCGGATGCCCGTAAGGCCACGACCCCATATCCTGCAACACCGGCGCCGAGAACTCCATCTCCAGAAACAGGCCATCTTCTTTCGAAACAGCAGCCAGTCGCTTTCGGTGGGGCTCCAGCTCAGGCAGCGGCTCGATAGGATGGCTGTATCGATGGGAAAAGTAAGCCGACACGATCAGATCTCGTGGATCCCGAACCACATGAAACCCCCGAAATGGGATGGTCTGCAGATTTTCAACCAGTTCAGAAACCGCGATCGGAAAGCTGGCAAAGACTGCGTTTTGTTGCTGCAGATACGTCGCCAATTCCTCAAAGGGTAAACGCTGTTGCGAAGCGGTTATCAACGCCGTGCGCTTCTCTGGCAGATAAGGGCAAAAGACTTCTTCCAGCGTCAATCCTGCGGCCCAGGTTACCTCGCGCAGAATGGATCGAATCCAGGTAGAAGCGCACTTATGATGGCCAAAATAACAGTAAAGCATCGCTTTTCTCGGCTAAACGGTGTGCAGTTCGGCCTCCCAGGAATAGCCCAGTTTTTCCACGAGCCCCGGGAATTTCTCTTTGAAGGCGGCCACGTGTTCTTCGGTAAAATGATTGCGCCAGTCGCCCGGCTGACCCTTCCGATAATGACTCCGCGGATCCTCCTCCCCCTTCCGACGACGCGCCTTCTTCTCAAACCGATGATCCCACACCCGACCCAGCAACAACTCCCCCGACACCGACATCGGCCGACGCAACCAGCGCAACCACCGGTACCTAAAACTCACCCGGTTCAACATCTCCCGCACAAAAAGCTGCACGCGCCGACGCGCCGAATAACTCTCCCCCTCATCCAGCAACCCCAGAAATTCAAAAATCCGCACAAACCCCTCATAGGGCCGCGCCGTCAACGCCTCCATCTTCACCTCCAGAATGTCCGGATGCCCGTAAGGCCATTCTTCCAGATCTCGCAGTTCCTGCGCCGAAAAGTCCATCTCCAGCAACAACCCTTCTTCTTTAGACACTTCCTGCAATCGTTGCCGATATTCAGACAGATGCGGGTATCCTGCAGTCGGATGGCTGTATCGATGGGAAAAGTAAGCCGACACGATCAGATCTCGTGGATCCCGAACCACATGAAACCCCCGAAATGGGATTTCACTCAGTGCTTCTACCTGCGCTCGATAAGCATTTCGTACCATACAGAAATCAACTCCGGCTTTCCTGAGATACGTACCGAGATCCGCACAGGAAAGCCGCCGCCCTTCCATTGTAAGCAATGGTCCGTGTGCCATCGGCATCAGTGGATCCCGCATCCGTTCAGTCCGGAACCCTGCCTGCCAGCAGATCTCGGACAGAATGTCTCGGATCCAACGCGTGGCGCATTTATGATGCCCAAAATAAAAATAGACCATAACCTCTCAGGTTAAAGAAGGCACGATAGAGGAATCCCAGGAATAGCCCAGCTTTTCCACAAGCCCCGGGAATTTCTCCTTAAAGGCGGCCACGTGTTCTTCGGTAAAGTGATTGCGCCAGTCGCCCGGCTGCCCCTTCCGATAATGACTCCGAGGATCCTCCTCTCCCTTCCGACGACGCGCCTTCTTCTCAAACCGATGATCCCATACCCGTCCCAGCAACATTTCTCCGGTGATCGGGATCGGACGGCGCAGTCGCCGTAGCAACGGGTGGCGAAAGCTCAGACGATTCAGCATCCGGCGGACGAAATTGGCCACGCGACGGCGGGCCGGATAGTCGCCCTCCCAGTCCATGAGTCCCAGAAACTCGAAAATCTGCAGGAAGCCATCGTAAGGACGGGCGATCAGGTCCTCCATCTTGAGTTCGCGTATGTCCGGATGTCCGTAGGGCCATTCGCCGAGATCCCGGAGTTCTTGGGCCGAAAAGTCCATTTCAAGGAGCAACCCCTCCTCTTTGGAAACCGCCTGCAACCGTCGCCGGTGTTCGGCCAGATGCGGCAACCCCTCGGTCGGATGGCTGTTGCGGTGTGAGAAATAAGCGGATACGATGATGTCCCGCGGATCCCGAATCACGTGAAAGCCCCGAAAGGGCACGTCGCCCAGTCCCTCCACGTGTGCCCGGTCGGCCGTAATGCAGCAGGCGAAATCAACCCGCTCGCGCGTCAGATACGCCCCCAGTTCTTCCCGCCGGATGTCCCACCGCCGGTAATCGGTCAGCGGACCGTGGGTGTGCGGCGTAAGCGGATCGACCAGCAGTCGCTTCTGCAACCCGGCCTCCCTGCACACCTGACCGATGATCTCATGGATCCACGTCGAAGCGCACTTGTGATGCCCGAAGTAAACGTACAGCATAGTGTCATCCTGCTTCGGAAACGACTCGGGGCGTGAGCGACCAGTTCTCATCCGGCTCATACCCGAGCCGCACCAGCAATCCCGGATAGCGCTCCTTGAAGAGCGCCACGTGTTCTTCGGTAAAGTGATTGCGCCAGTCGCCCGGCTGGCCTTTTCGATAATGGCTTGTCGGGTCTTCCTGGCCTTTCGGGCGGCGGGCCAGCCGCGCAAACTGCAGCGCATGCACGATGCCCAGCAGCTTCTCGGCGGGAATCCTGTGGCGTGGCCAGCGCCCAAAACCACCCCAGCGCCGCGTCAGCCGATTCCACACAAAACGCGGCGTATCGATGAGCTGCTGCCACCAGGGCCATTCTGCTTCATCCAGCAGCCCGAGGAACGCAAACATCCGCAGCACCGACTCGTAAGGCCGCGCCGTTACTTCTTCGAACTTCAACTCCAGCACATGCGGCATCGAGAAATCCCAGGTCATCAAGGGACGCAGGTAGCGTTCGCTATAGGCAATCTCCAGCGCCAGACCTTCGTCTTTGGGAACCTGTCGCAACCGCTCTTGATGGGCCCAAGCCTCGGTACCCGGCTTGTACCAATGCGTATTGCGATGGGAAAAATAAGCTGACACAATCATATCACGTGGATCCCGAAAGACATGTACGGCGCGAAAATCGATCAGTTGTCGCACCTCCTCTACTTTCGCGTCAGCACAGCCGATTACTTCATAGCTTGTCCGACGATAAAAATCGACAAAATTCTCTCCCCACCGGGTGCTTCTAAAAAAGTAGACATAAGAACGTCCCATCAAAGCACAGGCACGCTCAGCAATCGCGCTGAGCCACATGGAGGCACATTTATGTCGTAGGAAGAAAATAGCTCGAGATTCTCTTTCCATTCCTACGCCACCTCGAATTGCAAGCAATGATAATTCCAGAGATACCCCCTCCGGGCGATCAACTCCTCATACGTCCCCTGCTCCACGATACGGCCGGCTTCGAGGACGACCACAAGGTCGGCGTTTTCGATGGTCGAAAGGCGGTGGGCGATGACGATGACCGTACGGCCGGCCATCAGGCGTTCGAGTGCCTCCTGCACCAGCCGCTCCGAGACGCTGTCGAGCGCGCTGGTGGCCTCGTCGAGCACCAGGATGTCGGGATCACGCAGGAGCGCCCGGGCGATGGCGATCCGCTGGCGCTGCCCGCCCGAAAGCCGTGCGCCCCGGTCGCCCACCACCGTGTCGAACCCCTCCGGAAGTTGTTCGATGAACTCGAGTGCATTGGCCTGGGCGGCCGCCCACCGAATGCGCTCCTCCGGTACATTCTCCAGCCCGTAGGCGATGTTGGCCCGGATCGTGTCGTGAAACAGGAACGTCTCCTGGCTCACCATGGCCACCCGGCGGCGGAGCGTGTCGAGTCGGTACTGTCGGAGGTCGATGCCGTCGTAGAGGATCTGCCCCTCGTCCGGATCGTAGAGGCGCACGATCAGGTCGGCCAGCGTGCTCTTGCCGGCCCCTGAGGCGCCCACAAAGGCCACGGTCTGCCCTTTCCGGATCGTCAGGTTGATGTCGTGCAGCACGCGCTGGCCGGGCTCATAGCCGAAGCTGACATGGCGCAGTTCGATGGCCTCGCGCAGGCCCTCGAACGGGATGGTACCGTCGGGCAGGTAGGGTTTGTCGTCGCGCCGGAGGATGGCGGCCACCGCGTCCACGGCTCCGCGCTGCTTGGCCCACATGGCCCGCAGGCCGTTGATATTCTGCACGATGGGCAGCATGCGGAAAAATGCAAACAGAAACGTGATGAGCACGGCGATGCTCATACGCCCCGGCAGCACGAAGAACTGCACGGCCACGATGATCAGGCCGATCAACGCCGCCGAAGCCACCGCCTGGGAAAGCGGTCCGATGAGCGACTGTTTCCGGCTGAGCCGCACGACCACGTCGGCCGCCTCCTGGCTGACCTGCTTGAACCGCGCCGACTCGAACGCTTCAGCGCCATGCGTCAGCACTGTACGAATCCCTGCGATCAGCTCCTGTGCTCGGGAAGCAATCCAGCTGTTGGTCGTCGTAATGGCATCGCTTTCCCGCTTCAGTCGATCGATCAGGGCCCGCACCACTACGAACAGGCCGACCGTCAGGCCAATGGCCACCAGCGCCAGCGACCACGACAGCGCGAAAATAGCCGTACCATAAACTACGAGCAGGCTCATGTGAATCAGAATGGCGCTGGAAGTACCGAAGAGAAAGCGCAACCGCTGGATTTCGGCCGTCAGGACGTTGAGCAGGTCGCCGGCGCGGCGGTGTACATAGAACCGGAGCGAAACGGCCTGAAGCTGGTCGATGATCTGACAGCGCAGGCGGTGCAGAATGGACTCCTGCAGGCGGATGCTGAACTGCTGGGCCGCGTAACCCAGCCCTGCCCGCAGCAGGATGGCTGTCAGGATCAGCCCGGAAAACCAGTACAGGCGCGTCATGACCGGGGCGTCGACGCGCAGCAGGTGCTGGTCCACCCAGGCCCAGCCCGTGGCAAAGCCCTTCGCGTCCGGGTTGGTCAGGCTGTCCAGAAACGGCACGAGCAGACCCAGCCCGACCCCCTCGAAAGCCGCGCCCAGTCCGGTCAGCGCGACCGTCAATACGAACAGCCGTCGGTGCTCCCAGAGCTGGCGCAGCACCAGGCGTGCGCCTTCATCCATGCGCCAGAACCGACGGCGCAACAGTATTTTCCCCCCCTGTTTCATCCCCACCACAACCTGCAATCTATCAGTCTTCAGCATAGTGGTAACTGTTGTCCGTAAAGCCCCATTGATCAAGAAGCCCGACCGATCATTCACCCCCTCAGCCGCTTCGCGGCAGCTCCCCCTTCGAGGGGGAGCAGTGTCTATGGACTACGGCCGGTGGTAGAAGTCGGCACTTGCGCGTCTTGCAGCGTCGATGCTTTCCTGCTTATGGCCTTTCTTCTATGGAATCAGAAAATTTTGTTGACCTCCTCAGGCCCTTCGGGCCAGCCTCACTCGAAAGAGGGCAAAGCCCATGGGCTACGGTAAGCGGTGGAGGCCCGCGCTTACGCACATTTCAGCGTCAACGCTTCCGCTTATTTTCTTCCCCCTCCCTGCCAGGGAGGGGGTCAGGGGGAGGGTATTTCCCGGTTGTTGCCTGCCGCGTTGTTCGAGTCGATCGGTGCCGGTGACGGCTTCGGGATTCCTCTTTCAGAGCTTTCAAGCCCGCTCCTTGCATACAGAGTCAGCGAAACGGGTCCATGCAGGTATCGTGGCGTTTGTATTGCTGGATCCATCCATCAGAATTCCCGTCGAATCAGCAGGTAAAGCGTCAGCATCTGGGCGATGGTGCGGGTGATTTCGAAGGCCGTCCCCCACCCGAACCGCGCCCGCTGGCGCATTTCCACCACCAGGATGTCGCCTTCCTGCAGGGGCGGATAGGGTCGGGCACCGCCTCCTACCAGGCGTTCCAGGCGCTCGTTGTAGATTTCTCGCCGCTCACCGTTTACGTCCCGAAAGATGCGCACCAGATACTGCTGGCTGACGCCCTGGGGACTGCTCCCCACACCCGGCACCTTTGCCGCCGACAGCAGCGGAATCAGGTCCACGCCCCGCTCGACCCGCCAGATGCCGGGCTGTCCGACGGCCCCCCAGATGTACACGATCATCGTGGGCCGTCCCGGCCGGTAAAACTCAAATTCAAACGAACTGCTACCTCCTCCCAGTCCTCCGATCGGCTGAGCGTGGGCGATGCCAAACAGCCCCCAGCCCAGCAGCAGCAACCACCATCCTGTTTTACAGCGCATGGGTTTCGTTTCACTGGTTGACGGAACAACGAACGGGCCTGCCCGCTCCTCCGCACGCATCAGCCGGCCGCCGCTTCCCGGGCATAGTAGCCGTAGCCCTTGTGGTATCGACGGCCATAGCCGTAACCATAAGCATAGCCTTTGTGTTTGTCGGCCCGGTAGCGGTTAAAGATCACGCCGGCAATCGACACATTCACCGACTCGAGCGTCTGGCGCGCAATGTCCAGCGCCTTCGCGTCGGTGCGTCCGGCCGAAACCACCATCAGCGTCGCCTCGCAGAGCTGCGCCAGCAGGACCGCGTCGGTCACGGCCAGCACCGGCGGTGAGTCGATCACGAGCACGTCAAAGTGTTTGCGTAGAAAATCCAGCACCTGTACCATGCGTGGCGATCCCAGCAACTCGGGCGGTGGTTGATCAACCACACCGGCCGGAAGGAAGTACAGGTTGGGAATGTCGGTGGCCCAGCTTTCCGGCTCAGGTCGCATTTTGCCCAGCAGCAGTTCGGCCAGACCGGGTTGGTCGGCCATCCCCAGCACCTCGTGCGCGCGCGGACGCCGCAGGTCGGCGTCGATCAGCAGCGTGCGCTGGCCGCCATGGGCCGTCGCCACCGCCAGGTTGGCCGCTACCACCGTCTTGCCGTCGCCCATCTCCGGGCTGGTCACCAGCCAGGTCACAGCCCGTCCTTTTGCCGGGGTATGCTGCTGCAGGTTCGTGCGAATGAGCCGGAAGTTTTCGGCGATCGGCGACCAGGGATCCAGCAGCGTGATCAACGTGGTGCTGCACGGCCGCTCGTCGACCTCGACCACCTTCCGCCCGCGGAAATGCTTGCGGATGTACGGCTCCATGGCCGGCACTACTCCCAGCAACGTGTAGCCGTGCTCCCGCACCTTCTCCGGATCGTCGAGCTGCGTGTGCATGGCCTGTCGCAGAAACGCCAGCCCGAGCCCCAGCCCCAGGCCGATCAGGATGCCCAGCACGATGTTCTGCGCCCGATTCGGCCGCACCGGGACGGTCGGAACGAACGCACTGCTGACGATCTTGACGTAGCCGAGCTCGGACTGCTCGGCGATCATGATGCGCTGCAGCTCCTGCACGAACGTCGTGTACCACTGCTCGGCCATGGCCCGGCGCCGCTCGAGTTGCTCCAGTTCGATCTGCTGCCGCGGCAGGCGGGCCAGCTGATCGTCGTACTTGGCCAGCTCCTGGTTGAACGCCTCGACCTGACGCTCCAGCTCCTGGATGGCCAGTTGCTTTTCGATGCGACGGGCCCGGAGCTGCTCGACGTAGCTCAGTGGCTCCGAAGCCGGCGCCTGGCTGTCGCGGCCGATCATTTCTTTGACGAGCTGCGCCTGCAACTGCTCGCGCTGCTTTTCGAAGTGATCGATCTGCCGCACGATCTCGACAAGCTGCTGATCGCCCAGTTTCTCTTCGTTACCGCGCAGCTTCGGATTGAACACGTAGTACTGCTCGGCCTGCACCTTCAGTTCGGCGATCTTCTTCGAGAGCGCGTCGATCTGCGCCTCCAGCGTCGAGACCTGCCGGCTCTTGACCAGCTCGTCGACCAGACCCGGCTCCAGCTTCTGCAGTTCCTGTTCGATGAACTGCAGCGCCGACTTCTCCTGCTCCAGCTGGAAGCGGGCGGCATCGCGCTGCGCCTCGAGCTGGGCCACTTCGGCCACCAGACGCTCGCCCTGCGGTCCCAGCCGCACCACCTGGCGCGAACGCGCAAACGCCTCCCACTGCCGCTCCAGCTCCTCCAGTTCCTGGCGCCGCTGTTCGACCTGCTTTTCGACAAACTCGCGGGCGGCCGCCAGGCTTTCCCGGCTGCGCTCCCTGCTGTAGCGCTCGTACTCTTCGGCGTAGCGGTTGGCAATCACGGCCGCCTCTTCGGGCGTGGTGCTCTCGGCCGTGATCACGATCATGTCCTGGTCCGAAAGCGGACTGAACCGAACTCGCTCACGCAGCCGAAAGGCAATCTCACGAATAGAAGGCTCCCGTCCATCCTCGGTAGGCGCCAGGATCGGAAAGCGATCCTTTGCCCCTGCCGTTTCTGCTGTGGCCACGATCGCCTCGGCCACGCGCGTGGCCAGTTCGGCCGAATTACGCAGAATGCCCAGCTCGTTCGAGAGCGCCCGCCGCTCAATGGGCGTAAAGGCGGCCACACTGACCGGCGCATTCCCGCTACCCCGCGTGTCCACAAAGACAATCGCGCTCGACTCGTACACGGGCGGCAGCGTATAGGTGTAGGCGCCGATGATGCCGGCCACCACCAGCGTGGTCAGCAGGATGATCCACTTACCCCGTCGGATCGTGTGCCAGATCTCGGCAAAGTTGATGCGCCCCTCGTCGCGCGTCTCGCCGGAAGCGGGCGGCAATCCCCCCCGTTGCCCGCCACGCGCCACGATCAGCGAATGATGTCGGTAATGTGCCATGACTCCCCCGGGATACTCCCCTGAAATTTACTGCATTTACAGAATTTAGCAAGCGCCTTCGCCCGTCAAAACGACCGGCACCGTGCGCGCCAGGATGTACAGGTCCAGCCAGGGCGTCCAGTTGTGGATGTAATGCACATCCATGCGCACGCGGTCTTCGAAGGTAAGGCCGTTGCGTCCGGAAACCTGCCACAGGCCGGTCACGCCGGGACGCTTCTGCAGGATGATGCGATCCATGCCGTCCATTTCGTGGCGCTCTTCCGGCATGTAGGCCCGCGGCCCCACCAGGCTGAGGTCGCCCCGCAGGACGTTCCAGAGCTGGGGCAGCTCGTCGATGCTGAAGCGCCGCAGGTAACGTCCTACGCGGGTGACGCGCGGATCGTTGCGCAGTTTGTGAAATAGCTCGTACTCCTCGCGCAGGTCCGGGTGCTCCCGCAGCAACTCCTGCAGGCGACGATCGGCGTCCTGATACATCGTGCGGAATTTCAGCAGCGGAAAGCAGCGGCCGCCCCGGCCCATGCGCATCTGGCGATAGAAGACCGGTCTGGACGAATCTAGCTTGATCAGCAGCGCCACCACCGCAAAGAGCGGCGACAGCAACAGCAGCAGGATCGAAGCGCCTACAATGTCCATGGCCCGCTTGAGCATCCGGGCCCGCAGGTTCCAGTAGGAGTGCTGCACGCCATAGCCGAGCAGTCCTTCGAACGAACGGGCCGTGCTCCAGAAGGCGATCATGCCCGGATTTTCGGGCAGCACGAAAAGCTGCCGGAAGTAGCGGCTGTAGCGCTCCAGGAGTTCCAGCACCTCGCGGTGGCTCTGGCCGGAGAGCGCCACGATGGCATGGCGCACGCCCAGGCGGAGTCCGGCCTGCGGGGCGTCCTCGATGCGTCCGACCACCGGCACCCCGCCCAGCATCTCGCCCTCGGGATGGTGATCCGAGAGCACGCCGACGGGGCGCAATCCCAGTTCGGGCCAGCGCCGCATGGTGTGCACCGCCAGCTCTCCGGCGCCCCCCGTTGCCAGCACCAATACAGGCACGCCCCACCAGTTCGTGCGCGCCAGGAGGATTCGCGCAAACAGGTGCCCTATCGGCAGCACCACCATGGCTCCCAGCCAGTACCCCCCCAAAAAGAGCCCCTGTGAAGCTGTCAGCGGCATTCCCAGAAGCAGGCTACCGGCGGGCAGGGCATATACCAGCCCAGTCAATATTGTGAGCCGCCGTAGCTCAGCTGCCGGATGCATGACCACCGTACTGTAGCACCCCAACAGCGCAATCCCTAACAGTAGCAATCCTACAGCCGCCCAGGCCACCTTTACAAAGACCGGATAGGCTGCGCCCAGCACCCCTGCTCCCGCCCCCAGCATGAATCCGGTAAACAGGATCAGGAGGATGCTGTCTACCCCTAGAAGGGCCAATCCCGATAGAAACTGGCGAGGATAGAGCCGCCGATAGCGCGTAGGGCGCGACCAGGCTGCTTTACGAGCTGGCTGCACTTCGACTGCTATCGCTTCGTGTCCATCACCGCTCTGCTCTTTCAGCATCAAATCCTTCATAGCGTAATCTCAGAGTAAGCCGACCGTTTAGGCCCTTTTAAGAACTTCTTCTCGTACGCACGTGCCACCAACTGTCCAAAAGCTTTCCGAAATCGCTCGATTGAAAAGCGCTCAGCCTGGCGACAAATGCGCTCTGTGCTCAGTGAAGGCGCTATTTGTTCAAACCGTTCAACAGCCGCCGCCAGCGCCTCGGGCGTCTGCTCATAGAAAAAGAGTCCTGTTTCTCCTTCCACCACCGTTTCGCGTACCCCTCCGCGCCCATAAGCAATTACCGGTGTGCCACAGGCCATCGCCTCAACCGGCACAATACCGAAATCTTCCTCCGCGGCAAAGACAAAGGCACGGGCCCGCTGCAGATGCGTCCGCATCACCTCAAACGGCTGATACCCCAGCAGCGTGATATTGGAGGTAGCCATCCGGGCAATCCGGTTCATTTCCGGTCCATCGCCAATCACAATCAGCCGCCGATGCGGCATGCGGGCAAATGCCTGCACGATCAGATCCACCCGCTTGTAAGGGACCAGTCGCGAGACGGTCACATAGAAGTCCTCCTTCTCAGTGCCCGGGGTAAACGCAGCCGTATCTACCGGAGGATAGACCACATGAGCCCGTCGGCGATAGGTCTTCCAGATACGACGGGCCACATGGCGCGAATTGGCCACGAGCACGTCCGGGCGGCTGGCCGTCGTGGCATCGTAGAGCCGCAGGTAGTGCAGGATCATCCGGGCCAGCCAGCTTTTGGGCCCGCGCACCAGGCCGCCCTGCTCCAGATACTGGAAGTACAGGTCCCAGGCATAACGGATCGGGCTGTGCACGTAGCTGATGTGAAGCTGGTCGGCCGTGGTCAGCACCCCCTTGGCCACCACGTAGCTGGACGAAATCACCAGGTCGTAGCCGCGCAGGTCGAACTGTTCGATAGCCAGGGGTGCCAGCGGCAGGTAATAACGGTAAGCCCGCCGCGCAAAGGGCAGGCGCTGGATGAATGAAGTCTGCACCGGCCGCCCCTGCAGAAAGGCCCGCTGGTCGGGCGGCAGAAATTCGATCAGGCTGAACAGGTCGGCGTTCGGAAAAAGATGCAACATCTGCTCCAGCACGCGCTCGGCGCCGGCATAGACGGGGAGCCAGTCGTGTACCAGCGCCACGCGGCCCTCCGGCCCCTCCTGCTTATCGGTTTGAACCGCGCCGTTCAACCGGACGCCTGTGGCCTGCATACACCCTGTCCCCGTTCGTTTGAAACTGCCTGGCCGGCTCTCAGTCAGGCTACGAAAAGATACCCATGGGCCGACTTTTCGGACGTCCGGTTTCAGCGCCTCCGGCGGCGGCAACTGACCCAACAAAAGTGCGCCAGTGGATTTCACAAAAGGTAGAAACGGCGCATGCTTTCTGCGCCAGAAGCGCACCTATTCCTGACGGGTGTGCCGGTAGGTCCACTGCACGGCAAACTGCAGCAGCTCGCCGACCGACGAAAAGCCCAGTTTTTCCTTGGCGCGGCGGCGGTAGGTCTCGACCGTCTTCCGGCTCAGGTTCAACCGCTGCATGATCTCCTCGATCGAATAGCCCTGCCCGAGCAGTTGAAAGACGGCCATCTCTCGATCGGTCAACGTATCCAGCGAGAGCACATGCGGCTGGACGCTCCGGCCCCGGACTACCTTGCTCAGAATGCGCGAGGCCATGCGGTGGCTCAGGTACACTTCGCCCTGCATGACCGTCCGGATGGCCTCCACGACGCTCTGCGTCGACTCGCTTTTCATCACGTAGCCCATGGCGCCGGCCCGGATGGCCCGCTCGGCATAGGCCACCTCGTCGTACATGGAAAAGACGATCACCTGCGTTTCCGGCAGCTCGGCCCGGATCTGATGCACCAGGTCCAGCCCATGCGCATCCTCCAGCGAGATGTCCACCACCACCACGTCCGGCCGCAACGCTCGGATTCGCTTCATGCCCTCGGCGGCCGTGCGCGCACTCCCCACCAGCTCCAGATCCGCCTCGCTGCTTACCGTGGCCGCAAGGGCTTCCTGAATGGCCGGATGATCGTCCACGACGAAAATGCGAATGGGTCCGCGCCGCACACGGGGTGTATCTTTCAGCTCCGGATCGGAGCGCTGGAACAAAACTTCCAGAGCCATCATGCGCCTGCCTCAAATGATAAAAGAAACTGTTACAACAAGGATGACGCTTTACGAATCCTTCCCTCCGGTCCCGATAGGTCTCTCGGTGAGACAACGGAAAATTAACGGCAGGCGCTGTCGTTCAATTCCAAACTTTAGCGGAAAGGGATATGTAGTTTCAGCGCATAGGAATGCGCCGGAGACTGAAGCATTTCGGAAGATAAGGACGCGCGCAACATGCCACGCATGATGTGCCAGATCTCCTATGCATCAAAACTTCTTCACAATTTGCCGCCCCGCCCCTGTGCGTGCGTCCACTGCACGGCAAACTGAAGCAGCTCGGCCACCGAGTCGAAGCCGAGCTTTTCCTTGGCGCGGCGGCGGTAGGTCTCGACCGTCTTCCGACTCAGGTTCAGCCGCTCCGCGATTTCCTCAATCGTGTAGCCCTGGCCGAGCATCTGGAAGACGGCCATCTCCCGGTCGGTCAGCTCGTCGATGGCGAAGCCGGGCCCCGGTGCCCGCCCCATGGCCACCTTGCTGAGAATGCGTGAGGCCATACGTCGGCTCAGGTACACCTCGCCGCGTACGACGGCCCGGATGGCCTCCACGACGCTCTGCGTGGGTTCGCTCTTCATCAGGTAGCCCGAAGCGCCGGCCCGGATGGCCCGCTCGGCATAGACGCTCTCGTCGTACATGGAAAAGATGACGACCAGCACCTCGGGGAACTGTGCCCGGATGTTCTGGACCAGATCCAAGCCGTGTGCATCTTCCAGCGAAATGTCGACGACCGCCACCGTGGGGCGCTCTTTTTCGATCAGGCGGAATGCCTCGGCGGCCGTGCTGGCCTGCCCCACGACCTCCATGCCCATGGCACTGTTGATCGTGTCCGAGAGCGCCTCCCGGATGGCCGGGTGGTCATCGACAATCACCACGCGGATGCGGTCGCTCTGCGCGCCCGTATTTTCTCGTAGCAAGGAATGCATCATCAGCCCACCTCTCTTTTTTATACCACTTCGCCAGAAATATACAACAAAACGGGGGCAATCAACATCTAGATTCAAGTAGTCATTTCGCCTACCAGGATGCGACAGCAGATGGTGGTCCCTTCGCCCGGTTGCGAGTGAATGCGCAGCGTACCGCCGATCGTGCGCGCCCGGTAGTACATGGTTTTCAATCCCAGCGAGTCGGCGCGGGCCCGGCCCGGATCGAGGCCGCAGCCGTTGTCAGCCACGCAGAGTTCAATGGCATCGTCCCGACGGCACAACGTCAGCACAATCTCCGAAGCCTGCGCATGTTTGAGCGCGTTGTTGATGGCCTCCTGCGCAATGCGGTACAGGTGCAACTTGACCTCCTGGTCGTCGATCGACACCTGCCCGTCGGTTTCGAACCGGCAGCGAATGCCGGGCAGGGCGTTCGTGTTGTAGGCCAGTTCTTCCAGGGCCAGCGTCAGATCTTCCGTGTAGAGCTGGGCCGGCGTCAGCCCTCGGTAGATCGTTCGCACGCCCTCGGAGGCTTCCTGGGCGAAACGCACCACCTTCTGAGCCAGCTCGGCCAGCTCATGCTGCTCGGCCTGCAGGCGCGTGGCCAGATTCTCGCTGAGCATGCGGACGCTGGTCAGCAACTGCCCAACGCCGTCGTGCAGATCGCGCCCGATGGCCTGCTGCTGCTCCTCCAGCGTCTGCACCATGCGACGCTCCAGCTCCACGCGTTCCGTCACTTCGACGGCGCTGCCCCAGACACGCGCCAGCCGGTCGCGCTCCACCGTCCCCACCGCATTGACCACGAAGTAACGCATGCCCTGCTTGCCCGGCAGCGCATACTCTTCACCGTGCACCTGATAGCCCCGCTGCACGAACTCGCGCAGGTAGCGCGGGCGGAAGTAATGCCGAAGCGAAGAAAGCGGACGCCCGGCCACCTCCTCGGGGCGCTCGGCCCCCAACCAGCGCGCCATCACCGCATTGCATTCGGCCAGATAGCCGTGTCGGTAGAGGTGTTCCACCTGAAGCTCAGGGAGCGTGGTGACGGCCACCGGATGCCGCAACTCGATCCGAAAGATGCCTTCGGTGATTGTGCTGACGAAAGCCCGGTAGCGCTCTTCGGCCCGCCGCCGCTCGGTCAGATCGCGCAGAATGAGCTGGACCACAGGATAGCCCTGGAAGACCACCCGTGCCGCCGTGATCTCGACGATACGCTCCTCGCCATCAAAACGAATCAACGAGCCTTCGAAAGGCGGCACCGCCTCGCCCGCCTCCAGACGTCGAAGCTGGCGGGTGACCTCGTCGTACTGATCTGCCGAGAAAAAGTCCAGCAGCGAACGTCCGGTCAGATCTTCCTCGGCCTCGGCCCCCAGCAGCCGTTGTCCGGCCGGGTTGAGATAAACCAGCACGTCACGGGACACCAGTAGAATCGGCTCAGCGAATTGCTCCACCAGTCGCCGCCACCGCTCCTCACTTTCTCGACGGGCCGCTTCGGTAGCCCTACGGTCGAAGTAGGTGGCCAGCAGGCCTCCCAGCACTTCCTGCAGCCGGACCTCTTCCTGACGCGCCTCCGATAGCCCGTCCGTGAATTCCAGTCCCAGGTAGCCGTAAAATCTATCTTCGGCCGAAAGTACCGGTACGACCAGCAGGTTTTCGCCAAGCTGATGCACTTCATCCCGCGTAGCCGGCGTCGGAAAATATTGCCGGATCCGCGCCTCCAGCTCATGCCACCAGTGCGAGGCCTTTGGCCGCTGCCGGTGCCAGACGGTGTAGGTGTAATCCAGCCGTACTTCCGATTGCGGCACGCCCACGAAATAGACCGACGCCGCGTCGGTCGCCTCGCCCAGAATCCGCAGCAGGGCCTCCATGTCGAGCGGATCCGGGGCTACCAGCAGCCGGGCCGCTTCCACGATAGCATGCTCCACCCGGGCACGCCGCTGCTCGTCCGAAGCCGACGCTTCCTCGTTCATAGGAGCCATCTCATCATACAACATGGGGGGACCGAAAGGCGCTGCTCTCCTCCGGCAAATAATGTACGAAAAGACACGCGCGGCCACATACGCTCCTCCGGAAAATATCGACCAGCTCACCTTTTGATAAAGACACCACTTTCCGGAGGTTGTAACGGGCCGTAACAAAAAAGCCGCCCGGAAGCGGGCGGCTTCTGGAAAATCGGGCCTTCCGGCTGAATTCAGAGAATCGAACGGAAGGTCGGCGGCAGCACCGAGGGGCCGTACGTGTCGACTTCCGGCATTTCCGGTCCGTCTTCAGGCATGGCGTCGGTGCCGCAGTACTTCTCGAAGGCCTGCACCAGGTCCGCCGCAATGGCGCTGGCGCTTCGGCCTTCGATGTGGCGGCGTTCCAGCACGTAGACGGGTTCGCCCCGCTTGAAGAGTGCGATAAACGGCGACGAAGGTGGAATACCGGCCAGGTATTCCCGCGCGCGGGCCGTGGCCTCCAGGTCCTGTCCGGCAAACACCGTCACCCAGCGGTCCGGTTTGGCCACCGGCGCCTGCAGCGCCAGTGCCACGGCCGGCCGCGCATTGGCCGCCGCACACCCGCATACCGAGTTGATCACCAGCAGCAACGTCCCTTCCTTTGCCGCTTCGAAAGCGGCATCGACGGCGGCTGCATCCCGCAATTCCTCGACGCCCAGCCGCGTGAGTTCTTCACGCATGGGCCGGACCAGTTCTTCCGGATAAGGCATGGATCTGCCCTGATTTTGGTTTGACCCTGCAACAACTACAAGCCCTCGAACGTGCAGCGCCCGCAGGAGATCCTGCTTCAGCCGTGGGGCATGCGGGGCAGCTCGCGGGCGATGTCCTGGTTTTCCAGTTTCCAGGCACCCGTTTCGGCGGCCTTCCGGAAGCGTTCACCCAGCGCCTGCAATTGCTGCTCCAGCCGCCGGAGGTGCGACTCCACGCCATGGAGCTGCTCTTCCAGCTCGTGCAGCCGGGCACGCGCTTTGCTCGCCAGTTCACGACGGGTTTCATGCCCCGCCCGGGGCGCCAGCAGCAGGCCGGTCACCACGCCGGCCACGAACGCACCGATTGCAACAGGCCAGGATACACGCATGATCGGATCCGTTTCCATTCAACCAACAACCCTGCAGGTTATACGAGCCGCCGGACTTCGGTTCCACCATCTGCTACTTCTGGGCTGGCTGACGCTCGTCGGCTGTCGCACGGCCGCTCCCCCTGCGGCGCCGACCGCCACCGAAACCGACGTGCGCGCGCGTCTGCTGGCCGAGCTGGAGCGCTGGGAAGGGACCCCGCACCGTTGGGGCGGCCTCGACCACCGGGGCATCGACTGCTCGGGGCTGGTCGTGCGTGTCTTCCGAGACGCCTTCGGGCTGACGCTGCCCCGCACCACCGAGGCGCAGGCCCGCATCGGCCGCCCCGTCTCCCGCCAGGCGTTGCAGGCCGGCGACCTTGTGTTTTTCCGACTGGATCGCAAAAACCACCACGTAGGCATCTATCTGGGCGACGGCCGCTTCTTCCATGCGGCCAGTTCCACCGGCGTTACCGTCTCGCGCCTCGATGAACCCTACTGGCGACGCCACTACTGGACGGCCCGGCGCGTGCTCGGCGAAACAGCCGGCGCGCCTCCGACAGACCCATCCCCTGCCATCGGCTGGTAAGCGGATCTATCGGTAACGACAGGCGTTGGAAAGACACAGCCGTAACCTTTTTCTGGATCGCCGCAGCCGAAAGGCCGTGGCGTTCTCTTTTTCTGTACCGACACGTAGCGCAGCAAACACTGTGGTAGATCTATGCAGGATCCGAAGCCGGTTTACCTGACCAGGGAAGCGCTCCAGAAGCTCAAGGAAGAGCTGCACGAGCTGAAAACCAGAGAGCGGGCGCGCATTGCCAAAGCCATCGCCGAGGCGAGAGCCCACGGCGACCTGTCGGAAAACGCCGAATACGATGCGGCCAAAGAAGCGCAGGGCCGCCTGGAAGCCCGCATCGCGCAGATCGAGCAGACCATCGCCAACGCCCGCATCGTCGACGAGAACAAGATCGACACGAGCAAGGCGTACATCTTCTCCAAAGTGCGCGTCAAGAACCTGCAGACCGGCGCCGAACAGGTCTTCACGCTGGTATCGCCCCAGGAGGTGAACCTGAACGAAGGGAAGATTTCGGTCAACAGCCCGATCGGCAAGGGGTTGCTGGGGCGTTCGGTGGGCGACGTGGTCGAGGTCAAGGTGCCGGCCGGAAAGGTCAAGCTGCAGATCCTGGAGATCTCGCGCTGAACAGAGTCCGGCCATGCGCCGCCTGTTGAAACGACTGGCGCAAGGCATCTTTTTTCTGCTGGCTTTTTATTACGGACTATGTACGCTGGCCCTGCTGGCCTATCGCTTCTGGTTCCCGCCGATTACCGGAGTGCAGTTGCAGCGATGTATCGAGAGCTGGCTGGCGGGAGAGTCCTGCCGGCGCACCTATTTGCCGCGTCCGCGGACGCAGCTTTCCGAACAGCTGGCCTGCGCCGTCGTGGCGGCCGAAGATACACGCTTTTACACACACTGGGGCTTTGACTGGGAGGCGTTGCGCGAAGCCTGGGAAGCCAACCGCCGCCAGCAACGCATCCGTCGCGGGGGCTCCACCATCACGCAGCAACTGGTCAAAAACCTGTTCATGACCACGCACCGTTCGTATCTTCGCAAAGCGATGGAAGCCCCGCTGACGCTCCTGGCGGAACTGCTTCTGTCCAAGGAACGCATACTGACGCTGTACCTGAACGTGGTGGAATGGGGACCGGGCATTTACGGGGCGGAAGCAGCCGCCCGGTACCATTACGGTAAACCAGGCCGCCAGCTTACCCGCTATGAAGCGGCGGCGCTGGCGGCCTGCCTGCCGGCCCCCCTTCGGCGCCGTCCCCAGCAGATGGGGTGGTACACTAGCATCATTCTGGAACGCATGCGCCTGCTGGGATGCTGATCGACCTGCGTAGCGACACGGTCACGCGCCCTTCGCCCGGCATGCGCCGGGCCATGTACGAGGCGGAAGTGGGGGACGACGTCTTCGGTGAAGATCCGACCGTCCGGCGTCTGGAAACCCGCATAGCCGAGCTGCTGGGCAAAGAGGCGGCCCTGTTCGTGCCTTCCGGGGTCATGGGCAACCAGCTCGCCATCAAGGTGCTGACGCACCCCGGCGATGAAGTCATTCTGGGACGCGAAAGCCACATCTTCAATTACGAGTCGGGCGCCCCGGCCCTGATCTCGGGCGTCCAGCTCCATCCGCTGGACGACACGCCGGGCTGGTTTTCGCCCGAAGCGCTGGCACTGGCCGTGCGTCACGGACACGACTGGGAGCCGCGTTCCCGGCTGGTGTGCCTGGAAAACACGCACAACCGCGCCGGCGGCGTGGTCGTCCCGCTGGACGTCGTCGAGGCCGTAACCACCGAGGCACGTCGCCACGGCCTGGCCCTGCACCTGGACGGCGCCCGGCTCTGGCACGCCAGCGTGGCGCTGGGGGTGCCCGAACACCGACTGGCCGCGCCGTTCGACACGGTGAGCGTCTGTCTCTCCAAAGGACTCGGCGCGCCGGTCGGCTCCGTGCTGGCCGCTTCGGCCGACCTCATCGCCGAGGCCCGGCGGTTTCGCAAGCTGCTGGGCGGCGGTATGCGTCAGGTAGGCGTACTGGCCGCCGCCGGTCTCTACGCGCTGGAACACCACCGGCCCCTGCTGGCCGAAGATCACGCCAAAGCCCGGCGCCTGGCCGAGGGCATTGCCGAGCTACCGGCCTTCGAGATCGACCTGAAGCGCGTGCAGACCAACATCGTGCGCTTCGACGTCCGGCAGGGTACCGCCGAAAACGTCCTGGCCCAGCTCCGGGAGGAAGGGGTGCTCATGGTGGCCTTCGGTCCCCGGACGATCCGCGCCACCACGCACCGGGACGTGTCGATGCAGGACATCGATCGCACGCTGACCATCCTGCACCGCCTGTTCGGCCGGCCGGCCAACTGAGCCGGGCGCCAGCATGCGTGTCAGGATCACCTGTAGATGTGCTATCAGCCTCAGAGAAGAAAGCGTGGTCGATGTCGCGTACCTGCACCATCAAATCCGGAAAATCGTATCAGACACTCACCATCTCCAGCGCAAATCCGATCGTCTGCAACTGAAGACGCATGGATACGGCAAGCGGCAGCGCCCGCAGACCGAACAACCGACGCGCCTCGTCCAGCGGGGCGCCTTTTTCCGCCCGCAGGCGCAGCTCCGGAAGCTGCTCACGAAACTCCAGATAGGCCACGGGCACGCCCGGCGGCGAGGGCCGGTGGCGCACCACAAACAGCGGCAGCTCGGTCACCAGACAGAGTGGATCGCCACCCAGACTCCGCACGAACTCCATCGAACTCATGCGAAAATGGGCGGCCGTATCGGGATCGCCCTTCGCCAGGAAGAACGTGCGCATGGCCTCGCCTTCGGGCGTGGTCATAAAGCCGGGCCCCAGATAGAAAAAGCCCTTCTCGCCTTTGCGGTTGTGGTCGTGCAACTCCAGCCCGACCGCACGGGCCGCGTCGGCGAAAGCCTGCTGCAATGCCTCCGTCCGAAACGACCAGTGGCGTTCGATGAGCAACAGCGCCCCTTCGGCAAAGCCCATGCTGTGCAGGTTGACGTACAGGTCGAAGGGCGCATATGCCTGCAAAAATGCCGCAATGGCACGATTCTCGGCGCGCAGATCCGGATAGCCGAACTCCAGGTCACGACCCGGAAGTTCGCGTACGACGCCGGTCAGATAGGCTTCGAGCGAGGGCCAGCGTTCGGTCCAGTTTTGATTGCGAACCTCGCCGTCCGGGTTGATATGCGGCAGAATCACAAACCGAACGCGTTCCAGCAAGGGACGCAGCGACTCGGGCCGCCGCAGCCCTTCGAGCACCAGATGGCGCAGCGTTTCCGGCCCCACGGGTTCGTCCGCATGGGCGCCGGCCAGGAGCAGCACCGTCCGCGTCCCTTTTCCCAGCACGACGGCATCCAGCGGTCGGCCTCCTTCGCTCCGGCCGATCTCGTGAAACGTGGCCAGTCCATCGGACGACCGGCAGGCAGCTTCGAGCGCCGCACGCACCGCTTCGTGTGTGCGAAACGTCGGCGCAGCACCTTCCGGAACCAGTGCAGCCAGTCGATCCGCCCAGCGCATAGCCGCCATTGGCTACAACTTTTTTTCCAGTTTTTCTTCCAGCCCGGAGAAACGGTCCACCAGCTTCCGGGCTTCGGGCGCACGGGCCACCACGAAGTCCCAGGCGGCCGGCAGCAGCTCGGCCACCGGTGCGTAGAGCGGCGAGGCGCGTCGCGCATCCGGACCGGGCAGATCGAAGACGCGCAGCACCAGAAACAGCAGGCTCAACAGCAGCACCGCCTTGAAACCGCCCACCAGCGCCCCCAGCAGCCGGTTGAGCAACGACAGCTTGATGGCCCCCAGCAGCGCTTCGGTCGCCCGGATGACCAGCCAGACGCCCACCTGCACCGCCAGAAACACCAGCATGAATCCGATCAGCGGTCCCACGCGTGGCGACAGCCCCAGGCTCTCGACAACCACACGCCCCACCGGCTCCATGGCCGAAATGCCCACCACAACGGCCAGGACGAATCCCACGACGCTGGCCACCTGGCGCACGCCGCCCGTCATAAAACCGCGCGCCATGCCCAGCCCGACCAGCGCCAGGATGAACCAGTCCAGTGGGGTCAATGCCATCATGAAGCGGCTTCGCGCCGGCTCAGCAGTTCACGCGCCAGTTCGCTCACGCGGCGACCGTCGGCCTGGCCCCGCATGCGCGCCATGGCTTCTTTCATCACGCGGCCCATGTCGCGGACCGAACGCGCCCCCACCGCTTCGATGATCTCCTCCAGCACGGCACGGATTTCATCGTCGCTGAGCTGGCGCGGCAGGTATTCTTCGATGATCTTCAGCTCTTCCTCTTCCTTCTGCACCAGATCCTCCCGTCCGGCCGCGCGGAACTGCTCGATGGCCTCGCGGCGGCGCTTTGCCTCTTTCTGAAGCACCTCCAGCTCCTGCTCGGGCGTCAGCGTGGCCTCTCCGCCCTTGCGCTCGGCGATTTCCCGCTCCATCAGCGCCGCCCGCAGGGCCCGGATCGTACGCAGACGCGCCTCGTCGCGCGCCCGCATGGCCGCCTTCAGGTCTTCGGTCAGCTTTTCTTTCAACGACATGGCTCTGCTCCGTACCGGATGGTTTCTTCTGTAAGATACGCAGCACCGGCCGGATCTGCCGACTCTTCAACGAAAGATAAGCCGGAAAGCCACCACGCCGAGCCCCAGTTGCGCCACGCCCAGCGCAATGCCGGCCCGAAGGTCGAGCGCTCGAATGCGCGGGCGCAACGCCGGATCGCCGGTCTCCTCGTAGCGGGCATAGAGCCGGTCCGCCTGAAATTTGTAGTGAATGGAAACGGCCGTGGCGGCCACCGCCACTCCGAGCGCAGCATACGTGATCCAGTGCCGTCGTCGCACGGTGGGCCTCCAGGGCTGCACGTCGGGCGTGGCGACATCCAGTGGCTGTAACAGCACCCGATGCCGGTTCCATACATCCTGTCCGGGCCAGAGCGTGGCCGAAGCGTAGCCTGAACGGACCAGATAGAGGGTGTCGCGCAGCGGCGCGTCGAAGGCCTCCAGGAAGGGTGTTTCTCCCAGCAGGTGCCGGCGCTCGGGCGGCCCGAGGAAAATCCGGGCCTCCGAGGGCACCGATTCGATCCGGTAGTGGTAGCGGAAAGTGGCCGCGACGCGAAGCGTGTCGGCGCTCGTATCGGGCAGCGTGATCAGGCGGGGCGGAACGGCCCAGGTGTCGCCTCCGGGCGGCACCAGCCGCAGCGTGTGCGCGCCGGGCGGGATGTGAAAAACGCGTCGGGCGGCCAGACCCAGCGCTACCGAATCGGCATAGACCCGGGCCTCCGGCCAGTTCGTGTCGAGCACGACGACCGGCTGGCTCCATCCGGAAACTACCGGCCAGAGTCCCAGGCACAGGCTAAGGACGCAGCGCCACCGCTTCATGATCGCTCTGCAATAGATACACATGACGCGGACGGGTCAGGACGATCAGTCCGAAGGGGGCGTCGGCCAGATCGAGCACGCCGCCATCCAGTCGGGTTTCCCAGTGCAGGTGGCCGGAGGTCAGTTCCAGCGCCACCAGGCGCCCGTGCAGGTCGCCCACGTAGAGCACGCCGGCGGTGGTATCGACCACCGGAGGCGCCACGATGGCGGCCCCACCGGTCCACGTCCAGCGCACCGTGCCCGTGCGCAGCGTCAGCGCCCGGACGACACCATCGCCGCCGGCCACGTACACGGTCGATCCGGCAATGGCCGGCGTGGTAAGGTGGACGGACGTGTCGGGAAGCGCCAGCGTCCACACCTTTTCCCCCGAAGCCGCCTCCAGCGCCACCAGACGCCCGCGGGTGGTGGGCACCAGCACCAGCCCGTCGGCAACCGCCAGGTCGGCATAGACGGGCCGGAGCCTCTGTCGCCAGCGCAGCCGGCCGGTTCGAGCCTCCAGCGCCACCACGCGGCCGCGTTTGTCGGCCACCACAAGCAGCTCGCCGACGCGCACCGGTCGTGCCCGCACGCCATCGAGCCCGGTCGCCTCGGGCTCCTGCGCCCAGCGTACCCGCCCGTCCTCCACGTCCAGCGCGTACACCCGCCCCCACCGCTCGGCCACGTACACGACCTCGTCGTCCAGCACCGGCCCGGCCTCCGCGCCATCGCCGGTGCGACGCCAGACGGTTCGGCGGCGGTACAGGTCGTAGGCCACCACCGAGACATCGCCAAGCGCCACCGGTACCAGCAGGAGCGATTTCCGGTGGGCCGGGGGGCCCGTCAGGTCCCGGCTTGCATCGAGCACGCCGTGCCGACGGCCTTCGGGCAACGCGAAGGCGTGCACGTCGCCCTTGTGGTTGGTCACCAGCAGGATGCGCCCGGCCACCAGCGCCCGAGCCGGGGCCGCCTCGACGTCGCGCCGCCAGCGCACCACCAGCGGCGGAGGCACCGTCCACGTGGCTTCTTCCGGCGAGACCAGGGCCCCGACGGGCACCTGCAGCGAGCGGCAGCCGCCCAGCACAAGCAATCCGATCAACCACAGCGCTCGACGCATCAGAAATCCCATCCGAAGAAAAACTGTCGAAACGATCGCTCGCGATGGCGGAAGCCGTCGCGGTAGCGGTACCCGATGTCGTAGCGCAGCACCAGTCCACCGAGCAGGTTCAGCCGGAAGCCCAGTCCGATGGCGCCCAGCGTCTCGCCCGCATAAAGTTGCGGCTGGCGCTCGTTGTAGTCGTCGTTCCACACGTGCGCTGCATCGAAAAACAGGGCACCGCGCAGGTTGGCAATGCCGAACGGTGCCAGCAGCGGAATGTAGAGCGAGGGCGCTTCCAGAATCGGGAAGCGCAGTTCGTGCGAGGTGAACCAGAGCTTGCGGCCGCGCACATCGAACAGCGGGAAGCCGCGCAGATCCCAGCTTCCGCCCAGAAACCACAGCCGGGCTTCGCGGCCTTCGTTCATTCGGAGCAGCCCCCAGGACGCCAGCGTGACGTTGCGCATCAGCCGTAGATAGTGGCGCACGTCCAGACTGAGCGTGTAGTAGCTCACGTTGGAATAGCGCAGGTCGGACGTGTAACCCACGGTCAGGTTGGCGCGCCAGCCCTCAACAGGGCCATTGGCACCGTAGAGCGCGTCGTCGTGCACGAAGGCCAGCGCATTCGACAGCAGCAGTGCCCGGCGCCGAACGCCCCGGATCGCCACGCGCTTGTCGCTCCAGGCCAGCGCCGTGTTCAGTTCGATGCGCTGGAAGGTCGAAATCGGATAGCTCAGCGCGCCGTAGCCGCCCACGAGTTCTTCCCAGAGCAGCGGATATTCGGCGGCCGCATCCGGATCGGTCAGGTCGAAGCGCAGGCCGGCAAAGCGGTAAAGGCCATAGCCGACGTCGGTGCGGCGATGGAGCTGCACGCGCGAGACGGCTACGTTCAGGCCTTTGAGCAGTTCGCCGCTGCCCCGGCCGGTATGGAAGACCGTCACGTACCAGCGGTCGTCGCCCAGCAGGTCCGAAAAGGCCAGCGCGGCCCCGCCGGTCGTGCCCCAGAGCGCACTCTGGCTGATGCTGATGCCACCGTAGGCCACATCCAGGCTGTAGCGACGGCGGTAGGGTCTGCGGCGGACGCCGCTGTCGGCCGAGAGCCGTCCGGGCTTCCAGGGCGGCTGGCTTCCGAGCAGGGCCACCGCCGTCTGCTGATGCGGCCGGACCAGGCGCTCGGCCACATCCGGAATCCGACGCACGGTGAACCGGTAGTGCTCGAACGCACTGAAGAGCAGGTGACCGTCGGGCGTCCAGAGCGGATCGAAAGCGGCTGTGGCCAGGTTCGTCAGCCGGTACAGCCGGCGCACCGGCGGGCCGACCGGTTCCGATCCGGTCTCCGGATATGCAGCGGCCACCGGCCGGGTCGGCAGCGCAGGGGCCACCTCCACCGCCCAGACGTCGCGCGGACCGAAACGGCCGTCGGTTTCCACCACCGCACTGGCGAACACCACGTAGCGACCGTCCGGACTCCACCGCGGCTCCCGATCGCGTCGCCACCCGTCGGTGAGCTGGCGAAGCTGTCCGGTATGGAAGTCGTAGAGAAACAGATTCATGCCGTAGCGGTCGCCCCAGGCCGTGCGGTCCGATGCGAAGACCAGGTAGCGGCCATCGGGACTCCAGGCCGGGTCGCGGTCGTCGTAGAGGTCGCGCGTGAGCCGCTCAAGTCGTTCGGTATCCAGCTCCAGCACATAGAGATCGATCCAGCCGCCCTCGTCGATCGCACTGAAGGCCAGCCGCGTGCCGTCCGGACTCCACGTCGGACTGTAGAGCGCCACCAGTCGGGGGAAGCGGTACGTGTTTACGAGTTCTTCCCGCTCCAGGTCGTACAGGTGCAGCACGTCCCCTTCTCCGCTTCGGGTGGTGAAGGCCAGCACGCCTTCGGCCGACACGTCCATGCGGTCTTCCAGCAGGTTGATCGACTCGAAGCGCTCACTCCGGCCCGTGCGGATCAGCGTTTTCGGTTTTCCCTGCGGGCGATAGGCCGAGTCGACCGGCAGCGCGTACAGATTCGTGTAGGCTCCTTCGTTGCCCAGGTAATACACGAAACGCCGGCCGTCTCGGCGGCGGTAGACGATGGGCTTCGCGCTGAACCCCCGCGCCACAATGGCTTCGGAAGCCAGCGACGGCAGCGTCTGACGGGGCAGCTCCGGCAGGTACCGTTCTTTCAGCCATTGCTCCCAGCGATCCGAAATCGTGTAAAAATCCTCGCCCAGCACGTGCTCCATCACCCGCCGGAAGTCGCGGTCGATCCAGAATTGTTCGATCAGCTCCAGCAGCTTTTCCTCGCCGTACGTTTCGGCAATGAACCGGCAGAGCGCTTCGCCCTCTTTGTACATGAGAAAGGTGCCGTAGATGCGGTACATGTTCTCCAGCGGCACCAGATAGTTCGCATAGAGCGCATCGCGCAGGATCATCTCGTGCTGGTCGTCGGGCGGGCCCGACCAGTACTCGGCCAGCCCTTCGGTGAACCAGAGCGGCAGATAGCGATCGGGCGGCACCCGGTGGTCGCGCAGCACCCGAAAAGCCCGATGGAAGGTGAACACGTGAACGAGTTCGTGCCAGATCACCCGTCGGAAGCGATACAGATTGCCGCTGGCCGGAATTACAACGCGTCCCTTGATCAGCTCGAAAAAGCCACCCACGCCTTCCGGAATGAAGCCCGGCGTCGTGTTCGTCTGCTGGAAATGGTAGGGAGCCGCGTAAAAGATGATGGGCGTGCGCCGCGGCAGCGTGTAGTTGAAGCGCTGCTGGAGCGTGCGATAGGCTTCCTCGGCAAAATAGGCGCCGTGCTCGGCCAGCGCCTGCATTTCAGGATAATAGTAGATGTCGAAGTGTTCGGTCTGCAGGACGTGCCAGTCGAAGCGCTCGTACTGGATCTTGTTCTTGCCGAAGTGCGACTCGTAGAACTGCGCCGACGCGGCCGACGCCATCAGCACACCCAGGCCCAGCCCCAGCAGAAGTGCACGCATCGCGTCCGATGGCAGGTTATGCCCGCAGCCCGATTCACCGTACGTTCACAGGCTACGCCAACCGGGGCCGACCGTTCCTCGAAGCCGCAGGGGCGCGATGCTTTAGCGGCGGAGACAGGCGACCTGCCCGCGCAGCCAGCTCAGCGCACCGGGGGTGTTTTTCCAGTAGGGCAGCGCCACCGAAGCGTAATCGACGGCCTCCTCCACGGTACCCGGTTCGATGTAGTCGGGCAGTGGACGGGGTAGCTTTTTGCGCCCCAGCAGATAATCGGGTACGTGGGGATTGGCCTGGCGCGCCTCGCGCAGGGCCTGACGGGCCGCCAGTGTATCGCCTTCGCTCCGATACAGGACAAGCGCCCGGCTGTAGCACCAGGCCGCCGACTCGTCGTCCGGGTACATGTCGATGAGGCGTCGGAGCGCCTCCAGGTCGTTGCGGATCAGCAGCGCCTCCAGAAGCAGGTAGCGCACGCGCAGGTGGTCGCCCCCGTCCAGTCGCAGCAGCTCCCAGAAGTGCGCGATCGCGGCCTCCTGTTCCCCCAGCAGCCACAGGCACTGCGCCAGTCCCACACGGGCGCGCAGATACGGACGGGCCTCCGGGATCTGCCAGAGCTGTCCGCATTCCTGTGCCAGCAGGGCGGGCCCCAGCACACGCTCGCCGGCCGCCACGCCTTCCCGGTAGCAGCGCAGCGCCTCGGCCAGTTCGTCGGCCTCCTCGGCCAGCACCACCCAGGCGTCGGCGCAATCAGGCGAGCAGTCCAGCGCCCGGCGGGCCAGTTCGATGCGTCGCGTGCGATCCGGTTCGTCCCAGGCCTGGTAGATCAACACCTGGGCCTGCTCCAGCGGCGTACTGCCGGGCGGGGCCAGTTCCACCTCCTGCAGCAGCTCGTCGAGCCACGCTTCCCAGTCCACTTCGCCATTCTGCGCCGGACTCGCAGGCGCCCCCGGACGACGTTTGCTCCTGGCCATGAAAAGAAAAAGCGGGTTGATCACAGGGAGGTCGCCTGCTCCAACCCGCCATACTCTGGAAGGTTCGGCTATTGCGTCCGACCGGCCGCCCACAGGATTCCGCCCAGCAGGTGCTGCCGGAACAGCGGCTCCGCGTAGCTTTCCTTCGTATGCCCCATGGCCGTGTACCAGGCCCGTCCGCCGTCATAGACATGGTACCACGAGATCGGATGATCCTCACCCATCTCGCCGCCCTCGTAGGTGGTTTCGTCCAGCACGGCCAGCACCTGTACGCCCTTCGAGCGCGGGTTTTCGCGGAAGTTGTACCATTCGTCCGTGCGCGTCCAGGCTTCGGGCAGCTCCTGCGTGGACGGATGCGTGCGGTCCACCACGCGCACGACGGCCTCCTGAATATGCGGGTGATTCTTGAAGTAAGCGCCCACCAGATTGCCGTACCAGGGCCAGTCATACTCCGTGTCGCTGGCGGCATGGATGCCCACGAACCCGCCTCCGTTCTGGATGTAGGCCCGAAAGGCCTCCTGCTGAAGCGCGTCGAGCACGTCGCCCGACGTATTCAGGAAGACCACCACGGCAAACTGCGCCAGCGAGTCGGGTTGAAAGTAGGCCGGGTCTTCCGTGGCCGTCACCTGAAAACCGTGCGCGGCGCCCAGCTCCTGAATCGCGGCGATGCCGTCCGGAATCGAATCGTGCCGGTAACCGGCGGTCCGGCTGAAGACCAGCACCCGGAAGGCGGGTTCGTCGTCGGCGGGTTGGCCGTTGCCCGGCATCGAGCAGGCGCCCAGCAGAAGCAGGGCGCTCAGCAGCAGAGATAGGTGAAGTAGCCGCATGTCAGTCTACCGGTTCTGATTTATGGCAACCAAACAAAAGGGCGGCCGAAGCGGTCCGCCCTTTTCAAGATAAGACAAACGCGGGTAGAAACCACCCCATACGGCGCGACTTCAGGTCGCCTGGGCCTGGCGTTCGCGAGCGAAGGCCGCGTCAAACGCAGCCGCCGACGGCGGGAAGTCCATCGCTTTGACGCGGGCGCAGGCTTCGCGGGCGCCGTGCTCGCGGTCCATGCCGATGTCTTCCCACTCGATCGAAAGCGGCCCGTCGTAGCCAATCCGGTTCAGTGCCCGGATGATCTCCTCGAAGCGGATGTTGCCGCGGCCGATCGAGCGGAAGTCCCAGTAGCGGTCGCGGTGTCCGAACTCCAGGTGCCCGCCAAAGACACCGGAACGCTTCGGCACGGGCGACCACCAGACGTCCTTCATGTGCACGTGGTAGATGCGGTCCGCAAAGCGCTCGATGAACGCCACGTAGTCGACGCCCTGGTAGCCCAGATGGCTTGGATCATAGTTGAAGCCGAACGATTCGCGATAGCCGATGGCCTCCAGCGCGCGCTCGGCCGACGAAATGTCGAAGGCGATCTCGGTCGGGTGCACTTCGAGCGCAAAGCGCACGCCCACCTCCTCGAACACGTCCAGGATCGGATTCCAGCGGCGGGCGAAATCCTCGTAGCCCTTTTCGATCATGCCGGGCAGCAACGGCGGGAAGGCGTAAAGCAGGTGCCAGATGCTGCTCCCCGTGAAGCCGTTGACCACCTTGACCCCCAGTTTGGCGGCCGCCCGGGCGGTGTCCATCATCTCCCGGGCTGCCCGCTGGCGCACGCCTTCAGGGTCGCCGTCGCCCCATACGTGCGGCGGCAGGATCGCCTTGTGGCGCTCGTCGATGTTGTCGCAGACGGCCTGGCCCACCAGGTGGTTACTGATAGCCCAGACTTTCAGCCCGTAGCGGGCCAGCAACTCCAGCCGCTCCTCGCAGTAGCCGTCCTCTTTGAGCGCACGCTGCACGTCGAAGTGATCGCCCCAGCAGGCCAGCTCCAGGCCGTCGTAGCCCCATTCGGCCGCTTTCTTGGCGAGCGTCTCCAGCGGCAGGTCCGCCCACTGTCCGGTAAACAGGGTAACCGGTCGTGCCATGGCTCTGTCAGGTTTGGATGTTCAGGCTCCGGGTGGCGTGTAGCGAGCATCGACCCAGGCGCGACGGCGGCCGCTTTCGAGCGCGGTCAGGATGAAGTGCACGCCACGCGCGCCGTCCTGTACGGTCGGAAAGTCCAGATCGAGCGGATCGGGCTTTTCGCCGGCCAGTCGCGCCTTGAGCGTCCGGGCAAAGTTCAGGTAGATGTTCGCGAACGCTTCGATAAAGGCTTCCGGATGGCCCGAAGGCAGCCGCGAAGCCCGGCGGGCAGCCGGGGCCAGGTATTCGTTGCCCCGTTTGTAGACCTCCTCGGGCCGGTCGGAATAGCGCACGTACAGGTAGTTTGGTTCTTCCTGATGCCACTCGAGCGAGGCTTTCGTGCCGTAGACCCGGATGCGCAGGTTGTTTTCTTCGCCCACCGACACCTGCGAGGCGTAGAGGATGCCCCGGGCGCCGTTCTGGTAGTGGACGAGCAGGTTCGCGTCGTCTTCGACCTTACGGCCGGGCACGAACGTGGTGATGTCGGCGCACAGCCGGTCCAGCTCCAGCCCGGTGATGTAGCGGGCCAGGTGCTCGGCGTGCGAGCCGATGTCGCCCAGCGCCCCGGCACCGGCCAGCTTCGGATCGGTCCGCCAGGCGGCCTGCTTCTGGCCGGTCTGCTCCAGCGGCGTGGCCAGCCATCCCTGCGGATATTCGACCACGATCTTGCGAATCTCGCCCAGTAGCCCTTCCTGCACCATGGCCCGCGCCTGCTTGACCATGGGGTAGCCCGAGTAGTTGTGCGTCAGCGCAAAGAGCACGTCGTGGCGGGCCACCAGCCGGCACAGCTCCTCGGCCTCTTCCAGCGTGGTCGTCATGGGCTTGTCGCACACCACATGAAAGCCGGCTTCGATGAAGGCTTTCGCAATCGGGTAATGCAGATGATTGGGCGTGACGATCGACACGAAGTCGATCCGTTCCTCGGGCGGCAGCGCCGCCTCTTTTTCGACCATTTCCTCGTAGGAACGATAGACGCGCCGGGGATCCAGGTGCAGCATGGCGCCCATCTGGCGCGACTTTTCCGGATCGGACGAAAAAGCCCCGGCCACCAGTTCGATCTCACCATCCAGCGCGGCGGCTTTGCGATGTACGGCACCGATAAAGGCACCGGGGCCGCCGCCTACCATGCCATAGCGAAGCTTACGGTTCAACGGCATTGCTTTTTTCGAATTTTAGAAGGTCAGTTGCGACAGGTACTCGTAGCTGCGCCGGATGCTGGCCAGCGGATCCTCGGGTTGGTCGTGTTCTACAAAATAGTGCTGGAACTGCGCCTGCGCAAAGATCTTCGCGAAGTCGATGGTCCCCTGCCCTACGTCCGTCATCTGCCGCTCGGCCGTCATGTCCTTGACGTGGCAGAGCGGAAAGCGTTCGGGGTGCTGCTGCAGGTAGGCCAGCGGATCGTGCCCGGCGTAGGTGATCCAGTACAGGTCCAGCTCCATCTTGACCAGCTCCGAATCCGTCTCGGCCAGCAGCACGTCGTAGGGCACCTGATCGTCGAGGCGGGCAAACTCGAAATCGTGGTTGTGGTAGGCGAACTGCACGCCTGCAGCCCTGCAGGCCTCCCCCCAGCGGTTGAAGCGCTCGGCCCAGCGCCGGTAGTCGTCGAGCGTCTGGCGCTGCTCGGGCGGCAGCCAGGGCACCACCACGTAGCGATGCCCCAGCACCTGCGCAGCCTCCAGCGTGGCCTCCAGATTTTCTTCGAGCGCCTGGTAGGGCACATGCGTGGCGGGAGCCGAAAGTCCCAGATTTTCGAGCATCTGATGCAGCTCCTGCAGCGTGTAGTTGTAGTAACCCGCAAATTCCACCTCGCGATAGCCGATCTCGGCCACCTGCTCCAGCGTACGCGGCACGTCCTGCTCCATAAGCGTCCGCACCGTGTAGAGCTGCAGCCCGATGCGTTCCAGGCGGCGCGTGCCACCCGAGGCGTTCTGGCTCTGTGAAGACTGGCTTTCGGATGGACGGCAGCCCAGCGCCACCGTCAGCCCTCCCAGCGCCAGCCCACCAGCCGTGCGCAGAAAATCGCGGCGATCCATGGCGAAACGGTTGGATGGTGATGGGGTCTGCAAGCAGTCATGCCCAGGCGCGACCGATCTGGTCGTAGGGCACGCAGGCGTCGTAGCGCCCGGGCACCAGGTTGAGCCGCAGTTCCTGCGTGGCCCCCACTTCCGAGGTGTAGTAACCCACCACCGTCAGCTCCTTCATCACCCGGAAAAACGGCCGCAGCTCCACCGTCAGCGTGCGTGGCGGACGTCCCTGCGCGATGTCTTCGGCCGATGTGTCTGGTCCGTCGACGATCTGGCCCGTGGCCCGGTCGATCACCACACGGCGCAGCTCGGTCTGGCGGGCCTCCTGCTCCAGCTCCTGCAGCAGTTGCACCTGCTGTTCCGCCGAAGCCCGCACGAACGGCCGCCCGAACCGCTCCTGCGCCAGCGCATCCACCCGATCCAGCTCCTCCAGAAAGTGCTCGCGCTCGGCCGCGTACATCCAGTCCGTCAGCATCCGGTCGATGAACTCCGGCACCCCGGCCGCGCGGGCGCCCGGTGTGTCGGTCTCCGGAATGATCAGCTCGGCGATCGTGGCCACCAGCTCGTGCTGATCGGACGAGAGCGTCTGCGGCCGGTAGCCCGGCGCCGAGCCGCCCCGGCAGCCACCCAGCACGCCCGCAATCGTCGACATCGACAGCGCCCCGCCCGTCAGCAGGGCCAGCCGCTTCAATGCTTCGCGTCGATCCATAGCTTTATGCGCTCGGTTTTACAGGTTGCCTTTTTTGAGTTGTTCGACGGCATAGTGCGCCGCCCGCGCCGTCAGCGCCATGTAGGTGATCGAGGGGTTCTGACAGGCCGAAGACGTCATGCAGGCCCCATCGGTCACGAACACATTCGGCACGTCGTGCATCTGGTTGTAGGCGTTCAGCACCGACGTCTTCGGATCCCGACCCATCCGCGCCGTCCCCATCTCGTGAATGCACAGCCCCGGATGCGCGTACTCGATCCCGTCGTACACCTGGATATTCCGGGCGCCGGCCGCCTCGAGCATCTCGGCGGCGCTCTGCGCCATGTCTTTGCGCATGGCCAGCTCGTTCTCGCCCCAGGTACAGTGGACGCGCAACAGCGGCATCCCCCAGGAGTCCGTACGCTCCGGGTCCAGTTCCACGTAGTTCTCGTAGCGCGGCAGCATCTCGCCCCAGGCCCCCAGTCCCATGATCCACGGCCCCGGATCACGCAGGGCTTTTTTGAACGCAGCGCCGAAGCCATTCATGTTCACGCCCCGGTCCCACCCTGGCCGCGAGGCGCCTCCCTGATAGCCGAAGCCCCGGAGGTAGTCCGACCGGTGCGTGGCGCGATCGCCCAGGTTTCGAAAACGCGGAATGTAAATACCGTTGGGCCGATCGCCGTAGTAGTACCGGTCCTCGAAGCCCGGGATCTCTCCGCTGGCACCGACCACGAAGTGATGATCCATAAGGTAATGGCCCAGCACCCCGCTCGAATTACCCAGCCCGTTCGGGAATCGCCGCGACTTCGAATTCAACAGAATCTGCGTCGTCCCCAGCGTCGAGGCGCACAGGAAAATGATCCGCCCGTAAAACTCCAGCATCTCCTTCGTCTCCCGGTCGATCACGCGCACGCCCACGGCCCGGTCCCGCTCCTCGTCGTAGATCACACTGTGCACGATGCTGTTGGGCCGAAGCGTCAGATTCCCCGTCGCCCGCGCCACCGGAAGCGTGGCGCTCAGGCTCGAAAAATACGCCCCCGGTGTGCAGCCCCGCTCGCAGACGCCGCAGTAGTGGCAGGCCGCGCGGCCGTTCAGGGGTACGGTCAGCACGGCCACACGTCCGATGGTCATTTTGCGGCCGGGGAAGGCCTTCTCGATGCGCTCCTTGACGTGCAGCTCGACACAGTTCATTGGCATCGGCGGCAGAAACTGCCCGTCCGGAAGCTGCGGCAACCCCTCGGCCTGGCCGCTGATGCCCGCAAAACGCTCCACATAGTCGTACCAGGGGGCAATGTCTTTGTACCGAATCGGCCAGTCCACTCCGAAGCCATCCCGGGCGTTCGCCTCGAAGTCCAGGTCGCTCCACCGGTAACACTGGCGCCCCCACATGAGCGAACGCCCCCCTACCCGATCCCCGCGAATCCAGATGAACGGCTCCAGCTGGATGTAGGGATTTTCTCTGTCGTTGATGAACAGGTGCCGGGTATCTTCGCGACAGGCGTAGCAGTTTTTCTGAATGGCATACTCCTCGTCGAAAAGGCTACGCTCGCCGCGCCCGCGAAAGGAGAATTTCCAGGGCGGCTGGTGCTCGGTGATGTAGTCCTTGCCGTGCTCCAGGGGCCGGCCGCGTTCCAGCACGAGCGTTTTCAGCCCCAGTTCGCAGAGTTCTTTGGCCGCCCAGCCTCCCGAAATGCCCGATCCCACCACGATCGCATCGTACACCTCCGGCGGCCGTGCCACAAACACGTTCTTTTTCACCATCGGCGACGTCGTTTACAGGTTGCCCTTTTTGAGTTGTTCGACGGCATAGTGCGCCGCCCGCGCCGTCAGCGCCATGTACGTCAGCGAAGGGTTCTGGCAGGCCGAAGACGTCATGCAGGCGCCATCGGTCACGAACACGTTCGGCACGTCGTGCATCTGGTTGTAGGCGTTCAGCACCGACGTCTTCGGATCCCGACCCATCCGCGCCGTCCCCATCTCATGAATGCCCTCGCCGGGTTTGTAGTCGTCGATGTACGGCTGCACGTTTTTGCCCCCGGCCGCCTCGAGCATCTCAGCCGCTGCATTGGCCATGTCCTCCCGCATCTTCCGCTCATTCTCGCTCAGCGTGCAGTGAATGCGCAGCACCGGAATGCCCCAAGCGTCGGTCACCTCCGGGTCCAGTTCCACGTAGTTCTCGTAGCGCGGCAGCATTTCTCCGAACCCGGTCAGCCACATACGCCAGGGGCCGGGATCGCGCAGCGCCTGCTTGAGCGACGCGCCAAAACCGTCCATTTCCGCCCCGCGCCACCAGCTTCCCCGGCTGGCCCCCCCCTGATAGCCGTACCCACGCAGAAAGTCCGGGTGCCGCGTGGCCCGATCGCCCAGATTCCGAAAACGTGGAATGTAAATGCCGTTGGGTCGATTGCCGAAGTAATACCGGTCCTCGAAGCCGGGGAATTCGGCCCCGGCCCCCACCTTGAAATGATGGTCCATGAGGTAGTGCCCCAGCACCCCACTGGAGTTGCCCAGCCCGTTCGGGAATCGCCGCGACTTCGAGTTCAACAGAATCTGTGTCGTTGCCAGCGTCGAAGCGCACAGGAAAATGATCCGCCCGTAAAACTCCAGCATCTCCTTCGTCTCCCGGTCGATCACCCGCACCCCCACGGCCCGGTCCTTCTCCTCGTCGTAGATCACACTGTGCACAATGCTGTTGGGCCGTAGCGTCAGGTTCCCCGTCGCCCGCGCCGCCGGAAGCGTACTGCTCAGACTGCTGAAGTAAGCTCCCGGTGTGCAGCCGCGATCGCACGGGCCGCAGTAATGGCAGGCGCCTCGTCCGTTGTGCGGCACCGTCAGGATGGCCGCCCGTCCGATGGTCATTTTGCGGCCGGGGAAGGCCTTCTCGATGCGTTCCTTGACGTGCAGCTCGACGCAGTTCATCGGCATCGGCGGCAAAAACTGACCGTCCGGAAGCTGCGGCAAGCCCTCGGCCTGACCCGTAATGCCGACAAAGCGCTCTACATAGTCGTACCAGGGGGCAATGTCTCTGTACCGAATCGGCCAGTCGATGGCAATGCCTTCGCGCGCGTTCGCCTCGAAATCCATTTCACTCCACCGGTAGCTCTGCCGTCCCCACATGATGGAGCGCCCGCCCACCTGATCACCCCGAATCCACAGGAAAGGCTTGTCGGGGTCGTGCGTGTACGGATTTTCTCGATCGTTGATGAAAAAGTGGATGTTGTATTCGTTGACCGGGCCGGCCTGCATCTGGATGAAGTGATCCTCGAGCATGCGCTTGCGGTCTTCCAGACCCCGGAAAGGCGTCTGCCACGGCGGCATGTGCTCGGTGATGTAGTCCTTGCCGTGCTCGATGGGACGGCCGCGTTCCAGCACGAGCGTCTTCAGGCCCAGTTCGCAGAGTTCTTTGGCCGCCCAGCCTCCCGAAATGCCCGATCCCACCACGATCGCGTCGTACACCTCCGGCGGCCGCGCCACAAACACGTTCTTTTTCATAAGGCCCTCCTTCAAACAGCTTTAAACGAAAGCCCTTTCATCAAGCAGCTTGAAGATAGTATGGAGTCGCCTTTTTTGCAAACCATGAAACCGGTTCCAGACAACAAAGTCCTGCTTCATATTTAAGCGTCGCATGGCTATTTTTCGAGACAAATGGACCAACCCACAGATTTCCATGAAACGACTCGGCGTTGGGTTTATCGGAAGCGGCTTCATCACACGCTTTCATATTCAGTCCTGGCAGGCCGTGCGCGACGCCGACATCCGGGGCATCTGGAGCCCGAACCGGGCCCATGCCGAAGCGGCGGCGGCCCTGGCTCGTGAACTCCATGTGGGCGAGGCCCGGGCGTTCGACTCGATCGAAGCGATGGTGGCCGATCCTTCGATCGACGCGATCTGGATCTGCGGCCCCAACCACGCCCGCATCGAAAACATGGAGGCCATTGTGGATGCGCTGGAACGCGGTAAAGGCGAACTGGTCGGCGTGGCCTGCGAAAAGCCGCTGGCGCGCAACGTGGCCGAAGCGCGCCGCATGGTGGAACTGGTGGAGCGCGCCGGTCTCCTGCACGGCTACCTGGAAGACCAGCTGTTCACGCCGGCCATTCGACGCGGCCGGGAGATCCTCTGGAAACGCGGCGCCGCGCTGACCGGACGCCCCTATCTGGCCCGCGCGGCCGAAGAGCACAGCGGCCCGCACGCGCCCTGGTTCTGGTTCGGCAACCTGCAGGGCGGCGGCGTGCTCAACGACATGATGTGCCACAGCGTCGAGGTGGCTCGCTTCCTGCTGACCGAACCCGGCAAGCCACGTCAGAGCATCCGGCCGGTCAAGGTGACGGCCCAGATCGCCAGCCTGAAGTGGTCGCGTCCGGAGTACGCCGCCTGGCTCCGGGAACACATGGACCCGCGCCTGGACTACGAACACCATCCGGCCGAGGACTTCGCCCGCGCGACGATCGAGTTCGTGGACGAAGGCGGCCGCACGCTCATCGCCGAAACGACCACTTCGTGGAGTTACGTGGGTCCCGGACTGCGCCTGACGGCCGAACTGCTCGGTCCCGAATATTCGATGCAGGTCAACTCGCTGGACACCGGCGCCCGGCTGTTCTTCAGCCGGCGCGTGCAGGGCGAGGCCGGCGAGGATCTGGTCGAAAAGCAGAATGCCGAGCAGGGCTGGATGCCGCTGGTGGGCAACGAAGCGGCCGAGTACGGCTACGAATGGGAAAACCGTTACTTCGTGCGCTGCTTCCTCGAGGGACGCCAGCCAGAGGAGAACTTCCACGCAGGCCTGGAAGTGGTCGAACTGCTCATGACCGCCTACATGAGCGCCGAGCAGGAACGCACGCTCCCCTGGAAGCCGGAGGGACTGGAAACGTTCGTGCCGGCCGTCGCCCGCGGCACCTGGCAACCGAACCGACGGTGACGGTCAGGCCATCGCGTTACGCCTTCGCCGATCGATTCTCCGGGGTATGATGACGCACTCCCCCGTGTGCCCCACGGGCACGCAGGGGCGGACACAGCGGTCCGCCCCTACAGGGTAACAAGGACGTCGTTGGTCTGGTAGGGCGTACCGTCGCGTGCGCCCGTGCTTTCAGCCCGTGGAAGGAGGCGTGGTTAGAAGTCATTCGAAAAATAGTGTCGAAGGGGTCCGCGATTTCGACCTGTATTGAGCTTGATAGCCTGTCGTTTGAAGCACGGCCAACGCGCTCGTAGTCAGGCACGGAGCGCAGCGTAGTGCCGTCTCGGGTGACGCCACTACGGCTGACGCCTTCGTGGCTTACTACAAACCCGTGTTTCTGACACACAGCGCAAAGCGCCGGCTTATCAGATCTCCCCTTGTTTTCTGGATAAGTTCTATGAAATACGCGCTCCTGCACATGCTCCGGGACGCCGGGCAATCATGTTGGAGCAAAATTCATACGATTTCCAGGAAATTATAGTGCATGTGAGGAAGCATGGGCGCACACTGCGGTGCGCCCCTACAGATCCTTGACATTTTCCCTATTCCGTAGGGGCGGACCCCTGTGTCCGCCCGATCATACCCGCCGGATCACGTCCGCCACACGGGGTGTGGCACCCTCATGCACCGGTAAATCAGCGATCCCATATCACAAGCTGCTTGCAGATTATCTGCAATGTCCTGTGCGGCGCCTGTCTTCCCCTGGTGCTGATGACATAGGCGCATCCGCCAAAAGCAGCCACCCCCTGAAGAAAGGCGTGCTCAGATGCGCTCTGAGCAGGCGCGGGTACTGATTTCGCCGCACTGACGGCCGTCCCGTTTACAGGTGCCAGCCGTCGCGGTAGGTGGGGCGGATGTATTCCTCCGGCACCTCCAGGTTCGTCACGCGCAGGGTGGCCGCGTCCCATTCGATCGTGCCGCCCACGCGCACGGCCAGATTCCCCAGCAGCACCATCTCCGTCAGCGGCCCCGCATAGTCCGGAAAGTTCGAACCCGCCTGCCCACCGTTTTTACAGGCTTCGATCCACTCCTGATAGACCCCCGGCGAGCGCGGGTAGCGCGGCGCCGGGGCCGATGCGATCCACTCCTGATGCCGCGACTCGGGCACCAGGCGCGGATTCTCCCCGTAGGTCCCTGCAATCAGCACACCCTCGTCGCCGATGAACATCTGCCCGCTGTCCATCGGCGGCCAGGGCTGATCCTTCGCCCACCCGGGTGGACGCGGCGGCGCCAGGTTGCCGTCGCGCCAGACCACCCGAAGCGCCGGCCGATTCCCCCGGGCCGCAAACTCGTAGGTTACGCGCGACACCAGCGGCGCCGTCTCCGGAAAAACCGGGGTCGTCTCGGCCGTCACCCGCACCGGATCGCGCAGATCAAACGTCCAGAAGGCCGCATCCATGATGTGACAGCCCATGTCGCCCAGCGCCCCGGTGCCAAAGTCCCACCAGCCCCGCCACTTGAACGGCACGTAGGCCGGATGATAGGGCCGCTCCGGCGCCGGACCCAGCCACAGGTCCCAGGCCAGCGTCGGCGGCACATGGTAGGCCTCCAGCGGCCGCTCGATTGCCTGCGGCCAGATCGGCCGGTTCGTCCAGAAATGAATCTCCCGCACCGTACCGATTGCGCCCGCTTCGATCCATTCCCGGATCTGGCGCGTGCCCTCGCCCGCGTGGCCCTGGTTGCCCATCTGCGTCACCACCCCCTTTTCGCGCGCCGCCTCGGCCAGCCGCCGCGCCTCGTAGATCGTGCGCGTGAGCGGCTTTTCGCAGTAGACGTGCTTGCCCATCTGAATGGCCATCATCGCCGCCACGGCGTGCGTGTGGTCGGGCGTCGAGATCACCACCGCGTCGATGCGGGCGCCTTCCCGCTCCAGCATCACCCGGAAGTCCTTATAGCGCGGCACGTTCGGAAAAGCCCGGTAGGTCTCGGCCGCCCGCTCGTCGTCCACATCGCAGAAGGCCACCAGATTTTCCGAAGAGACGCCACGCACGTTCCAGGCGCCACGGCCCCCCACGCCGATGCAGGCAATGTTCAGTTTGTCGCTGGGCGGCACAAAGCCTCGTCCCAGTACGTGCCGGGGCACGATCGTGAAGGCGGCCCCGGCCGTGGCCATCGTGCCCAGAAACCGACGCCGGGAAATTCGCCGACCTGCCATGGTTCCTCTGGAATTACGTTTTCAGGTCTGTCGCATGTTTTTCGGATCCCAGCCGATCGCCCGATTTTCGAGGTAGCTGGTGTTCGAAAGGAGCGCCGGAGCGGCGGCCCGGAAGCCAAAGGTGCCGTCCTCAACCACCCGCCCCCGCGTGCGCACCGCCTCGAAGAAGTTGCGGAAGTGATCCAGCCGGTCGTCGTAGCCCGGCGGGGCCTGATAGACCACTTCCTGCGTTTCTGACACTTCACGCTGCGGCGGATTTTCGGCCCGGAACGCTTCGAGAATCTGTCGCTGCATGGCTTCCGGGAACGTCCGCAGCGAATTCCAGCCGAGCAGTTCCTGCTCGGTCAGCCGTCGCGGCGGAAGCTTCGAGAGTCGCACCTGGCCCCAGCCGATCTCGATCATCCCCTCGTCGCCGATGAACCGAAACGCTTCGCCGTCGCCCCCGCCGTTGGCAAAGTTCACCTTGAGCGAAAGCGTAAACGAAGGGTGTGCTTCCGTCTCGGGATACTCGTACAGTCCGGCCATGACGTCGGGCACCTCGCGACCGTCTTTCCAGAAGCGAAGTCCGCCCGAGGCGTAGATGCGCGTGGGACCGAGTGCGTCAAGGACAAAGTGGATACCCGAGAACAGATGCACGAACAGATCGCCGGGGATGCCCGTGCCGTAGTCCCAGTAGTTGCGCCACCGGAAAAAGCGTACGGGATCGAACGGCCGGCGTGGTGCCGGTCCCAGAAAACGCTCCCAGTCGACAGTCTGCGGCGAGGCGTCCGGCGGGATCGTGTACTGCCAGGCACCGGTGGCCGAGTTACGGTTCATGTAGGCCTCGACCATGTTGAGCTGGCCGATGGCACCCGACCGATACAGCTCGCGGGCCTTGGCATACAGGATAGAACTGACGCGCTGGCTGCCCACGATGAGCACGCGGCCGGTGCGTCGCTCGGCTTCGATCACGCGCAGGCCGTCCTCGACGCGCTGCACCATGGGCTTTTCCAGGTACACGTCCTTGCCGGCCTCCATGGCCTCGATGGCGATCTGCGCGTGCAGGTGGTCCGGCGTGGAGATGACGACGGCGTCCACATCGGGCTGTGCCAGCACCTCGCGATAGTCGCGCGTGGTAAAGACGTTGTCGCCAAACACCTCCTTCGTACGCACGAGCCGCCCGTCGTAGCAGTCGGCCACGGCAACCAGGCGTACCCCGGGCACCTGCAACGCCGTACGGGCATTGCCAAAGCCCATGATCCCCATGCCGATCATGCCCAGACCGATCGTGTCGGAGGGCGGCACGGGTCGAAGCGGTTCCGGGTGCAGCCGAACGATATGCGCCGGGCGCGTCAGTACGGCCGGCCCCAGGGCCAGTCCGGCCAGCGAGGCGCCCGTCCGGCGCAGAAAGTCGCGTCGTGACGTAGCCATGATGTTATCGATTCAGCAGACGGATGCGGATGTTACGATACCAGACCGGATCGCCGTGGTTCTGCAGCGCAATGTGGCCCTGCCGCGCCCTGCCGAAGTTCGGATAGACCCGGAATTTGCTGGCCGCCACACGAGCGTTCCAGTCCTCGCTCCAGAGTTCGTATTCGACCACCTTGCGCCCGTTGAGCCAGTGCTCGACGTGCGCGCTGTCCACCACGATCCGCGTCGTGTTCCATTCTCCGGCCGGACGCACCGCCGACGGATCCGTCGGATAGAGCGCGTAGCAGGCCCCGGCGCTCGTCTTCGGATCGTTGCCGTCCGCATGCCCCGCATTGTCCAGCACCTGGTACTCCGGCCCGCTCATCCACGGCGCGTCGTACTCCTCCGTGACCCGGTACATGATCCCGCTGTTGCCGCCGGGCGCCACCTTCCACTCCAGTTCCAGCACAAAGTCGGCAAACTGCTCCTTTGTGATCAGATCGCCACTCCCCTCGCCCGTGCAGTGCAGCGTCCCGTCCTCGGCAATTCGCCAGCAGGGCGGAATCGTCTCGCTCCGGTAGCCGCGCCAGGCTTCCAGACTTGTGCCGTCGAACAGCACGATCCAGTCGGACGTGTCGGCCGCGGCCGTCTGCTCCTGCACCGGCGCCTCCGAACGCGACGGCCCGCACCCGGCCGCCAGCAGTACGATGCCCGGCAAGACCACTGAAAAAAGACGTCGCATACGGTTCATCGCTGTCCTCCCTGATCGTTTTGCGCTTCGGCCAGTTGCGTGCGCACCCGCTCCAGCAGCGCCTTCGTGGCCCGAATGCCCGCCATCTCGTCCAGCCGATCCCCTTCGTACTCGATCCCGATGTAGCCCCGGTAGCCGGCATCCCGCACGATGCGCAGCAGGCGCACATAATCCAGCCGCGTCTCGTTGCCCTCGGCGTCGAAGTCGTACGACTTGGCGCTCACGCCTTTCGCAAAGGGCATCAGCTCGGCCAGTCCCCGGTAGGGATCGTACCAGGTGTCCTCGTCGATGCGCCAGTTGCCGAAGTCCGGGAGCGTCCCGCATCGCGGGTGATCCACCATCCGGATCACGCCCGCCAGCCAGGTCCCGTTGCTCGAGAGCCCACCGTGGTTCTCCACCAGCACGTTCAGCTCGTGCTCGGCGGCAAACTCCACCAACTGCCGCAGTCCGTCGGCTGCCAGCTTCTGCTGCTCCTCGTAGCTCCCCTCGCTGGCCGCGTTGACCCGGATCGAATGACAGCCCAGAAAACGCGCCGCCTCCACCCACTTGTAGTGGTTCTCGACGGCCTGACGCCGCCGGGCCGGATCCGGGTCGCCCAGCCGCCCCTCCCGGTCGCACATGATCAGCAGGCTGCGCACGCCCTCGCCCTCGGCCCGCCGCTTCAGCTCGCCAAGGTAGGTCCGGTCACGCGCCCGGTCGAAAAAGAACTGGTTCACGTACTCGACCGCATCGATCCCGAATGCTCGACGCGCCACCACCGGAAAGTCCAGCGCGTCGAGCTTCCCGCCGAAGATCGTCCGGTGCAGCGACCACTCGGCCAGCGAGATCCGAAACCACGGCGTCTGGTCGGCTCCGCCGATCCGCGCCCAGCTCAGACCGGCCGCCAGCAGCGCCGAAGCCCGCTCCAGAAAATCACGTCGATTCATGGCAATGCCTCATTTTTCGACGGCCGCCGGGGCGCCTGCCGCCGTGGCCGGCGTCCGCTCCACCCGGTCGTTAAACAGCAGCCCGAAGAGCACCATCACCACCGCCGCAAACGCTGCCGGAATGAACCAGAACTGCTGCCAGGCCTCCAGCGAGAGCGACGCGGCACCGTTCAGGAAGCTGTTGTAGAGGTTGCCCGCCACCTGCGCACCGATGAGCATGCCCAGCCCGTAGGTCACCAGCACCAGCATACCCTGCGCCTGGCCCCGGATCTCCGGCGTCGACTTCTTATCCACGTAGATCTGGCCCGTCACGAAGAAGAAGTCGTAGCAGATGCCGTGCAGCAGAATGCCCAGAATGATCATCCAGAAGATCGTGCTCGGCGCGGCCAGTGCAAACAGCACGTAGCGCAGCACCCAGGCGCCCATCCCCACCAGCAGCATCCACTTGACGCCCAGCCGCGCAAAGAACACCGGCATCAGCAGCATGAAGACCACCTCGGACATCTGCCCGAGCGTCTGCGTGCCCGCGATGTTCTGGAAGCCCGTCGCCTCCAGGAAAAGCTGCGTGAAGTTGTAGTAGGCCGCCAGCGGAATGCAGATCAAAAACGAGCTGACCAGAAACACATAGAACGGCTTGCTGCCCAGTTGCTGCAGGGCATCCAGGCCCGCAATGCTCCGGATCGAGACGGGTTGCCCTGCGGCCGGCGGGGGCGTGTGCGGAAGCGTGAAGCTGTAGAGCCCCAGCAGGATGCTCGCCACGGCCGCCGTGTAAAGCGGCATCGGTGTCTGTTCAGGCAGCCGTCCTTCGGCCACAAACGCCTTCAGCACGAAGCTCACGAACAGTCCGGCCACGATCCAGCCAATCGTCCCGAACACCCGGATCAGCGGAAACTGCTTCTCCTGGCTCTGAATGTGGTGGAACGCCAGCGAGTTGGCCAGTCCCAGCGTGGGCATGTAACACAGGTTGTAGAGCAACAGCAGCAGAATGAAGGCGACGGGCGCCCCGCTGAACTGCGGCACCATAAGCAGCACCAGACCGCCCAGCAGGTGCAGCACACCCAGCACCTTTTCCGTAGCGAAATAGCGGTCGGCAATCAGTCCCAGGAAAAACGGCGCGGCGATGGCCGCGATCGGATTGACCGTGTAGGGCCAGTGCGTGAGCGTGCCCATGCCCTCGGCCGCCATGTAGACGGCCACCGACGTGTACCAGGCGCCCCAGATAAAAAACTCCAGAAACATCATCGCGCTGAGTCGCGCACCGAGAAACCGCTTCATGGCTGCAGGGAGGCTGTTGGTGGGTGAAAGCGCTTAGTTCGAATGAAAAAGTTTAGAGCAAAATAATGGAAAAACTCAAGTCCGAAAAGCGTCCCTTTTAAACTGGAAGCGCTCCCACGCTGATAGAAAAAAGTCTTGCTGAGCTACCGGTGCCGAAGCATTCCGTGCAGGCACCGGGGCTTGCTTCTACAGGGGTGGGACGCGGCGGTCTGCAGCAGGATAGGTCCGGAATCGGAGCAAGTGCGCCGGGGCGGTCTTGTCGGAGGCCACTATCGAAGGGGCGCGTTCACCGGACAGGCCACCGTCACGTGTGCGTCTCCCTTCTACTGATACAGGCGGGCCAGGTAGCGGCGGGCCGCCTCGTGCTGCGGGTCGTAGCGCAGGACCTGGCGCCAGGCGTAGGCGGCGGCCGCGCGCTCTCCACGCAGCGCATGCAACACGCCCAGGTTCAGCCAGGCGTCGATGAAGGTCGAGTCGGCCTGCAGCGCCCGGCGGTACGTCTGCGTGGCCGCCAGCGTATCGCCCTGCACGAAGTAGAGCGCCGCCAGGTTATTCAGGATCTCGGGATTATCCGGCGAGAGAAACAGGGCGATCGTGTAGGCCCGCAAGGCCTCTTCGTAGCGGCCGCTGCGGCGCAGGGCCGCTCCCAGCGCGGCAAATGCATAGGGGTTGTCGGGCGTGGTGCGAACGGCCTCTTCCATCATCTGCACCTGTGCGTTCAGTTCGCGCAACTGCTCGTAGCGCTGCAGAGCGGCCTCGCCCTCCTCGCGCCGCCCGACACGTAGCAGCGCCTGGCCCAGGCTGTAGTGTGCGCTGGCATGCCAGGGCCAGGCTGCCACCACACGCTGCAGATACGGCAGCGCCTCGGCAAACCGACCGTTTTTCATCAGCAACTCGCCCAGCAGGTAGTTCGTCTCCGGATTTTCCGGATCCAGCGCCTGCGCTCGCTGCGCATAGGTCAGCGCCTCGGCAAAGCGCCCCTCATCATCAAGCAACTGCGTCATGCCGATGTAAGCCGGCACGTAGGTGCTGTCGAGCTGCAGGGCCTGCCGGTAGGCGTAGGCGGCGCTGTCGACCACGCCCAGCTCGCGGTAGGCCCGGGCCATGGCCTGCCACGTAGGCGCTCCGGGATAACGCTGCAACTCCTTTTGATAGAGCGCAATAGCCTCCCGAAAACGATGCTGCCGGGCCTTCAGATTGGCCAGGTTATGCCAGATACCCCGGAAGTTCGGGTCGCGTTGCAGCACCTCCTGGTAGGCGGCTTCGGCCCGATCGAACTGCGCCATTTCGGCATAGAGGCGCCCCTGCAGAAAATAGATGGCGGGTTCGTCGGGATCGTAACGGGCGGCGCTGTCGGCCAGCGCCAGCGCCTGCGCAAAATCGTACCGCTGGAGCGCCTGCTCGGCCTGCAACAGCAACGCCCGAACGCGTGGATCGACCGGCCGCCGCTCGGTCTGGCGACTGCTGCAGGCACCGCCCATCAGCATTACGCCGCTCAGCAGGACGTAAAAAATTGTGTGTCGGTAGTTCATTGCAATCGGCCGAGATAGGCACGGGCTGCTTCATGCTCCGGATTCAGTCGCAGGGTACGCTGCCAGGCCGCACGGGCAGCCCCGGTATCGCCGAGCATTGCATAGACGACGCCCAGGTTGAACCAGCCCTCGGCAAAGCTCGAGTCGGCCCGGACCAGCAGTTGTAGTCCTTTCAGCGCGCCGGTGGTATCCCCCATGGCCAGCTGCAGCGTGGCCAGATTGCTGAGCAGCGCCAGGTTGCCCGGGACAAGCGTCAGGGCGGTCTGCAGGGCCGTATAGGCCTGGTCCAGATAGCCGGCCTCCATCAGCAGGCGGGCATATGCCGACCAGGCGTCCGGGTCGTCAGGTTGCAGTTCCGTGCGCCGACGGGCATGCAACAGCTTTTCGGTCAGCTTTTGCAACGAGTCGGTCCGTGCCAGGTAGCGCTGTCCGACGTCCGTACGGCCGGTTGCGATTAGCGCGCGTCCCAGGTTGTAGGCGGCGCCATCGTGTCCGGGCCAATACTGCACCACGGTCTGTAGATAGGGGATGGCCTCCTCAAAACGCCCCAGCTGCACCAGCAGCGCACCTACCCGATAGCGGTAGTCCAGTCGTGCGGGCGCCAGTGCCATTGCCTGTTCTGCGTGGCGGAGCGCCTCTTCATACCGGCCGGCACGTTCCAGCAGTCGGCTCAGCCCTGCGTGGGCCTCGGCATACGTCGAATCCAGCCGAAGTGCCTGCGCATAGGCCGCACGGGCGCTGTCGTCCCGGGCCAGTTGCTCATAGGCGCTGCCCATCTGCGCCCACACGGCGGCCCGCGTCTGCGGCGACGTCGGTACCTCTTCGGCCAGCTTCAGTTCATTCCGGTAGTAGCCAATGGCCTCGCGGTAGCGACGCGCCAGCGCCGCGTTCTGCCCCAGGTTGAACCAGGCACCCGGATAGTGGGGCTGCCGTTCGAGCACCTGCCGAAAGGCGGCGGCGGCTGCCTCGTGACGCCGTTGCTGCATATAGACCAGACCGCGAACGAACAGCGCCTCCGGCCAGCCCGGCGCGTAGCGCTCCACACTGTCGGCCAGCGCCAGCGCGGGCGCCAGCTGCTGCGCTGCCAGCGCCTGCTGCATCTGGCGGAGAAAGGGCTCGGCCTGCGGAGGTAACTGCGCCGAGTCCGGCGGATTCTGCCGGCAAGCTGTAAGCAGCAACAGGCCGAATACCAGCCTCATACAACACTTCATGGCACAGCCGGTCGATCAGGTTGAGGAGATTGCCCTTCGATCAGCAGCCAGCGGCGATCGGCAGCCAGTCGTTCGAAGCGCTGCTGCAGACCGCTCGGCCACCATACCACCAGGGAATCAACCTGCGTATGCGGTCCCAGCCCCACCGTTACGATGTACTCCGGTTGCGAAAGGTAGCTGCTACCACCGTGCACACGCCGCTCCAGGCGACGACCACCTGCATAGAGAACCAGTTGCGTGCCCAGGGCGTCCCGATTGCTCTGCACGCCCCGAAGTGACAGTTGGACAAAGTGCGGAGCGCCCGGCCGCCCCGGATCGGTCCGGTTGCGCCAGAGATGCACGGGCCCGCCGTTTTCGGTGAGCAGCACATCCACATCGCCGTCCCGGTCATAGTCGGTATAGGCAGCCCCCCGTCCCAGCAGCGGTTGGGCCCAGACGCCGACCGCCGGATACTCCCGAAAACGCCCCGCGCCCTCGTTCAGAAACAGTTGTGGACGCTGCCGGAAGGTGACGCCATCCTGCACTTTCGCGATGTCTTCCATGATGTGGCCGTTGCAGAGCAGCAGGTCAAGATCACCGTCCAGATCTGGATCGAAGAAAAACAGTCCGAACGTCAGCGTCAGGAGCGTGGGCGACCCCATCCCGACCTGCGGGGCGCGATCGACGAATACACCGTTTCCCACGTACTGGTAGAATCCGGCCATTTCGCTGGAAAAGTTACCGATGGCGATAACCGGCATGGCATCCGCTCCCAGAAAGCCCACGTCGATTCCCATACCGGCCCGGGCGCGGCCGTTCGCGTCGAAGGCGATCCCGGCCACCATCCCGCGTTCGGTGAACGTACCGTCGCCGTTATTTACGAAGAGCAGGTCACGTTGCGTGTCGTTGGCCACGACCAGATCGGGCCATCCGTCGCGATTGAAGTCCAGCTCGGCAACGCCCAGCGTCTTGCCGGGCATTCCGGCAAAGCCAGCCGCCTCGGTCATATCGCTGAAGGTGCCGTCACCGTTGTTGTGAAAAAAGCGTCCGGATACGCCATTGTACTGACGGGGTGTGCAGTAGTCTTTGTGAATGCCGTCGGAAGTGCAGAACAGATCGGTTTCAGGCGTCCAGTCCACGTAATTGCCATAGAACAGATCCAGCCAGCCATCGCGGTCGGCGTCGAAAAAGATGGCCGCCGTGCTCCAGCTGGTATCACCGCTCAGACCGGCTTCACGACTGACTTCCCTGAATCGTCCCCGTCCGTCATTCTGGAAAAGCAGGTTGGGCCCCAGAGCTGTCAGGAAAAGATCCGTATCGCCGCCGTTGTCGTAGTCGGCCGCGGCAATTCCCATACCGTAGGCTGTGTATCGATCCAGACCGGCCTGCGCCGTCCAGGGCTCAAAGGTGCCATCGCCCCGGTTGCGATAGACAGTCAGTGCCGGAAGTGCGGGTCCGTGTCCGGGCCAGTGCGCACCGGTAACCAGAATGATATCGGTCCAGCCGTCACCGTCGAGATCGGCAAATCCACCACCACCTCCCAGACTTTCCGGCATCCATTTCTGCCCGAAGGCGCCGGTCTCGTGCCTGAAGTCGCTCAGACCGGCCGCTGCCGTCACGTCTTCAAATACGAGCACTCCCGCTTCGGCCGGTTGTTCTGGGGTCTCCAGAGGTTGTGCCCCACAACCTGCAAGCAATCCGCCGATCAGCAGCCACCTGAGAGCCGTCCCCCTGCCCGTCATCGATCCACGACGTCTTTGGAAAAAAGCGGTCTGCCCACTCCAGGTGGGCAGACCGCGCCATGCGACTGCTACAATTTACAATGTTCTACTTCAGAACGAAAGTTGAATGCCCAGACGATTTACGTTGTCAAAGGTGTCAAAGGCCGTATAGGCATAGTTAAACATGAAGCCCACCGAGCCGAAGCGCTGCTGAATCCCCACGCCCAGACTGGCTCCTTCCACGTCGGAGGGATAGATGTAACCGGCCCGGAGCGCCAGCGTGTTCATCAACACATATTCGGCGCCGATGTGCAGCCGTTCGTTGAAATCACGCGGCCGCTCGGCATCGATGGCCACCAGGAGCTTGTGCATGTTGGGATCCTGGTTGGTCAGATCGAGCAGGTTCATGGCCACCCCGATCCGGAAGGTCAGCGGGGGCTCGAAGTTCTCCTGCTCGTACTTCAACTCCCGCGAAAAATTGCGGGCGCTGGCGGCAAACGTCAGACTCCGGAACCCCGTGTGATAGATCACGCCGAAATCGAACGCGATCGTGCTTTTGTTGTAATCTTTGCTGATCAGGTCGCCGCCATCGCCGAAGGCGACCGGGAAGGTGCCCAGATCCTGGCGGACGTATTTAACCTGTCCGCCCACGGCGAAGCGGTCGCTCAACGCCCGGGCGTATCCGAAGCCCACGGCCAGCGCGGTAGGACTGAAGCTACCGATATCCTCGTAGCCACTCTCGTTGTCGGCCCGGATCGTGCCGAGAAATTCACCATAGTCGACGGCTACCAACGACACGCCGAAGACCCCATAGATCCCACCGCTCGGACTGAAGGCCAGCGTTCCGCCGTTGTAGCGAATGTCGGCGATCCACTGGGCCTGCATCAGTGCCAGATGGAAGCGGTCGGTCATCTGAGCCATCGTGGCCGGATTGTAGAGCAGGGCCAGCGACGTGTTCAGGGTCTGCGCCGTCGCCGCCGAGCCCATGGCCGCCAGGCGGGGATCGAGCGACATGCTCAGAAACTTCAGCCCTGTCTGGGCGCGCTTTTCAAGCTTTACCTGCTGGAATCCGCTTTCTCCGATCTGCTGAGCATCGGCACGGGGCGCCAGCCAGAGCAACATCAGCAGCAGGCCCCATTGCCAGCGTGGTAGACGCATCTTCATAGGAATCATCGGTTTGAATTCGTTCCAGAACATCCCTCGGCGAATCTGTAAGCGGGGAGGCGGGCGCGATCCGCCTCCCCGCCATGGTTCATCGAATGACGACGAACTTGCGGATCAACTGCTGCCCGGTCGTGTGGTCTTTGATCACGGCGATGTAAATTCCACTGGAGACCACCTGCCGGGCGTCCGTGGTCAGGTCCCAGTATTCGTCACCGCTGCCGTCGGTGTGCTCGATCCGCTTCACCAGCTCGCCCAGTTCCGTGTAGATCTCAATCGTGCACTGACCGGGGATGTCCAGGAAGCCCAGCTTATCCTGCTGGTCCGGCCAGCGCAGGTTCTGGTCAGCGGCGATGATGTAGGGATTCGGGACGACCCGGGCTTTGAAGATGGTCTCACCCGGCGGCCGCTTGAGGATGGCCGGGTCGTAGGTCTGGGCATAGTACCGACTGCTGCGCAGCGGTCGCCCGTCGGGCGTACCGTTGATCGCCAGCGGGTCGATCGGCGTAGGTTCGCCGACGGCTTGGAGGTAGTAGTAGTAGGCTACACCGCGCGACACATCGGTATCTTCGTAGCGGGTCGCGTTAGGCGGGAGTTTGGCGATCAGCTTGTAGACGGTACGGTCGTCGGGTGCCGGAATACCGTCGTACCGATTTTGCGCCCGGTAGAGCTCCCAGCCGCCCGGCGGCTCCTCGCCGGGGTAGGGTTCCCACTCAATCGTGATCTTATCGACCCCGGAGGTTACCTCGAAGCGGCGTGGGGGCATGGGTGGCCGGATGACGTCGAACCCGTTGGCATAGACGGCCCGGGCCCGCTCCACCATCTGGAAGAGCGAGTCGCGGGCGGTCATGACCCATTCGTTCTTGGTCATGCCGATGCAGCCTTCCTCACCTTCGTTGCAGCGCTGATTCGTTTTGGGATTCCACCAGAAGATGGCCTGATCGGCTGCATCGACGCCGTTGGCCAGCACCTGCCGTTTGTACCACTTACCCAGTTCCAGGCTGAGTTCATCGCTCAGACCGGCGACCCCTTCAACCAGCACGACTCGCACTTCCTGGCCGGGCGCCATGTCGAAGGGGCCGAAGCTGTAGGCATAGCTCCAGCTGTTATAGCCAATACGTGGATCGCTCTTCTGTGCGGCAAAGTGTTTGACGAAGTCGACCTGCACATTGGGATCCGGCGGTGGCCAGGCGCAGAAGGCCTGCGAGGGGATGGTGCGGAGGCCCGTCCAGGTGCAACCCGTGGTACTGTACTGCCGCACCGGTGCGCCCTGCTCGATCCACTGTCGCTCCAGCTGCATGCCCTGGACGTTGTTGTGGTTGTTGCTTCCGGTCAGGTCGCTGTCGTCCGAGTCGAGGTAGGTCATCACGCGCGGCTGGGCCGGATCGTCCGGAAGCACGGTGCCGGGGTCGTGCGGCTGGCCGTCGGCATGGAGCACGAAGGTGCCCACCATGGCTGCACCGCCCAGTCGGCCGACGGTATCCACATCGAGCGTGTACCACCAGCCGACTGTGTTTTCCCACATGGGGTTGCCGATCGTGTTGAAGCGCGTCTGCTCGGGGATATAGCCCAGCCAGGAGAAATGGCCCCGCCAGGTTTCATCCAGACCGTAGTCCTGGTAGCCGTCGCCGACGGCGTCCGTCATCACGTAGCCGCCCCAGGCTGTGGCATTGGCACTACCGCCCCAGGAGCCTGCCGGCGCGTTGATCTTCGGACGACGAATGATCGTGATGTACACGTCTTCCAGCGACTGGTCTGGCAACTCGATCTCGTCGTCGCCATCTACGTTACCGGTGTTGATAAAAGAGTACTCCACGATGTGATAGTCGTCATGGAACTCATTGCTGAGCTGATAGGCTTTCTGGATCATTGTAATGCCGACCGACGTGTTCACCTCGTTATAGACCATGCGGTCGGCCTTCAGCTCAGGATCCACCTCGTCCAGCGGCGCCGGGCGGCGGAATGATTCGAGTCCGTCCACCAGCACCAGCGGAGCCTCGAAACGTCCGATCAGACTTATGTTGCGTTCAAAGAACTCACCAATGCCCTCGGTACGGGGACCAATGTGCGAAACCCGCACCGGAAAATGGGTCCCTTCTTCGTTGGTGAAGTTCTTGACGCTGATCCACAGCGCCTGACCGTGCATGTAGGACACCTGCGGGCGGATGCCCGGCCACTGGAACATCACCTCGTCGTAGGTTTCGGGCTGGGCCCCGCCACCCACGTAGCGGTGCTGGAAGTCGCCTACCGACAGCCAGCGCATGTTCCACTGCGCTCGGCCGTCGCGGGCCAGCCCGGCGCCCAGCAGCAGCGCCAGGACCAGACCGGTCGTCTGTACCGTTAACCGACGAACCACTTTCATATGCCAATCTCCCTGACTTGCCATGGTTGAAAATCTTCTGCAGTGCCTGGTTGTGACGTCTGTCAGAATGTGAGCCGCACGCCGAAGTAGACATCGCGTGGATTCAGGAAGGCCAGGTACGTCTCATCGGGGTTGTCGATGTAGGCCTTGTTCTTGAGCACGTAGTCCACGCGTTTCGGGTCGGCGGGCTGCCACTGGCCGTTCGTATAGGTCATATACTGGCCGGTCGCCTTATCCCAGTAGAGGACATTAGGTATTGGCTCCGTCACCTGATTGATGTTCACCACCGCATAGATCGGGTCGTAGGCTACCCCGGGCTTCCGGAAATCACCTGGCTTGTCGTTGCCCGGCACCCAGACGTAACCCGGATCGAACTCCTCGCCGAAGATGTCGCCTGGCAGGTGCAGCGAGCGGAAGTAGTTCAGCATGTCGTTGGGCCCCTCAAACGGCGACGCGTTGCTCCAGTACATGCGCTTCAAGTTGAGCACATTGGTTACGTCCACGAAGAACTGGAGCCGTCCGGCCGACGTCTCGAAGTTTTTGCTGAGGCGAAGATCCAGGTTGTAGTAGTCCTTCCAGCTCGTATTGAAGGCAATCTCCGGATCGTTGCCCGGGCCGAAGGTGAAAGATTGCCCGTTCCAGGTGCCTTTGGCGCCGGCGCGCCACTCGCCCAGCAGGTTGAGGCGCCAGTCGCCCAGCAGTAGCCCGTAATCTCTGGGCACGATGATTTCCAGGTTGAACCGGGCGAACGGCTCCGGTACCGGCGCCCAGGGATAGTGGTCCGTCGTGGTCGTCAGGTATTGCCGGAATTCGGCCCGGTTTTCGTTGATCTGTCCGAAGCCGAAGTTGCCGAACTTCCGCGCCAGGTACGTGTAGTTCACGAAGCCGCGAATCCAGCGCCCCCGGTTCTTTTCGAGCGTCAGCTCGAAGCCACGCACGTCGCCATAATTGAGCGGCTCTACGCGGAAGTAGTCCACCGCATCATCCACACTGATGTATTCGACCTCACGCGCCTGGTAGTGCATGTCGCGGTAGAAGCCCGCCAGCCGCAGCAGGAACTGGTTGCCGATGTTCTGTTCGAAGCCCAGCTCGTAGGCAATCGTGCGCGGCAGCGGCACGTTCGGGTTACCGATGCTGTAGATCGCTCCGTTCGAGATGTATTCGACACGGAACAGGTCCTGCGGCGTGAGCATCTGGCGGAAGTGACCGTAGTTGAAGTACAGCTTGCTGTTGTCGGTGATCGGGAACGAAACGCCCAGGCGCGGGCTCACCGTGAGCTGTTTCTTCACCGGCTTGCGCGAAAGGGCTTGGTCAATTCCCCGAATGCCCACGCTTGCCGAGAGCGCCCGGTCGAAAGCCGTATATTCGTACCACTTACCGCTGGGGTTGAAGTAATCGAAGCGCACGCCCAAGTTGGCGATCATGCCCTTGAACTCCAGCTTGGCCTGCGCATAGTAGGCCGCCTGCACGGGTGTGCGGTCCCAGCGGAACTTCTCGTTTTCGTGATGCGGGTTGGCCGGGTCGTAGACGCCATGCCGGATGTGGTAGTCACTGAAGATGTATTCCAGCCCCGTCTTGACCTGCAGCACGCGGTTAACCTGACTGGTCAGGTCCACACGAGCGGCATAGCGTACGATGTTCGAGGAGTCACGTGCCGAACCGGCCTGCGACCCCAGCAACCCGAAGGGTGTCGGGGTTGGTGCGTTTTCATAGGACTGCTTGTAGCCCATCGGGGCTTCCGACATGCCCAGCTCCCCGTCGGCACACTGGCCGTTCACCGGACCGGTGTAGGTGCCATCCCGACGGATACACACGACAATCTCGCTCGGCCCGGTAATGCCGCCCCTACGCGGACGCGGCATGAAGGTGAAGTAGTCCGACTCGATGCGCTGCAGTTGCACTTCGTAGAACGTGGCCGGACTCAGCGCATGCGTCAGTTTGGCCCCGATCATTGACTGGGTGATGTTCGTGGGGCTGAAGCCCCAGTCGCCGAACAGAGCCATGTTGATGTTGAAACCAATGTTCATCTGGACCGGCAGGAGATCTTCCCGGTTGTCCCAGGGATACCGGGGCATCTCACCGGTCAGAATGGTGCCGCGCCCATCACGATGCGCTGCATGCCCCTTCTGCTTCCGGTAAAGTCCGTCGATGGTCAGTTTCACGCCACTGGCCACGTCCGAGACCAGCTTCCCCTGGAAAATGCGATCCTGGTAGGCCGGCCGCTGCTCCGGAAACATCAGCGCCGTCTGCACCTGGCGATAAGATGCCGTGAAGCGCAGATTGCCCAGATAGCGGCTGACCAGCGGCACCGGTCCGCCGATGGTGCCGTCCAGTTCATAATTCGGTTCGCGAATGGTGAAATCCTTCCGAACCAGCCACTTGTAGGCCGAATACAGCTGCTCGGGCGTCCAGGGCGTTCCCTGCGCCAGGTTATCCCAGCCCTGATGATCCGGGTACTGCTCTTGCATCCACCTCGGCCAGACACTCGTGCCACAATAGGCTACGCCGCGAGCGCACCCCTCCAGCGGCGTGGTATCAAGGAAGGGCTTGATATAATAGGCCTCCATGTCGTTGGGCAGGGGGCCGAAGTAGGGCCGTGACGGGGTGGAATACCGCATCAGGATGTCGCCGAAGTAGCGCTCGGTCGACGGCTCTTTCGTCACCACGTTGATCAGACCGCTCCGCACGTTGCCATACTCCGCATTGAAGCCGCCGGTCTGAACCTGCACCGCCTCGATGGCCGTAAAGCTGACCCCCAGAATCGGCGTGTTGCCACGCGGGTCGGCCAGCGTCAGCCCATCTACAGCAAAGGCCACCTGATCGCCGCCGGCGCCACGGATCGTCAGGCCCGGTTCAAAACCCGCCTGCAGGCTGATCACGTCGGCCACGCTGACCACCGGCAGGTTCTCCACCTGCTCGGCCCGAATGTTGGCGATCGAGGCCGACACGTCCGGCTTCACCACCGGCTCCTCGGCCACCACGACCACCTCTTCCAGACCGACCGCCTGCGGCTGCAACTGGAAATTGAGCTCGGTCGTCAGCCCGATGTTGACCACCACGTTCTCAACCACCACCGGCGCATAACCGACGAACGAGGCCCGCACCCGGTATTCGCCGGGCGGCACGTTCAGAATAACGTAGTAGCCCTCGACGTCGGTCGTGGCACCCATCGTGGTCCCTTCGATGACCACGTTCACACCGGGCAAGGGCTCACCCGTCTCCGCATCGGTCACCACGCCCGCAATCTTGCCTGTCTGGGCCCATGCAGTCGCAACACCGACTACAAGCAGGGCCACCCAGGTGCAGCATACCCGTACCAGTCTCATTGCAAGTGCTCCTCCGGCTGGTTTTGGATTTAAAAAACTCTTCAAGATCATCACAAAAAGTTTTCATTATGAAGAGATGCAGAAGCCCTTTTCCCTTCCTATTCCCCATCCCTCATTAACAATTTCTTCACATTATTCAAATCCGTTACGGAAGAGAATGTGCCTCAGGGAAAGGATTTGCTCGCACAGGACGCACACCTGATCCGATTTCCCGGGCGTCTGGCGCATGTACGCGAGATCCCATACCCCGCCTTATTGCTCGGACTGCAAGCACATTCGCAGACACCTTCCGAACAACTCGACGTGGAAGCCTTCAGGAGGGTGCCCGAACAGCAGGTCAGCGTTGCCCTTCTTCCAGCACGTAGGTGCGGTTCACTTCCAGATTGAAATGCCGCGTGCGCCGGCCGTCCGGTGTGGGCCAGCGGATTTCCAGCGTATCGATGTGCGTGGCATCGCCCAGACCGATCCAGGGCATCAGCGGCGAGGCCCCGAAGCTTCCGCCGGACGAAACCGTGGCATAGTGCACGCGACGACGACCATCAGGCGTTCGGGTAACCAGACGGATCCGGGCGCCGATGGCCGCACGGTTGGACCGCCACCCCGCCAGGCGGAGTTGTATCCAGTTACCAGACGGTTGCACGTTTTCAAACAGCGCATTGGGAAACACGTCGCTTTCGAAGGCACCGCCCAGTACGACGTACATATCCAGGTCGCCATCCCGGTCGAAGTCGGCCATCGCCACGCCGTGCCCTTTCTGAAGGTGTCCGGTACCGGAGGTGAGCGTTACGTCCTCGAACGTCCCGCCCCGTCCCATGAACAGGCGGTTGGGCACCAGCGCGCGGAAGTCGGGTGTGCCCGTCCCCCAGTACATATCGGGCCAGCCGTCACTGTTCAGATCGCCGAAGTTGCCGCTCATGGTAAAGCAGGCCCGGTCCAGTCCGACCTCCCGGGTCACGTCGGTGAAGGTACCGTCGCCGTTGTTACGGTAAAGCGCGGGCGGCTCGCTCCGGCGCCGGATGCCCAGCCATTCCAGAGCGTATTCGGCAGGGGTTTCGGCCAGATAGCGCAGATCGAAGCTGGCCACGAACAGATCTTCCAGGCCATCCTGGTTGTAATCGAAGAACCAGACGGGAAAACTGAACAGCGGCCCGGTCACGCCGGCCTGCTCGGCCACTTCTTCGAAGCGCCAGTTTCGGGGATCTGTCCCGCCCCGGTTCACGAACAGGCGATTGGGGCCCCCCAGCACCGAAACGTACAGATCGGGCAGGCCATCGTTGTTCACGTCGCCCCAGGCCACGCCTTTGACCATGGCCTTCAGGTCCAGCCCGACGTCCGGGGCGACGTCGGTAAACGTCCCGTCGCCGTTGTTGACGTAGAGCGCACAGGGAAAATCGACGACCTGGTCTTCGGGCAAGCCGCCCAGACCGACCGCCCAGGCCGAGACCCAGTTCGATTCACACCCGACGAACAGATCGATCCAGCCGTCCAGGTTAAAATCCGCAAAAGCGGCCGTCTGCGTGGGACAGGCATAGCCCAGTCCGGCCTCGTAGGTCACGTCGGTAAAGGTGCCGTCCCCGTTGTTACGGAGCAGCGAATTGGGCATGCGGCCGGCCGGTCCCAGCCAGGCTCCGCGGAGGATCAGCACGTCCACATCGCCATCATTGTCATAGTCGGCATGCACCGTATTGAGCCCGCCGACGATTCCTTTCAGACCCGCTGCCTCCGTATGATCCACGAAGCCGCTCTGTCCGTCCGCCAGGAAAAGGCGCACCTGGTCGTTCAGCCCGTAAGACGTGACCAGCAGATCGACCCAGCCGTCGCCGTTGAAATCCTCGGACGAAACGCCTCCGGCCAGCCCTACCACGTCCACGCCGAGCGCCATTGCCACGTTTCGAAAAGATGGCGCGCCCGGTTGTGCCGGCGCCAGCCCGTCGATACGCCAGCGCGCGGGCACGCCGTCGGGGTACCGGCCCATGGCCATATAGGCCAGGTTCAACAGCCAGCGCGACTGAAAGTCGAACGGCCGGCTTTCGAGCAGCCGCTCCCAGAGTGCGGCTGCCTGCTGCACGGCTTCCCGGCGCCGGTGAATGCCCCCGCCCTGAAGGGGCAGGATGCAGGCTTCCGGATGGGGCAACGCCAGACAGTTCTGCTGCTCACCCAGCCGGAAATAGGCCGTAGCCAGCGCCTCCAGGAGCTGACGCGTCTCCGGCGCTCCCTCGTAGGTGCCAAAGCGCGCCAGTAACGCCTGCAGTTTCTGGATGGCCGCTTCGGTCTGACCGGCCGCCAGCAACTCCCGGGCATAGTTTAAGCGAAGAGAAAGAGAGCTGCTCCCCGTCTGCTCCAACCGCCTGTGCCACCACTCGGCACGCCGGCTATTCAGCAGATAATAGGCCATGGGATCGGCCAGCGCCCGCCGGTAGATGGCTGCCAGCGTGTCGACCATGCGGGCCGTGCTGCTCAGGGTGACGGACGGTTCAGGTGCCCGACAGGCGGCCAGTCCGGCAATTAAGGCCATCCCCAGAATTTTCCAGCGCAACGCTTCACGCTTCATCGGAGCGTATCCGGTGCGGCAGTGGTCAGCCCTTCCAGATAGCGGCGGGGCTCGGGCCGATCGGGGGCCAGACGAAGGGCCTGCTCCCAGGCACGTCGGGCTGCCTCGCGACGCCCCTGTCGGGCGTACAGGATACCCAGGTTGATCCAGCCATCGACAAACGTCGTGTCGCGCCGCACGGCCGCCTCCAGCAGGGCAATGGCCTGGTCTTCCTCTCCCAGGAGCAGGTGCAGCACGGCCATGTTGTTCTGAAATTCCAGGTTATCCGGGGCCAGAAAGTGCGCCACCTGATAGGCGTAGAGCGCCTCCCGGTACTGGCCCAGCCGCCGCAGAAGCGATCCCAGCGTGGCATAGGCGTAGGGATCGCGGGGCGTGTTGGCCACCAGAAGTTCGGCTTGCTCCACCTTCGCCTGCAGCGTACGTAACGCCTCGGCCCGTTCCAGCATACGCCGCGCCGCTTCGGTCTCGCCCAGTTGCTGCAGCACACGCCCCAGGCTGTAGTGGGCTGCCTGATGCCAGGGTGCCTCCTGCACGACGGACTCCAGCAGCGGCCGCGCCTGTGCCGGCTGACCGGTCAGCAACAGCAGGTTACCCAGCCGGTAACGAGCCACCAGACTCCTAGGCGCAAGCTCCCAGGCCCGACGGGCCGCCTGCAGCGCCTCCTCGTAGCGGCCCTCCTTTTCGTACAGATCGGCCAGGTCAAGCCACGCTTCGGCGTAGGTGCTGTCGTAACGAAGGGCGGTCTCAAGGGCAAACTGCGCGCTGTCGGGACGCCCCAGCTCCGCATAGGCCCGTCCGATGCCCCGCCACGAGAATGCCCCGGGATGGTACTCCAGCTCCCGCTGAAACAGGGCAATCGCCTCCCGGAATTGCCCGCGCCGGGCGGCATTGTTGGCCAGGTTGTGCCAGACGCCGGGATAGTCCGGCACGCGACGGGCCACCAGCCGATACAGGCTGTCGGCCTCATCGAGCAGTCGCATGTGCGTGTAGACGCGCCCCTTGAAAAAGAGGATGTCCGGATGCTCTGGCTGAAGCGCCTCCGCGCTGTCGGCCAGCGCAATGGCCCGGGAGAACTGCTGCTGCGCGAACGCCTGCTCGGCCCGGGCCATCAGCGCCTGTACCTCGGGAAGCAGCGGCGAATAGGCCAGTTGCCTCTCCCGGCACGCGCCCAGCGTCACCAGCAGCAGCACACAAACAGGCACCGCCTGGCCGATCGGACCCCGCATGATGCTCAGAAGCTTGCCCGCGCCAGCGTCTCCAGCGGACGGCCGGTTCCTTCTACGAGGCGCACTTCCTGATCGGCCTCGAAGGGCCCGAAGCGCTCGCGCAATCCGGTCGCCCATTCGACGTCGACGGCGTCCACCTGTCGCGCTGCACCCAGCCCGAACGTGAGCGTCTTCTCGGAGACGGCCAGATAGCTGCCGCCGGTGCGCACCCGCTGCTCCATCCACCGGTTGCCGACCCGCACCACCACCCGGCTGCTGATGCCCTGCGGATGGCTTTTCGTGCCGACCAGTTGCACGCGCAGGTAGTGCCCGGCCCCCTTTGTATCGTTGCGCCAGAGATGCGCCGGCCCGCTGTTTTCGATCACCAGAATATCGACGAGCCCGTCCCGGTTGAAGTCGCCGTAGGCGGCTCCGCGGGCAACGATCGGTTGCGTCAGGACGCCTCCGACTTTCGGCGCCACATCCACAAAGAAACCATTCCCATCGTTCAGGAAGAGGTGTGGCGGTTGCGCGTAGGTGATGCCATCCTGCACGCGCTCGATCTCGTCCTGCACGTGTCCGTTGGCGGCGAAGAGGTCCAGGTCGCCGTCCAGATCGACGTCAAACAGAAACAGCCCGAACGTCAGCGTCTGGAGGCTCTGGCGGCCGATCTTGGAGACAGCGGCCCGATCGATGAACAGGTCGTTGCCGATGTAGCGGTAAACGCCGATCATTTCCTTGGAGAAGTTGCCCACGAAGAGGCTGATCTGGCCGGTCGTGTCCACCACCCCCGCGTCGATCCCCATGCCGGCCCGCGCCTTGCCGTTCTCGTCGTAGGCCATGCCGCTGAGCATGCCGATGTCGGTGAACGTGCCGTCGCCATTGTTGCGGTAGAGCTGGTCCGGCTGCGTGTCGTTGGCCACGACCAGGTCGGGCCAGCCGTCCCGGTTGTAGTCCGTCTCGGCCACGCCCAGCGTCTTGCCCGGCGCCGGCACAAACCCGGCCTTTTCGCTCTCGTCGGTAAACGTGCCGTCGCCGTTGTTGCGGAAAAAGTAAGGAGGCACGCCTGTGTAGGCTTCGGGCGTGCAGTAGCCCTTGGTCTTTTCGTCGAGCGAGCACCAGAGGTCGGTTTCCGGTGTCCAGTAGACGTAGTTGCCCACAAACAGGTCCAGGTCGCCATCGCCATCGGCGTCGAAGAAGATGGCCGAGCTGCTCCAGACCGAGTCGCCGGCCACGCCGGCCTCGTCGGTAACGTCCGTGAACGTGCCGTCGCCGTTGTTGCGCAGGAGGACATTTTTCCAGAGTGTGGTGAAGTACAGGTCTTCGTCGCCGTCGTTGTCGTAGTCGGCGGCCGTGATGCCGATGCCGTAGGCGTTGAGCTGGCCGAGCCCGGCCTCGTCGGTCACGTCCGTGAACGTCCCGTCCCCGTTGTTGCGAAAGAGCCAGAGCGGTCGCACCCAGTCCTTGTCGCTGTGGCCGGGCCAGACGCCGCCGCCCACCAGCACGATGTCAAGCCATCCGTCGCCGTCGTAATCGACGAAGCCGCAACCCGGCCCCATCGATTCCGGAAACCACTTCTGGCCGAAGGCGCCCGTCTCGTGCCGGAAGGCGCTCAGCCCGGCCGCCTCGGTCACGTCCGTGAAGGCGATCTGTACGGTCTCCACGGAGGCGGTTTCCTCCACCGGCTTCTGTACCTGCTCGGCCCGTTCGCAGCCGACAAAAAGCAGGAGCAACAGACTTCCCCAGAGTCGTTTCGGCATGGTTATCGATCGATGTTTTGCCAGGCCAGCATCGGCGCTATACGCAGCCGTCCGTTTTCATCCACGGGATGCAGCTCGTGCTCGTGGATGGGCTGCGCCTCGCGGTTGGCCATCGGATGGCGATGCTTGTAGGGCGTGCTCCAGGCCGAGGCTTCTTCGTCCACCTTATGATATTCGTAACGGGCTTTCGCTGCCCGAAACTCCTCGGTGCGTCCCAGCGCGCCCAGCGCCAGCATGCGGTTATAGAGACCGCCCAGGTCTTCCGGATCGATGGCCAGGATGCGGTCGAACCACCGGAGCGCCTCCTCATAACGCCCCGAAAGGTAATGAATACGTCCGATCTCCTGGAGCAGGACGCGATCGAGTGGATAGCGTTCGACCACGCGCATCCACTCGGCCAGCGCCCGGTCGTATTCGCCCTGCCGCTGGTAGATCTTGCCCCGGAAGTAGGCGGTCTTCAGGTAGCCGGGGCGACGTCGTTCGGCTTCGATCAGCGCCTCCATGGCCCGGTCGAGCTGCCCTTCGGCGATCAGCACGCGGGCCAGATTGATCGGCCCTTCGGGATTGTCCGGGGCCAGCCGGCTCACCTGCTCGAAGGCATCCAGCGCCCGTCGGGTGTTGCCCTCCAGGAAAAGGCCGATGCCATAGTCGTTCCAGCGCTCCCAGAGCGGCACGTTGCTTTCGGGCACCTGTCCGGCCACGCGGCGCGCCGTGGCGATGGTGGTGATCGGAAGTTCGGGCGCCGTGCGGTCTTCATCCAGGATCCAGCGGCGGTAGTCCACCTCGGGCGTGGCAAGCGAGTCGGGCTGGCCGGGCGCCACGCGCCCCCGGAACGTCCAGTTATTGAAGTACCACTTGAACTTGCGATACTTGAAGGCCACCGAGAACTCGGTGATCGGACGACCGGGTGGCACGGTGAAGCGGTAATGGACCGTTCGCGCCGTGCCCGGATTGATCACGTTCACGTAAACCGGCGTGCGGAAGTCGTGCGGGTTGCGCTTGTTGGCCTCCTGCCCGGCTCGGTCTACAAACACGGCCCCGAAAAAGTGCGCGGTGGAATCGACCCGTCCCTCATCATCGAGCAGCCCCGAGGCCACCACTATCTGCCCTTCGGGGTCACGTCCGATCACCTCCAGCCAGAGTTCGTTCGAGTCGTTCGTACCGCCGGGCAACGCATGGCCTACCTTGCGGTTGCGCACGACCACGGTCAACTCCACCCGATCGCCGGGACGCAGTACGGGCATGGGTTCGTCGGGGCCGTAGGTGCGGCCGTTGACGCGCACCAAAAACAGATCGACCGTGGCGATGGAGTCCTGCAGAAACGCCTGCGTAGCCCGGAGCTGTTCGTCGTGGCCTTTGAGGAAGGGCAGCGCCGTGTTGGCGGCCAGGAAGCGGTGGCTGCGCACGAAGCCCCCGTCGTTGCCCTGATCGTCGGAGGGCACCAGGGGCATGTGGCAGTCGATGCAGGTGCGCGGTTGGGCCGGCAGGTAAAACGACCGCACCGTGTTGCCCGATACGCCACTCATCTGCCAGGCGTCGTATTCGTTCTGGCCCCGGAGCCAGCGGTAGTAGTTGACGGCGGGCGGCAGCCCCACTTTATGACAGGTGCTGCAGAACTGCTCGGTACGGTGCACGGGGCGAAGCATGGCCTCCCGATGCGGCTCCGGCTTGGCCCGGATGAGCTGGCGGTGCAGCCACTGCCCAATTGGATTCGTGCTTCGGGCAAAGGGATATTCATCGGGTTCGGCGATCACGTAACGGCCGTTGCCCCGGAGGTCGCGTAGCCCCGTAACGGCATGACAGGAAAGACAGGTGATGCCCTCGTGGGCCGTCCAGTGTGTGGTGTCGAGCGGCATGCGGTGGCCGAAGCGTCCCGAAAAGAGCATGACCGGGTCGTGGCAGGAGGCACACCAGCGGGCGGCCTCGACCGGCCGGCGCTCCAGCATGTATTCGATGGAGCGGCGGTAGTACGGGTTGTTGAACGAAGAGAAATGATGGGCCGAAGCCTCCCACTGCGCGTAGATGTCGGGGTGGCAGCCGGCCTGGCCGCAGGTTTTCGAGCCGGAAAGCGTGGCCTCCTTGAAAAAGCCCTCGTGTGCCAGCAGGGCCTCGGAGGCAGCCAGCGGATTTTCGTTGCCGGTGTCGAGGTAGACCGGATCGGGCTGTTTGAGCCAGGGCACCAGGAAGAAGGCAACCGAGACCACCACGCCCGCGCAGAACGTCAGCGTCAGCGGATGGCGCAGGACCTGTCCCCGGCGCAAGGCGGCAATGCCTTCGGGCAGCAGAAAGCGAAAGCGCACCCCTCGCTTGAGCGACACATGGACGAGAAAGCCCAGCAGTGAGGTAAACATGCTCACGACGTGAAGCGTCAGTAGCACGCGTCGGTTCAGCGTCGGCGTGCCCCAGAAAAGCAGGATGCCGCTCAGGAGCAGCACCCCCATGGAGAGCGCCGTGAACACGCCGGCGGCCGTCGCCCGAAGGTTCCAGCGCAGCGGCATCGTGCGGATATGCGCCAGCAGGAACAGCAGGAGCGGCACGATCAGCAGCAGGCCGAGTCCGACGTGCAGCAGCACGTTGCTCATGTAGACAAGCGCCGTCGAGCGGTCGAACAGCACGAGCACCAGGCTGTTGAGCAGCATTACGAGAAAGCCGCCCAGCAGCATGCTCACCAGTCGGCGCTGTCCGGCAGGCAGATGAAACAGCCGTTTACGCGGGCGGGGCATAGGTCACCACATGGTCAGGAACCACGTCGCCGTTCCAGTTCGGCCAGATACCGCCGCAAGGTATCATCATTCGGGCGGTAGCGCAAGGCCTGCAGCCAGGCCCTTCGGGCGGCGTCGTACTGCTGCTGCGCAGCCAACACGACGCCCAGGTTCAGCCACACGTCGGCCAGCGTCGAGTCGCGCTGTAGCAACTGATAGTAGCGCCGCACGGCATCGAGCGTATCGCCCAGCAGTAACGCCAGATTGGCCCGGTCGTTCTGCAGCGCCAGGTTATCTGGATCCAGAAACAGCGCGGCATCCAGCGCCTTACGGGCTTCCAGGTAGTCACCGGTCTGCACGTAGAGCGCGGCCAGTTCTGCCCAACGTCTGGGATTGCGCGGATACTGATAGGCCGCCATCTTGGCGTCTTCCAGCTTGGAGGTCACTTCTTCCAGTTGGCGCGCCCGTTCCAGATAGAACTGAGCGGCCTTGCGTTCTCCTAGCAGCATCAGTGCGCGCCCCAAGTTGTAGTTGACACCCCGATGGTGTGGATTGCGCCGAAACGCTTCCTGCAGAAAATACACGGCATCCCGGGGATACCCCGTGCGCAGCAAAAGCGTGGCAAAGCGGTAGAGATTTTCGAAATGACCGGGATCCAGCGCCAGCGCCTTTTCAGCATAACGTCGGGCATCCTCCAACTGCCCTTCGACCTCGGCCACCTCCGACAGCCAGCGGTAGGTTTCGCTCTGCGTGGAGTCGAGCGCCAAGGCCTTCTCATAGAAGCGGCGGGCCGCCTGCAGGCTATCCAGTAAGAAATAGGTGCGGCCGATCTGGCGATAGATCGGCTCCCGGATATCCTGGCCTGTTTGTCGGGAATTCCCTGCAGAAATCCGTTCCACCTGTTCCAGTGCTTGTCGGTAATGCGTAAGGGCTTCCCGGTAACGCCCCTGCAAAAACGCTGCGTGTCCGAGCTGATAATCGATTCCGGGATAATTCGGATCGATTGCCTTTGCCTGTTCCAGCGCCTGGATGGCCGCGTCGAAATGATTCAGTTCCAGATAAACGCGTCCTTTCAAAAAATAGAGGGCTGCGGCGCGAACGCCCTGCTGCTCCAGGCTATCGACCAGATGAATTGTCCGCTGGTAAACTCCCTGTTCGAAAGCCTGCCAGGCCTGTTGCATCAGCGCTACCTGCGTCGGGGTTAACGGCAGCGTTTGTGGTGTGGATGCTGTTTTCCCCCGACAGCCTGCGCCACCGAGCAGCAGCCCCCCTCCTATCAGAACCGACAGCCACCCACGAAACAACCACCTCATTGCCAACCACAAGATAGAGCCCCGACCGGGTCGGGCGTGCCCGGTCGGGGCCTGATTCGCTAACAGGTCAACTTTTTCTGCTCAGAAAGCCAGTTGCAGCCCGAGCCGGTGTACATTATCGAAAACACCAAAAGATGTATAGGCATAATCTACACCGATCCGGAAATTGCGCGAGCCCACCCGCACGCCAGCGCCCAGATTGACGCCCTGCTCATCGGTCGGATTCACGTAACCGGCCCGCAGAAAGAGTAGGTCCATAAAGGAATACTCCGCCCCTACTTTGATCTGCTCCGGATAGTCACGCGGACGGACGGCCTCGACGTTGAGCCAGAGCGCATGCATGCCGTTGGCCGGCGCCAGCAGGTCCATCAGGTTGTAGGTCACGCCGATCTGGAAACTCAACGGCAGCTCGAAGCTCTCCTCCACATAGGTAAGCTCACGCGAGAAGTTGCGCACGCTCATGGCGAAGGTCAGGCTCTGGAGTGCCGTCCGGTAGAGCACGCCAAAGTCCACGGCGATGGTCGACTTGGCGTAGCTTTCCGTGCGGCCGTTCAGCCCGACCTGCGCCGAGCCCAGATCCTGGCGGGCAAGGCGCGCGTGACCGCCCACCGCGAAGCGGTCGGTGATGGCCCGCGCATAGCCAATGCCGATGGCCAGCGCACTGGGACTGTAGGTCCCCTGCTCTTCGTAGCCCTGTTCGTTGTTGGCAAAGATGGTCTTGATGACCTCGGGATAGCTGACGGCCACCACGCTCAGGCCGATTACTCCATACTGGCCATCGGCCGGCCGATAGGCCAGGCTGGCGTAGCTGTAGTCCGTGTTGTTAATCCACTGCGTCTGTCCGAACGCAACGTGGAAGGCTCGGTCGAAGTAGGCCATACCGGCCGGGTTGTAAAAGAGCGAAAGTGAAGCGTTGTCGTCGCGGGCTGTGAGCGCATCGCCCATAGCAGCCGCACGCGGGTCGAGCGATACGCTGAGGAACTTGAAACCGGTCTGGGCCAGCTTCTTGGTTTCGATTTCTGTAACCGGCCCGGTGTCCTGCGCATGGAGCTGCTGCGGCAGCAGCACAAGGCCGATCAGGAGCAGCCCCACGCCTGTATAGGATAGCCGTTTCATCTTCATTTCCGGGTTAGCCTTTGGAAAGCCTCAGAATTTCAGCGAATGACCACGATGGTCCGGGTTGTCTGATTACCGGTCGCCTTGTCGGTAATCACGGCGAAGTAGATCCCGCTGGCTACCACCTGACGCGACGAAGTGGTCAGGTCCCAGAATTCGTCGCCGCTGCCGTCGGTGTGTTCGATCACTTTCACCAGCTCGCCCAGCTCCGTGTAGATCCGGATGGTCGCCTCAGCGGGCAATCCGTAGAAGGCGATCTTGTCCTGTCGGTCCGGGAAGCGCACGCCCAGGTCGGCCTCCAGCACATAGGGGTTCGGCACGACCCGAATGTCATCCAGGGAGGCTCCCGGTGGCCGGCGCAGCACGGCGGGCTGATAGGTCTGGGTCCAGTACCGGTTGCTCTTCAGCCCGTTGCTACCCACGGCCTGGATGTAGTAATAGTACTCGACGCCGCGCGTCACTTCAGTATCGGTGTAGGAGCGGGCATTGCCTGGCAATTCGGCGATCTTGTAGTAGACCGTCGAGCTATCCGGCAGCGGGAGGCCGTAGTAGTAACTCTGCGCCCGCCAGATCTCCCACCTGACTGGATCCGGCTCACCGGCATAGGCCTCCCACTCCAGCGTGATCTTGTCGGTGCCCGAGGTCACCACAAAGCGCCGCGGTGGCCTGGGCGGTTGCGGCACCTGCATACCGTTGTTCCAGACCTCCAGAATCCGGTCGAAGAGCTGGAAGAGCGAGTCGCGGGCGGTCATGACCCAGTCGTTCTTGGTCATGCCGATGCAGCCCGGATCGCCCTGGTTGCAGTAGGTGTTGGTCTCCGGATTCCAGTAGAAGACGGCCTGGTCGGCGGCGTCGCGGCCAAGCTGGCGGACCTGTTGCTTGTACCACCGCCCCAGTGCGTAGGCCAGCTTGTCGTTCAAGCCAGCAATGGCCTCGGCGATCACAATGCGTACGCTCTCACCCGGTCCCAGCGTGTAGGGTCCGAAGCTCTGCACATATCCATAGCCACCTTCGCTGGGCTGTGGCGGCGCCGTCTGCCGGGCGAAGTCGCCGTCGGGCTGAATCCGCCAGGCATGCGGCGGCTTCTGGTCGCCGTAGCGGGCCGGTCCGCTGCCGCTCTTACGGCCGTCCTCCAGCCAGTCCCGCTCGAACTGCATCTGGCTGATGTCGTTGTGGTCGTTGCGGCTGGTCAGGTCGGCATCGTCCGAGTCGAGAATGTCGAGCATGCTGGGCTGCATTTCATCATGCGACGCATCCGAAGCCGACCGATCGGCGTGAACCGTCAGCGTTCCGAACATTGCCGCCCCGCCCAGTCGTCCGGTCGTGTCGGCCGCCACGGCCTGCCACTGGTGCTGGTACCACATGGGGTTGCCCAGCGTGTTGAACTGTTGCTGGTCTGGCACGGCCGCCAGCCACGAGTACTGGGCTGCATGATCTTTCCAGAAATCGTAGTTCTGCGCAAAACGCTCGCTGAACTGCTCGCCCGGCATATCATCCCACTCGGGCAGCAACGCATCGTTCATCGTATACTTGCCCCAGGCCGAACCTCCATGGCTGTTGTCCCAGGCACCGGCCGGCGCATTGGCCTTGTTGCGGTAGAAGAAGGTGAAATAGACATCCTGCAGCGTCTGATCGGGCAACTCGATCTCTTCATCCTCGTCCACGTTGCCCGTGTTGGTGAAGACGTATTCGATGATGTGATAGTCCTGGTGCTGCTCGTTGCTGAACTGGTAGGCCCGTCGCTGCACCTCGATGCCCATGGCCGTGCGGGCAATGTTTTCGACCATGGCATCGGAAGGAATATCCGGGTTGATTTCATCCGGCGTGGCGGGCTTGTCAAAGGTTTTTTGCCCGTCGACCAGCACTTCCGGCGCGTCAAACTTGTACACCAGCTTGATCACGTCCTGAAAGTACTCCCCCACGCCATTAAAACGAGGGCCGATATGCTCAATGCGCACGGGGAACGTCTGGCCATCCGGCGAGCGCCAGTTTCGCGCACTGATCCAGAGGCCCCGCCAGTGTCCCCAGTACGTGCCCGGTATATGGCCGGGCCAGGTATAGGTCCCGTTCGCATCAATACCGGCTAGATTTTCAGGCTCGGAGCCACCGCCCAGATAGGGCGACTGGAGCCGACCGATGGCCAGCCAGCGAGTGCTCCACTGCGCCTGGGCCGGAAGACCGGTCAGGAGCAGCAAGAGAACAAGGCTCCCCCAGCCGATGACCTTGTGTTTTCTCATAAACGTGCTCATATCTCAAATCCGATTGTTTACCTGTCTGTCGTCAGAAAGAAACCCGAAGCCCGAAGAACACACGCCGCGGATTGAAGAAGGTGAAGAAGTCGGCGTTCGGCATGTCGATGTACGCCTTGTCATCCAGCACCTTCTTCACGAAGTCCGGGTCGGCTTCGACAAAATTGCTGCCGTTGTAGCGATAGTAGGTGCCGTCCCGGTAGTAGAGCGGCCGAGTGGGGTCGTTCGGGTCGTCGTTGGATCCCACCGCCGGTGTGCAGCCAGCGGGCGGGCACACCACGATGGGCACAAACTCGACGCCCGGCTTGCGATAGTCTCCCGGCTTGTCGTTGCCCGGCACAAACTGATAGGGCGGACTTTCCAGTCCTTCAAACGTACTGGCAGGCAAATGCAGCGACTGCAGGTAGTCGCGCAGATCATCCGGTCCGGTGAAGCCGCTCCAGCGGTTCATATGGCGGATGTTGAAGATGTTCGTCACGTCCATGAAGAACTGGACCTCGCCCAGGTTCGTAGAGAACGTCTTGCTCAGGCGCAGATCGAAGTTGTAATAATCCTTCCAGCGCACGTTGTGCTCGATGCCTCGAACCGGACTGACCCCTTCGACCAGCTCCTGTCCGGTCCAGGTGAGCACCTGTCCGGCCCGCCACTCACCCAGCAGGCTCAGCCGCCACCCGGCCAGCGGCCGGAAGCCGTTGTAGTTCGGACCGTAATCGTCCGGCGTGACGAAGTCCAGGTTGAAGCGCGCAAACGGCTCGGGAATCGGCTTGCTCTGATAGTGGTCCGTGGTCGTCAGCAGGTACTGCTGCTGCTGGACCGGATTTTCGTAGTTATACTGAAAGCCAAAATTCCCCTCTTTTCTGGCCATATAGGTGTAGTTGACGAAGCCCTGAATCCAGCGTCCCCGGTTCTTGGCCAGCGAGATTTCGAAGCCGCGCACGTCGCCGTAATTCCAGGGCCGTGCCACCCAGTAGTTTACCTCCCCGTCGATGCTCTGGAAGTTGATGTTGCGCGCCTGCAGCGACACGTCGCGGTAATAACCGGCAAGGCGCAGCAGGAACATGTCGAATAGGTTCTGCTCGAAGCCCAGCTCGTAGGCGACGGTCTTCTGCAGCGGCAGATTCGGATTGCCAATGCGACCCACGGCCCCGCTGGAGATCCGCTCGACCTCAAACAGCGGCACCGGATCGGGCATCTGTCGGAAGTGCCCGTAGTTGAAATACAGCTTGCTGTTTTCCGAGACCGGGAAGGAGATGCCCAGACGCGGGCTCAGCGTTAGCTGCTTGTCAACCGGTTCTTTTGAAAGAACCTGATCGATCTCATCAGCACCGATCACCGGCGTAAAGGCCCGATCGTAGGGTTCATAGACGTACCACTCACCACTCGGATTGAAGTAGTCGAGCCGCACGCCCAGGTTGGCGATCAGACCCCGGAACTCCAACTTACTCTGCAGATAGACCGCACCCTGCTGGGGCTTCCGATGCCAGCGGTACTTCGGGTTGGCATGGTGGACGAAGAACGGATCTTCCTCTCCGTAATTCATATTGTAATCGCTCAGGTGCAGTTCAAAGCCGCCCTTCACCTGCAAGTAGCGGTTGAGCTGGCTGGTCAACGAAGCCCCGAAAACCCAGCGGGACACCTTCGAGGTGTCGTAGGCCACGCCACCGTGCCCACCGATACGCAGACCGTTGGAGCTCAGGCCATCCTGCATACCCTTGGGCTCGTAGCCGAACGGCGCCTCGTTCAACCGAATGACGTTGGGTGCCTGGCAGGCCGGGTCGTCAATGGGACGAATTTCCGGCTCCGGCGTCACGCAGACGATCGGGTCGGGATTGCGATAGGGAATGTGCCCGGTCAGATAGTCCGTCTGCACACGCTGCACCTGCACTTCGTAGAAAATGTTGGGCGTCAGTGCATGCGTGAGCTTGGCGCCGTAGAGCGTGTAGTCGATGTCCATCGGGTTGATGACCCAGTCGCCATAGACTGCCGCACGGGCCACGTGGTCCTCAATGCCTTCACCGCCCGTGAAAATCATGTTTTCCAGATAGCTGCGACCGTCCCAGGGATAGGCTGGCGTGCTGCCGTCTACCATGTCGGCCGTGGCACCGTCGGCAATGGAAACCGGTCGCACCAGCCCTTTCCGCTTGGACCAGAGGCCGACCAGTTCCAGCTTGGCGCCGGCCGTGATGTCGGAGACCACCTTGGCCTGCGTCGTGTAGTCACGGTAGGCCGGCCGGCGCTGTGGAATCACAAAGGCAGTCTGCGTACGCCGGTGCGACACCAGAAAGCGCAGGTTGCCCAGATAGGACGCAAGCCCCGGCACCGGCCCGGTGATCGTTCCATCGATCTGATAGTCCGGGTCGTCGATGCTGTTGTTCTTCCGAACCATCCACTCATAAGCCTTCTGCAGCTGCTGCGGCGTTACGTCGTTGCTGGGATCATCATCATTGTTGGCCGGATAGGCCGCAGCGGCCGCCTGCCAGCCCTCGAAGTCCGGAAACTGGTTCTCCGTCCAGTCATCCCACGCCGCATCGGTGCCAATCATGGCCACGGCTGGATCGAAGTAGGGCCGGATCCAGAAGGCGTCGGCATCGTTGGGCGTACCGTCGAACGTCTTGTCCTGCGGCGGCGCATAGCGCAGAATCAGGTCGACCGTGTAGCGGTTCGTGCGCGGCTCCTTCATGACCACGTTGATCAGACCCGAACGCACGTTGCCGTATTCGGCCGTAAAGCCACCCGTCTGCGCCTGCACCTCTTCGACGGCCGTGAAGCTGACGCCCGTAAACGGCGCGTTCGTGCGCGGATCGGCCAGGTTCATGCCGTCGAGCAGGAAAGCGATCTGGTTGCCGCCATAGCCGCGCACGACCAGCCCCGGCTCAAAGCCCGGCTGCAGTCCGATGACCTGCGCCACATCCGTGGCCACCGGCAGCGCTTCGATCACCGCCGCATCGATATTGACGATGCTGGCCGAGATGTCCGGCTGCACGATCGGCCGCGTGGCCTGCACTACCACTTCCTGCAAACCGATGGCCGTCTCCTGCAGTGCGAAGTTCACCTCTGTGGTCAGGCCGACGTCCACCTGCACGTTCTCGACTACCTGCGGCACATAGCCCACGAAAGAGGCGCGAAGCGTATAGGTGCCCGGACGAACGTTGATAATCGTGTAGTATCCATCGATGTCCGTCGTGGCACCCATCGTGGTCCCGTCAATGACCACGTTCACGCCGGGCAGGGGCTCTCCCGTGTTGGCATCGACCACGCGACCGGTAATCTTACCGGTCTGAGCCCATGCTCCGGTCGTCCAGAGACCGACCAGTAGCAGCGTGCCCAGGATTCGTAGCGCGCGTTTCATGAGATCCCAGATTGGTTGGTTTGGAGATTGCCGGATTCTCAACCCTTTCATCCAAAGTTTTGGCCAATTCTAAAAGATCTTCCCGGAACCTTCAAGGTATTTTTTTATCCCTTTAACGGTAAAGTCTCCTGAAACCGGTTCCAAAATGAAAGAAGGGCCACCAATGGCAGAATTTTAGCTAATATGGGATCGCTGATTTACCGGTGCATGAGGGTGCCCCCCCGTGTGGCGGACGTGATCCGGCGGGTACGACGTGGCGGACACAGCGGTCCGCCCCTACGTGGTGGGTATCCGGTCATTTGTCGGTAGGGGCACACCACCGTGTACGCTCGTGCTTTCTCACATGCACCATGATTTCCCGGAAATCGTATAAGGCCCACGCTCCTTTCAGCGCGACCTGAACGCCTGCACCGAAGTATCATTGCGGGCGGCCAGTAGCCAGCGCGTGCCGTCCGGACGCCGGAGCCAGACCAGATGGCGCACCTGCCCGCGGAAGACCAGCCCGGAAGCACCCGGGCGCAACGGCTTCAACCCTCCCTGATCGGTCTGCACCAGCACGACGCCCGGGCTGTGGCCGTAATGGCCCAGGGCCGGGTTGGCCTCGTCAAAGTTGCCGGCAGCAAGCACGTCCGGGCGCCCATCGCCGGTCACGTCGTCGAGGAGCAACGCGCGCACCGGAAACCACTGCGCGGGCTCGGGAAGCGGCTGCAACGTGAAGTGTCCCTGTCCGTCATTTTCGGCCCACACCGACGCGAATGTGCGGGCCGTTAGCACCGTCGCCTGTCGCACCGTCTCCTCTCCGAAGAGTTCGTCAAGCGTACGGGCGCCCCAGGCGTGATAGCTTTCAAACTGTCGTCCCAGCTCCGGGAAACGGCGTGCCAGCAGGTCAATCGTCGCCACAGGATAGGGTCGCTCGTCCCAGTAAGCCACCACGACAGGATCGGGCTGGCCGTCCCGATCGAAATCGTGCAGGTAGAGCTGCACCGGCCGTTCCGGTGTTGCCTGCAGCGTGGCATTCAGCCCCAGATTGCCGGCCACGAAGTCCAGATCGCCGTCGCCGTCGAGGTCGGCCGCCCGCACGCTGAACCACCACCCTTCGGTATTTTCCAAGACGGTCGGCACCAGACGGCCATCTGCCTCCTGGAAAAACAGCGTCAGCGGCATCCACTCGCCCACCACCAGCAGATCCATGTGGCCGTCGCCGTCGAAGTCGCCCCAGGCGGCGTCGGTCACCATGCCCACGCGGGCCAGTGCCGGCGCACGCGCCTCGGTAACGTCCGCAAACGTTCCGTCGCCCCGGTTTTCCAGCAGAAAGCTGCGCGGCGCTTCGCCGTAGCGACGGGCCTCGACCCGCCCGCCCACGAACAGATCCGGGTCACCATCCCCGTCGTAATCGGCCACCCGCACGCAACAGCCGTTCACAAACAGATCCGGCAGCGCCTGCTCGTCACGGCGGAACTGCCCGCGGCCGTCGTTGCGGTAGAGCCGATCGCGCAGCGCCTTGGCCTGGCCCCACCACTCGTTGCCCGCGCTGACCACGTACAGGTCCAGATCGCCGTCGCCGTCCGCGTCGAAAAACGCCGCATCCACATCCTCGTAACGGCTTTCGGCCTCCCAGAGTGCTTCGTTGGTCGGCCGAAACGTCCCGTCCGGCTGCTGCACGAGCAACCGGGCCGACTGCCACTTGGCCCCGCCCAGAAACACGTCGTCCAGCCCGTCGCCGTTCACGTCGCCCACGGCCAGTGCTGGTCCCTCACGCGAGAGCCGGTGCGGTTGGAGCGGCTCGCGGGTAAAATCCACAAAGGCGTTCTCTTCGTGGCGATACGGCAATGCCTCGTACACTTCTTGGAAAAGCGGACGTGGCAGCGCCGGCGGATGATAACGCACCTGCGCCTCGGCCTGGCGGAACGTCAGCGTCTGATCGGCCGCCACGCTGCGGCGCACTTCATAACGACCGTCGGGCCAGACCACCCTCACCGAATCTACCTGCGTGCGGGCGCCCAATCCGAAGTGCAGCACGGGCTCGACCGACGAGAGCCAGCCACGTACGGGTTGCTGCTCCCGAAGCTGCAGACTGTCGCCGTAGTGCACAGTCACCCGGGCGCCGACGCCCCACCGGTTCATCCCCTCGCCTTCCAGCACCACCCGCAGGTAGTGGGCGCCGGTGCGCTCACGCGTGTGGTTGCGGTACACGGCCGCGGGGGCATTGATCTCGCTGGTGACCAGATCCAGATCGCCGTCGCGGTCCAGATCCACGTACACGGCCCCGGTCGAAAAGCCCGGCCGCCCCAGCCCCCACGCCTGCGTTCGGTTCGTGAAGGTGCCGTCGCCGTTGTTGTGAAAAGCAAAGTTGGGCTGTGGCACCTGCGGCATGTGGCGCAACAGGTCCTCCAGCAACTCCGGCGTGATCCCGCGCGCGAGGGCCTCCTGAATTTCGGGCTGCCCGACATAGCGGATGTAGTCCAGATCGTTCGGGCGGTGATAGATACCGTTTGTCACAAAGAGGTCCTGATAGCCGTCGTTGTCCAGGTCGGCCAGCAACGCGGCCCAACTCCAGTCGGTGGCGGCCACGCCGGCCCGAAAGGCCACGTCCACGAACTGCCAGGCGCCCAGATTGCGCAATAGCACGTTGTGGGGATACTGGGGATGGTAGCCGAACTGCCGCTTGCGCTGAAACAGTTCGAACGACTCCGGTCCGTCGGCCGTCTTGAAAATGACCGGATCGAAGGGCATCATGTCGAGCACGATCAAATCGGGCAGGCCGTCGTTGTCGACGTCGCCCGCATCCACTCCCATAGACGCCTTCGAAATGTAGGCCGTGGCCGTGCGTAGCACGTCGGTGAAGGTGCCGTCGCCGTTGTTGCGGTAGATCCGATCGTCTTCGTGGAAGTCGTTGGCCACGTACAGATCGGGCCAGCCATCCTGATCCAGATCGCTCACCACCACGCCAAGCCCGTAGCCGATGAGGCCGTCCACGATCCCGGCCTCGGCCGTCACGTCCACGAAGCGCCCGCCGTCGTTGCGCAGCAGCCGGTCGCTGGCGTTGGGATCGAAGCGACGGCGCAGCGGCTCGGCCGGACCGAAACTCTCGTCGGTGTGCAGCGCCCGGTTCAGCAAATACAGGTCCAGATCGCCATCCCGATCATAGTCGAAAAACACAGCCTGCGTGCCGTAGGCGGCAATGTCCAGCCCGAATTCGGCCGCCGCTTCCCGAAAACGTGGGATGCCCGTCTCATCCGGCCCCTGGTTCAGAAAGAGCTGGTTGCGGCCGGTGCGATCCAGATAGTTGCTGAAAGTGACCAGGTAGAGATCGAGCCAGCCGTTGCCGTCCACGTCAGCCACGGCCACGCCCGTGTTCCAGTTACCCGAACCGGCCACCCCGGCCGTTTCGGTGACGTCTTCAAAATGCCAGTCGCCCCGGTTCAGGTAGAGCCGATTGGGCCCCCGGTTGGCGACAAAGTACAGGTCCGGCCAGCCGTCGCTGTTGAAGTCGCCCGCCGCCACGCCGGCCCCGTCGTAATAGTACATATAGTTAATCATGTTGAAGGCCGTATCGACGGGCACCTCGTTGACGAAGGTGATGCCGGTCCGACCGGGATCCATTCGCTCGAACAGCGGCGGCTCGGCGGGCCGACAGGCGGCCAGTCCGGCCAGACCGAGCAGTAACAGAAGCTTTCGCATGGCGTTTACCGTCGCACGACAAAAAATCGAGGCGTGTCGTCGTTGCGGGCCACCAGGATCAACGGAGAACGGCCCGGCCGCGCCAGCTTCTGAAGATCCCGGACTTCGCCCCGCACGAAAAAGCCACTGTCGCGGGGCATCACCGCCGTGAAGCGGCCGGTTCCATCGCCCCTGAGCCAGAGGCCGTAGGTCGCTTCCATCAGGCCCAGACTCGTCTGCGCCCAGCGGAAGTTGCCGCCGGCCAACACGTCCAGGTGGCCGTCGCCGTCGAAGTCATCCACCAGCAGCCCGTAGAGGGGTGCCCACTGCGCCTCGGGCGGGAGCGGATGCAGCCGAAAGCGCCCTTCCCCCAGATTTTCCACGTACAGACTGCGCAATTCGCGGACCTCCAGCGCCACCGCTCCTTCCAGTTCTTCCGGCTTCAGGATGTCCTCCAGCATCATGCGGGCATAGGCGGCATGCGAGGGAATGCGGCCGCTCAGGAAGGGCAACTGGCCGAGCACTTCCCGGCGCAGGTTCAAGGGGCGGTGACGAAGTCCGGCCTCCGTACTCTCGGGGCGGGCCAGCAGGTGGTCGGCAAAGCCGTTCCGGTCGAAGTCTTTCACGAAAAGCCGGAGCGGACTGTCCGGCGACGCCTTCAGCGGCGTGTTCAGACCTAGGTTGGTGGCGATGAAGTCCGGATCGCCGTCGCCGTCGAAGTCGGCCACGGCCACACGGTGCCAGATGCCCGAGGTTTCTGCCAGATCAGGCAATTCCCAGCGCTCCAGCCGACCACCACCGGCATTCCTGAAAATCGTGAGCGGCATCCACTCGCCCACGACGAGCAGATCGAGCCGACCGTCGCCGTCGAAGTCGGCCCAGGCCGCATCGGTGACCATGCCGATGCGGGACAGACCGGGCGCCAGCGTTTCGATCCCGTTTGTAAAATGCCCGCGGCCGTCGTTCTGCAGCAGCAGGCTCTCGGGCGCCATGCCGTAGAACCAGGGTTCGATGCGGCCGCCGACGAACAGATCGATGTCGCCGTCGCCATCGTAGTCGGCAGCAGCGACGGGCCCGCCGCTGCTGCGAATCCGGGGTAGATGGTCCACGGCTTTCCGGAAGCGGCCCCGGCCGTCGTTCAGATACAGCCGATCCTGAAGCGCCGGGGCCCGGGGCGCGTAGGCATTGCCGCCGCTGACCACGTAGAGGTCCAGATCGCCGTCGCCGTCCGCGTCAAAAAACGCAGCGCCCAGATCCTCCGAGAGCGCATCGGCGGCAAACAGTGCCTCGTTGGTGCGCGCAAACCGGCCATCGGGCTGTTGCACGAAAAGCACGCCGGGAAAGCCTTTGGCTCCGCCTATGTAGAAATCGTCACGGCCGTCGCCGTTCACGTCGCCCACGGCCACCCGGGGCCCTTCGCGCGAGCGCATCCAGGGCATGAGCCCCTCGCGCAGAAAGTCCACGAAGTTATCCTCCTGATGGCGATAGTCAAGCGCCACCTGCGCCGTCACATCGGCAAAGCGCGGTGTGGCTCGCGCAGGCAATAACGGCATCCCGGACTGTCCGACCACGGCCTCCTCCTGTCGAAAAACCAGCCGTTGGTCGGCCGCCACACGCCGGCGCACCTCGTGGCGACCGTCGGACCAGACCACCACCACAGCATCGACCGTATCGTGCGGGCCCAGCCCGAAGGTCAGCACCGGATCCACCGACGACTGGAAGCCCCGGTTGGGCATCTGCTCCTGGTAGTAACGCTGCGTCCCGGCCAGCACGGTCACCTGCGCACCGATCCCCTGCGTGTTGGGCGGCGTGCCGATCAGCTGTACCTGCAGGAAATGTCCGCCGGATCGCTCGCGCGCCCGGTTGCGATAGACGCGCACCGGACCGTTCACGTCGTTGACGATAAGGTCCAGGTCGCCGTCGCCGTCCAGATCCCCATAGGCGGCCCCGCTGGAGAAGCCCGGCCGTCCGAGGCCCCATTCCTGCGCCCGATTCGTGAAGGTGCGGTCGCCGTTGTGCTGGAACGCATAGTTCGGGAGCGGATGCGAGGGCATTTTCCGAATCAACGCCAGGTAGTCGACCCCTTCCTCGCGGATCACCGCCCGCATCGTCTCTTCGGCCGAAAGGTATTCGAGGTAATCCTGATCGATCACATCCCAGAAGATGCCGTTGGCCACGAAGATGTCTTTGTAGCCGTCCAGGTCGGCATCGAAGATCAGCGCGGCCCAGCTCCAGTCGGTGGCGGCTACCCCCGCCCACATGCCGATCTCGCTGAAGGTGCCGTCGCCGTTGTTGTACTGGAGCGTGTTGCGGGTGAACTGATGGTAAAAACCGTTTTCCACCTTGGTCTGGTAGAGCTGCCAGCCCTCGAAGGTCGTGGTGGTTTTCAGGCGGGCGTCGTCTTCGGGCAACATGTCCGTCACGAAAAGCTCCGGGAAGCCGTCGTTGTCGATGTCGGCCGCATCGGCGCCCATGGACGAGAGGCTGATCGACGCCATGGCCTCTTCCAGCACCTCCCGGAAGGTGCCGTCGCCCTGGTTCAGGTAGAGGTAATCGCGCTCGAAAAAATCGTTGGAGATGTAGAGGTCGGGCCAGCCGTCGCGGTTGAGGTCGGCCACGGTCACCCCGAGTCCAAAGGCGATCTCCGGCCCGTAGATGCCGGCCTCGGCGCTGACGTCCACAAAACGGCCGCCGTCGTTGCGGTAGAGGCGATCGCCCCCTTCGTGGTTGCGTTCTTGGCGTGTGTTACGGAAGTCCAGGCTGATGATGGGCCGCATGGAGTTGTTCAGGACGTAAACGTCCAGGTCGCCGTCCCGGTCGTAGTCGAAGAAGACGGCATGGACCGAAAAGCCCGTGTCGGCGAGGCCCAGTTCGGCGGCCGCCTCCCGGAAGCGCGGGATGCCGTTTGCGTCGGGCCCCAGGTTCAGATAGAGTTCGTTGGCACGGAGGCTGTCGGCAAACGGTCCGGCATGGCATACGTACAGATCGGGCCAGCCGTTGCCGTCCACGTCGGCCACGGCCACGCCGGTGGTCCAGGGCTTCGTTCCGGCCACGCCGGCCGCATCGGTGACGTCCTCGAAGCGCCAGTCGCCCCGGTTCAGGTAGAGTCGGTTGGCGCTCTGGTTGGCCGTCAGGAAGACATCGAGATGCCCGTCGCCGTTGAAGTCGACCAGCCCGACACCTCCGCCGTTGTAGAAGTTGCGGTAGATGAAGACGTTAAACTCCTGCGTTTCGCGCAGGCGGTTTTCGAAGCGAATGTCCGTCTGACGAGGGAACAGCGCTTCAAACAGGGCGTCGGCGGGCACGCCGGGCTTGCGACACCCTCCCAGCACCAGCAACCCCACCAGACCGAGGCTCCGGAAACCGCGCAGCAAGAAGCGATGCATCATGCCTGAATTCCGAACAGCTTTGCCCCAAAGAAAACACCGCCGGAGCGCTGCCGCAAGGCAACACCCCGGCGGTGCCTCGTCGCGCCGCTTACCGGACCATCAGTAGCCCGGATTTTGCTGCAGATTCGGGTTGGCGTCGAGCTGCGCCTGGGGAATCGGGAAAAGCAGTACACGCGGGTCGCTTGGATCTTTAAACTCCCAGGCGCGCGTAAACTGGCCATGGCGAATCAGATCCTGGCGTCGTTTGGCCTCCCAGGTCAGCTCGAAGAGGCGTTCATCCAGGATCGCCTGCCGCAACGCCTCGCGGCTGGAATAGTCGGCCAGGTTAAGCGGCTTGGGCGGATCGAAGACACGCGCGCGTACTTCGTTGATCAGATCGATGACCTGCTGCGAAGGCCCGTTCAATTCATTCAGGGCTTCCGCCTTGATCAGGTAGATCTCGGCCAGGCGGAACCAGGCGTAGTCGTTCCCGTGGTTTCCGTTCACGTTGTTCGGGTCGGGCCCGTACTTGAGCACGCGCACGCCCTCACGCTCATTTGCATTCGTTACGTTCTGAATCTCCGGCGTATAGACCAGCGGTGCGCCCGTACGATCCGTCAGCGGATCGCCCTGCGAGTAGCACTGGCTGCCCACGCAGTTACCCCGCGGCTCGGCATACTGCTGCCCGACCAGGAAGATCGTGCGTCGGGCATCATCCTGGTCGAACTTGTTGTATGTCTCGGCCAGAATGGCATGGCCATTCCAGGGCGAAGGCGACAGCTGGTTATAATGCAACGTTCGCATCTGGAAGGTCATGCCCAGTCCGTTTTCAGGCAGGTGCTGGATGGCAAAAATCACTTCCGGGGCGTTCTCGTTGTTGGGCAGAAACATGGCCAGCCATTCACTGGCATCCTGGGCCAGCCGGAAGTAGCCGGAGTTGATGATGTTGTCGGCCCGCTGGATGGCCGCCTGGCAGGCATTCTGCCCACCGCTGACCTGCACATCCGCGCAGGAGTTGTACCCTGTAGGATTCAGCTGATCGCTGTTGCGGGTGAAAACGCCCGCGTTCAGGTACATGCTGGCCAGAATCGCGTCGGCGACCCATTTGGTAACCCGGCCCGTAAGCGGCGGCTGCTCCGGCAGGTTGTCGTAAATTTCCAGCAGTTCGCGTTCGATGAAATTGAAAACTTCGGCCCGCGAAGCGTTCGCCGGTGGGTTGTTGGGATCGACGACAAATTCGTCGTCGCCCACGATGGGCACGTTGCCGAAAAAGTCCAGCAACGTATAGTAGAAGAAGGCCCGGAGCAGCCGCACTTCGGCTTCGAGCTGCGCTTCGTTCGGCGCTTCGATTTCCGCCAGGGTCTGCAACAGGCCGTTCGCACGCGCAATGCCCGTATAGGAATCGACCCAGGCGCCGTTGATATCGACCAGCGCGGGATCCCACTGGTGGCGATGGATTGCCAGCCAGCGGCCGCCGTCGAACCAGTCCTGCCCACGGGTGGGCACGACGGTTTCGTCGGAGGAGACCTGACTCAGGTTCCAGTAATTCCATTCCAGCGCCCGAAGTTGGGCATAAATGGGCGCCAGGGCGGCGGTGATTTCTTTCTCGGTTTTGTAAAAGTTTTCGGGTGTTACCACCGAAAAGGTCTCTTCGGTCAGATCCGTACAGCTGCTGAGGATCAGCACGGCCGGTGTCAGCAGCACCGCCAGCAGGATACCGGCCGTCTTATTTCTCTGCATGCCTCTCATGGTCAACGTTCTGTTTGAATGCGGATGAAACTGGTGCGTCATTCCTTTCAAGACCGTTAGAAGCCCAGGCTGATGCCGACCGTAAAGGTGCGCGCCCGGGGATAGTTCGTGTAGTCGATCCCCAGCGTCGCCAGCCCGGCATTCGTGTTAACCTCCGGATCGTATCCGCTGTAGGGGGTAATCACCAGCAGGTTCTGTCCGGACACATAGATACGTGCCCGCCGAAGATAACGGCTCCATGGCCCCAGATTGTTGAAGGTATAGCCGACCGTCACGTTGTCCAGCCGGATAAAGGAGCCATCTTCGATCCAGCGCGAGGAGTAGATGGCCGGTTCGTCCAGGGCGTCCGGATCGTCCAGCGCCGCTTTCAGGAAGTTCTGGTTCTGGAGCACGGCGCTCTTCGTCTGATAGACCAGGGCCGTGTTGTTGAACACATCGCGACCCTGTTCGCCCCGGATGAACACGTAGAAGTCGAAGTTGCCCCAGTAAATGTTGGTACGGAAACCGTAGGTGAAGTCCGGCTGGGCATTGCCGATGATGGTCCGGTCATCACCGGTGATCTCGACCTGACCGTCGCCGTCCAGATCGGCAAACTGCTGGCGACCATTGGCATCGACCCCCAGGAAGACCGGTCCGTAGAAGGTGCCGATCGGCTCGCCCGGCAGCAGAATCTGCGAGAAGGTATCCGACTGGCCACGGCCGCTGACCGTCCCGGTAATGATCTGATCGCGACCACCCAGGCTGACCACTTCGTTACGGTTGGTGCTGAAGACCAACCCGAAGAGCACATTCAGTCCGGGCCGATCGACAGCCAGCGCATCGAGCGAAAACTCAAGGCCCCGGTTGCGCGTCTTGCCGACGTTTTCGATCCGGGTCGGGACCGGCGCCGGCTGCGGCACAGGGACCTCCAGCAACAGGTTGCTGGTGTTCTTCTCGTAGTATTCGATCGTTCCCGAGAATTTGCCGTTGAGCAGGCTGTAATCCAACCCGATGTTGAAGGTGGCCGTCTCTTCCCACTTCAGGTCCGGATTCGCATAGTTGACCGGGGCGAATCCGGTGTACGGCTGCTGATCGAAAACCGCTTGGAGGCTTTCGTTGGCGCCGAGCTGCGCCAGCGACAGGTAGTTACCGATCTCCTGACTACCCGTGATGCCATAGCCCACCTTCAAGCGCAGGTCTGTCAACCAAGTCAGTCCCTGCATGAACGGTTCGCCACTGATACGCCAGGCCGCCGAGACGGCCGGGAAGAGCCCCCACTTGTTTCCTTCGCCGAAGCGCGAAGAGCCGTCATACCGAAGCACGCCGGTCAGGTAGTACCGGCTCTGGTAGTTGTAGTTCAGGCGCGTGAAGAACGAAATGAGCCGGCTTTTTTCCTTGTAAGAAAACGTCCCGGCCTTGACCAGCTGGTTGGCCGACTGCATGGCGTTGTAGGTGGTGACGTCCGTAACGAATCCCTGCCCTTCGACGCCGAATTCTTCCGTCATGTACTCGTTGAACTCGTAGCCGCCCAGCAACTCCACATTGTGCGCCTGAGCGAACGTGTTGCGGTAGGTCAGATAGCTCTGGAACGTCAGCGACGAGTGTTCCCGGCTGCGCTGCAGCGCCCGTCCTTCAAACTGCGCGCCGGTCGGATTCTGTTGCGGGAAGTACTGGCGGCGGCTCGACTGCGCCCGGTCGGCCCCGAAGTTCACCCGGGCCGTCAGGCCGGGCAGCAGATCCAGCTCGGCCCCGATGTTCCCCAGCGAGCGCGTCGTCTTTACGAAGTCCAGCACCTGCTCGGCCATGGCCACCGGATTGCGCACCGAGGTCCGGCCGTCCGCAATTTCGAAATAGCCATCCAGTGCCGGGGTCCCATCCAGGTTTTGATCGGCGTAGATGGGATAGGTGGGATTCATCTGATAGACGTTCGTAAACACCCCGCCTTCGAAGCCGGCCGTCTGGTTGTAGGGCAGCAGGTCGTCGTGCTGGAACGACGAAGTCAGGTTGAGCTGAAGCCGCAGCCGCCCGTCGAAGGCCTGATGGTCGGCGTTCAGGCGTCCGGTCAGACGTTCCAGCCCGGAGCTGATGACATGGCCCTGCTGATTCAGATAACTGACCGAAGCCCGGTAGCGGGTCTGGCTCGTACCCCCCGAAAAGGCCAGATTATGGAAGTGCGTGATCCCCGTCCGCGTAACCGCTTCTTCCCAGTCCGTATTGGCATCACCCAGTACGTTCAGCGCATCCTGCGAAAGATTTCCGGCCTGTACCTGCTCCTGAACGAACCGCCGATATTCCTCACCATTCAGCAATTCCAGCTTCTTATAAGGAGAGGCCGCCGAAATATACCCTTCATAGTCCACCTGAAGCTGGCCCTGACGGCCCTTCTTCGTCTCGATCAGGATCACGCCGTTCGCACCTCGCGATCCGTAGATGGCGGTGGCCGCGGCGTCTTTCAGCACTGTGATCGATTCGATGTCGTTGGGATTGATCAGGCTCAGGGGGTTGCGCGGCGGCGGCGGCGCACCGTCAATCCCGGCCCCTTCCGGCATCAGGCGCACGTTGTCGATCGGCACGCCATCGATGACGATCAGCGGATCATTGCTGGCGCTGATGGAGGTGCCACCACGCAGGCGGATGTTCAATCCGGCGCCCGGTTCGCCATTGTTCGAGATGATCGTCAGACCGGCCACCTGGCCCTGCAACAGCTGGTCGGGCGAGGTATAAACGCCCTGATTGATCTCCGTCGCATCGATCGTCGCCACCGAGCCGGTCACATCTTCGCGCCGCTGCACGCCGTAGCCGACCACGACGATCTCTTCCAGCACCTCGACGGTGGGTTGCATGCGCACGTTGATGACCGTTCGGTCGCCTACCACCTCCTGCACCTGTTCGTAGCCCACGAACGAGAAAACCAGCACGGCTTCGGGTCCGGGCACTTCGATCTGATAGCGTCCTTCGACGTCGGTGGTCGTACCGGTCATCGTGCCCAGCACCACGATGTTGACGCCGGGCAACGGCTCCCCCGTCGTAGCATCACTGACGGTACCCGTCACCGTGCGTGGTTGCGCAATGACAACGCTTACATTCCAGCATGCAAGCAGCAGACTTACCCTTAAAATGCGCGAAAGCAATGTGCTCATGGTACCCATTCGCTCAAATTGTTTGAGTAAATGTAAGAGTTTCCACTTGCTATGGGATCGCTTCCAAATCTCAACGATGGGGACGGGAAATGCAATCCCTTTTTTAAGGGACACCCTTCAACTAAACCGTTTTAGTTGTAACGAGCTCGCAACCTTTTATACAAACTTCACAAAACTTTACCCGCCCTTTCTGATCCGGTGCTTAAAACAAAGCCCGCCTCCCCTGGCCCTTCAGGGAAGACGGGCGATCAGCAGTTCAGAGGTGGACTTATTGATTCCTGCCGGCACGCTTCGTGGTGATCAGAATCACCCCGTTGGCGCCCCGGGAGCCGTAAATCGCCGTGGCCGCCGCATCCTTCAGGACCGTGATCGACTCGATGTCGTGAGGGTTCAGAAAAGAGATGGTCCCACCCGGCATCGGGGTGATGGGCATGCCATCGACCACATAAAGGGGTTCTGGATTGCCCAGGAGCGTGTTCTGCCCTCGGATGCGCACGATCAGTCCGCCGCCGGGCGCTTCGGTCACGTACACACCGGCCACGCGCCCTCTGAGCAACTCTTCCACGCGCGTCACCGGCCGCTCTTTGACCTCGTCCGGATCCAGCTCACTGACCGAGGCCGTCACCTCCTCCCGTGCGATCGTGCCGTAGCCGACGTTGACCTGCTCCTTTGCTTCCGCAGCCGACGCGTCGGTTTCGGCCACCGGCCGACTCCCCGCGCAGCCGGTCAGCCACAATGCCGCCACCAGCGCCAGCCCGCCCACCATGTGCCGCCGTTCCATGATGCCTGCTCCGGGTTGGGTTCAAGGATGCCGCTCTCCTTCAGGATACCTCTAAAAAATCTAAACGTTTCCCGCCACAAATAAACCTGTCTAACCCCTGCTTTTCTTTCAAAAAGCAGGGGCGCACCACAGGGTGCGCCCCTACCGGACGAACAAGACACGCGCAGCCCTTTTGCGATGATTGAGGATGTTGCTTATTCCAGCGGCAGCCGGAGCGGGCGGCGCACGTAGCCGGCCCCCTCGCCTTCGAAGCGCACCTGCAGGCGGTAGCCGCCGGGCTCGGGGCTCAGCATGACACCTTCGACGGCCTGCACCCGGCGTGGCGTGCGCACCTGCAACGTATAGCTCCGCCCCACCCGTCCCTCCAGCACCAGCAGCAGGCTGTCGGACGCGGCCCGTACGCGCAGTACCCGGAGTCCGCGGTTGTCCATTCCGGGCACCAGCGGCTCGGGGGCTACATAGACGTCGGTGCCCGGCCGCATGCGGTAGCGGATCGTGGTCGGACCGGCCACCGGCACGCGGATGCGCACGCGCTGCAGATCGCCTTCCTCCCGCACTTCGAAGACGGCCGGCCGGTCGTTTACGGTCACGGACTCCACGCGGGCATCCAGCGGAAAGGCCGGCGCCAGATCCAGCGAGACGGGCGCCGCCTCGCCTTCAGGGATGATCTCCACCAGAAAGGCTTCGTCCGTGCGCCGAATGGCCAGCGCATACCGATCGCGTCCCACCGGCACGTGCCGCAACCGCAGCGAATCCCACACGGCCGGAAGCTGGGGCGCCACGCGCAACACCCGGCCGCCCTCCCGCACGTCCAGTCCCAGCAGTCCCCGCACCAGCGGGGTCACCACCATGGCCTCGGACCAGATCTGGTGGTGCGACGAGCGGCCGAAATCCCGATTGAAAGCACCCGAGAGCAATTCGGTCACGTAGCCCAGCGCCCCCTGGTAGGTCAACAGCGCGTTCGCCATCAGCGCCTGATAGCCGATGTGTGGTTTTTCGTAGCGATAGGCCGCCATCGACGCCCAGCCGGTAAACAGCGGCCAGACCGATCCGTGATGGTAGGAAAGCGGATCGTAGCGGCTGCTGGCGTTCGACAGAATCCGCGTGCCCCAGTCGGTGGCCATCTGCGCGCTGCCCACGTGCTCCAGCGCCCGACGGGCACGCTCCGGGCTGAGCAACCGCCACCAGAGCGGTACCGCCTGCAGCACCGTGTTTTCCGGAAACAGTTCGGGCGCCGCGGCCCCGTCCGGCTTCCAGGTGGCAAACGCATAGAACCCTTCGTCTTCCAGCCAATAAGTGCGCTCGATGGCCGCCCGCACCCGCACCGCCCGCTGCCGCACTTCGGCCGCCAGTTCGGTTTCGCCCAGGGCCGTCGCCATGGCCTCCATCCCCTCCAGCGCGGCCAGCCAGACGCCCTGCTGGTACAGCTCTTCGTGCGGCGGGTACAGCAGCCCCCCTTCCACCCAGCCGTGTCCCACGCCGGTGTTTTCCACCAGGTCGTTGCCGTCCGTGTCGGTGCCGGCCGTAAAACGGTAAGCCCTTACAAGCGCGTCCCAGTGCTCTCGGATGTAGTCCAGATCCCCGCTCGCCTGCCAGTAATCGGCGTGTGCGATGATAAAGAGCGGCGTGGCATCGGCCGAGGCCCAGGGATACGGATAGTCCTCGAACCAGTCGATCAGCGCAGCACTCTGGGAAATTTCGTGCGGGATCTTACCGTCTTCCCGCTGAAACTTTCGCAGGAAGTCCAGCGCCGTGCGGGTCGTTTCGAAGTGGCCGACGGCCGTCGTGGCCAGCACGGTCCAGAGCGCATCGCGCCCGAAGAACCAGGCAAAGCCGGGCCGCTCGCTGTTGCCCGCCGTACGGAAGCCGGCAATCAGTCCGGTGCCCAGGTACGGGTTGGTCGCCAGCCCTTTGTCGATGCCCACCAGCGCCCAGGCGTAGGCCGTGTTCAGCGTCGGATCGGGCGTTTCGATCTGCAATGCTTCGTCCAGCAGCCGTTCGTAGTGCGCCACGTTCTGGCGGTAATAGCTTTCGGCCTGCTCGAGCAGCCGCCGGTAGGTCGCGATCGCATCGTCGATGCCCTCGACGCTGCCCGTAATCACCACCGGAATGTAGTAGCGGGCGGCCAGCTCGGGCGTCACGTCCAGCTCGAACCGGTTCGGCAAGTCTTTTGGCTCTTCCTGATAGGGCTGCACCGACACGTCCCGGGCCAGCGGTGAGCCGATCAATCCGGCGAACCGGCGGGTTTCCTCGGTGATCGTGTAAAATCGCCCCTTCTCGTTCCAGCCGAGGTAGCCCGTCATCAGACCGGCCGGCCACATGAGGCGCAGGTCGGGCCGAAACGCCACGCGGATCGTCAGCGGCCGCACGGCCTGCACGTCCAGCAGCATCACGATACCCGGCTCGTGCACCGGCGCGTACAGGATCTGTCGCACGGTGAAAGCCGCGTGGCTGTAGGTGAGCACGGTGGCCTCCGGCCGCGCTTCGATGTAGGCCAGCGTCTCCTCGCCGCTCAACGGCACCGGATAGTCGGCAATCTGGAATTCCAGCCGCAGGTCGCGCAGGATTTTGAGCGGATAGACCCAGACCTCGAACGCGCGGTGTTCGTAGCCGAGCAGCGCCGCCCGCCGCCCCACCACGTCCAGAAACGCTCCGGCCTGCGTGGGCCGCGCCAGCACCAGCCGGCCGGCCGGAGGCTCAAAACGCGGCACCAGTCCTTCGATCTGTTGCGCCTGCACCGCCATCATGCCGGACAGCAAACAGCCAAGCCATACTGCAATCCATGCGTTTCCTCGCAGCATCGTCGGTCAGAAGGTTATGTACAAAAAAGCCCGTCCGGCAAGAAAACGCCGGACGGGCCGAAAGGTCAAGCCCCTGCGCATTTCACGGTGCTTCCAATTCTTTCAGCATAGCTGTTATCTGCGCTTTGAGCAGAGGAAGATCTCGCTCCACCGTTGCCCAGACTTCTTCGAGATCAATACCGAAGTACTCGTGTACCAGAATATTTCGCATCGCTACAATCTGCGCCCAGGGGATCTGTGGATAGGCGGCATGAAACGCCTGCCCCAGGCGCGCCGCAGCCTCACCGATCAGTTGCAGATGATGGATGATCCACACCTGAATCAGTTCGTTCTGAAGAAACGCCCTTTTGCCCTGACTGGCATATCGTTCGATCCGGGCAATCGCCTCCAGCATGTCCCTGAGTCTTTCGACAGGCGTTCTCATAGAGGAATGGCCTCCTTCAGCACTTTTTCGCGAATCCGGGGCTTGAGACCGGATTCGCTGAGCACATCGACACGGCACCCCAGCAGCGCTTCCAGTTCAAGCCATAGCGCGGCGTGATCCAGCAGGCTTCGTCCCGGCTCAAAACGCACGATCAGGTCCACGTCACTTGCCACGTCGGCCTCTCCTCGTGCCACGGAGCCAAATACCCTGACATCCGAGGCGCCATAACGAGCGCAGAGCTGCAGGATCTCTGCGCGCCTTTCCCGGAGCCGTTGCAGCAGTTGCCGTGCCGTCTTCCCACTGCTCATCTTTTCCTTAACCTTATCCAAAAAACAAGGAAAGATCTTGGAAGCTGGCGCTTTGCGTTGCGTCTCAGAAGCACGTGCTTGTAGTAAGCGCCAGCCGTAGTGGCATCACCCGAGACGGCACTTCGCTTCGCTCCATGCCGGACTACGAGCACGTTGGTCGTGCTTCAAATGGCAGACTATAAATCTCGCTATAAAGGTTTACAGGTTGAAATCGTTTGAGACGATTTTTCGGATGACTTCTATAATAAAAAGCCCGTCCGGCAAGAAAACGCCGAACGGGCCGCAAGGTCAAGTCCTGGCGCTCACTCCTCGCTTTTTGCCCGGAGCGAGGAAGCTTCGGGAAGAAGCTGGTTGCGACGGTAGGCGTAGATGCGGAAGACCGTCTCGTCGTCACCGCGCACCAGCGCCCAGCCGTTGCTCCGCTCATCAAAATAGAGCACCTGCTGGACGCCACCGGGCAACCGGAGCGTCAGCACATAGTCGGGCGCCCGGCGGATCGAGTCGGCCGGCAGGTCATCGAAGAAGCCGTCGGCGCGGAGCGGATCGAACTGACCGGCCCAGCGCGCAGCCGCCGCCGAGTCGGCCGGCGCGGTCTGGTCGTCTTCCACCAGTTCCCAGCCGCTTTCGCCCCGGCGCACGCCGTATCGCTTACCTTCATGCTGCACTTCCAGCGCCTCGAGCTGGCCCGCCGGCACGTTCAGGATCGTCTTGTCGCGCCAGCGGCTCAGATCCTCCGGGAAGGTCAGGTCGGTTCGGGCCAGAAACACCCGCTCATCCGTGGCCAGGCGCACGTACCGGGCGTTGAAATCCGGCCCCGTATTGCCCCAGAACAACTGGAGCGAGTCGCCCGCCTTCCGATAGGCCACCAGGCGGATGGCGTTCGAGTCGGCCACGCCGTAGTTGCCGTAGCGGGCCGGGTTGGTGGAAACGACGCTTTCCAGCTCCGTTCCGGCCAGGTTTTCGACGAAACGTCGAGCAAAGGACGAGTCGGCCGGATAGCGAATCGGGGCCGTCAGTTGCCAGCCCGAACCGCTCCGCTCCAGCACAAGCGGATCCTTGCCCGGCCGCTCCAGTTGGATGCGCGTGATCTCGTCCGCCCGGAGCGTCCATTCTGGCACGTCGATCGTCGAGGGGTTTCGCTTGAAGGCGCCGGTGGCCCAGGCCAGCACGAGCAGGACCACCAGCACGATCGACAGAATGACAACCGGATTTTTTCGCGCCATGACTCACGTCCGGGATGGTTTCAGGTGGTCAGCACGATCTGGCGCTGACGCCGGATGCGCCAGCGGATCAGCCCGAATAGCACCACCAGCACCACCGGTCCCAGGATGTTCGCGTACTTGATGAAGGGCCGCAGGCCTTCGCTCACCGGTTCGAGCGCCCGCGGCGCGATCGACTTGGTGCGGATCGCCAGCAGTGCCTCGTCCTGCCCGAGCCAGTCGGCGATGTTCAGCACGAAGGCCAGGTTGCCTGGCGGAAGCTGGCCGCCATAGCGCTGCTCATTGACCAGGTCGCCGTCGCCCACCACCACCAGCCGGGCCGGTTGTCCGACGCGCGTGCTGTCGTAGGCGCTCGGGAACGTCCCGTGCAGCGCCACGGCCAGCACGTAGGGACCGTCCTGGAAGTTTTCGGGGTCCGGCAGCATGGCGGGCTGCACCGTGAAGAAGCCCTGCTGGGTGGCGCTTTGTGGCGTCGAGTACACCAGCGGAATGCGCTCGACGCCTTCAGGAAGCGCTGCGCTCGTGTCGATCGAACTGACGTAGTAGAAGAACACCTCCCGGAGCCGGCTGACCATGGGATGCTCCGGGTTGAAGCGCGTGGCGATGGGGAAGAACGGATACTCCACCATCTGCGCCACGCGGAAGAAGCCCACGGTCCGCTGCAGCGTCACCACCGAGCTCTGGCGGTCCATCACCAGATCGGGCCGCACCACGGCGCCATAGTGGGCCAGTAGGTCTTCCAGTCCGGTCTTCTGCTCACTGGCAAAGCCGAACTGCAGGTTCGCGTTGACCCGGTTGAGCAGCACGGCCACGCGGCCGCCTTCCATCAGGTAGCGGTCGATCGCCTTCAGGTGCGCCTCGGGAAACGTGTCGGCCGGCGCGATGATGAAAAGCACGTCCGGCCGCGGGTCCAGCGTGCTGTCTTTCACCGACACGGTGCGCACCTCGTAGTTACGCTCCAGCGCCCGCCAGAACGTTTCGATGGCGGTACGGCCTGGCTCGCCGTGGCCCGTCAGGATGCCCGCCACCGGCAACCGGTCCCGCGTGAGCTTGCGGATGGCGCTGGTCAGGTCGTACTCCAGCGTCGAGAGGTCTTCGATCACCGGGATCGTCTCTCGCTTGCCCGCATACTCGACAACCAGCCCCATGTAGGCATTTTTGATCTGAAGATTGTCGTTTTCGATCACCTGCACCTGCACGGGCGGGATGTTGTAGCGGGCGGCTTCCTGCTGGAGCGATTCGTCCGATCCCGGATCCAGAAATTCATACTGGAATTTGTTGCCGCCGTAGGCGCGGTATTCGTCCAGCTTGTCGCGCAGAAAGCGCCGGTAGCTGCTGTACGGGGCCGGCAGATCGGCCGTAAAGAACACGCGCACGGTGACCGGGTCGTCGAGCGAACGCACCGTCTCGATCGATGCTTCTGAGAGCGAATAGACCCGGTCGTCGGTCAGGTCGATCCGAAAGAAAACGTTCAGGCCGATCAGGTTGAGCACCACCAGGATCAGTCCGGCCAGCAGCAGCGTCGTGCGTGTGGTCCAGTTCCGTTGCATGGCTCACTCCGGACGTCGTGCCAGGTGATACGCGGTCAGTAATCCGGCAAACGCCGTCAGCGACAGGTAGTAGAGCACGTCGCGCGAGTCGATCACGCCGCGCATCAGGTTCCGGTAGTGGAAGTCGATGCTCAGGTACTCCAGCACGGGGGCCAGCCAGCCCGGTGCGAAGATCGTGACCTTGTCGAGCAGATACAGCCCGAAGATCATGGCAAAGCCCAGAATGAAGGCCACGATCTGGTTGCGCGTCAGGCTGGAGGCCAGTAGCCCCAGCGCGCTGCAGGACAGGCCCAGCAGCGCCAGCCCCAGATAGCCACCGAGCGTGCCGCCGTTGTCCGGATCGCCCAGCACGGCCAGCGTCAGCACGTAGACGCCGGTCAGCGCCAGCGCCACCACCAGCACGATCACGACCGACAGCAGCTTGGCCGCGATGACCTGTCCGTCACGCACCGGAAGCGTCAGCAGCAGCTCGATCGTACCGGCGCGGCGTTCTTCGGCGAACGTGCCCATCGTAAGCGCCGGAATGAAGAACATGAACAGCACCGGCGCCAGGTCGAAGACCGATCGCAGCGACGCGACGTTCTCGACGAACAGGCTGTTGCCGAAGAACCAGCCTGTGATCAGCAGAAACACGCTCAGCACAATGTAGGCCGACGGGCTGTCGAAGAAGGCCCGCAGTTCGCGTCGCGTGAGGATCCAGACTTCCCGCATCGCTCCAGCGCGTTTAGTTCATCGTGAGCTGGCGGAAGACCTCCTCCAGATCGACACGCTCCCGATGGAGCTCGGTGAGCGTCCAGCCGCGCTCGACGACCAGGCGGAACAGCTCCGGCCGCAGGTCTTTCTGGCCGTCGGCACTCAGGCGCAGCAGCAGCGTGCCGTCGCTTTCCGTCCGCGCCTCCTCCACGCGCACGCCGTCCACCCGCTCCAGGGCCGATCGCACTTCGGGCTCCGGCGCCTGCACGCCGAACAGAATGCGCTGGCCGCCGTGCGCCGACTGCAACTCGTCGGGCGTGCCGTCGGCCACGATCCGCCCGCGGTGGATGATCAGCACGCGGTCGCACGAAGCCTGTACCTCGGGGAGGATGTGCGTCGAGAGGATGACGGTCTTTTCGCGCCCGAGCGTCTTGATCAGGCTTCGGATCTCCACGATCTGGTTGGGGTCGAGCCCCGAGGTCGGCTCGTCCAGGATCAGGATGGGCGGGTCGTGCACCATGGCCTGCGCCAGCCCGACGCGCTGGCGGTATCCCTTCGAGAGCGCATCAATGCGCTTGGTGAGCACGTCGCCCAGCCCGCACACCTCGATCACCTCGGCCAGACGACGCCGCCGCGCCGCGCCATCGAGCCCCCGCATGGCCGCCATGAACTCCAGATAGTCGTAGGTGACCATGTCGGGATAGAGCGGCGTGTTTTCGGGCAGGTAGCCGATCTTCTGGCGGATGGCCAGGCTGTCGTGCCGCACGTCCAGCCCGTCCACCAGGACGGTGCCCTCGGTCGGAGGCAAATAGCAGGTGATCACCTTCATCGTGGTGGTCTTCCCGGCCCCGTTGGGACCGAGAAAGCCCAGCACCTCGCCCGACCGCACGGTGAACGAGATGCGGTCGACGGCCACCTCCGACCCGTAACGCTTCGTCAGCTCGCGTACCTCGATCATGACACGCGTGCCGGTATTGCTTCGGTCGTGGTGGGACACTATTCAAGCAGAAAAGCGAACCGGGCCGCACCATTCCGCGGCGCCGTCAGAAAAATACAAACGAAATGGCCGGCTTTTTAGTGTGTCGCTCCGCCTGTCTCATCAATTCTTCGCAATTGCCGCCGCCTGACTGAACCAGAATTCTTAAGCGCAGAGCATCAGGCTTCATGCTGAAAAACGATTAGCGACCCGTGACCGACGATGCGCCATTGCCGCACATCACGGATTGTGCTTTCGACCCTGGAGCGGGATCGCGTCAGGGACCGGCTGATGACCTCCACAGACAGCGCCGTCCCCCTATGCCTGAGCATATCCTTGCAAATCATACATCATGATGTCCGTTTTGCAAGGATATAAACGCCCAGCTTTCCGCCAGATGCCCTCTTGTGCCATTGGTTGCCGTTCCGTATCTTCCAACCCGTTTTTAGCCATGCCTAAAAACTCAGTCGATTCGGATGCTGGTGCTGGCGCTGTGGCTGGGCGGCTGGCTCCTGGCGGCCGATACCAGCCGGTTCACCTCCGAGCTGGCCGTCGCCTACACAGCCGACGTCATGAGCCCGCTGGCCGGCGCGTCGGTGCGGCCGGTGTGGATGGACAACGTGGACGTCACGCTGACGCTGCACCTGACGCCGCGCACCACGCTGTTCCTTTACGGGCTGGGCAACCAGGGCGGCTCGATCAGCGCGCGGGTCGGCGACGCGTAGGGCGTCAGCAACATCGAGGCGCCCACCTCCTGGCGACTTTACGAAGCGTTTGTCGAGCACGTGACGGCCACCGGTCGCCTTTCCGTGCTGGCGGGGCTGTACGACCTGAACAGCGAGTTCGACGTGCTCCCGGCCGCCGGGCTTTTCATCAACAGCTCGTTCGGCATCGGCGCCGAGCTGGCCGCCAGTCGTCCACAGGGGCCGTCGATCTTCCCCGTGACGTCGCCCGGACTCCGGCTTCGCCTGGGCTTTCAGCGAAGCGCCCGGTATGCCGGTTACCTGCAGGCCGTGGCGCTCGACGGGGGCCGGGACGCCCGGACCGCCCTGCCGGCACGCACATCGTCTTCGGGCGTAACGACGGCCTGCTGCTGGTGGCCGAAGCCGGTGCGCTGGTGCATCCGGAAGCACCGCTGCCCGACGGCTCGCCGATCCGGCTCGTCAGCCGCCTGCACGAACATCCCCATCATCACAAGCTGGCGCTGGGCGTCTGGTACTACACCGCCCGCTTCCGGTGGCTCGACGCAGACCGCACGCAACGGGGCAATGCCGGCGTCTATCTGCTGGGCGAATCGCGGCTCTACCGGGAAGGCCCCCGCACGCTCTGGGCCTTTCTGCGGGTGGGCGTGGCGCATCCGCGCGTGAACCGCTTTGGCGCCTACACGGGCGGGGGCTTCAGTGGAAGGGGCTGGGTGCCGGGACGCCCGGCCGACCGCATGGGACTGGCCGTCGCCGCCGCCCACAACAGCAGCGCCTACCGCCGCCTGCAGCGACAGCAGGGCACGCCCGTACACCGTACCGAATGGGTTTTCGAAGGCACTTATCTGCTTGCCCTCAGCACAGCGCTCCGCCTGCAGTTCGATCTGCAATGGGTGCTCCACCCCGATACCCGCGCCGGCAGCGTGCTGGTCGGCGGCCTTCGCCTGCTGTGGAGTCCTTAATATGAATTCCGGGAAATCATAGTGCATGTGAGAAAGCACGGGCGCACACTTCGGTGCGCCCCTACCAGATCCTTGACATTTTCCCTATCCCGTAGGGGCGGACCACTGTGTCCGCCCTGTCATGCCCGCGGATCATCTCTGGCATGGCGCCATCATGCACCGGAAAATCAGCGATCCCATATAAGACGACAGCGGAAGCGAACGTATGCGCACCTGTGCCTCGGTCACGCTCACCATGGCTCCGGCACGCAACTGATCACCGAATCTGTCAATTATTCCCATCAGGTATCTATTCACATTTTCAGGGCGCATATTTCGAAGACGAAACACGATCACAGTGGGTAACCGGGCGCCGCTCGCAGCCATCAGTTCACCAAAATCAAGATCATGCGTCAATAAGATTCTGCGTTCTGTTCGCGCCAGTTCCAGAATAGACGCATCCGTAAGTAACTGGCCCTTAAGTTCGCGAAGATGAACGGCGTCATATCCTTGTTCTCTCAGAAACCTGACCGTATGGGGAGAAATCCGAGCAAGAAACCGGCGCGCTTCAGAGCATCAGACGCTCAGAAACCTGACCGTATGGGGAAAAATCCCCATGTCTGCAAGGAACCTCATGGGGTTTCTGGACTCAGTGGCACGACCCATTCCTCGGAGAGCCAGGCCGCATACTTGAGCGCCTGATGAATATCTTCAGGTTCCAGATAAGGATAGGCTTCAAGAATTTCGCGGACTTGCATTCCATTTGCCAGCAAATTCAAGATCAGCGAAACCGTGACCCGTGTGTCCCGAATGCAGGCACGTCCCCCCATCACTTCAGGATCGAACGTAATGCGTTCCAGGCCAGGCACAGGAAAACGTGCTTTCATGGGCGTCTTGCTTTTTTGATCAGGTTCATACCGGTACGGGTTGGCCGGCCAGCATTTCGATCGTCAGTGCGGCCGTCCAGGAAAAGCCCGTCGCCCCGCAGCCGGTCCCGTCCCGCGGATCGTAGTACTCCATGAAACCGGACTTCTGCACCAACTCCAGGCTGTGCTGCCGGATCGTCTCGGCCAGCTCGTGATAGCCGTAGCGGCGCAGCCCCTCCATGACCATCCAGTTGATGATGATCCACACCGGACCGCGCCAGTAGCGCCGCGGCTCGAAAAACAGGTTGTTCTTGGCCTGTGAGGGCACATAGTAGCGCGTCCCGTCCGGCGCGTACTCTTCGGGATTGAGCAGGTGCTCTTCGACAAGCCGACGCGCCTGCCGCTCGCTGGCCAGCCCGGCAAACAGCGGGATGAACGTGGCGCTGCCGTTTTCTTCCAGCACGCGTCGGGCGCGCAGGTCATAGGCGAAGTACAGCCCATGTTCTTCGCTCCAGAGCCGGGCGTTGAAGGCGTAGCGCGTGGTGGCCAGCCACTCGTCGAACTCCTCGGTGGGCTCACCCAGCTCGGCGGCCAGCGCCCGCAGGTCGCGCTGCGCCCGGTACATGAGCGCGTTGAAGAGCGTGTCCTGCACCAGAAACGGCGAACGGGCGTAGATCGTCTCCTGATCATAGCCCCACTGTCGGAACAGGTCGATCAAATAGACAAAGCGCTGGTACTCGGCCTGAATGGGCCGCTCGTCCTCGCGCACGTGCAGGAAGTCCCTGCGCTGGTAGGGCGGCACGCGCGTGGGAATGACCCGGATCATGGGCTCCACAAAGCGCGCGGCGTTGTCGGTGCCCGACTCCCAGGGATGCACGATCGCCACCAGGCCGGTGTTCTCGGGGTCCCGCGCCGTGTGCAGCCAGCGATGCCAGCGATAGAGCGCCGGGTAGATCTCCCGCACAAAGGCCAGCGAGGCCTCACGGTCCGGCGCCCGCTCGTGCATCAGCCGCACGCAGGTGGCCAGCAGCGGCGGCTGCACGATCCCGGAGGTCAGCACGCCCTCCGGCGCGTTCGGGCTCCGCTCGATCTGCCAGAAATCGGGCGTCGGGAAGTAGTCGGAAGCGCCGTTGTGGTAGACCACGTGCGGCAACATGCCGTCCTTCCACTGCCCTTTCAGCAGCGAGCGGATCTCCTGCTCGGCCCGCGGTCGATCGAAGTGGCTGAGTCCCAGCGCCACCAGCGCCGCGTCCCAGTTCCACTGATGGGGATACTGGTAGGTCCCCGGCTTGATAAAAATCCCGTTTACGTCGTTCGCCCGGAGGACCGCTCTGGCCTGCTCGATCAGCGCCTCCGGGTCAATGACAATCGGTTCGGACATCGGTGCAGGTTGTACAATGCTTTTGCGCTTCTTCAACAGAAAGACGACGCGCGCGTTTCACCGCGCCCTTGCAAATGAATCCGACGTGCTGCATCTTGAACCGGCATCCGCTGCAACTTTCTTTCGGAAATATCATGCGCCGCTATCTTCTTCTGTTCGCACTCCTGCTGCTGCCAGCCTGTGAAACGCCGGAAACCATGCCCGAAGCAAGCCTCGACACCGTGCTGACCGTGCCGGGCGCCTCGCCCGAAGCGCAGGCGCTTTTGCGCAAGTACGCGCCGTTCCGGCTTGAAGCCGACCTGAGCGGCCTTTCGGACAACCAGCGTCGAATACTCGGCCTGCTTATCGAGGCGGCCCGTGAAATGGACGCCATCTTCAAGGTGCAGGCCTACGGCAACCTGGATTCGCTGCTGGCCACGATCGAAGATCCGGGCCTTCGCCGCTTTGTGGAAATCAACTACGGTCCCTGGGATCGCCTCGACGGCAACCGCCCCTTCCTCGAAGGGGTGGGTCCCAAGCCGCCGGGCGCCAACTTCTATCCGCCCGACATGACGCGCGAGGAATTCGAAGTGGCCGCCGCCGAAAACGAAGCGCTCCGCAGCCTCTACACCATGGTACGGCGCGACGCACAGGGCCGGCTCGTGGCCATCCCCTACCACGAGTTTTTTGCGCCGCACGTCCGCCGTGCCGCCGAACTGCTTCGCCAGGCGGCCGAACTGGCCGAGGACGAAGGGCTTCGCCGCTACCTCACGCTCCGCGCCGAAGCGCTCCTGACCGACGACTACTACGAAAGCGATCGGGCCTGGCTCGACATGAAGACGAACACGATCGACGTGGTAATCGGCCCGATCGAAACCTACGAGGACCAGCTCTTCGGCTACAAGGCGGCCGCCGAGGCCTTCGTGTTGCTTAAAGACCGCGCCTGGAGCGAACGGCTCGGCCGCTACGCCACGCTGCTGCCCGAACTGCAGGCCGCGCTGCCCGTTCCGGACGCCTACAAACGCGAGCAGCCCGGCACCGACTCGGACCTCGGCGCCTACGACGCGCTCTACTACGCGGGCGACGCCAACGCCGGCGCCAAGACGATCGCCATCAACCTGCCCAACGACGAGCGCGTCCAGCTCGAAAAAGGCACGCGCCGCCTGCAACTCAAAAACGTCATGCGGGCCAAGTTCGAAAAGATTCTATTGCCGATTGCCGACGTGCTGATCGCCGAAGACCAGCGCACGCACATCACCTTCGACGCCTTCTTCGGCAACACGATGTTTCACGAAGTGGCGCACGGGCTGGGCATCAAACACACGATCGCCGGACGCGGCACCGTGCGCGAAGCGCTGCGCGACCTGTACACGACCATGGAGGAAGGCAAGGCGGACGTGCTGGGCCTCTACATGGTCACCTGGCTGATCGACCGCGGCGAGTGGGAGGCCGATCCGATGGACCACTACGTGACCTTCCTGGCCGGTATTTTCCGCTCGATCCGTTTCGGGGCGGCCAGTGCCCACGGCCGCGCCAACCTCATCCGATTCAACTTCTTCAAGGAGCAGGGCGCCTTCACGCGCGACGCGGCCACCGGCACCTACCGGGTCGTGCCCGAGCGCATGCAGGCGGCCGTCGCGGCGCTCTCGGAACAGATTCTCCGCCTGCAGGGCGACGGCGACTATGCGGCCACGGCCGCCTTCATCGAACGCTACGGTCAGATGGACGACACGCTCCGCGCCGATCTGGCCCGCATCCAGCAGGCCGGCATCCCGGTGGACATCGTCTTCATCCAGGGACCGGAAGTGCTGGGACTGGAGTAGCTGCCCGCGTCCACAGCAAACGTCCCGAAGGGCTGACCGAAAAGCCCCGGAGCCTCAAGCTCACGGGGCTTTTGTTTTGCCGCTCTCTCAATACCAAAAAGGTGCGATTAAAACAAAATATGATGGCCTTCATGGCGCCTCAAGTTTCAATACCAAAAAGGTGCGATTAAAACGGACGCCTCCCACTCGGGTTCGAGCGCCTTGCGCGTGATTTCAATACCAAAAAGGTGCGATTAAAACTGCTTGGTCGTATCGGGTTGGTGCTAGTAGCCAACCATTTCAATACCAAAAAGGTGCGATTAAAACGGGTAGGGCGAGATCGCGCGTCTGAGAGCCTCTCAATTTCAATACCAAAAAGGTGCGATTAAAACGAGGCCACGCTGCTGGCGCAACAGCTCACCGTGCAGCATTTCAATACCAAAAAGGTGCGATTAAAACGCGCGCCATCGAGGCACTTCGCAGTGAAAACCTGTCAGATTTCAATACCAAAAAGGTGCGATTAAAACTGCCGCCCGAGTCGCGTCGCATCGCGTCTCGCGAGCATTTCAATACCAAAAAGGTGCGATTAAAACTAGCCTGGACCGCGCTTCAGTCGTGCTGGTGATCCCAGATTTCAATACCAAAAAGGTGCGATTAAAACCACCACGCAGCCCGGACGATATCGTATCAGTACGTCATTTCAATACCAAAAAGGTGCGATTAAAACGCTGGAGGCCGTCTTTGAAGAGCGCGGAGGCGACATATTTCAATACCAAAAAGGTGCGATTAAAACAAGAAATATACAAAGTCGGAGCATGAAATCGAGGATAATTTCAATACCAAAAAGGTGCGATTAAAACACACGGAGGAGCCATGGAAAAGTGGGGATTCTGGGAGATTTCAATACCAAAAAGGTGCGATTAAAACCGCGCAGAGTCATGAAGGCTATTATCTTTTTTGCGGAATTTCAATACCAAAAAGGTGCGATTAAAACAGTACGCGCGCGCCCGCGGTCGCATCCAGCAGCGCGATTTCAATACCAAAAAGGTGCGATTAAAACCCACTACGAGGTGGTCGTGCTCGATAAATACAACAATGATTTCAATACCAAAAAGGTGCGATTAAAACCTTCTACCGGCCCGAAAATCCGCTCCAGCTCTTCCAATATTTCAATACCAAAAAGGTGCGATTAAAACACCCTTATGACGGGCTTGTCTATGCTATCGCGACCTTATTTCAATACCAAAAAGGTGCGATTAAAACTTCATGAAAAGAGGGTAGATGCCATGCTGATTTTTAATTTCAATACCAAAAAGGTGCGATTAAAACAGATAGGGCGGTCATGGGCTACGTTACTTACAACAACATTTCAATACCAAAAAGGTGCGATTAAAACAAGAAATATACAAAGTCGGAGCATGAAATCGAGGATAATTTCAATACCAAAAAGGTGCGATTAAAACCTCGTGGGGCCGAACCAAGTGGCCATACCCAATAGATTTCAATACCAAAAAGGTGCGATTAAAACCACGATAGGCTCCATCGTCACGCCCCGCTGAATGTGATTTCAATACCAAAAAGGTGCGATTAAAACAGCTTGTCTGCATGTGGCGGGCGTGGGCAAAGATGGTATTTCAATACCAAAAAGGTGCGATTAAAACAAGAATTCTGCAACAAGATTTACATCGTAGATCAGTAATTTCAATACCAAAAAGGTGCGATTAAAACCCACCCCGCCGAACTGCTCCACAGCACGCGCGGGCAATTTCAATACCAAAAAGGTGCGATTAAAACGGCTCGTCTTCGTGGACGACTCGAAAATCACAGATCTTGATTTCAATACCAAAAAGGTGCGATTAAAACGCGCTCCTGGACGCGGCGGCCGGTCTGACAACGCTCGATTTCAATACCAAAAAGGTGCGATTAAAACGAATTCGTCTTCCTCATCAAAGACGAACTCGGCCACAATTTCAATACCAAAAAGGTGCGATTAAAACCGGAGAAGGCCACGGCTACAGACGCCGTCCTGCTCGATTTCAATACCAAAAAGGTGCGATTAAAACTGCGACGATGCTCCGCGCCTGAATCAGCGACGTATTCATTTCAATACCAAAAAGGTGCGATTAAAACGTGTTGCCACCCTATCTGGAGCGAGGCATTGCACCGAATTTCAATACCAAAAAGGTGCGATTAAAACTATTGTGCGTCGTGGGGTAAAAGCCGCCCGGAGAGTCATTTCAATACCAAAAAGGTGCGATTAAAACCTCCTCATATACAAGGCCGCGCCCGCCAACCCACCATTTCAATACCAAAAAGGTGCGATTAAAACGTTCAACGGGGAGTCGTTCCGCAATGTATACCTGCTCATTTCAATACCAAAAAGGTGCGATTAAAACATTGTCGGCGTCCGGGGATTTCAGCGATTGTAGTCGATTTCAATACCAAAAAGGTGCGATTAAAACAACTCATCCAGATCCTCGTCCGCAGGAGCCGTCCATTTCATTTCAATACCAAAAAGGTGCGATTAAAACCACGATCTATTACCACCTGGCGCGCAACAAGTCGCTCATTTCAATACCAAAAAGGTGCGATTAAAACCCCGCCCCTCCGTCAAAATCCGACCATTTTATCCCGAAATTTCAATACCAAAAAGGTGCGATTAAAACCACCTCTACCAGCTCAAGCCGCACGCGCACGACGACATTTCAATACCAAAAAGGTGCGATTAAAACCGGAACTGGACGCTGCGTTCGTGCGTCTGATAAGCAAATTTCAATACCAAAAAGGTGCGATTAAAACGTGCGTGTGTGGGCTTATCCTGTCAAAATCCTTATCATTTCAATACCAAAAAGGTGCGATTAAAACAAGGCCTGGCTGAGCGGCTGGAGCACGTCGCGGTCATTTCAATACCAAAAAGGTGCGATTAAAACCCGAAGCGGCTCTGCATACCCCGCACGAGCGCTTCGAATTTCAATACCAAAAAGGTGCGATTAAAACCTGGGTGCTGAAGCCTAACTACATTCAGTCGCTGGGATTTCAATACCAAAAAGGTGCGATTAAAACTTTAAGGTTGAGCGTTTGTGGCTTGAGAGCCGGTTATTTCAATACCAAAAAGGTGCGATTAAAACTCACCGGAAAAGAGAACCCGGCCGATCTCGCCGATCAATTTCAATACCAAAAAGGTGCGATTAAAACCATTCCTCCTTTGCGGTAGCGATGACCCAGCCAATACATTTCAATACCAAAAAGGTGCGATTAAAACAACCGCTGAAATCCACGGACGCCGATTATGCGCCCCTATTTCAATACCAAAAAGGTGCGATTAAAACTGTGGCCCGTGAAGCGTGATATGGTTCCAGTCGACCATTTCAATACCAAAAAGGTGCGATTAAAACATACGTGCCGGTGGACTTCATCGGCGCGGTGATGAGATTTCAATACCAAAAAGGTGCGATTAAAACCTTTTTCGAGCGCCCAATCGTCGTTATCCTCCACATCATTTCAATACCAAAAAGGTGCGATTAAAACGCGCCTCGGCCGCACCCTCCACCGCGTCATCAACAGATTTCAATACCAAAAAGGTGCGATTAAAACGTGTCCCGCACGTCCCGGCAGAGCACGTCCCCCTGATTTCAATACCAAAAAGGTGCGATTAAAACCGAGACGATTCCGAATTTCTCGCAACTCAGCAACGAATTTCAATACCAAAAAGGTGCGATTAAAACGGAAAACAGGTGAGGGAGTAGAAGTCCGGTTCGTTCGTTATTTCAATACCAAAAAGGTGCGATTAAAACAAACGTCCGTGCCGATCGATAGGCACATGCACGTTTATTTCAATACCAAAAAGGTGCGATTAAAACCGCGCTGCGTGCGAGGCGGAAGCTCCTCATAAAAGACATTTCAATACCAAAAAGGTGCGATTAAAACCCGGTTCGGGGTACGGGTCGACCGTTGATTGGTATAATTTCAATACCAAAAAGGTGCGATTAAAACGGTGCGTCGCCTACTCGGCGAGTGGAACCAGCGCAACATTTCAATACCAAAAAGGTGCGATTAAAACGAAACTTAACCCAAAACCCAAAACCCAAAACCAAATATTTCAATACCAAAAAGGTGCGATTAAAACCATGATCCGCACGAACGGATGATCAGGTGTGTGGGATATTTCAATACCAAAAAGGTGCGATTAAAACCCTGCTGGTAGGTGCGTGCAACTGCCAGCACATCAAATTTCAATACCAAAAAGGTGCGATTAAAACTCATGAGAGAAGAACTAACAGCCCTGATTGAACTCCATTTCAATACCAAAAAGGTGCGATTAAAACCAGTAGACATAAGTGCCAGTGCTTTTCAAAAAACTCATTTCAATACCAAAAAGGTGCGATTAAAACTCGGCGCGGGTCGCATCAACGATCTGCTTGTAATCCAATTTCAATACCAAAAAGGTGCGATTAAAACGCAAGAAAAACAGGCAACGCCATGAAACGCTACAACATTTCAATACCAAAAAGGTGCGATTAAAACTATACAAGGCGAATTGGAGCGCCGTCACATAGACGATTTCAATACCAAAAAGGTGCGATTAAAACGACATCTACGTTGGCCGCTACTTCGGCCCCACGAGCATTTCAATACCAAAAAGGTGCGATTAAAACGCGGCCACGGCCCACGACGAGAAAGCCCGCCCCACGATTTCAATACCAAAAAGGTGCGATTAAAACATCTGCCGCTCCACCTCTCCGAGAATTTCATCAATCTATTTCAATACCAAAAAGGTGCGATTAAAACCATTGCACAAACATAGCCTCACCTTTTATTTTTGTCCGCCATTTCAATACCAAAAAGGTGCGATTAAAACGCGCTTGAGCCGACGCAGATGGCTGCGGACGAGGGATTTCAATACCAAAAAGGTGCGATTAAAACTGTACTTGCGCATGCCCGCACGCGCGAGCGCCCGCATTTCAATACCAAAAAGGTGCGATTAAAACGATCAGAAAAAAATATCCTACGGCGGCGCGTCGTCATTTCAATACCAAAAAGGTGCGATTAAAACCTGAACTCGTCAGAAAGTCTCTCATCGCTTCTGGTGATTTCAATACCAAAAAGGTGCGATTAAAACTCGTCTGTAACCAACCTAACCGGACCGGTCACCCGTATTTCAATACCAAAAAGGTGCGATTAAAACGCACCTTGGCCGCAGCCCGTATCCTTCTCCACGCCCATTTCAATACCAAAAAGGTGCGATTAAAACGCATCCGCCGCGAAGCGTCGAGCACGTAAACCTTGTCATTTCAATACCAAAAAGGTGCGATTAAAACTTGTTTAAGGATTAGACAAAAACAGAAAAGTTGTGCAATTTCAATACCAAAAAGGTGCGATTAAAACCCCGGCCTTTCAAAGAGCAGAACCGGGTTCTGGAGGGCATTATAAGCGATTTGATCGGGAATGTCAAGCCCCCTGTGTCGTCGAGCTCCGGTTACCCCCGAAACCCCGGAGGGCCGACGACTTCAGACAAACCATTTTAAAACAAAATCATACAGACAATCTTCTTGAATTTACCCCACCTTCTTCGCCGAATGCTTTTCGTTATCTCCGTGGACGACGACCCTGCTTACGGCATTACCTTATGAAATTACGGCATTTATGCTCGCACAACTCACGTTTCCTGTGTCTTGACCATCCTGTAAAACCACCGTTCCATTAACGGTCCTGAGTTTCCCGGACCAGCGCACGCCAGACAACGCGTTCCCGACCCTCGATTCAGATCGGATCCCGACCACTCCTACCTGCACGTCGGCCGGCGCCACACGGTGCGGCTTTACCGATCCTTCACCCCCGCCCCACTTGACACGCCTGTCGATATTTGTTTATCATGCTGGAAACTTGAAATACAATTTCAGTTTCCATGGTTTCATCCGAAACAACCCCGGCGGCCGTGCGCGCGCGCATCCTGGAAGCGGCACGACGACGCTTCTTCCAGGAAGGCTATGCGCGGGTGACCATGGATGAACTCGCCCGCGAGCTGGGCATGAGCAAAAAAACGCTCTACCAGCACTTTCCCACCAAGGCGGCGCTCGCAGCGGCCGTCATGGAAGCTTTCCGCTCGCAGGTGGCCGAAGGCCTCGGCCGCATTTTCGAGGACCTCACGCTGTCGCTCCCCGAACGCCTGGCCCGGGCGTTCGCCGAGGCGGCCCACCACCTGCGCCAGATCGAAAAGCCGTTTCTGGAAGACCTGGCCCGCTTCCTCCCCGACGTCTGGGCCGAAACCGAACGCTTCCGCTCCGAGACAATCGCGCGCCTGCTGGGCGGCGCGCTCCGGGAAGGTCAGGCGGCCGGGTTCATCCGAACCGACGTGCCCGTGGAGATCCTGCTCCGGAGCTTTCAGGCCGTGGCCGAGTGCCTGGTGACACCCGCAGCACTCATGGAACTGCCCTACACGCTCCCGGAGATGATCCGGCTCGTGATCCAGCTGCTGTTCGAGGGGATGCTGACCGATACCGCCCGCGGCGACTTCCGAAAAGCCCTCGATGCGATTGCTTCCGGGGAAAATCTGACCACCTGACCTGATCGCGCCATGCGTACGCTCCTGATTCCCGTGCTGCTGGGCGGCCTGCTGGCCGGATGCCGGGCCGCCCGCACCGACGTGCTCGAAGTCTCCGGCACCATCGAGGCCACCGAAATCCAGCTGGCCGCCCGCACGACCGGCGAGATCGTGCGGTTCTTCGTGGACGAGGGCGATCGTGTCGCGCGCGGCCAGCCGCTGGTGTGCCAGGACACCACGCAGCTCGCGCTGCAGCTACGCCAGGCCGAAGCCGACGTGGCGGCCGCCCGCGCCAATCTGGCGCTGCTGGAGGCCGGTGCCCGCGCCGAAGACCTCGAGCAGGCCGAAGCCCGACGCCAGCAGGCGGAAACGCGTCTGGAACAGGCCCGCCGCGATGCGGCCCGCCTCGAAGCGCTCCATGCGCAGGGCAGCGCCACCGACCGCCAGCTCGAAGACGCCCGGCTCCAGCTCCGGCTCGCCGAAGCCGAATACCGGGCCGCACAGGCCCAGCTCGAAAAGCTCCGGCACCTGGCCCGTCCCGAAGAGCTGGCCGTCGCCCGCGCCCGTGTCGCACAGGCCGAGGCCCGGCGCGACCTGCTCCGCCGCCAGCTCGAGGACGCCTGCCTGGAAGCCCCCACCGACGGCGTCGTCAGCCGTCGCGTGGCCGATCCGGGCGAACTGGCCGCCCCCGGCTCGGTGCTGCTGACGCTCGTCCGGCTCGACACGGTCTACGTGCAGTTGTACATCCCCGAGCCGCTGATCGGTGCCGTCCGCTACGGCCAGCCCGTCACGGTACGCGTCGATACCTGGCCCGACCGCACCTTCGAGGGCCACGTCACCTACATCGCGCCCGAGGCCGAATTCACCCCCCGCAACGTGCAGACGAAGGAAGACCGCACGCGGCTGGTCTTTCGCATCAAGGTAGCCCTGCCCAATCCGGAGGGGCTGCTCAAACCCGGCATGCCCGCCGACGCCACGCTGCAACCCGCCGCCTGAGCCATGACGCCCCCGATCGAGCTACGCGCCGCCACGAAACGCTTCGGGCCGATCACGGCCCTGGCCGGCGTGTCGCTCTCAGTAAACCAGGGCGAGATGTTCGGGCTTGTCGGACCCGACGGCGCCGGCAAGACCACGCTGCTGCGCCTGGTGGCCGGCATCGCCCGGGCCGACGAGGGCGTCGTGCGCGTGCTCGGCCATGATCTGACCACCAAAGCCCGGCGCATTCGCCCGTTCATCGGCTACATGGCCCAGCGGTTTTCGCTTTACGGCGACCTGACCGTCGAGGAAAACCTTCGCTTTTTCGCACGCCTGCACGGCACCGGCACCGATCGGGCCTGGCAGGAGCGCCTGCTGGAGATGACCGGCCTGGCGCCGTTCCGCACCCGGCTGGCCGACTACCTTTCGGGCGGCATGAAGCAGAAGCTGGCGCTCATCTGCACGCTCGTCTATCGTCCACGGCTGCTGCTGCTCGACGAACCCACCACGGGCGTCGATCCCGTCGCCCGGCGTCAGTTCTGGGAGCTGCTCGTGGAGTTTCAGCAGGAAGGGCTGACGATCGTGCTGGCCACGCCGTACCTGGACGAAGCCGAGCGCTGCCGCCGCGTGGCCCTGCTCCATCAGGGGCGCATCCTGGCGCTCGATACGCCCGAGGCGCTACGGGCGTCGCTGCCCGGCCGTCTGTTCGAACTGACGGCCACGCCCGTGCGCGAGGCGGCCCGACGACTTCGCACCTGGCTCGAGGCGCACCGCGTGCAGCTCATCGGCAACCGCATCCACCTGCTGCTCGACCGCGACGACGAGCTGACGCCGTTGCTCGGCCGCCTCGAAGCCGACGGCACCGTGCAGGTGCGCGACTGCCAGCCCATCGCGCCCACGCTGGAAAACGTCTTCCTCGCCTACCTGACCGAGCAGTCCACCCCATCAAAGTAAATCGACGATGTACAATGAAACATAATCATCCATCCCGGATGTTGCGCTGGTTGCCGGGCCTGCTGCTGGGATTCGGCCTGGCGCTCGCGCTCCAGGCACAACCCGTGCAGCTGACGCTGTCCGAAGCCGTCAGACAGGGGCTCCGGACGCATCCCGACCTGGCCGCCGCCGAAGCGGCCGTCGCGGCCGCACAGGCCCGCATCGGTCAGGCCCGCGCAGCCTTCCAGCCCCGGCTGCAGTTTTCGGCCGGCTATCAGCGGCTGAGCGAGATCACGCCGTTTGCCATCACGATGCCGCTGCCGGGTGCCGAACCCATCGAGATCACGCCCAACATTCCAAATCAGTATCAATTGCAGCTTTCGCTGCAGCAGCCGCTGTTTCAGGGCGGACGGCTACGGGCGCAGCTCGAGGCGGCGCGGCAGGAAGCGGCGGCCGCCGTCGCCGAGCAGCACGCCCGGCGCGAAGCGCTCGCCTATCGCATCGCCACGGCCTACTGGCAGCACGTGGAAGCCGAGGCGCTGGCCCGTGCCGCCGAGGAGAACGTCCGCCGTCTGGAAGCGCACCTGCAGGACGCCCGCAACCGGCAGGCGCAGGGCCTCCTGCTCGAAAGCGAAGTGCTCGACGTGGAGGTGGCGCTGGAGCAGGCCCGACTCGAAGCGCTCCGGCAGCGGCAGGCGGCCCGGCTCACCGCCGTCACCCTGAGCAGCCTGGTAGGCCTGCCGCCGGACACGCCGCTCGTGCTATCCGACCGGCCCGACACTGCCGCACAGCCGGTACCGTCGCTCGACAGCCTGCGCGCACTGGCTCTGCGCAGACGGCCCGATCTGGCCGCGCTCCGACACACCATCGCCCGTGCCGATGCGCTGCGCGCCATGGCCCGGGCCGGCTGGTGGCCTCAGGTGGCACTCGTCGGGCGCTATCTCTACGCCCGACCCAACCCGCGCCTCATCCCGCTACAGGATCGCTTCGAGGGGACCTGGGAAGTCGGACTTTCGCTCACGCTTGACCTGTGGAACGGCCTGCGCACGCACCATCAGGTGGCCGAGACCACGGCGCTGCGTCGCCAGGCCGAAGCGCAGGAGGCCGCCACGCTGCGCACGCTGGACGTAACGCTGGCGCAGGCGCGGCTCGGCGTCGAGCAGGCCTACGAGCGGCTGCGACTGGCCCGGCTGGTGGTCCGGCAGGCCGAAGCCCGGTATGCGCTGGTGCGCGATCAGTTCGCCCAGGGGCTGCGCACCAGCCGCGACCTGCTCGATGCCGAAACGGCGCTGGCGCAGGCCCGCGCCCGGGAGATTCAGGCCCGGACGGCCTGCGCGCTCGCCTGGCTGGCGCTGTATCAGGCCACCGGTACGCTGACCGAACACCTGCCATGAGCACGCCCGCCATCGACGTACGCGACCTGACGCGTCGCTTCGGCAGCTTCACGGCCGTCGACCACGTGACGTTTCAGGTGGAAGCCGGCGAGATCTTCGGCTTTCTGGGTGCCAACGGTGCCGGCAAATCGACCACCATCCGCATGCTCTGCGGCCTGCTGCCGCCGTCGGAGGGCACGGCCCGCGTGGCCGGGTTCGACGTGGCCCGCGAGCCCTACCGCGTGCGCCAGGCCATCGGCTACATGGCCCAGAAGTTCTCGCTCTACGAAGACCTGACCGGGCTGGAGAACCTGTACTTCTTCGGGACGGCCTACGGACTGACCGGCCGCCGGCTCGAAACGCGCATCCGCGAGGTTACGGTCCGCGTGGGCCTGAGCGGACAGGAACGTCGCCTGGTGCGCGAGCTGCCCACCGGCTGGCGGCAGCGGCTGGCGCTGGCCAGTGCGCTGCTGCACGAACCGTCCGTGGTGTTTCTGGACGAACCCACCAGCGGCGTCGATCCGCTGGCCCGGCGTCGCTTCTGGGACCTGATCGCCGAGCTGGCCGCCGAGGGCACCACGGTGTTCGTCACCACGCACTACCTGGACGAAGCCGAGTACTGCAACCGGCTGGGCCTCATCCAGGGCGGCCGGCTCATCGCGCTGGGTGCGCCCGAGGCGCTGAAGGCCCGCTACCTGACCCGCCCGCTGTACGAACTGGAGGCCATCCCATTGCGCGCCGCCCTGGAAGCGCTGCGCCGGATGCCCGAAGTGTTCGAGGCGGATCCCTTCGGGAGCCGCATTCACGTGACGCTGCAGGATCGCGCGCTCGATCCCGAGCTGCTCGTGCGCCGCCTGCGCGAAGCAGGGCTGACGGTCGCCGGCATTCGCCCCATCGTGCCCACGCTCGAAGACGTGTTTCTGCATCTGATCGAGCATCCCCCCGCCGAAACCTGACCCGGCCATGGCTGCGCTGCGCCTGATTGCCACCCTGTTCGTCAAGGAGTTCACCCAGATCCGGCGTGATCCGCTGTCGCTGGGCATGCTCATTGCCCTGCCGGCCTTTCTGCTGATCCTTTTCGGCTATGCGCTCACGTTCGACGTGCGCAACCTGGCGCTGGGCGTGTGCGACCAGGACGGGTCGGCGGCCAGCCGCGAGCTCGTCCGACGCTTTGCGATTACCGAGTATTTCGATCTGAAGCGCCAGGTGGACGACCCGCGGGCGCTCACGCGACTTATCGACCACGAGGTGATCCGGGTGGGCCTGGTCATTCCGCCGGACTTCAAGGAGCGGCTCGAAGCGGGACGTCCGGCGCCGGTTCAGTTTCTGGTGGACGGCACGAACGCCACGATCGCCTCGGCCGTCACGGGCTACGCCGACGCCATCGTCCGGGCGTTCAGCGGCCAGGTGGTGCTGGAGCAGATGCTGCGCGCCGGGCACCGTCCGCCGCCGGCGGCCGTCTCCGTCGAGGCCCGCATCTGGTACAACCCCGAGCTGGAAAGCGCCCGGTTTCTGTTGCCCGGCCTGATCGCCTTCCTGCTCATGGTGGCCACGGTGGTGGCCACGTCGCTGTCGGTCACGCGCGAGCGGGAGCGCGGCACCATGGAGCAGCTTGTGCTGGCGCCGCTGGAGCCCTACCAGCTCGTGCTGGGCAAGACGCTGCCCTACCTGCTGGTGGCGATCGGCTCGACCGTACTGATCCTGCTCGTCGGACGCCTGCTGTTTGACGTGGAGGTGCGTGGCGACCTGCTCGTACTGGCCTTCGTGGTGCTGGCCTACCTGCTGGCCGGTCTTGGCCAGGGACTGCTGATCTCGACCGTCGCGCCCAGCCAGCAGGTGGCCTTTCAGATCGCCATCATCAGCACGCTGCTGCCCACGTTCATCCTCTCGGGTTTCGTTTTTCCCATTTACAACATGCCGCCGATCATCCAGGCGCTCACCTATCTGGTGCCGGCCCGCTACTTCCTGGTGGCACTGCGGGGCGTCATGCTGAAAGGAACCGGCCTCGCCGTCTTCTGGCCCGATGTGCTGTTGCTGTTGCTTTTTGCAGGGCTCATGCTCACGCTGAGCAGCGTTCGCCTGCGCCGTCTGTTTCAACATCTGATGTGAGCCGCCATGGAACAGGTGCTCGCTTTTCTGCGGAAAGAATTTCGCCAGCTGCGGCGCGATCCGCGCATGCTGTTTCTGCTGATCGTGCCGCCGATCGTGCAGCTCGTGCTGCTGGGCTACGCGGCCAACCTGGACGTACGCCACGTGCCGCTCGTGGTGTGCGACCCGGTCCCCTCGGCCACCAGCCGCGACCTGGTGCAGCGGCTCGTGGCCAGCACTTACTTCGATCTCGTCGGCTACGAACCCGACGCGCGGCGCATCGGCGCGTGGCTCGACCGCGGGCAGGCCACCGTGGCGCTCGTCTTTCCGCCCGACTTCGGGAAAGACGTAGCGCAGGGCGCCACGGCCTCGGTACAACTGCTGGTGGACGGTAGCGAGACGAACACGGCCACCGTCGCCCTGAGCTATGCATCGCAGATCATCCAGCACGCCCTCGGTGCCGGTGCCGTAACGGCTGGCGTCGTGCCCGAGCTGCGTGTATGGTTCAACCCGGCGCTCTCCAGCCGCTGGTTCATCATCCCCGGGCTGGTAGGCCTGCTGCTGACCGTGATGACCACGGTACTGACGGCACTGGCGCTGGTCAAAGAGAAAGAGACGGGTACGCTGGAGCAACTGCTGGTGACGCCGCTGCGTCCGGCCACCGTGCTGCTGGGCAAGCTCGTGCCCTTTCTGGTGATCGGCCTGCTGGACGTGCTGCTGGTGGTGCTGGTGGCGACGCTGTGGTTTCAGGTGCCGCTGCGCGGTAGCATTCCGCTGCTGTTCGGGAGCGCACTGCTCTTTCTGCTCAACACGCTCGGGCTCGGTTTGCTCATTTCCACGTTGAGCCGCACGCAGCAGCAGGCGCTGATTGGTGCCGCCTTTTTCGCGCTCATGCCCATGATCATTCTTTCCGGCTTCGTCTTCCCCATCGAGAGCATGCCGCCCGTGATCCGGGCCGTCACCCACATCGTGCCCCTGCGCTACTTTCTGACCATCGTGCGGGGCATTTTCCTGAAAGGCGTGGGCATGCCGGCGCTCTGGGAGGAGATGCTGGCGCTGCTCGTGCTGGGGTTGCTCCTGTTTGGCCTGAGCACCTGGCGCTTCCGCCGCCAGCTGCATTGATGCTGCGCCTGCGTTCAGGCGGGGCTCAGTTCAGGGGCATCCACGTGCGGGCCCAGCTCCCAGAGATCGACCAGTTCGTTGAGCAGGTCCTCTTCGGTGTCCAGGAAGGTGCCGTCGGCGTTGGCGATCTGCACCAGGTCGTGGAAGGCCGTCAGTCGCTGCGCGGGCGTAAGCGCCATCTTGATCGCCTCGGCCGAAGCGCGCAGTTCGGCGTCGGTCAGTCCTTCGGCGTAGCGGTCGATCGCTTCCTGCAACACGGCCGCCAGCTGCTGGTCGGTCAGGTCCGGGCACCAGGCGCGAAGCTTGCGCACGATGATCTGTCGTTCCTGACGCGTGAGCTCGTGATCGACGCCGTGCGCCAGCACCAGATAGAGCAACGCCAGATGGATGAGCACTTCGGGAATGCCTTCCTGGCCCGGATCGAGCACGCGCACCCGTTCGTAGGGCGGTTCGAGGCCCCAGCGCCGGGCCACCAGCTCCAGCAGCTGGCGTTCGCTTTCCATGACGATCCCGTCGGCCTCCGCGATGCGCAACAGATCATGCAGCACGGCCTGGCGCTGCGCCTGCGAGAGATGGGGTTCGACGGCCTCCAGCGAGGCCTGCAGCAGCGCCTCCGGGTCTTCGGCGGCCAGCAGCACATCAAACGCCTCCAGAACCAGCGCCCGCAACTGGTCGGGCGGGATCGTCGGACAACGGGCCTGTAGCTGGTCGATGACCGCCTCCAGCCTACCGTCGCCGACCGGCAAACCTTCGCGGGAGGCCGCAATCAGATACAGGAGCGCCAGTTCCTGCAGCCGGCCGGCCATGCAGCGCGTCTCGGACATGCGATATCCCTCTGTTTTGATGGAGGTTCTCTATCGTCAGCCCGTGCGGGCAGAATCCTCAACCCGGCCTGTATCGGCCAGCCGGCTGTCTTTCTTTAACAAATTTCTGAAAGCAAGGTGCTTGGACGCAAGGCCAGTTTGTTACGCTTTTGCAAGGGATTCATGTTCGGCCGGGACGCGAAGTACCTTGACAGCCTTGACCATCGGGTCGGCGGGGTCATCGCTCCGGATGATCTGAAATCCCAGCTTCCGGCACACGTGCTGCATGGCGTGGTTTTGCACGAGGATGTCGGCTACGATGCGCTCGAGCCCTTCGGCCTCGCCGATCTGGATCAGCCGCCGCAGCAGCTCGGTGCCCAGCCCTTTGCCCTGCACGTCGTCGCGCACGAGCATGGCAAATTCGCCGTCGTTCGTGCCATAGATCTTGGTCAGTCGCGCGACGGCCAGGATCTCGGGGCGGCCGGTTTCGGGGCTGCGCCGCTCGGCCACCAGCGCCATTTCCCGATCGTAGTCGATGAAGCAGAGCCGGGCCAGCCGCTCATGCGCCACGCGCTGGCTGAGCTTGAGCAGGCTGGCGTAGCGCAGATAGACGCTGCGCTCGGAGAGTTTGTGGTGGAATTCTACCAGCAGGGGTTCATCTTCGGGACGAATGGGTCGGATGAGCACCGGGGTGCCGTCCTTGAGGCGCCAGGTGCTCATGTACTGACGCGGATAGGGACGAATGGCCGGACGCGGCAGCTCCTCTTCGCGCAGGTCTGGCGGATGCAACACGATCCGGGCGTCCAGCGCCACGATCTGATCGGGGGCGGCCAGCAGCGGGTTCACGTCGATTTCCCGGATCCAGGGCTGCTCGACGACCAGCTGGCTGAAGCGCACCATGAGCTTTTCGAGGCGGTCGAGGTTGACCGGCGGCCGTCCGCGCACGCCCTGCAGGGCCCGGTAGACCTTCGTCTGCTCCATCATGCGCCGCGCCAGCGTCGTGTTGAGCGGCGGCAGTCCCAGGGCTCGATCGCGATACACCTCTACGAGCGTTCCTCCCGCGCCGAAGAGCAGCACCGGCCCGAACTGCGGGTCGATCGTGCTCCCGATGATCAGTTCGTAGCCGTCCCGTGCCCGCACCATCGGCTGCACGGTGACGCCGTCGAACGCGTCGGCCTGGCCGCGCTCCTCCAGGTTGCGCCGGATCGTCTCGAAGGCCCGCCGTACGGCCTCGGGCGAATCCAGGTTGAGCTGGACGCCTCCCACATCGGTCTTGTGCGTGATCTTGAGCGAATGCAGCTTCAGCACGACGGGATAGCCCAGCTCTTCGGCGGCCGCCACGGCTTCGTCGGCCGTGCGGGCCAGGCGCGTCGGCGTCACGGGCAGGCAATAGGCCTCGAGCACCTGCTTGGCCTCGTACTCGGTCAGCAGCGTGCGCCCTTCCCGGCGCACCTGCTCAATGATCTGCTGCGCCCGCTCACGGTCCGGGCCTCCGTCGATCTCGTCGTCGGGCAGCGAAGGCGTCTCGTAGAGGGCGCGCAGGTTGTAGCTGTAGCGCCACATGTAGTTGAACACGCGCACGGCCGTGTCGGGGTACTGGAAGGTGGGAATGCCGGCGCGGTTCAGGATCTTTTTACCGGCGGCCACCTCCACCCCACCCATCCAGCTGGCCAGAATCGGCTTGCGGCTCTGTGCAAAGCGCCGGAGCTGCTCGGCCGTCTGCGTGGGATCGGTCATGGCCTGTGGCGTGAGGATGACCAGCAGGCCGTCGCTGTTTTCGTCGGCCAGCGTCACCTCCAGCGCCTTCGCGTAGCGCTCCGGATCGGCGTCGCCGAGGATGTCCACCGGATTGCCGTGACTCCAGTGCGGCGGCAGGAATTCGTCCAGCTTCTTTTTCGTTTCCTCCGAAAGCTCGGCCAGCTGGCCGCCGCCCTGCACGAGCGCATCGGTGGCCAACACACCCGCTCCGCCCGCGTTGGTCAGAATGGTCAGCCGGGGCCCCTCGGGACGCGGCTGCTTGGCCAGCACCTCGGCCATGTAGAAGAGATCGGCGATGCTATCGACGCGCAGGACGCCCGTCCGGCGAAAAGCGGCACTGAGCACCTCGTCGCTCCCGGCCAGCGAGCCCGTGTGTGAAAGCGCTGCACGCGCCGCCTCTTCGGTTCGCCCGGCCTTGATCACAATGATCGGCTTCTGGAGCGCCACCTCACGGGCAGCCGACAGAAACGAACGGGCGTCGCCGATCGACTCCATGTAGAGGATGATGCTCTTCGTGTAGGGGTCGCTGCCCAGATAGTAAATCAGATCGCCCCAGCCCACGTCGAGCATCGAGCCGATCGAGATGAAGGCGCTGAAGCCGACGTTTTCTTCCAGACTCCAGTCCAGGATCGACGTCAGCAGCGCGCCGCTCTGACTGATGAAGCCAACCGTACCCGGACGTGCCATCGTGCTGGCAAACGTAGCGTTCAGCCCGGTGACCGGCCGCATGACGCCCAGGCAGTTGGGACCGATGATGCGCATGCCGCCCTTACGGGCAATCGTCAGGATCTGCTCCTCCAGCCGGCGCCCTTCTTCGCCGATTTCTTTGAAACCGGCCGAAATGATCACCGCTCCTTTGACGCCCGCCTCGACGCACTCCTGCACGACGCCGGGCACCGTGGGGGCTGGCGTCGCGATGACGGCCAGGTCCACCGGCTCGGGAATATCCTTCACGGACGGATAGGCCCGGATGCCCAGTACGTTCGTGCGCTTGGGGTTGACCGGATAGACCGTGCCGCCGAACGGGTTGCTGATCAGATTCCAGAGCAGCGTTCGCCCTACGCTCCCCGGGCGCTCGCTGGCCCCGATGACGGCCACGCTGCGCGGCCGGAAAATGGCGTCCAGATGCAGACGCCGCGGTAGAAAAAGCTCATGAGAGGGATCGTGCTGAATCACATCAGGCCGGGCTTCCATAGCGCGCTTGCTGTTCGTTTCGCATGATATTTATGCCGAAAAGTTTGTACGGCACACGCCGAAACAAGTTGATACGAAGCGGTGATTTGACATTTTCTTACTCTACACTCCTCAACTCGTCAACAAACCGCTGCACCAGTGCAGCGGCCTCGTCGGGCGTCCGCGCTTCGGCATAGATACGCAAAATGGGCTCGGTGTTGGATTTCCGAAGGTGCACCCAGCCTTCGTCCAGATCGATCTTCAATCCGTCGATCGTCGTAATGCGGGCGTGCGCATAGCGCCCGGCCAGCCGCTGTAGCGCCTGGTCGGCATCCAGGTTGTCGAGCGGCAGTTTGTGCTTGACGATCGCGTAGCGCGGGAGCGTGGCCACCAGTTCCGAGAGCGATTGCTCCAGGTTGGCCAGGTGCTGCAGCACCATGGCGGCGCCCACCAGCGCATCGCGGCCGTAGTGCACGTCGGGTAGAATCACCCCGCCGTTGCCCTCGCCGCCCAGGATGGCCCCCACCTCTTTCATCTTCTGCACCACGTTGATCTCGCCGACGGCCGCCCGGTAGACGGGCATTCCATAGCGGGCCGCTACGTCTTCAATGGCCCGCGACGAGGACAGGTTCGTGACAAACGGTCCTTCGCGGAAGCGCCAGAGGAAGTCGGCGGCGATCACCTGCGTCAGTTCTTCGCTGACGTACTCGCCGCCGTCGGCGATGAGCGCCAGGCGGTCGGCGTCTGGATCGACCACCAGCCCCAGATCGGCGCCCGTGTCGGCCACGGCCCGGATCGTCTCCTGCAGGTGCTCGGGCAGCGGTTCGGGCGGATGGGCAAAGCGTCCGTTCGGCTCCCCGTTGAGCAGCAGCACTTCGGCCACGCCCAGACGCCGGAGTAGCACGGGAAGCGCCACGGCGCCCACCGAGTTGATCCCATCCACCACCACGCGGAACTGTCGCCGCCGGATGCGCTCGGGGTCCATGAAGTCCAGCGCCAGAATACGCTGGACGTGCGCATCCAGAAAGTCGCGCGCCTCGTAGGTTCCCAGCGCTTCCCAGGTCACCAGCGGCATGGCACCGGCTTCGGCCAGATTCAGCACCTCGCGGGCTTCGTCCGGCGTCAGGAATTCCCCGTGGCGGTTGAGCAGCTTCAGCGCGTTCCACTCGGCCGGATTGTGGGAGGCCGAAAGCACGATGCCGCCGTCGGCCTGGGCGGCCATCACGGCCACTTCCACCGTGGGCGTGGTGGCCAGCCCGGCGTCGAGCACGTCGCACCCCACGCTCTGCAGCGTGGCCGTCACGATGCGGGCACAGACCGGTCCGGTCACGCGCCCGTCGCGTCCCACCACGACGCGCGGTCGCCGCCCCCCGATCTGCTTCCGAAGCCAGGCCCCGTAGGCGGCTGCATACCGCACCAGTTCTTCTGGTCCCAGCCCGGCTCCGAAAATGCCCCGAATGCCCGAAATCGATGCGATCAGAACCTGCTTTTCGGCCATGGCACGAATTGGTTTATTTTTGCAGACAATTTCGTGCAGCAACGACCAGAATGTCGAGCTTTTCAACAGAAGTCCATTGACAAACCGGACTTTCAAGTCGTTTTTATGAAACAGCCCCTGCGGGGCAACGTTCGGCAGATTTGATCCGGGGTTCAGACGATACGTCTTCGATCATGGCACTTGCAGACTGGAGCATACCCGTTCAGCCCCACGATCACCGGGCGCGCGCCCGCTGGTGGTTTGCCGTGCTGACGGCCTTCTTCACGCTGGCGTTGATCTCATGGGGCGGTTTTGTCACCACGATCGATGCGGGGATGGCCGTGCCCGACTGGCCTTCGTCGTTCGGCTCGTACGATCCGTTCAAGACGGGCTTTCACGACCCGACCGATCCCTCGGCTCAATGGTGGGATCGCACGCCGATCCTGGCCGAGCACGGCCATCGGCTGCTGGGCGCGCTGGTGGGCCTGCTGACGATCGGGCTGGCGCTGTGGACCTGGCGGAGCGATCCGCGCCGCTGGATGCGCAAGCTGGGCTTTACCGCGCTGGGGCTCGTCATCTTTCAGGGCATTCTGGGCGGGCTGCGCGTCACGGAAAACTCGCTGGCGCTGGCGGCCGTGCACGGCGCCACCGCCCAGCTCTTTTTCTCGCTGATCGTGGCCATCGCACTGTTCACCTCGCCGGCCTGGCTGGAAGCCCGCGCCGTGCCCGCCGACGGTCCCCCACTGGAACGGCTGCGCCGCCTTTCGCTCTGGACGATCGCGGCGCTCTACGGCCAGATCATTCTGGGCGTGCTGTTGCGCCATCCCGGCCAGGGGATTGCGATTCATTTTGCCGTGGTGCATATTGCGGGGGCCTTCGTGGTGACGGGGCTGGTGCTAGCCGTATTCATTCACGTGCAGAAGCACTTTGAGGCCAACCGGCTGCTCAACCGGGCCGCCTGGGCCATGCTCTGGATCGTGGCGCTGCAGTTTGCGCTGGGGCTGTCGGCCTACCTGGTGCTGCTGTATGAAACGCCCGCGGCGCTACGGAGCACGTTGCAGGTGGTGCTGCGGACGGCCCACGTCGCCACGGGCGCTTTGCTCATGGGCAGCACGGTGGTGCTGACGCTGCTGGCGCTGCGTCGTCGCGCCGAGGTGCCGGCCGCGGCGGTCGCCCCCGAGCTGGCCGCTTTTTCGCAGACCAACCGATAAGCCGTCATGACCGATCAGCCGCGTTCCCTGCTGGCCGCCCTGCCGCTTTCGGCCGAGCGGCGCGTGCAGCTCCAGGCCTGCTGGGAGCTGACCAAGCCGGAGATCACCTTCCAGGTGACGCTCTCGGCCTTGGCCGGCTACCTGCTGGGCACGCCGGAAGCGCTCAACGGCTGGCACCTGCTGGGCACGCTGACCGGTACCGGCCTGACGGCGGCCGGCGTCGGCGCACTGAACCACTACCTGGAGCGGGACTACGACGCGGCCATGCGCCGGACGGCCCGCCGGCCGCTGCCTTCCGGACGCGTCTCGCCCACCACGGCCCGCTATCTGGGCATGCTGCTGGTCTTTGCCGGGGTGGGCCTGCTCTGTCCGGTGGCCAATGTGCTGACGGCCGCGCTGGCCATCGCCACCGTGTTGCTCTACCTGTACGTGTACACCCCGCTGAAGCGTCGCACGAAGTACAACACGCTGATCGGCACGATTCCGGGCGCCCTGCCCGCGCTGGGCGGCTGGACGGCCGCTACGAACAACCTGGACGTGGGCGGCTGGACGCTCTTCGCCATCCTGGCCGTCTGGCAGATGCCCCACTTTCTGTCGCTGGCCTGGATGTACCGCAAGGACTACGAGCGCGCCCACTACCGGATGCTGCCCGTCGTGGAGCCCGACGGCCGCTCGACGGCCTGGCAGACGCTCGGCTTCACGGCGCTCCTGCTGCCGCTGGGCGTCACGCCCTATCTGGTGGGCGTGGCCGGTCCGGTCTATCTGGTCGGCTCCATCCTGCTGGGGCTTTACTTCCTGTGGCCGGCCGTGGCCTTCTTCCGGACGTGCCACGTGCAGGACGCCCGCCGCGTGCTGATCGCGTCGGTCGTGTACATCCCGGCCCTGACGGGCCTGATCGTGCTGGACTGGTTGCTGCGCTGAAAATGTCCGAAGCTGCTGTCGAAATCGAAGCGCTCACGTTTCGCTACGGCTCCCGCCCTGCCCTTCAATCCCTTTCACTCTGTATCCCTTCCGGTTGTTGCTTCGGGCTGCTGGGTCCCAACGGTAGCGGCAAGACCACCCTGATGCGGCTGCTGGCCACGCTGCTGCAGCCCGCGGAAGGCCGCCTGCGGGTGTGCGGTCACGACACGGTGACGGCGGCCGAGGCGGTTCGCCGCTGCCTGGGCGTGGTCTTCCAGCAGCCGGCGCTCGACGGCGATCTGACCGTCGAGGAAAACCTGCGCCTGCACGGCGCCTTCTACGGCCTGCGCGGCGAGCCGCTCCGGCGGCGCATCGACGAACTGCTGACGCGCTTCGGTCTGCAGGAACGACGGCGCGAGCCGGTGCGGCGTCTGTCGGGCGGCCAGCAACGCCGCGTCGATCTGATCCGGGGGCTGCTGCACCGCCCCCGCGTGCTGCTGCTCGACGAGCCGACGACAGGCCTGGACCCGCTGGCGCGACACGCCTTCTGGCAGACGCTCCGCCAGTTGCGCCAGACGGACCGGCTGACGCTGATCGTGGCCACACACCTGCTGGAAGAAGCCGAACTGTGCGACGAGGTGGCGCTGCTCGACGAAGGCCGCCTGGTCGCCGCCGGCGCGCCCGATGCGCTGGCCCACGCCCTCGGCGACGAAGTGCTCTGGCTGGAAGCGACCGAACCTGAAGCCGTTGCGGCCTTCGTTCAGACCCACTTCGGCGTCGAAGCCCGCGCGATCGGCGCCGCGGTGCGCGTGGCCGCGCCCGACGCGCACGCCCTGCTCCCGCGTCTCTACGGAGCCCTGGGCGATCGCCTGCGGAGCGCGACCGTGCGGCGCCCCACGCTCGAAGACGTGTTTCTGGTGCACACGGGCCACCATCTGCACGCTGCGCTGGAATCCACTATGGCCACGGTCTCATGAACGCCACGCTGCTGACCATCCGGATGCTCTGGTGGCGCGAGCTGGTCAAGTTCGTGCGGGATCGCGCCCGGCTCTTCGGCGCCCTGGCGCAACCGCTCGGCTTCTGGCTGCTGCTGGGCCTGGGCTTTCATGGATCGATCCGGCTGGCGGGGCCGTCTGCGCCGGGTTCCTACCTGGCCTACCTGCTGCCGGGCATCGTGGTGCTGACGATCCTGTTCACGGCCATTTTCTCCACCATGGCCATCGTCGAGGAACGACGGAGCGGCCTGCTGCAGGCCGCGCTGGTAGCTCCCGTGCCCCGTACGGCTCTTGTGCTCGGTTACGGCCTGGGCGGCACGACGCTGGCGTTGCTGGAAGCAGTGCTTCTGTTGGGCCTGCTTCCTTTCGTCAACGGCGTCCACCTGACACCGTCCGGGCTCGTGCTGGCGCTGGGCGTCAGCGTACTGACGGGACTGGCTTTCGCCGTGCTAGGCTTTGTGGTGGCCTGGCATGCCGCCTCCACGCGCGGCTACCACGCCGTGATGAACGTGGCCTTGCTACCGCTCTGGGCGCTTTCGGGCGCCGTCTTCCCGATCGAAGGCGCCGCGCCGGTGCTGCAGGCGCTCATGCGCTTCAACCCCGTCACCTACATGGTCAGCGCCCTGCGGCAGGGGCTGTTCGGTCCGGGCGCTGCCGGTGCGGTGGGCACGCCCGCGGCCTGTCTGTTCATCACGCTGCTGTTCACCGTCGCGCTGGTGCTGCTGGCCGTACGCACCGTACGTCGACCGCTTCCCCGCGCCTGAGCGTTATCGGGCGTAGCGGGCGGCGATTTCGTCCAGTTTCGCCTGTAGCTCCGAAACGGGCAACCAGCGGCCCCGCACCATGACGCCCACTTTCTGCTTCAGGTGGTCCAGGTCGTCGAGCGGGTTGCCCTCCAGCAGGATCAGGTCGGCCCGGTGTCCGATGCCCACCACGCCGAAGCTGTCGTGTCGCTGAAAGTAGCGGCCGACGTTGTAGGTGGCCGCGCGCAGGATCTGGTAGGGTGTCAGTCCGGCCGCCTCCATGCGTTCGATCTCGCGATACACCGAGAAACCCGGCACGCTGAACTGCTGCGGCGAGTCGGTGCCGAACAGGATGCCCACCCCGCCGTCGGCCAAGGCTTTGAGCAACCGCATGCGGTTGGCGATGTGCAGGCGGGCCGCCTCGCGGTCGAGCTGTGGATCGGCCAGCCGCCGCCTGTGCGCCTCGACCCAGCGTTCGACGATCTCCGGCGGCATGTAGCGCAATTCCTCGTAGGACTGGACCGTTTCCAGATCCAGCACGCCCATCAGCACTTCCCAGAGCGCCATGGTCGGCACCACCCAGGCCTGCGCCTCGCGCGTGAGGCGAATGATCTCCTGCAGGCGGGCTTCGTCGATGGGTCTGTCGAACGCGTCCAGGTAGGCGATGAAGCCGTCCAGGTGATCGAACGTCTCCTGACCCATCTCCAGTGCGTGCCGGAGTCCGACGGCCTCGGGCACATGCCCGGCAAAGCGAATCCCTACTTCGTGCGCCGTGCGCGCCATGGCGTCGTAGACCTCGCGGCTCAGGCCTGGCAGTACTTTCAAGAGGTCCCACCCTTCGGCCTTCTGTCGGCGCACCATTTCCACGGCCTGCTCCGGCGAGGTGACCGAATTGCCACTGAAAGGCGGCCCGGCCAGGTACAGCGTGGGACCGACCAGCTCGCCCCGGTTGATGCGCATTCGCAGGTCGAGCTGCGCCGGATCGCCCAGCATGCCCCGCACCGTCGTCACCCCGTTGGCCACGTAGAGCCACATCACGTCCTCGACGTACTGCGCCGGTGCGTTACCGCCGGGGACGTGCCCGTGCATTTCGGCCAGTCCCGGCATCAGGTAGCGGCCCGTGCCGTCGATCCGGCGGGCCCCTTCGGGGATTTCGACGGAGGCGGCCGGTCCCACGGCCACGATGCGCGTGCCCCGCACCAGCACGGTCTGATCAGGCAGCACCGTATCGCGATCCATCGGGAGCACGTTCACGTGCACGAACGCCGTGATCGGCTCGGTCGTCGGCTGCGCCCGGCAGGCCAGCACGCCCCAAAGCAGCAGCCCCAGCAGTTTGCAGATCCTCATGGCGGGTTTTCGATTGGATGGAAAGGACTGCTTAAATCATACGAAAAGGTTGGGTTGAAAGAAAGAGGATGCGGGTGTTCTCGCCGGCCTCTTCAGGTTGACATCCCGGGCGGCCCGTTGTAAACTGCACCCGGTACAGCGCTACGTTCTGACGTCCGAGGCATATGGCCAAAAGAAACGACGACACAGGAAAGCCTTGAGCAGGTAAAGAAGCTGGTCCCCGGGCTTGCCCTCGATGAGGCCACCGGTGAGGAGTCCTGATACCTGGCAAAATTCAGAAAAAACAACAACTGGAAGGACGAGAATGCATGAGCATATCCGCGCGATCGCTCGCCGCGTGAAGGATTTTCTCGTAGAGCGATACGGCTCAGGTGTCAAAGCGGTGATCCTCTATGGTTCTCATGCCAGGGGGTCAGAAACCGAGGATTCCGACGTGGACCTCCTGGTGGTGGTGGACGATGCCCTGAGGCCCGATGAGGTGCGCCGCAGTTTGAGCAATCTCCTTTTGGATATCCTCCTTGAGGAAGGCGAGCTGGTTTCAGTGATTGTGCTCCCCGAGAGTTTTTACAAATCTTACAACTCGCCTTTTCTCCTTAACGTGAGAGAGGAAGGGGCGCCAGTATGAAGGAAGTTATGGATCTGGTTTTCAAAGCGGAGAAGTTCCTGAAGACGGCCGAGGTGGCTTTGACCGTGGGCGACTACGACTCCTGTGCATCACGCTGCTATTATGCGATGTTCTTCCTGGCGGAAGCGGCCCTTCTTACCAAGGGCCTCAGGGCTTCCTCCCACAAGGGGGTCATCGGTCTGTTCGGCGAACATTTTGTGAAGCCGGGAATCTTTGGGCGGGAACTTGGAAAGGTGTCGAACGAGGCTTATGACAGGAGGCTCCGAGGCGATTACGCAACGGGCTTTGACATAGAGGAGGAAGAAGCCCGAAGGACGCTGGAAGAGGCGCGGGAGTTCGTGAAAGAGGTGCGGAGGTATCTTGAGGAAACAGGAGCCCTTGGAACCCGAGGTGATGATGAAAATGCTTGACGGACCTTACAAACTTCCCGAAGGCTGGCGCTGGGTAAGGTTGGGGGAGGTGGCGCGACGAGAAACGGAGTTCCTCAAGCCTTGTGAATATCCATCGAGGTGATTTCGGTATGTGGGAATGGAGCACATTGCAGCAGACCAATGGGAAGAGCCCCAGGGAGTAGAGGTCTGTGAACAGGAGATCAAAAGTCGGTAGTCACTCTTTTTGGTATTGATAATGTCTAAAGGCCAAGAACTCTTCCCAACTCCAAACATGGTCTGTCAGGCCAATCGCCTATTGATAATACGATTTCCCGGGCGCCATGGTACATGTGAGAAAGTACGGGCGCATACGGTGATGTGCCCCTATCAGATAAACGACCACATCCCATCCTTGTCGTGTCCGCCCTGTCGTGCCTGCGGATCTTATCCGGTACACGAGATGTTGCGCCATCCGATGCTGACAAAACAATAACAAATCTATTTGCTTATTTCTTCTTTTTGAAATGCCACATTGAGGCACATCTGGAAGTGGTACAGGAATACAGCTCACCCCGGCAGCGTGTCGCGCAGGGCGATCAGGCGCTGCAGGAGGACGTGGAGCTGGCGGCAGGCCTCTTCGATGTCGGCCACAGGGCCTTCCAGTTCGGCGTCGCCGCCGCGCAGACGGATCAGCTCGTGCAGGAACTGCGCGTTGCCTGAGATGATGGCCAGCGGGTTTTTCAGATCGTGGTTGAGGCGCGACAGCTCGCGGCGCGCCTGGCGCAGCCGCTCGGCCGCCGGGGTGACGGCGGAGGCGGCCAGTTGCTGCGCCCAGCGCTGCGCCGTTTCGCGTTGATCCGGCGCGGCGGCCGTCAGCCAGCCCGTCTGCGCCAGCGCCACGGCCAGCCGCATCGGCTCGGCTTCGGTCAACAGCAGGACGGGACGGGGCGCCTCCGCCTGCACCATCCGAAGCGTCTGAAGGCAGGCCGGCTCCGCCTCCGCACCGACCCGGACGACCACCCCGTGCACCGCCTCCTGCTCCAGACATCCGGCCAGCTCTTCAGGACGGCACGTTCGCACCTCCCATCCGGCCGCCGCCAGCGCTTCGACGATCGATTCGGGCGCCGGTTCTTCGACGACCAGCAAGATCACACCGGATGATTTTTCGGTTTCCATGACTCAGAAGAGTTCGGCCAGCGGACGTGGGTGCACCGCCGCCACTTCCCGCTCCGTCCGATGGAGGCTGACGACCGCCACCTCGGGATCGTGCTCGAAAAACAGGTGCCAGCCGTTGGCTTCGGCCCGCTCCAGAAAGGACAGCTTTTCATCGATGGTCACCAGCGGCCGGATGTCGTAGCCCATGTTCCAGACCGGCCGCATGTGCGCCGTCGTGGGAATCAGATCGGCCACGAAGACGAGCGTTCCTTCCGGCCCGTCGATGCGGACGATCTGCTGCGCCTCGGTATGTCCGTTCACGACCTCCACGGTGATGCCCGGAAGCACTTCGCCCGGTCCATCCAGCAGCCGGAGCTGTCCGGAAGCTTCCAGCGGCTCCAGATTTTCGGGCAAAAACGATGCCCGCTCGCGCAGATTCGGGTTTCGGGCCCACTCCCAGTGGCGGCGCTGCACGTAGAACGTGGCGTTGGGAAAAGCGACCTCCAGCCGGTCGCCCACGCGTCGCGTGCTCCCGCCGCAGTGATCGAAGTGCAGGTGCGTCAGGATCACGTCGGTCACGTCCGCCGCCGAAAAGCCCAGCCGATCGAGCGAACGATGCAGCTCGGCGTAGTCGTGATCGACGGCGTAGATGTCCCGAAACTTGGCGTCGAACTTGTCCCCCATCCCGTTGTCGATCAGGATCAACCGACCGTTGCCTTCGAGCAGCAGGCAGCGCATGTTCAGCAAAATGCGGTTGCGCTCGTCGGCCGGGGCATAGCGTTCCCACAGCGGCTTGGGAATGATGCCGAACATGGCGCCGCCGTCGAGTCGAAAGCGTCCGGTCTCTACCGTATAGAGCGTGTAGGGTCCGATGCGTGGCATAACCGTTACTCCGTTACTTCGAGGGATTGGATGAACGTCCTTCCGGAAAGTGGCCGTTCGACTGCACGCGTCGCCGCACGGCCTCCATCTGCTCGACCTGCGGCAAGAGCCGCTCCAGGTGCGATACAAGATACGCCACGCGCTCGTTTTCCGTCAGCAGCTCCAGCACCTCCTGTTGCTGCTGCATGGTCAGTCCGGCGTTCGGCGCGATCACGTAGGACAGATAGCGCACATTCTCGTAGAGCGAGGGTCGCACGGTGCGACCGACCAGCTCCAGCAGACGCATGTGCTGGGTGATCAGACGCTCGCGCAGCGCATGCTCCGGAGCCTCCCAGGGCTCGACGATGCGCTCGACGTCGGCCGTCAGGTAGGGCTCGTCGGAGTAGAGCTGCACGATCCGAAAGCGATCTTCTCCGGTCACCAGAATGTCCATGCGGCCATCACCATAGCGGGCCAGCACACGCGTGATGCGGGCCAGCGAACCCACCTGGGCCAGTTTGCCGGCCTCGGCCAGCACAATGCCAAACGGCTGATCGTCTTCCAGGCAACGCGTCACCAGCCTGCGGTAGCGGGGCTCGAAAATGTGCAGCGGGAGCTGCTCGCCGGGATACAGCACCACCTCCAGAGGAAAAAGCGGTAAGCGTTCGATCCGCATGATGGCTCCGGTTCTCTTCCCCGCACCGGGGGAAACCTAATGAACGGGAAAGCGGACGGGTTTCCGTCGCGATGCAGTTTGACAGGGATTCCTTGCAGCGGTATCGTATTTTTGCCACAAGCCGTCTCTGACTTGCTATGATGCACCGCCTGCGCTGGATCGTTGCCGGATGGTTGCTCTTGAGCGCCGGGCCGCTTTCGGCCCAGACGCTCTGGCAACCGTTTCGCTTCGGCTCGGCCGACGATCCGGCCGAACAGGTGCAGCGCGTCTGGTGGCGGCGCGAGCGCCAGCTGGAAGCCTGGGGCGGCACCTCGCTTATCGGCGCCCACTGGCGGCTGGGCACGCGCTGGGTGTTTACCTTCGTCACGCGCTCGCTGACGGGACGGCTCGACGCCACGCTACGCACCGGCCTCTACGGCACCTACCGCCCGGACTTCGACACTCCCTACGACGCGCTGCGGGTGATCGATTTTCTGCGCTACAACCCGCCCCGCTATCGTCCCGTGCACCTGCGGCTGGGACCACTGACGCGCACGCGTCTGGGCACCGGCCACGTCGTGGATTTCTTCAACACGACCACCGCCTGGGACGACCGTACCGTCGGTCTGGAGCTGGGCTGGTCCGACCGCGTCGTCGATGTGGAGCTTTTTGCTGCGGACGTAGTCCCCGACCAGGTGGCCGGCCTGCGGCTCGGGTTGCGGCCGCTCTTCTGGGCGGCCGACCCGCGCACACAATCACTCACGCTGGGCTTCAGCTATGTGCGCGACCCGGCCTTTCGCCGCCACGCCCGGCTGGAAGCGTTCAACTTCGACCTTACCTTCAACACGCTGCGCGCCCGCACCGTCGCGCTGATGCCTTTCATGAGTCTGGCCCACTACCGCCACTACGGGAGCGGTCTGCGGCTGGGCGTGGCCTTTCAGAGTCCGTACTTCGCCGACCTGATGACCTTCCAGTTCCGACTGGGACTCGACTACGACGGCGAAGCGTTTATCCCCGGCTTCGTGGGCCCCTTCTATCCAGTGCAGAACCTGCAGGCCCGCATTCTGGACGCCGACGCCTACCCGGATGCCACGCGCTACGCCGGTGTGACGCTCGACGAAGCCCGCGGCGGTAATGCCTTTTTCACCGAAGTCCACCTCCTTTTCCCCCGGAGCTTCGAGCTCTGGTACTTCTTCCGCCGCCACTACGGCACGCAACGGCTCAGCACCTTCCACCTGCGGCTGTTTCTGCGCACGCGCGAACTGCAGTTTCAGACGGGCATCAGCCGCGCCGGACTGGACGACTTCTTCTCGCTCTTTCAGAAGATGGGCGATCAGAGCTGGCTGCTGTTCGAGGTGCGCTACCGACTCGGCCGCATGCTGTGGCTGCTCGTGCACGCCCGCTACACGTTCGAGCGCCTGGAGACGGCTCCCGACGGCACGCGACGTTACCTGGTGCAGCGCCGCTTCGAGCCGATGGCCGGCTTTCGCTGGACGCTGTAGCTACCGGATGTCGCGGCTCATCTCCAGCATGCGCAGGATCGGCCGGAGTGCCCGCTGGCGAAGCTCCTCGTCCATCGTGATCTCGGGCTGCTCGTAGCGCAACGCGAGGTAGAGCTTTTCGAGCGTGTGCAGGCGCATGTGCGGGCACTGGCTGCAGTTGCAGCCGTTGTCGGGCGGTGCCGGAATGAAGGTTTTTTCCGGGCAATCCTTACGCATCTGATGCAGAATGCCCTCCTCGGTCGCCACGATGAACGTGGTGTGCGGACTCTCGCGGGCAAAGCGGCGAATGGCCGAGGTCGAGCCGATGAAGTCGGCGTGCTGCAGCACGGCCTCCTCGCACTCGGGATGGGCCAGCACCAGCGCATCCGGATAGCGCGCCTTGAGTTGCAGGATCTTCTTCTCGCTGAAGGTCTCGTGCACGATGCAGACGCCGTCCCAGAGCACCATGTCGCGGCCGGTCTTGCGGATCAGGTAGCGTCCCAGGTTGCGATCCGGCGCGAAGATGATGGGCTGTTCGGGCGGGATCTGGCGGATGATGTGCTCGGCGTTGGACGAAGTGCAGATGATGTCGCTGAGCGCCTTGACGGCCGCCGAGCAGTTGATGTAGGACACGACGATGTGATCCGGGTACTGCGCTTTGAATGCGGCAAACGCATCGGCCGGACAGCTATCGGCCAGCGAGCAGCCGGCGTTCAGATCCGGAATGACGACTTTTTTGTCGGGGTTGAGGATTTTGGCCGTCTCGGCCATGAAGTGGACCCCGGCAAAGACGATCAGATCGGCGTCGGTCTCGGCCGCCTTGCGCGACAGCCCCAGCGAGTCGCCGATGTAATCGGCCAGGTCCTGAATGATCGGCTCCTGGTAGTAGTGGGCCAGAATGATGGCGTTTTTCTCCTTCCGGAGGCGATTGATCTCCGCGATCAGATCCAGCGACGGATCGATGGGCACATCGACGTAGCCAATCTCCGGATCCAGTACCACCGGCTCGGCCATGAGACTCCCGGATCAATTGTTGACGTTTCGGTCCGCTTTTACGCCGGGTGGGGCGATACGTTCAGGAAGGGATCGACTCGGGCACAAGCCGCCCTTGCTCCAGCCGGAGGACCCGGTCGGCCAGTGCCGCCAGCGCCAGGTTGTGCGTGGCGATGACGAAGGTCTGACCCACTTCGCGGCTCAGCCGGAGGATTTCGTGGTGGAGCGTTTCGGCGGTGCGCACGTCGAGGTTGCCGGTGGGCTCGTCGGCCAGCACGACGGCCGGCCGGTTCATGAGCGCACGCGCCACGGCCACGCGTTGCTGCTCGCCACCCGAGAGCATGGAAGGCCGGTGGTCAGCGCGGTCGGCCAGACCGAGCAACTTCAGCAGCTCCAGCGCACGGGGGCGGGCTTCGCGAAGCGTGCGGCCCTGGATGAGCGCCGGCATGGCCACGTTCTCCAGCGCCGTAAACTCCGGAAGCAGGTGGTGAAACTGAAAGACGAAGCCGATCGTGCGGTTGCGAAAGGTGGCCAGCGCCTCGTCGTCCAACTCGAAGATGTTGCGGCCTTCGTAGCGCACCTCGCCGCGGTCCGGTCGGTCCAGCGCGCCCAGCAGGTGCAGCAGCGTACTTTTACCCGTGCCACTTTCGCCCACGATGGCCACCACCTCGCCGGGCTCGACGGTGAGCTCCAGTCCCTGGAGCACCTGCAGCCGGCCGCTCGCGCCGGTCGGGTAGCTCTTCCATAGATCGATGACTTCGAGCAGGGGCATGCGGGCTTACGCTTCGCGCTGGATGCCGTACTTGGCCAGCTTGTTGTACAGGTGCGAGCGCTGGATGCCGATGGCCTCGGCCGTCTTGCTGACGTTCCAGCCGAATTCCCGGAGCTTGTGCTCCAGAAACAGCTTCTCGGCCGCGTCCCGGAATTCGGCAAACGTGGGATGGCGCTCGATCAGCTCCTGCAGTGACCCCGATCCCGAGGTGCTTCCGGGATGCACGTAGCGCTGCACGTCGCGGGCCGTGATGGTGGGACCGTCGCTCAGGATGAGCAGGCGCTCGACCACGTTGTACAGCTCGCGCACGTTGCCCCGCCACTCGTAGCGCTTGAGCTGCTCCAGCGCGGCCGGCTCGAATTCCTTCGGCGGCATGCCGTTGCGGCGGGCCAGCCGTTCCAGCGCATACTGTGCGATGATCGGGATGTCCTCGCGCCGTTCCCGGAGCGGTGGCACCTCGATGAGGATGACGCTCAGCCGGTGATAGAGGTCTTCGCGGAATTTGCCTTCCTCGACGAGCTTCCAGAGGTCTTTGTTCGTGGCGGCCACCACACGCACATCGACCGAGATGGAGCGCTCGCCGCCCACGCGCTGGATGCGGTTCTCCTGCAGCGCCCGGAGCACCTTGGCCTGCGCGGCCAGGCTCATGTCGCCGATCTCGTCGAGGAAGAGCGTGCCGCCGTGCGCCTGCTCGAACTTGCCGATGCGCAACCGGGTGGCACCGGTGAAGGCGCCCTTTTCGTGCCCGAACAGCTCGCTTTCGATCAGCTCGCTCGGAATGGCCGCACAGTTGACCTCCACCATGGGACCGTCTTTGCGGCCGGAGAGGTGATGGATCCAGCGGGCCACCAGTTCTTTGCCCGTGCCGGGCTCGCCGGTGATGAGCACGCGGGCCTCGGTGGGCGCCACGCGATGGATCGTCTCGATCACGCGCTTGATGGCGGGACTTTCCCCCAGAATGGGCGTCAGCTCGCCCTCCCAGCGTTCGGTCAGGACCTGCCGGATGCGCCGGTTTTCGGTCTGAAGCTGACCGCGTTCCAGCGCGTTGCGGACGGTCAGCAGCAGGCGGTTCAGGTCCGGCGGCTTCTCGATAAAGTCGAAGGCACCCAGGCGGGTGGCTTCGACGGCCGTCTCGATAGTGCCGTGTCCTGAGATCATCACGACGGGCAACTCAGGCTGCTCGGCCGCCAGCATGCGAAGCACCTCCATGCCGTCGCGCCGCGGCATTTTGATATCGAGCAGCACCAGATCGTAGCGCCCCTCGCGAAGCTTTTCCAGCGCCTCGTCGCCGTCGGCGGCTTCCTCGACGGCGTACCCCTCGTATTCCAGGATCTCGCGAAGCGTGCGCCGGATGCTGCGCTCGTCGTCGACGACCAGGATGGTTGCCGCCATGGATGCGCGTCGGTCGGCTTCAGGATGGCTGTGCGGCGCGCGCCGCGATGCGCGCCAGCGCGATCTCGGCCTCGGTGGCCTGTGCGGATTCCGGATAGCGCTCCCGGATGGCCTCGTACATGCGCCGGGCTGCTTCCAGGTTGCCGGCCAGCTCGTAGTTACGCCCGGCCCGGAGCAGGTACTGCGGCGTCACGACCGGATTGTCGTAGCGGTCGGCCGCCCGGCGGTACAGCTCGGCGGCCCGCTCGTGCTCGCCTTTGTTTTCATAGACGGCGGCCTGTCCGGCCAGCGCGGCCGCCGCCAGCATCGGGTCGTCGCTGTCGAAGGCCTGCCACAGCTCGAGGGCCCGGTCGTACTCCCCCAGCCGGTAGAGCGCGTCGGCCGCATAGAAGCGGGCCAGGTTGCCCGCGTCCGTGCTCCCGTAGTCGCGCGCCAGCGCCAGCAGGCCGGACCGACCGTCGGCACCATCCAGCGCTTCCCGGTACTTCCCCTGCTCATAGAGCGGAAGCACCTCGCCCAGCAGTTGCTGCGCCCGCTGCTCCTGCTGCCGCTGGTAGTAGGAATAACCGATGATGCCGAAAATGGCTACCGCAATGGCCGCCAGCCCCGCATAGAGCTGCTTGCGATAGCGGTGGTAGAAGTCCAGCCAGCGAGCATAGAGCGTGACAACCGTGTCCTCGCGCAATGCTTTGCGCTTCGAGGTAGCCGTACGTGAAGCGACTGCCATTTCGATCCCCTGAGCTTGATTGCAAAATAAACGCGCGCTAAAATAGAAGTCCTGCCTCAGATAAACAACGGACGTTGCTTCAACGCCGGCCTCTCGGAACGTTTCCCCGTTTCGTTACAGGGTTTTTGCTCAGATTTTCGTTAAATTCCGTAGAGCCTTCTCGCCAGAAGGCTGCTTTTCGCGTATTCTTGGAGTGAGGCATCCCCGTAACCTGTAAACATGGAGAACGAACCATGGCGATCAAGCTGGGCATCAACGGATTTGGCCGGATCGGTCGTCTGGTGCTGCGCTCGATTCTGGAGCGCAAGCTGACAGACCAGATCGATGTGGTGGGCGTCAACGACATTACGGACGCCGCCACGCTGGCCCACCTGTTCAAGTACGACTCGGTGCATGGCCCCTACCCGGGCGAAGTGCGCGTCGAAGGCGACGAACTGGTGGTCGATGGCGAACGCTTCCGCGTCTTCAGCGAGCGCGACCCGAAGAACCTGCCCTGGGGCGAGCTGGACTGCGACGTGGTGATCGAATCGACGGGCATCTTCCGCTCCCGGGAGAAGGCGGCCCAGCACATCGAAGCCGGTGCCAAGAAGGTGATCATCTCGGCGCCGGCCAAAGGCGAGGTCGATGCGACCATCGTCATCGGCGTCAACGACCACATTCTGACCGGCAAGGAGCAGGTCGTCTCGAACGCGAGCTGCACGACGAACTGCCTGGCGCCGATGGTCAAGGTGCTCGACGAGGCGTTCGGCGTGCGGCGCGGCTTCATGATCACGGTGCATGCCTATACGGCCGACCAGCGCCTGCAGGATGCGCCGCACAGCGACCTGCGGCGGGCCCGCGCGGCGGCGCTGTCGATCATTCCCACCACGACCGGCGCGGCCAAGGCGGTCGGGCTGGTACTGCCGCACCTGAAGGGCAAGCTCGACGGCTTCGCACTGCGCGTGCCCGTGCCCGACGGCTCCATCACCGACTTCACGGCCGAACTGAACCGTGAGGTGACCGTCGAGGAGGTCAACGAGGTCTTCCGCAAGGCGGCCGAAAACGAACTGAAGGGCATCCTGCAGTACGTCGAGGACCCGATCGTCTCGTCGGACATCGTCCACAACCCGCACTCCTGCATCTTCGACAGCCTCTCGACCATGGTCATCGAGGGCAACCTGGTCAAGGTCGTGGGCTGGTACGACAACGAGTGGGGCTACGCCTGCCGGACGGTGGACCTGGTCGGGAAGCTGATGGCCGTCGCCGAGCCGGCCGGATGAACGGGTCGATCCACAACGGCTTCAGGGAGAACGGGAGGGCATGCCTGCCGTTCTCCCTTTTTCGTGCATCTGCCGGACAAACCCCCTGCTGGCCATGTCGACGCTGCGCAAACTGACCATCGACGACCTGGACGTCAAAGGCAAGCGTGTGCTGGTCCGGGTCGATTTCAACGTTCCCCTGAAGGAAGACGAACAGGGTAACCTGGTCGTCGCCGACGACACCCGCATCCGGGAGGCGCTCCCCACGATCCGGGCGCTCATGCAGGCCGGCGCTAAAGTGATCCTGATGAGCCACCTGGGCCGTCCCAAGGGTCAGCCCGATCCCAAGTACAGCCTGGCACCGGTGGCGCGTCGGCTCGAGGAATTGCTGGGCGTGCGCGTCCGCTTCGTGAGCAACATCGTAGGCGAGGCCGTACGTCAGGCCATCAACAGCATGCCCGAAGGCGGCGTAATCCTTCTCGAAAACACGCGCTTCCATCCGGGCGAGACGAAAAACGATCCGGAGCTGGCCCGCCAGCTGGCCGAACTGGCCGACGTGTACGTGAACGACGCCTTCGGCTCGGCGCACCGCGCGCACGCCTCGACCGAAGGCGTGGCCCACTACGTCAAGCAGGCGGCCATGGGCTACCTGATGAAACGCGAGGTGGAATACCTGGGCCGCCTGCTCGAAAACCCCGAGCACCCGTTCGTGGCCATTCTGGGCGGGGCGAAGGTTTCCGACAAGATCGGGGTGATCAAGAACCTGCTGCCGCGCGTCGATCGGCTGCTCATCGGCGGCGCCATGAGCTACACGTTTCTCAAGGCGCTGGGCCACAACGTGGGCGCCTCGCGCGTCGAAGAAGACCGCCTGGAAGAGGCGCGCCAGCTCTACGAGGAGGCTCAGGGTAAAATCCTGCTGCCCGTCGATCACGTGGTGGCGCCCGAGTTCTCCAACGAAGCGCCCGCTCAGGTCGTCGAAGGCGACATTCCGGACGGCCTCATGGGGCTGGACATCGGGCCGAAAACCATCGAACGCTACCGCGAGGAAATCCTGCAGGCCCGCACGGTAGTCTGGAACGGCCCCATGGGCGTCTTCGAAATGCCCAACTTTGCGAAGGGCACCTTTGCCATCGCCGAGGCGCTGGCCGAAGCCACCGACCGGGGCGCCCTGACCGTGGTGGGTGGCGGCGACTCGGTCGCTGCCATCACCCAGGCCGGCTACGCCGACCGCGTGAGCCACGTCTCGACCGGCGGCGGCGCCATGCTGGAGTTCCTGGAAGGCAAGGAACTGCCCGGCCTGATCGCGCTGACCGACAAAAAGTAACCTGAACGGAAAACCTCACCTCCCGGCGCTTTTGCGCCGGGATTTCTGTTCGGAAGCCCTTCCATTCCGACCATGCAGCAGACCGTTACGGCCGACACCACCCAGACACTGACTGATCGGCTCCGGGCCGATTCGCTCGAAGTCGTCCAGACGCTCGGTGCGTTCTGGGCGGAGCTGCGCAACCCGGACCTGTGGATGGGGCTGCTGGGCACGCTCTTGCACATCGGCCTGGTGGTGCTGCTCATCCTGATCGGTCTGCGCGTGATCGACCGCGCCGCCGATCGCTGGATGCAGCGCGTGGCCGACCTGCCCGCCTCGCATCCCCGCCGCCAGCGCGCCTCCACGCTGGCCAACCTGATCAGCTCGACGGCCCGCTACACGCTCTGGGCCGTGGGCCTGATCATGATCCTGAGCGAGCTGGGCATCAACGTGAGCGCCCTGCTGGCTACGGCCGGCGTGGCCGGACTCGCCATCGGCTTCGGCGCCCAGACGCTCGTGCGCGACGTCATCAGCGGCGTCTTTCTGCTCTTTGACGACACGATCCACGTAGGCGACCTCGTGCGCGTAGGAAACGACGCGGGTACCGTCGAACACATCGGCGTGCGCCTGATCAAGGTGCGCAAGTTCGACGGCGAACTCCTGATGATCCCGGCCGGCGAGCTGCGCATCTTCGGCAATCGGAGCATTGGCTTCGTGCGGGCCATCGTCGAAATCGGCCTGGCCTACGAGCAGGACCTCGACACCATCCTGCCCGTCATCGAACGCGTGGCCAACGAATGGGCCCAGGCCCACCGCGACATCCTGCTGGAAGAAAAGCCCGAAGTGCAGGCCATCATGAACTTTGGCGATTCGGCCGTCACGGTCCGCGTGGCCGTGCAGGTGCGCCCGGGCGAGCAGTTCAAGGCCGAACGCGACCTCCGGCTGCGCCTCAAACGCACCTTCGACGAACTGGGTATCGAAATCCCCTTCCCGCGCCGTACCATCTACGTGCGGGAAGAAAAAGAGCTGCCCCCGCGTCGCATTCAGGACGTAACTTCCGAGAAAGTGACCTTCGACAAAGAACCTCCCGAAACCGACTGAATCATGGTCTATCGGCAAGCCGATCAACTCGACTTTACCATCGAAACGACGCCGCCCATGCCGCTGCCGCGGCGGGTGCTCATGGTCTCGCCCGACCATTTCGACGTGGAATACGTGATCAACCCCCACATGGAGGGGCACATCGGCCAGGTGGATCGGGCACTGGCCCGCCGCCAGTGGGAAGCGCTGCGCGACACCTATCGGACGCTGGGCTTCGAGGTGCACGTGCTCGACGGCGTGCCCGGCCTGCCCGACATGGTGTTCTGCGCCAACCAGACCCTCCCCTTCCTGCGCGAAGACGGCACGCGTGGCGTCGTGCTCAGCCGCATGCACGCGCCCCAGCGCCGCGACGAGGTGCCCCACATCGCCCGTTTCTTCGAGCAGCAGGGCTATGCGCTGGTTTCCATCCCCGACGAAGTGCCCGGAAGCTTCGAGGGCATGGGCGATGCGCTCTGGCACCCGGGCCACGCGCTGCTCTGGGGTGGCTACGGCTTCCGCACGGATCAGGCCGTCTACGAGTGGCTGGCCCGTGAACTGGGCGTCCGTGTGGTGGCATTGCACCTGACCGACCCGGACTTCTATCATCTGGACACCTGCCTGAGCCTGCTCGATGCCGGCACCGCGCTCTACGTGCCGGCCGCCTTCGACGAAGCGGGATGCGCGCTGCTCCACCGTCTGATTCCCAACCTGATCGAAGTGCCCGAGCGTGAGGCGCGCGAGCTGCTGGCCTGCAACGCGCACTGTCCCGATGGCCGCCACGTGCTGATCCAACGGGGCTGCACCGAAACCGTCGAAAAGATTCGTGCGGCCGGCTTCGAGCCGATCGAGCTGGACACCGGCGAATTTCTGAAGTCGGGCGGTTCCGTCTTCTGCATGAAGATGATGTTCTTCTGAACCATGATCGAACGCATTGCGATCTGCGGACTGGGCCTGATCGGCGGCTCGCTGGCGATGGCCTGGAAGCGGGCGCGGCCGGAGCTGCACCTGACGGCTTTCGACCGGCGTGAGGTGCTTCGCCAGGCCCGCGAGCTTGGCGTCGTGGATGCCACCGCCGAGGATGTGGTTGAAGCCATCGCGGATGCCGATCTGGTGGTGCTGGCCGCGCCGCTGCGCGGCATTCTGTACCTGCTGGAGGAGATCGGCCCGCACCTGAAGCCGGGCACCCGCGTGACCGACGTCTGCGGCGTCAAGCGCTCCATCATGGCGCACGCCCGGGAGATGCTGCCCGAATCGGTCACTTTCATCGGCGGCCATCCCATGGCCGGCTCCGAACGCCGCGGCCTGGCCAACGCCGATCCGTTTCTGTTCGAGAACGCCACCTACGTGCTCTGTCCGCCCCCCGGGAGCGACGCCACCCGGCTTCAGCGGGAGCACGAAGACCTGCTGGAGCTGATCCGGTTGCTGGGCGCCCGCGTACTGGTGCTCGACGCCGAACGGCACGACGCCATCGCCGCCGCCGTCAGCCATCTGCCCCAGCTTCTGGCCGTACTGCTCGTCAACACGGCCGCCGAACTCAGCAAAGGCGACGAGACGTTCCTGCAGCTGGCCGCCGGGGGCTTCCGCGACATGACCCGGATCGCCTCCTCCCCGTTCGACCTCTGGCGCGACGTGCTCTTTGCCAACGAGGGGCCGCTGCTCGACACGCTCGGTCACTTTGCGGCCAACCTGCAACGCCTGCGCAACCGCATTATCGAAGAAGATGAGCAGGCGCTCGCGGAAGCCTTTGAGCAGGCCCGCCGGACGCGTGCCCGCATCCCACGCGACACGAAAGGCTTCCTGCACCCGCTGGCCGACGTGTACGTCCGCATCGAAGATCGCCCCGGTGCCCTTTACCGGATCACCCGCACCCTCTACGAGGCCGGCCTCAACATTCAGGACATCGAACTGCTGAAGGTGCGCGAGGGCACAGGCGGTACCTTCCAGCTGGGCTTCGCCACCGAGGCCGATGCCGACCGCGCCTGCGAGGCGCTTCGCCAGGCCGGCATCGAAGCCTTCCGTCCCGATGATCACGGAAACTGAACCCTGAAGCGAACCATGGCCGAAACCACCCTGAAACGCACGCCGCTTTACGACCGACACGTCGCTCTGGGCGCCCGCATGATGGGCTTTGGCGGCTTCGAAATGCCCGTGCAGTACAGCAGCATCATCGACGAGCACCTGGCCGTCCGGCGGGCGGCCGGTCTGTTCGACGTCTCCCACATGGGCGAAATCTTCGTGCGCGGCCCCCACGCTTTCGACTTCGTGCAGCACCTGATCACCAACGACGCCGCCCGCCTCTACGACGGCCGCGCGCTCTACACGGTCATGTGCACGTCCGAAGGGGGCGTCGTGGACGACCTGCTGGTCTATCGTTTCGACGCCGAAACCTACATGCTGGTGGTCAACGCCGCCAACATCGAGAAAGACTTCGCCTGGATGCAGGCGAGCAATCCCATGGGCGCCCACCTGGAGAATCGCTCCGACGAAATCGCTCTGCTGGCGCTGCAGGGACCGGCCGCCTTCGAGATCGCCCGGCATTTCGTGCCTGATCTGGCCCCGGACAACCCCCGCTACTACCACTTCCGCGTCATGGAGCCGGGCACTTTTCTGGACTGCCGCTGGGCCGTGCTCTCGCACACCGGCTACACGGGCGAGCCGGGCCTGGAGATCTACTGCCATGCCGACGAGGCTGTCCGCGTATGGGACGCCCTGCTCGAGGTGGGCCAGGCCCACGGTCTCAAGCCGGCCGGACTGGGCGCGCGCGACACGCTCCGGCTGGAAGCCGGCTACTGCCTCTATGGCCACGAGCTGGACGAATCGACCAACCCGCTGGAAGCCGGCCTGAGCTGGGTGGTCAAGTTCGACAAGGGCGACTTCATCGGCCGCGAGGCGCTGCTACGCGTCAGAGAGAACGGACCGGCCCGCCGTCTGATCGGGCTGATTCTGGAAGAACGGGGCATCCCGCGCGCCGGCTATCCGATCACCGACGAAGGCGGCACGTCCATCGGCAAGGTGACCAGCGGCACGCTCTCGCCCGTGCTCCAGCAGGGCATCGCCCTGGGGTACGTACCCAACCGCCTCGAATACACGGAGCCTGGCCGACGGCTCGGCGTGCAGATCAGAGGCCAGAATGTACCGGCCCGCGTCCATAAACCACCGTTCGTCGAGCTTCACAGAAAATAACGGACGCAAGCGGTCGGTAATCTCGAAACGCTGCCGTAACTTTACGGGCTATCGGACCAGTTGAACCGGACGGACTGCAGAGCCGGGCAATGAACGTAGAGGTTTTTCTGACCGGGAGCCACGTGACGGAGGAAGACGTCGAGGGACGCACCGTCGTGGTGATCGACGTGCTGCGGGCTTCTTCGACCATCATCACGGCACTGGCCAACGGCGCGCGGGCCGTCATCCCGGTGGCCGACATGGACCAGGCCGGCAAAATTGCCATGAATCTGGACCCGAGCACCTATCTACTGGGCGGCGAACGCGACGGCGACCGCATCGACGGCTACCACCTGGGCAACTCTCCGCTGGAATACACGCCGGACGTCGTCGAAGGCAAGACGATCATCCTGAACACGACGAACGGCACGCGCGCCATCTGGAATGCCCGCAATGCCGAACATCTGATCGTCGGGAGCTTCCTCAATGCGGATCGCGTCGTGCAGTTCGTCCGGGAAGTCGGTCTGGACGTCACGATCATCTGCGCCGGTCGCAACAACCGGGTGGCGCTGGACGACGCGCTCTGCGCCGGGCTGATCCTCCATCGCCTCTGGGAAGGCCGGGAGCCCGAATACGTCAGCGACGCCGCCCACATCGCGCTGACCCAGTACCTGCACGACCGCGATCGCCTGGCCGACGCACTGCGCCACAGCAACCACGCCCGCTGGCTCATCGAGAAGGGCTACGGTGCCGACGTGGAATACTGCCTGCAGCTCGACGCACTGCCCGTACTCCCCTACTACCGGGAAAACCGCCTGGTGCTGTACAGAGAGCGCCAGCCTTCCGAATCTGTCGGATAATCCGGGCGTACAGAGCCTGGTATGCTCCGGGCGCGTGTTGTATCTTTGAAGCATGGCCGATACGACATCCAGGCGTCGTCGCAAAGCACGCAAGCCCGCAAAGGAGGCGGCTCCGGCGATTTCTCCCACCCGTCGGCGGGAGATTCTGGGGCTGACGCTCATGGTGCTGGGGGTACTGCTCACCCTGGCGCTGGTGACCTATCACCCTTCGGATAACGGGCTGGCCCGGCACTTTTCGCTCGGGGCCGCGCTGGATCCGGGCAACAACCGGGCGGAGAATGCGCTGGGGCTGGTGGGTGCTTCGCTGGCCTACGTGCTGATGGCCCGCCTGTTCGGTTACGCCTCGGTGCTGCTTACCGGCCTGCTGGTGGCCTGGGGTTATGTGATCTTTCGCGGCCGACGCCCCCGCGCGCTGCCCCTCTTCAGCGGTCTGATCCTGCTGCTGGTCCCGCTGCTGGCCGCCAGTTTCGGCTGGATCGGCGTCGTCTTCGAAGCTGATCTGCACGCCTGGTCCGGCGATCTGGGGCTGGGGCTGGCCGGCTGGATGACCCGCGTCTTCGGCACCGTCGGCGCGCTGGGCCTGCTGCTGCTGGGCCTTGCTTCGATGACGTTGCTGCTGGTCGATCACGACCTGCAGCGTTCGCTCGACCGTCTGGAACACCTGCTGGCTGCCGCCCGCGACGGTCTCCGCCACCGCTGGCAATCCTGGCGCCAGCATCGGGCCGAACGCCGCCGGCAGCGCCGGGAAGAACGCAGATGCCGCCGGGAGGAGCGTCCGACGCCCGCCTCCCCTCCACCGCCCCCCGAGCCGCGCCCTGCACCGGAGCCGGCGATCGGCACCACTGAGGGCGACGCCATTCCGCGGCATGAGCTGTTGCGCGAACTGGCGCAACACGAAACGCCTCCGCCCGAGCCGGCCCCGCCTGAGCCGAAACCCGCCGAGCCCCGCCAGCCCGAGCTGATCGTCCGCCAGGGCGTCGAGGAAGAACGCGCCGATCGCATCGATCGCCCGGCCGAACTGCCCGCCACCACGGCGCTTCCTCCCTACACCCCGCCGCCGATCGATCTGCTCGACGCGCCTGAGGCCCACGAGCGCCGGATCGACTACGAAGAACTGGAGGCCAACAAGCGCATCCTGCTCGACAAGCTGGCCACCTACAACATCGAGATCACCTCGATCAACGCGATCGTCGGCCCCACGGTCACGCTCTACGAGCTGACGCCGGCGCCCGGCGTCAAGATCAGCAAGATTACCTCGCTGGAAGACGACCTGGCCATGGCGCTGGCGGCGCCGGGCATCCGCATGATCGCCCCCATCCCCGGCAAGTCGGCCATCGGGGTGGAGATCCCCAACCGCCATCGCGAGCTGGTCCGCATCCGCGACGTAATCGGCACGGCCCGCTTCCGCGACGCGCAGATGGAGCTACCCATCGCGCTGGGCAAGACCATCGAAGGCGAGGTCTATCTGCAGGACCTGACCCGCCTGCCGCATCTGCTCATCGCCGGTGCCACCGGCTCCGGAAAGTCGGTCGGGCTCAACGCCCTCATCACGGGGCTGCTCTACGCCTGCCATCCGGCCAATCTCAAATTCGTCATGATCGATCCCAAGAAGATCGAACTGCAGCAGTACGCGGCCGTGGCCGATCATTTCCTGGCCATGCCGGAAGGCGCCGAGGAGCCCATCATCACCGACTTCACGCAGGCGCTATCTGTCCTGAAAAGCTGCGAAAAAGAAATGGAACTGCGCTACGACCTGCTCTCGAAGGCCGGCGTGCGCAGCATCAAGGACTACAACCGCCGCCTCAAGGAAGGCGCACTCTCCCCGGACGAAGGGCACCGCCACCTGCCCTACATCGTGGTGATCATCGACGAGCTGGCCGACCTGATGATGACGGCCGGCAAAGACATCGAAGGGCCGATCGCCCGCCTGGCCCAGATGGCCCGGGCGGTGGGCATTCACCTGGTGCTGGCGACCCAGCGCCCCTCGGTGGACGTGATCACCGGCCTGATCAAGGCGAACTTCCCGGCCCGCATTGCCTATCAGGTGGCCACCAAGGTGGACTCGCGGACCATTCTCGACCAGAACGGCGCCGAGGGCCTGGTGGGCAACGGCGACCTGCTTTTCATGATGGGTAGCCAGCTGGTGCGCCTGCAGGGGCCGTTCGTTTCGATCGACGAAGTGGAGCGCGTTACCGGGTTCATCGCCGAGCAGCCGGGCCCCGGTCCCTACTGGCTGCCGAGCATCGAAGACGAGCGCGAGGGCGAAACCACCGCCGGAAGCAGCGACAGTTACGACGAGCTTTTCGAAGAAGCCGCCCGCATCATCGTGCGCAGCCAGCAGGGTTCGGTCTCGCTCCTGCAGCGCAAGCTGTCGATCGGCTACACCCGCGCCGCCCGCATCGTGGATCAGCTCGAAGAAGCCGGCATCGTGGGACCCTTCGAGGGCTCCAAGGCCCGCCGCGTGCTCGTGCAGAGCGAAGCCGAACTCGACGAACTGCTCCGCTCGCTACGCGCTTCTTCCTGAACGTCCTGAGGCATCATCACCCCCACCGCCGCTCAAGCATCTCGGCATACGTGAGCCATCGGGGAAGGGGCGTCATGGTACGCTGGGTCGGATCGATGTGCCAGAGGTAGTGTATGTGGCCATTCGTGACGAGCAGATACGGCGCACCGATCACACGGTTGTAGCGACCGGCCTGCTCGATCACCTCCTGCGTGATGGGCACCGTCGGCGCTTTGCACTCGGCCAGCAGCAATGGCCGCCCCGCCCGATCATACACCACCAGATCGGCCCGCCGCCCCATGCCCTGATCCGTGAACGAGGCCTCCAGCGCCACCAGCGAGGGCGGGCACTTCAGCGCCTGCACCAGATACTGGGCCAGATGTTGCCGTACCCACTCTTCAGGCGTCAGGCGCACCCAGCGCCGCCGCAGCGGATCGAGCAGGTACACCTGCTCGCCTCGGCGCTGCAACCGGAACGAATAGGCCGGGAAATTCAGCGCTTCCATGATCTCAGAAGGATGGCGCAGAGACCGGTCGTCGGGCCCATACCAGCCGACGATTACCGGCCAGATCGCGCTCAAGGCGTACCGCTTCGTAGCCGGAAGCTTCAAACAGCGCAACCACGTCGGCGCCATAGTGCGCGTGTACCTCGCAGGCCAGCCGGCCGCCGGGCTTTAGCAGCGCATGACCGTGGCGGGCCAGCGCCCGGTAGAAGCGTAGCGGATCCTCGCCGGCATACAGGGCCACCGGCGGTTCGTAGTCGCGCACCTCGGGCGGCAACTCGTTGGCTTCGTGCAGGGCCAGATACGGCGGATTCGAGACGATCAGGTCGAACGGTCCAGGCACTTTTTCCGGAAACGCGTCGGTCAGCACGTCCGCTTCCACCCAGTGCACCTCCAGGCCCAGGCGCTCGGCGTTGCGCCGGGCAATGGCCAGCGCCTCCGGACTGATGTCGCAGGCCCACACGTCGGCGTCCGGCCGGTGGTGTTTGATGGCCAGCGCGATGCAGCCGCTGCCCGTCCCTACGTCCAGCACGCGAGGGGCTGGCGTCGATTGCAGTTCCTGCAGGACGCGTTCGGTCAGCCACTCCGTCTCCGGACGCGGCACCAGCACGCCCGGTCCGACCTCCAGCCGGAGCCCCAGAAATTCCACATAGCCCAGCACGTACTGCAGCGGCTCGCGCCGCAGCCGCCGGGCCAGCAGCTCGGCAAAGCGCGTCCGGCGGACGGCATCGACGGACCGCTCCGGGTAGGCGTAGAGCTGCGCCCGTGAACACCCGAGCACCTCACAGAGCATCCATTCGGCATTCCGGCGGGCATCGGGCACCCCGGCCGCCTCCAGTCGTTGGATGGCCTGTTGCAGCAGCTCGCCCTGCGTGATCGTGCCGTTTTCCACGGGATCGATGCCGGTCATGATCGCCAGCATGAACGGTCTGTCGAACGATTTGCTTCCGAACACATGCCATGAAGACGTTCAAGAACAAAACGATTCTGATTACCGGCGCCTCGAGCGGCATCGGTGAGGCGATGGTTTACCAGCTCCGCGATCCATCGGTCAAACTGCTGCTGGTAGCCCGCTCCGGAGACAAACTGCAGGCGATGGTCGAGGCGCTGGAGCGTCAGGGCGTCTGGGCCCAGGCCTACCCCTGTGATCTTGCGCAACCCGGCGCGGCCGAAGCGCTGTTTCAGCGCCTTACGGAAGACGGCTACCGGGTAGACGTGCTCATCAACAACGCCGGCTTCGGCAAGTACGGCCGCTTCGATCAGATCAGCCTGAGCGACACGCTGGAGATGCTCCGGCTCAACATCGAGAACCTGGTGGCGCTCACGCACCTGTGCATTCCGCACATGCTGGAGCGTGGCGACGCAGGCATTCTGAATGTGGCCTCGACGGCCGGTTTTCAGGGCATTCCGTACATGGCCGTCTATGCCGCCACGAAGAGCTTCGTGATTTCCTTCTCCGAGGCGCTTCATGCCGAGTACGCCGATCGGGGTATCACGGTGACTTGTCTGTGCCCGGGTCCGACGGCCACGGCCTTTCAGGAGCGCGCCGGCATGCCCGTCGAGGGCGTTCGCCGCTTTATGGAATCGGCCGAAAAGGTCGCCATCGCCGGCCTGCGTGCCCTGCTTCGCGGCGAGGTGGTGCACGTCAGCGGGGCCTCCAATGCCGTGGTGGCTCGCCTCAGCCAGCTGGCCCCGCGTCGGGTGCGTCTGGCCGTCACCCGTCAACTGCTGGGCCCGCATGATGACACCTGAGCCGGTGCTTTCGACCGTCCACCGAGAAGATTTGACGATCGAATTCAATTGGCCTTGATGTAAACGCTTACCACCTTATCTTTAAGCCCTGTTCGCAGAAAACCATAGCCAACCCGTGTAAAGCCCATGACCACCCGCGATAAACTGGAAGCCCTGGTGGCCAACCTCTGGTGGAGCTGGAATCCCGAAGCGCTCCAGCTTTTCGAGCGATTGAACCCGGAAGCCTTCCGGGTTTCGCACCACAACCCGCTGGCGGCCCTTCGGGCGGCCGATCCGGCCGTGCTGAGCGACCGGCCTTTTCAGAAAGAAGTCGATCGCGTCTATGAGGCCTTTCAGGCCTATCTCAACAGCCCACCACGCATCGAGAATGCTCCGCGTACCGTCTATTTCTGCATGGAATACGGTTTGCACGAAAGCCTGCCCTTTTACGCCGGTGGGCTGGGCGTGCTGGCCGGCGATCATATCAAGGCCGCCTCGGACCTGGGCATTCCCATGACGGCCGTCGGGCTGTTTCTGCGCGAAGGATACTTCCGCCAGCGTTTCGACCACAGCGGCTGGCAGCTGGCCGACTATCCGGCCATGGACCCGCTCGACCATCCCATGTCGCTGGTCCACGGGCCGGACGGCTACCCGCTGGTGATCACCGTGCACCTGGGGCACCAGCCGCTCTACCTGCGGGCCTGGAAACTGGAAGTCGGCCGCGTGTCGCTCTATCTGCTCGATGCGTCGTTCGACGCCAACCCCGAGCCGCTACGCATTCTGACACGCCGGCTCTACCAGGGCGACCGTCGCATTCGCCTGCAGCAGGAGATCATCCTGGGCATCGGCGGCGTGCGCCTGCTGCGGGCGCTGGAACAGGACTTCGACGTCTATCACATGAACGAAGGCCACTGTGCGTTCGTGGCGCTGGAGCTGCTGCGCGAGCGGCTGGCGGCCGGCGACGAACGCGAAGCGGCCGAGGCCTGGGTGCGGCAGCACTGCGTCTTCACCACGCACACGCCCGTCATGGCCGGACACGACCGCTTTGATCCGGGCCTGTTGCTGGAGCAGATGGAGTCGTTCCGGCACCAGCTCGGGCTGTCCGAAACCGACCTGCTGGCCTACGGCCGCGTCAATCCCAGCGACAGCACCGAGGCATTCAACATGACGGTGCTGGGCCTCAAAATGTCACGTAAGGCCAACGGGGTTTCGGCCATCAACGGCCTGGTGGCGCGCCGCCAGTGGCACCACCTCTACCAGGATCGTCCGGTCAACGAGGTGCCGATCGGCCACATCACCAACGGCGTGCATCTGCCCACCTGGACCGTCCCCCATGCCCGGCCCTTCCTGGAGCAGCACCTGGGTGACTGGCTCGAAGGTCGTTTCAATGTCGAAATCTGGAAGAAGGTGGACGATATTTCGGACGCCGAGCTGTGGCAGTACCGATGCATGCTGCGCCGGCGGCTGGTGGAGTTCGTCAACGAACACGTCAAACACCAGTCGCTGCCCCAGGAGTCGCACCTGAACCCCGACGTGCTGACGATCGGCTTTGCGCGGCGCTTTGCCACCTACAAACGGGCTCCGCTGCTTTTCGAGGACATGGAACGGGCCATCCAGCTCTTCACCCGGGAAGACCGGCCCATCCAGATGATCTACTCCGGCAAGGCGCACCCGGCCGACGATGGCGGCAAACGCTTCATCCAGCAGATCTACGAGATCACGCAGCATCCGGCCTTCCGGGGCAAGGTGGTCTTTGTCGAGGATTACGACATGCACATTGCCCGTATGCTCGTCTCGGGCTGCGACGTGTGGCTGAACAACCCGCGTCGTCCGCTGGAAGCCAGCGGCACCAGCGGCCAGAAGACAGCCATGCACGGCGGGCTGAACCTGTCGGTGCTGGACGGCTGGTGGCCCGAGGCGTACAACGGCCAGAACGGCTGGGCTTTCGGCCGCGAGGCGACCGGCTACTACGAGGATCCCGTCACGCAGGACGTCGAAGACCGCGAGGCGCTCTACCGGGTGCTGGAGTACGAGGTGATTCCGGCCTTCTACGAACGTAACGGCGAAGGGCTACCGATCCGGTGGCTGACCCGCATGCGTCAGGCCATGCGTACCATTCCCGCCCGCTTCAACGCCGTGCGCATGGTACGCGAGTACGTGGAACAGATTTACCGAGCGGCCGAAGCGCCTGCACCGGTCGCCGCAACGATCAAGAACGAGAAGTAAACCACACAGCCCAGAAAAAAAAGCCCCATCCCGCGGGATGGGGCTTTTTTCTGTAGCCACTCGCCTCGTTTCAGGTTGCTTTCTGCACCCAGGAAGTGCAGTAGCCGTTCGGGTGAATCGGCCCTTTGATAAGCTGGCAGGCGCCACACTGGTTGGGATTTTCAGGTGGAATGAACAGCTGACAGTTGGCGCAGGTCTTGTCGGGGTACGGCGAGTGATCCGTATACTGCAGGCTTTCGCGCATCTGGATTTCCTCGGCCGTCAGCCCCGACACATCGGTGCAGGTCAGCTCGGCGCTGGCGGACGTTCCACTTTCCGAGGCGGCTCCGCTCTGCTGTTGTTGCTGCTGGCCGCCTCCGCAGGCGCTCAGGAGCGCCGAGCCACCGAGCCCGGCCAGTCCGAGCGCTCCGACTCGCAGCAGAAAGTCGCGACGCGTGACACGTTTGTCTTCCATGGCAGCTCCGGGGTCTTGGTTGAACGGGTGTCAAAGAACCTCTCAAAAGGTAGCGAGATGGCTCTCTAAAAACAACCTGGATTACACTTTTTTCACCACCAGCGGATTTCGAAGGCCTCAAACTCGCCCCGGGCCGGGAGCCAGTGCACCTGCATGTCGTCGACACGGGCGGCCGGTGGCCCCTGCCGCACCACGTCGAGCAATTGCTCCAGCAGTTCACGCGGCCCTTCAGCCACCAGATAGACCGAGCCATCCGGTTCGTTACGCACCCAGCCGGTCAGTCCCAGTCGCCGGGCATGGTAGCGAACGAATTGTCGGAAACCCACGCCCTGCACCCGGCCGGTCACTCGGGCTTCCAATCTGGCCTGTGCATCCAGGCTGCTCATGGCCGCAATGGCTGATAGATGCGATAGTTGTACGGATCCAGTTGCAGCGTATCGGTTGCCAGCGTGTCGGACCCAAAGACCTCCACCCAGCGTCGCCCGCGTATACCTTCGGGCAGGGCGACCGTTTCCGGCCGGTTGCGAACGTTAACGATCAGTAACAACGTATCGGCCTCGGTGGCCCGCAGGTACACGAGCACATCGTCGGCTTCTGGATTCAGCACGGTCAGTTCGCCGTGGCGCAGCGCCTCGCTTGCCCGGTAAAAGTTCAGGTAGCGTCGGTAGAACGCATAGAGTGCCGGGCTTTCGGGCGCCTCCCAGTTATAGGGCGTGCGGGCAAAGAACGACACCCGCTCCCGCACACCCAGCTCCTGGCCGTTGTAGAGCAGCGGCACGCCGGGCATGGACGTGGCCAGCACGAAGGCCGCCATCGACCCTTCGTCGCCGCCAAAGAGCACCGGCGGCGGCGCATCCCACATGGTCTCGTCGTGGTTGGTGGTAAAGCGCAGCCGGCGCGCCCCTGGCGGTAGCAGCCCGAGCGTGGAGTCCACCTGTCGCACCAGCGTGTGCAGCGGCGCCCCGCGCCAGACCTCTTTAAGTTGATGGTAGAAGGGCCAGGCGTAGGTCAGATCGAATCCGACCAAGTGCATCTCCGGCTCGGCTGCTTCGGCCAGCATTAGCACCGGTTTGATCTTTTCCACCGAATCGATCGCCGCCTTCCAGAAGTCCAGCGGCACGCCGTGGGCCACATCGCAGCGATAACCGTCGATGTCGAACTCCCGCACCCAGTACTGCATCACATCGATCATCGCCTGGCGGAGTTCGGGATTGTCGTAGTTGAGATCGACCACGTCGGTCCAGTCCGTCGTGTCGCCGTTGAGCACCGGATAGGTGAAGCCGTCGATCGGCCCCGGCGTGTACCAGTCAGGGTGTTCCGTGACCCAGGGGTTGTCCCAGGCCGTATGGTTGGCCACCAGATCGATGATGATGTGCATGCCGCGGGCGTGTACCGAATCGACCAGCGCGCGAAAGTCCTCCTCGGTTCCGTAGTCCGGGTTGACCGCGTAGTAGTCGCGCACGGCATAGGGCGACCCCAGCGGCCCGATGTCCGTCTTGGCCCGCTTCTTTCCGACGGGATGAATGGGCATGAGCCAGAGCGTGTTGACGCCCAGCGCCTGCAGCGAATCCAGCCGCCTGATCACGCCCTGAAACGTTCCCTCCGGCGAAAAGTCGGGCACAAAGATCTCGTAGAGCACCGCATCGGCAATCCAATCGGGCTGTCCTACCCCGGGCGGCACACGGGGCAATTCCTGCTCGGGCGGCGCCTCGCATCCGGTCGCAATGAGCAGGATCAACCACAGGTAAAACAACGGGCGCATGGTTCGAAACGGTTGATGAAAGGGCTTACCTTTCCTCAAAGTATAATACAACCCAGCCATAACCGCTACCCTTCACGGCTCCAACACAAAAATTTGACGCACCTTCCTGCAGGGAACCCGGTGCAATCTGTGCGAATTTTTCAGCAGAGCAACCGTCCTTTCCCGAATGTGCTATGGCGATTCTGACCGTTCCGAAGGTGCTGCGCGAGAAGCTCGGCGACGAGGGCGTCGAGGCGCTCATCACGCTTTTGAACGAAGCGACCCATCACGAACGCAACAACCTGCTCGGGATTCTGGAAGAACGTTTTGAGGGACGCGTGGCAGATGCGGGTGCCCGTCTGGACAAACGAATCGCAGAAGAAGCAACACGTATGGAGGTGCTGCTGGCCGAGACAGAAAAACGACTGGATCATCGAATCACCGAAGAAATAGCCCGTCTGGACAAACGAATTGCAGAGGAAGTGACGCGTCTGGAGGTGCTGCTGGCCGAGACAGAAAAGCGACTGGATCATCGAATTGCAGGGGAGGCGGCGCGCCTTGAGGTGCTGCTGGCCGAGACAGAAAAGCGACTGGATCATCGAATCACCGAAGAAGTAGCCCGCCTGGACAACCGCATCACTGAAGAAGTGGCCGGACTTCGGCATCAGATTGCGGCCGTAGACAACCGTATCACCTCGGAAATGGCCCGGATGGGCGAGCGCATGGCCGGGATGCGCGCCGACCTGATCCGATGGATGTTCATCTTCTGGGTGGGTCAGCTCGGCACGCTCATCGCCATTCTGTTTGCCTTTTTCCGGTGATTCGGGTCTTCATGGGGCTTTCGGAAGCCATACCGCTAATTATTTCGACAACGGATAAGCGCTGCGACCAGCAGAAACCCGACGAAGGCCAGCCCGCTCAGTCGCACCACGTCAGCCGTCAGTTGCGGCGTTCCCGTCAGCACCCACTCGGCCATCAACGCCACCAGCCCGAAAAGCAGCGCCAGAAAAACCGCCCCCAGCAACACGAAGCGGGGCGAGCGGAAGGGCTCCGAATCGAACATGCCGTCCGGGGTTTCTCATGCCAACGAACGGTGCCCGGCCGGGATCCGCTCACAGGGCCAGTCCCAGCCCGAGATACACGACCAGCGACACGCCGGCCAGCAGCAGCGCATAGGGCAACTGCGTGTTCACATGGTCGATATGATCGCAGGCGGCCGCCATGGACGAAATGATCGTCGTATCCGAGAGCGGCGAGGCATAGTCGCCAAAAATACCGCCCGAAAGCAGGGCCCCCAACATGAGCGGAAGCGGCAGCCCCAGCCCTTCGGCCAGCGGCAGTGCCACCGGAATCAGAATGGCAAAAGTCGTCCAGGAAGAGCCCAGCGTGAAGGAGACGAAGCAGCCCACCAGAAACACCAGCGCGGGCAGCCACCAGAGTGGCCAGTTCGGATCGATCAGTCCGACGAGGTAGGGTCCCATCTCCAGCGCCCGCGACACCTGTCCCAGCGCAAAGGCCAGCACGACCAGAATCGTCACGCCTACCAGTCCCGACATGCCCCGGAGCACCAGGGTCGTCGAGCGGGCCAGTGAAAGTACGGGACGGCCGCCCCGAAGCGGCCGGGGCAGCGCATACAGCGCCATGGCCACCGCCACGGCCGTCGCCACGGCCCAGAAGACGGCCGTCGAGCCGCTTCCGGCCATCAGATTCCCTTCACCCGTCACCCAGAGTCCCACGAAAATCATCCCCACCATGACGCCGAGCGGGATCAGGAAGTCGGAAGCCCGGCAGGGGGCGCCTTCGACCGGCTTCAGGCCTGCAATTTCTTCGGCCACCAGCGGTTGCGCACCGGGACGCAGGAGCTGGCCCGTCGCCGCCGCCCGCCGTTCGGCCGCCCGCATCGGACCGAAGCCCCAGCCCGTCCAGGCCACCAGCAGCGCGAACAGAATGGTCAGCCAGCTGAAGACGTTATAGAGCAGCCCTTCGGCCAGCAGGCGTACGGCCCCGTCCGAAATTCCCTGCGCGGCCAGTAGCCCCAGCACATAAGCGCCCCAGCCGTTGAGCGGAATCATCATGCAGACCGGCGCGCTCGTCGCATCGCAGTAGAACGCGAGCTTTTCGCGGGGCAGCCGCAGTCGATCGAAAAACGGCCGGCCCACGGCGCCCACCACCAGCGAGGTGATGCTGGATTCGACAAAGATCACCAGGCCCACCAGCCAGGCCAGCAGTTCGGCCCCCCGTCGCGACGTGCCCCAGCCCCGCCGCTGCGCCCAGGCGATGAATCCCTGCACGCCGCCCGAAGCCTGCATCAGGGCAATCAGGCCGCCCACCAGCAGGCAGAACATCACCACGCGCGTATTGCCCGCGTCGGCAAAGACGGCCACCAGCTCGTCGCCCAGCCGCCGCAGGCCCAGCAGCGGATGTCCCCCTTCCAGCAGCGTGGTGCCCAGCCAGAGTCCGACCAGCAGCGACAGATAGACCTGGCGCGTCCACAGGGCCAGCCCGATGGCCACAATCGGCGGAAGCAGGACGAGCCCGTCCATGGACCTGGCGGTTCAGTGGGGCTCGTTGCCCGGCTTCCACTTGATGTTGCAGCCCATGGATGGATATTGCGGCCCCGTCACCTTCCCGGTCTCCAGCAGTTCGTCCAGCGCCCGTTTCAGATCGGCGCCGGTGGCCGGACGTCCCTGGCCGGGCCGCGTCTCGTCGAACCGGCCGTGGTAGACCAGTCGCCGGTTGGCGTCGAACACGTACAGGTCCGGCGTGCAGAGCGCTCCGTACGCTTTCGCAACCTCCTGCGTCTCGTCAAACAGATAGGGGAACGGATAGCCCTTGGCCCGGGCGCGCCGCGCCATCTCTTCAGGCGCGTCTTCCGGATACTGCACCGGATCATTCGCGTTGATTGCCACGAAGCGCACGCCCTTCGGCTGGTAGGCCCGGGCCAATTCGATCAGCGCGTCTTCGATGTGCTGCGCATAGGGACAGTGATTGCAGGTGAAGACCACCACGAGCGCCCGGGCGTCGGCAAAATCCTCCAGGCTGCGCGTGGGCTTGTCGAGTCCGTCGGCCTCGGGGTTGACCACGGGCAGATTGAACGGAGGCGCTTCGGTACCCAGTGCGATCTCCTGCGAATACGTCAGAGCCATAGGGCATCGGCAGGTCTGGTGAACAACAGAAAACGGCCGGCAGAGAAATGGCCGGCCGCTCTCGAAGGTTCCGTCAGACGCGGGCGCCCGCCAGTTCCTGCTCCAGTTCGAGCAGGCGGCGGATGCGCTCTTCGGTGGGCGGGTGCGTCGAGAACAGCCGGGCAATCCCACCGCCGCTGAACGGATGCACGATGAACATGTGCGCCGTGGCCGGGTTGGCGTCCATCGGAATGTGAGCCACGCCGGCTTCGAGCTTCTCCAGCGCCCGGGCCAGCGCCCGCGGCTTGCCGCAGATGAGCGCACCGCCCCGGTCGGCCGCAAACTCACGCGCCCGCGAAATGGCCATCTGGATCAGCATGGCCGCCAGCGGCGCCAGAATCAGCATGAGCAGCCCGGCCAGCGCGTTGCCGCGGTCCCGATCTTGTGCCGGACCGAAGAAGAAGGCAAAGCGTGCCAGCATCGTGATGGCCGCCGCCAGCGTGGCCGCAATCGACGAGATCAGGATGTCCCGGTGCTTGATGTGCGCCAGCTCGTGCGCAATGACACCCTCCAGCTCTTCCCGATTGAGCAGCCGTACGATACCCTGTGTGACGGCCACCGCGCTATGCTTCGGACTGCGGCCCGTCGCAAACGCATTGGGCTGTTCCGAGGGAATCACGTACACCCGGGGCATGGGCAGCCCCGCCCGCTGCCGCAGCCGGTCTACTATGTCGTAGAGTTCCGGTGCCTCCTCGCGCGTAACCTCCCGGGCGCCGTACATCATCAGGACAATCTTGTCGCTGAACCAGTAGCTGAAGAAGTTCATCGCCACGGCGAAAAAGAACGCGACGATCATGCCCTGCTCGCCGCCGATCGCCTCACCGATCAGCACAAAGAGCACAATCAGCAGGGCCATCAGTGCCGCCGTGCGCAACGTATTCGACATGGCCATCTTCCGGGATGGTTGACAGGTTGATGCCGTACTACGATGACGTCGGGATATACGACGGGAAGGAAGGCGGGTTCTACACCGGAGGTCCGCTCCTGCGGCAAAAATCCGTCATTCCTCGCCCAGCTCGAGTGCCATCAGCGCGTCCTGCAACTCGGCTAGGCTTTTCACGTCGCCCACCTGGCGGGCCACTTCGATCCCCTGCCGGTAGGTGCGCAGCGCGTCCTCGGTACGTCCCAGCTCCCGGTAGAGCCGGGCCAGGTGATAGTAGGTGCCCACGTAGTCGGGATGATCGCGCACCAGTCCTTCGAAGAAATGCAGCGCCTGCGCCACATCACCCCGCTTCCAGTACTCCTGCGCCAGCGCAAAGCGCGTGAAGGCGTCGTCTGGATCTTCCCGATAGAATTGCAGCAGTTGCTCCAGTCGGTCCATGGCCAACGTGCAGGTTACCAGTGGCCGCCGGCCCCACCGCCGCCGAAGCTCCCGCCACCACCGGAGAAGCCGCCGAAGTCACCCCCACCCCATCCCCCGCCACTGCTCCAGCCGCCTCCACCACCGAATCCACCTCCCCAGATGATAACCGGCGGAAAATCGGGTTCACGGCGATAGACGCGATAGGGGTAGCGGGCGCCTTTTCGCCCACGGGGTGGTCCACCGCCGCTGCACATGGCCGACAGGAAAAACAGCAGCACTACCAGCAGCACGAAAAGCGCAGCCCAGTTGACCCAGACGCCGCGATCGTCGGCCGCCCGGGGCGGCGGCTGAAACTCGCCCTGCGCCGCGGCGATGATCGCATCGACGGCCGCCGAAAGCCCCCCGTAAAAATCACCCCGACGAAAGCGCGGCACAATGATGTCCCGCACGATCCGGCCGGCCAGCGCGTCGGGGATGGCCCCTTCGAGTCCGTAGCCCGTCGCGATGAACACCTCGCGTTCTTCGCGGGCTACCAGAATGACCACGCCGTTGTCGTACTCCTTCTGCCCCACGCCCCAGCGTCGTCCCAGCTCCACGGCATAGTCGGCGGCCGGGACGCCGTTGAGCGTGGGCAGCGTCACGATCACGATCTGCGTCGAGGTTGTGTCGGCGTAGGTGGCCAGTTTCCGGCTCAGCATCCGCTCTTCCGCCGGCGTCAGCAGGTCGGCCAGGTCGGTCACCCACTGCCCGCTGGGCGGGATCACCTCGATCTGCTGGGCCAGCGCTACCGATGCCAGCAGCAGCGCCAGCACCCACCCGAGCCACCTTCCGCCGAGTCGTCGCATGGGTCAGAGATCGAATTCTACCTCCGGCGCTTCCTGAGCGCTTTCGGCCGCCTCGAACGGCTGCTTGGGCGCAAAGCCCGTCAGGCTGGCCACCAGCACCGTCGGGAATCGCCGGACCAGCGTGTTGTAGCGCCGCACGGCCTCGTTGTAGTCGCGTCGGGCCACGGCGATCCGGTTTTCCGTGCCTTCGAGCTGCACCAGCAGGTCACGGAACGCCTCCGTGGTCTGCAATTGCGGGTAGTTTTCGGCCACGGCCAGCAACCGGGCCAGCGCGCTCGAAAGCTGCGCCTGCGCCTCCTGGAACTGCCGCACCTTCTCCGGATCGCTCAGATCCTCGACGCTCAGCGTGATCGACGTGGCGCGCGCCCGCGCGTTCGTAACGGCCTCCAGCGTCTCGCGCTCAAAGTTGGCCGAAGCCTGCACCGTCCGCACCAGGTTGGGAATCAGGTTAGCGCGGCGCTGATACTGCGCCTGCAGGTCGGCCCAGGCGCGGGCCACCATCTCGTCGGCTTCCACCATCCGGTTGTAGGCGCTGCAGCCGGCACAGCCGGCCATACCGAGCAGCAGCACCACCACAACCAGCGCCAGCAGTCCTTTGCTTCGCATAACCGTTTGTTTCAGCGCTGAACAGACACACGGCCCGCCTACGCAGGCGCGAAAGATCGGGTTTCAATCAAAAGCAACCTTCCCGCAACAATCTGACGCCTGAACGATTAAGATAAAACGGCGTGCGTTTTGCAGCGGATTACGTTATCTTTGTTCGATCCGATCAAGCCATCATACCCGCAATGAAGAAATCACTGCGTTACACCCTCCCGGCTGTTCTGCTGCTGGCGCTGGGTATTCTGCTGGGCTGGAATCTGCAACAGGCCGTCTCCGACACCGACACGCTGGCCAGCCTGCGCAAGCTCGAAGAAGCCTTTCTGACGATCACGCAGCGCTACGTCGATCCGGTCGAGCCTGAACCGCTGGCCGAGGAAGCCATCCGGTCCATGCTCCAGGAACTGGACCCCCACTCCGTGTACATCACCGCCGAGGAAATGAAGGAGCTCCGGGAAAGCTACCAGGGCTCCTTCGGCGGCATCGGAATCTGGTTCGAGGTCGTGGACGACACGGCCCGCGTGGTGGCCACCATCAGCGGCGGACCCAGCGAGGCGGTCGGGCTGCAACCCGGCGACCGGATCATCAAAATCGAAGACTCCAGCGCCGTGGGCCTTTCCTCGACGGAAATTCAGAAGCGGCTTAAAGGTCCGGAAGGCACCAAAGTCCGGGTAACCATTCGTCGGCTGGGCGTCCGCGAGCCCCTGGAGTTTACGATCACGCGCGACCGCATTCCGCTCTACACGGTCGATGCCGCCTACATGCTCGACAAACGGACCGGCTACATCCGTATCAGCCGCTTTGCCATGACCACCTACGACGAATTCCTGGAGCACCTGGACCGCCTCAAGCGCCAGGGCATGGAGCGGCTGGTGCTGGACCTACGCGGCAATCCGGGCGGCATCATGGAAGCGGCCGTGGAAATGGTCGATGAGCTGTTGCCCGAAGGCTACACGATCGTCTACACGCGCGGGCGCGTCGCTCAGGCGGAAATGACCCGCCGCTCCACCTCGGGCGGCCGCTTCGAAACGCAGCCGGTCATCGTACTGGTCGATCGCAATTCGGCCTCGGCCAGCGAGATCGTAGCCGGCGCGCTGCAGGACAACGACCGGGCCCTGATTGTGGGCCTGCGCACTTTCGGCAAAGGGCTGGTGCAGAACCAGTTTCCGCTTTCGGACGGCAGCGTCATTCAGCTGACGGTCGCCCGCTACTACACGCCCTCGGGCCGTCTGATCCAGACGCCCTATCACGGCGGCGATCTGGAAGACTACTACCGGGAAAAGTTCGCCGACTACGAAACGACGGTCTTCCATCCGGAAGATTACATCAACGAGATCCCGGACTCGCTGAAGTTCAAGACGGTGCACGGCCGCACGGTCTTCGGCGGTGGCGGCATTCTGCCCGACGTGATCGTTCCGCCCGACACGAACTCGATCCTGCTGGAAGTCAGCCGTCGCAACCTGCCCTCCACCTTCATCCGCACCTGGTTCAATCAGCATGAACAGGCCATCCGCGCGCAGTGGAACAACCGGAAGGAGGCTTTTCTGACCTCATTCGAAGTGGACGACGCGCTGTGGCAGGCCTTCCTGGACTATGCGCGCGAGCAGGGCCTCTTTGCAGCCGACTCTGCCGCAACGCATCGCTTCACGGTTGCCCAGGCTGAAGCGCACCGGCACGAGCTGAGCATGCTGCTGAAAGCCTATCTGGCCTGGCAGCTGTTCGGCCGCGAGGCGTCGATCCCGCTGTTCAACGAGATCGATCCCGTACTGCACGAAGCGCTCAAGCACTGGGACCGGGCCGAGGCGCTGGCCGCCTATTTCGCCCCGAAAGCGGGCGACACGGTACGCAAAGGGCGTTAGTCAGGTTGACAGACGAGCGCTGACACGATGACCGATTCGACAGGCGGCATGCCCGCGGGCATGCCGTTTGTCTTTTATACCGGGCGGTCGGTCGGGCGCGACAGGATGTCCGATCGGCCATGTCGGTAGGCGTATTACGTAACCTTCAAACCAAACCGGAGGAGGAGCCATGGCCGAGGTGATGCGCTATACGTCGCCGACGACGCTGCTGTCGGAGCTGCAGCGGGAAGTGGACCGGCTGTTCGAGAACTTCTTCGGAGGCTGGCTGCGGCCTGAGGTCGAGTCGGCGGTCTGGACGCCCACGGTGGACCTGCTGGAGACGGACGACGCCTACCTCATCTACATGGACCTGCCCGGCGTGAACCGGGATCAGGTCACGATCACCTTTGAGGATGGCACGCTGCAGGTGAGCGGCGAGCGGGTGCAGCCCGAGCACAGGGACGCCCAGTATCACCGGATGGAGCGGTGGTATGGCCGCTTCTTCCGGTCGTTCAACCTGGGCCAGAACGTGAATCCGGATAAGATCAAGGCCCACTTCGAAAACGGCGTCCTTGTGATCGAGGCGCCGAAGACGGAGGAGAGCAAGCCGGTGCGGATCAAAATCTCGTAAGCGGCCCGTAAGCCGCGGCACCGGCTTGCTCGGTGCCGCTTGCCGCCGAAACTGAAAGCCCCGCCTGTGAAGTGCGGGGCTCTTGTGTTTTTATAGCGGCCGTTCGCCTTCCTGCGCCTGGGGCTCCCGGAGCTTACGGTGGCGGATGTCCACGCCTTCGATCAGAAAGACCACGCTCTCGGCGATGTTCTTGGCATGGTCCGAGATGCGCTCCAGCGCTTTGCTGGCCGTGATCAGGTGGGCCACCGCCTCGATATGCTCCGGATGCTGCCGGCCGAAGCGCACCAGTTGCTCGAAGTTTTCCCGGTGCAGCCGGTCGATCTGCAGGTCTTCGGCCAGCACCTGACGCGCCAGCAGGCGATCGCGTTTCAGGAAGGCCTCCTGCACCTGTCGGAGCATGGCCCGCGAGGCGTCGGCCATCTCCTCGATGCGCGTCTGCGCCAGCGCCTCGGGCGCCTGCACCACGTAGGGCGTGTGCTTGGCGAGGTTCTTACAGTGGTCGCCAATGCGCTCCAGGTCGGTGTTGACCTTGACGGCCGTGATGATCATGCGCAGCTCGGCCGCCACCGGATGGTGCAGCGCCAGAATGCGTTCGCACTGCCGGTCGATCTTCAGCTCGTAGGCGTCCACCTCGTCGTCCCGCGCCCGCACGCGCTCGGCCAGTTCCAGATCGCGCCGAAGCAATGCATCGATGGCATTGGCCATCTGTTCGTCGACCAGATCGGCCATCTCGAACAGCATACGCTGCAGGACCAGCAGCTCGTCGTCGATATGTCGATGTACGGTCATCGTCCGTAGCAGCTTAGCCAAACCGTCCGGTAATATAATCTTCCGTACGTTTTTCGCGGGGGCGCGTGAAAAGTTCGTCAGTCCGGTTCATCTCGACCAGCTCGCCCATGTAGAAGAAGGCCGTCGTGTCGCTGATGCGCGAGGCCTGGTGCATGTTGTGCGTGACGATGACGATCGTGTAGGATTTTTTGAGTTCCAGGATGGTCTCCTCCAGCTTGGCCGTGGCGATCGGGTCAAGCGCGCTGGCCGGTTCGTCCATCAACAGCACCTCGGGCTCAACGGCCAGCGCCCGTGCGATGCAGAGGCGCTGCTGTTGCCCGCCGCTGAGTCCGTAGGCGTTCTCGTGCAGCCGATCTTTCACCTCGTCCCAGAGCGCGGCCAGCCGCAGGCAACGCTCGACGAGTTCGTCCATGTTGCCCCGGTAGCCGTTGATGCGCGCGCCCCAGGCCACGTTCTGGTAGATCGACTTCGGGAACGGATTGGGTTTCTGGAAGACCATCCCCACACGCCGCCGCACCACCACGGGATCCATCTCCCGATAGATGTCGCGGCCGTCCAGCAGCACCGTTCCCTCCATGCGCGTGTTGGGGATCAGCTCGTTCATGCGGTTGAGGCAGCGCAGCAGCGTGCTCTTGCCGCAGCCCGAAGGCCCGATGAAGGCGGTCACCTCGTTGGGCAGAATCTGCAGCGAGATGTCCTTCAGCGCCAGTTTGTCCCCGTACCAGAAGTACAGATTCCGCACCTCCATCTTGGGCCGTACGCGGGCGGCTTCGCTGTCGCGGCTCAACCCGAACGTTTCGGCGGAAGGCACTTTTTCGGCGGGCGAAACGTGATCGGCCATGGCTCAATGCGGACGATGACGTTCGTAGTAGTTGCGCAGCAGGATGGCACTCAGGTTCATCAGGAACAGAAACACCATGAGCACGATGATGGCGGCAGCCGCCAGACCGCGAAATTCCTCCTGGGGTCGGGCCGTCCAGTTGAAGATCTGAATGGGCAGCACGGTAAAAGGATCCAGCAGGCTCTCGGGCAAGAAGGCGATGAACGTGAGCGCCCCGATCATGACCAGCGGCGCCGTCTCGCCGACGGCGCGGCTCAGCGCCAGGATGATGCCGGTCAGGATGCCCGGCGCCGCAATGGGCAGCAGATGGCTGGAGACCACCTGCCAGCGCGTGGCGCCCAGCGCGTAGGCACTCTCCCGGATCCCCTGCGGCACAGCCCGGAGCGCTTCCTGCGTGCTGATCACGATGATCGGCAACACCAGCAGGCTCATCGTCAGCGCCCCGGCCAGCAGGCTTCGGCCCAGTGCAAAAAACCGCACGAAGAGCCCCAGTCCCAGAATGCCATAGATCACCGAAGGAATACCGGCCAGGTTGGCGATGTTGAGCTGGATCAGCCGCAGAAACCAGCCGCGCGGCGCGTACTCCTCAAGGTAAACAGCCGCCCCCACGCCGATCGGCACCGAAAACAGCGCCGTCAGCAGCATCATCCAGAACGATCCCACGATGGCCGACTTGATCCCGGCTTCTTCGGGATTGCGCGACGGATAGGACGTGAGAAACTGCCAGTCCAGCCAGGGCGCGCCCTTGCGCACGACGTCGACCATCAGCGACGTCAGGACCAGCAATCCGAACAGCGTGGAAAAAAACAGCACCACGGCCAGGATCTGTCCCAGCCGTCGCCGTCGCTCCAGTCGCAGATCGAACCGCGCGGCTACCGCCTGCTGCACTTCGGTCATGCCGCTCAATAGCTTTCTTTAAAGCGAAGGATGATCCGGTTGGCCAGCAGGTTCATGCCCAGCGTCAGCACGAACAGCACCAGCCCCACCGCAAACAGACTCTGATAGACGACCGTTCCCTGCGGCGTGTCGCCCAGGCTGACCTGCACGATGTAGGCCGTCATCGTCTGGATCGACTCCAGCGGGTTGAGCGTCAGCTTGGGCGTGGCCCCGGCCGCCAGCGTCACGATCATCGTTTCACCGATGGCCCGGCTCAGCGCCAGAATGAAGCTGGCCATGATGCCGCTCAGGGCCGCCGGCACCACCACGCGAAGCACCACCTCGTACTTCGTAGCCCCCAGCGCATAGGCACCTTCGGCCAGCGAGCGTGGCACGGCCCGCAAGGCGTCCTCGCTCAGCGAGGCCACCATCGGGATGATCATGATGCCCACCACGATCCCGGCGCTAAGCGCGTTGTAGACCTGCATCTGCGGAAGCACGTGCTGCAAAAGCGGCGTGACGAACGTCAGCGCGAAGTAACCATAGACGACCGTCGGCACACCCGCCAGCAGTTCCAGCGACGGCTTCAGCCAGCGACGCACGCGATCGGGTGCGTACTGGGAAATGTAAATGGCGGCGGAAAGCCCGATCGGGATGGCCACCAGCGCCGCAATGACCGTGATCATCAACGTGCCGGCCAGCAGTGGCCATATGCCGAAGTGTTTGTCGGCAAACTGTGGCGTCCACTGCGTATCGCCGAAAAACTCAGCCAGCGACACCTGGCGGAAAAAGGCGACCGACTCCCCGATCAGGATCGCCGCAATGCCCAGCGTGGTAAACACCGTCACCAACGCACAGAGCCCAAGCAGCGCCTGGATCAGACGCTCTCTGGGCCCACGCGAAAGGTTGGCATCCGGCGCCAGGTCCGGAAAGCCCTGGCGCCGGATCCATCCATCTGACGAGGAAGCCATACGTCCTTATTCTGCTGTACCTTCCGTACTCTGCCGTTCGAGTCGCAGCAGGTCCACCACGCGTACGCCCACCTGCGACCCCTCGCCTCCAAAGATACTACCGGTCACCCGGTTCCGGAAACGCTCGAGCGCCAGCTCGTAGGCCTCGGCCGTCAGCGGCACGTAGCCCACCTCGGGCGCCAGCGCGGCCGCATGCTGCAGGTAAAATTCGACGAACGCTTCCACGGCCGGGTCGTTGGCCCGCTCCGCGTTCACATAGATGAAAATCGGTCGCGAAAGCGGCTGGTAGGTGCCGTTGTTGACGGTCTCGGGACTGGGCAGAATGCAGCCCTCGCCGTTGTCAGGGTTGCCGTCGTCGATGGCCACCGCCTTCAGTTTGTCCATGTTCTCCTCGTAGTAGGCCAGCGGGATGAAGCCCAGCGCGTTGGGGTCGCCGCTGACGCCCTGCACGAGCACGTTGTCGTCCTCGCTGGCCGTGAAGTCCGAGCGGCTGGCGTGCTCTTCGCCCACGATGGCGGCCGTGAAGTAATCGTAGGTGCCGCTGTCGGTCCCGGCGCCGTACAGGTTCAGCGGCCGATCCGGAAACGAAGGCCGCACCTGATTCCAGCGTGTGATCGTGCTGTTGGGCTCCCAGATGCGCCGCAGCTCTTCGACGGTCAGGCACTCGACCCAGTCGTTCTGGGGATTCACCACGATGGCAATGCCATCATAGGCCACCGGCAGTTCGATGTATTCGACGCCGTTCTGCCGGGCCAGCGAATCTTCCACGGGACGAATCGGACGCGAGGCATCGTTGATGTCCGTCTCCTTGCGCACGAACTTGGAAAAGCCCCCGCCGGTCCCGCTGATGCCCACGGTCACCCGCACCCCCGGATACTGCTTCATGAACTCCTCGGCTACCGCCTCGGTCAGCGGATAGACCGTGCTCGATCCGTCGATGTGCACCGCGCCGGAGAGCTGCCCTTCCTGCTGCCCACGGCCACATCCGGCCAGCAACAGCACAAGCAATACACCGGCTCCTAAGATTGCTCGCTTTTCCATGAGGCGTCTGTGCTTTTGTTTGCAATCGCTGGTAATCTAACAAATCATTCTGTCAACGAATGATAAATCCTGGAGCTACCTGGATTATCAAATTGTTAACGGCGGTACATCTGCAGGTGGCAATAAAAGGGGAAGCCTCCTATATTGCAACACTGTTTCCTTCGAATCAAACCGCATGTGAAGATGCGTCGTCTGTCGCTGGTATTGGTATTGCTGCTGGCCGGATGTACCGCCTCGCGTCCCGTCGAACAGACGCCTGCTGCGCGCACCCCCATGTTCGTGCGTCCGGAGCGTCCGCTACCCGCCCCGGTCACCCTGCCCCCCTCGTTTGAAGCGGCCATCGAGCGGGGCACGCGTACCGCCGAAGGACGTCCCGGACCGAACTACTGGCAGCAGTACGCCCGCTACGACCTGACCGCCCGCATCGACACGGCCACACGGCGGCTGGACGGCGAGGGACGGATCGTATACCTGAACCGCTCGCCCGACACGCTCCGCCAGCTCTTTCTGGAGCTTCCGCTGAACGTTCACGCCGAAGGCGTCGTGCGCAACGAGCCGGCCGAGGTAACCGGCGGCGTGTCGCTGCACTACGTGGCCGTCGATGGACAGGAAGCCCTGCATCCGGCCGAGGCACCCGCCGGTGCGCCGCGCTATGCGGTCAACGGCACGCGACTGATCATCTTTCTGCAGCGCGATCTGGCACCCGGCGATTCCATTAAGCTCGACTTCCGCTGGTCCTTTACGATTCCCAAACGCGGCGCCGGGGGCCGCATGGGCTACGACGAGAACCTGTTCTTCCTGGCCTACTGGTACCCCCACGTGGCCGTCTATGACGACGTGATCGGCTGGTTCACCGATTCGTTCCTGGGCCGCGCCGAGTTCTACTTCGGCTATGGCGACTATCGGATCACGATCGACGCGCCAGCCGGCTGGCTCGTGATGGCCACCGGTGCATTCGAAAATCCCGAAGAAGTGCTGGCCCCCGAAGTGCTGGCCCGCATGCGTCAGGCCTACGCCAGCGACACGCCGGTCCGTATTGCCGAACCCGACACGGATCCGGTCACGCTTCCGGGCACCGACGGCCGCCTGCAGTGGCGCTTCCGGGCCACGAACGTGCGCGACGTGGCCTTCAGCCTGGTGCACCGCGGTTTCTGGGAAGGCGCCCGCACGCCCGTGGGCGACCGCGACGGCGACGGCCAGACCGACTACGCGCAGATCAACACGTTCTGGCGTCCGACCGCCCCGCGCTGGGCCAACGTCACGCGCTACCAGCAGCACGCCATCAGCTACCTGTCACGCCTGACGGGCTTTCCCTATCCCTGGCCGCACATGACGGCCGTCGAAGGCGGCGGCATCATCGGCGGCGGTATGGAATTTCCCATGATGACGCTCATCGGTGACTACAACGCCGCCGGCGACAGCGCCCTCTACTACGTGACGGCGCACGAACTGGCCCACATGTGGATCCCCATGATCGTCGGCCCCAACGAGCGCCGCTATAGCTGGATGGACGAAGGCAGCACCACGTTTGCCGAAAACCACGCCCGCACCGATTTCTTCCCCGGCACCCAACCCCGCCTGGGCGAGCAGGAAAGCTATCTGATGCTGGCCCGCATGGGTGCCGAAGGCGAAATCATGCGCTGGTCCGACTACCACTACTCCAGCTTCGCCTTCGGTATTGCCTCCTACAGCAAGCCGGCCACGCTGCTCGAAGCGCTCCGAGGACTGCTGGGCGAAGACGTGTTCTGGCGCGCCTACCGCACGTTCATCCGCGAATGGGCCTTCAAACACCCCTACCCCTACGATCTGTTCAACACGTTCGAGCGCGTGAGCGGACGCGATCTCGACTGGTTCTGGCATGCCTGGTACTTCGAGACGTGGACGCTCGACCAGGCCGTGGCGGCCGTCGAACCTGTCGAAGGCGGCGTGCGCATCACCGTGGAAGACCACGGACTGGCCCCCATGCCGGTCTATCTGACGCTCACGCTGGCCGACAGCTCGCAGGTGCGGGATACGATCGACGTGGACGTGTGGCTGGAAGGACGGCGTCAGGTAACCGTCACGGTGCCGACCGGCGCCGCCGTTACCCGCGTCGAAATCGATCCCGAGCGCTGGTTCCCCGACATCGACCGCACGAACAACGTCTGGCGCGCACCGGCCGGCACCGGACGGTAACCCTATTCGGTCGGTGCAGCGGCTTCACGCACCGGCACGCGCACGCGGAGCCGTCCCTGCCGGGCCAGGCGAAGGTCTACCAGCACCGTCTGGCCCGGTTCAATGGCCTGTTGCAGGTTACGCAGCACCAGCTGGACGGCCACCCGCGAGCGCGGCGGAATCACGATGGACGTGGCCGGACGGGTGGTCTGTACCGTATCGCCCACTACCTCACGCAACGCGACGTTGCGCGTGACGGCCGGTGCCTCGGCTCCAACCAGCGTATCGGCCTCGGCCGTTCCGTTGGCGATCCGCAGCGACACGATCGCGCTGTCGCCGGCAGCCGCTGCATAGACGACCGGTTCCTCCACGGCAAGTCGCCCTTCCGGAAGCGGCGGCTCGGCCGGGGCCGCCGGCTGCTCGCGCTGCTGCTGTCCACAACCGATCAGCAGAAACAGGCCCAGAAAAACCGTTGCCAGATACCGCATGACGTCTCCGGAGTTTGGTGAAGGAGGATTTTTTTCCGCAAAAATCTGCATTAAAAAGAAAAGCAAAACGTGCCGCTTCACGCAACAGCGCGACGGTTACGCGGATGCCACATTTCCCAGAGCATCCGCACGATCATTGCGTAGAGACAGACGAACGTCGATCCTCCCGCCACCAGCATCACCCAGGCCGCCGGCAGCGCCCAGCTTTCCGGCAAGAAGCGCACGGCCGCCATCCCGCCGAACAGCAATAGCGTGGCGACGAACGGCTCCAGTGCCAGGATCGCCTTCCACCGCTCCGACACCGACGACCCCAGGAAAAGCCCCCCTACGGCCAGAAAGATCAGCGCGAACGAAGTGACGTGCGCATGGATGATGTTGAGCATTTCGTAGGGGCTCTTCGGATACTTGATCTCCTGCACCTGCTCCAGCGGCACGTCTTCGTTGCCCCGGAACTGATGCACGACGCCTGTGGGCGTATTGTGCGTGGTGTGCCGGACGAACACGATCCCGGTCAGGTATCCCACGCCCACCACGATCAGAAACCAGGTCACCAGCCAGCGGGCCGTTCCCCGAAGTGCACGCAGCGAAAACGACATCGTTCAGTTCGGGCGGTAGGTCAACGTCGGTGGGTGCTTCCGGTAGTACGTGGTCACAAAATACAACACCTTTCTGACACCCCGGTTGAGCGAGTTGACCGAAATGGTGGCGCCGCTGATGTTGACGATGTCACGGTGCGTCTGGATGGGGTCCCGAAGCGTCTTGCCCCGATACTGGTAGAGAAAGCGCGGAAGCCGTACCTGTCCGCCGTGCGACTCCCGATAGACCATGACGGCCACTTTTTCTACGGAAAAATCAGGGCGCACGCCCACGATGAACGTGATGGGCCGGTGCTTGCCCAGCTCTTCGGTGATCACGGCGTAGCCCAGAAACCGGCCTTCGGCATCGTAGACGCGCCTCACGACCAGCACGGAATCGAGCGGCTCGGTGCGGCGCAGCGCCCGCCGTGCTTCCTCCAGTTCCTCCGGGGTGAAGCGTAACGTGTCGTCCTGCACATAGCGCCCCTTCGGAAACACTTCGGCCAGCGCCTCCTCGGGCGTCAGGAACACCTGATCCTGCGCGCGCCCGGCAGGCGCCAGCATCCAGCCACACACCAGCAGCAAAAGCCCTGCGTAACGCATCCGTAAGCCTGGTTGGAAAAATGACCGGGCCGGCGCCGCGCGCGGCGCCGGCCCGGATGGTTCGCCATCCGCTCAGAAGCCGAAGACCACGCCGAAGATAAACGCCCGGGCGAAGTCTTCGTCGCCTTCGGCGATCAGATAGTTCGTCACGTCGCCCAGGCTGTGGCCTTTGTTCGTCCAGGTCAGCTCGTAGGCCAGTTGGAAGCCCACCAGCGGCGTGGGCCGGTAGGTCAGCCCGAAAGCCAGCCGGTTCACCCAGCGGTTGGCCGCCTCGAACTCCTCCAGCACGCCGGCCGCAAACTCGGCCTCCTCCAGCAGCTCGTCGTACCAGACCTGCTCCCAGCGCACACCGGCATACCAGAGCGGCTGATTGCCCCGCCCGAAGAACGTGTTCCGCAGAAATTCAGGGAAGAACGCATAGCGAGCTTCCACCCAGTAGCCCTGGCGCGCCCGGCTCAGGCCGTCCAGCTCGACCTCCACCTCGCTTTCGAGCGGCACCTCGTCTTCGGCCGGACCGAATGCCACGCCGGCCTGGTTGTAGACGCGCCGCGCAAACCCCCGCGCCACGGCCCCCACGTCGCCCATCGACGTGTAGACGTACTCACCTTCGAGCGCCAGCGGCCCCCGGCTCAGCAGAAAGTCCACGCCCACACTGCCCACGTACTCGGCCGGTAGATACTGGGGCGTGTAACGGCCGTAGTAGCCCGAAAGCCCCAGCTCCACGCCCAGCGACGGACTCAGCGCCACGCGGCCCGTCACCGTTTTGGCCTGCTTCGTGTCGTTGCCGAACGTGCCCGTGAAGGGCTCGAACTTCAGCTCGATGTAGTTGTCCACGTGGTTGCCGGGGCTGCCCGCATAATCCGGATTGGTGATGTACTTGTTTTCGACCTCCACGTCGAGCTGCATCCCGTTCACCACGTAGAGCTGATAGGTGAGCAGCCCCTGCGCGCCCACCGGCACTTCGCCCGTGAAGCCCAGGCCCAGCTCGTTCCAAGCCGACTTGACGGGCAGCACGGGCGCACCGCGATCGACCAGCGAGCGCCGCGGAAACATCCACTGGTTGTCGTCATGGTTGATGTTGAAGCGTCCCAGCGGCACCAGCACGCCACCGGCCCGCAGCCGGAAGGCCGGATCGATGGCCCACTCCAGCCAGGCCTGTTCGATGGCGATCTCAGACTGATCCGTCCCCTCGATGGCCTGCTCGACCGTCACGCCGCCCTCGGCTTCCACCACCTTTTCCAGCTCCAGCAGCCGGAAGCGTTCCAGCTCCAGCTCCGACAGAAAGCGCAGGTTCGAGGTGATCGCCACGTCGGTGGTCAGCACGAAGCGACGGAACGTGAACGTGTTGTACTGGTGCTCCAGGTTGGTGGTCTCGAAGCGAATGGCGCCGTAGCCGCCCAGGCGTGCCCGCTCGCCTTCGTCCTGCGCACGCACCGGCCGGCCAGCAATAGCGCCAGCAACAGCCATCCCGTGTATCGACGCATCATGGAAGTCTCCCGGTTTGATCAGGTGAAACAGCAGCCAACGACCAGCGACAGGTCTGCACGCGCAGCCCTTCGGCATCCCGACGCGCCACCAGCGCCCCGACCGACGCCGGTAGCCAGGACGGATCGGGCTCGACCGCCAGCGCCGTGGCCAGCGCATCGGCCGCCCCGCAGGTGGGCGCCCACACCGTGACGCTTCCGTCGAGCCGGACGCGCGCCAGATCGCGGGGATCGACCAGCGTCGAGCCATCTGGCTCGTAGTCGCCGCTGGTGGCCAGCGCACCCTCGGTCAACGCCACGGTGGTCAGCACCTCGTCGGGCCGCAGCGGATGGCGGATGCCGATCGTCCATGCCAACCTGCCGGGCGGCGTGCCGAACACGCGCAGGTCGCCCCCGGCGTTGACCAGCGCGGCCGTGCAGCCGGCCTGCCGGAGCACCGCCACCGCCTGGTCCACGGCCCAGCCTTTGGCGCTACCGGCCAGGTCCAGCGCGACCGGCCCCCACTTGCGCAATCGTCCGTCCCCGTCCAGCTCCACCTGCCGCTCCGGCTGCGGCACCGGTGTCCGTCCCTGTTGCCAGGCGGCCACGGCGGCCCCTACGGTTGGATCGAAGCGTCCGGCTGTCACCGCCCGCCAGCGCAGCGCCTCGGCTACGGCCTGACGCGTCAGCTCCGGCAACATCAGCTCCGCGCCCGAAGGGCTCGCGTTCCATCGGCTCAGGATCGACGCGGGCTCCTGCACGCTCATCTGCCAGTGCACCTCGAACAGCAGCGCACTCGCGCGCCGGGCGGCGTCCCGGGCCGCCGCCCGATCCGGGTGATAGACCTCGAAGCGCACGATCGTCCCCATCACGTAGTAAAGGCGCACCAGCGGCGTCGCCTCCGCCGCACGGGCCAGCAGCCGGAACGGCGAGCCGGCCAGCCAGCCCCCGGCCAGCAATCCCCCCAGCCGATGCAGGAACGTCCGTCGATCCATGCGACCTGTCTTCGATTTACGAGCACCAAACTTAGATCATGTCTAAATTAGAAACAAGGGCCGGGCCGACAGATGGGTGGGCGCAAATTTGACGACAACTCCACAGAAAAGCCGGGCCGCGCCGTCGCAACCTGCTCTTTCGGTAAAAAGTCGGGTTTTTTAGCGTCGGCTACCCACGACCAAAGCCGGGGCTTCCAGTAAAAGTCATCCGAAAAATCGTGTCGAAGGAGTTTGCGATTTCGACCTGACCTTTGGCGCAGTTTATAGCCGGTCGTTTGAAGCACGACCAGCGCGCTTGTAGTCCGGCACGGAGCGAAGCGGAGTGCCGGCTCGAATAGCGCCACTGCGGCTGCAGGCATCCCGCCTCTGTTTTCAAAAACAATCGGGCCGGCACAATGGCCGGCCCCTGCCGCTGCAGACAATGGCCTGACGCTTGAGACGACCGCCACTACTCCATTCCAGGTCAGATCAGCACCTCGCCGGTCATTTCAGGCGGAATCTCTTCGCCCAGGATGCGCAGGATCGTCGGGGCCACGTCGCCCAACTTGCCGTCTTTGATCGGCCCGTTGAAGCCCGGCTTGATGATCAGATGCGGCACGAGCGCCGTCGTGTGGGCCGTGTGCGGCGAGCCGTCGGGATTCTTCATCCGGTCGGCGTTGCCGTGGTCGGCCAGCACCGTCACCGTGTAGCCGTGCTTCAATGCGGCCTCGACCACCACCTTCGTGGCGGCATCGACCGCTTCGATCGCTTTGACGGCCGCTTCGAAAACGCCCGTGTGCCCCACCATGTCGGGGTTGGCGAAGTTCAGCACGATCAGGTTGTAGATCTCCTTTTCGATGGCTTCGGCGCAGCGCCGGGCCACCTCGGGCGCGCTCATCTCGGGCTTCAGATCGTAGGTGGGCACCTTCGGCGAGGGCACCAGAATCCGATCTTCGCCTTCGAAAGGCTCCTCGCGTCCGCCGCTGAAGAAGTAGGTCACGTGCGCGTACTTTTCGGTTTCGGCGATCCGGAGCTGGCGTCCGCCCAGCTTCGAGATCACCTCGCCGAGCGTCATGCGCAGATTGACCTTCTCGAAGGCGACCGGCAGGTCGAAGGTTTCGTCGTAAGGCGCGAAGGTCACAAACAGCAGATCCAGCTTCTTGCCCCTATCGAAGGCGTCGAAGTTCGGATCTGTGAAGGCCCGGGTGAGCTGGCGGGCGCGGTCGGCGCGGAAGTTGTAAAAGATCACCGCATCGCCGTCAGCCACCCGCGTCGGGTAACCGTCGCCGTAGTCGATCAAGCGCGGCTTGACGAACTCGTCGGTCACGCCTTCGGCGTAGCTGGCCTCCAGCGCTTTGACGGGATCGTCGAACACCTCGCCCTCGCCGTAGACCAGCAGCCGGTAGGCTTTTTCGGTACGGTCCCAGCGCTTGTCGCGATCCATCGCGTAGTAGCGGCCCACAATCGAGACGATGCGCCCGACGCCGATCTCCCGGGCCTTTTCCTGAAACTGGCGTACGTAGGTCACGCCCGATTTCGGATCGGTGTCGCGGCCGTCGGTAAACGCGTGCACGCACACCTGCTCGGGCCGCAGCCCCTCACGCCGAGCCAGCTCCAGCAGCGCGAACAGGTGGTTCAGGCTGGCATGGACGCCGCCGTCGGAGAAGCACCCCATCAGATGCAGCCGGGTGTTGTGCTCCCGCGCGTGGCGGGCCGCCCGCACCAGCACTTCGTTCGTGAAGAACGTGCCTTCTTCGATTTCCTTGTCGATGCGCGTGATTTCCTGGTAGACCACGCGTCCGGCCCCCAGGTTGAGGTGCCCCACCTCGGAGTTGCCCATCTGGCCTTCGGGCAACCCCACGGCCAGCCCCGAAGCCTTCAGCGTGGCATGCGGATAGGTGGCAAACAGGTGATCCAGAAACGGCTTGCGGGCATGATCGATGGCGCTGACCGACGGGTCCTCGGCAATGCCGTAGCCGTCGAGAATGACCAGCAGATGACGTTTTTTCGGGTCCATGGGTATCAACCGTTTCGTGAGACAGCCTTATCCAGTGGCCTGTTTAGCGCACGCGATAGTCCGGTACGCGTTTCGTCGAACGACCGGTTTTTGCATCAAATACATGCATCGAACCACACGCAGGGCAACTCCTCTGCTCCAGCCCGTAGCGGTCGGTCCGATGCACGGGTACGTCGAAATAGCGCCGGCACCGTTTGCAGAAGTACCGTCCCCGACGCGGATCCAGTCCTTCGAGCGGCGCAGGTAGCCGACGAAGCCGCCGGTAATGATCGCACAGGTCGGTGAGCACGCATCGGTCACAGTGAGGCTGACGGGCCGTGCAGGTGTAGCGTCCGTGCAGGATCAAAAGGTGGTGGGCCTCGCCCCAGTCGCGCGCCGGAAGCTGGCGCTTGAGCCGGCGTTCGACCTCGAGGGGAGTGCGGGCCCGCCGCACCAGCCCGATCCGATGCGCCACGCGGTAGACGTGCGTATCGACGGGCAGGGCGGCCACCCCAAAGGCGACCGAGGCCACCACGCGGGCCGTCTTGGGACCGACACCCGGCAGCGACTCGAGCGCTTCGAGCGAGGCGGGAATTTCGCCCCCGAACACGTCGCGGATGCGCCGGGCCGCGGCGACCAGATGCCGCGCCTTGCTGTTCGGGTAGGAAACGGACCGGATGTAGGGCAGCACGTCCTCCGGCTCGGCGGCCGCCAGTGCCTCGACGGTCGGAAACGCTGCAAACAGCGCCGGCGTCACCTGGTTGACCCGCGCGTCGGTGCACTGGGCCGAGAGCATCACGGCCACCAGTAGCTGGTAGGGATTCTCGTGGTGCAGCTCGGTCTGCGGCCGCGCGATTACCTGCCGCAACCGCGCCAGCACCTGCCGGGCCCGGGACGTACGTGCCACCTGCCGTCTTGCCGGTTCTGTTAAAAAAACCGCGTCCAAGATAGCACGACGGCCATCAAGTTCCTTTGAAAAAAGCGCTTTGCGCGCAAGAACTCCCCGGCATTCGGCGTCGTTGGAGCCGCCGTGTGCGATCACCCGACTCGGCCTCATGCGCGGGAAACTGTTGCTTCTGCTGCTGATGCTGACGGCCGCTCCGGCGGTCTCGCGTCCGCTGCCCCTTTCCGACAGCGCACGCGTGGCGCTTGTCACGATCCTGCCCGGCCGTGCGCTCTACGCGGCCTTCGGGCACAGTGCCCTTCGCGTGCACGATCCCGTGCAGGGCATCGACTGGCTTTTCAACTACGGCACGTTCGACTTCAGCGATCCCTGGTTCATCCCGCGGTTCGTCTACGGCCAGCTCGACTACTTCCTGTCGGTGAGCGACTATGCCCGCTCCGTGCAGTTCTATCGCGAGGTGGAAGGCCGCCCGATCGTCGAGCAGTGGCTGACCCTGACCCCGGCGCAGCGCGACACGCTCGTGGCCTTTCTGATGTGGAACGCCCGCCCGGAAAACCGTACCTACCGCTACGATTTTCTTTTCGACAACTGTTCGACGCGCATTCGGGACGTGCTTGAGCGCACGCTGGGCGACGCGTTGCGCTTCACGCATCGGCCGCCGGACGCGACGTTTCGGCACCTGCTCGATCCGTACGTGGCCGACCGGCCGCTGCTCCAGCTCGGCTTCTATCTGACGCTCGGCCAGCGCGTCGATCGACCACCCACGGCACGCGAGGTGATGTTTCTTCCGCTGGAACTGAAAGCCGCCTTCGATGAGGCCCGGGTGCGCCGCGATACCGCCTGGCTGCCGCTCGTTGCCCGCACCGACACCGTATTCTGGCCCACCGGCCACCGGCCGCTGCCCGAGCCGGCCTGGCCGTGGCCGACCGTGCTGGGCTGGCTGCTCTTTGCCCTCGGCGCGGGCGCGACGCTCGTCGCCTGGCGACGCGGTCGGCCGACCACCACGCGGCTGGACGCCCTGCTGTTCGGCCTGGTCGGACTGGTGGGGCTGCTGTTGCTGCTGCTCTGGGTGGCCACGCTGCACACGGTGACGGCCTGGAACTGGAACCTGATCTGGGCCTGGCCACCGCATCTGGTGGTGGCCGTCCGCCTCTGGCGCCGCCGCCCACCCGCCGGATGGGAACGCACCTATCTACTTGTGACGGGCCTGCTCACGCTCCTGTTGGCGCTGGGCTGGTTCTTCTGGCCGCAGGAGCTGCATCCGGCCCTGCAGCCGATCGCCCTGCTGCTGGTGGTGCGCACGGCCGCCCGCATCGCCCGCTGAAAACGCCCTTCAGCTCCGGGCTATGCGCTTTCCCGGGCATCATGGAGCATGGGCAAGCACGCTGCGGCGGCCCTTATACGATTTCCGGGAAATCATAGTGCAGGTGAGAAAGCACGGGCGCACACGGCGGTGCGCCCCTACAGATCCTTGACGTTTTCCCTATTCCGTAGGGGCGGACCTTGTGTCCGCCCGATCATACCCGCCGCATCACGTCCGGTACACAGGAGGAGCGCCATCATGCACCGGAGCATCTCCTGCGCTCCCGGAGCAAGTGCATGGCGACAGAAAAGGCGAGGGGCTGCCCGAAGCGGACAGCCCCTCATTTTCTGGAAAGGTGGCGGCGTGCGCTGGCCTGTAAGCCGAATTCTGTCTGCCCGGAGCGACGGCCGCCGTGTCGCTTCCGGGGAGACCATCATTTATCTGGGACTGCCGTCACCGGCAGCCTCAAGCGGCCTACCCGCGCCGCCGCGCCGCTCCGAAAAGCGGCGCCTTTCAGCGGGCCACCTTATCCGCCGCGAGGGCGGTGCGGCGCTGCTTGGCCTTGCACCCCCCGGGGTTTGCCAGCCGCCGCTGTTACCAGCGACGCTGGTGGGCTCTTACCCCACCCTTTCACCCTTTGCCTGTGTCCCGCACAGGCGGGACCATCGGCCGGTCTGCTCTCTGTGGCACTTTCCGTCACCGCCCGGTTACCCGAACGGTGCCCTCCGGTTAGGAGGCGGGGCGCCCTGTGGTGTTCGGACTTTCCTCGCCGCCGCGCCTCACACGAGACGGGCGACGCGATGGTCCGGCCAGCGCACCACTTTCGTTAATGCATAACGGAATTAAGAAGATCCCGCGCTGCCGTTCGTAAAGCCCAGTTCCTGGCCAACCTCTTGGAACAGCTCGCTGTCGACGATGATGCGTCCGGTGTGCTCGCAGGCGATGATGCGCTTGCGCTGGCGGATTTCCACCTGCTGCTGGGGCGGCACCGCATAGCCGGCCGCCGCTCCACGTTCCAGCGGCACCACGGCCCGGCCGTCCCGGTAGCGCGCCCGCAGCCGCTTGTAAGCGCGCAGGTAACGCGGATCCACCGCCTTTTCGGCCTCGGCACGCATGGCCTGCAACTGCTCCATCTCGTGCTTCGTGTCTTCCATCACCTCCTGCAGCTCGGCGCGCTTGGCCTGCAGCACTTCCTCCAGCTCCTTCAGGCGGGCTTCCGCTTCCTGAATGGCGGCCGTCCGCTCTTCCGTCAGCCGCTCCAGCTCTTCCAGACGGGCTTTGGCCGCTTCGATGCGCTGCCGCTGCGCCTCGATCTCCTTGGTCAGCGCATCGTACTCGCGGTTGTTACGCACGTGGAGCTGCTGCTCCTCGTAGCGCTTGATCAGCGTCTCCGCCTCCTCGATGTCCAGCCGGGCCCGACGGCGCTCCACCTCGTACTCCTTGAGCTCCCGCTTGTACTTCTCCAGACGCGTCTCCAGGCCGGCCTTTTCGTCCTCCAAGTCCCGGATCTCGTCGGGCAGATCGCCCCGCAGCTTTTCCAGCTGGTCAATCCGGGTGTCGATCAACTGCAGCCGAACCAGCGCCCGCAACTGTTCGGCAATGGTGGCCGACTCCTGCATCGTGGTGGGCATAAGCGACCTCCAGCTTTGTTCAATTTAATCCGTTCGCTAAGAACGCGCGCTACAGGCTAAAGTTTGATGTACTTTGCGCAAAAGCGCCGTCACGGCCGGTGGATGAATGTACGTACCGGCGAGGTACGAGCCGTGGTGCGTTTCCAGTCGACCGTCGGGAAACGTTGCTGCAGCCAGGTGGCCAGCAGCGCCTCGGTCAGCGCCTCGGTCTCGTAGTGGCCGGCGTCGATCAGCGCCATGCGTGGGCGCCCGTCGTTGTCGAGCACTTCGAAGAACCGGTGGTAGGTCAGATCGGCCGTGACGTAGGCGTCGGCGCCGGCCGACAGCGCCCGTCCGATCAGGTCGGCTCCGGCCCCGCCACAGACGGCCACCGTTTCGACGGATGCGTCCGGATCGCCCACGTAGCGCAGGCTGTCGGTCTGCAGCCGCTCGGCCACGCGCTGCAGGAAATCGCGCAGCGGCTCGGGCTTTTCGAGCCGACCGATCGCGCCCAGTCCCGCCCGGGTGTACGGCTGCTCGACGGGATACACGTCGTAGGCCACCTCCTCGTAGGGGTGGGCGGCCCGCATGGCCGCCAGCACACGCGGCAGGTCCCAGCGGGCGACTTCCACCTCCAGACGCAGCTCCTCGGCCGACTCCAGCTTGCCCGGCTCGCCGATGAACGGCCGTGCCATGTCGCCCGGACGGAAATAGCCGGTACCCCGCGTGGCGAACGCGCAGGCTTCGTAGTTGCCGATGCGTCCGGCCCCCGCCTCGGCCAGCGCCTCGCGCACCTGCTCGAAGTGCGAGGCCGGCACGAACGTCACCAGCTTGTAGAGCGCCTGCTCCATTTTCGCCAGAAACTGTACGTCCTTCAGCCCCAGATGCTCGGCCAGCGCGAACGACACACCGCCCGGTGCGGCATCCAGGTTCGTGTGAATGCTGTAGAGTGCAATGCCCGAGGCGGCCAGTCGAAGCGCCAGCGACGAAACCAGACCGTCCGGCGTGAGCTGACGAAGCGGCCGAAACAGCAGCGGGTGGTGCGTGATGATCAGCTCGGCTTCAAGTGCCCGGGCCTCTTCGAGCACGGCCGGCGTCAGATCGAGCGCCAGGAGCGCCCGCCGCACGGGCTGCTCCGGGTCGCCCACCTGAAGACCCACGTTGTCGTAAGACTGTGCCGAGCCCGGCGGCGCCCAGGCTTCCAGCGCCGCGGCAATCTCGCGAACGGTCGGATAGGTCTCTGCCATGGCTCTCGTTGGTCTTTTCTGTCGACGCGCGGCTTGTTTGCCGGGAGGTTTGCTCAGGTTCCGTCGGTTTCCGCAGCCCGTGCCAGCCGCACGCCTTCGGCTTCGTCCACATGGGCCAGCAGCAGCATGCCCGTCAGGAAAAACAGCAATACGGAGCTGACGCCCACGCGCTGGCTGCCCGCCCAGTCCGTGAACAGCCCCAGCAGCAGCGGCCCGAGAAAGGCCGTGGCCTTTCCCGAAAAGGCAAAAAAGCCGTAAAACTCGTTGCGCTTGTCCGGCGGCGTAAAGCGTCCGAGCAGCGAGCGGCTGGCCGACTGGCTGGGACCGGCAAAAATCCCGATGAGCAGGGCGGCCACCCAGAAAAGCGTGCGGCTGGTGGTCACCACGGCCAGCAGACTGGCCGCCGAAAGTCCCAGCAGGCTCAGCAAAAGCGTACGCTTGCCGCCCAGCCGGTCGTCTATAAACCCGAACAGCCAGGCGCCCAACCCCGCCGCCACGTTGATGACGATGCCGAACACGATCAGCTCGTCGGCCTCGAAGCCGAACGTTCCGGCCGCATAGATGCCGCCGAAGGAAAAAATGGTCAGCAGGCCATCGTTGTAGAGCAACCGGGCCAGCAGCAGCCGCACGACCTGACGGTAGCGCCGCACTTCGCGAAACGTCTCGACGAGCTGGCGCGTGGCCTGCCGGAAGACCTTCCGCACGTCGGGGCGAACGGCCGGGCGCCGCTCGGGCACCCAGAGGAACAGCGGCAGACTGAACAGTCCGTACCAGAGCGCCACGAGCAGATTCGTGGCCCGAATGTTCGCGTGCCCCTCACGGGAAAATCCCAGCAGCGGCGTTTCCGGCTGAATCAGCGCCGCCAGCGCCACCACCAGGCAGAGCAACCCGCCCACATAGCCCAGCGCCCAGCCGTAGCCCGAAACCCGACCGATTCGCTCCGGCGGGGCGATGTCCGGCAGAAACGCATTGTAGAAGACGTTCCCCAGCTCGAAGGCCACGTTGGCGATGGTGAAAAGCACGAGTGCCGCCAGCACCTCGCCGGATTGCGGAACGTAAAGCGCCGCCGTGGAGAGCACGCAGAGCACCGTGACGGCCAGCAGAAATCGCTTGCGGTACCCACCCTGATCGGCCAGGGCGCCCAGATACGGCGACAGCAACGCCACAAGCACGCCGCTGGCCGTCACCGCCCGCGACCAGAGCGTCGTGCCGGAAATCGGATCCGGCGCCACGGCCTGCGTGAAATAGGCAGCGTAGACGAACGTGACGACCAGTGTCGTGAACGCCGAGTTCGCGAAATCATACAGCGCCCACGCCCAGATCGTGCGGGGCCGGTAGGCGGGCGTTTCCACGAAGCGATCCGTTGCCTGGTGATCGACCGGATACCAAAAAACGCAACCGGGTACGCAAAAGGCAAGGGGCAACGCCGCGTCCGCTACGGCTTAACGGAAATACCACCGCACAAAAAACAGCGGCCGAGAATACAGAGCAGAAAACCTGTCATTCTCCAGAAAGAGATGCATGTACAACAGCTGTATTTCACCTCCCATTGAAAACCGACGGACCGGGAAGTATTCCATGCCGGTAGCTGGTCCTACCAGAAAACCAATGCCTGAGCTTTCTGAGCGAATGATAACGTCCGAGTAGATGGGTTCGTCGCGAATGGACTGAAATAACCACATCAATCCCAGCCGACCGCCCCAGTAACTCAGCAGATTATCGGCGACATATCGCTGAGCAAAAATGCCGGATCCAAGTTGCAATACAAAATGCGTCTCTTCGCGCTCCACAGACGAAAAGTCTTCGCGAAGCAGACCGATTTCCGGCTCCAGGCGCAGCTTTTCTGTCTCGATAGGGAGGTAGCAACTGATCGGCATTGGAAGTTCACTTCGGGCGCCACTTACCACCATCGCTGGTATCCCTATCCCGAGCCCCCATTGTCGCACCGTTTGCGCCCGCACGTCCAATGCGCAGCTCGTCAGGATCAAAACGGCCAGACCCATCAGCGCATACGCACGCATGACGCCGACTAGCATAATTGATCGACAGAGTGCAGAGAATCCTCCTCGACACTGTGATTTGTCGAAGTAAAAACATGGGCGCTACTTTGTCAACGCCGACGGTGGATCGGAGCCTGTGGGCCGAAGCGGCGTTGCACAGAAGCGCGTCGCGCCTTTAACTTGACCATACGTTGCCCACGTAGCTCAGTCGGATAGAGCAGCGGCTTCCTAAGCCGTTGGTCGCAGGTTCGAGTCCTGCCGTGGGCACACGCAACAGGCGTAAGTACCTGTTTTTTTGATCGACAAATGCTTCTGGGTAAAACCTGGGGTAAAGCAAAAACCCTCGTAACAACAGCTTTTCCGAGGACTTCGGAAGACGAAATCAAAGACCGGCGGAAGGTTGACAGCCTGTATAAAACGCATGTAAGAAAACGGGCTCACACGGCGAAGCCCCCTACCGGAAATCTGCGATCCCATATTAGCATCGGATTTTGGTCCGGAGGAAGCTTTTCGGTTTGAACCGACGCCCAGCCCGGTGGAAGACCTGATCGTGCTGGAGCGGCGCGTGGAGGGTGTGCCACAGCTTTTTCTGATGGACGGAAAGGGGCGCATCCTGCGACAATTGACCGAGCGGGGCGGCCACAACCCGCGCTGGAGCTATGATGGGCGGGCCGTGTTGTTTTTGCGGGATGTGGAGACGGGTCCGGGGGCCCGGAATGTGCCCTTCGTGTACTGGTTGGACGCGGTCACCCCAAACAACCCGACGCCGATCCCCTGAATGAGCCGGGCGCCTGTCAGCGGCAGTCCGAGCGCCATGCCGTGCACCACGCCACGCACCGGCTGGTAAGGGGCCCAGATCGTCGCATTCACGCCATCGACATGCTCCAGCCGGCGATCCCGGAAGTTCAGGCGCACACCGATCACGCGCCGCGAATCCCCGATGCTGAGCCCCACCCGGTGGATGGTCAGCTCCAGCGCCTGCGCCTGCAACTCAAATGCGGTCGCCAGAAAAAGCGCCGGCCAGATCAGCAGCAACGCCAGCCGTTTACTCGCCCCCATGGGGATACCCTGTTGCGCTTGTCCGGAAAGACCGGCCCGGTCTACGCACCAGCGCCCCGCTCGGGTTGCAGTCGGTGTTTAAAAATGAGCCACCTCCGCCTCGTACCGGCGGCGGATTTCTTCCAGGCTGTCGCCGCCGTACTTTTCCAGGAAGGCGTTGGCAATCACGAAAGCCACCGTGGCCTCGGCCACGACGGAAGCGGCCGGCACGCTGGTTACGTCGCTGCGTTCGTAGCGGGTCGGCTGCGCCTCGCCCGTGGCAATGTCGACGGTCTCCAGCGGCTTGATCAGCGTGGGGATCGGCTTCATGTAGCCCCGCACGATGATGGGCATGCCGGTCGTCACACCGCCTTCCAGGCCACCGGCATGGTTCGAGCGACGCCGGAAGACCCCGTTTTCTTTCGTGATCGGATCGTGCACCTGCGAGCCGGGCAGCGAGGCGGCCGCGATGCCGTCGCCGATCTCGACAGCCTTCTGGCCCTGGATCGACAGAATCGCCTGCGCCAGCTGGCCGTCCAGTCGCCGGTCCCAGTGCACGTAGGAGCCCAGTCCCGGCGGCACGCCCGTCACGACGACTTCGTAGACGCCGCCCAGCGAGTCGCCCTGTTTTTTCGTTTCCTGGATGTGCGCGATGGCCCGCTCGGTCAGTTCCGGATCGAGCATCCGCACCGGACTCTGATCGGCCGCCCGGGCCAGCGCCTCGGCGCCCTCGGCGATCAGCGCCTCCACGCGTGCCTGCCAGTCTTCGGGCCGTTCGTAGCCCACCTGTCCGATCCGGAGCACGTGGCTGCCGATCTGGATACCGAACTGACGCAGCAGCTGCCGGGCAATCGTGCAGCAGGCCACCCGCATGGCCGTCTCCCGCGCACTGGCCCGGTCGATCACCGGCCGCAGATCGTCGAACCCGTACTTCTGCGCCCCCACCAGATCGGCATGACCGGGGCGCGGTAGCGTGATCTTTTCGATACCCTCGCCGGTGCCCTCGACGGCCATCACCTCGGGCCAGTGCGCCCGATCGCGATGATAGGCGGCATTGTCGATGCGGAGGGCGATCGGGCTGCCGATCGTTTTCGAAAAACGCACGCCCGAGTAGATGTGCACCCGGTCTTGTTCGATTTTGGCGCGGCCGCCCCGGCCGTAGCCCTGCCAGCGCCGGGCCAGCTGTTCGTTGATCACTTCGGCCGTGAGCGGCACCCCGGCCGGCATGCCTTCAACAATGCCGATCAATGCCTCTCCGTGCGATTCGCCGGCGGTCAGATAGCGCAACATAGACGAAAACTCGCTTCAGGTTACTGCTCCGACAGAGCCGGGACGGGCACTTCGTAAAAGGCCACCGTGCCGTCCCGTTTTTTCACGCGAAAGAGCACCGTCTCGGCTTCGGCCAACTCCTCCAGCAGCATCAGGGCGTCTTCGAGCGCCGCGACGTCGATCCCTTCGATCTGAAGGATCACCACGTCGCGCGGCAAGCCGGCTTTCTCGGCCACGCTTCCCCGCGCCACATAAGCCACGTAGACGCCACCGTCCACGTCGAAGGCCGTCCGCTCCGAGGCGGTCAGGTCGCGCAGGCCCAGTCCCCAGGCCTCCAGGTTGTAAACGCTGCCCCGGGGCGCTTCGGGCGTCAGCTCCGGCATCTGCGGAGGCGCCTCCTGCGTCAGCTCGCTGAACCATTCGCGGTAGGCCGGCGCATCACGGCCCATCAGCTCCACCTGCACCTGCAGTCGCCGTCCCTTCCGCCAGATCTCCAGCGTCAGCCGGTCGCCCGGACGATAGCGGGCCACCACGCTCTGCAGTTCGTTCGGGGCGTTCACCGCGCGGTCATTGACACGCAGCACCACATCGCCGGCCCGCACGCCTGCCTGATCGGCCGCCCCGCCCGCTCGAACTTCCGAGATCAACACGCCCTGCACGCCCGGCAACCCCAGCTCACGCGCCTGCTGTGCATCGATCTCCTGAATCGAAACGCCCAGATAGCCCCGCTGCACTTCGCCGTAGGCGATCAGGTCCTCCACCACGCGGGCCACCAGGTTCACCGGCACGGCGAAGCCATAGCCTTCGTAGGCGCCGCTTTCGGTGGCGATGGCCGTGTTGATGCCCACCAGCTCGCCACGCAGGTTCACCAGCGCCCCGCCCGAGTTGCCCGGATTGATCGCGGCATCCGTCTGGATGAAATCTTCCACCCGGAAAAAGTCGTCGATGATGTTCACCTGCCGCCCCAGCGCGCTGACGATCCCGGCCGTCACGGTGGAGGTCAGCCGAAACGGATTGCCGACGGCCAGCACCCATTCGCCCACTTTCAGCTCATCCGAATTGCCGAAGGCGATCACCGGGAACGTCTCGCCCCGTGGCGCATCGATCTTGAGCACGGTCAGGTCCGTCGAGCGGTCAAACCCGATCAGCTGCGCCTCGAACTGACGCTTGTCGGCCAGCGTCACGCGGATTTCACGGGCATCCTCGACCACGTGATAGTTGGTCACGAGGTAACCATCGGGGCTGATGATCACGCCGCTGCCCACGCTCTGCCGGGGCGTGAACTCCCGGAAGAAACGCTCCTGGTTGGGATCGAACCGGTGGAAGAAGTCGCCGGAGAAGGAACGCGAGCCGGCCGTCACCTCGATGTACACGACAGCCGGCGTTACCCGCGCGGCCACTTCCCGGAAGACCTGGTTCAGCACGACCGGATCGAGCGCCAGTCGCCGGCCATCCCCCTCCGGAAGCGTGACGGCGCCCACCCGTTCGCCACCACCCAGCTGGACCCGTTCCACAATGCGGGCCGGCGCGGCGGCCATCTGCACCTGCTGAAAGCGCCATTCCATCAACAGCACGCCGGCCAGCAGTCCGACGAGCAACAGTCCGATGCCGCCCAGAATCAGCAGCACCCGCGAACGCCCCTTTTCCGCCATGTCGATCTATGAGAGGTGTGGGTTCAATGCTTTCGGCCCGTCATTCAGAGACCGTGCCAGGCCCGGTTTGTTTCATGGAAACGGGGGAAAAGATACGATCATCGGTGGGAAAGGGCATCGCCTCCGTCAACATTTCCTGATACAGCGTACGCACCTGTTCGAAAGCCTCGCGGGCCAGCGCTTTGCGGTGCCGACCGGCCGTCGGGATCGGCGCGCCGATGCGCACCTGAAGCTGCATCTGCGCCGTACCGAGCCAGCGAATCAGATGCCGGATAAACGATAGCCCCTCGGTCCAGGCGTACCGGCGTCGCACTTCCGGTGTGGCCGGTCGTCCGTCCACCTGCTGCAGGCACAGACTCACGGGCAGCACCCAGCTCCCTTCCAGTCCGGCTACGGCCTCGAAAGCGCCCGTCTTGAAGGGCTGCACCGTATCGCCCGGCCCGGTTGTCCCCTCCGGAAAGACCATGACGGGCACGCCGGCTGTCAGCCGCTCCCGCACCTGCCGGACGAAGGCCACCGAGCGCGTCCGCCGCTCCCGCTCGACGAACAGCACGCCGTAGGTGCGGCACAGCCAGCCGATCAGCGGCCAGCGGGCCAGCTCGGCCTTTCCCACGAACGCGACGGGCCAGCACGTGGCCAGCACGATGGGATCCAGCGCGCTGAAGTGATTGGCTACGAGCAGTCCGGGCCGCCCGGGGGGCAGCGACACCTCCGGCGCATGCACCGCAATGCCCAGCAGCCGGCACAGAATCCGGCAACCTTCCTGCTGCCGAAGTGCCCGGTAGCGCGGTTGCCGCTCCGGTGGAAGGCGACGCGCCTGCAGGGCCGTTCGGGCCGTGTACCACAGCGTGATCGCCAGCAGTCGCGGCAATCGCCGCAGTGCCCGCCACCAGCTCCACCCCGCCATCGCTACATCTCGGATACCTCTCGATGTGGCAACCTTCCGGAAGTCGTACCCCGCTCCGGCGCCCGCGGCAGCACCACGGTGAACGTGCTGCCTTTGCCTTTTTCGGTTACCACCTCGATCTCCCCTTCCATGAGCTTCACCAGACGCGAAGCGATGGCCAGCCCGAGCCCACTGCCTTCGAATTCCCGATCCGCCCTGGAAGACTCCTGGCGGAACTCATCGAAAATATGGGGCAGAAATTCTTCAGAAATGCCCACGCCCGTGTCGCGCACGGCAATACGCACCTGTTTTTCGGCGGCCGTCACCGAAATGACCACCTCGCCTTCCGGCGTGAATTTGATCGCATTGCCCACCAGGTTGGTGAGCACCCGCTCCACGGCGCTCGGGTCGCCAAAGACCCGCAGCGGCTCCGGCGGCAGCTCCATCCGAAAGTCCAGCCCTTTCTTGCGGGCCAGTGGCTCCAGTAGCTTGTAGACTTTCTGGACCGTCTCGGTCACCTCGACGGGCACGCGCCGCACCACCATCGAACCGGAACGCAACCGGGCCAGGTCCAGGATGTCGTTGATCGTGGCCAGCAGCCGATGCCCACTTTCTTCGATGTGTTCCAGAAACTCCTTGTGCAGCGGATTGTCGGTCTCTTCCTTGATCACCGAAGCAAAGCCGAGGATGGCCGAAAGCGGCGTGCGCAGCTCGTGCGTCGTGGTGGAAAGGATCGTTTCTTTGGCGGCGTTGGCTTCCCGCAACAGGCGGGTGAGCATGTTGATGCGGGAACGCATGGCTTCGATGCGATCGCCCAGCATCGTCGCGATGTACATCTGGATGGCCCGCTGCTGCGCCACATAGTGCCGCCAGGTGAGTACCACAATGGTAACCAGCGTGATCAGGTACAGCGTGTAGGCCCACCAGGTGCGGTACCAGGGCGGCAGGATGCGCACCACCAGCGTCGTTGTCGGCGTGGTCATCCCCCAGGCGTTGCGCGCCCGCACCTGAAAGCGATAGACGCCCTCCCACAGGTTCGGATACAGCCGTTGCGTGACAGTCGTCCAGTCGGACCACTCCTCTTTGCCCACCAGTCGGTACTGATAGCGGTTGTCCTCGGCACGGATGAAGCTGGGCAACGCGAACTCGAACTGCAGGTCGTTGAACGCATAGGGCAGCACCATCATCTGGCCTTCCGGCTGCAACGCCTGCAGCAGACCATCGGGCCCCACGAACGCCCCGCCGAACAGGATATGATCACCGGAGGCCACCCGGCGGATCAGCACCGGTGGCGGCTCGGGCGAGAACAGATGCTCGGGGAACGTCAGGCTGGGATCGTAGCGGATGAGCCGATCCCGGTTGCCCAGCCAGACGATCCCTGCTTCGTCCACGTACACCTGCACGGGCGCGCCCCAGTTCGGATAGCGCAGCAGCAAGGGCGTCTCGAATCGATAGCCGCCGTTCGGCAACGGATGGGCGATGTCGATGTGCATGGGGAAGACGGTCCAGACCCGTCCGAAGCGGTCCACCACCAGCGCCAGTAGTTCGTCGTGCCCTTCATGCCCCGGCGCCAGCAGCGTCGTATCCCGCCTAAACGCCGGCCGCGCCTCCGAAACGAAGCGATAGATGCCCTCGCGCGCATAAAAGAACAACGTGCTATCTGTTTCAACCATCTGCGTTACGCCACCTGGCAGACCATCTTCCGTTCCATAGATTGTCACCTCCGGATCCTGCAGCCAGCCATTCGGGAACTGCATGCGAACCACCTGTCCTCCCCGCAAGCTAAGCCAGAGTGTATGATTGACACGAACAACACGTAAAATTTCCCCCGTAAGCCCGGAAACTGCTCGCGTCTCCCATCTCCCATCTCCCATCGATTTTCTGTAGCAGATATAGCCCGTTCTTGGCTCCTACCGCTACCAGTTCGTCTGAAAGCTCTGCCAGTGAAAAAACCGAACGACCGGGAATCTGTATGAGTAGTTTCTGTTTGCTTTCTCCCGCTTTGATAAAGACACCTCGGGCTGTAGCAACCCACAGCCCGTCTTTTCGCTGCAAAAGCTGAAAGGCCGGATCTACTATTTGCGTGTCTCTGACAAAAACTGCCCGCCCATGAGGTGGCTTTAACAAGTGAAATAATCCTGTACTGGTAGCCACGTAGAGCTGTCCATGATCGCGGTTTACCCAGTTGACAAACCCATCCAGCCCCAGCCGCTTATCCCAGACCGTAAGAAAAGGCACGGCGTCGGCGCGGGCCAGCCCCCGGCTGTTGAGTGCCATCCAGAGGCTGCCCTGGCGATCGACGTACACGTAGTTCACCCAGCTATCGGGCAGGCCCACCGCTTCGTCGATGACCTGCACGATCCGCCCCTCTTGGTCGATGATGAACACGCCGCCGCCCAGCGTGGCCAGCGCAAAGAACCCACCGGGCATGGCCGTGCCATGATAGAGTGGATAGGTTCGGAGCAGCGGCTCGACTTCGCTATCCAGGTGTTGGAACGTGCGGCCGTCGTAGAGCCAGAGTCCCGCCTCGCGCGTGGCGATCAGGATCCGGTCCCCGTCGTAGGGCATCATCGCGTAGATGCGCAGGTGGTCAAAGCGCTCACCGCCGGGCACCAGCCGCAGCGAATCGCCCACGACGGTCTGCAGCCCGACACTGTCCTGGCGCACGTAGAAACGGCCACGCACGGCAAAGGCCGTGTGAAAGTAGGTGCGGGGCCGCCACACACGGATCGTGTCGCCGTCCCAGCGGAAAAGCCGCGCGTGGGTCTGGAAGTAGACGCCCTCGGGCGTTACGCGCGTAGCCCACACGTCCCAGAAGTTCCGGTCCGCCTCGTTGGCGACCTCCGGCACCAGCGACCGGTAGCGCAGCACGCCCAGGGAGTCGGCCCAGAAGTAGCCGAAGTCGCCCTGCGCACCCACGTAGAGCCGGCCCGTGCTGTCCACATCCAGCGAGCGGACCACCGTTTTATTGGCCACCTGATGAAAACGCCAGTGTACGCCGTCAAACTCCAGCAGTCCCCGCACATTCCCCACATAGATCACCCCGCGTCGGTCCTGCACGATGGCCCAGTTCTGCGGGAACTGCCCGTAGTCCTGGGGCGCGTAGTGCTGCAGGTGCAGCGGCGCGCCGGTCTCCAGCCGATAGGGGACCTCCTGGGCCTGGGCGGACGGCCGGAGGCCGAGCAGAAGCCCCGGAACCACCATCCGGAGCAGCAGATGCCGGATCGTCCGAGGGATCGGTTGTGCTCGATGTGCGCGCGCCATGCCAGCGGTGCGTTGCCCCTGTTACAGTATCGGGAAATCCGGTCGTGAACTCAAGGGCCAGCCGGCCCTTTTACCCGACGCTGAACCTGAACGATTCGCTTTCAGCACGGGATTAATCCAGACCGCCTTTTTTAGTCTCGGTCTTTTTTTCATCAAAAACGTCACTTCTCAGCGAGAATGTCCCTCCCCGCTACGCCAGATCGCTCGCCTTGTTCATCGACGGATCGGGGTGTTTTGGGATGAGGCCTCATTCACTCACCCCAACCCATAAGGAACCATGAAGAAGTTCATCAAACTGATGGCGATGCTGTCGGTGCCGGCGATGCTGGCGGGCGGTTCGCTGACGCTCACGGGCTGCAGCTCGGATGCCCTGACGGGACCGGTTGTGATGGAAAGCGGTGGTAACAATGGTGGTGGGTCAACTACCATCGGTGCTGATCATAATAACTATAGTGGAGGGAATAACGGAGGTGGATCGACCACGATCGGAGCTGATCACAACAACTGAAAGCCAGCTTTTGTAACTCAAACCCCGCCTCTGCGGAGGCCGGGGTTTTTTATTGCGCGGGGGTGGCGGGGCGGGGTATCTTGCGGGGAAAGAAGTGGTGCCCTGTCGGCATGGTGGACGTCTGTTTTGCGCTGGTCGGATCGGTCCCCCACAACAGCCGGGCGCTCAGGCAGCTCCGGGCGCTGGTCCGGCTCGGGTTGTGCATCGAAGCGTTCGGCTTCGGTCCTCCGGCTGCCCTGCCCACCAATCTGCAGGACGCCGTACGCTACCATGCCCTGCCGCTCCCTGAACGTCAGGGACCACGTTTCTTCTGGCAGGTGCATCGGTGCCTCAGCGCCGCCCTGCGTACCTGCCGAGCGCGCGTCTATCACGCGAGCGACCTGTACGTACTCCCGGCGCTGGCGGCAGCCGCCCGTCGCCATGGTGGGCGGCTGGTCTTCGACGCCCGGGAGCGCTATCCCTACGTGGCCGGAACGGCCGGCCGGCCGCTCCGGCAGCATTTCTGGAAGCTGGTGGAGCGTCGCTACATCCGCCGGGCCGATCTGGTGCTGACCGTCAGCGACGGCATTGCCGAGCATCTGGTGCGCGACTACGGGATCGCGCCGCCGCTCGTGCTCTACAACGCGCCCGAGGCGCCGGCCGCGGCCGACCCGTCCGTTTCGCTGCGGCGACGGCTGGCGCTCCCCGACCACGTTGTCGTTTTTCTCTACCAGGGGCATCTGCGGCCCGGCCGGGGTTGCCTGCTGCTGCTCGAAGCATTGCCCGACGTGCCCGACGCCGTGCTGGTCTACCTGGGCGAGGGGCCGCTGGCACCGATCCTCCGGGAGCGCTCGGCCGCGCTGGGCGTGGCCGAGCGCGTGCACCTGCTACCGCCCGTGTTGCCCGACGAACTGCTGGCCGTGACGACCTCGGCCGACGTCGGACTTGTGCTGCTCGAAGACACCTGTCTGAATCACCGGCTGGCGCTACCCAACAAGCTTTTCGAATACCTGGCGGCCGGTGTGCCCGTGCTGGCCAGCGATCTGCCCGAACTCCGCCGGGTGGTGGAAACCTACGGGGTGGGCTGCGTCGTTGACCCTGCCAACCCGGGAGCGCTTGCGGCCGCCATGCGTCGCCTCGTCGAGGATGCCGCCCTGCGACGCCACCTGGCGGCCAACACCGACGCGGCTTTTGTGGCCCATAGCTGGGCGCACCGGGCGCCTCTTTTTCAGGAAGCCTACCGAAACCTGCTATGCGACGCCTGATCGTCTGCTGCGGGCTGATGCTGGCCGCCCTGCTTCCGCTCGGCGTGCAGGCTCAGTCTTCGCTCTTCGACCCCGCCATCATGGCCCCCATCGGCTGGAAGCGCGTCGAGGAGGCCATGGCCGCCGCCGAAAAAAGCGGCAAGAAGGTGCTCATCGACATCTCGGCACCCTGGTGCCCCTGGTGCCGCCGTATGCAGAAGGAAGTCTATTCCGACTCGGCCGTGGTGGCCTACCTGAAGGCGCACTTCGAGTATGCCCGGCTCAACGGAGAAGACACCGCCCGGAAGCTCACGTTCCGCGGCTACGACCTGAGCGAGGCCGAGCTGGCCCAGGCGCTGGGCCTCACGGGCTATCCGACCACCGTCTTTCTCGAACCCGACGGCACCTACATCACGCGCGTGCCCGGCTTCGTGCCCACCGAGACGTTCCTGCAGATCCTGCGCTTCATCGGCTCCGAAGCCTACCGCACCCAGAGCTTCGAGGAGTTCGCCGGAAAGCAGCGTTAAGCGAAGCGGTCTCGGTCCGCTTCCGGCGATACGGTTCGCGAAAAACGCCGAGGCCCCGGCCTTCGAAAGACCGGGGGCCTCGGAATACAGTCATGACGCCTTCAGGCGTCGTTTTCTTCTTTTCTCAGATAGCCTTCCTGGTAGAGATAGTCGAGGATTTTCTCGACGCACTGCTCGACCGTCTCCTCGGTGGTGCGGCAGACGATCTCCGGATTCGACGGGGGCTCGTAGGGATCGTCGATGCCCGTAAAGCCCTTGATGAGGCCGGCGCGCGCCTTCGCGTAGAGTCCCTTCACATCGCGCTGCTCGCACACCTCCAGCGGCGTATCGACGAAGACCTCGATGTAGCCGCCGAAGCTGCTGATGAGCTGGCGGTTGTACTGGCGGTCGGCTTCGTAGGGCGCGATCGGCGCACAGATCGCAATGCCGCGGTGTTTGGTGATCTCGCTGGCCACGTAGCCGATGCGGCGCACGTTGATCGAGCGGTCTTCTTTCGAGAAGCCCAGGCCTTTGCTCAGGTGCGTGCGCACCACGTCGCCGTCGAGCAGCGTCACGGGCCGCCCGGTCAGCTCCAGCAGGCGCGTCATGAGCGCGTTGGCGATCGTCGACTTGCCCGAGCCCGAAAGCCCCGTGAAGAAGACCGTGAAGCCCTGCTGGTGACGGGGCGGATGCGTGCGGCGCAGTTCGGCCACGACCTCGGGGTAAGAGAACCATTCGGGGATCTCCTCGCCCTCGGCCAGCCGCCGCCGCAGTTCGGTGCCCGAGATGCTCAGCGTCCGCTCCCCTTCCTTGACTTCGTCGATCGGCTTGTAGGTGTCCTGATCCGGCACGTACACCATCAGCTTGAAGGGCACCACCCCGATGCCCAGCTCGTCCTGGTATTTCTGCACCAGTTCCTGAGCGTCGTAGGGGCCATAGAACGGCTTGCCGCTGGAATCCTTGCCCGGACCGGCGTGGTCGCGTCCGATGATCAGGTGCGTGCAGCCGTAGTTCTTGCGGATGATCACGTGCCAGACGGCCTCGCGGGGCCCGCCCATGCGCATGGCCAGCGGCAGCAGGCTCAGCATGGCCCGCCCATCAGGGTAGTACTTGAGCAGCTTGCGGTAGCAGCGCACGCGCGTGTAATAGTCGATGTCACCGGGCTTCGTCATGCCCACCACCGGATGGATGAGCAGGTGGCCGCCCACCTCTTCGGCGGCGCGGTCGGTCAGTTCCTTGTGGGCCCGGTGCATGGGATTCCGTGTCTGGAAGGCCACAATGCGCTCCCATCCCCGCCGCTCGAACTCGGCCCGGAGCTGTGCCGGCGTGTGGCGCAGCTCCTTGAAGTCGTAGTGCACCGGAAGCTGCACGCCCTTGAGCGTGCCGCCCACGTAGTAGTCGCCGGCCTCGTGCATCAGGTAGGCTACGGCCGGATGCTCGGTGCTCGTCGTGCCGAAGACCAGTCGGGCTTCCCGCTCCTTGTCGGGCTTCCACACATCCTCGACGTGCATGACGGCCAGCAGCAGCCCGGTCGGGTCGCGCAGCGCCACCTCGTCGCCGGGGTTCAGCGTACGGGCCACTTCTTCCGAGACGTCCAGCGTGATCGGCATGGGCCAGAGGATGCCGTTCTGCAGGCGCATCTCCTCGACGACCCGATCGTAGTCGGCCCGGTTCAGGAAGCCCCGCAGCGGGGAGAAGCCTCCGTTAAGCAGCAGTTCGATATCGCAGAGCTGCCGCGGCGTGAGCGTGATGGACGGCAGCGTCAGCGCCTTTTCTTTGAGCGCCTCACGTTCGGCTTCCGGGACGATCAGCTCGCAGAGTGTTCCTCCATGTGGTTCAATGAGCGTGGTGGTAGGCATCGGTACGTCTACCTCGGGTTTGGTTTAACAAATACAGCGAACGATTTACAGCCAGATCAACGAAATCATGGTCAGTCCGACCACAAAAACCAGCGCGGCCGCCGGAGCCCCCGCCTTCAGGTAATCGCTGAAGCGATACCCTCCGGCCGACATGACCATCAGGTTGGTCTGATAGCCGATGGGCGTCAGGAAGCTGGCCGAAGCGGCCACGGCGATCGTGATGGCGAAGGCCCGGGGTTCCAGCCCGAGTTCGCCGGCCACGGCCAGCGCCACGGGCAGCATGAGCGCGGCGGCCGCGTTGTTCGTGAACAACTCGGTCAGCACCATGGTGACCAGGTACAGTACGGCCAGCGCGGCCACAGGTCCCAGGTCGGCCGTCAGCGTCACCAGACCGTGGCCGAGGGCGGCGGCCAGTCCGGAGCGGTCGACGGCCTGGCCGATGCCCAGTGCCGCCGCGATCACCACGAGCACCTGCAGGTCGAGTGCCTGCCGTGCTTCGCTGCCCGACAGGCAGCGCGTCGCCACCATGCCGAGCGCCGCGGCAAAGGCCGCCGTCACCAGCGGGATCCAGCCCAGACCGGCCAGCAGCACCATGCCGGCAAAGATGGCCAGCGCGATGGGCGCATGGCGCGGACGCGGCCGGGGACGCTCGGGGCTCCGGGGCGCCACCAGATAAAACTCGTCGCGTCGGGCATTCCAGCGCCGGTCGAATCCGTTGCGGGCCTCGATCAGCAGCAGATCGCCCGCCTCGATCGGGATACGTCCCAGCGACCCCACGATGCGCTGGCCCTGCCGCTGGATACCCAGCACGACGCCGCCATATTGCTCCCGGAACTGCACCTCGCGGAGCGTCTTACCCACCAGGTTCGACGACGGCGCCACGACGGCCTCGAACAGCGGGAGCGTCTGCGTGGCGTTTTCCTCCACCGACGGCAGGGCCCGCTCCAGCCCGTCGCGTTCCAGCAGCCGCTCGATCATCCGGGCCGAGCCCACGAACGTCAGGATATCGCCGCCCTGCAGCACCTGCTCCGGCGCTGCCGGGATCACGCGCCCGCTACGCCGGATGTGCACCAGGAACGCTTCGCCCAGCGCACGCAGACCGGCTTCCTCCACAGTCTTGCCCTCCAGGTGGCCGTCCGGCATGACCCGCAGCTCGAACAGGCACTCCTTCAGCCCTTCCTCGAAGCCGCCCCGGTCGCGCCGCCGGTCCGGCAACAGCCGGTGTCCGATCAGCGCAAAGAACAGGATCACGGCCACGGCCACGGGCAAGCCCACCCAGGTCAGGTCGAACATGCGCAGTCCGGGCAGCCCGGCCTGGATCATCAGTCCGGAGATGACCAGGTTCGTAGAGGTCCCGATCAGCGTGATCATGCCGCCCACGATGGCCGCATACGACAGCGGAATGAGCAGTTTGGACGGGGCCAGATTGTGCCGCTCGGCCCACTGCTGCACGCGCGGCATGAGCATCGCCACGATGGGCGTGTTGTTCAGAAAGGCCGAAAGCGCCGAAACGGGTGCCATCAGGCGCAGCACGGCCCGGCCCGTGGACGGCCTGCGGGGAAACAGGATGCGATCCACGAAGGCCAGCGCTTCGGTGCGTTGCAGACCGGCCGCCACCACGAACAGTGCCGCCACCGTCAGCACGGCCGGATTCGAAAAGCCCGCGAACGCTTCCTGCGGCGTGAGCACACCGGTAAGCAGCAGCAACCCCAGCGTCCCCAGAAAGATCAGGTCCGGGCGCGCCACTTCCCGCACCAGCGCCACGACCATCGCGGCGATGGCTGCCAGCGTAATCCAGGCCTGCCATCCCAGCGCCTCCATGACCCGATCCTTTTACAACATCCCATGATTAGCTGCCGGCCAGTCCCAGCCGCTGCTTGAAGTATTCCAGGGTGCGCCGCAAGCCTTCGCGCCGGCTCACTTTTGGTTCCCAGCCCAGCACGCGCCGGGCCAGCGAAATGTCGGGCTGGCGCACCTTCGGATCGTCGGCCGGCAGCGGTTTAAAGACAATTTCACTCTTACTGCCGGTCAGTTCGATGATCTCTTTGGCAAACTCCAGAATGGAGATCTCTTCGGGGTTGCCGATGTTGACCGGCCCCACGTAGTCGCTCATGAGCAGGCGGTAGATGCCCTCGACCAGATCGTCGATGTACTGGAACGAGCGGGTCTGGCTGCCGTCGCCGTAGACCGTAATGGGCTCCCCCTTGAGCGCCTGCGTCATGAACGTCGGGAGCGCTCGCCCGTCGTCGAGCCGCATCCGGGGGCCGTAGGTGTTAAAGATGCGCACGATGCGCACGTCGACGCCGTGGTAGCGGTGGTAGGCCATCGTCATGGCCTCGGCAAAGCGCTTGGCCTCGTCGTAGACGCCCCGCAGCCCCACCGGGTTGACGTTGCCCCAGTAGTCTTCGGGCTGCGGGTGCACCAGCGGATCGCCGTAGACCTCGCTGGTCGAGGCCAGCAGAAAGCGCGCACCTTTGGCCTTGGCCAGTCCCAGCGCCTTGTGCGTGCCCAGCGCCCCCACCTTGAGGGTCTGAATCGGATACTTCAGATAGTCGGCGGGAGAGGCCGGGCTGGCAAAGTGCAGCACGTAGTCGAGCGGTCCCTCCACATAGATGAAATTCGTCACATCGTGGTGGATGAAGTGGAACCGCTCGTGGCCGATCAGATGCGCGATATTGTCCGGGGAGCCCGTGATGAAGTTATCCATGCAGATCACTTCATGGCCCTCGGCCAGAAACCGCTCGCACAGGTGCGAGCCGATGAAGCCGGCGCCCCCCGTGATCAGCGTACGCGGTGGACGACTCATGCGCCTGTTTTTCCGTCGGTTGTGCTTGAGCTGGCCAGCAGTGCCGGATCCGGGTTGGCGTGCGGCGGATAGTGCGGCCGGCCGATCGAGTAGTACTCAAAGCCCATCTCCGCCATCCGCTTCGGATGGTAAAGGTTGCGGCCGTCGAAGATCAGCGGCCGCGCCAGCCGATCCCGCATGCGCTGAAAGTCCGGCCGCCGAAACTCGTTCCACTCCGTGCAGATGATCAGCGCTTCGGCACCGTCGAGCGCCTCGTACATGCCCGGTGCATACGTAAGCGCATCGCCGAAGATGGCCCGTGTGTTTTCCATCGCTTCCGGATCGAACACCACGAGGTCGGCGCCGTGCTCCAGGAGCTTGCGAATGATCACGTGCGAGGGGGCCTCGCGCACATCGTCGGTGTTCGCCTTGAAGGCCAGGCCCCAGACGGCCAGCCGACGCCCCTCGAGCTGTCCGTTGAAGTAGTCGTAGACGCGCTCGGCCAGCAACCGCCGCTGCCGCTCGTTGACGTCGAGCACGGCCTTCAGAATCTGAAACGCGTAGCCGTACTCCTCGGCCGTGCGCGCCAGCGCCTTGACGTCTTTCGGGAAGCAGCTCCCGCCAAAGCCGATCCCGGCATAAAGGAACTGCTTGCCGATGCGGCTGTCGAGGCCGATCCCGCGCCGCACTTCGTCGACGTTGGCCCCGACCCGTTCACATACGTTGGCGATCTCGTTCATGAACGTAATCTTCGTCGCCAGGAAGGCATTGGCCGCGTACTTGGTCATCTCCGAGCTGCGCTCGTCCATGACCAGGATCGGGTTGCCCTGGCGCACGAACGGCTCGTAGAGCTGCGTCATGATCTCCGCCGCTCGCGGGCTGCGCGTGCCGATGATCACGCGCTCAGGCTTCATGAAGTCGTCGACGGCCACGCCCTCCCGGAGAAACTCCGGATTGGAGACCACATCGAACTGCTCGCCGGCCTTCAGTCCGTAGGACTCGAAAATCTCCCGCACGCGGTCGGCCGTTCCCACGGGCACCGTGCTCTTGTTGACGATGATCTTGTAGCCGGTCTCCGGATGGGCGGCCATCCACCGGGCGATCTGATCGGCGACGCCCAGCACATAGGAGAGATCGGCCGAGCCGTCTTCGCCCGGCGGTGTGGGCAACGCCAGAAAGATCACCTCGCTTTCGGGCAGGGCGTCTTCCAGCGACGTGGTGAAGTGCAGCCGGCCTTCCCGCCGGTTACGCTCGTAGTAGATTTCCAGACCGGGCTCAAAGATGGGCAACTCGCCCCGGTTCAATTTTTCGATCTTACGGGCATCGATGTCCACGCAGACCACCTCGTTGCCCATTTCGGCAAAGCAGGTGCCGGTCACCAGACCGACGTACCCCGTACCAACAATGGCCAGCTTCATGTTACCTCTTATGTTTTACCCCGGGTCCTCCAGCGCTGTAAGAAAAGCCACGCGGTGCCTCCACGCATGCGCCTGTGGCGAATGTGCCCCTGCACTTTTTGCGTGCCTCTGTCAGACAGTTCGGCGGATTAACGCGGAAGTAAAGCCTGAAGATGCCATATTGCTGCAATGCGCACGCTTTTCATGAAAATCCCGTCGAGGTGCAGGACGTCCATGCGGTCAGAACGTGCACACCGTCAGGCACGAAGCGTACACGCGAAGCGCCGGCTTATAACATTTCCCGGGCATCATGGTACATGTGCACGGAACCCTATGCCCCCACCTCATTCCCCGGACTGAAAGCATGGGTGCACACGGTGGCGCGCCCCTACCAGGTAGGGGTGGACCGCCGCATCCGTCCCGAATCCGGGAAATCGTATTACCGAAGCGCCTCGATCCGGATTTTGCGGAGGCCCAGTTCGGCCACCGAACGGCCGTCGCGAAACGGCATTCAGAACAGCCCCGAAAGCCCGCCCGTGCGCATTTCGCCGGCCCGAAGCGTATCGGCCACCCAGGCTACCTCCTCGCTGCCATCATCGGCCCGAAAGACTACCTGAAAGCGACAGGCCACCGGAAAGTCGTTGCGATTGTGCAGGCGGAGCACCACGCCCTCGTAGGAGCCATCCCTTTCCGCATAGAACAGATAGGTGATCTCCACGCCCCGGTAGGTCAGCAGCGGCTTCCAGACGGCCGTCCACCAGGGTTCCTCCTGAGCGATCGCCCGCAAGCCGGTCAGGCTCCACACAACAGCTCCCAACAGCACCGCTTGCAGTCCCTCGCGCTTCACGGTCTTCACCCGCCTTGCCGCGCAGTCTTTGCCATCAAATTAAAAAAGCAAAAAGGGCCGACACAGGGGTCGGCCCTTCCCGAAGAAATTTCGAGTGTTGACCTCAGGAGCCTTTTGCCTGCTGTTCGATCAGCTGGCCGAGGCATTCGACGGTTCGGGCGTAGCCCGGCACGAAGTGGCCGTTGATCAGCACGGTGGGCACCCCGCGTACGCCGATCATGCTGGCCTGTCGGCTCTGCCGTTGCATGTATTCGTTGAAGACGCCTTCGTTGATCTGCCGGGCCAGCTCGTCCCGGTCCATGCCGATCGCCTCGGCGATGTCGAGAATTTCCTCCAGCGTCAATCCGCCCGAGCGCTGGCGTTCGAACTGCGCCTCCAGCATGGCTTCATATTTCCCTTCCCGGGCGGCGGCGTACAGTGCAGCCACCTGCGGGATGGAAAACTGCCAGAGCGGGATCGGCTTGAAGACGAAATAGGCCTGCAGCCCGTAGCTTTCCACCACCTGCTTCATGATCGGATGCAGGTGCTTGCAGTGCGGGCAATTGGGATCGAGGTATTCGATGACGACCACCTTCGCGTCGGGATTGCCCGCCGTGGGATCGTTCATCATGATCAGCTCGCGGAAATAGCGCACGGGCGGCCGCTCCGTGTCGAAAGCACAGGTCTGCGTGGCCGGTTGCGCTTCGGGCGCTGCGGCGGCCGTAGTGGTCGGGGTTTTCGGCGAAAGCGCGTCGTTCAGGTACACGTCGGCGCCCATGAGCAGCAATGCCACCAGGGCCAGTCCGCCCAGGGCCAGTCGTTCGGTACGCATGCGTTCCGGTCGTTCCATAGTAGCCGGTCGAAAGGTGAACAGTTCGTAGGCCTGCAGGCCGGCCATCGTCAGCACCAGCCCGGCCGAAACCAGGCATAGCGCGCAGAACGTGGCCAGCTCGAATGCCTGATAATAGAGCAGGTACAGCGTGTAAAGCAACCCGATGCCGAGCAATCCGGTCCGGATCAGCTTGTACCGATGCCGGTGCAGGGCCGGACGCACCAGCGCCAGCGCGCTCAGCAGCGCCACGGTGGCGTAAAACAGCGCGCCCCAGATCGTGTTTGAGACGCCCAGCAGCGTGCCGGCCGCGCTCTGCACCACCGAGGCGCAATCGAAGGCCTTTTCCAGCGGCGCCAGACTCGCCACGCCGAAGCACCCTTCTTCGAACTGGCGCTGTTGCTGCACCCAGAGGTGCGTCGTGTCGAGCAGACCCAGCAGCGCCAGGCCAAAAATCAGGCGGTTGAGTCCGGCCCGGCGGTTGCGCAGACGTCCACGTACATCCGACAGATTTCGAGCGGCCATCACTCCGGCAAGATCATTTCAGGCTTCAGGGTTAATGAAGAAAATTACGTCAGGGTTTCGATTGCACGTCGGATGTGGGTAACTTCCGGAACGTATTTTTGAAAGCAGGGTCCGGTAGCACCGAGAGTGTCGAACGATCCGCCGGTTATGGCACGCCGCAATCACGTCGATCCCGCCCAGGTTTTTCGGCTGTTCTATCCGCGCACGTTGCTGGCCTGGACGCAGAACTTCGACTGGCGCATCACGGGTCGCTGGATGTTTTACTCAGCCATTATCGGCGTGCTGGGTGCGCTGGCCGCGCTGGTCTTCGGTGAACTGGTCAACCTGCTGACCCGGCTGATCCTGATCGAAGGGGCCGGGTATCCGGTGCCCTTTCCCAGAGGCGAAGGCGGCACCGACATTTTCGATCTGGAGCAGGTACTCCATCCTGCCCGACGCTGGCTGCTGCTGATCGCCCCTGCCGCAGGCGGCCTGCTTGCGGGCTGGATCGTCTTCACCTTTGCGCCCGAGGCCGAAGGCCACGGGACCGACAGCGTGATCCGGGCCTTTCACCGGGAGCGCGGCTTTATGCGCCTTCGCGCCGCGCTGGTAAAGATCGTGGCTGCGGCGCTGACGATCGGATCGGGCGGAAGCGCCGGTCGCGAAGGGCCGATCACCCAGATCGGCGCCACGCTGGGCTCATGGCTGGCCCAGCGGTTGCGCCTGAGTGAACGGGAGCGCCGGCTGTTTCTGGTGGCCGGCATGGCGGCCGGCCTGAGCAGCATCTTCCGCTCACCGCTGGGCGGGGCTTTCTTCGCCGTCGAGGTGCTCTACCGCGAAGACATCGAAAGCGAAGCGCTCATGCCCGCCATCGTGGCCAGCATCACCGGTTATTCGCTCTACACGAGCATCGAGCGTTCCGGGACCGTCTTCGTCACCCCGCGCTTCGAGTTCGTCAATCCGCTCGAGCTGCTGCCGCTGATCGGCTTTGCGCTCTGCTGCGCCATCGTGGGCATTTTTTACGTGCGCGTCTTCTACGGTACGAAGCGTCGGATCTTCGATCCGATGCCCCTGCCGCCTGCTCTGAAGCCCGCGCTGGGTGGCCTGCTCGTCGGCGCGATCGCCTTCTTCTTCCCGGCTATCATGGGCTCCAGCTACGGCTGGCTGCAACAGGCCATCGACGGCAACCTGCCGCTGGGCTTCATGGCGCTGCTGGCCCTGCTGAAAATCTTCGCCACTTCGCTGACGATCGGCTCGGGGGGCGCCGGCGGCACCTTCGCTCCGTCGCTGGTGATCGGCGGCATGCTGGGGGGACTCTACGGCGAAGGGTTGCACCGGCTGTTTCCGACGCTGATCAGCCAGCCCGAAGCCTACGTGCTGATCGGCATGGGTACGTTCGTGGGCGGCGCGGCCAACGTGCCCATTGCCGCCACGATCATGATTTCGGAGATGACCGGGAGCTATTCGCTGCTGGTGCCGCTGATTTTCGCGGGCGTGATCACCCACCTGGTGGCCCGCCGGTGGAGCCTGTTCGAGGAGCAGGTGCGCACGCACAACGACTCGCCCGCTCACCGCGCCGAACTGTTGCCCGATCTGCTGCGCCAGATTCCGGTGGCGGCGGTCGTCGAGCGCGTGCCTTACTTCCACACGGTCGAGCCGGGTCATACGCTGCGCGAGATGCTGGACGTGTTCACGCGCACGCGGGAAGTCGTGCTGCCCGTCGTGGCGCCCGGCGGCGGCCGCCCGCCCCGCTACCTGGGGCTGGTGCTGCTCGAAGACCTGCAGTCGCTGCTGCGCGAGGCCGACGCGCTCAGCCCGCTCATCGTCGCCCAGGACGTGCAGGTGCCCTTCGAGGCCGTGCGGCTGTCCGACACGCTCGAGGATGCCCTCAACCGCTTCCTGGAGACGCGCTATCCGGAGCTGCCCGTGCTGGACGAACGCGGCGAAATCGTGGGCTTCCTGCGGCCGCACCAGCTCATCAGCGAATACCACCGGGCCCTGCTTCGCCACCTGCAGCAGACGCCGGAAGTCGAGGCCCGCTCATGAGCGAGCTTTTTTCCTTTCAGGAACAGGACCTGCTCTACCGGCTCGCGCTGGCAGCGGCCGGCCTGGTCATCGTCTTCGTCCTGGTGCGCGTGAGCATCCGGCTGCTCACGCGCCGCATCGACGATCCGGACCGCGTCTATCGCATCAGCCGCCAGATCCGGCGCACCGGCGCCGTCGTCATGCTGGGGCTGCTGCTGGTGATCTTTTCGCCCCGTCCGGCCGAACTGGTGGCCATCCTGACGGTCGTCGGCGCCGGGCTGGCCATCGCGTTGCGCGAAGCGCTCCTGAGCGTGGCCGGCTGGCTTCGGATCGTGCTGGTCCATCCCTACCAGCAGGGCGACCGCATCGAGATCAATGGTGTGCGCGGCGACGTGATCGACATCCGCGTCATGCGCACCACGCTCATGGAGATCGGCGGCTGGGTGGACGCCGACCAGAGCACCGGCCGGCTCGTGCACATTCCGAACGCCTGGGTCTTTCTCTATCCGGTCTACAACTACACCCAGGGCTTTCGCTTCATCTGGAACGAGCTGTCGGTGACGGTCACCTTCCGGAGCGACTGGCAGGCCGCCCGCGACATCATGGAATCGCTCGCGCGCGAATCGACGGCCATCGTCGAGCGCCAGGTGGCCGAAGAAATTCGCCAGATGTCCCGGGAATTTCTCGTACATTACAGCATCCTGACGCCGTTCGTCTACGTGCGCATCGTGGAGAACGGCATCCGCCTGACGCTGCGTTACCTGTGCGAAGCACGCAAACGTCGGGGCACCGAGCACGCGCTGACGGTCAGCATTCTGGAAGCCTTCCGCCAGCATGGCGGCATCGAGCTGGCCTACCCGGCCGTGCAGGTAGCCCTGCCCGACACGCCGCAATTTGGACCGCTACCGCCGACCGACCATGACGCCTCAGGAACTCGCCCGCCTGATCGACCACACGGCGCTTAAACCCGACACCACGGAAGCCCGCATCCGCACGCTCTGCGAGGAGGCGCGCCGCTATGGCTTTGCGGCCGTGTGCGTCAATCCCTGCTACGTGCCGCTGGCCGCCGAACTGCTGCAGGGTAGCGAGGTGGCCGTCTGCACCGTAGTGGGCTTCCCGCTCGGCGCCAACCGCACGGCCATCAAAGCGGCCGAGGCCGAACAGGCCATCCGGGACGGAGCTGCCGAGCTCGACATGGTTCTGAACATCGGCTTTTTGAAAAGCGGCCGGCTCTGGGAAGTGCTGGAGGATATCCATGCCGTGGTGGACGTCGCCCGAGCGGCCAGACCACCGGCGGGACGCGATCGGATTCTGGTGAAGGTGATTCTGGAAACGGCGTTGCTGACCGATGCGGAAAAGGAAACCGCCTGCCGACTGGCGCTGGAGGCCGGAGCCGACTTCGTGAAAACGTCCACGGGCTTTGCCGGTGGAGGCGCCACCGTCGAAGACGTCGCGCTGATGCGTCGGGTGGTGGGCGACCGAATGGGCGTGAAGGCGTCGGGCGGAATCCGCACGCGCGCGCAGGCCGAAGCGCTGGTGGCGGCCGGGGCCAACCGGCTTGGCACCAGTGCGGGCGTGGCCCTGTTTCAGGACACGGCTTCCGATCCGGAAAGCTACTGAGGCCATGAGCGATGCCGCGGCCGATCGGTACGAGACCGCCCGCGCGCTGCTCCGCCGCTACTGGCGACACGACGCGTTTCGTCCGGGCCAGTGGGAGATCATCCAGGCGGTCTTGCAGGGACAGGATGTGCTGGCCGTGCTCCCGACCGGCGGCGGAAAGTCGGTCTGCTACCAGCTCCCGGCCCTGCTGCTGGACGGCCTGACGCTGGTCGTCTCGCCGCTGCTTGCGCTCATCGAAGACCAGGTGGCCCGGCTCCGGGCACGGGGCATCCCGGCCGCCTTTCTGCACGGACATCTCTCGACGCACGCGGCCGAGCAGTGCTGGATCGATGCGGAGCACGGCGCCTATCGGCTGCTTTACGTAACTCCCGAACAGCTCACCACCACCCGCTTCGAAGCACGGGCCGGGCGGCTGCACGTGGCGCTGCTGGCCGTCGACGAGGCGCACTGCGTCAGCGAATGGGGTCCGCAATTCCGTCCCGCCTACCTGCACCTGCCCGAGGCCCGTCGGCAACTGGGCGATCCGCCGCTGCTGGCGCTCACGGCCACAGCCACCCCCCGCGTGCGTCAGGACATCGTCGAAAAACTGGCGCTGCGCACCCCCCGGATCGTCGTGCGCGGCTTCGACCGGCCCAACCTGGTCTGGTCCGTGTTCGAAACCGCCGACAAAGCAGAACGCGTCCGGGCCGTACTCCGGGGCGTGCCCGGTCCGGGCATCCTGTACTGCGCCACGCGGCGAAGCGCCGAACGCTGGACCGAGACGCTGCGTCGGCTGGGCGTCGAGGCGGTCTGCTACCATGGCGGACTGTCGGCGGCCGAGCGGGCGGCCGCCTCCCGGGCCTGGCGGGAGGGACAGGCCCGCGTGATAGCCGCCACCAGCGCCTTCGGCATGGGCATCGACCGGGCGGACGTCCGCTTCGTTCTGCACGCCGAACTCCCGCCATCGCTCGAAGCCTACTACCAGGAGGCCGGTCGGGCCGGACGCGACGGCCAGAAAGCCTACGCCGTGCTGCTCTTTCAGGAGGAGGACGTCGCGCTCCAACGGCGGCTGATCACCCTGAGCTATCCGGGGCGCGACGTGGTGGCCCGCATCTACGAGGTGGCCTGCAGCCTGGCCCAGGTGCCCGTGGGCATCCGTCCGAACCATCCCGTGCTGTTCGACGCCGAACGCATCGCCCGCATCGCGGGCGTCCCGGTGGGTGCTGTACGCCACACGCTGGAACTGCTCACCCGCCAGGAGATCTGGGAGCCGATCTGGCTACCCGCCCATTACGTGCTGCTGCGTCTGCGCGGCACGCCGAACGACTTTCGGCGCTTTGCGGCGGGCACAAACAACCCGCGGCTGGCCCGCTTCGTCGAAGCGCTGCTGCGTGCGATCCCGGCCGACGCCTTCTCCACCTGGTGGCCGGTCAGCCTGCGCCGGCTGAGCCGCCGCACCGGCGTGGAACGCGAACGGCTGCTCCGCGGCCTGGATTTTCTGCGGGAACGTGCGCTGCTCGACTGGCTCTCGTCCGACCACGCCCATCTGGTCCGCTTCAGGATCGCCCGGCCGCAGCGGCTGATCCTCGACGACCGCCTGTTGCGCCAGGCCCGGGAGCAAGCCGAGGCGCGCCTGGAGGCACTCGTCCGCTATGCCCGCACGCACGCCTGCCGTCGCCACTTTCTGCTGACCTACTTCGGTGAATCGGCGCCCGAGCGGTGCAACGCCTGCGACGTGTGTCTGAAGCGATCCGGACGTCGGAATTCCCCCGACCTGTAGCAGCGGCTCACCGTGGCGTGGCCTCGCTGCCGTAGTGCTCCAGCATCAGCCGCTCCTGGATCTGCTGATAGAGCTGACGAAAAGCTTCGGGATCGCGTGCGTAGTGCTGCAGCCGACGGGCCACCGTGGCCGAATCCAGTCCGTAACGGGCCAGTACCGAATCGCGAAAGGCGGGCGTCACGTCGCCCACCACGGCCTGCCGGGCCGAAAGCAGGTGCAGCTCGACGAGCACGTTCACCAGCGTGCTATCGACCGCCGTCGTTTCGGATCGCGTTCCGCCACAGCCGGCCAGCAGCAACCCGGCCGCCAGCAGACCAATTGCCATACGATTTGTCCTTCGCATGAAAATCAGAGATTGCAGGAGCAGGCCATGGTGTCTGCTCGAAGATACCGCCTACGAACCCTTCGCTTCCATGGCAAAATACGCCTGCAGTTCCGCCTGCACCACAAAATCGACCTCGTACTGACGCTCCCACTGCACCGCCACCCATTCCGGCCCCTTGAGTGTCGGTTCGTCGGCACTGGCATAGATGGCAGGTAGGGACAGTGCCGCCAGCACCTGCTGCACCAGCGTGGTCTTCCCTACCTGACGCGGTCCGGCTACTTGACGGGGCTCCTTCAACCGCCGCAGCAACTCCACATAGTGCGAACGCCGGTAAGCAGGAAGCGGATAAACTTCCGACGTTGCCAGATACAATTTACTCAATGTGCTGAGTAAATTTACTCAATACACTGAGCAAATTGCAACGACGCTCCTGGTGTGCGTCATATGATTTCCGGGAAATCATAGTGCATGTGAGAAAGCACGGGCGCACACTGCGGTGCGCCCCTACAGATCCTTGGCGTTTTCCCTATCCCGTAGGGGCGGACCCCTGTGTCCGCCCGATCATACCCGCCGGATCACGTCCGCCACACGGGGTGTGGCCTCCTCATGCACCAGTAAATCAGCGATCCCATATCACGCCGGCATCTTCCCAAAAAAACAGCGGCGGGCCGCCGGAGCAACCCGCCGCCGAACAGGGTCTATTCCGCGAAAGGGCTCAGGGAATCACCTTGTTGAGCGGGTATTCGATGATGCCCTCGGCGCCGGCGCGTTTGAGTTCGGGGATCAGCCGGCGCACTTCTTTTTCTTCGATGATCGTTTCGATGGCCACCCACTCCTCGCCATCGGCCGCCAGCGGCGAGATCGTCGGCCGCCGCATAGCGGGAAGCATTCGGACGATCTTCTCCACATCGTCCTTGCGGGCATTCATCTTCAGGCCCACCCGGCTTTCGGCCCGGATGGCCCCCTCCATCAGCATCGCGATGTTTTCGATCTTGCGACGCTTCCAGGGGTCCTGCCAGGCCTGCTTGTTGGCGATGAGCTGCGTGTTCGACTCCATGAGCACCTCCAGAATGCGCAGCCGGTTGGCCCGCAGCGAAGCGCCCGTCTCGGTCACCTCGACGATGGCATCCACCAGCTCCGGGCACTTGGCCTCGGTGGCCCCCCAGGAAAACTCCACCTCGGCCTCCACGCCCCGCTCGGCCAGCCAGCGCCGGGTCAGGTTGACCACCTCGGTGGCGATGCGCTTGCCCTGCAGGTCCTGCACCGAGCGGATGTCGGAGTCCTCGGCCACGGCCAGCACCCAGCGCACCGGCCGCATGCTCTGCTTCGAGTAGATGAGGTCGGCCACCGTGACCACGTCGGCGCCGGTCTCCATCACCCAGTCCTTTCCCGTAATGCCGGCGTCGAAAACGCCGTCTTCGACGTAACGGGCCATTTCCTGAGCGCGCACGAGCATGGCGCTCAGCTCCTCATCGTCGGTCGAGGGAAAGTAGGAGCGCTCGCTGACGCTGAACTTGAACCCAGCTTTTTCGAGCAGCTCCAGCGTGGCCTGCTGCAGACTTCCCTTGGGCAGACCCAGCCGCAACACGCGACGGGGCTGTTCGTCAGGCCGTTCCGTTCGGGTCAGCGTAGCCGTTTCGGTGGACATAGGGCAACGTCTGGTTTAGGGTTGTTGACTACGGAGAAGCGGGTGTTTCGGACGCCACGTCCTCGCGCGTCCGAAACGTATAGGCAATGACTTCCATCTGGCGCAGAAACTCGCGCTTTTCAAAACCGGGCGCGAACACCATCCCGTCGATCATGTAAATGCGTCCGCTCTTCTGATCGTAGAAGGTGTAGTTGACGAACGGGCCGCCCATGCCGGCCGGAAACAGTCGCCCGTCGTCCAGCTCGGTCACCATGTGCCAGAGCCCGCGCGTCTCGTAGCCGTAACGTCCCAGAAAATCGATCTGGCGCGTCTCGAGTGGCTGGCGGTAGTCGATCTGCACGAAGCCTCCGGCATTGCCCTGCAGGTAGCGGCGCGTGAGTGAGTCACGCGTGGCATAGATCCATTCGGGCGTCAGCTTCGCCGGATCGGCGTTTTCTTCGTAATAGACAAACAGGCTCCGCCAGGTGTCGGGCAATACACGCCGCAGCCAGACGAAACGCGTCGTGTCGAACACCAGCACGTAATCGTGCTGCACGTTCACGGCAAAGCCGTGGTGGGCCATGAGCGTGTCTTCGATGTCGAACTGGCGGCCCTTTTCGAACATCTCGATGGCCAGCCGCTCGCGGGCGATCGCGTCGAAGTCTTCCCGCAATTTCGGCGTGGCCCGGCGGATCGCCTCGACCAGTTGCGAGTCGGTCTCGGCGACGATGAAATAGACGAGCTGGCGCCGTCGCCACAGATCGCGTCGAGGTACGACGGCGGGCGCTCCCATTCGAACGGTCTGCAGCGCTTCGGGTGAAAAGGCCTGCTGCACAAGCCGCGAGATCTGACTCGAATCGCGCAGGGCGGCCACGAACAGTACGTTTTTGAACTTCTTGACGCGATCCAGATCGTCCTGAGTGCGCGGTTCAATGGGACGCAATTGGAAAAACGGCTCCGGATTGGGCAGCGTCTGCACGTAGTAGCCCAGCGCCATGCGCAGCGCCTCGCCAACGGGTCCGGTCCACAGCGTCGAGTCGATCACCACCTGAATCTCGCCGTTTTCGCCGATGGCAAGCGGCCGGTAGTCCACGTTGCCGCAGCCGAGCAGAAACGACAGGCATGTGATTCCGAAAAATAAAGCAGGGCGCCGGGGCATGACGATCTCGCGTCGGGTGAGCGTTACGCGCGTGGAACGTTGCCGCATGGCTCAGGTGCCCACCTGGACCGGCGTGCCGTACTTCAGCGCATGCACGAACCGGCGCACGGACGCCAGCCGCTCCTCCGGCGTAAGCGCCGGATCGTCCCAGAGCCGCTCGACCAGTCGGATCAGCGCCGAACCCACGATGAAGCCGTCCGTGTGGCAGCTCAGGCGCCGGGCGTCTTCGTGCGATTTGATGCCAAAGCCCACGAGCAACGGATTTTGCTGGATCTGGCGGCGGGCCCGCTGCAGGTAGGCCTCGACGGCCGCATGATCGGGCAACTGGCTTCCGGTCAGTCCGGTCACCGACACAGCATAGACGAAGCCGGTGGCGCGCTCGTCGATCGCCCGGATGCGCTCGTCCGGCGTGTTCGGGGCGATCAGATAGACCATGGCCAGTCCCGCCTCGCGGGCGGCTTCGTCCAGTTCCGCGCTTTCTTCCGGCGGCAGATCGGCCAGGATCAATCCGTCCACGCCCGCCTGTGCCGCATCGCGGCAGAAGGCCCGGTAGCCGTAGCGATAGATCGGGTTGACGTAGCCCATGAGCAGCAGCGGCGTCTGGCTCCGCGCCCGAAACCATTCGGCCGTGCGGAAGGCGTCGGTCAGGCGCACGCCGTGGCGGAGTGCCCGCTCGCTGGCACGCTGGATCGGCACGCCTTCGGCCAGCGGATCGCTGAAGGGCATGCCCAGCTCGATGAAATCCGCGCCGGCCTCGTCGATGACCTCCAGCAACGGGCGGGTGCTCTCCGGATCCGGAAACCCGTTCGTCAGAAACAGGCCCATGGCCTTTTCACCACGGGCCCGCAACGTTGCAAACATCGATTGCAGGCGGTCGATCATGTTTCTGTTCTGTCGTCAGCTGATGAAATACCGATCCTGTTGCCAGCGTGCGGGATTCTCTGCAATGTAACGGCGAATGGCCTCCAGCGCTCGCCTGTTCCGCACAATGTGTTCGTAATAGTTGCGTTGCCAGACAGGAGTCCCCGGCGTTCGACGCAGCCGATTGATTCGAGCCGTTACCGCCGCCTTGTAAGAACGCACGATCGTCGGGATCGAACCGGCCACCGGTCGGCCAAAGCGTTCCTCCTGCTCCGGCACCGGCTCCGGAATTCGATCCGGAATGATCAGAAGCCCGTGTACGTGGTTGGGCATTACCACGAATGCGTCCAGTCGGACGTGGGGAAAATGCACCGGGATCTCACGCCAGCAGGCGACGGCCACCTCGCCGAAACGGTTGTGTACCAGTCGGCCGTTGTGCACCTGCCCGAACAGGCAGATGCGCCGATACGTGCAGATGGTGAGAAAATAGATTCCGGGCCGGGTATAGGGATACCCCTGCAGCCGGATCGAACGCCGGTGATGCCGTTCAGGGTCGTATCGCGACGGCATGGCCGGTAACGGGCCGGTCGGCGTGCCAACCGTACCGCGTTGTTCGTGTTTGCCGTGATTTTTTACCGTGACACGTCGTGACACGTCGTGTTATGATCCGGGTGCAGGGGCACGACATGTCGTGCCCCTACACCTACAATGGCATGCCGTGCCCCTACCATGGCGTAATACGTCGAAATTGGTGGGGTTGCCGATTGTGTTCGGATTGCCCCCCATCACATATACCGTGCAATGGTGCCCATGTCTTTGTCGCCGCGGCCGGACAGGTTGACCACCACGACGGCGTCCGGCCCCAGCTCGCGGGCCAGGCGGGGCAGAAACGCGATGGCGTGCGCCGTTTCCAGCGCCGGAATGATCCCTTCGGTGCGGGCCAGCAGCCGCACGCCTTCCAGCGCCTCCTCGTCGGTGGCCGTCACGTAGGTAACGCGCCCCAGATCCTTCAGGTAGGCATGCTCGGGACCCACCCCCGGGTAATCCAGCCCCGCCGAGATGGAATGGGCCAGCTGCACCTGACCGTCGTCGTCCTGCAGCAGATAGCTCATGGCGCCATGCAGGATGCCGGGCCGCCCGCAGGTGAGCGTGGCAGCATGACGACGGTCAAGCCCCTCGCCGGCCGCCTCCACGCCGTACATGCGCACGTGCCGGTCGTTCAGGAACGGGTAGAACAAGCCCATGGCGTTCGAGCCGCCGCCCACGCAGGCCACCAGTGCGTCGGGCGTCTCGCGGCCGATGCGTTCGGCCAGCTGTCGCCGCACCTCGTCGCCGATCACACGCTGAAAGTCGCGCACGAGCATCGGGTACGGGTGCGGTCCCACCACCGAGCCGATCAGGTAGAACGTATCGTGAACGTTCGTCACCCAGTCACGGATGGCCTCGTTCGTGGCATCTTTGAGCGTGCGGCTCCCGCTCTCGACGGGCCGCACCTCGGCGCCCAGCAGCTGCATGCGCAGCACGTTCAGGTGCTGACGCTCCACATCCTCGGCGCCCATGTACACGACGCACTGCATCCCGAAGCGGGCGCACACCGTGGCCGTCGCCACGCCGTGCTGTCCGGCGCCCGTCTCCGCGATGATCCGGGTCTTGCCCATGCGCCGGGCCAGCAGGATCTGGCCGATCGTGTTGTTGATCTTGTGGGCGCCCGTGTGGCACAGGTCCTCCCGCTTCAGGTAGATCTGCAACCCGCCCAGCGCTTCGCTGAGGCGCGGCGCGAACGTGAGCGGCGTGGGCCGCCCCACATACTCCCGGAGCAGCGCGTGGTATTCCTCCCAGAAGCCCGGATCCTGACGCGCCTCGGCATAGGCCGCCTTCAGCGCTTCCAGCGCCGGCACCAGCGTCTCGGGCACGAACGCCCCCCCGTAGGGGCCGAAGTGTCCGGCGGCGTCCGGCGCGTCGTAGGTCAGCAGTTCGGTCTCGGCGGTCGGCATGGTCTGCGTCCCCTGCAGGAATTTTACGGTAGCTCGTTCAGCCTATGGGGCCTCCCTCGTGGCGGGGCGATGAGATGATCCGAGGCGGTCGGACACGCTCGAATCCCGGTCTTTTTTTTCCCCTTCCGGCTCACTCGGCGGCCTCCGCCTCGAGCTGTTTGCGGAGCGCATGAAACACCTCGAAAAAGCGGGCCAGCTTGTCGAAATCCTTCTTGCCTGGGGCCGCCTCGACGCTGCTCGACAGGTCCACGCCCAGCGGACGCATCGTGCGGACGGCCTCCTCCAGGTTGTGCGCGCCAATCCCGCCGGCCAGCAGGATCGGGTAGTCGGCCGAGAGCTCACGGGCCAGTCGCCAGTTGAACGATTCGCCTGTTCCGCCCCACAGGTTCGTTTTGTGCGTGTCGAGCAGAAAGTAGGTCACCCACGGTCGATAGGGCTCCATGAGCGCCCGGAGCTGCTCGGCCGACGCGTCGTGCACCACATGGATGGCTTTGATCACCGGCGCATCGATCTCGGCGCACCACTCGGGCGGCTCGGTGCCGTGCAGCTGCACCATGGTGAAGCCCACCTCATCGATGGCCCGGTTCACCGCATCGGGCGTTGCGTTCACGAAGACGCCCACCTTTTCGGGCCCGTGAATCCACTCGATGATCTCCCGGGCCACCTCGGGGGCCACGTAGCGCGGACTTTCCGGGTACTGAATGAACCCCAGAAAGTCCGCGCCGGCCGCCGCACAGTACCGGGCGTCTTCCAGATTCGTAATACCGCAGATTTTGACCTTCAGCATGGGTTCTGTTGGGCTCAAACCGCCATACGGAGCATGTCGGGCGTTGCAAGGCGCCGCTGCACTTCCCGGCGCAGTCGTTCGAGCGCCTCGCCCGGATGGGGTGCCCGCATGAACGCCTCGCCGATCAGCACGGCGTCGATGCCGTGTCGGCGCAGGTGCACCAGCTCGTCGGCCGTGCGCAGGCCGCTTTCGGCCACGCGGACGATCCGCTCGGGCACGTGCCGCAGCACCTGCACCGCCCGGTTGACGTCCACCTCGAACGTGTGCAGGTCGCGGTTGTTGACGCCCAGTATTTCAATCTTATCCAGATCGAGCCGGTCCAGCTCCGCCTCCGAGTGCACCTCCACCAGGCACGACAGCCCCAGCTCGGTCGCCATGGCGTGCAGCTCGTGCAGCTGCACCGGATCGAGCAGCGCGGCAATAAGCAGCACGGCGTCGGCCCCGTAGGCCCGCGCCTCGATGATCTGGTAGGGGTCCAGGATGAAGTCCTTCCGGAGCAACGGCAGATCGACGGTGCGCCGCGCCGCCTCCAGGTGCTCCAGACTCCCCTGGAAATAGTCGGGTTCGGTCAGTACCGAGATGGCCTGCGCGCCGTGCCATTTGTACTGGCGCGCCAGCTCCGGTACGTTGAACTCGCGTCGGATGATGCCCTTCGAAGGCGAAGCCTTCTTGATCTCGGCGATGATGGCCAGTTCGCCGGTGCGCAGCGCCGGTGCCAGCGGCAGCGTGGGACTCTGATAGTGGGAACGCTCCTCCAGGAGCGCGACGGGCACGCGACGTTTGCGTTCTTCCAGGCGTTCGCGTACGGTCCGGGCAATCTGTTCTAGGATCGTCATGGCTGTTTCCTCCTGGCTACGGTGAACGATTTTCAGACGACGATGCAGCGAAAGCGAACCGAATCGATCGCTGACGTTTTCGCTTCTGGCCCCCGGCGGGGCCAGTAGTAGCATCGCCGCCTGCTAAATCGTTCATCGTAGCAGGTGCGTCGGCCTAACGGGCCGGGCTCCGTGGTCGCATGGTGCATCGCGCGATCCATGGCACTAAGCGGCAGGTTGGCGGGCAGCCTCACGGGCCACCCGGTTCGACACTTCGACCAGCTGCTCCAGGCGTGCCAGGGCCGCGCCGCTGTCGATGCTTTCGCGGGCGGCTTCCAGACACGCCTCGAGATCGTCGCCGAAACGACCGCTCACGTAGAGCGCGTAGGTTGCATTCAGCAGCACCACGTCGCGGTGCGGACCGGCCTCGCCTTCGAGCACGCGGCGCAGCAGGCGGGCGTTGGCTTCGGCGTCACCCCCGCGCAACTGCTCCAGCGGCACGCGGGGCAGTCCGAGCGCCTCCGGTTCGACCCGTCCGGCCCGGGGCGCCTCGTCGCCCCGCCGGTACTCGTAGGTGGCCGTGGGCGCCGAAAGCGACAGCTCATCGAGCCCGTCTTCGGTATGGACGGTCACCACGTGCTCGGCACCGAGCCGGGCCAGGATGGCCGCCATCGTGGCCGCCACGTCGGGCCGGAACGCCCCCACGAGCTGGCGCCGCACGCCGGCCGGGTTGCAGAGCGGCCCCAGGATGTTGAAGAACGTCCGCACGCCCAGCGCCCGACGCACCGGCATCACGTGGCGCATGGCCGGATGGAAACGCGGTGCAAAGGCGAAGGCAATGCCCACTTCCTCCAGGCAGCGCTCGACCCCCTCCGCCCCCAGGTCGATGACCACGCCCAGCGCTTCGAGCACGTCGGCCGAGCCGGCCTGCGACGAAACCGACCGGTTGCCGTGCTTGACCACGGTCACGCCGGCTCCGGCGCACACGAAGGCGGCGGCCGTCGAGATGTTGAACGTGCCGGAACGGTCGCCGCCCGTACCGCACAGGTCAATCGCATGCGGATCGTCCACGCGCACGGGCACGGCGTACTGGCGCATGACGCGCGTAAAGCCCACCAGCTCGTCGAGCGTCTCACCCCGCGCGCGCAGCCCCATGAGCAGGCCGGCGATCTGCTCGGGCGACGCCTCGCCCCGCATCATCAGGTGCATGGCCGCCTCGGCCTCTTCCTGCGTCAGCGTGCGGCCCTCGGCCAGCGCGGTCAGGTAGGGTTGCATGGCGGTCTATCGTTGCGTTTGCGGGATCGATGTCGCACGGGCCTGATGCCATGCCTTCACCTGGCGCAGCCAGTTCGCAATCAGGCGCGGCCCTTCAGTGGTGAGCACGCTTTCCGGATGAAACTGCACGCCTTCGATCGGATAGTGCCGGTGGCGCAGCCCCATGATCACCCCGTCCTCGGTCCAGGCCGTGATCTCCAGCACGTCGGGCAGCGTGTCGCGATCGACCACCAGCGAGTGGTAGCGCGTGGCCGTGAAGCCCTGTGCCGCTCCCTCGAAGATTCCGATCCCGATGTGGAAGATGCGGCTCGTCTTGCCGTGCATGAGCGAAGGGGCATGCACCACACGCCCGCCGAAGACCTCTCCGATCGCCTGATGGCCCAGGCACACGCCCAGGATAGGCGTGGTCGGTCCCAGTTCGGCAATGACGGCTTCCGTGATGCCCGCCTCGGCCGGACGCCCCGGTCCCGGCGAGATCAGGATCGCCTCGGGCTGCAGGGCCCGCACCTCGTCGAGCGTGACCGCATCGTTGCGCACCACGCGCAGATCCTGCGTGTGCCGCCCCAGCAGGTGCACCAAGTTGTAGGTAAACGAATCGTAGTTGTCGATCACCAGAATCATGACGCCTCCGGCCGATAGGTGGCGTAGTTGAGCCCGACCAGATCCCGCACCTGCTCCATCATCTCCTGCGCCCGCCGGCGGCCCTTGCGGGCCCCCTCGCGCAGCACGTCTATCACGTAGTCCGGATGCTTCAGCAGCTCGCGCCGCCGCTCACGCGCCTCGGCAAAGTGCTCGTCGATGAGCCGGATCAGCTCCTTCTTGGCGTCGCCGTAGCCGTAGCCACCCCGCCGGTAGGCTTCGGCGATCCGGTTGCGCGTTTCTTCGTCGGCGAACAGCTTGATCAGCGCAAACACGTTACAGCGATCCGGATCCTTCGGCGCCTCGAGCGGCGTCGAGTCGGTCACGATCGACATCACCTTCTTGCGCAGCGTCTTGCCCTCGTCGAAGATGCCGATCGTGTTGCCGTAGCTTTTCGACATTTTCCGGCCATCAATGCCCGGCACCACGGCCACCTCTTCCCGGATGAGCGGCTCCGGAATGGGGAACAGCGGCCGATCCGGCGGGCAGAACGTCCGGTTGAAGCGCTGCGCGATGTCGCGGCATATCTCGATGTTCTGCTTCTGGTCGGCGCCGACGGGCACGAGCGTGCCCCCGTAGATCAGGATGTCGGCCGCCTGCAGCACAGGGTAGTTGAAGAGCCCGGCATTGGCCGGCAGGCCCTGGGCCACCTTGTCCTTGTAGGCCACGCCCTTTTCGAGCGTGGAGACCGGCACCAGGTTGTAGAAGATCCAGGCCAGCTCGGTCACCTCGGGCACGTCGCTCTGCACGAAGAGCGCGGCCTTTTCGGGATTGAAGCCCAGGGCCAGGTAGGTGACGGCCGCTTCGAACGTGTAGCGCCGCAGCGCCTCCCGGTCGTGAATGGTCGTCAACGCGTGGTAGTTGACGATGAAGAAGTACGATTCGTACCGCTCGTGCAGCTCCAGATGCTGGCGAATCGCCCCGAAGTAGTTGCCCAGGTGCAGCTCGCCGGACGGCTGGATGCCCGAAACCACGATGGTCCGGGTGGCCGCACCGGCCGGCTGCGCCGTCTGCGGGGCCGTTGCCGTCGTTGCCGTACTCATGACGTCGCCAGGGTCGCTGGTTTCGGGTAGCGTCGGGCTACTTCCTGCAGGTAACGCAGGCGCTCCTCGCTGTGCTGACGTACCAGGTTCAGCACGGCTTTCGTGCGGATCTGATGGTTGAGCTTGAGCTCATCGTTCACGCGCTGCAGAAAGCGCCGCTCGGCCTCCAGCAGGCGGTGGATCATCTCGGCCGGATCGGTGCCCAGGTTGAAGTCGTCCGGCTCCATATCGACGCCGCTGTAGGCCGTGCCGCCCGCGCTGAAGACCACCTCGGCCAGCTTGCCGACGTCCACGCGGGCGATCTTCTGAAACTGCTCCAGCCGCTCGGCGATCTCGGCATCGCCGATCGTACGGATCACGTAGTCGTGCTGATGATTGAGCGCAATGTGCTCGCGGATGAGCGGGTTGATCCGCTCGACGGTTTCCTGGCGGGAGAGCGACTTCCCGATCCCGCCTTTGTTGAAGATCAGTTCTTTCAGCGAAGCCATGGTCGGTTCGGGGTTGGTTTTTAAAGCAAACCGGACGCGGCGACGCGCATGGCCTCGACCAGCGCCCGGGCCTTGTTAACGGTTTCCTCGTACTCGCGTTCGGGGTCGCTGTCGGCCACGATGCCCGCCCCGGCCTGGACGTAGATCGTGCCGTTGCGAACCACCATGGTGCGGATGGCAATGCAGGTGTCCAGATTGCCCGAAAAATCCATGTAGCCCACCGCCCCGGCATAGACGCCGCGCCGCGTGGGCTCCAGCTCGTCGATGATCTCCATGGCCCGCACCTTGGGCGCGCCGCTGACGGTGCCGGCCGGAAAGCACGCCGCCAGCGCATCGAGCGCGTCGTAGCGCGGATCGAGTTCGCCGGCCACGAGCGACACCAGGTGCATCACGTGCGAGTAGCGCACGACGAACGCGAAACGCTCCACCTGAACCGTCCCGAAGCGGCATACACGCCCCAGGTCGTTGCGGCCCAGATCGACGAGCATCAGGTGCTCGGCCTGTTCCTTGGGGTCGGCTTCCAGCTCAGCCTCCAGCGCCCGATCCTCTTCGGGCGTGCGGCCGCGCGGCCGCGTGCCCGCAATGGGCAGCACCTCGGCCCGGCCGTGCTCGACGCGCACGAGCACCTCGGGCGACGAACCGATCAGCGCCAGGTCGCCGAAATCGATATAGAACAGGTAGGGCGACGGATTGACCTGGCGGAGCGCCCGGTACAGATTGAAGCGGTCGCCCGCGTACGGCGTGGCAAACCGCTGGGAGAGCACCACCTGGAAAATATCGCCTTCGTAGATGTAGTCTTTGGCGCGGCAGACCGCCCGGCAGAAATCCTCCCGCGTGAAGTTCGACGTGAGCGGCGTCTCGGGGAGCGAGACCGGCTCGGGGGCCTCCAGCGGCGCGTGCGAAAGGGTGTCGGTGAGCGCGTCCAGACGGGCGACGGCCTCGTCGTAGGCCGCACGCAGGTCGGTGTCGGGTGCCACGAAGACGCCCGCCATGAGCACGAGCTGGTGCCGCACGTGGTCGAAGGCCACCACCGTGTCGTAGAAGTTCCAGCGGGCGTCGGGCAGCCCCAGGTCGTCGGGCGGCGGGGCGGGCAGACGCTCCAGCTGTCGGATCATGTCGTAGCCCAGGTAGCCCACGGCCCCGCCCGTGAAGCGCGGCAGTTCGGGCACCTGCACCGGGTGGTACCGACGGAGCAATTGCCGCATGGTCGCGAAGAAGTCGTCCGGACTTGTCTCGGGCGCGGCACCCGCCCGTTGCAGCGTCACCTGTCCGTCGCGCACCTCCACGGTCAGGTAGGGCCGCACGCCCAGGAACGAGTAGCGGCCGAGCTTTTCGCCGCCTTCGACGCTTTCAAGCAGGAAGGCGCCGGGCTCGTGCCCGCGCAGTTTCAGAAAGGCCGACACGGGCGTGAGCAGGTCGGCCCCCAGCCGCCGGAAGACCGGCACGAACAGGTGCGTATGGCCGGTCGACCGGTGCGTGTCGATCAATGCCTGAAAGCGCTCGAACGTCATGGCACCTAACGAAAAAAGCCCACCGCGAAGCTTGCGGTGGGCCGACTGATTTCACTACGGAATGCACGATTTCAGGCACGTGCGCGGCCCACCGCGGCGGTGCTAAACCACCACCAGCCAAAATAGTGGGCGCTATGATACGCAACGTGCCGCATCGTGGCCTTAAAGATACAACGAGATCGCTCACTTGCACAACCCTTTCCTTGAAAAATCGGCAAACCGTGCCGTGGCTTAAAGACGTGTGCTTTCGCAGAAGCATGTTCTCAGACAGCGCAACGTTTTTCAGTACTTCGACCCGACAGGACCGCTTGTAGTACGCCACGAAGGCGTCCGCCGAAGTGGCGCTTTTTCCTGACGGCACGCCGCTTCGCTTCGTGCCTGACTACAGGCAAGTATCCGCTGGTAGTAAGCCACAAGGTGACGACCCGGCGTCGGCGTTCCATCCCGGCCCTTTCAAACACCCGTCCCCTTGCCGGCCGCACCCCACCCGCCGACGCGTCGATACTATAGTAGAGAAACGCACTCCGCGTTGCGTCCGGATTGCTTTCCTCGCCGGCCATCTCGACTACATCCAGTTCTCCCTAATGCTTTCAGTCTCGGCGCCTTCACCGGGTGCGCCATAGTGCCCATATGTTCTGAAAATTTGAGCCATTGCTTCCCGAAGCCCCTCTTGACAAACTGTGTGTGTGTGTGTGTGTGTTAATTAGGGGTGCGAGGTCGGTCGTCCGGCCCGCACCCCCGACGGCCGGCCTGGGGCCAATCGGGTGCGAACCGCCAATCTCAAAGGAGGTGGGTCATGAGACGGTTGCTGTTGATCTCGTCCATTGCTGGCGGTCTTCTGGGCGGTAGCCTTTTCCTGTCCGGCAATTCATCGAAAGCCTTGTGTGCTACGAATGGAGGGTTCTGTAAAGAGGCGGGATGTGTAGGCGGAGGTGTAAATTGTTACTCTCCACCACAAGGCGGAATGTGCTACACAAAGGCAAACATTATTATGGAGTAAGTTTTTGAAAGCCTGATTGAAAGGTCAATGAAGGGCCTACCCATCTGGACGCGTGCAGCGGCAAAGGGGATACTGCTGTGCCTCTTTGCCGCTGCTTTCCTTTCACCTTCTGACCGCACCTACCGCTCTGTGCAGTGGGAGTTGCTGTGGCAAGTGGACGAACCCGAACTGCTCCATCCTAGCCAAGTGGAAGTCGGGCCGGACGGACGCGTCTATGTGATGGACTACGGCGACATGCGACTCCGGGTTTTCACTCCGGACGGCCAGCTGCAACGCATCATAGGCCAGGGCGAAGGACAGGGGCCGGGTGAATTCAGCCACCCGATCGACTTCGCGGTCGATGCGCAGGGCCGCGTCTGGGTGCTGGACGCCACCACGGCCCGGGTGACCGTCTTTGCAGTAGATGGAGCGCTCGATACGCTCTGGATGCTACCTTTTCCCGCCAGCCGGCTGGCCATCTCGCCTGACGGACGGCGTTACGTGCTCTTTCCGCTCTCGCCACGGCGCGAGGGTGCCTTCGCCCTGTTCCGTGACGGCCACCCGCTCGGCTTTTTCGGACAACTGGCGGCTGACCAGGTCCCTCGCTGGATTGCCTTCGACGGCTTATTGATGGGGGATCAAGAGGGCTTTTACTACACGGCGGTTCGTGCAGGCTGGGTCGCCTCGTTCGGCTGGGACGGCCGCGTGCGCTTCTCGCGGACCGGCATCGATCCCGTTCCCTTCCCTCAACCCGAACGCACGCCGGAAGGCGGCCTGCGCCTGACCCCACGGCATCGCTTCGTATCGTACGACATCGCTCCGGGGCCACACCCGGAGACGTTCGCCGTGCTGGGCCTGATACCGGCCGACGGGCGCTATCGCGCCGTCCTCGACATCTATCACCGACAGGACGGCCGCTACTGCTACAGCATGCAGCTCCCCCGTGGTGGTTCGTCGTTCACCTTCTACCGGGACCGGCTCTACCTGATCAACGAAGTCGCCCTCCTGGCATACCGGCTGCAGGGTGATACCGTCTGTTCTCCAGAAAAGTAAATACCGGTTCGGACTGCATCCCTCATTCTGGCGGGACACTCTGGCTTAAGCAATTGTAACAACTGCATCTGAAGCCCTGAACAAAGCAGGACGCCCGATTAATTTTCCCGGGACCTTTCCGGGCACGAACGTCCGATCTCCGGCAGCCATGCGTCGGTTTTTTCGAGCCCCGGTCGTAGTCATCCTGCTACTCGGCGGCGGACTTGCCCTGGCGCTGCTGACCTCCTCCAAGGGCCCCTCCGAAGCTCGGCTTTCCGATCGCCTTCCGCCACCACAACCGCAGGACCGAACCGAGCGCCTTTTCCCGGAAATCACCTTCGAACGACTCCGGGTGCTGGGCGACCGCCCCGAAACGTTCCTCAACAACCCGGACTTTGTGCGGCCGGGACCGGACGGTTCGTTTTCGACCGGGGCGCCTCGCAGGTGGTCCGCTTCGCCCCACAGACCAGGCAGATCCTGCAGCGCTACGGACGCGGCCCCGGACAGGGGCCGGGCGAATTTGCCATGGTCAGTGACTTCGAAGTGGATAGCGAGGGCCGGGTTTACGTGTGCGACGCGAGAACAGCCGTATCTGGCTGTTTGCCCCCGATGGGCGCCTCCTGGCCTCCCTGCAGCCGAAACGTCGCCCTTACCACCTGGCCCTGCTGTCCGGGCAACTGCTGGCCGTGGAGCCGCTCGATCCCTACCACGACGCCCTGTTTGAACTCTATCGACTGGAAAGCCGGGACGGCAGGTATCGGCTGGTCTATCTGGATCGCTTCGGGGAGTTTCTGGAAAGACAGGAGACCGTGAGCCTGCTACTGGACGGCCTGATTACCGGTGTCGATAGCTTCTTTGTGTACACGCCCCGGCGGATCGGCTGGATCGCGGCCTTTCGGCCGAACGGCGACCTGAAATACTACCGCACCACGATCGAGCCTGTCCCGATCCCGAAGCTGGTCCAGCGCGGCAGCGCACAATGGGTAGATCGAAGTGCTCCCTCCTCAACATACGCAACCTCCGTCGATCGGCAGTATGTGTACCTGTACAAGGGCCGCAACGCGGACAAGACCTTTTACCAGATCGATGTGTATGACGCGCAGACAGGCACGTACCGGTTCACGATTCCGTTTCCGGAGTGGGCTGGAATGCTTTACGTGCGCGACTCGCTGATCTACGCCTCGCAGGATACCGTGGTAACGATCCGGCGCTGACGCTCCGTCCCGGCCCTTTCAAACACCCGTCCCCTTGCCGGCCGCACCCCACCCCCGACACGTCGATCCATGGCAGCGAAACGCACTCCGCGTTGCCGGCTCGCCCTTTTCGCCGGCCATTTCGACTCCATCCAGTTCTCCCTAACGCTTTCAGTCTCGGCGCCCTTCACCGGGTGCGCCATAGTGCCCATATGTTCTGAAAATTTGAGCCATTGCTTCCCGAAGCCCCTCTTGACAAACTCTGTGTGTGTGTGTGTGTGTGTGTGTGTGTGTGTGTGTGTGTGTTAATTAGGGGTGCGAGGTCGGTCGTCCGGCCCGCACCCCCGACAGCCGGCCCGGGGCCAATCGGGTGCGAACCGCCAATCTTTAAGGAGGTGGGTCATGAAAGGGTTACTGCTCTCCGTTGCCATGGTGCTGGGCTTCCTGGCATTTTCCCCACAAGCACCTGCTAAAGAAACTCCTATTTACCCACTCCTTGCTACCTACGCAGCACTGAACGCCAAATTCTCTACATCATGTCTACTGACAAACGAGTGCTGTTCTTCCGTTGGTTTTTTGATATTCAAAAAGAAAAGCTGTTGCACCTGTGATGGTCCATGCAGTGCCAGCGGAGGCGATTGTGAGTGCCTTTCCCGGCCGCAGTAGTGACCGTAATTCCTGAAACAAACCCTCCGGGCCGGTTTCGCCCGAAACCGGCCCGGAGAAAATACCTAACACAACCAGTAATAAGTTTTGATCACGATGTACCGAGTTGGCTTGCTCACAGGATGGCTGCAGGTGCTGCTACTGACTTCGGCGGTTGCGCAGCCGGTTCTGACGCCGCAGCGCCTGCTCGAAAATGAACGCGTCGGTGCAATCCTGGGCCTGGCACTCGACCACGACGGTCGCCTGTATGTGGCCGACCCGGTGAACCGATGCGTGCATGTCTTTTCCGAAACGGGCACCTATCTTCGACAGATCGGCCAACCGGGCATGGGACCGGGGGAGTTTCAGGCACTGGCCGCCATGGTGATCCGGCACAATCAACTCTACACACTGGACGTCGAGACGCGACGCCTGACCCGATTCTCCCTGGACGGCACCCTCCTGGGCACGCTGTCGATTCAAGCCCAGGAAGAAGAACCTACCGTGAGCGCCGATCTATTGCTAGGCGCCCGTGGCCTGTGGGTTGCCGCCGACAGCCAGGTCTTCATTCTGACAACCCGTCCTTTTGCCGATCCGACCCAGGCAGCCCGCCCGATCGTGACCGTCCGTCCGCTGAACCCCGACGGCACACTCGGTGCCCCGGTGCTCGAACTACCCGACACCCCGCGGCATGTGGAGTACATGGAAGGCGGCGTGCGGGTCGATCTTGTCCCGCTGGGCCCGCGCCCGGTGATCGCGCTCACGCCGGACGATCAGTTCGTCTACGGCTACACCGAACGGCTGGAAGTGTATCGCAAGCCGCGCAACGGTCCGCCTCAGCTGCTGATCCGCCAGGATATACCCCGCGTCCCCATCTCCGACGCCATGCTGGAAGCTTACCTGCAGGAAATCGGAGTCACGAATCCAGAAGCCATCGCCCGCAATCGCCGCATTGCACCGAAGCACTTATCGGCGTTTCAAGACCTGATCGTAGACGATCAGGGACAGATCTGGGTAGCGGTCAATACGCCGGAATCCGTCGAAAGCGGACAGACCGAATACTGGGTCTTCGGCCCGGATGGACAGCTCCGGCGCAAACTCCGCCTGGACCGCGTGGCCTATTTCTACCTGATCCGTCAGGGGACCGGCTATGCCCTCACGGCCACAGACGAAGGCGTTCAGCAGATTGCCGTGTATGCGGTGAAGTAAGACGATTTCCGGGAAATCATAGTGAGAAAGCACGGGCGCACACTTCGGTGCGCCCCTACCAGATCCTTGACGTTTTCCCTATCCCGTAGGGGCGGACCACTGTGTCCGCCCAGTCTGTTCGTCAGATCATGTTGGGCAAATGGAGGTGCCATCATGCATCAGTGAATCAGCGATTAAGACCGGCAAGAAAAATCTGGTGAATCAGGGCGGCAAATCGGCCGGGAAAGCCGCTCTTTCGGAACCCCTTCGACGCAATGCCTTTCTGCTCTGGAGACTTCCGGGGCAATCAAGCAGCGATCATGGCAGGGGTTCTGGGACAACTGGCCGTCCTGTCGGCTTTCGTGGCGTGCCTGCTGGCCGGGCTGGCGTATCTGCAGGCCGCCCGCCGGCGCGAAGCGTTCGACTGGCTCCGCCTGGCTCGGGGAAGCTGGGGCGTGATGTTCGGGGCCACGGGGGTGGCTTCCGCCGTACTCCTCTATCTGATCCTAACGCACCAGTTTCAGTACGCCTACGTCTATCAGTACTCGTCGCGCGACCTTCCGCTGCACTACCTGATTTCTTCGTTCTGGGCCGGACAGGAAGGCTCGTTTCTGCTCTGGATTCTCTATACGGGTCTGATCGGCTTCGGGCTCATGCGCTGGTCGGGGCGCTTCGAAGCACCGGCCATGGCCGTCGTGGCACTCAGCCAGGCGTTTCTGCTGTCGATGATCGTGGGGTTGAAGCTGGGACCCCTGGCGATCGGCTCCTCGCCCTTCCAGCTTCTCGTCGAGCGCTTTCCGGACGCGCCGATCTTCCGCCAGAATCCCGCCTTCGTGCCGGCCGACGGCAACGGCCTCAACGACCTGCTGCTGAACCCCTGGATGACGGCCCACCCACCCACGCTGTTCGTGGGCTTTGCGGCCATGGTGGCACCGTTCGCGCTGGCCGTGGCCGCCCTCTGGCAGCGGCGCTACCGCGACTGGATCCGCGTGGCCATGCCCTGGATGCTTTTCGCCGTGCTCGTGCTGGGCCTGGGCATCCTGCTGGGCGGCTACTGGGCGTACGAGACGCTTTCGTTCGGCGGCTACTGGGCCTGGGATCCCGTGGAAAATTCCTCGTTCGTGCCCTGGCTGACGGGCGCGGCGGCCCTGCACGCCATGCTCATCCAGAAGCGCAGCGGCCGCGGCTACCGCATGGCCCTTGTGCTGAGCCTGATCAGCTACGTGCTGGTGATCTACTCGACGTTCCTGACGCGCAGCGGTATTCTGGGCGATCTGTCCGTGCACTCGTTCGTCGATCTGGGCCTGCACAACCAGCTCGTGGTCTGGATCGCCGCGATGGCGCTGCTGGGCGGCGGTCTGCTGTTTGTCCGCTACCGGGAGCTTCCGGCCCCGGCCGAAGAGCCGCCCCTGCTCTCGCGGGAAGCGCTGATCTTCGTCGGGGCGCTGCTGCTGACCGTCACCGCCCTGGTGATCCTGGTGGGCACGAGCGCGCCCATCCTGGGCAAGCTGTTTCGAGACAACCCGGCCAGCGTCGCCACCTCGTTCTACAACCAGTGGACGCTTCCGCTGGCCGTGGTTTTCACGTTCCTGATGGGCGCGGCCCAGCTCATCTGGTGGCACAAGATGGACATCGAGATGGCGCACCGGCTGTTGCTGCGACCGCTGGCGCTCTCGGTGGTAGCCACGCTGGCCGTGCTGCTCCTGACGCCGTTCGTCGAATACACGGTGCGTCCTCCCCTTGCCGTTTCAGGCAGCCCGATGGCCCAGGCCGGCGTGCTGGGCGGTCTGACGCAGCTCTGGCAGGCCTACGGCTTCAGCCTGCTGCTCTTGCTGCTCGTCTTTGCAGCGTTTTTCGCCTTCTTCGGAAATCTGCAGGTGCTCTGGCGCATCGCCCGGGGCAACCCGCGTCTGGCCGGCGGCGCGCTTTCGCACATCGGCCTGGGCGTGATGCTGCTGGGCGTGGTGGCTTCCAGCGGCTTCAGCCTGCCCCTCCCCCACCGGGACGTTCCCCCGGCCCTGCGCGACGACGAGCGCACCAACTTCGTGCTCGTGCGCGAGGAGGCCCGCCGCGTGGGCGGCTACGAGGTGCGCTACGAAGGGCGCGGCTTCACACCGGAAGGCCATGCGTTCTACCGCCTGTCGTTCACCGCACCCGACGGCCGCACCTTTACGCTCGAGCCCGTCGCCTACCAGAACCGGCGGGGCGAGTGGATCCTGCATCCCGACATCAAACTGGGGCTCTGGAAAGACCTGTTCGTGGCCGTCTCGCCCGCCGAGATGTTCGAGCAGGATTCGACTTTTTCGGAGAACGGCGGTGAGCTGGTGCTGGCCCGCGGCGATTCGGTTGTGCTCGGCCGCCAGGAGTTCGCCCTCCGCTTCGTGGGCTTCGACACGCAGGTCGATCCCTCCCTGCTCCCCGACAGTACGGCCATCGCAGTGGCGGCCGTACTGCACCTGACGAACCTGCAGACGCAGGAGACGCGCACGCTCCGGCCCGTCTATCTGGTGCGTGCCGATCGCTCGGTGCAGTACATCCAGACGCGCGTGCGCGACTGGAACCTGGCCGTGACGTTCACGGGCATGAACGTCAGCTCCGGCGAGATCACGCTGGCCATCGAAGGCGTCGAGGTGATGCCCGACGACTGGATCGTCGTGCAGGCCTACGAAAAGCCGCTGATCAACCTGGTCTGGCTCGGCTTTCTACTGATGAGCGGCGGCATCGGGCTCGCGCTCGTGCGCCGCGCCCGCGAACTCCGGCAGATCCTGCGCCGCCGCTGACGCATCGCGCCGGCGTCGCCGCCGGATTTCCCGGCGCCAGGCGCGGTTGAGCAATGCATAGTCGCGCGCCTGCGTCGCTTCGTCCACGCCCTGCACGCACAGAAAGCCATAATCGACAGGCGAAAGGCTTCCCAGCGGCGCGCTGCTCAGGTTCAACAGGCCGGCCCGCGTCAATCCCGGAAAGAACGCCCCGTAGCGCTGGCCCAGCACGCACCGCGCGCCGTCGGCCAGCTCCAGCCGATCCAGATCGACGTGCCGGTACCAGCCGGGATCGACCCGGTCCAGATAGGCGGCGCCCCGGACGGCCCGTCGGCAGGCAGACGCCCAGGAAACCGGCTCAGCATGGCGTCGCAACCAGCGCAGCATCATTCGCGGCCGAAGTTCAGGTCAACAGGCTCCGGATGTTCGACCCAGTCCGCCACGAAAATGTTCGTCTCACGCGAGGGCTCCCCCCGGGCATTGCGGTTCGAAGCGAAAACGAGCCGCTTGCCGTCGCGCGAAAACATCGGAAACGCGTCGAACGTACCCGAATGGGTGATCTGCTCCAGGCCGGTACCGTCCAGGCGAATCAGAAACAGATCGAACAGCCGCCCGCCCTCGGTGTGGTGGTTCGAGGCGAAGATGATCCGCTCGCCGTCGGGGTGAAAGTACGGCGCCCATTGCGAACCGGGTAGCTGGATCACCCGACGTGGGTTGCTTCCGTCGGCATCGGCCACGAACAGATCCATGTCGGTCGGCTCGACGAGCCCCTGCGCCAGCAGCCGCCGGTAGCGCTCGGCCGCCTCGCCGGTGGGGCGGCTGGCCCGCCAGACGATCTTGCTTCCGTCCGGTGAGAAGAAGGCCCCGCCGTCGTAGCCCAGCTCGTGCGTGAGCTGAAGCAGCTCGCCCGTCTGCAGGTCGTAGCGCCAGAGTTCCAGATCCCCCGTCCGGCTGGAGGTGAAGACCACGTAACGGCCGTCCGGCGAAACGGTCGCCTCGGCGTCGTAGCCGGGTCCGCCGATGAGCAGCTCGGGCTCCGCGCCCGTCGTGTCGGTTATGTAAATGTCGTAGGTGTCGTAGACGGGCCAGACGTAGCGCCCTTCGGCCGTGCGCTGCACGGGTGGGCATTCAGGGCCGGCCGCGTGCGTCGAAGCGTAGAGCACACGCCCGTCCGGCAGAAAGTAGGCGCACGTGGTGCGGCCTTTCCCGGTCGAAAGCAGCCGATAGCGCTCGCCGTTGGCGAGCGGCCTGCCATCGGCCCGCATCAGAAAGATCTGGTCACAGCCCTGTGGATTGATGGCCGCCCAGTCGCTCTGAAAGACCAGGTAGCGGTCGTCGTAGCTCCAGTAGGCCTCGGCGTTGTTGCCACCGAAGGTCAGCTGTCGGATGTTGCGCAGGTGTACCTCGCCCGGAAAGCGGAGCGAGTCGGATGCCGGATCGTAGGCCTCCGCGGGCGGGGATGAATTCGGTGTGCAGGCCGGAACGATCAGCAGACTGATCAGAAAAACGCTACGTACTGTCAGCATGGCATACTTCTGTGGATGGACTGAATCTTGTCGGCGCCCGGCGCCGGTGGTTTTCCGGAAAAAAACCAACCCGGTGGAACGATGCAAGGTACGAACGCAGCCGTTTACGAAGTAACGGATTTTCAGCGAGACGTTCTGGAAGCCAGCTACCGGATACCCGTCCTGGTGGATTTCTGGGCGCCCTGGTGCGGCCCCTGCCAGATTCTGGGCCCCGTGCTGGAGCGCCTGGCGCAGAAATACGCCGGCAAGTGGAAGCTGGTGAAGGTCAACACGGACGAACATCCGGAGCTGGCCATGCAGTACGGCGTCCGGGGCATCCCGGCCGTGAAGCTGTTCGTGAACGGCGAGGTCGTGGGCGAGTTCGTGGGCGCCCTGCCGGAGTACGCCATCGAGCAGTGGCTGGCCGAGGTGCTTCCGGACGAAAATCGGGCGCAGCTGGAGCAGATCGAACAGCTTCTGGACGAAGGGAAACTCTCCGAAGCCGAACCGCTGCTCCGGAAGCTGCTGGTGGCCGATCCCGGCAACGACAAAGCGCGTGTGCTGCTGGCCCGCATCCGGGTCTTCGACGATCCGGACGAAGCGGAGCGGCTGCTGGAAAACCTGGACATCGCCGAAGCCGCCTACCTGCAGCAGATCGAAGGCATTCGCACCATCGCCCGACTGCTTCGCCTGAAAGATCAACCCGAAGCGTTGCCGGAAGGCCCCGGACGCGACTTCTACCGCCAGGCCATCGAAGCGCTAGCCCGCAAGGACTTCGACACGGCCGTCGAGCGGCTGATCGACGTGCTCCGCAAAGACCGCTACTATGACGACGACGGGGCCCGCAAGGCCGGCGTGGCGATTTTCACGCTGCTGGGCACGCGCCATCCGGTCACGCAGCGCTGGCGCCGGACGTTCGACATGTGGCTGTACTGAGCCTCAGGGGCCGCTCAGCGTGCGGATCAGCGCGTAGTAGGTGCGCACGGCCTGCACGTATTCGTCCACGGGGACGCGCTCGTCCACCCCGTGGATGGTGGCGAGCAGTTCGGGCGTGATCCGCGCGCCGATGAACCGGTACACGTTCGGACTCAGCGCCGTGAAGTAGCGGGCGTCCGTAGCGCCCGGCACCAGATAGGGCGCCACGACGGGCGGTGCTTCGGCGCGTGCCTGCCGGATGGCGGCCACCACCCGCCGGAACGCCCCACCCTCGAAGTCGGAGACCGGCGACGGGTCGGTGGCCGTCTCTTCGAGCCGGCGCACCTGCACCGGCAGGTCTTCGAGCAGCGTCCGCACGCGCCGTTCCACGCTTTCGACCGTTTCGCCCGGATAGATCCGGAAGTTCACGACGACCCGGGCCTGCGTCGGCAGTACGTTTTCTTTGACGCCCGCCTCGAAGATGGTCGGCGCGGTCGTCGTGCGCAGGCTGGCGTTGCCGGCCGGCGAGCGGGCCAGCATCCCCTTCACCACCGGCCCGAAAAGCCACAGGTTGGCCAGCACCACGCGCGGCCCGAAGGCGGCATAGGGTGCCAGTCGTTCCAGCAGTCCCCGGGTGGGTCCGTCGAGTCGTGCTGGGAAGGGATTGTTCTCCAGCGTCACGATGGCCCGGCTGAGCGTGCCGATGGCCGTCTGCGCGGGCGGCGTCGAGGAATGTCCGCCCGGCGCCGTGGCCGTCAGCTCCAGACTCACGTAGCCCTTCTCGGCCACGCCCACCAGCGCCACCGGCCGCGTCATGCCCGGAATGACGCCGTCCACCACGAAGCCGCCTTCGTCCACGACGGCGATCAGCCGGACGCCTCGCGCCGCCAGCCGCTCGGCGATTTGCCGGGCGCCGTGCCGCCCGCCCACTTCTTCGTCGTGCCCGAAGGCCAGATAGACCGTTCGCACGGGCCGGAATCCGTCGGCCAGCAGGTGCTCGACGGCCTCCAGCACGCCCAGCACGCCGATCTTGTCGTCCAGCGCTCCACGTCCCCAGACGAACCCGTCGGCCACGACGCCGCCGAACGGCGGGTGCGTCCAGGCCTCCGGCGTGGCGATCGGCACCACGTCCTGATGCCCCATGAAGACCACAGCCGGCAGCGTCGTGTCCTGTCCGGGCCAGGTGTAGAGCAGGCTCAACCCGCCGATGATCTCCCGACGGAGATGGGTATGCACCTGGGGGAAATTTTCTTCCAGATAGGCGTGCAGCGCCCGAAACGCGCCACTGTCGATGCGCGCCGGATCCTGATTCGATACGGTGGGAAACCGGAGTGCGCCGGCCAGCCGTTGCGCCAGCGCCTCCGCATCGAGCGCGCGCTGCAGCGGCTCTGGATTTTCGAGCGATTCAACCTGCTGGCCAACCCGCCAGGCCCGCACCAGCAGCACGACGATCAGCACGAGCAACAGCCCGAGCGCTCCGATCAGGACTTGCAGCAGCGGCTTGCGCATCATCCGCATAGACAGGTTTCTTTCCAAAATAGTTGCCTCCGAGCCGCCTTGCAACCATTTGCCCCTGCTCACAGTCTGCTCGAACCGCTGCTTCTGGAAGACCAGCGCTGAAGCTGCGCTTTTTCGCATCCTTTTGCAGAGCTCGCCATTGCTCCCGGGGCACCGGGCCTTGTATTTTGCCAGGGCCGTTTGGGGGAATTCTCGGAAGTGTAGAACGTCTGAACGTGGTGCATACTCCGCTCATCGGAATTCTGGGCGGCGGTCAGCTCGGCCGCATGACGGCGCTGGCAGCGATCCGGATGGGACTGCGCGTGCGGTTTCTGGTGCCCCGACCGTCTGGACCGGCCGAAGGGCTGGGCGAGGTGATCGTGGGCGACTGGAAAGACCCGGCCGTGCTGCGTCGCTTCGCCGAAGGCTGCCCGGTGGTAACCGTCGAAAGCGAATGGGCCCCGGCCGACGTGCTGGAGCCGGTGCTTCCCGAGGGCACTTCGCTCTGGCCAAAGGCCGAAACCGTCCGGATCATCCGCGACAAGGGGCGCCAGAAGCGCGTGCTGGCCGAAGCCGGCCTGCCGCTACCCGACTTTGCCTGCTGCACCACGCTGGAAGAGGCGCTGGCGGCGGCCGAACGGTTCGGCTATCCGGTAATGCTCAAGCGATACCGGGGCTCCTACGACGGCTACGGCAACTTCACGGCCCGCTCGCCCGAAGCGCTGAAGACCGGCTGGGCGCAGCTGGCCCAGGAAGACGGCCTGCTCGTCGAAGCCTGGGCGCCGTTCGTGCGCGAGCTGGCCGTGCTGGTGGCCCGGAGCCCGAGCGGCGAAGAAGTGATCTATCCGGTCGTCTACACGAAACAGGAGGATCACCGCTGCTACCTGGTCCAGGCGCCCGCCGCGATCGATCCGGCCATGGCCGAAGAGGCCCGGCGCGTGGCCCGTGCCGCCGTCGAGGCCGTCGACGGCATCGGCATCACGGCCGTGGAGCTGTTCGAGCTGGCCGACGGACGCATCCTGATCAACGAGCTGGCGCCACGCCCGCACAACACCGGCCACTACACGATCGAGGGGTGCTACACTTCTCAGTTCGAAAACCACGTGCGCGCCGTGCTCGACTGGCCGCTGGGCTCGCCCGAACTGCGGGAGCCCGTGGCGGTCATGGTGAACATCCTCGGCCGGCGCAGCAGCGATCGGATCGATCTGCGCGGGTTGCCCGAAGCCCTACGCGTTCCCGGCGTGGCCGTGCACCTGTACGGCAAGATGCAGGTGCGCCCCGGCCGCAAGATGGGCCATGTGACGGCCACCGGTAGCGACCCGGAAGAGGTGCGCCGGCGCGCCGAAACGGCCGCCGACCTGATCGCCCGTTATCTCTGAACCAGCCTGCCGACACCATGCCTGCTTCCACCACACCGCTGGTCGGCATCGCGATGGGTAGCGAATCGGACCTGCCCGTCATGGAAGAAGCCGCCCATGTGCTCGAGGAATTCGGCGTACCCTACGAAATTCGCGTGCTCTCGGCCCACCGCACGCCGCACCGCATGCTGGAATACGCCCGCACGGCCCACACCCGGGGCCTCAAGGTGATCATCGCCGGGGCCGGCGGTGCTGCCCATCTCCCCGGCATGATCGCTTCGGCCACGCCGCTGCCCGTGATCGGCGTGCCCGTCCCCACCCGTCACCTGCAGGGACTCGATTCGCTGCTGTCGATCGTGCAGATGCCTGGCGGCGTGCCCGTCGCCACCGTGGCCATCGGACAGGCCCGCAACGCCGGCCTGCTGGCCGTACAGATCCTCGCCACGGGCGACCCCGAATTGCTGCAGCGGGTCGTGGCCTACAAGCAGGCCCTCATCGAAAAGGTCGAACAGATGGACGCCCGCGTGCAGGCCCGCTTCGCGCCGGAGTCCTGAGCCTCGTCAGGCCGGCTGCTGCGCCTCGTCCCACACCACCCGGGCAAAGCGGCGCTTGCCCACCTTGAGCACGAAGGGGGCCCGCTGCGCCAGGTCAATCTCCAGGTGCTCGTCGGTAACGCGCTCGCCGTCGATCGAGACGGCCCCCTGCCGGATCAGCCGCCGGGCCTCGCTTTTGGACGGCGCCAGTTCAGCCTGCACGATCAGGTTGACCAGCGCAATGCGCGTGCCTTCGTCCGGCGTGGGACGGAACGGCTCCAGATCTTCGGGCGCCTCGCCCCGGATGATCGTGCGCTCGAAATGCTCCCGCGCCCGGTTGGCTGCCTCCTCGCCGTGGTACATGCGCACGATCGTCCAGGCCAGCTCGTGCTTGGCGTTGCGCGGATCGCGCTCGGCGAATTCTTTTTTGGCCGGAAGCTCCTCGGTGGGGATGTCCGTGGCCAGCTCGAAGTAGCGATAGATGAGGTGATCCGGGATCGAGAGCACCTTGCCGTACATTTCCTCGGGCGGCTCGGTGATCCCGATGTAGTTGTCCAGCGACTTCGACATCTTCTCGACGCCGTCGGTCCCCTCCAGGATCGGCATGAGCAGGCATACCTGCGGCTCCTGGCCGTAGGCCTGCTGGATGTCGCGCCCCACGAGCAGGTTGAAGCGCTGGTCGGTGCCGCCCAGCTCCACGTCGGCCTGAATCTCCACCGAGTCCATGGCCTGGGCCAGCGGGTACAGGAATTCGTGAATGCCGATCGGCTCGCCGGCCCTGTAGCGCTTCTCGAAGTCGTCGCGCTCCAGCATGCGGGCCACTGTGTACTTGGCCGCCAGTTCGATCACGTCCCGGAAGGTCATCCGGCCGAGCCACTCCGAGTTGTAGCGGATGATCGTTCGCTCGGGATCGAGAATCTTGGCGGCCTGCTCGAAGTAGGTGCGGCCGTTGGCCCGCGTTTCTTCGAGCGTCAGCGCCGGCCGTGTCTTGGAGCGGCCGGTCGGGTCGCCGATCATCGCCGTGAAGTCGCCGATGATCAGCACGGCCTGATGGCCCAGGTCCTGAAACTGCCGCAGCTTGCGCAGTACGACGGCATGGCCCAGGTGCAGGTCGGGCCTACTGGGATCGCAGCCCAGCTTGACGATCAGCGGCTTGCCGGTGCGGTAGGAGCGCTCCAGCTTCTGGACCAGCTCCTCTTCCGGAATGATCTCGACGACGCCGCGGCGAATCTGCCGGAGCTGTTCTTCGACGGGTGGGAACGACGGCATGGGACTTCCGAAGGTTTATCCTCGACGACTTTTGAGTACCCGTTCCAGGCGACGCCGGGCTTCCCGCTCGGCGATGTCGGCGCGGCGGTCGTAGAGCTTCTTACCCCGCGCCAGTCCGATCTCCACCTTGGCCCGGCCGTTTTTGAAGTAGATCTTCAGCGGGATGATCGTGTAGCCTTTCTGTTGGGCGGCCTGCCCCCAGCGTTCGATCTCGCGTTTGTGCATGAGGAGTTTGCGGGGCCGGAGCGGATCGTGGTTGTCGTGCGTCCCGGTGTTCCGATAGGGCGAGATGTGACAGTTCAGCAGGTACATCTCGCCGTTTTCGACGGTGCAGTAGGCGTCCTGCAGATTGACCCGCCCCTCCCGGAGGGATTTGACCTCGGTGCCTTTCAGCACCAGCCCCGCCTCGAGCGTGTCTTCGATGTGGTATTCGTGGCGGGCCTTGCGGTTGGTGGCGACGATCTTGATGTTGTCCGGCATACCGGGCAGGGTCGGGTTCAGAGCAGGGGCACCTCGTCTTCGTCCTCCTCTTCGTCTTCCTCGTCCTCCGGGATCGTGTACAGGGGCAGGTCCGGGACTTCGTCGGTAATCTGGAAATAGAACAGATATTCCCGGAATTCCGTCAGGCTGGCCATGACCAGATCGTCAAAGCGAAGACGCAGATTTTCGAGAAAATATTCGTGCAGCTCGGGCGTCATCTCGCGGGTCTGCGCCCAGACTTCCCGTCGGGCTTCGGCCGCCTTCGCCAGTCGGCGGAGCGTTTTGACCAGAAGCGGGTTGCCCTCGCCCTTGCGTACGGCAAACAGGCCCCAGACCATCGGATAGTTGGCCAGTTCGTACCACTCCTGGCCCAAATCGAGCGTCAGCGCGCCGGTCTGCAGGGCGGGCACGTCGTTGCCGATCAGCAGACAGGCATCCTCCTCGCCGCCCAGCAGCTCGTCGCGCGTGGCGCCTTCGTAGGCGACCGGCTGGGGGGTCTGGCCGTAGTGCTCCTGGAGCACCACCTGCGCGATGAACGCCTCCTGCGCGTAGCGCGGATCCAGCGCCAGCGAATTCACCTGTAGAAACCCCTGGCGCAGCACGATCCGTGCGTAGGGGTACTTCCAGGAAGAAAGCGCCACGGCAGGTAGCGCATCGACTTCATCGTTGTGCAGCAGCACGTCGAGCGTAGGCACCAGGGCCACATCGACGTCGCCGTTCAGGAGACGTTCCAACGCCTCCGGCGCCGGAGAGCGCTCCACCTCAAGCGCTACCGGCAACTGCACGTTGCCCGCGGTCAGTCCCGAGACGAAGAACTCGGCCGGCAAGGTATCCCAGATCGCCAGTCGCACCATAACGTCCCTGCTTCTCCGGAAAGTTTGCGTTGATGCCAATAAAAACCGCCGGCCCGGAGTTCCGGTCGGCGGTTCGGGAACTCGTTCGTATCGGGTTAAACGCCGGCCCGGAGGACGGGCTCCATGGAGCCTTACTCCCGTCCTTCTTCCGGCGCAACGTAGCGCTTCTCCTTGATGCGGGCCGATTTGCCGGAGCGCTGGCGCAGGTAGTAGAGCTTGGCCCGGCGCACGTGCCCCCGACGCAGTACCTCGATCTTGGCGATCTTGGGCGAGTAGAGCGGAAAGATGCGCTCCACGCCTACGCCGTTGGAGACCTTCCGTACGGTGAAGGTCTTACGGGTGCCGCTGCCACGGATCGAAATGACCACGCCTTTGAACTGCTGAATGCGCTCTTTGTCGCCTTCCACCACGCGCACGTGCACGTTGACCGTGTCGCCCGGGCCGAACTCCGGGATGTCGTCCCGCAACTGCGTGGCCTCGACCAGGCGAATCAGTTCGTCCGACATGATGAATCCTCCGTTTTATTCGTCGTGGGTCGTTGACGGTTCGAGTTTTTCGAGCAGATCCGGACGGCGCTGGCGCGTCTTCAGCAGGCGCTGCTCCTCTCGCCAGGCGGCGATGCGTTTGTGGTCGCCCGAAAGCAGCACCTCGGGGACGGCCATTCCGCGGAAGACGGCCGGCCGCGTATAGACGGGCGCATCCAGCAACCCGTCCTGGAACGAATCGGTCAGCGCCGATTCGGCATCGCCCAGCACACCCGGAATCAGGCGCACGACGGCATCCACCACCACCAGCGCCGGCAGCTCGCCACCGCTGAGCACGTAGTCGCCAATGGACAGCTCCATCGTGACCAGGGCGTCCCGCACCCGCTGGTCGACGCCCTTGTAATGACCGGCCAGCAACACCAGATGCTGGCAGAGCGACAGCCGATTGGCCAGCTCCTGGTTGAACACCTGGCCGTCGGGCGTCAGATAGATGACCTCGTCGATCTTGCGCCCTTCACGGGCCGCCGCCTCCTGGATGGCTTCGATGCAGCGGAAGATGGGCTCCGGCTTGAGCACCATCCCCCCGCCGCCCCCGTAGGGATAGTCATCTATCTGCCGATGCCGGTCCATGGTATAGTCGCGCAGGTCGTGCACACGGATGTCCACGAGCCCGCGCTCGCGCGCCCGTCGGATAATGCTGTATTCCAGCGGCCCCCGAACCAGATCGGGGAGTGCCGTCACAATGTCAATGCGCACGGCTTGCTGCTACGTTTTGCCTCCCCTCAGTCCAGCAACCCTTCGATCGGGCGTATAACGAGCCGCCGGCCTTCAAGGTCCAGCTCCCGCACGAAGACCTCGACGTCCGGCACCATCGCATGCGGACGGCCCGGACGGCCCACCACATAGATCAGGTGGGCGGGCATCTCCAGCACTTCGACGACGGTACCGACGGTCTCGCCCGCTTCGGTCTCCACCCGCAACCCGATCAGATCGTGCAGGAAGAATTCCCCTTCGGCCAGCGGGGGCAGGTCGGACTGCCGGGCGTAAACCCGCAGACCCCGGAGCGCCTGCGCCGCGTCGCGGTCGGTGACCTCGGCCACCTGCAGCAGCACGATCAGCCCGCGCCGCGTGGGCTGGTACTGCACGCGCTGCAGGCGCACCGGACGGGCCGTCTCCGGCGAACGCCCGACGTAGATCGTCTCCAGTGTTTCAAAGCGCGTGGGATCGTCCGTTTCGGGAACCACCTTGAAGGCACCCCGGACGCCATGCGCCCGGGCCACATAGCCCATCAGCAGCAGCTCGTCCGGATCTACCCGCTCCATGGTGTTCCCCTGCACCGACGATCGACGTTACGGCGCCCTCAGGACGCCTTTTCTTCTTCGTCGCTCGCCGACTCCTCGGCCGCCGCTTCCGGCTCGGCAGGCGTTTCCGCTTCGGCTACCGCTTCGGACTCGGCAGCTTCGGCCTCAGCTTCGGCAGCTTCCGCTTCCGCCTCGGCCGCAGCCTGCTGCTCGGCTTCGGCACGGGCTTTCGCCTCCGCCTCGGCCTGCTGCCGGGCCAGTTCCGCCTCCAGCTCGGCGGCCCGCCGCCGCTCCTCTTCCAGCGCCGCCTGCTTCAGCTGTGCCACGGTCGGCTTCGCCTTCTTCATCAGCTTCTCGTACTGGCGGGCGCGGTGCTCGGCCACCGCCTGCTGGATCTCTTCCTCCGACTTGCCTTTGCGGCGCAGATGCATGGCCAGCAGAAGGCCCTCTCGCCGCAGAATGCTACGCACCGTCTCGGTCGGCTGCGCCCCCCGCTCCAGCCAGTAGATCACCCGGTCGGCTTTCAACTCGACCGTGGCCGGCTCGTGCAGCGGATAGTAGCGTCCGAGATCTTCGATAAAACGCCCATCCCGCGGCGACCGCGCATCGGCCGCCACAATGGCGAAAATCGGAAGATTCCTCCGACCCAGTCGACGCAAACGTAGTCTGACCGCCATAGGCCGTAATCGCTCCCTGGTTTGTTCCGTGAGGTTATCTTGAACGCTGGTTACAGTCTACCACCCAGCAACTGCCGTAGATCGACCGCCCGGCCTTTGCCCATCAGCTTGGACATTGACTTCATCATCTTGCGCATCTCCTTGAACTGCCGGAGCAGCTGGTTCACGTCGCTGACCTCCATGCCGCTGCCCCGGGCAATCCGACGACGCCGACTCGCATCGATGATGTCCGGATTGCGCCGCTCTTCGGGCGTCATCGACAGGATCATCGCCTCGATGTGCTTGAAGGCGTCGTCGTCCACGTCCAGATCCTTGACGTAGCGCCCCAGGCCGGGGATCATGCCGATGAGCTCGCGCAGCGAGCCCATCTTTTTGATGCGCTGCAGTTGCTCGTAGAAATCTTCCAGATCGAAGTCGGCCGTGCGCAGTTTGCGGCGCAGCTTTTCGGCCTGACGGGCGTCGTACTGCTCCTGCGCGCGCTCGACCAGCGAGATCACGTCGCCCATGCCCAGAATACGCTGGGCCATGCGATCCGGGTAGAACGGTGTGAGCGCGTCGAGCTTTTCGCCCGTCGAAGCAAACTTGATCGGTTTGTTGACGACCGAACGAATCGAAAGCGCCGCGCCGCCGCGCGTGTCGCCGTCGAGCTTGGTGAGCACGACGCCGTCGAAGTCCAGCCGCTCGTTGAAGGCTTTGGCCGTGTTGACGGCGTCCTGGCCGGTCATGCTGTCGACCACAAACAGGATCTCGTGCGGCCGCACGGCCTCCTTGATCTGCTCGACCTCCTGCATCATCGCTTCGTCGATGTGCAGGCGGCCGGCCGTGTCGATGATCACGATGTCGCGGGCCGTGCGACGCGCCTCCTGCACCGCCTCGCGGGCAACGCGCACGGCATCCTGCACCACCTGCCCGTTCTCCTCGATGGAGTAGACGGGCACGTTGATCGAAGCGGCCAGCGTTTTGAGCTGCTCGACGGCGGCCGGACGGTACACGTCGGCGGCCGCCAGCAGCGGCGCCCGGCCTTTCTTCTTGAAGTAAAGCGCCAGTTTGGCGCAGAACGTGGTCTTCCCCGATCCCTGTAGCCCGGCCACCAGGATCACCGTCGGGGGTGTCGGGCTCAGGTTGATGTCCACCTGCTCCGAGCCCAGCAGCCGCACCAGTTCGTCATAGACGATCTTGACGAGCTGCTGGCCCGGCGAAACCGACGTCAGCACCTTTGTCCCGAGCGCCTTTTCCTTGACGCGCTCGGTGAACTCCCGCGCCACCTGATAGTTGACGTCCGCCTCGAGCAGGGCGCGCCGGATCTCCCGCATCGTCCCGGCAATGTTCAGCTCGGTGATGCGCCCCTGCCCCGAGACGGACTTCAGGGCTGCTTCTAATTTTTCGGTAAGGCTTTCGAACATAGTCAGATCTCGCCTGCTTACAGAAGCGAGAAAATAGGGTTTTCACGATCGAAATACAACGCACAAGCGCCGGGCAGGATCACGCGATTCCTTCAAAAAGCGGAATCGGCCGGTTATTCCGCTGGATTTTCACGGGCCCGCAGCAGATCGAGCGTTTCGACGGCATGGCGCAGGTGCGGAATCACGATGGATCCACCCACGATCAGGGCCACGTTCATGGCGTCCAGCAGCTCTTCGTCCGAAAAGCCCAGCCGCACGCAGTTGATCAGATGGTAGTCGATGCAATCGTTGCAGCGCAGCACCATGGAAGCGACCAGCCCGAGCAATTCCTTCGTCTTTCGATCCAGCGCCCCGTCGTGGTAAGCCGTCTCGTCCAGGTGGAAGAACCGTTTGATGCCCAGGTGGTCGGCCTCCAGGATGCGCCGGTTCATGCGCGCCCGGTAGGCCTCGAACGCAGCCAGTCGATCTCCGGGAACCCCGTGCTTTTCTTTTTCCATAAGTTTATCTTGCCTTGTGTAACCTGATAGCACCGCTCATGTCGCTCGATACCCTGCCGGTACAGATCAAAGAAACGCTCCGCAGGCAATTTCGGGCGTTCCGGGCAGGCCTGAGCGAGGAGGCGCACCGCAGGCGCAGCCGGGCGATCGTGCGCCGTCTGCAGGAACTGCCCGAGCTGCGCGAAGCCCGCTCCGTGCTGCTCTACTGGCCGCTGCTGGAGCGCCGCGAGATCGACCTGCGCCCCCTGGCCTTGTGGCTCCGACGGCAGGGCAAACTGGTGGCGCTGCCGGTCGTTGCCTGCACGGATCCGCCGAAGCTCGAAGCCCGGCGGTTTGACGATCCCTCGCAGCTGGAGCGCGGTCCCTGGGGCCTGCAAGAACCCCGCACCGCCCCGCTCGTTCCGCCCGAAACGCTTGACGTGGTGCTCGTACCGGCGCTGGGCGTCGGACGCAACGGCTACCGGATCGGCTACGGCAAGGGCTATTACGATACGTTTCTGCGCGAGCTTTCGGCCTGCACGATCTGTCCGGTTTACATGGAGTGTCTGGTCGATGTCGTGCCTCCGGAGCCGCACGACGTACCGGTCCAGATCGTGGTGACGGAACAGGAAGTAATTCGTCGGTCTTGACATACTCCCACGGCTAAAGCACGTGGGATTTCGGGATCAAGCGGCGACAGCCGCCCCGGGCGGTCTTACGTCGCCTACCCCAAGGGAAGATGCCCCTTCCCTGCAAATGTTTATCGCCGCGTTCTTATCACGGTCGTGCACGGTGCCGCACCGCTCGCACGTCCACTTGCGGTCTGCAAGACTGAGGTCCTTCTTGACCCAACCACAACAGGAGCACCTCCTGCTGCTCGGAAAGAAACGATCCACCTTCGAGGCGCGAACGCCACGCTTTTGAGCAACATGCTCAAGGATCGACACGAATTCCGCAAAGCCGAGGTCACTGACCTTACGTCCCCAGCGGCGCTTCATGCCCTCGATGTTCAGATCCTCAAGGGCAATGAAGTCGTAGCGCTCGCAGAGCGCATGGGCCGTCTTGAAGAACCAGTCCCGACGTTGGTTGCTTATGCGGTCGTAGACCTTCGCAAGGCAGACGCGAGCTCTGTGGTAGTTGTTCGACCCCCGCTGCTTGCGGCTGAGCGCGCGGTGGGCTTTTCTCACCTCCTGCAGACCGCGACGGAAAAACTCGGGCGCGCGAATCTCTGTGCCGTCGCTCAGCGTGAGGAAGCACTTCAGGCCGAAGTCCAGCCCCACCGGACGCATTACCGCCTCGTGTGGGGCTGGCGTCTTCGGCTGTTCCTCTGCTGTGACCACACTGAAACAGATCCAGAGTCGCCCTGCGCGGTCCCGCTTGATCGTGACGGTCTTGATTTCTCCCTGAATCGGGCGAGAGAGTACGAACTTGTAGGTGTGCTTGCCAATGCGGATTCGATTACCTCCGAGGTAGTTCCACCCGGCCTGCTTCAGGGTGAAGGAGGTGTAGCGGTCTTGTCTTTTGAAGCGGGGCCTTCCGGCCTTTGGATCAGAGAAGAACCGCCGGTAGGCCCTGTCAAGCCGCTGGATCACGTCCTGCACGGCCTGTGACCCGAGCTTCTGCCAGTAGGGGTTGCGTCGGCGGAGTCTGGGGATGTGCTTCATCAGCCGGTTTGCCCCGGGGTATTTCCCGTAGATCCGGTAGTAGCGTCGCGTCAGCGCCACGGAGTGGTTCCAGATCGAAGCGGCCACCTCGATCTGCTCGATCAGGTGCTTATCCCGCCTGGATCGATAGAGGCGATATTTGAACGTTCTGCGCATACCAACCACAGGATATTTTGTGTCTGTGACAACCGTATGTCACAGCCCTTCAGTATGTGCAAGCGACCTGGAACACGCAACTGTCTGACACAACCCCCTTGGTGTGGCGATTTCATCCCACGACTCCAGGCCGTGGGCTTTCATCGCTCCCTACCTCACCACTAAATTGTAACTTATCGCCGCCCCATGCGTAAGGCGCAGAGAAAGCAGACCCTCAGCACCTGATTGTACCGAGATGGCCACGCGCACGCGCTCCTACCCGACGCACCTGGAAGCCGAAGAGGCCGAAGCGCTGGAGCTGGAGCAGCTCTCCGATGCCGAACTGGAGCAATTGCTGTTCGGCGACGAAGGAAGCAGCACGCGTCGGGATCCGGTGTGGAACCTGCCCACGGTAGCCGGGCTGGCCATGCTGCTGGTGGGCGTGGTGTACGTGCTGCAGCAGATGGGACTCTGGAGCGGCGTGGACGTGAGCACGCTGGTGGGTTTTCTGCCCTGGGTGGCTGCGCTGCTGATCATCCTGCTGGGCCTGGGCGTGCTCTCCTGGCGGCCGCGCCGACGCCCTCGTCGTCCCAAAAAGACCAGGCCCAAGCAGCAAAAATCGCTGGACGAACTGTTCGATCAGCCCCGCAGGGTCTTCGAAGAGCTGCGCACCACGTTTTCCTCCGGTAAGACTCCTACAGCTCAGACGACCACCGAAGCCACCACCACTTCGCCGGCGGAAACGAAGCCCAGGCGGCTGGTCAAGTCGCGCGACCGGATGCTGGCGGGCGTCTGCGGCGGCATTGCCGAATACCTCGGCTGGGATCCCACCCTGATCCGGGCGCTTTTCGTACTGGGCGCCATCTTCTCCAGTGGCTTCCCCTTCATCATCGTGTATCTGATCCTGGCCTGGATCATGCCCGAGCCGGACCCGCTTGAAAAATCGAAGGACGACGAGCCGCGCATTACCATTTTGCCGGAGTGAGCCGATCGGGCTGAAACTTTCGAACGTGCTGTGGCGTGTATCGTGCTGCTTCGGGCAGCCGCTGCAATCCACGGAAGCTTCAACGAGCACGGCTTGCCCGGATGTTCTTCCCGGTTATAGTTTACAGTGCTGCACGCGGTCCGGTAGTTCAGTTGGTTAGAACGCCGGCCTGTCACGCCGGAGGTCGCGGGTTCGAGTCCCGTCCGGACCGCTACCTGCCCTGAAACGGGCCTCGCAAAGGATTCCCTGCATAGCAGCACCTGGCAAAAAAAGCCCGATCGCATGCGATCGGGCTTTTCTGTTCTGCTCGGACCATACGTCCGCTTGCGGGAAGCTAACTAACCGCCGGGCCATGCTCGACGCTCGGCAGCAGGATTTCGAAGCGGGTTCCCCGGCCCACCTCGGACTGCACCGTGATCTGGCCGCCCATCAGGTCGATCAGGCGCTTGACGATGGCCAGGCCCAGACCCACCCCCTGGTGTTTCTGCTCCAGCCCTTCGTGCTCCTGCCGGAACGGCTCGAACAGATGCGGGAGAAATTCCGGGCTGATGCCGCAGCCGGTATCTTCCACAACCAGCCGGATCCTTCCCTTCTTTCGGCCGAGCTCGACGCGCACGTAGCCTTCGTCGGTGAACTTGATGGCGTTCGAGAGCAGATTGACCAGCACCTGATGCAGCCGGTTCGGATCGGCCCGGGCCGTCAGGTTTTCCTCGGCGTGTAGTTCCAGTTTCAGCCCCTTCTCTTCGGCCAGGGGTTGCATGAGCTGCACGGCTTGACGGGCCACCTCGACCACGTCGGTGGGCTGCAGCCTGAGCTCCAGCCGGTTCGCCTCGATCTTATATGGGATCGCTGATTTACTGGTGCATGAGGAGGCCACACCCCGTGTGGCGGACGTGATCCGGCGGGTATGATCGGGCGGACACAGGGGTCCGCCCCTACGGGATAGGGAAAACGCCAAGGATCTGTAGGGGCGCACCGCAGTGTGCGCCCGTGCTTTCTCACATGCACTATGATTTCCCGGAAATCATATTACTCAGGTCCAGGATGTCGTTGAGCAGCGTCAGCAGCCGCCGCGCCGAGCGATCGATGATGTGCGTAAACTCGCGCAGGTCTTCCTGCTGACGGGCTTCCAGCTCTTCGTCGAGCAGTTCGGCGAAGCCCAGAATGGCGGTGATCGGCGTGCGGATCTCGTGGCTCATGTTGGCCAGAAAGGCCGACTTCAGGCGACTGGCTTCCTCGGCCCGCTCCTTGGCCGCTTTCAACTGCCGCTCGGCTTCCACCAGCTCCGTCACGTCGGCCATCAGGCCGATGTAGCCGATGTGCTGCCCGTGTTCATCATAGAGCGGGTCGATATGCACTTCATCCCAGAAACCCGCGCCATCCTTGCGGTAATGGTACAGACGAGCGCGGGCCGGCCGTCCGCGCAGCAGACGCAGCCGCATGCGCCGGAGCGTGTCGCGGTTGGTTTCCGGACCGTGCAGCAGGTGCTCGATATTCTTCCCCAGCACCTCGTCGGGTCGGTAGCCGGTCAGGCGTGTGAAGGCCTCGTTAACCCACACCACGTTGCCCATCGTGTCGGTGAGGGCCACGCCTTCAGTGATCTGGGCCACCACGCGGGCCAGCCGCTCCCGTTCTTCCTGGAGCTTTACCTTGGCCATGCCCACGCCGGCCAGGTGGGCCAGCCGGGCCACGACGGCCTGCTCGTCAGGCGAGGGGCTGCGCACCCGGTCGAAGCAAAGACCCAGCACGCCCAGCAGTTCGCCTCTGCGCCCGAAGAAGGGCACGGCCCAGCAGGCACGAAGGCCCTGCGTCAGTGCCTGCTCTCGAAAGGCACCCCAGCGCGGATCGTGCTCAATGTCGGAGACCCAGACCGGCTGCCGGCTGAAGGCGGCCGCGCCCAGGGCTCCCCGATTGGAACCGATGAGCTGCCTGTCGAAAAGCGATCGGAACGATTCGGGAAGCTCCGGTGCGGCGCACAGGTGGAGCCGCCCTTCGTCGTACATCCAGACCGAAGCGCGGGCGCCCTCGATGAAGCGCTCGGCCACGCGACAGAGCCGCTCGCAGAGCGTCTTACGGGAGGCACCGGAGACGAGCTGTTCCAGAAACAGTCCTTCCTCTTCCAGCAAAGCCTGCAGCCGTCGCAGCTCGGTAATGTCGCAGGCGATGCCGGCAATGAGCCGGATGTGGCGTCCGGGTCGGGAACGGGCACCAGCTGCGTCAGCCAGGTACGGCGGCCGGCCGGCAGGTCCAGCGTTTCCTCGTACTCGATGGGATGGCCGGCCTCCAGGCAGCGCCGGTAGTTGCCCGTCACATGGGCGACGATGTCGGGCGGCAGGATCTCGTGCAGCGGCCGATTCCAGAGCATTTCGGGCGTGAGCCCGGTCTTGCGCTGGTGCGAGGGGTTGGTGGCCTCCACCAGAAACTGGCCGTCGTCCGTGACACGAATCCAGAAGATGGCGTCTTCCGTGTGCTCGTAAAGCCCCAGATAACGCCGGCGCTGCTCCAGCAGCTCGGTCACGTCGATCAGCGTGCCCTCGATGCATTCGGTGCCGTCCGGCTCCTGCACCAGCAGCACGTTCTCCAGTCCCCAGAGCACGCGGCCGTCCTTTCGGCGCAGTCGGACCTCGTAGTTGACGAGCCGCCCCTCCCGGCGCAGCGCCTCCAGAAAGTGCGCGCGCTCTGCTTCTTCCACGTAAAGCATGCTGATCGGACGTCCTTCCAGTTCGGAGGGATCGTCGTAACCCAGCATGCGGGCCAGCGCCGGGTTGACGCGCAGGATCCGACCATCCACCGTGGTCCGATAGAAACCGGCCACGCTATGTTCGAACAGCCGGCGGTAGCGGGCCTCGCTCTGTTTCAGTTCCTCGAGGGCCCGTACCTGCTCGTCGACATCCAGCACCGTACCGAGGATGGCCGGCCGCCCCTTATAGATAAAGCTCTGGCCCCAGACTTCTACCCAGACCTGACCTCCATTTTTACGTCGTCCTCGAAACCGATAACGAACCGCTTTTTCTTCACCAACAACGCGACGTCGGATGTTTTCGACCACCAACGGACGATCTTTCTCTGCGATAACTACGGTCACAGGTAATCCCACAAGCTCCTCAGGTGTGTAGTCGAATATGGCGGCCCCTCGAGGGTTTACCATGGAAATACGACCATCTTGCAGGAGATAGATACCAACCAGATTGGTTTCAAAAAGCGTTCGATAAAAAGCCTCTGTTTCAGAAAGACGTTGGAGATCACGTAGATCATGGAGAACGCACTGGAGCAGTTTGCGTCCACTAACTTCCACGACCCGGGCCGAGAGAGCGACAGGGATCCAGCTGTCGTCGGCATGTTGCACGATCAGCTTACGTGTCTGAAGCGTACCGCTCTCAATGGCCTCACGGAATTTTTTTCGATAGGAGGCGGCAAGTTCTGCCGGACACAGCTCATCCAGATATACCTGACACAGCAACGCTCGTTCGTAGCCGAAAAGCCGCTCAGCCGCCGGGTTGGCATCCAGAATCCGGCCTGTTTCGGCGTCTGCGATCAGAACGGCGTCTCGAGTCGCTTGGAAAAGGGCGCGGTAAAGAGCTTCGTGATTTAGCGCCGACGCCTCGCGCACTTCCATACAGACATCCTGTTACGCTCCATTTCTTGACATTTAAGCAAATGTTATTCCCAGGTCAAACAGGTTTGTGTACCCGTCCACGCACTATCAACTGCTCCTGAAAGCCCAATGCTTCCTCGCCTTCGCGGGGCCTGCGCAGGACGTACCGGCCGTCGGGCTGCAACTCCCAGGCCGTGCGGTGATCTTCCAGCGCCAGCTCCAGCAGACGCGTCAGTCGCCGCCGGAGTTGCGGGTCTTCGACAGGCGCCAGCACTTCGACGCGGTCGTCCAGGTTGCGCCGCATCCAGTCGGCGCTGCCAATGTACACGAGCGGATCGCCGTTGTTGTGGAAGTAATAGACGCGGCTGTGCTCCAGAAAACGGCCGACGATGCTGATGACCCGGATGGTCTCGCTGTAGCCCTTCAGACCGGGGCGGAGCCGACACGGCCCGCGCACGATCAGATCGATGGGCACGCCGGCCTGCGAGGCGCGGTACAGCTCCTGAATGATGCCGACGTCGTCGAGGCCGTTCATCTTGGCGATGATGCGGCCGTTGCCGTGCTGCCGGTGATGCGCCACCTCCTGGCGGATGAGCTGCACCAGCGCCGGGCGGAGATCGCGTGGCGCTACCAACAGCTTCTGGTACTGCTGCTCGGGCGCAAAGCCCGTCAGGAAGTGAAACAGGTTGATCAGATCGCGGCCGATGTCTTCGCGGCCGGTCAGCAGGCCCAGATCGGCGTACTGGCGGGCCGTTTCCGGATTGTAGTTGCCCGTGCCGATGTGGCCATAGGTGCGCAGCCGGCCGTTTTCCTCACGCACCACCAGCGTCACTTTGGCGTGCGTCTTCAGCCCGACAAGTCCGTAGGTGACGTGCACACCGGCCCGCTCGAGCTGCTGGCCCCATTCGATGTTGTTCTCTTCGTCGAAGCGGGCCTTGACCTCGACGAGCACGGCCACCTGTTTGCCGTGCTCGGCCGCCCGCATGAGGGCCTTCATGATGGGCGAATCGCTGGAGGTGCGGTAGAGCGTCTGTTTGATGGCCAGCACGTGCGGATCGTCGGCGGCTTCTTCGAGAAAGCGCTGCACGCTGGCCGCAAACGACTCGTAGGGATGATGCACGAGCACGTCGCGCTGCCGCAGGATGTCGAAAATGGTCACCCGATCCTGCGCTTCGCCTTCGTGCACGAGCGCCGGGGGAATGATGGGCTCCCAGGGTTCGTAGCGAAAGGCCGGAAGGTCCAGTTCGGCCAGCGCCTGGCAATCGCCCAGGTCGATCGGACCGTCCACCTCGAACAGGTCCTCCGGATCCAGCTCCAGTTCCTCCATCAGGAGCTGCCGCACCCGATCCGGCATCGTGTGTTCGACTTCCATGCGCACCACGGGCGCAAAGCGCCGCTCGCGCAGTTCCTCGGCGATCATCGCGATCAGGTCCTCGGCCTCCTCTTCGGCGCGGCGAACGTCCGCGTTGCGCGTGATGCGGAAGGCCCAGGCGCCCTGCACTTCCATACCCCGGAACACCGCGGGCAGGTGGTGCCGCACCACTTCTTCAAGCGGCACGAAATGCAGCGGCTTTTCGAGCGGCACCCAGCGTCCGCGGTCGGTGGGCACCTTGACCCGGGCAAAATGCTCGGTGCCCTGCTTCGGATGGCGCAGCAGCACGGCCAGCGAAAGGCTCAGGTTCGAGATGAGTGGAAACGGATGGCCGGGATCGACGGCCAGCGGCGTCAGCACCGGAAAGATCTGTTCCTCGAAGTAACGGGTCAGGTAGCGGCGCTGCGCTTCGTCGAGCTGCTCGTAGTCGAGCACCTGCACGCCGGCTTCACGGGCCAGGGCCGGCCGCAGCTCCTCGCGCCAGAGGCGGTACATGCAGTCGTACATGGGCCGGAGCGCCTCCCGGATCAGGCGGAGCTGCTCGGTGGGCGTGCGGCCGTCGGGCGAGAGCTGGCGCACCCCGGCGGCTTCCTGGCGCTTGAGGCCACCGTAGCGCTTTCGAAAGAACTCGTCGAGGTTGGTTGATGTGATGGCCAGAAAGCGCACGCGCTCCAGCAGGGGTACACGCGGATCGAGCGCCTGAAAGAGCACGCGCCAGTTGAAGTCGATCCAGCTCAGCTCCCGGTTGAAGTACAGGCGCGGATCGTCCAGTGGACGGCCCGGCGGCACAGGCCGGGGACGGGTCGCCTGCGGCACGGCAAACGCAAGGCGGTCCGACGGCCGGCCGTCGGTGCGGATCGTCTCGGAAGCAGTGCCTGTTGCCGTGCGGGCCATCCCCGATCTTCCGGGTAGCGTTTGATCGAAGCGTTACCGGGGCATGTACCCGGAGATCGGGGCTTTGTTGCCGATTTTTCAGAGATAACGGCTCTGGAGCAGCACTTCGTGCACGGGTCGGCGCGGCGTGGGTGGCACGGCCGGCCCATAGCCCAGGCGCAGGATGGTCTGTGGCCAGGCCTCGGTGCCAAGCCAGTCGCGAAGTTTTTTGCGCATTTCCGGTACTTCGATGGGCTGATTCAGAAAAGACGCCGACAGGCCGTAGTCGGCCGCCTGGAGCAGCAGCCGGTCCAGGGCCTGTCCGGCCTGCAGCCAGGCCAGCGGCTCGTCGCGTTCGGTCAGGAGCACCAGCAGCACGGGCGAGCCTTCGGCCAGCTGCCGATCGCGGGCCACCTGTCCCCGAGCCCAGAGGAAGGTGCGCAGCACGAGCGGTCCCGCCGGCCCCAGCCACTCCTGCAGGCCCCGGGCGGTCAGCGGCAATCCGTCTTTGCTCTCGTTGCGGGCGGGATGTGTCCAGGCGGCCAGTTCACGCCGGAAGCGCGGGTCGGCGGTCTGGATGCGGTCGGCTTCGGTGATCAGTTCGGCCAGCTCGTAGCGTTTTTCTTTTTGCCGAATCACGACCAGATGGGCTCCTTCCTGCTCGACGGCCCGTTCCAGGGCCCGGAGTTCGGCTTCGGGGACGGGGCGATTTTCGAAGGGCAGGCGGTTCGTATGGCGCTTTTTGATGGCCTGAAACAGCCGGTGGTCCAGCAGCGTGGCGGGTTCAGGTGGTCCCAGCCGGACGAAGGCCAGCAGGTCGGGATCGTCCGGGTCCGGCAGCAGCCGCACCTGGGGCTGATAGCCAAAATGCCGCATGGCTACCTGCAGATGAAACAGCGCCGCGCCGCAGCTCATGATAAGCTGGCGGTCTTCGGGATCGGCCACGGCCAGTGCGCGCGTGCGGTCGGCGTAGAGTTCCACCTCGCTCCCCACCACCCGGAAGCGCCAGGGTTGCGTGTTATGGACCGAAGGGGCCAGCACGGCATAGTTCAATAGAAAGCGCAGCTGCGCCTCGGGCGCGGCGTAGCGCGGAAAGTCGTGCTCGGCCACCTGCCACGGATCTTCCTTCCAGGCCGTCGTCATGCCCTCGCTGCTTTCTGGATCGCTGCGAATCGTCGCCTCCATGCGTCGCGGCGCCGGAATTACGCCGGCGGACGTTATGCTGGCTGAAGGGAAGTTATCGATTTGCAGAGGGCTAAAGATACCGGAAGAAAACGAACGCCCCTGTAGGGAAATCCCCGCCGGCGTTGTAGGGGATTTGCTTACACTGCTTCTGTTCAATGCAGGGAAGGCTCCGGGGGGAGTTCGCGATGGCGGAGGGTGAGCACCGGACAGGGCGCCTGGCGCAGTACGCGTTCGGTCACGCTGCCCAGCAGCCAGCGGGCCACGCCGGAACGGCCATGCGTGGCCATTACGATCAGATCGGCCTGGTCCTGGCGGGCCTGTTCCAGGATGGTCAGATCGACCGGTCCTTCTTCGATGCGCAGGTCGGACGCTACGGCCTCGGGCACTTCGGCTTCGATCCAGCGCGTCAGTTCTTCATGAAGGCGCTCCTGCAGCCCCGGCACGACCTCATAGACGGCGGCCATCTCGGTCACCGAGACGGGAATGACGGCCGGGGCCAGCACATGCAGGAGGGTCAGCCGGGCCCGGAAGTGGGCGGCCCAGCGGGCCGCCTCACGGAGTGCCATGCGGGCGTCGTCGGAAAAGTCCGTGGGCACCAGGATGTGCCGGATGGCCTCCGGCACGCGGGCGTGCTCGCGCACGGTCAGCACCGGCACCGAGGCGCGGCGCACGATGGCTTCGGCCACGCTCCCCAGCAGGAAGCGCTGCAGCCCGCGGCGGCCGTGCGTGCCCAGCACGATCAACTCGGCCTCCACGGTATCGGCATAATCCAGAATGGACCCGATCACATCCGAAGAACGCCGCCAGGCCCGCGCCACGACCACCTGATCGGTTGCCACGTCCTGCACGAGTTGTTGCAGCAATTCGTCGGTCACCTCCTCAGGCAGTCGCCGGCGGGCCTGCCCTTCGGGACGGAGCCGCACCGGGCTGTACGGATCGCTCTCGGTCGGCGTGATCACGTGCATCACATGCACCGTACAGCCCGGCGGAGCCAGCCGCACGGCCAGTTGCAGTGCCTGGCGGGCGGCCCCGGAAAAATCTGTGGGGACCAGGATATTGCGCCACATAACGCCTCGCCTGGCTGTTTTTATTGAGCCGGTTGCAGCTTGAACCGGATGGGCAGCGAGAAGCGGACGCGCACCGGACGTCCGCGCTGCCGTCCGGGCTTGAAGCGCAGTTGTTGGACGGCCTTGATGGCGGCCTCGTCCAGCAGCTTGCCGGCCGAACGAATCACCTGGATGTTGCTGATGCTCCCGTCGGGTTCCACGACGAACTGCACCACCACCAGGCCCTCGAGTCCGGCTTTCCGGGCCAGCTCCGGATACTCCAGCAACTCGTAGAGCCGTTCGATGCCGCCGATGATTTCGGGCATTTCCTCCACCACCACGAAGATCTCCTGCTCTTCCTCCGGTTGCTGCGCTTCTTTCTGCGGCTCCGGTGGGGGTGGAGGCGGCGGCAGCTCGGTGATCGCTTCGTTAATGTCGAGCGAGACGTCGAAACTCACTGGCTCTTCTTCCAGGATCGTTTCGTCAGGTACCGCGATCGGAACCGTCGGACGCGGCGGTGGCGGAGGCGGCAGCTCCTGACGCGTCTGCACGATTTCCTCGAGCTGCACCACCTCCTGCTCAGGCGCGGCCAGCACAACCTCGGTCTTCGGCCGCCACGGAATGCGAAACAGCACGATCAGCAGCGCCAGCGTCAGCGCCAGCCCCAGCATGATGAACAGCCGGTAGTACTGCCGCAGGTCGGCCCCGGGCAGCTTGTACGGCGCCCGACGCCGCAGACGCTCCGGCGCCTCGACGGCTACCGGCGTTTCGCCGGAGTCTGCACGGGGCACCCGCCATTCATTTTTGACACGCGCCGTCATGACACACCTCCTGGCTTCTTCGGAAGCCTGCGTGTCAGGTTGTGGTCTTTACCTTTTCGGAAGCCTCGGCCCTGGCCGCTCGCAGCAGCGACTTGCCGAAGGCCTTCACGACGAACACCGGGCAGGGTGCCTGCCGGATGACCCGTTCGGTCACGCTGCCCAGCAGCAGATGCTGCAGGCCGGTCAGGCCGTGCGTGGACATCACGATCAGGTCGGCCGGCTCCCGCTCGGCCTCGTGCACGATCTCCCGCACGGCACGGCCATGCACCACCCGATAGTTGATCGGCACCTCCGGACCGTCGGTGCGCACCACGAACTCTTCCAGCGCCTTCTTCGAGCGCTCCTCGATGTCCGGCATCACGTCGTAGATCGAGAAGACGCCCGTGTTGTAGAAGGCCGGATGCAGGATCTCCTCGATGACGTAGAGCACGGTGAGCTGTCCGCCGAAGGCGGCGGCCAGCTCCCGGCCGTAGCGCAGGGCGGTACGGCTGTGCTCGGAGAAGTCCACCGGCACCAGGATGCGGCGCGGCGGATGCACGTGCCAGGGATCCACCTGCTGCCGCGTGGTGATCACCGGGCAACGGGCCATGCGCACCACCTCCTCGGCCACACTGCCCATCAGGAAGTGGCGGAAGCCCCGGCGGCCGTGCGTGCCCATCACGATCACGTCGATGTCGTGGTCTTCGGCATAGCCCAGAATACCGGGCGCCGGTGCGATGTCGCGCTCGACGGCCACGACCAGCTTCAGGGCCCCGGCCGCCTCTTTGCGCTGTCCTTTACGGGCGGCGTTCAGACGCTCCCGCAGCCGCTCTTTGAGCCCCGCTTCCTGTTCCTCGGTCAGTGCCGAGAGTCCCCGCGCGTCCTCGTAGGGTACCACCACGTGCAGCAGGTGCAGCTCGGCCTCGTGCTCCTGCGCCAGTGCCAGCGCGATAGGAAGCGCTTTTTCCGCGCATTCTGAAAAGTCATCCGCAAACAGGATGCGTCGAATCTCCAACATGGCGCCCTCCGCGGTTTTGAAGTTTCTACTGATAATTACGCCCGAAATGAAAACGGATCGCGACGGGAAGGTTATATTTTTCCATCAGGAAAACCTGTATCCTGTTGTAGGGAAAAACCCTACGCCGCCGCTTCGAAGATCCGAAAGGCGCATGTAAGCAAGTCGCTGCTTTCTTTTTCTTTACAGGCTTTTCCCTGCGGTCGGCCGTCGAATCCCGTATTTTTGGCGCCGCCGTAAGCGTCTTTGTGCCACCAGAAGCTGCAGACGTTCATGCACGGTCTTCCTCGTTCCAGCGGGATTCTGCTGCATCCGACCTCATTGCCGGGGCCCTTCGGGATCGGCGATCTGGGACCGGCCGCCTATCGGTTTGTCGACTTTCTGGTCGAGGCCGGCCAGCGGCTCTGGCAGATGCTGCCGCTCGTGCCCGTGGGACTCGGTTTTTCGCCCTACGCCAGCCCTTCGACGTTTGCGGGCAATCCCCTGCTGATCAGTCCGGAGCGGCTGGTCGAACAGGGCCTGCTGCAGCCCGACGACATCGCCCGACCGCCTGACTTTCCCGAAGACCGTGTGGACTACGACTGGGTGATCGTCTACAAGCAGCACCTGCTGGAGAAAGCCTACGCCACGTTCGAGGCACATCCGGAACGGGTGGATGAAACCGACTTCTGGCTTTTCTGCGAAAAGCAGGCCTACTGGCTCGACGACTACGCGCTGTTTATGGCGCTCAAGGAGGCGCACGGCGGCGCGGTCTGGACCGAATGGCCGATCGAACTGGTCCGGCGCGATCCCGGGGCCCTGCATCGCGCCCGCCAGGAGCTGGCCCGCTCGTTCCGCAAGCACCAGTTCTGGCAGTACCTCTTTCACAAACAGTGGATGGATCTGCGGGCCTACTGCCACGAGCGGGGCATCCGACTCATGGGCGACATCCCGATCTACGTCGCGCACGACAGCGCCGACGTCTGGGCCCATCCGCACCTGTTCCATCTGGACGAGCGCGGCCATCCCAAGGTGGTGGCCGGCGTGCCGCCCGACTACTTCAGCGAGACGGGTCAGCGCTGGGGCAACCCGCTCTACCGCTGGGACGTCTCCCGCGAGACCGGCCACCACTGGTGGACGCAACGCTTTGCCGCCCTGCTGGAAAAGGTGGACCTGATCCGGCTGGACCACTTCCGGGGCTTTGCCGCCTACTGGGAAATTCCGGCCAGCGAACCGACGGCCGTCAACGGCCGCTGGGTGCCCGGACCCGGCGCCGAGTTTTTCGAGACGATCCAGCAGAAGCTGGGGCCGCTCCCCATCGTGGCCGAAAACCTGGGCGTCATCACGCCCGACGTGACCGAGCTCATGGAGCGCTTCGGCTTTCCGGGCATGGCCGTGCTCCAGTTCGCCTTCGACGACGACGCCACCTCCACCTTCCTGCCCCACAACTACACGCGCAACCTGGTGGCCTACACCGGCACGCACGACAACGACACGATCGTGGGCTGGTGGCGCGGCCAGAACAAAACCACGTTGCCGCCAGAGGTCGTCGCCCGCGCCAAAGCCTACGCCCGCGCCTACCTGGACCTGGACCGCAAGCGCGAACGCGAAATCCACTGGACCTGCATTCGTGCGCTCATGGCCTCGGTGGCCGAGCTCGTAGTGTTTCCCATGCAGGACGTGCTCGGCCTGGGCAGCGAGGCCCGCATGAACACGCCCGGCACAAGCGGCCCGCACAACTGGTCCTGGCGCCTGCGCGCCGACCAGCTCCGCCCGGACGTGGCCGAGCGGCTGCGCTCGCTTACCGAGATCTATGGCCGGCTGCTACCGGCCTCGTAAGGGTCAGTCGCGGTGCCAGTGCACGCGGATGACCCGGTCGCCGTCGGCGTAGGCAAAATCCAGTTCGCCCTGATAGGCCCGCGCCAGCGCCTCGCCGATGCGTCGGGCCAGATGCACGCCCGTCGTGGTGACGTAACAACGACCGTTCTGCACCTCCATCGCCATGATGCGCTCCAGCGGACGGGCCTGCTTTTCCTGCTCCTCCAGGTTGCGAATCAGGTTCAGAATCTCTTCCTGGTGCGTGCTCAGAAACGCACCCGCCAGCTCCACATAGCCGGCCGGATAGCGATCGGCCGCGCGTCGGCAGGCCGGGCATCGCGCCTCGTGCACCGCTTCGGCCGCCTCCTCCCACGTCCATCGCCCGCCCATGAACACGGCGCCGCAATCCGGGCAACGCGTGGGCTCCGGCCACTTCTGATGCTCCCAGTAGGCATCCCGCCGACGCTGCTTCAGGATCCGATCCTTTCGGCCATGGCTGCTTCGAAACATAGGCCCCTCTGGATTGAAATGAACAGGTAGCGCATGGTGACCTGCGGCCACCTCATATGTTAAGATTAAAAGAAGCGCATCCGAAGTCAAGTCGGCGGGTTACTTTTCCGAAGCGGGGATCGCCACGAACGCTCCGAGCGCTTCGATCTCCAGTAGCTCTCCGGTGCGCAAGTCCATCGCGCCCAGCGCCAGTCGGAATGTGCCTGCCACCCGATCGGCCCGTTCACGTTCAGCGAGCACCAGCTCGCCGGCCTCGGTAACGAACGTATAGGGCGGCCAGGCCAGATACCCCACGACGAATGCTCCGGGCTCCGGCCCCGGCACCCACCGATGCACGGCCTCCAGCGTGTCGGCTTTCACAGGCGGAAGCTCCAGCGACAGTCCGCGGGCGGTATCCGGCCGGCCGATCAGATCGACCACGATCGCCCCGGACGTGTCCTGCCGAAAACGCGCCCGTCCTTCCAGCGTATCGGTCACGGTGCCCTGCAGCACGACGAGAAAACTTCCAGGCCGGAGCGTTCGGGCATCGTGCGGCGAGGGTTCCGGCGCCTCGATCCGACACCCGGCCAGCCAGAACAAAAGCAGGCTCCATTTGAACAGACGGCCGGCCCGGATGTAACTTGTGTAAGCAGTACGTGGCATGCTTTCACTCCAGAAGTCGTTCATGGACGCTGCGGTTGCGCTGGAATCGACGGTCATTGCGCACGGGTTGCCGGCCCCGCACAATCTGGACGTTGCCCGGCGGTGCGAGGCGGCCGTTCGCGCCGAAGGCGCACGCCCCTGCACGATCGCCATCCTGAAAGGTCAGGTCCGGGTGGGACTCCGGCCCGACGAGCTGCGCCATCTGGCCACGGCGCCGGACGTTCGGAAGGTCAGCCTGCGCGACCTGCCCGTCGTTGTAGCCCGCGGGCTGGACGGCGCCACGACCGTGGCCGCCACGCTGCACCTGGCCTGGCGCGCCGGCATCCCGGTGATGGCCACCGGCGGCATCGGCGGCGTCCATCGCCGGGCGGACGGCCAGCCCGCCGCGGACATCAGCGCCGATCTGGAGGCGCTGGCCCGCATCCCGGCCATCGTCGTCTGCTCGGGCCCGAAGATCATTCTGGATCTGGAGGCCACGCGCGAGCAGCTCGAAACACGCGGCGTCACGGTGGTGGGCTACCGCACCGACACGATGCCCGCCTTCTACTGCGCCACGAGCGGCCTGTCGGTCGATGTCCGCTGCGACACGCCGGAAGAAGTCGTGGCCCTGTACCGGGCCCGGCTGCGGCTGGGGCTGCCCGGCGCCGTGCTCGTGACCGTCCCGCCGCCCGACCGGGTGGCGCTGCCCCCGGAGTCGGTGCTGCCCGCGCTGGAGCAGGCGCTCCGGGACGCCGAAGCCCGGCAACTGCGGGCCGAAGCGCTCACGCCGTTCCTGCTGGCCCGCCTGCGCGATCGGCTGGGCTCGCGGGTGTTGCAGGCCAACATCGCCCTGCTGGAGCAGAACGCCATCGTGGCCGCCCGGATCGCCCGCGTCCTGGCTACGAGCGCTGTTTCGCTCCCTTGAGGCCCTGCAGGCTGCGCACCGAAAGCAGGTTCACGTCGTAGGAACGCACACGCCCGTTCTTCTCGCGGTGGCGCTTCTGCGCCAGCCGGATCAGCTCGTCCATCAACGCATCGAACGGCACGCCCACCGGCTCCCACAGGTAGAAGGAAAACGAGCCGGGGATCGTGTTGATTTCGTTGAAATAGACCTGACCCGTGTCGTCGTCGAGCAGAAAGTCGATGCGGGCCACGCCGGCGCACTCGAAGAGCTGGAAGACCCGAACGGCCATTTCCTGAACGGCACGGGTCTGCGCTTCGTCGAGTGGCGCCGGAATGATGCGATCCAGCGAGGCCATGCCCTGCGGCGCCTGCTGCTTACCGGCACGGCGGCCGGCCTTGCCGCCGCCCCGCATGTACTTGTCCTGAAAGGTCAGCAGCTTCGACGGATCGCTGCGCACGGGCTCTTCGAGCATGCTGGGACGGGCTTCCGACGGATCGCCCAGCACGGCGCAGTTGATCTCGCGCAGGTTGCGGATGGCGCGCTCGACCACCACTTTCTCGTCGTAGCGAAAGGCCTCCTCGATGGCTGCATCGAGTGCCTGTCGGTCTTCGACGCGCTGGATGCCAATCGACGAACCCAGGCGGGCCGGCTTGACCACCATCGGGTAGCCCAGCTCGGCCTCCAGCCGGTCGAGCCATTCCTCCTCGCGCCCGGCCCAGTCGGCTTCGCGAAACCACAGGAAATCTACCACCGGGATGCCCTGCTCCCGGCACAGCAGCTTCGAGAGCACCTTGTCCATGCCCAGCGCCGAGCCGAGCACGCCGCTGCCCGTGTAGGGGACGTTGAGCGTCTCGCACAGGCCCTGCACCCCGCCGTTTTCGCCCTCGCCCCCGTGCAGTGCCAGCAGCACCACGTCCACCAGATAGCGCCGGGGGCGCCGCCAGGGCCAGCGGCGCGGCGTCGCTTCGACAAGCAGCATCCGACCGTGGACGGCCGGGTCGAACCGGACCGGGATGGCCGCCCGTCGGAGTGCGTCCAAGTCCTGATAGGCCTCCAGCTCCAGCAGCACCGGCCCGGTGTACCAGCTCCCGTCCTTGGCGATGTAGAGCGGGACGATCTCGTAGCGGGTGCGGTCGAGTGCGGCGGCCGCCTGCAACCCGGTGATGACCGACACCTCATGCTCCGGCGACACGCCGCCGAAGACCACGCCGACGCGCAGGCGCTGTGCAGGGTCTCTCATTTCCTTTCCACGGTAACCTTTCGATGGCACGGCACTTCGCCATCGCTCTGCGACTTACCACGAATAGATTCGTGCGTGTAGTAAGGCGCGCAGCGTAGCGAAGTGCCGCTTTCCAAAATAACGCCACTTCGCTGGCACTCCGTGGCGCCCTACCAGACAGGCTCAGGGCTCCTGGGGCACGAACCAGCCCCGGTTGTAGATGGCCCAGGCGCGTCCGACCAGTTCCTCGCCGAGGAACGGCGTGTTCCGGCTCTTTGAGCGAATGTGCCGCTCCTCGAAGACCCAGCGCGTGGTCGTGTCGAAGATCGTCAGGTTGGCCGGTTCGCCCTCGGCCAGCCGGGGCACGGGTAGCCGCAGGATGCGGCGCGGTGCCACCGTCAGCTTGTAGACCGCCTCGGCCACGGTCAGCACGCCCGGCGCGATCAGTTCACGGCCAATCAGCCCCCAGGCCGTCTCCAGCCCGATAATGCCGAAAGGCGCCTCGATAAACTCGACCTCCTTTTCAAAGCTGGCGTGGGGTGCGTGGTCCGTGCAGATGGCGTCGATCGTGCCATCACGCAACCCTTCCTTGATGGCCGCGATGTCGGCGGCCGTGCGCAGCGGCGGATGCATTTTCGTGTTCGTCGAAAAGCCCGTGCGCTCGACCGCCTCGTCGGTCAGCGTGAAATGGTGCGGACAGACCTCGGCCGTCACGCGCACGCCCCGCGCCTTGGCCTGCCGTACCAGCTCGACCGACCGGGCCGTCGAGATATGCGCCACATGCACGTGCCCGCCCGTGTATTCGGCCAGAATCAGGTCACGCGCCACCATGACCTCTTCAGCCGCCGGCGGGATGCCCGGCACGCCCAGCCGCGTCGACACCACGCCCTCGTGCATGTGGCCGTGCGGGTTGAGCGTAAGGTCCTCCATGTGGTTGATGATGGCCCGGTCGAGCATCGAAGCGTATTCGAGCGCCCGCCGCATCAGGCCGCCGTGCTGCACCGGTGCGCCGTCGTCGCTGAAGGCCACCGCCCCGCCCTCGACCAGATCGGCCATCTCGGTCAACTCCTTCCCCTCCCGGTTCTTCGACACGCAGGCGATCGGGTGGACATCGACCGGCGTACGCCGACCGCGCTCGATCACGAATTCCACCACGTCGCGCGTGTGAATGGGCGGTTCGGTGTTGGGCATGCAGGCCACGGCCGTGAAGCCCCCGAAGGCAGCCGCCCGGCAACCGGTCTCGATCGTTTCCTTGTGCTCCTGGCCCGGCTCGCGCAGATGCACGTGCATGTCCATCCAGCCGGGCGAGATGAACTTGCCCGTGGCGTCGTAGACCGGCACGTCGTCGGCTTCGATCGACTCGGCGATGCCGGCAATCCGGCCGCCACGGATCAGCAGATCGGCCCGGCGCTGCCGTCCGGTTTCCGGATCGAGCAGGATTCCTCCCCGAATGAGCAGATCCGGCGTTTTGCGCGCACCCGATTCCATATCGCTGATTTTTCCTGATTGCAACAAAAAGCCCGTGCCAAAGATAGCACGGGCCCGGCCGCTCAGTGCGCCTCCACCAGGTTTTCCTTCAGAAAATTCGTAATCAGTGTAAACAGGTGCAGGCGGGTGTTGCCGCCGTAGATGCCGTGGTTGCGCCCCGGATACATCATGAAGGCGAACTGCTTACCCGCCCGTTGCAACGCGTCGATCATCTGCGCGGCGTTCTGGAAGTGAACGTTGTCATCCAGATCGCCGTGGATGATCAGCAGCCGCTGCCGGTCCGAGAGCCGGTCGGCGTACGCAATGGGCGAACCACGCCGATAGCCGTCCGGATTTTTCTGCGGCGTGGACATGTAGCGCTCGGTGTAGATCGTGTCGTAGAGCCGCCAGTCGGTGACCGGCGCCACCGAGACGCCCACGCGGAAGACCTGCGGCCCGTCGCCGTAGAGCATGGACATGAGCGTCATGTAGCCGCCGTAGCTCCAGCCCCAGATGCCGATGCGATCCGGATCGACGTAGGGACGCTGCGCCAGTGCCTTCGCGGCCGCGATCTGGTCCTGCGCCTCGAGCTGCCCCAGCCGCCGGTAGGTGGCCGTTTTGAAGGCGTAGCCGCGGGCACCGGTCCCCCGATTGTCCACGCTGGCCACCAGGATGCCCAGCTCTTCGGCCAGGTAGTAGTGCCAGAGCATGCGGGAGCCGCCCCAGTCATCCGTCACAGTCTGCGAACCAGGGCCGCCGTAGACGTACAGCAGCAGCGGGTACTGCTTCGTGGAGTCGAAGTCGGACGGCTTGATCAGGTAGGCCTGCAGCGGCGTGCCGTCGGCACCGGGCACGGTGAAAAACTCCGGCGGACGGAGCCCGTAGGCGGCCAGCCGTTCCCGGAGCGCCTCGTTGCCTTCGAGCACGGCGATCTGCTCGCCCATGATGCGGTGCAGCGTCACGACGGGCGGCTGGAGAAAGCGCGTGTGCGTGTCGATGTAGTAGCGAAAATCGCCGGAGATGCTGACGTCGTGCGTGCCGGGCTCCTGCGTGATGCGCTGCGGCGCGGGGGCCTGTCCGTTGGACGCTTCCGGATGCAGGGGCACGCGGTAGAGATGGCGCTCCCGCGGCCCGTCGATCGTGGCCGTGAAGTACACCCAGCCGCCCTGCTCGTCCACGCCATGAAAGTCGGTCACGTCCCAGGGCCCCTGCGTGAGCTGGCGCACCAGTGTGCCGTCGTTGCGGTACAGGTACAGGTGGCGATAGCCGTCGCGCTCGCTGATCCAGACGAAATGCCGGTTGTCCTGCAGGTAGGTAATCTGGCCGGCCTCCAAGTCCGTGAAACCTGTCTCCACTTCGAGCCAGGCCGAAGCGTGCTCTTCGAGCACAGTGCGGAGCGACATGGTGGCCGGATCGCCGTAGAGCAGCTCCAGGTGGTTCTGATCCCGGTTCATCCGGAACATCCAGACGTAATGGCGGCCGTCGATGGGCGGTGTCCAGCCCATGCGGGCCAGGTACTCGTAGCGATCGCCGCCTTCGTACCAGGTATCGGTATCGAAGAAACGCACCTGGCCGGTCTGCAGGTCGATCACGCCGATCTGGATCTCGCTGTTGGGCTCGCCGGCTTTGGGATAGCGGAACGAGATGGGCTTCGGGTAATGCTCCCGAAGGTCCACCATGGTGAACAGCGGCACCTTCGACTCGTCGAGCTTGAAGAAAGCGATGTAGCGGCCGTCGGGGCTCCAGGCCCAGCCGTCGCGCAGGCCGAATTCCTCCTCATAGACCCAGTCGAACGTGCCGTTGATGATGCTGTCGGGCGCGCCGTCGGTGGTCAGCGGGACCTCCTGATCGCTTTCGAGATCGACCAGATACAGGTTACGGTCGCGCACAAAGGCCGCCTGGCGACCGTCCGGACTGAGCTTGGCGAACATCTGGTAGCCCTTGCTGCGGTCGCTAACGGGCCGCAGCGAATCGGCCTCCAGGTCGTAGACATAGTAAAAACCCTTCGTGTTGTAGCGCCAGACCCGCTCCGAGTCGGTGTAGAGCAGCACGCGGCGGCCGTCCCGACTGTACTGGTAGTCTTCGATACGGATGAGTCGGCCCACGTCGTGCGCGTACAGGCGGTTGCCGTCGATGAGCCGCTCCCGCCGGCCGGTTTCCAGGTTGTAGCGAATCAGGTGCGTGGCGCCGGTCTGCGGATCCGGCTCGATGTACAGGATGACCGGTCCTTCCTCGGCCCAGCGTCCGCCCTGGAAGAACTCCGGAATGAACGTGCGCGAGGCGTGAATGTCCTCCAGCGTGAGCTGCGGACGGGTCTGCGTGGCCTGCTGGGCCAGCGTGACCGGCGCCAGCAGGAGCACTCCCAAGAGCATCCAACCGGTTTGCTTGAGGCGCATCATTTTTTTTACGACAGATTGTTTGCGAATCCTGCGATAAGATAGGACAGCGCTGGAAAAGAAGGGAGCGTGCCCGTACATTTTGCCCGTTCTGCGGCAACCTGCTTTTTGAGTAGCCGTGCGCTTTCGCCTTGTGCTTGTGGTTGGGCTTTTCGCCTGCGCGGCGCAGGCCCAGCCGTCTTCGACGCCTTCGATTACGCTGGGCGGGACGCTCCAGCCGCGTTTCAGCTACGGTCATCACGAAGCGTCCGGCCGGACGCGGCTGGGCTTCGGCCTCCGACGGGCGCGACTGATCGTCGATGCTCGAATGGCGGATAGCTGGCAGTTTCGTCTGCAGCTCGACGGCACCGGTACTTCGGCGCGTATCCTCGACGCGTATATCGGCTATCGGCTCACGCCGCACTGGTCGCTGCGGTTGGGGCGCCTGTCGTCGGCACAGCCCCGGGCGTTGACGCTGACTTCGCACCGGCAAATTGACGCGGTCGAACGTGCGGCCATCGCCGAACGCTGGGGTGCCTGTACCATCGGCAGCGACGGCCGCGACTTCGGGCTCGAAGTAGCCTATCGCCGGGAGCAGGGCCGGCTGCTCCTTTTTCTACACAACGGCGACGGCAGCTGGGAGCGGCTGCGCGGCAACTATCGCGAAAGCCCGAGCAGCACCGATGTCACCGGCGGCGTGCGGCGCACCGGCATGGCCGTCAGTCTGGGCGGCGCCCTGACGCCGAAGGCCATGGAAGGACTGGAACTCGGTGGGTTCGTCAGCTACAACGGCGCCGGCAATCCTAACACCGCGGGGCGGCGCTACGTGTCCTATGGCCTGCATCTGTACCGGGGCGCCGATCCGGGCAGTCGGCCGCTTCGGCTGAAGCTGGACGGGCTGGTCGTCCGGTACTTCCGGCAGGAGGGCGCCGAACCCGTCCCGGCCGATCGTCTGCTGGGTGGTGCCGTACTGGGTGCCGTGCGGCTGCACCGGGCCGCCGAAGCCTTCGCTCGAGTCGAACGGCTCGACGAAGGCCGCACCGAGCCGGATCGAACCATCCTGACCGTCGGCTTCAGCGTCAGTCCGAGTGCCTACCGGGGCGCGGGCTACGAACGGCAGCGCCTGACCGTGGCCTACACGACCGAACGCGGCATCGCCCAGCGGTTGCTGGTCGTCCAGTGGCAGCTCATTTTTTAAGGATCTTTTTCTCAGGCTGCAGCGTCAGCGGCGTGGCATTCCGCAGCAGGAGATCCGACCGTGTTGCATCCGGCCTTCGTGGAAATACACCTGGGGCACCTCCGGCACAACCTGGAGCAGGTGCGCCGGCGGCTGGGTCCGGCCGAACCGATCGCCGTGGTCAAGGCCGACGCCTACGGGCACGGGCTGGTACCGGTTGCCCACACGTTACAGGAAGCAGGCGTGCGGCACTTTGCGGTCGCCCGACCGGCCGAAGCCGTAGAATTGCGAGCGGCCGGGGTTACGGGTACCATACTGCTCCTGGGCCCTGCTTTTCCTGAGGATTTGCCGGCCTGTGTGACGCACGAGGTCGAAGTAACTGTCTCGTCGCGCGCACTGGCCGAGACGGTCTGCATGGCGGTCCGGCGGCATGGCCCCCTCCGCGTGCACGTCAAGGTCGATACCGGCATGGGACGGCTGGGGATCTGGCCGGAGGAGGCCCCCGAAATCATTCGCTGGCTGGAGCAGACGCCGGGCGTCACGCTGGTCGGGCTGTGCACGCACCTGGCCACGGCCGAGCAGCCTGGCGATCCTTTTGTGCAGGAGCAACTGGAACGCTTCGAGCAGCTCTGGCGACAGGTCGGCGACGCCTTCGCGGTGCGGCACGTGGCCAACAGCAGCGCGCTGTTTACGCTGCCGTCCGCCTACTGGAGCGACAGCCGTCAGCAGGCCCGCATCGGCGCCGCCCTGTACGGATACCTGCCCCGTCCCGAGCTGCCCGGAGCGGAAGCGTTGCGGCCGGTCATGCGCTTCGTGGCCTGCATCGTGCAGGTGCGTACCGTACCGCCGGGCACCACGATCTCCTACGGCCGCACCTGGACGGCCCCCGGCTGGCGCCGCATCGCCGTTGTGGGCGCCGGCTACGGCGATGGCATTCCGCGTCGGCTGTCCAACCGCGGTCAGGTGGGGCTGCACGGGCGCCGTTTTCCCATCGTGGGCACCATCTGCATGGACATGACCATGATCGATCTGGGCGATCCGGAAACCGCCCCGGACGTCCAGGAAGGCGAGCCGGCCGTTTTCTTTGGCGAAGGAGGTCCTTCCATTGTCGAAGTGGCACGCTGGGCCGAAACCATCCCGTACGAACTGAGCTGTGCGGCCGCGCGACGCGTCCCCCGTCGTTATCAGGAACAGCGCCAATCCGTTTCCTCTTCTGTGGAGAACTTCTGAAGAAAACTTATATTTATAATCCGGCGTTGAAGCGACCGGCTTTTTATTTCCCACCAACAGCGTTGTGAATAACCATGCCACGGACTGTCGAACCCTCGGAGATCAGAATTCTGGTTGTGGACGACGAAGAGGATGTGGTCGAGGTCATCGGCCATTTCCTGAGCGAGGAAGGCTATCAGGTCGAAAAGGCCTACGACGGCGAGGAGGCGCTCAAGAAGGCCTCGCCCGAAATCGACCTGATCGTGCTCGACATCATGCTGCCGGGCCTGGACGGCTACGAAGTCTGCAAGCGTTTGCGCTCGCGGGCCGAGACCGAGCACATCCCGATCATCTTCCTCACGGCCAAGAGTGAGGAGGAGGATCAGGTGAAAGGCCTCATGATGGGCGGCGACGACTACCTGACCAAGCCGGTCTCGCCGCAGGTGCTGCTGGCGCGTATCAAGGCCGTGCTGCGTCGCGTGGGCGTCGAGGAAAGCCGTACGCTGAAGGTCAAGGACCTGACCATTTACGAAGACGAGTACCGGGCCTCGCTGCGCGGCCGCGACCTGGGTCTGACGCTGACGGAGTTCGAGCTGCTGCGTTACCTGGTCCGGCATCCGCGCAAGGCGTTCACGCGCCAGGAGCTGCTCGAGCGCATCTGGAAAGATGCGATGATGGTCACCGAGCGCACCGTCGACGCTCACATCAAGAACCTGCGCGAGAAGCTGGGCGACTTCGCCAAGCATATCCAGACGGTGCGTGGCGTAGGCTACCGGTTCGTGGAAGAGGATGAACCCGCCGAAAGCTAAGCTACGCCGACGGCCTCGGGGACCACTGCGGCTGGCGTACCGGGTCTGGCGCTGGATCTTCCCGCCACGCGCCTCGGTGCGCACGTGGATGTTTCTGACGTTTGCGCTGTTTGTGGGGCTGGCCGTGCTGGGCACCGGGCTGTACACGGGCCTGGTGTTGCACGGCCGGCTTCGCAGCACAATGGAGCAGACGCTGCGCACGCAGGCGGAGCGGCTGCTCTATCAGGTCGTTCCGGAAACGCCCCCCCATGAACTTCCCGCCACGCTGGCGCTGCTCAGCCGCGTGACCGGACTGCACCTGACGCTGGCCCGGGGTGATTCGGTGATCTGGAACGGCCAGGCCGGACGGCCGATCCTCGAGACCACGCCTCCCCGGCTCGACACGCTGGTCAGCGCCGAAGCGACGGTCCGCTTCTACGAACGCTTCACCACCGACGGCCAGGTCTTTTACGTGGTGCTGCACGACCCCGCCTCGGGCTGGATCGTGCGCGTGGGCCAGCCGACGCCGCTCTGGTATCGACTGGCCCGACAGATGGAACTCACACTGGTGGTGGGCATGCTGGCCGCGCTCGTACTGGCCCTGCTGGGAAGCTGGATCGCTACGGAAAAGGTGACCGGCCCGCTCCGCGCCATCCGCAACAGCGCCCGCAACATCATCGAAGGCCGCTTCGACGAGAAAATTCAGGTGCATACGCGGGCGGCCGAGTTCCAGGACCTGGCCCACCATCTCAACAAGATGTCCGACAGCTTCCGGGAGAAGATCGCCGAACTACAGCGCCTGACGCGCCTGCAGACCGAGTTCATCGGCAACGTCTCCCACGAGGTGCGCAACCCGATCTTTTCCATCGGAGGGTATCTGGAGGCGCTGGCCTCCCCCACGATGGATCCGGAAACCCGCAAACGCTACGTCGAAAAGGCCCTTCAGAACCTGAACCGGCTCAACAACCTGTTCAACGACCTGATCGAAATTGCCCGCCTGGAATACCGGGCCGATCTGATTCATCCCTCCGTGTTCAATCTGCAGGAGCTGCTCGAGGAAGTGGTCGACTTGCTCCATCCCAAGGCCGAGGAGAAGGGGCTGATCATTCAGGCGGAGAACGATCCGGTCTACGTGCGGGCCGATCGCGAGCGCATCCGGCAGGTGTTGACCAACCTGATCGACAACGCGATCTCCTACACCGACGAGGGCTACATCCGGTGTCGCATCCGGCGGCGTCGCGACAAGGTGCATGTGGAGGTCGTCGATACCGGTCAGGGCATTCCCGAGGAGCACCTGGATCGCATCTTCGAGCGCTTCTACCGGGTCGATCCGGACCGTTCGCGGCGCAGTGGCGGTACCGGTCTGGGTCTGAGCATCGTCAAGCAGATCCTGCAGGCCCACGGGGAAGCCATTCACGTCGAGAGCACGGTAGGACGCGGCAGCCGCTTCTGGTTCGAACTGCCCTACGCCGAGGCGGACGAAGCCGTCAGCGCCTGAGCTTTTGCACCACCGCCCCCCGCTTCGTAAATTAGACGTGTGGGTACTGGTTCGGGTATCGACTGCTGGAACGTGCGTTACGCCCCACACGTTTGCTTTCGGGACGGGCTGCTCCTCGTAGCCCATGGTGGTGCACCAACCCTTGAGACCTATGCCGCGAAAAAAGAAAGCTGCGCATACGCTTGAAAAAGCGCTTCCAGTCACGGGTGCCAACGGCCAGCACGTGGCCGAGCTTCCCGTACTGGCCTACGATGGCGATCTGGACATCCGGCCGGTCAGCCCGGCCGACTTCGACGCCGACACGCTGCTGCGCGTCTATCGCACGATGCTGCTGGCGCGGCGGCTCGATGAAAAAATGCTGACGCTGCTCAAACAGGGCAAAGGCTTCTTCCACATCGGCGGGGCCGGTCACGAAGCCGCCCAGGCGGCCGCCGGCCTGCTTTCGAAGCCGGGCTTCGACTGGTTCTGGATGTACTACCGGGACCTGTGCACGTACCTGATGCTGGGCGGCCGCCCCGAAGACGTCCTGCTGGCCCATCTGGCCAAAGCGGACGACCCCAACTCGGGTGGCCGGCAGATGCCCGCCCACTACAGCGACCGCGCCAAACATATCGTCACACCTTCTTCGTCGGTGGGCTCACAGTTTCTTCCAGCCCTGGGGCTGGCCATGGGTATCCAGCGCCGGGGCGAAACCGCCTACGTCTACTGCTCGGCCGGCGAAGGGGCCACTTCGCAGGGCGCCTTCCACGAAGCGCTCAACTGGGCCGCCCGCATCAAAGCGCCCGTGCTGTACTTCATTCAGAACAACCGTTACGCGATCTCCGTCCCGATCGAAGAGCAGACGGCCGGCGGCAATCCCTACAAACTGGGTGCGGGCTACGAAGGGCTGGCTCGCATCCACGTGGACGGGACGGACTTCTTCAAGGCCTATGCCGCCACCCGGGCGGCGATCGAGCACCTCCGCGCCGGCAAGGGACCGGTACTGCTGGTGGCCGACGTCGTGCGCCTGCTTCCCCACTCCTCCTCCGACAACCACGCCAAATATCGCCTGCCCGAAGAGCTGGAAAAAGATCGCCAGCTCGATCCCATTCTGCGCATGGAGCAGGCGCTGCAGGAGGCCGGCCTACTCGATGCCGAGCAGATCGAGGAAATCCGACGCGCGGTGCGCCGTCAGGTTGATGAGGCCGCCCGCTGGGCCGAAAAACAACCGGACCCGGATCCGAGCACGGCCACCCGCTACGTGTACTTCGAGGGCACGCTCGATCTGGAATACGAAAAGAGCACGCCCTCTGGACCGCCTGTGGTGATGGTCGACGCCATCAACCACGCGCTGCACGAAGAGATGGAGCGCGACGAGCGCGTGATCGTCTACGGCGAAGACGTGGCCGACCCGAAGGGCGGCGTGTTCACGGCCACGCGGGGGCTTTCTAAACGCTTTGGCTACGACCGCTGCTTCAACTCGCCGCTGGCCGAAGCCTCCATCATCGGCACGGCCGTCGGGCTGGCCGCCTGCGGCTTCAAGCCGGTCGTGGAGATTCAGTTTGCCGACTACATCTGGCCGGCCATGCAGCAGCTCCGCAACCAGGTGGCCCCCTTCCGGTATCGCTCGAACAACGCCTGGGAGTGCCCCATCGTCATCCGCGTGCCCTGCGGCGGTTACATCCACGGGGGCCTGTGCCACTCGCAGAACATCGAGGGCATCTTCGGGCACATGCCGGGCTACAAGATCGCCATGCCCTCGAATGCGGCCGACGCCAAGGGGCTGCTGAAGACGGCCATCCGCATGCGCGATCCCGTGCTCTTCCTGGAGCACAAGGCGCTCTACCGGGCCGCAGCCGCCCGCACGCCGGAGCCGGACGCCGACTACCTGCTGCCCTTTGGCAAGGCCCGAATCGTTCAGGAAGGCACCGACCTGACGATCGTCACTTACGGGATGATGGTGCACAAGTCGGCCAGCGTCGCCCGCCGGCTGGCTAAAGAAGACGGCGTCTCGATCGAAATCATCGACATCCGCACGATCATCCCGCTGGACATCGACACGATCCTGGATTCGGTCCGCAAGACCAACCGCGTGCTGGTGGTCTACGAAGACCACGAGTTTGCCGGCTTCGGGGCCGAGATCGCCGCGCAGATTGCGGCCAAAGCCTTCGAGTACCTGGATGCGCCGGTGCAGCGCGTGGCCGGTGCCTTCACGCCCATTCCATTTGCCGATCCGCTGGAGCGAGCGGTCCTGCCACAGGACGAAGACCTCCTGCGGGCAGCGCGGGCGCTTCTGGCCTACTGACAACCGGCCCGCCTGTCAATAAAAAAGCCCGAACCGTGTCGGTTCGGGCTTTCTGTTTTGCGCGGAATTCAACCGGTCAGTTGCTGTTCAGCCCGGCGCAGGCCTCGACTTCCTTGGCCTTTTCGGTCTGGTCGGTCTGCACGTAGGCCTGGAAGAGTGCCCGGCAGATCGGCTGCACGTTCTCGCCACGCGCTTCCATCAGCGCGCGCGCCCGCTCCAGCGGCGGAATCGCCTGTGTAAAGAGTTGCCGACGCTCTTCAACGAGCCGGGCAATTTCCTCCTCCAGTTGTTGCTGCTGCTCTCTGGAAAGCTTGCTCCGATTTGCGCGCAGACTATCGTCCAGCGCGATGGCCCGGTCGTTCACATCCACCGCCTTGTTGATATAGGCCGCTCCCAGGTTGTAGAAGGCGTTGGCGTACTCCGGATCCAGCTCGGTGGCCTTCGTCAGATGTTCGATGGCCTCGTCGTAGCGGCCGGCTTCCAGCAGGAGCGAGCCGTAGTTGTAGCGGTAGAGCTTGTTGTCCGGCTCCCGCTCCACGGCCTCTTTATAGACGTTCATCGCCTCCTCTACCTTGCCGGCCTGCACATAGGCGTTGAGGAGCTGGGACTGCACCTCGGGATCGTCCGGGTACAGCTCACGGGCCTTTTCCAGCACCTCCAGTGCCTTTTCCGGCTGCTGCTGGAGCCGGTACAGGTCGGCCAGAATCAGATAGGTATCCTTCGAGTTTTCGCCCTTGGCGATGGCCGCCTCCAGCGGCGGAATCGCCTCGGCCTGGCGGCCGGCATTCAGCAACGAAAAAGCCTCGTTCACATAGGCACCGGCCGAATCGGGCTGGATGATCGTGGCGTTCTCGAAGTACGAGGCGGCGTGCAGGTAGTAGGTCGTGTCCTCCCGCCCCCGGTTGAAGGCGTTTACACCGTTCTGGAACTCCCGCACGTAGGCAAAACGCAGCTGATTGAGGACGTTTTCCTGCAGCTTGGGGTCCAGTTCCACGGCCTTCTGGAAGGCCGCCACCATGGCCCGCACCGTATCCTGACGCGCCTCGGGATCGAGGTTCTGCTGGTTGGCCAGAATGTCCAGGATGATGCGCCCCTTCAGTTCGTAGGCTTCGGCGTTCTGGGGATTGCGCTGCAGTGCCTTTTCGACATTCTCCAGCGCCCGCGCGTAGTCTTTGTTGCGCAGGTCCAGCTTGGCCCCCTCGATGTTCGGATCGCTGGAGCAACCACCGGGACCGGCCAGCACCAGAAACAGTCCGATCGCCAGCAGCCCCCCGAGCGAACGCTTCCAGGCAGGTTGCATCGTGTTCATGTTGCCCTCGACTTTACAGTTGACAGAAGATCACCTCGGCGCCTTAATGGCTTTTCATCTAAAAGAGGAAATTAACGACAGAATGGCTCCGGCACAACCGCTCGTCGGTATTCTCCCATTTTTGAGAAAGCGGTTCTTTCGACAGAAAGACCGACGCGGATGCCTCACGAATTTGTCTTTTTTACGTCCGCGTGTGTCAATCTGACGCATTTTCCGCCGTGGCATGGCCGTTGATAAATAGCAGGGTGCCTTCGAAAGAAAACGACAACCAAACGGAGGAGGGAGCCATGACGAGCCTGGTTCGCTTTTCGCCGATGGCGGAGCTGCGTCGGCTGCAGCGTGAGATGGACCGCCTGTTCGATACGTTCTTCGGGCGTGAAGTCGAAGCGGCCGAAGAGACGGCGCCGGTGACCTGGGTGCCGCGGGCCGACCTGGCCGAAACGGACGATGCCTACCTGATCCAGCTCGACGTGCCCGGCATGAACAAGGACGAGCTGTCGGTAACCTACCACGACGGCACGCTCACGGTCAGCGGTGAGCGGAAGTCGGAGACCAAGGAAGAGAAGCCAAACTACATCCGGGTCGAGCGGAGCTACGGCCGCTTCTATCGGAGCTTCACGCTCCCGAAGGCGGTCGATGAGAAGAACATTGAGGCCAAGTACGAGAATGGCGTGCTGACGATCCGCGTGCCCAAGGCCGAAGGCAGCAAGGCGCGTCGGATCGAGATTAGCTAAGGTATGGAAGTTTCGACAGGGCGGGGCTACCGGATGTCCGGTAGCCCCGTTTTTTGTTCAGTCGTCGAACTGCACTTCACGCCGGGGCAGGATCAGCGTGAAGGTGCTGCCCTGTCCGGGCGCGCTGGTCACTTCCAGTCGGCCACCGTGCGCGCGAGCGATGGCCTGACTGATGAGCAGCCCCAGCCCGCGCGAGGTGCCGTCTTTCCGGCGCCCGTAAGGTTCAAACAACCGGGCCTGCTGCTCGGGCGAGAGGCCGGGGCCGGTGTCCTGCACCCGAATGCGGATTTCGGTGTCGGTCGCCTGTGCTCCCAGTCGGACTTCACCGCCGGCGGGCGTGTGGCGCCGGGCGTTGTCGAGCAGGTTGTCGAGCACGCGGCGCAGGCGAGCGCCATCGGCCTCCACCACGGGCAGCGTTGGAGGCCAGTCGGCCTGCAGCGTCAGGCCCGCGTCCTGAAACAGGCGTCGGTGCGCCCGGAAGGTTTCGTCCAGTAGCTCCCCCAACGGTACGGGCTCCAGATGAAGGGATGGTTCGGGGCGCTCCAGCAGGCTGAGTTCGAAGAGCGCTTCGACCAGTCGCTGCAGGTGTCGTCCGCGCTCCTCCACCACGGCCAGCGCTTCGGCGGCGGCCGCAGTGTTGCCCTGTTGCAGCAGGCGCCGGGCCTCTTCGGCATAACCCAGCAGGGCGGCCAGCGGCGTGCGCAGGTCGTGCCCGATCCCGGCCATCAGCTCCCGCCGCATGCGGTCGGTCTCCTCCAGCGACCGGATGCTCCGGGCTACGGCCTGCGCCATCTCGTTCACCGCGCGGGCCAGACGCCCGAACTCATCGTCGCGCGCCACCGGGAGCCGCGCCTCCCAGTCGCCCGCCTGGATGCGCTGCACCTGGGCGACCACCCGGCGAAGCGGCCGCACCAGCTGGCGGGTGAAAAACGCCCCCAGCAGCAGCGCCAGCAGCACGGCCGCGCCCAGCGTAACGGCCAGCGCCCGGTAGTAGGCCTGCTGCGTACCGGCCAGCTCACGGGCCAGCGACCGCCGGAGCGGATACACCACCACGGTCCCTACCCGCTGTCCTCCCAGATCGTACAGCGGGGCCATCCCCCAGCCGTCGCCTTCCAGATGCACCACAAGCGTATCCCGCCGGAGCCAGAAAGTCAGTGCGGTCGGCAGCGTGCGGGGCATTTCCGGATACGGGCCGAACAGTTCCGAGTCGGGACGGGCGACAAAGACGGGCTTCCCCAGCGTATCGACCAGCCAGACCGGATCCGGAAAACGTGCGCCCAGATCCAGTTGCAGCGGAAGGGGCAGCGTGGCCAGATCGCCTGCACTCAGATCGGCCCGGCGCTCGATCTCTTCGGCCAGAGCGTCGAGCCGGAGCCGAATACCCGAAGCGGCCAGCTCCCGGCTGCGCGTCTGCGCAAAGTAGGCGCTCAGCCCGACGGCCAGCAGCGCCACCAGCACCTGCGCACCGATCAGGAGTGCGGCCACGCGGCCGAACACCGAGCCGCGCCAGCTGCTCATGGCTCTTCGCTCGATTGAAACTTGTAGCCGACGCCCCAGACCGTTCGGATGTAACGCGGCGTGCCCGGGGTGGGCTCGATCTTGGCCCGAAGTCGCTGGATGTGCGAATCGACCGTCCGCGCATAGCCGGGATAGTCGATGCCCCAGACTTCCTGGAGCAGCTGCAGCCGGGTGAACGGCCGATCCGGATGCCGGGCCAGAAACAGCAGCAGCTCGAATTCCCGGACGGTCAGGTGTACGGGCTGTCCGTCGCGCCAGACCTGCCGCCGCACCGGATCGATGCGCAGTCCGTCGAACTCCAGCGACGCCTCCTCGGCCGTCTCCCGATCCAGTTGCAGCCGACGCAATCCGGCCCGCACACGCGCCACCAGTTCGTTCAGGCTGAACGGTTTGGTCACGTAATCGTCGGCCCCGACTTCCAGTCCGACCACGCGATCCAGCTCGCTCGAGCGTGCCGTGAGCATCAGCACGTACACGGCCGGATGGCGCGCCCGCAACCGGCGACACACCTCCAGCCCGTCCATACCCGGCAGCATCAGGTCCAGTACCACCAGGTCCGGCGGCCGTGCTTCCAGCGCCTGCAGCGCTTCTTCGCCCGTGGCGACGGCCTCGACCGTATAGCCCTCGGCCGCCAGACGCTCCTGCAGCAGCGCCCGCAGCGGCGCATCGTCTTCGACGATCAGAATACGCGCGCTCATTTTGCTTTACCGGCTGCTTTCCTGCCTAAAAAACCACAATCGCCCCGGCAAAAGGTCCCACCGCTGCAAAGAAGCCGAACTTTTGTCACAGTTCTGCCATATCTCGAAGCGCTCGCCGGCATTGAATACCTGTGGGAAGCGACCGGACCGCAATGCGTTACGTGCTCCATCTCGTTGCTCTTTTCCTGCTGACTACGACGTGCGTCGAGGCGCAGTCCGCCGACACGCTGTGGGCGGCCTGGTTGCGCGGGCAGCGTGCGGCCTGGCGGGACTGGGAGCAACTTTCCGTCGAGGTGGAAGGGCATCACGTCATCGACGCTCCGTATGGAGTGCGCCGCGTGCGTTTCATCGTCGAAGCGCACATTACACCGGAACGCATGGAACGCCGGGTCCGGTTGCTGGAGGTGGACGGTCGGGTCATGCCGACCGAAGCTTTCCCGCGGATGGTGCGCCCGAAGCCGCGCTGGCTGGAGCCGTTGCTGGACCACTGGCCACCGTTTCGTCTGCTGGCCGGGCTGCGTCCGTGGGGGCCTGCCGTCGCCGACTCGGTCGATCGGGTGGCCTGCTGGCGCTTCGACCTGCAACCGCCCGGCCGTCCGCCCATCGAGCGCATCACGCTCTGGTTTGCCCGCGACGACGGCCGCCTGGTGCAGAGTCGGCTGCTGCTGCGTGGCCCCCGGATGCCCGTCCCGGCTCGGCTCCAGACCCGCTTCGCGCGCATCGAAGGGCGCGATCTGCCCGTGCATCGTCGGCTCACCTGGCTGCATCCCGTGCGCCGGCGCATGCGTCGTTACACGCTGCTGATCACGCAGGAGCTTTTCTATCGCGACTACCGCTTCGAACCCGCCGGAATCCCCTGAGCATCCCCGGCGTACGCTGGCGGTATGCGTACGCCGACGTTCGCCGAGTGCATCGCCCTGCTGCGCCAACGGCTGGCCGGCCCCCTGCCCGGAACCGCCGCCCAGCTTCAGATGGCGCCGGAGTACCGGCAGACGCCCGAGCAGCTTCGCATCGAGGGGAAACCCTGCCGGGAGGCCGGTGTGCTGGCGCTGCTGTTTCCCGAACAGGGACGCCCGCACCTGCTGTTGGTGGAGCGTCCCTCCCACCTGAAAGAACACGGTGGTCAGATCGGCTTTCCGGGCGGACGGCGCGAGCCGGGCGAAACCCTTCCGGAAACGGCCCTTCGCGAAGCCCACGAAGAGCTGGGCCTGCCGCCGGAACGGATCGAACTGCTGGGTGCCCTGACGCCGCTTTACATTCCGGTCTCCAACTTCTGCGTGCATCCGTTCGTCGGCACCATCGCCCCGCTACCGGAACTGCATCCCTGCCCCGAAGAGGTGCAAGCCGTGCTGCGCGTGCCGCTGGCCGCGCTGCTGGACCCGGCCAGCCGGCGCCGGGAGCGCTGGACGATTCGCGGACGCGACGTTATGGTGCCTTTCTTCGAGGTGGACTCCCATCGCATCTGGGGCGCCACGGCCATGATGCTGGCCGAACTGCTGGCCCTGCTCACCGCGGATTAGCCGAAAGGCCGGCTTTTTCGGCCACTTCGCGCCGGAGCTTCTGATAGATGGCGGTCAGCCCCCGCAGGCGCTGCATGCCCAGCAGCGGTGCAATGCCCAACCGGTAGAGCAGATCTTCGGGCGCCTCCAGTACGGCTTCGGGCGGCTCGCCGTCGAAGGCTTCGACCAGCATCGCGGTAAAAGCCCGGGGCGTCGGCGCCTCGCGCGGCACGTCGGCATAGATGCGCACGCGGCCGTCCTGCACCTCCGGCAGGAAAAAGACCGGCGACTGGCACTCGTGCACCATCCCCAGCCCGGCGTCGCGCAACGGCACGTACTCCGGCGGAAGCGGCGGCAACCGCTCGGCAAAGTCCAGCAATAGCTCCAGCCGCTCGGCAGGCTCGGCCTCCTGAAACAGTTCGAGCAGGGCGTCCAGCTTTCGCATGCGCTTTTTTGTTTTTTTTACAGAGACGCGTCGCCGATGGTTTTTGCTCCGACAGAAAAGCCCTGCCCGAAGAATGCCGGTGCAGGGCTTTTTTAGATTGCAAAGCGCGAGAGCGCTCAGGATCGCGCCGCTTCGGGATCGCCCTTTTCGATGGGCACACCGACCAGGTTGCCCCACTCGGTCCACGAGCCGTCGTAATTCTTGACGTGCTCGAACCCGAGCAGGTACTTCAGTACGAACCAGGTATGGCTCGAGCGCTCCCCGATCCGGCAATAGGTGATCACCTCATCGTCGGGCTTCAGGCCCTTCTCCTGCAGGTAAATGCGTTCCAGCTCTTCCCGTGGCTTGAACGTGCCGTCTTCCCGGATGGCCATGCTCCAGGGAACGTTCTTCGCGCCGGGGATGTGTCCGGCCCGCAACGCCCCCTCCTGTGGATAGTCGGGCATGTGCGTGAGTTCCCCCCGGTACTCGGCGGGCGTTCGCACATCGATCAGTGGCTTGCCGGCCCGCATGTGGGCCAGCACCTCTTCGCGGAATGCCCGGATCGACGGATCCGGCGCTTTGGCCCGGTAGGTCGTCCGCGGGAACGACGGCACCTCGCGGGTCAGCGGCCGCCCCTCGGCGATCCATTTCTGACGCCCGCCATCCATGATCGCACACTTTTCATGGCCGAAGAGCTTGAAGACCCAGAAGGCATAGCAGGCCCACCAGTTGTTCTTGTCGCCGTAGAAGACGACCAGCGTGTCGTTTGCAATGCCCCGCGACGCGCAGAGTTCTTCGAACTTTTCTTTCGAGATGTAATCCCGCACGATCGGGTCCTGCAGGTCCTGCACCCAGTCGATCTTGACGGCGTTGGGAATGTGGCCCGTCTCGTAAAGCAGCACGTCCTCGTCGGACTCCACGATTCGGACGTGCTCGGTGTCGTCCAGATGCTCGGCCACCCAGTCGGTCGATACCAGCACCTCGGGATGCGCATACGCTGCCATGGCTCTGCTCCGGTTTGATTTCGAGTTTGCCTGTTGCCATAAAGCAAAGCGCCCTCGACAGCAGCCGAGGGCGCGGGGGTTTTCGCATGATTCGACAGGGGTTACGTGGTGCAACAGCCCCCCACCGTCGCCCTCGGCGACCTGCAACAACAGCAACGGCCGCTACACCTTCCGAAGGCGCGCATGGGGACCGGACGTCTGTTCGGCCTTGCTAAAAAACGAACGCATCATGAAGAAGATTCCGGAAACCTGTCTCCATGGATTGCCATTTCAGGCCGGCCCCGACCGGTCGATGTTCAACAAAAAGCCCGGCATGCAGTCGTTCAGCTTCGAACCCGGCCAGTTTCCGGAATACAAGCCGCTGGAGGCCTACGGTGTCATCGGCGACAGCCGGACGGCCGTCCTGGTGGGTGCCGACGGGTCGATCGACTGGGCCTGTCTGCCCGACTTCGACAGTCCGGCTCAGTTTGCCGCGTTGCTCGATCCGAAGGCCGGGCGGCTTGTCGTCCGACCGCTAGCCCCGTTTCGGGCCTGGCAGCGCTACGAGCAGGGCACGAACGTGCTCGTGACGGAATTCCTCACGCCGCAGGGTCGGGTGCGCGTGCGGGATTTCATGCCCTACATGCAGCGACGCCGGACCCCGACGGCCGAAATCTATCGCCGCGTCGAGTGCGTCGAGGGCCACGTCGACCTGGAGGTCCTCTTCGAGCCGCGCTTCGACTACGGGTTGCAGGTGCCGGAGTTTGAAGCCTCGCCGTACGGCGTGCTGGCCCGCCACGGCGACGAAACACTGGCCCTCTCCTGCGAGATACCGCTGCGTCTGGAGGACGGCCGGGCCGTCGGGCGTCTGCACATGGAAGCGGGCCAGGATACCTTTCTGGTGGCCGACTGGGGCGCCGCCCGCGTGCATCCGGTGAGCAGCTATCAGCCGGACCGGCGGCTGTGGAAGGTGCGCACGTTCTGGCGGAGCTGGATCGATCGCCTGGATTACCACGGCCGCTACCGGGACGTCGTCGAGCGCAGCCTGCTGACGCTCAAACTGCTGGTCTATGAACCCACCGGTGCCATCGTGGCAGCGCCGACCACTTCGCTGCCCGAGTGGCCGGGCGGCTCCCGCAACTGGGATTATCGCTTCTCCTGGGTGCGCGACTCGGCCTTCATTCTGCGTGCGCTCTTTCAGGCCGGCTACGTCGAGGAAGGGACGGCTTACCTGGACTGGCTGCTGGGTCAGTGCCTCGAAGGCCAGCCGCTGCGGGTGCTCTACGGGATCCGGGGCGAGCATGGCATGCCCGAACGCACGCTGCCGCTCCGGGGCTACCTCGACTCGCGCCCCGTGCGCATCGGCAACGAAGCGGTCGAGCAATTTCAGCTCGACATTTACGGCAGCCTGCTCGACGCCGCGCTGCGCTACGAGCAGCACGGCGGCCTGTTGACCATCATCGAATGGGAACGGCTGCAGGCGCTGGCCGAAGAAGTCTGCCAGCGCTGGCGTGAGCCCGACTCGGGCATCTGGGAAGTGCGCAGCGGCGTCTTCCATTACACCTACTCCAAGATATGGGCCTGGGTGGCGCTGACGCGCGCGGCACAATTGGCCCGCCGCCTGGGCGCCGACGCTCCGGTCGAAGCCTGGGAGCGCGAAGCCCATGCGATCCGGGAGGAGGTGCTCGAAAAAGCCTGGAACCCGGAAGTCGGCGCCTTCACCCAGTACTACGGCGCGGAAGCACTCGACGCCTCGGTGCTGATCATGCCGCTGGTCGGCTTTCTACCGGCCACCGACGAGCGCTTCCAGCAGACCGTGCAACGCTGCCTGGAGCGGCTGGCGGCCGGGCCCTTCCCGCTTCTCTATCGCTACCTGAACGACGACGGGGTCGGTGGCCCCGAGGGGGCTTTTCTGCTACCCTCCTTCTGGCTGGTGGAGGTGCTGGCGCTGGCCGGCGACATGCGCCGGGCCCGTTCCGCCCTGGACCGGCTGATCGAACGCATGAACCCGCTCGGCCTCTATGCCGAAGAGGTGCACCCGGAGACGCTGGCCCTGCTGGGCAACTTCCCACAAGGTTTCAGTCACCTGGGTCTGATCAACGCCGTCTTCCGGCTGGAAGAACTCAAACGGGTGCAGGAGGGCTGGTGAGATACTGCCGAAGGTAGGCCACCACGGCCGATTCGTCCGGCAGGCGATAGCGGGCGGCGGTCGCCCCATCCCCCACCTTGATTGTAATGCCCCGATCGGCCAGCGCCCGGAAGGCGTCCTCGTCGGTCGTGTCGTCTCCGATGTAAACGGGCGTACGATCCGGCCACTGCGCGGCCACGGCCCGCACGGCCGTACCTTTGTGGACGTCGCGCGGCCGCAGTTCGATCACCTTTTTGCCGCGGATCACCTCGAGCGTATCGGGCACCTGCGCCAGCCAGGGCTCCAGGGCCCGGAGCACCGCCGCTTCGTCCGGCGCCTGGCGATAGTGCAGCGCGAACGTCGGCCCTTTGTCTTCGATCCAGAGGCCGGGCACATGCGGGACGGTCGCCCGCAGCCGGGCCAGCTCCCGCCGCATCGCCTCGGACACGGCGAATTCCTTGCGGCCACCGATCTGTCCCCGTTGCAGCCCGTGGAGCCCGATGGCCGGAAGCGGGACCGGCAGCAGCGCGTCCAGATCTTCGAGCCGCCGCCCCGTGACAATCCACACCGGATAGCGCCGGCGCAACGCCTCCAGCAGCGCAGGGACCTCCGGATGTGGCCGCGCCTGCTTCGGATCCGGCGCAAACGGGGCCAGCGTCCCGTCGTAGTCCAGGAAAAACAGGGGCTTTTCGACGCGTGGCGGAAGGGTCATGGTCGCTCAGACTTCCGAAGGGCGTTGCTGCATGGCCTCGAGGAACCGACGGGCCCAGTGGTGCACGTCCAGCTCGCGTACGGTTCGTTTCAGACAGCGGAACCGCTCGATGCGCTCCTCGACCGGCATCTCCAGGGCCGTCTGGATGGCCTGCACCATGCCGTCCCGGTCGTAAGGATTAACCAGCACGGCCTCCCGGAGCAGATGGGCCGCACCGGTCAGCTCCGACAGCACCAGGACACCGCTCTGGCTGGCCGCAATGAACTCCTGCGTGACCAGGTTCATCCCGTCGCGCAGCGGGGTAATCAACGCCACATCGGCCGCCCGGTAAAAGACGCAGAGTTCCTCCTGCGTGTAGGTGCGGTAGCGGTAGTGCACGGGCACCCAGCTATTGCGCGCAAAAAAGCCGTTGATGCGCCCTACCGCCTCATCCACCTCGCGTTTCAACTGCTGGTAGGACTCCAGCTGCGTGCGGCTCGGCGTAGCGACCTGATAAAACGTGACACGGCCGTGATACGCCGGATACTCCTTCAGAAACTGCTCGAAGGCCTGCAGTCGCGAGAGAATTCCCTTCGTGTAATCGAGCCGATCGATCCCGATAAGCAGCCACTCGGCGTGCATTTCTTCCCGAAGTCGTTCGGCCTCGCGACGTACGTCTTCCTGCTCCGAGAGCTGTTCGAAGCGGGCCACGTCGATGCCGATCGGATGCGCCTCGACGCGCACTTCACGCCCTTCCCAGATCACCCGGTTGTCTTCGATTTCGGCGCCGAGCAGATAGCGCGCACTTTCCAGAAAGTTTTCGACATATTCCTCGACGTGGAAGCCGATCAGATCGCAGCCCAGCATGCCCTGCAGCAGCTCGCGCGACCAGGGCAGGATGCGATAGACCTCCATGGCGGGCCAGGGAATGTGCCAGAAGAACGAGATGTTCGCGTCGGGAACGGCCTGGCGTACCAGGTGGGGCACCAGCATCAGGTGATAGTCGTGCACCCAGATGAAATCGCCCGGACGGTAGGCGCGTACGATGGCCTCGGCAAAGCGCCGGTTGACCGCGCGGTAGGCCTCCATGTAGGCCCGCTCCAGCTCCAGATGCTGCAGCATGTAGTGGCAGATGGGCCAGAGCACCCGGTTGGACATCCCCAGGTAGTAGTGCGTGCGCTCCTGCGCACTGAGCGGAATCCGCTGGATTTCCATGTCGGGCGCCTCGGGCGGGTAGGGCTGGCGCGTCGGCGCCTTTGCGTCTTCCTGCATGGCAATCCAGACGCCCCCCTGCTCCTGCAGCACGGGTAACAGGGCGGTGGCCAATCCTCCAATGGCCGGGACCCAGCCTTCGTCCTCCGTGTGACGCAACGGAGCCCGGTTGGCCGCAATGATCAAACGCACGGTTCTGATTCGCTGATGCTTCTGAAGCTCGGGAAACGCAACGCAGCGGCGGGTCAGCGCGCTACCACGAACGTGTACTGGACCCGCGCATAGCTTCCAAAGACACCCCGCCCCCCTTCTACATGTTCCAGCACGGCCGGGATCTCGCCGGGCGAGAGCGTCGAGCCGCCCTGCTGCACGCTCTGCGTGCGAATCAGATCGTACAGGTTGTCGTCCAGCGCACTGATCGTCACCCGATTGGGCCCGTAGAAAAGCACGGCCAGCCAGGGGAGTTGCAACCGGAGCGTACCGTCGGGCAATTCCGTGTAGTTGGCCTCGTTCAGAATGGGCGAACCGCTCACGCGCAGCTCCTCGAGCGTGAAGGTGCTGTCTTCGTAGAGGGCGCGTCCGAAGGGCGTCAGATTCTCCTCGGTCGGCTCCAGCGCCTCGGTCGTGATGATGTAGACGGCCTGGCGGCCGGGATATTCGCTGCGCGTCATGATCAGCTCCAGACGCACCTCGCTCTGGTAGCGCACCGCGTCGAGATTCGCCCCCAGCACCCGGAACGTATCGGGCACCGTGGTTTCGGCGGTCAGCAGGGCCCCGTCGGGCATGCGGGCTTCCAGCCGGTAGGTGCGCAGCGGCCGCACCCGCACCTCACGCACCAGCGGCGCGGGCACGTAGTAGCCCGGCGAATCCGGGTGTTCCTCGTACGGATACCACCGCTCGGGCACGCCCTGTTCGTCCAGCAACGCAATGCGCACCTGCGCACCCCGCACCCGCACCGAGTCGGGCACGTAGATGGCCTCGATCGGGAGCGTCCGCGTCAGCCAGACCGGCTGCAGCGGCTCCCCCGCGATCTGGTACGACTCGACCACGTACTCGGGCGCGAACCGGACGGGTTCGACCTGATCGCAGGCCGCCCATCCCAGCACTCCGATCAATACCAGCCAGAGCGCGCGCGGCATGGCTCAGAACCGTAAGGTGAACGACAGGTTGGGCAGCGGGATTGGAATCTGCGGCACCTCGTTGCGCTTGACCGTTCCTTCCCGCTCGAATTCGAAGAAGTAGAACCACAGGTTGCGCCGGGCATAGGCGTTCAGCACCTGAAACTGAAGCATGTAGTCGGCCAGGCCGAAAAATCGCCCGCGGCGCGTCAGTCCCACGTCGAGCCGGTGATAGGCGGGCAGGCGGGCATTGTTGTAGCCGGGCGTCAGGATCACGCTCCGCGTGTCCACCCCGAACGGGTCGTGCGTGAGCCGGTACTGACCCGACGGCTCCGTGTAGGCCTGCCCGGTCGCATAGGCAAAGACCGTCGAAAGCCGCCAGTGGCGCGACAGGTCGTAGCTGACGACCAGGCTCAGGTCGTGCGTCCGGTCGTACTTGGGCGCATAGAACTGCGGGCGGCCGCGTTCGTCCAGGTTGACGCCCGGAAAGCGGCGGCGCGTGCGGCCCCACGTGTAGCTCAGCAGACCGGTCAGGCGCCCCACCGAGCGCTGCAAGAGCACCTCCACGCCGTAGGCGTAGCCGTCGCCCACCCGGAACAGGTCGCGATAGGACAGCCCGGCCACGTCGGGCAGGAAGGGATCGAACTCGAACAGCGCCCGCATCGTGCGGTAGTAGGCTTCCAGCTCCACGTTCACCCCGGCCAGCGGCTCCCACTTGGTTCCGAGCACGAACTGATCGCCCCAGGCCGGCCGCACCCCTTCATCGACGGTGAGCCAGACGTCGAAGGCCGTGATCAGCTCGCTGGAGATGAGCGTCAGGTACTGATAGTAGCGGCCGTAGCCGGCCTGAAGCCGCACGTTGGCGCGCGGACGGTACTCGAGCGACAGGCGCGGCTCCAGCCGCACGTATTGCCCGCGCCCGAAATAGCTCAGCCGCAGTCCGCCCTGCAGCACCCAGAAGGGCGACGGCCGGAAGGTCTCCTGCAGGTAAAGCGCCCCGTAGAGCGCATCGATCGACGCCCGCAGGCCTTCTTCTTCGTCGAAGCGATCCTGCAGGCGAAAGCGAAACAGCCCGCCCCAGTAGCCCAGCTTCAGCGCGTGTTTGTCGCTCGGGAAGTATTCGAAGTCGCCACGCACCGACCAGTCCGTTACCGTGTTGGTGCGCTCGAAGGGTGTCCCGGCCAGCTCGAACGTGGGCAGGCTGAAGTAGTAGGAGCCGGTCAGTCGAAAGCTCGAAAACAGCCGCTCCGAGAACAGGTGCGTCCACCCCGCCGTGGCCGTCCGGTTGCCGTAGGCGACGCGCACCTGGCTATCTTCGAGAAAAGGCAGTTTCAGCACGTCGGTCCCTGCGTAGAAGGCCAGCGAGAGCCGGTCGTTGGCCGAAGCGTCGATGTTCAGTTTGCTGTTCAGGTCGTAGAAGTAGAAGCGGTCCGGAGCGCCCTCGACGTTCTGGCTGCGGAGCACGGCCAGCAGTGGTTCGATCGTCGATCGTCGAAAGGCAATCATCCAGGAGCCCCACCGATACGGGCCTTCCAGCATCAGGCGTGAGGCCAGCATCCCGATGCTCAGGCTGCCCCGGGTCTGGTTGCGGTTGCCGTCCTTGTTGTAGACGTCGAGCACCGAGCCAAGGCGGCCGCCGTACTCCGCCGGATAGGCGCCTTTGTAGAGGCGGACGTCCTTGATTGCGTCGGGATTGAACGTCGAAAAGAAGCCGAAGACGTGCGTGGGATTGTAAACCGTGGTGCCGTCGAGCAGGATGAGCGTCTGGTCCGGACTTCCCCCGCGCACGTACAGGCCGCTGGAGTAATCCGAGGCGGCCTTTACGCCGGGCAGCAGTTGCAGCGTCCGGAACACGTCCGGCTCGAAGGCGGCGGGCAGCTCCTGCACCAGGCGGGTTTCGACCTGCGTCACGCTCAGGTTGCGGGCTTCTTCGAGTTCGCGTTCGGCCGTGACCACCACCTCGCCGGCCGTCAACGGCTCCGGCTCCAACTTGATGTCCAGGCGTCGGGTCTCGCCGGGCTGCAGCGTCAGTTCGATCTGAAAGAGACGGTAGCCCAGATAGGAGACGGCCAGCGTGTAGGTGCCGGGCGGAATGCCGCTCAGCGAGTAGAAACCGGCCGCATTGGTGGCCGTGCCATAGGGCGTGCCTTTGAGCACGACGTTCGCGAAAATGAGCGATTCGCCCGTAGCGGCATCCCGCACGAACCCGCTGATCGTGGCCGGCTGCGCCCGGACACCTCCGGCCAGCAGCAGCCCGATCAGCACAGGCCAGCAGATCCGATACATAGACACATCGGTAGGTCAGCAGCGCCGGCTCCTTTGACGAAGAGGACTCCATTCCGGTTGCACGTCGGAGCGGACCTGTGGTGATGCTCCGGCGTACACTTCGGGTCCGGTTTTTTTGCTGCCCCACGGCCATGCGCATCCCCGAGGAAACCATCGAAGCCATCCGCGCCGCCGTCGACATCGTCGAGGTCGTGGGCGAGTACGTCTCGCTGCGCCGCCGGGGTGCCAACTGGTTCGGGCTGTGCCCCTTCCACGAGGAGAAAACCCCTTCCTTCAGCGTCAACCCGCAGCTGGGCATCTTCAAGTGCTTCGGCTGTGGGCGCGGCGGCGACGTGTTCGCCTTCATCCAGCAGATCGAACACGTCAGCTTTGTGGAGGCCGTGCGGATGCTGGCCGAACGCGCCGGCATTCCGCTCCCCGACGGCGAGGAGGAGGCTGACGATCCGCGTCCGGCCCTGTACCACGCGCTGCGCTTTGCGGCCCGTTTCTACTTCGAGCAGCTTACCGGACCCGAGACCGGACAGGCGGCCCGCGCCTACCTGAAACAGCGTGGCATTCATCCGGAAGCCGTCCGCCGTTTCGGGCTGGGCTATGCGCCCAACGCCTGGGATGCGCTGCTGAAAGCCGCGACCGAGGCCGGCATCCGTCTCGAAGTGCTCGAACAGGCCGGGCTGGTGCTTCCACGCAAGGAGCGAGGTGGCTACTACGACCGTTTCCGCCACCGGCTCATGTTTCCGATCTTTTCGCACACGGGCCGCGTGGTCGGCTTCGGTGGACGCCTGCTGGAGCCCGATCCCGAGCAGCCCAAGTACATCAACACGCCCGAAACGCCCGTCTATCATAAAGGCCGTATTCTGTACGGACTCTACCAGGCCCGTCAGGCCCTGCGCGCGCGGGAAGAAGCCATTCTGGTGGAGGGCTATACCGACGTCATCGCGCTGCACCAGGCCGGCATCGAGCACGTGGTGGCCACCAGCGGCACGGCGCTCACGCCCGATCAGGCGCGGCTGCTGGCGCGCTACGTCCGTCGCGTGGTGCTGCTTTTCGACGCCGACGCGGCCGGCCAGCAGGCGGCACTGCGCAGCATCGAACTGTTTCTGGAGCGCGGGTTGAACGTCTACGTCGTGTCGCTCCCCCCCGGCGAGGACCCCGACTCGTTCGTGCGGGCGAAAGGTGCCCGGGCCTTTCAGGAATATCTGCGGCAGCGTCGCCGCGACTTCGTCACCTTCCATTACGAGCTGGCCCGCCGCCAGGGACGACTCGACACGCCCGAGGGCGAGGCCGAGGTAGCCCGCACCATCGTGGGCGCCATTGCGCGCCTGCCCGACCCGCTGCTGCGCGAGCCCTACGTGCGTCGCGCGGCCGAACTGTTGCGTATCCAGCAGGTCCGTCTGCTGGAAATCCTGGAAGCCCAGCTCAGCCCTTCTTCCCGAGAGGCGCCGCCGCCCGCTCCGTCGCCCTCCACTCCGCCACCGGCTGCGCCGACCTGGCACGAAGCCGAACGCCTGCTCGTGCGCCTGATGCTGGAAGAAGGCCGGCCAATGGTCGCCTTCGTACTGGGTCACATGGCCCTGGAGGAATTCACCGAAGGCCCGCCGCGCCAGCTCATCGCCCGACTGCTGGAGCAGTACGAAGCCGGCGCCGTCGATGCCCGGCCTTTTCTGGAAGGACGCTACGGCCCTGAATTGCAGCGCCTGACCGTCGAGGCGCTCATGGAGCCCTACGAGCCCTCCGAGAACTGGGAACGCAAAGGCATTTCGGTTCCCCGCCTGCGCGACCGGGCCTACGAGGCGGCGGCCGACGCCATGGTGCGCCTCAAGCTGCAGCGCATCGACGAGATGATCCACCGGCTCAAAGAGGAGCAATTGCGCACCCGCCACGATGAAGAACGCGTGCGCGAGATCATCGCCCGGCTGAACCATATCCTGCAACTCCGCCGCCAGATCGAACGCCGCGTTTTTCTTAATCCGGAGCTGCTGCCCCGCAACTGACTCATGCGCCATTGACGCATTTCTTTTTTGCCATTTCGCCTTCTCGGATATCTCGCGAGCCTTCAAGTTTCTGGCTGGTAGGTATCCGTGGCCGTTAGCACCCGACTTTTCAGAAGACGGCCGCGATCTGGGACAGACTCACCCAAACTCCCAAGGTACGATGATGCGACGGCTACTCCTTACGGCCGGGTCGATCCTGCTCCTGCTTCCGGCCTCGCAAGCCCAGAACGCCTGGATCAACGAATTCCACTACGACAACGCCGGTGCCGACGAAAATGAATTCGTCGAAATCGTCCTCGAAAATGCCGGATCGTTCGATCTGAACGATTTTACGCTGGTCCTCTACAACGGCGCCAACGGAGAGGCCTACAGCACCCACTCGCTCGACACCTTTACCGAAGGGGTGACCGATGGCAATTACACGCTCTACTACAAGTACATCGCGAGCATTCAGAACGGCGCGCCGGACGGGCTGGCGCTCTGCTACCAGGGCAACGTGATCCAGTTTCTCAGCTATGAGGGCGCTTTCACCGCCACCAATGGCTGCGCCGCCGGCGCCACTTCAACCGACATCGGCGTCGCCGAGAGTAGCTCCACGCCGGTCGGGTCCTCGCTGCAGCTCAGCGGGATCGGGAGTCAATACAACGACTTCTTCTGGGTAGGCCCTGAGGCTGCCACCCCAGGAGACCTCAATGTCGAACAGGCGCTTACCGGGACGGGCACCTGCACACTGGCCACGCTGGGCTCGCTCCAGAAGCTGAACTCCAGCACCGGGCGAGCGCAGATTCTGGGACCGGACGGTATCCTGGTGGTGCAGAACAGTCCCACGCAGCCGAACGTCAACCTGCAGCTCGTAGGTGTGACAGACGGCAACGGCGATCCGGTCTTTACCGAGACCTCGCCGGGCGTCTGGGAATACACGGGCGGAGGCCAGCCGCCTACCGAAGCCTGGGCCTACTATCAGCGGATCGACACGAACGACCCCACCAATCAGTTCTTCCTGCAGGTGTCCACGGTCTGTCCCTCCGAGTCGGACGGCACGCTGGAGGCCCACCTGGACCCGCACTTCAGCTTCCAGGACGCGCTGCCCACGACGTTCGCCGTCCACGGAGCCGCTCCCAATCCCTTCCACACCCGCGCGACGCTTGCCGTCGAACTACCGCAGACGGCCCGCGTGACGGCCCGGGTGTTCGATCTGCTGGGACGTGAGGTGGCCCGAATCACCGACAGGGAACTGCCGGCCGGCACACATCGGCTCGTATGGGAGCCGAATGGCCTCTCGGGCGGTACCTACCTGCTGCGCCTGGAAATCCGCGAAGCCGACGGCACCTACCACCGGCATACGGAATTGCTGACGTTCATTCGGTAAGTTTCACATAATCAGAGGATCAACATGAAAGCGCTGCATCTGCATTCATCGACCCCGACGCCGCAGCATACGGCCGTCCATCGCGACGAAACCGTCCGGCGCCGTCCCTTTGAGCCGCCTCGCCTGGAATACCAGGGACGTCTGACCGATCAGACGGCCGGATCATTTAATTTCTCGTAAAGGAGATAAGGGCGCCTGGCTCATCGAACATCCTGAGACGAGCGGACGTGCCTCGCCCGCCCGGGCAACGTGGCGGATACGGAGCCGCCTGCTCCGCATCCGAAAGCGCGGTGGAATTTTGCTCAGGGGCGGCAATAATGCGGTCGCTTACCGGTGCATGGTGGCCGCCGTACGTGATCTGCAGCTACCACAGGGCGGGCACGGTGGTCCGCCCCTGCGTGGTGGGAGTGCGGTCGTTTGTCCGATCGGGACGCATCACCGTGGGCGCCCGTGCTTTCAGCCAGAGGGAAGAAGGCGGGGGGTTATGGGATGTCGCGCACAGGCCATGTGCCGGGGAATCACACAGCGGCCCCTGGGTCCGGCCTGTCGCTCAAAGCCGACGCAAAGAGACATTACCCAGGCCGGCTTCCAGGCGCAGGGTCGGCCCCCCGCCGTTGACCTTCCCTCGGGCTTTGGCGCTGATCCAGTCGCGGTCGATGCGCACCTCGAAGTCGGAGCTGACCGAACCGATCCCCGTGGAAGCATCTAGCATAAAACCAGCCCGGGCCGGCACGAAGACGGTCACGTTGCCCGCCCCGGATTTGAAGCGGCTGTCTTTTTCGGGCGGGGCGACAAATTCGGCCGTAATGTTGCCGGCGCCGGTTTCCACGTCGGCGCTTCCCCGCAGTCCTTTCACCGTGATGTTGCCGGCGCCCGTCTCCGCCTCCAGGTGTCCTTCCAGCTCCGTCACCTCCACATTACCGGCCCCGGTGCTGATCTGTACGGTTCCCCGTAGGTTGCGCAGTGTCACGTTCCCCGCGCCGGTTTCGCCTTCAACTGTGCCTTCCAGATCGCGAATGTCCACATTGCCCGCGCCGGTTGTAAAGGCCACACTGAAGCGCCGGGGCACCCGGATGCGGATTTCCACCCGAATGCGGATGTTTTTGCGTTTCCAGAAGCGCCAGCTTCCATCCTCGGAGAGCTGCGATTTGATGTAGATCGATTCGCCTTCCTGCTCGAACGTAAGCTGGTGGCCTTCCAGCAAGCGTTCGGCCTCTTCGCGGCGCTCGGTCTGCAGCGGGCGAATGACCTCGACGTAAACGGCTGATTCCGCCGTCGTGGAAATTTCCACGTTCCCCCGGTCCATCTCCAGCTCCAGATGCCCTCCCGGGGTTGCTTTAAAGGCGCGCTTCACCACGTCGGTGATTTCCACGAGCCCCTCGGCCCGGACAGTGCCGGCCAGCAACAGCCATCCTCCCAGTAGCAGCCAGACAGATCGACGCATTGTATTGCAGGATAAACCATACTTCGTCGTGCGATAGGCTACGGCAAAAAACACAGTCTGGTTACACCACACCCGCTTCTTTTTTACTTCGCCGGTTTCGCATTCACCCGGCAACCTGCAGGTAGCCCTGCGCGGGGAGAGCCTCCGACCCCGTTTTGTTGCCCGGCATTTGAATTGGAAGGCTTTCGGGCGTTCTCCCCGAGCCAAACCAGACCGTTGTACCATGTGCCAGAAGTGGGCAAGCTGGGCCCTGGCGCTTTCGTTGCTGATCGCCTCGCCCCTGAAAGGCCAGCAGTTTTTCACCGACTGCATCAGAGATACCGACAATAATGCGACGCTGACCATTCCGCTGGAAACGCCGCCGTTGCTTGACGGCGCGCCCATTTCGCCGGGTAGCGAACTGGCAGCCTATACGCCGGAGGGTATCTGCGCGGGCGTGGCCGTATGGGATGGCCAGCAACCGCTGGTGCTGACGCTCTGGGGCGACGACCCGCTGATCACCCCCGACACCAAGGAGGGTTTTGCACCGGGCGATACGATCCTCATACATCTGTGGGATCGGGCACTGGATCGGCATTTCGGCCCGGATAACGGTCGCTTCGAGGTGCAGTACGCCTCGGGCGGTGTGTTTCTGAATCGCGGTATCTATCAACTCAATGCCCTGTACAAGGTGGCCCGCCTGGCCATCGTGCCGGAGCAACCCACGCCGGTGGAGCCGATGGACGAGCGGCTTCCGGACGCCACGCGCCTGCATCCGGCCTACCCCAGTCCATTTCGCACGCACACCACGCTGCAGGTGGATCTGTCGGAAGCTACGCGCGTCCGCCTCATGGTCTACAATCTGATGGGCCAGGAAGTGGCGCGGCTGTTCGAAGGAGCGCTAACCCCGGGCGCCTATCGCTATATGTGGCGCCCGCAAGACCTGCCGGCGGGACTGTACCTTGTTCGACTGGAAGCAGGTGCCCGGCGCTTTCAGCAGGTGATCGTTTACGTGCCCTGAGCGTCGCGCGCCTCGATGAGGCCCTGCGCCTGCAGATCGCGCATGAGGGCCAGCACGTCCTCGGCGCACTGCTCGAAGGTCACGTCGTACTCTTCGAGCAGCACCTCGCACACCTGACGGACGGAGCGCGGCTCCTGGATGAGCTCCCAGATGCGGGTGCCGATGGGGTCCAGTCCGTAGTAGACCCCGTTGCGAAGGTTCAGAATGACCACCTCCTCGCCCAGCTTCGAGGAGACCTGTTCGGGAGAAGCGACGACAACGGTTTCCAGCGTCAACACGGCGTGCGCCATCGGTGTGTCCGTTCGACTCATGAGTATTCCGTTTAAAGCTACTGTTTTTTATCGGCACCCGGCAAGAAAACTTGCGCGGAAAGATCGGAAGCTTCCGGTTCGTCGTGTTGCCGCATCTGCCGTCGCCAGGAGGCGGCGTAGTGGCCGTTCAGGGCCAGCAGCTGGTGATGCGTGCCCTGTTCGATGACACGCCCCTCGTCCATCACATAGATCAGATCGGCGCGCATGGCCGTGGTGAACCGGTGCGTGATGATCAGCGCAGTGCGACCGCGCACGAGATCCCCGAAGCGGTCCATCCACTCGGCCTCGGTCCAGGAGTCCATTGCACTGGTGGGCTCATCGAGCACGACGATGGGCGCCTGCCGGTAGAAGGCCCGGGCCAGCGACACGCGCTGCCATTCGCCGCCGCTGAGTTCGGCCCCTTCTTCCGAAAACCATTTGCCCAGCAGCGTATCGTAGCCACGCGGCAGCTTGCGGGCGATTTCGTCCACCATGGCGCTGCGGGCCGCGCGTTCGATCGCCTCGCGGGTGGGCGGCACCTTGAGATCGCCCAGGGCGATGTTGCGGGCCAGCGTATCCTGATAGGGCACGGGAAACTGGAACAGCACGGTGATCGCATCGAGCAGTTCGCGTCGACGGAAGCGTCGCAGGTCGATCCCGTCGATCGTGACACGTCCTTCGTCAGGATCGTAAAACCGGCACAGCAGCTTGATGAGCGTGCTTTTGCCGGCGCCGTTGGCACCCACAATGGCAACGGTCTTGCCGGCCGGAATGAACAGATCGAGTTGCTGCAGCACCGGCCGGTCGCTGCCCGGATAACGGAAGGTAACTTTTTCGAAGCGGATGCCTTCCTGGAGCCGCCGCGGCACGGGTACCGGGTTTTCCGGCTCGGGCAGACCGGTCTGAATTTCCAGAAAGGTAAACAGGTGCTCCAGAAAGAGCGTGTTTGCATACATCTGGCCGGCGCTGCTCAGTAGCGCGCGCATGAGTCCCTGCCCCTGGTTGAAGGCCTGGTAGAAAAGGGCCAGATCGCCCAGCGAGGCCAGCCCGCGCAGGGCCCGGCCCACCATCCAGACCATCACGAGCGCGGTGGCCAACAGGCCCACCAGTCCGGCCCCGAGGCTGGCCCAGGCCTGGCGGCGCATCAGGTCCAGGCGCCCTTCCCGCAGCCGCTGGCGCACCTCCTGGTATTGTTGCCGGAAGTGGTCGGCCAGATCGAACACGCGCACTTCCGGCGCAAAGAACGCCATGGTCAGCAGGCGGTCGAAGTAGCCGGCGCGGCGTTGATCGACGGTGTGGGCCGTCCACCAGGCATGTTCGCGCCGGTGGTGGTGCACCACGACGAAGAGCGCCGGCAGCGTGGTGATGAGCAGCGCCAGCGGGAGCCAGACGCTGTAGTGCACCAGAATGGCTGCGATGCTGACGAGCGTAACGCCGTTCTGGAGCAGGCCGCCCAGGTTGTCCAGCAGCGAGAGCGAGCGGCTGGCCGCCTCGCTGTTGGCCCGCTCCAGGTGGTCGTAGTAGTCCGGGTTGTCGTAAAAGGCCAGATCGACCTCGGCCGCCTTGGTGTGGATCAGGTCTTTCACATGATCCAGCACGTGTTCAGCCTGGGCGGTGCGGATCCAGCTCGTCAATCCGCTCAGCCCCTGCGAGAGCAGGAGCACACCGCCCATCAGCAGGGCCGGCCACAGGACGGGCTGCACGGTCTCCCAGGAGAGTCCGGCCCCGATGGCGGCCGCGACGGCATCCACCAGGTGCTTCGTCAGATACACCAGGGCGGCCGGGAGCACGCCCCCGATCAGGAGCAACAGCAGCCAGAGCAGCGTCCAGCGGCCCGTCGCTTCCCAGATGAGTCGCAGCGCCCGTACCAGATAGGTCGTCTTCAGACGCGCTTCTTTCAGAACCCAGCGCCACGACACGGCCAGTAACAGACTTTCACATTAAAAATGTCGTCGAAGTAAGACGTCAGGGAATACCGGACGGTTTCGAGGACCTCTCAGAGGCCGCTCAGATCGTCATCCGGACAGCGGTTGTTGTAGTGGTCATGCCACCAGTGATTCCGGCCTTTGCCCCACCCCTTTCCTTTGAACTTCCAGCCTCCACCCGGAAGACCCGGGGGATGCCCCCAGCCCGAACCGGTCATCGTCTCCAGTGAACCAAACTCTGTCAGCACCGGGCGCGCCCACTGCTTTTTCGAAACGATAGCGTCCTTCATGGTTGTCCCTCGTGTTCGAATGATCGAAACTGCTTTTAAATTTCAGACAGGCGTTCTTCCGAAACCAACGTGCTTTTCCGCGTCGCAGATGCGCTTCTGGCGCAAACCAGAAAAGGCGTGATGCCCATTACGGGCACCACGCCTTTTCTCCGAAGAACATCCCGTGTCCTTACCGGCAGTCGCTGAGCGTGCTAGGACCCAGGTCGGCGTCATACTGCCCACCCTGCTTCCCATACCAGCAACTGCCAGCCGTAATTTCCTGCGTCTTTCCGTGAACAACCAGGACCGGCGTCTTCCAGGAGCGTTTGGTGTTACGCATAGCAGCACCTCATAATGTTGATTTGACAGGTTTCGGATGTAAAGATGCGAAGGCAATCAAGACCAGTCGTACCGGGAATGGCGGGATCTGAATGCGTCTTTGGCTCACCCGGGTTGCGCCAACACTTCAGTAGAAGAAACGGTATCCAGCCAACGTCTCAAAATCACGCACAGGTACAGCGCCATATCCACGGAAGCATCGGTCTTTTCCTGCTTTTGCTGCATATGTTCCCAGGCCTGACGCAATCTTTCCGGCTCTACGTAAGGGTGCAGCTTTGATCCGGATGAAACCAGCGAGGTTATGCGTTTTTTTTCAAATCGCAGCAATCCAGTCGTAAAACCGTAGCCAATATTCGCTTTGGAAGACCGCCATTGCACTTCAGGGGGCAGCATTCCCTCAAGCGCCCTGCGCAGAAGGTAGCGCGCCCATCCGTGGCGCAGTTTGTAGGCCAGAGGCAATTGCACACTCAGGGTGACTACCCGTCGGTCGAAGAAAGGAAAGCGTTCTTCAACCTGAAGCCAGCCAACACGCGCATTCGCGAATTCAAGCACCCACTGCCAGATGCCTCCCGCCAGCTGTTCCCAGTGATCCCGACGCGGATGCCATCCGCTCGCCTGCTCAGACGGCTGGCGTGCCAGCCAGTCCTCCAGCAATGGAGAGAGATGATAGGCTTCAGAAAATCGAACGAATCGTTCCTGAGAGCGTGGGCGGGCTCGCTTACGGCGCCAGGCAACGGGTATCCAGGGTTTGATGCCTGTCTGTAGCACAAGCCGGTCAAAGGGAATCCCGAAGCGCTGTGCCAGATATCGTCCACCTTTCTGGAACGCTTTCCAGCGAAAGGATCGCGCCCACTTTTCGAGAACAGCGCCTCCGAATTTCTGCGCGACGCGCTGCGGAGACAATCCTTCCACTTTCGCGAACGCCTCTACTTCCTGCGCAAATTGCTCCCATTGCTTTTGGTAAAAAAGATCGGCCAGCCGCGCCCATCCATAGGTCAGCACACTGTCGCCATCCAGCCCGCTCAGAATAACCCGCACCCCTTCTGTCTGCAGCGTCTGAGCTATTCCGACAGGGATGTGGTAATTCGCCGAAAAGAAGGGCTGCCCGTATAGCTCGACCACTTTGTCCAGGTGTATCAGGGGACTTACGCGATCAGCATGAAACAGGTGATGGCACAGATTCGGAAAGCGTCGAACGACAGCGTCAGCATATTGCCGTTCATCAACCTGCAGTCGCTGTGTTTCAGGCACATCTTCGAAGACAGCCGTCCCGGCATGCACTACCTGATCCTTTAGCAGATGTGCCGCCATACCGGTCACCGACGAGGAATCCAGCCCCCCACTGAGTTGGGTGCCCACGGGAAACGCGCTGCGGAGCCGACACCGTACAGCCTCCTCGAAGCAGGCACGAAAGGCTTCCACGTACTCGGTTTCCGACCGAAAGTGCACCTCCTGCTCCAGATCGACCCGCCAGTAACGCCAGCAATGCAGCTCCCGGGCATCCACCTGGAGCGCATGCCCCCCGGGCAATCGCCGAATCACCCGGTAAAACGTCCGCACGTTTTCCGTTTCCAGCTTCAGGGTCAGAAATCGCAGGATCATCTCTTCGTCGATGTCCTGCGGCACGTCGGGCAACAGACGCACGGCCGGAAGCAGCGTGGCAAAGGCGAAACGTCGGCCATCATGGAAATAATAGAACGGCCGCACGCCCATGCCGTCGCGGGCGGCAAAAAGCCGTCGATGTCGCCGATCCCAGATGGCAAACGCAAAATCGCCGAGAAGCCGATCCGGGCAATCGCTTCCCCACCGACGATAGGCGGCCAGAATCAACTCGGCGTCCGTCACCGGCCGCTCCGCCGTGGATCGAAGCCCCAGAGCTGCCAGCAATTCGTCGCGGTTGTCGATCCGGGCGTCGGCCACCAGCACCAGATCGCCTTCCGGGGCAACGAGCGGCTGCTGCTCGTGCAGCGACTCCGGCGTCGTATGCAGCATCCAGTGCGCCAGCAACACGGAGCCCTCGTGCCAGCGACCCTGGCCGTCCGGTCCCCGATGGGCCAGCACGTCCAGCGCCGGCCGTAGCGCTTCGACCTCGATGGGCCGTCCGTCAAAATGAATCAGGCCAAAGATGGCACTCATGGGCTCTCCTGCCGGACAAACGTTTCAATGGCGGCCACCACGTCGGGTAACAGGTCCAGCCCGGGCGGACGCTCCAGCGCCAGCACCGGCACGTAGCGAGCCAGATAGCCCACCTGCTGCAGGTGGCGGGCCGAGGTGCGCGTCTGTTCCAGCAGCACCCGCGTGTAGGTATGCAGGAGCAACTCCAGAAAGGCTTCCTGACCCCGCAGCGGACGGATCTGGATGGCCTCGCCCGGACGGAGCGCAAACAGCGCGGCCAGGGGCAGCGGGCAGTCCACACCGTCCGGCAGTCGGGCCACGCGTTTTTCGATGGCCGGATGCACGCGCGGAAGCCCGTCGGGTGTCGTCTGCATGGCCTGCGCCAGCGCATCCGGCCAGAGCTTGAGTTGCGGATAGGCGGGCAGAACCAGCGGCGGGCCGTCCGGCCGCTCGTCCAGTACGAGCACATCGTCGGTCACCAGCGGATAGCCCCGCGCATGCAGCGCGGCCGCCATCGTCGATTTACCGTGCCCTTTTTCGGCGATAAACGCCACCACCCGATCCCCCATGGCCACGGCGCTGGCATGCAGCACCAGATGGCCCCGCTGGTGCATCAGAATGCCCAGCCCGATGCCCAGCAGAAGCACACGGAGCGTCTCGTCGGGCAGTTCGGGTGGCACGTCGTAGGTAAGGTGCCGACCGTCCGCAATGCGCAACAATCCGACCTCGTCATAAATCAGCAGCGCTTCGGTGGGGGTCACGCGCAGGCGATTTCCCTGCCGTTCCAGCCCTTCGGCCAGTGGCGCCAGCACGTCCCGGTAGATGTACACGTCGCCCTCCGCCGGCGCCACCGGCTTCAGCTCGGGAAGCGGCACGTCCGAACAGACATGCAGCCCGTAGATCGTGTAGTGGTAGGGCCACCCCCGCCGAAGCCTCGCTTTTACATCCACAGCAACCGGGTTATCTGTCATACGAAAGAACCGGCAACACCTCGAATTTTCAACGCCGTGGTAGATAGCCACGTGGTCAGGGCCTCAGGCCTGTCTATGAGGCATCTCCGACCTGTCGCTTTCGTGGCTCCCTACCGACCGTTCTGGAAGTTGCCGGTAAGTTACGGTCCGTGGCGTCGATCGGGATGCGCCGATGGCGCATCCCGCGTGTAAGTTTCGGGAACGGCCACCAACGCCGCCGACCTTACGTTTTCGGCGTCAGGGATTATCGTCCAGGATATAGATCGAAGCAAGATTGCGGGCAAGCTGGCCGTAGTCGAGGCCGTAGCCGATGACGAACTTGTTGGGAATGCGAAAGCCCACATAATCCAGCGGCACGTCAACCTGCGTGGCCTCGACCTTGTGCAGCAGCGTGACCGTTGCCACCGAGGCAGGCTCGTATGCCTTCAGACGTTCCAGAATGAACTGCATGGACAGGCCCGTATCGACGATGTCTTCCACGATCAGCACGTGCCGCCCGCGAATGTCGGCGTCGATCTTTTTCAGCTCGTACACCTGTCCGCTCGATACTTTCTCAGCCCCGTACGAGGAGAGTTTCAGAAAATCCACTTCACAATCGATCGTGATGTAGCGCATGAGATCGGCCAGAAACATGAACGCGCCGTTGAGCACACCGATCAGGATGGGTCGCCTTCCCTCGTAGTCCTGGCTGATCTGACGACCCAGCTCAGCAATGCGCTGCTGGAGCGTGGCGGCATCCAGAAACAGCCGGAATCGCTCGCCACGACACTCCACCACCTCGGGAATTTCACAGGATACCGGCGTATGGTTACAGGCCATGATCGCTTGTGGTCTGGTTAAAAAGTCCGCTTAATTTAGGACTTTCACTGCTTTTCGGGTAGGGGGCATTCGGGTTTCCAGCAGAGTTTCACCACGCGGCGGGTTTCGGGCCGCACCCGGAACGGCTCGGCCAGCCGGTAGCCCACCAGCCAGACGATTTCGCCGTCCTGACAGACCACGTAGCAGCGGTCGCGTCGATCGACGGGCACCTTCAGGTCGGTCAGCAGGTCGCTGATTTTCCGGTGGCCTGTCATGCCCAGCGGCTGCATGCGATCGCCGGGTCGCCAGCGGCGCACGCGCAGCGGCCACCGGATTCGGTCGGCGTCCACGTAAGCGGTCAGCGGCGCGCCCTCGTCGAGACGCTCGGGCACGGCTTCCAGCAGCGTGGCGACCAGCGTACCGCCAGCCAGTTGCAGCGGCCGGTCGGGCTCCAGCAGACCCTCGTCGGGTCGGGCGGACCGCCGCCGGGGACGGAAGCGCAGCAGGTCACGGTCGCGCCAGATGATCCCCTGCGGCAGCTCCAGACGCCGGCCCGGCTGTGCCTGCAGCAGACGGAGCGCCTGCGCCACCACGCGGTGGCGTTGGGGGGCGCCCGGCAGCCAGCGTCGCAGGGCTTCCAGGATCAGGCGCTGCCGCCAGACCGGCGGCTGCGTGCGGAGCGGCTCCAGGCGCAGCGCCCGTGCGGGTTCGTCCGCCACCTCCTGCCAGCGACGCTGCAGCTCCGGCCGGAACGTCGCCTCGTAGTAGGCCCGGAGCAACTCGGCCGTGTGTGCCAGCCGCGCGGCCACCCCTGCCCCGAAGTGTCGCGCCAGCAGCGGTAGCACCTCGTGCCGGATGACGGCACGTCGATAATGCAGGCTGGCGTTGCTTACATCCTCCCGCCAGGGAATGCCCTCGGCCCGCGCCCAGGCTTCGATCTCGCCCCGGCTCACCGGAAGCAGCGGCCGCACGAGCCAGACGTTTTCCCGCCCCAGCCTGCGCTTCGGCCTCATGCCCAGCAATCCTTCCAGCCCACTTCCCCGCATCAGGTTCAGCAGCAGCGTCTCGGCCTGATCGTCGCGCTGGTGCGCCACGGCCACCACCTCGATCCCCTCCCGAAGCGCCACACGCCGAAAAAATGCATAGCGTACCTGCCGGGCCGTCGCCTGAATGGCCCGGCCGCCCGTGCGGGCTTTCAGATCAAGGCGGGCCACACGCAGCGGCAGGCGATGCCGACGACAGAATCGACGCACCAGGGCCTCGTCGGCGTCCGAGTCGGCGCCACGCAGCCGATAGTTGACATGTGCCACTACCGGTTGATACCCCAGCCGCCGCAGCACTTCGAGCAAAACCATGGAGTCCACGCCGCCGCTGACGCCCACCACCACCCGCTGACCGGGCTGCAACAGGGCCTCGGTCTCGATGAAGCGACGAACCCGTTCGGGCAACATGCTCGACGGTCGGTTCAGGCGCGTCCGAAGCGCCGCTCCAGTTCTTCCAGCGTGAGGCGGATCATGGTCGGCCGCCCCGTGGGCGACACGTACGGCGTCTCGCAGAGAAAGAGCTGGTCGATGAGCGTCCGCATCTGCTTTTCCGTCAGGCGCGTGCCGGGGCGGATCGCATTGCGCCGGGCCACGCTGCGGGCCAGGTTTTCCCGGCTGGGCAGCTGCAGCGGCATGTTGGCCTTGTACTGCGCCAGCAGGTCTTCGAGCATCGTGCGCTCGTCGCCCGGACGGATGTCGTCGGGCACGCCGCGCACCACCACGGTACGACCGCTGAACAGCTCCAGGTCGAAGCCCAGCGCCCGCAGCTCGGGCATTAGTTCCTCGATCAGGGCAAAGTCGGCTGGCGAGAATTCCAGCGTCTGCGGAAAGAGCAGCTGTTGCGACAGCCCGAAGCCGCTTTCCAGATTGCGCAGTGCCCGCTCGTAGAGGATGCGCTCATGGGCCGCATTCTGATCGATCAGGAGCAGGCCCGAGCGGATCTGCGTCAGGATGTAGCGGTCGTGCACCTGCCAGATCAGCGTGTCGTGCTCGGGCGTCTCCTCGTCACTCTCGGGCCGCACGCTCGAAGGTAGGACGGTCTGCTGCGGAATCGACGCGACCGCTTCCGGCTCCACGGCGTAAAGCCGGCGGCTCACCTCGCCGGGTGGCATGCGCAGCGGCGTCGCCCCGGCCGAAACCTCGGTGCGCGGCGCTGGCGTGGCCGGCGTCACGTCGGACGGCACCGTCACAGCGGCAGCCGATTCCAGCTGCGGCACCAGATCGGCCATGCCCAGCGCCCGCCGCACGATGGCCCGGAGCACCCCGTAGATGCCCCGCTCGTCGTCGAACTTCACCTCCGCCTTGGTGGGGTGCACGTTCACGTCCACGTGCTTCGGGTCCAGCTCCAGAAACAGCACGAAGAACGGATGCGCCCCTTCCGGGATCAGGTGCTCGTAGCTGCTCGTGACGGCATGTTCCAGGTAGCGATGGCGCACGTAGCGACGGTTGACGAAAAAGAACTGTTCGCCCCGACTTTTTCGGTGCAACTCGGGCCGCCCCAGGAAACCCCGCACCGACAGGTAGCTGGTCGTCTCCTCGACCGGAATTGTCTGCAGCGCATATTCCGGCCCGAAAAGCGTCCCGATGCGTCGGCGCAGCCGTTCGGCCGGCGACGGATCGCTCTCGGGCACCAGGCGATAGATCTCCACGTCGTCGTGAATGAGCGTGAAGCCCACCTCCGGATGCGAGAGCGCGAGCACCTGGAACGTCTCGACGATGTGTTTGAACTCGGTGGCCGGGGTCTTGAGAAAGTTGCGACGGGCCGGCACGTTGTAGAACAGGTTGCGCACGGCCACCGAGGTGCCGTTGGCCGTGGCGCAGGGCTCGGCCGCGATCAGGTGGCCGCCTTCGATCTGGACCCGGTAGCCGGCCGCGTCCTGCGCACGCTTCGTTTTCAGCTCGACACGGGCCACGGCGGCAATCGAAGCGAGCGCCTCCCCACGAAAGCCCAGCGTGTGAATGCGTTCGAGGTCTTCGATCGTGCGGATTTTGCTGGTGGCGTGTCGCTGAAAGCACAGGCGGGCGTCGGTCGGACTCATGCCGCAGCCGTCATCGACCACCTGCACGAGCGTTTTGCCTGCATCCTTCAGGATGACTGTGATGTGGCGGGCACCGGCGTCCAGTGCGTTTTCGACGAGTTCCTTGACGACCGAGGCCGGACGTTGCACCACCTCCCCGGCGGCAATCTTGTTCGCCAGGGATTCCGGCATGATCCGGATCAGGCTGTCGGTGGCTTCCGCTTCCGGCGTCATAGGCTTGTGTTGCGTACTACCTGGCGTTTTTTCAGCCCAGTGCGTTGTAAACGTAGAGGGCCATCAACAGCAGAATGATGAAGTAAATCAGGCTGAGCGGGTTGCGCCGTTTGGACAGGGCCCGGCGCTCGATGCGCAGGCGCCGGCGCAGGCGTTCTTCGCGTTCCGGATTGTAATAGCGCGGCTCGTAGGCAAAGCGCCGGGGCGTTACTTTGCGTCCGGGAAGGAAGATACCCATGCCCTGCCTTCCTGATTTCCGATTCGGGAGTTTATACAGGGCGCGTGGCCGGCCGTTCCACGTTCAGCCGTAGAGACCGGCCACCCAGCGCAGGTAGCAGTAGGCCAGCGGAGCCACCACGACGAGCGCGTCGAAGCGATCGAGCACGCCGCCGTGTCCGGGGAGCAGGTTGCCCGAGTCCTTGACGCCGGCTGCCCGTTTGAGCAGGCTTTCGGCCAGATCGCCCGGCGGGCCGATCGCCCCGCAGAGCAGTCCCAGCACGAGCACGTGCGGCCAGGCCAGGAAGTCGAGCACGCTCAGACGCAACACGACGGCCGCCAGCAGCGCCCCGACCAGTCCCCCGACGAATCCTTCCCATGTTTTTCCCGGCGAGACGCGTGGGGCCAGCGGCCGTTTTCCCATCAGCCGTCCCACGGCGTAGGCCAGCGTGTCGGCCGCCCAGATCATCACGAGCAGCCCCAGCGTGAGCCAGAACGCCTGCCGGTCCTCCGGTCCCGGATGCAGCCGCAGCGCCAGCAGGCTGCCCAGCAGTGCGGCCGGATACAGCGCGCCGAAAAAAGTGGCGGCCAGCCGCACCGGCGCTTCCGAAAGCGGCAGGCGCCGAAATGGCGCCCGCGCGAGCAGGCCCACCCCCCAGACGACGGCCAGCGGGAAAGCCGACGGCCAGATCGGCGCCAGCACGAGCAGCAGGCCCAGCACCAGACCGCCGGCCCGGTAGGCCGGAAGCCCCGCCAGCCCCAGGAGCCGGTAGCTTTCGATCATGCCGGCCACGGCCATCGCCACCACCACGCCGGTGAACACCCATCCGCCCAGCCACAGCGCCCCCACCAGCAGCGGGATGCCCACCAGAGCCGTCAGCACCCGGAGCAGCAGATTGGACGCGGCACTGCGCTCAATCCGTCGGCGGTTCTTCATCGTCGGGCAGGTCCAGTCCCAGATGATCGGCGCCCGAGTCGAGCCGCGCCTCCGTCTCCGGATCGTGTGCGGGCATCGCTCCGGGATCGGCTGCTTCGGCCGCCCGGCGCAGCGTTTCGTCGTCCACCGTCTCGGCCAGAAGGCGGCGGGCCGCCTCGGCGTAGCGGGCCGGCACGCGCACGCTGACCAGCGCCAGGTTGCCCACGTTCAGATTGAAGACGTGATCACGCTGCGTGAAGACGACGGCCGGAATGCCGGCATCGTCCAGCCGATCGCGCACGATGTCGGCCTCGTAGTCGGTGCTGGTTCGAAAGACCTCGACCCAGTCTTCGTGTCGGGAAGTGTCGGTCATGACATGGGCTCCGTCAGGTTGTTCGTCAAACGGGTACGCCGCTCCAGCCGAAAAAGTACCCAGCCGAAGCCGATCAGTCCCACCACCACCAGGTACCAGGGCACGTCGAGCTGCTCCAGGTCCTGCCAGCTCAGCCGCGGATGGTGCTCGGCGTAAGCGGCCAGTAGCACCGAAAACGCATTGTTGGCCAGGTGAACGGCCACGGCGCTCCAGAGGCTGCCGGTGCGCCAGACCAGGTAGGCCAGATACACGCCCAGCACGCACAGCGGCAGCGCCTGCGTCAGCCGCAGGTGGTAGAGGCCGAAGACGATCCCGGAGAAAAGAATACCGCCGACGGCGCCCAGGGACCGCTCTGCCTGCCGCTGCACGTAGCCCCGGAACAGCAGTTCCTCGCAAAAGGCGGGCACCACGGCCAGCACCAGCAGGTTGGCTCCCACATTGAGGCCACCCCGCAGGGCCGCCTCGATCAGCTCCATCTGCATGGCGTCGAAGGCCCGCCACGACTCGGGCAGCGGCAGCGCCTCGTTGACGTGTCCCAGCCACTGCACCACCGGCATCAGAAAGGCCAGCCCCAGCAGGGCCCAGCCCAGATCGCTTCCCCGAAGCGGCTGCAGCCGCAGAAAGCGCGGCGCCTGGCGGGTGTGCAGCCGCGTCAGCAACCAGGCCGGCAATGCCAGCCCCAGCACCTGTCCGGCCGTGTTGGCCAGCAGCAGCAGTCCGGGCTGGCCCTGCACCAGACGCGGCAGGTCCATGAGCACCGACAGGTCCTGCCCCCGGCTCAGCACGCCCAGCACGAGCACCAGCGGACTGATCACCAGTTGAAAGAGCACGAATGCCAGCAGCAGGCCCAGCGTGGCCGTCAACAGCGGCGGCCACTGCGCCCGCTCCAGCGGACCATTAAGCCAGGCGTTCTGTTCAGTCATAGGCCATGTCGTCTGACTTCTGGCACGAAGATACGGCAGGCGACTTCTACCGGAAAAGCCATGACCTTCCGGGAACGCGCGCCGGGCTCCGGGCGTATCGTCGGCACCTTCGCAGGGGCGTGCTCTTCACGACGAATGCATGGACGAAGACCGAAGCGCACGCCTATATTTTCTTCCGTGCTGCGCCCGTAGCTCAGGGGATAGAGCACCAGCCTCCGGAGCTGGGTGTCGCAGGTTCGAATCCTGCCGGGCGCACCACAGGCCGGCTCCCTGCAGCCGGCTTTTTTCGTATGTTTGTGTCTGATATCAATTCTTTGATTTTATAGTGCATTGAGAGCGACTTTGATGTAGTCGTAACGCGTCAGCCGAGCCACCTCTACCGCCCTCAATCCCCGCACAATCTCCGCCACGTGCGCCCGCAACGCCTCCAACTGACTCCGAACCC